>ERZ1292632.9-Hain-H43-01um-R2-9-length-270809-cov-14_pt3 | contig 223035 bp, 236 predicted proteins | sample MGYA00564407_ERZ1292632 | MGnify/ENA primary metagenome ERZ1292632 (study PRJEB36523, sample SAMEA6512637) | groundwater metagenome | collected 2019-01-08 | study: AquaDiva: Metagenomics assemblies of 32 groundwater samples | reverse complement strand
ACTATACCATACTTCAAGAGGAAAGACCAAAAAATTTTTCGAAAAAGACGATCAACCCCGCCCTTTTGGTCCTTGAACCCTGCTAAATCCAACGCGTTTCTTCAGATGTCCTATTACGCTGCCATGATGCTTCAACTGACGCTCTCGCTTGATCGCATCTCTTCGATCAGCATAAGCCTCATAGTAAACAAGCTTGAATGGCGCATAGTGCTTAGTCGAAATAACCTTACGGTCATTGTGTTGAGCAAAACGCTTCCGTAAATCTGGCGTACTGCCGATATAAAGAAAGTCTAACCGCAGGCTCTCGATGAAATATACGTAATACATGGCATTGTCCAAAAGGGCGGGGTCAAAGGAACAAATAACAAAAAACAAAGCTACAACCTGCGGGAGAGAGAAACGCCGAGATCGCCACTGCGGACGCCGGGCCCCCACCTGCCGCCGTCCACGCCCCCCGAGCCGAAACGGCCGAGGTCCACGAGGCGGCCACCCGGGGAACTGGAAAGCGACCATGTATACACATTTGGCAACAAGCGCTTATCGTTGGCATCATAGTACATTGCAAGATCATAGACGGCTTCTTGAATAGATTGCCTTGTGAGTTGGGTGATTTTGAGCTCGGAAAGTTCCTTGGCGGCCTGCTGCCAGTTTTCGCTCATCAGTTTTGTCAGGCGGTCTTTGTTTGTCTCGAATTCTCGGATCGCTTCTTCGTATTCTTCGGGTACCTCGACATCTTTGAATGCTTCTTCGCGAAGCGATTTTATGATGACATCCGTTTGTTCTATATAGTTTTTGCTTGTGGATTCGGGAAGCAGGTCTTTCCCGACAAGGGCCCAGCCAGAGCGGGGAGATAATTTAGTGAAGTCGTCGCCGGTTCTGTCTTCCCAATTTTTATATTTGCTATCCGTGTAAAGTAATTGCCCCTTATTCTCTTTATCCCACCGTTTCTGAATGATATCGATCATCGCCTCCAGCGACATCGGTTTTCCATCTTCGGTCTGTTCAACTCGCAACAACAGCATTTGCCCCATTTCTTTGGCTCGCTCGAGTTCTTCTCGGGAAAAGGGAATTTCCGGGATTTCATCCGGGCGGAATCCCCAGGTTTTCTCAATTTCTTCCGGTCCCAGGAGATCTTCACCGAAAAGCTCTTTGGCCCCTCTGAACTCTACGGTCTCGTGTTTTTCACCGAGTCCCATTTCCTCGGCCTCTTTCAATACGCCCTCGGCCTTCTTTTGGGTGGAGGTTTTGTATTTATCCGGCTCGTATTCTTGATAAAGTTTGTAGGCTTCGAAGGGCATGGTTATAAATCTTCTGTGTGTTTTAGAATAATTTTTTGAACGGATTGTGGCAATTTGTTTATATCGGTAATCACCTCGGCGTCTGGATTGTAAGTATCTTTTACGGCAGTACCAGATTCGGTCATTCCCAGAGCAAAGACAATCACGCCTTTGTCGCGGAGTTTTTTAATGACTCGCTGGACTCGGCTTGGGTCTTGGGACTCGCCGTCAGAAAGCACTACTACCACTTTTTTCCGTTTTTTGTCTCGTATTTCCTTCTCGTAATCCGCGTTGATGGATTTCAATACCTCTTCAAGTGACAGGTAATCAGGCGTGCCGCCGCCCGCTTGGTGCAGTTTTTTCCAAACGGAAATCCGTTCTTTCTCGTCAAGATGGGTGCCGAGTTTTTTGAGTTCCGCATCGCCGAAATCACCAAAAGCTCTTGTTTCGGTGCGAATCTCAAGCCCCAGAGACAATCCGCTTTCGAGTTCAGCCTCTTCAATTTCTTTCTGAAAGTCGGCAAGCGATTCCATAAAGAGGAGTTTCGATTTGCGATCCATTACGAGTTTTGTGCCCTCCATTGAACCAGAAAGGTCATTTGCGAGAGTCATATCAAGCATGCCATAACCGACCTCCTCGCGCTTTTTCCGTTCCACATCCCTGAAAGCGCGCACTTCGCCGCCAGCTTTTGATTCAACATACGCCTCGGCGAGCGCCCCTTCTTCAATCTCCTCTCCTTCTTTTTCAAGCTGCGGAGAAAACCGCATGCGTTCTTTGAGCCGGCGCGAAATGATTTTTTTGAAAACCTCCCGCAGTTCCTTGATAAGTGGCGTGATTTCCTGATACTCGTTTCGATATCCGAGCACATCTTCGGGGCTCACGCCGTGTTCTTTCGCCCATTGTTCGAGAATACTGCGGTCAAGCGACGGAAGGCCACCTCTTTGCGCTACCGTTTCTTTTAGAACTTCTTTGATTTTATCCTCATCTTTTGGCGAAAGCGGTTCGGGATGGGTTTTTTCGTAGGTCTCGTATTCTTTTTTGAATTTTTTTATCGCTTCTTCTACGGCTTTTCGATCCGCGCTCTTTCCGCCTTTTGGTTTTTCTTTCGGTTCACCGTCGCCGCCCCCTTTCTTTCCCTCCTCTTTTTTCTGCCACGGCCACTTTCTTTTCTTTTCTTTTTTCTCGCCACCGCCTTTCCCTTCTTGGGGCTGGCCTTGGCTCGGTCCTTCTTGTTCTTTTGGTTCTCCGCTTTTTCCTCCTTTTTGTTTCTGTTTTTCCTGTTCAAGGTCTTTTCGATAAAGTTTTTCATAAATTGGTTCGATGACGCTACGCATGATACGGAAACGATCGCGAGGATCAATGGTTGGGGTCGTTACGAGATCTAATACATCGGTTTTGTCTTTTCCGAATGTTTTCAGTTGTTCCAATGCCTCGCGGGCCTCGGGGCCGAGTTTTGCCGGCTCTCCAGCAACCATTGCCTCGCGGATAAAGCCATAGACGAACTGCACATGCGAAGATTGATCGGTATAGTCGGTTTGCGGGAACATTTTCTCGCGGTAAAGAGCGGTTCGAGTTTCTTCCAAAAACGGCAGCTCGGAGACGATGCGGCGGTTGCCGAGAACATCTTCAAAGATGTTGTATAAAATATGAAGATGGGGCCGGGTTTGGGAATAGCGTCTCGCTTCTCGAAGCACAAACTCTGGATCGCGCAAAAGTTCGCCGTAGTGAGCCATGAGTTCGTGGGTCGTCGCAAAGAGCGTTTCTTTCAAGCTGTAGCCGCGCTCGATGAAAAAGTTCGGGTCATACATGAGTCGTTTATTTTCAAAATCAAAAGCCCAGCCCTTATTGCTGCGCTCAAGAGTAATATCCCCGCGAAGGCCGTAGGCCGCCAGTATCTCCGCTTCTTTATCTAAAAATTCTTCAACTTTAGCGGGTTCATGTTCTTCCTTTTGTTTTTCAGGCGACACTGGTTCGCCCCGACCCGTTTCAGGAGGCGGGGTGGGCTTGTCCGCCATAGCTTCAGCTGTGGCGTGTGTTTCTAATTTTGGTATTGATTCTCTCATAATTCATAAAAAATTTTTCGAAAAAGACGATCAAAGGAACAAATAACAAAAAACAAAGCTACAACCTGCGGGAGAGAGAAACGCCGAGATCGCCACTGCGGACGCCGGGCCCCCACCTGCCGCCGTCCACGCCCCCCGAGCCGAAACGGCCGAGGTCCACGAGGCGGCCACCCGGGGAACTGGAAAGCGACCATGTATACACATTTGGCAACAAGCGCTTATCGTTGGCATCATAGTACATTGCAAGATCATAGACGGCTTCTTGAATAGATTGCCTTGTGAGTTGGGTGATTTTGAGCTCGGAAAGTTCCTTGGCGGCCTGCTGCCAGTTTTCGCTCATCAGTTTTGTCAGGCGGTCTTTGTTTGTCTCGAATTCTCGGATCGCTTCTTCGTATTCTTCGGGTACCTCGACATCTTTGAATGCTTCTTCGCGAAGCGATTTTATGATGACATCCGTTTGTTCTATATAGTTTTTGCTTGTGGATTCGGGAAGCAGGTCTTTCCCGACAAGGGCCCAGCCAGAGCGGGGAGATAATTTAGTGAAGTCGTCGCCGGTTCTGTCTTCCCAATTTTTATATTTGCTATCCGTGTAAAGTAATTGCCCCTTATTCTCTTTATCCCACCGTTTCTGAATGATATCGATCATCGCCTCCAGCGACATCGGTTTTCCATCTTCGGTCTGTTCAACTCGCAACAACAGCATTTGCCCCATTTCTTTGGCTCGCTCGAGTTCTTCTCGGGAAAAGGGAATTTCCGGGATTTCATCCGGGCGGAATCCCCAGGTTTTCTCAATTTCTTCCGGTCCCAGGAGATCTTCACCGAAAAGCTCTTTGGCCCCTCTGAACTCTACGGTCTCGTGTTTTTCACCGAGTCCCATTTCCTCGGCCTCTTTCAATACGCCCTCGGCCTTCTTTTGGGTGGAGGTTTTGTATTTGTCCGGCTCGTATTCTTGATAAAGTTTGTAGGCTTCGAAGGGCATGGTTATTTATAGTGAGCTTGTTGAACTATTCTTTGCCCTGCCACTGGCGTAATGATTGAGCGGCAAGGCCTTGTATTTTGAAATCTTCTGGCTTGGTATTCGCAAAAAACTTATTGGCAATAAACACCCGCACCATGTTTTCGCGGTCTTTTGCGGCGCGGCCGCTGATTTCCGCTTTGTGGAAGAATTCTCGGAGAATAATTTGCTGCAGCGGTTCTCTAAATCCTCCCGACTTCCAGGCCTTCATAATCTCTATCTGATCTTTGAGAGTGATCACCAATTCGCGGAAGGCGAGCCGGTCGGTTCTTGCAAGCGACTCTTCGCTTCCTTCGCGAATGGAGAGCGTGAAATCTTCCTGAATTTTGCGAGAGGCGGCTACAAAACGCCTTAACTCATCTGCCTTCTGCGGAGCTTCTGCTTCGCTCCATTCGATATTGCCGTGCCGATCTGCCAGTACCGCGCCCAAGATTTTCAATGTCTCTGGAGCGATGTATCCGCCGCTTTTGTCTTTTTTGCCGAGATCAAGGTAGTGAATTTCGCGTGCGCCGGCTCCGCCGATGAAACGGCGAAGAGTGGCGACATCGAGCTCATAGCGCTGCTTATATCTTTCTGATTTGAGGTTGGCGGTGGTTATAATAGGTACGGTAATCTCGATTTTTTCTCCGGTAACCGGATGTGTCCATATATTCCCAACCCTAAGTTGGTAGAATTCATGCAAAACACCAGAAAATTCATGTGGCATTAGATTTACTTCATCCATAATCGGCACACGACGTTCCTTTTGGGCTTTAACGAAGCGGGAATAATCGAAAGTCATTTCACCAGCTTTTAGCGTGCGGGCGCCGAAAATTTGTGACTCTTTAATTTGTTCACTGATAGGAATCATTTCATATGGTTGTTGGGGATCAAGCTTGAGCGGTGCTTTAAGATGCTTTTCAACAATGTATTTTGCGAGCTGTGTTTTGCCAGAGCCGGTTTCTCCCTGAAAGAGCACCGGCGCACCCTGAAGGAGGTCAGGCAGAACTTCGCGGATGAGTTCGGTGCGCGTTTCGGTTTCGGCGAAATTATATTGCGCGAGGTCTCTTTGCATGCCCCGAATTTCTCGGCGGCGCAACATATCCACGGCGGCTTCATCGAGCTCAAATCCTTGAAGTTCTTTTCGGGTCTCTGTTATTCGATTTGCGAGCTCCTCCAATTTTTTGCGTTCAATGGGTCCCGGCGACCGGCCGAATTGTTCGTACGCAAGACGCAGTTTTTGTTCTCTGCTCTCGGCGGCGCGCAGCTCTTTTTGCAGATGTTCAAAAGCGAGCACGCTCGCGAGCGTTCCTTTCAAGGTTTCAAAACGACCCTTATATGCCCTGAGCACATCAGGGTTCGAGGCGAGCTCTTTAATTTGCGCGTCTGTTTCGGCAAGGGTTGATTCCGCAAATTCTCGCAGTTCCGGGTCAACCTTCAATGAATCGAGATGGACAATGACAGTTTCTTCGCCCTTAGCTTTCAAATCCTCCCGTTCTTTTTTGGTGAGACCGCCCCATGTTTCTCGCACATGCTTTGAAATCTCTGCTCGGGTAGCCGAAAGATCGGCGAGTTCTGTTACTCGTGCCTCTATTTCCTCTGGGGCAAGTCTCTCTTTTTTCGAAATCTTCTCTCCCTCCGCCTCTTCAAGAACGCGCTCCGGCGTGGTCTTTACCTCGGGAATATGTGGCATTTTTTCTGGGGACATTATACACCAAGTATATCATGAATATTGCCAAAAAGCAAGGGCGCTGTGCTGTGCGCAAGTTTGGCGTGGCGAACTATTTTTACTCATCCAAGACCTTATTCACCATCCTGTCCGCCGCTTTGTTCTCTTCCCGCGGCACGTGGACGAAATCAGCTTTTTTGAAATCCAGTTTCGAATTCCAAACCTGTAAAAAAAGCGGCTGGAGCTCGGATTCCAATATCTTATAGCGGCCAGTGAGCTGCCGCACGACAAGTTCGGAATCCATTCTTACCTCCACCTCCATCTCTTTCGCCGCTTTTTTTCCGGCGAGCTGCTTGATCTTCCCGAGCGCAAAAATAACCGCCTCATATTCCGCCTGATTATTGGTCCTGCGGCCGATGGCCTCCCCATATTCCTTGCTCCCTACAACAACGCCGATTGCCGCCGGCCCGGGATTGCCGCGAGCACCGCCATCAACATATACGACGACTTTACCAGATTTAAATAGCTGTTTTGGCATTGGCGTATTTCAATCCCGGGCCCGAAGGAGGGGTCGGGAGGAAAGGCATGGCGGTTCCTCCCGTGTAGGAATAAGCGCAAGCGAGTTCAAAACCGAGGGTTTTGAAAGAGTAATTTGCCATACGGCAAATTGCGACGGCCAGGGATTGCCCCTCGCGCCGCCATCTGCGTATACAACTACTTTTCCGGATTTGAACAATTGTTTAGGCATAAACTTGTGGCCCTAGTTTCGGCATGTTGCCCTATGTTTTGCCATAGGGCAAAACATAGGGCAAGATGCTCAATGATGCTTTCTAAAAAATTAATTGCTAATTTAATCGCTCTTATTTTTCTTGCGCGCGCCTGCCTTTTCAACAAAAAGTCCGTCCCCACCGCGCCTCACCGAAACCTCCTGTCCGCTATTCCAACCCAATTTGCGCACATAAGAAATGGGTAGGGTAACGTAATAGCTTCGGCTCACTTTCTGAATTTTCCTTATATTTTCTTCGCCGATATTTCTTCTGGCCATATTGTATATATAATCCAACAATATCACGCCTCCACAACTCGTCAACCCGGTTGCCCTATATTTAAATATAGGGCAACATTGGTAACTGCGGGCTGTGGGAGCTGCTTTCTCGCGCTGCAAGGAGCATTGGCAAGCGTTCAGCCGCCGCTCGCTCGGATCGCCGCTACTCGCGATTTAGCAATTTGATAATCTTCTCCGCTCCTCTTCTCGCCTCATCGCGCGTTTTAAATTGCGTGCCGCCTGCTCCTGGATGTCCCCCGCCGACGCCGAAAGTGTTAAACAGTAATTTCCCGATGTGAATTTTATTTTCTTTTCTCCGCCATGGATTCACGCCCGCGGTAAATCCGTACATCATGCCGACCTTTTTCATCCTAATATTGTAAAGCGATCCCGGAACGAGGTAATAGGGCGCAAAACGCAAAACAAATTGTCCACCCGAAGTATCTATTAGCGTCGTCCTGCCGTAAATTTGCAGATTTTTTCGATAAAAACTTAGGGAGGTGGCTATTTTCCGCTTCATTCGTTTGATAACCGGCGTTATTTTTTTATGCCTAATTATTGCGCCAAGCGGTTTCTCCGCCATTGATCTTATAATCCACTCCAAAGCCCCACCATGCTTGGTGGCTTCATCAATGAACATGCCGAGTTGCAGAGCCGGTTCTTTAAGCTCTATCGTCTGTTTCGCCGATTTATAGTGCGCACCATCCACAACGTCGAGCCATTTGGCGAGTTCCTTAAGGTGCGCCGGCGGCTTCCAGCCAAAAGTTTTGGTGAGTTTATCTAAAACCTGATGGCAACATGAAGGATATTTTGGGTCCCAGTGATGGAACTTGCTCGGCCGGAATTTCTTGCCCCAGTCCGCCCGCTTGAAAGACGTTTCGTGGTGATCGAACCACCAGGCGGAGTCCGGATGATACAAGAAATCAACGATTATGGCCGGATTGCGCGAACCGCGAAAAAGTTTGTGATTTTGAAAAAAACCGGCCTTGAGCCACTGGTCTTGAACGTCATAATTCACCGGCGTGTAGTGTTCGATCTCATCTCCGCGCTTGCCCCGTGTCACGCCGCGGCGGGCTTTACGGGGCGAACGCAAAAACGCGAGCACCGCCGCCGCGGAAGCACGTCCGTCGAAATCGTCGTGGAAGTAGATATCGTATTTCATTTTCGCAATGCTTCGATACCAGGTAATTTTTTTCCGGCCAAAAAATCCAGCATCGCGCCGCCTCCCGTCGAGATAAAGCTGAATTTCTTGTCGAGGCCGTGCTTTTTTAAAAACATCACCGTCTCCCCTCCTCCGGCCAGAGAAAACGCCTTGCGGTTTTGTGCAATAGATTTTGCAATCGCAAGCGAACCGCGGTCGTACGGTTTTTTTTCGATAAGACCCAATGGGCCGCTCCAAATTATCGTCCTCGCCTTGCTAATTCTCAGGGCAAAAAGTCCCATCGTTCTTTGGCCGACGTCCAGAATGGAGTTGTTATGGAAAATGAAGTCCAGCGGCAAAACCAAGTTTTTGTATTTTATTATGCGACGCAACCGCTTCAAGTCGTCCGGATTGCGATCAGCAAGAGATTTTTTGATATCGGCGCCTTCCAGAAGGTAAATCGTATTTGCCGGCGCGCCTCCCAAAAGAATATTTGTCGCTTTGTTCTTAAAAAATTGGATAGCGCCCATTTTGTCCGCCGCTTTTCCGCCGCCTAAAACCAATACGAGCGGTTTTTTTGGTTTCTTCATCACGCGAGACAAAATATCGATCTCTTTTTCGAATTCAAGTCCGGCGTAGCTGGGTAAAAGCTTGGTTATTGCGACCACAGAAGCGTTTTCGCGGTGGGAAACAGCGAAAGCGTCGTTCACATAATAATCCGCCAAGCAGGCGAGGTCCTTGGCTAATTCACGGCTGTTCTGCTCTTCCCCTTTCAAAAACCGCAGATTCTCCAAAAGAAAAACAGAGCTCTTTGGCGCGGCATTGACCATCTGCTTTATGCCCAAAAAATTAAAATTAGATACAAAATGAACCTTTTTTCCTAGCAATCTACTTAAAGTTTTTGCATCCGCGGCTAAGCTAAGTTTTTTGTTCGCCTCGCCTATTCGACCATTCGAGCGAATTAGAGAAGGTTGGGGGCGCCCTTTGTGGCTTACAATGATAATTTTGTCGGCGTGGCGGAGCAAAAATTTTATCGTCGGCAAAACTGCCTTCATCCGCCAGTCGTCTTCGGTATTAAAATCAAGCCGCAAAAGAGCGGTGCCGCGTAATTTCGATGCCGGAACGCGACGGAGATAGCTGATCATCTTTTTAATTATACGGGGTTGTCGGTTATAATAAAAACTACTTACGCTAACTATGCGAAACATTCTGATTCTCGGTGCCGGATTCGGCGGCTTGCGCGCGGCGACACAAATCGCGAAGAATTTAAGGCGACTTAAACTACTCGATAAATATCGGGTTGTTCTTGTAGACCGGAACGACTGCCATCTCTATACGCCGCTTCTCTATAAACTTGCCGCCTCGGCGAGCGTTCAGAAGGATGCATGCACGTACAGCATAATTTCGCTTATCCACGGCTTACCAATAGATTTTATACAAGGCAAGATCTCTAAGATTGACCTTGTGAATGGCGATGTCCATATCGAAGGCGGGCGGCCGATAAAATGTGAGTTTCTTGTGCTCGCCTTGGGCTCGGAAACGAATTATTTTGGCATCCCCGGACTCAAGGAAAACTCCCTAGAACTAAAAACCATGGAAAGTTCTCTCGAGATAAAAGCGGTCCTGTCCGCTGGGTTTAAAAAAGGCGGTGGTGTCAAAATTGTCGTGGGCGGAGCGGGCGCGGGCGGCATAGAACTTGCATCGGAAATCCGTCTTTGGGCGGATCACGCAGTAAAGAATAAAAATTTGCGCGTGGACGTATCTCTTCTCGAAGCCATGCCGACCATACTCCCCGGGCTCGATAAGAACGTAATCAGCGCGACAGAAAGGCGTCTGAAAATGCTTGGTGTCGCGATTAACGTAAATGCAAAGATAGTATCTGTGAAGCCGCGGGAAATAACGCTCGACGGCGGAACAAAAATCCCTTTCGATATTTTCGTCTGGACCGGAGGAATAAAAACGCCGGAACTACTTGCCGCACTTCCCCTTCAAAAAGAACCGCGCGGCAAACCGCTCGCGGAAAGCGGGATGGCGTGCCTGCCTGCAAAACAAGATTTGAAACTTTATCCGATGATATACGGACTAGGCGACAGCGTTTGTTTTATGGACCCGAAGACGAAACGGCCCGTGCCCGCCGTTGCCCGCGCGGCGCTTGCGCAAGCGGATGTGGTGGCAAAAAACTTGATCGAAGATGTAAAAGCAAGCGAAGGGCAAATAACAAATAGCAAATGGCGAAACTACAAATCCGCTCATCAGCAATATAAACCTTGGGATTATCCCTATGTCATACCGGCCGGAGGCAGATGGGCGGTGGCGAAAATCGGACCCTTCGTAATCTCCGGATTTTCGGGATGGGTTTTGAAAGAACTTATTGAATTGAACTATCTTTTTTCCATTATGTCTTTCTTCCGCGCCTTGCGTACGTGGTTCAAGGGAGTTTGGATATTTGTGATAAACGATCGGTTCTGATAGTTGATCGGCAGTTTTTATTAAATCGCACGATCGTACAATATAATAAAAAACCAAATCGAAAGCAAACGGCGCGACAGAGATGTCGCGCCTTGAAATACTTTACGCTTTTTGGTTCAACTTTGAGAACATCCAGAGTCCTCTATCTACGGTACGTGCCGGCAAATCCGTTGCCTTGCATAATCTTCGGAATCTCTCGACGTATTCCTGCCAAAAATTGAAGTTATAGCTTTTTGGTTGTTTAAACCCCAACGACCAAATCGCCCTAAAATCCAAAATTGGATATTCGTCAGGAAAAGCGAAATGTAGAATGACAGACGCAACGGCCCAGGAAACACCGTGTAACTCCATCAGGGTTTCGATTCTGATTTTTTCGTCTTGCGCCCGCAACGCTTTTCGTGTAATCAAGCGGATGAGCTCATCGCTATTTCGCAAGTAATTTTTGATTTGCCGTTGCGTTTTCCAGCGACCCAGCCGTACAAAAGTTCCTTTATCCAAGTATCGTTTCTTTCCGAACCATTCAAAAAATTTGTTCTCTAGAACCGCTGCATCGGGCCACCGTTTTTCATACAATCTTGCATATCGAACTATTTCGTTTTTTGTCGGGGGTTTCACGACGCTCCTTGCATTGCACCGTCGTACTAGGTGCCATCATATTTTATTTTAGAGTTTTACGCAAGTATGATCCCGTATAACTCCCGGCCTTTCGCGCAACCTGTTCCGGCGTACCCACGGCGACGATTTCGCCTCCCCTCTCGCCGCCTTCGGGACCGAGGTCGATCACCCAATCGGCGGACTTGATGACGTCCAAGTTATGCTCGATCACGACAACGGTGTTGCCGCGGTCAACGAGACGTTGAAGCACTTCCAAAAGCTTTTTTACGTCGTCGAAGTGGAGGCCCGTGGTCGGCTCGTCAAGCAAATAAACCGTGCGGCGCGTATCCCGCCTGCCGAGCTCCGAAGAAAGTTTCACTCTCTGCGCCTCGCCGCCCGAAAGAGTCGTCGCCGACTGGCCGAGTTTCAGGTACCCCAAACCCACTTCTTCCAAAATGCCAAGCCGCTCCTCAAGCCACGGAATGTCTTCGAAGAATTTCTCCGCTTCCTCTATCGTCATCTGAAGAACGTCGTAAATATTTTTCTTTTTGTATTCGACCTCAAGTGTTTCGCGGTCAAAACGCTTGCCCTTGCAAACGTCGCAAGGAACATAAACTGTCGGCAAAAAGTGCATTTCGATTGCAATCGTGCCGTGCCCTTGGCAATTCTCGCACCGCCCTCCCGGAGTATTAAAACTGAATCGCCCCGGTTTGTAGCCGCGCACGCGCGCGTCCTCGGTCGAGGCAAAAAGGTCGCGAATGTAGGTCCAAGCGCCAACGTAAGTCGCCGGGTTCGAGCGCGGCGTGCGTCCTATCGCTGACTGATCAATGTTCACGACGCGATTGATGTATTCCACTCCGGTAATGTCTTTAAACCCGATCTCTTTCCAACCGGAACGGTAAAATCTGTTTGCGAGCGCCTTATAGAGCACGTCGTAGACCAAGCTTGACTTGCCCGAACCGGAAACTCCTGTCACGGCAACAAAACGCCGCAGTGGTATCTCGATGTTAAGATCTTTGAGATTATTCGCAGAAGCGCCTTTCACTTTCAAATAATTTCCTCGTTCGGCCTTCGACTCGCCACGCTCGCTCAGGCGATAAATTGCGCGGCGCTTGCCGGGAATTGCGATTTTTTTGTCGCCGCGTAAATAGTCCAGCGTTAATGATCTCGTTTTTTTGTCTTTAAGTATCGCCGGAATGTCCCCCTGGGCGACAATTTTGCCGCCATGAACCCCGGCCTGCGGACCGATGTCGACGAGGTGGTCGGATTCGCGGACTGTTTCTTCATCGTGTTCGACAACGATGATTGTGTTCCCAAGATCGCGGAGGTCATGAAGGGTTTTGATGAGTTTGGCGTTGTCTTTTTGGTGAAGTCCGATAGTCGGCTCGTCAAGAATATATAGCGTACCCACGAGCCGCGAGCCGATTTGGGATGCCAGCCGTATCCTTTGCGCCTCACCGCCGGAGAGCGTACCTGCCTTCCTTTCCAGCGTCAAATAATCCAAGCCGACGTCGAGCATGAACTTGAGCCGACTTTTTATTTCGCGAAGCGGCGTCTCCGCTATCGCTTCCAGGTTTTCGCTCTTGAGCTTCAAACTCCCGAAAAATTTATATGCGTCTTCTACGGACATTGCAACAACGGAAGAGATATTTTTCCCATATAAAAGTACGCTCAAACTTTCTTCCTTAAGCCGCTTACCGGCGCAAGCGGGGCAGATTTTTTCGGACCAAATGTCTTCCGTGCCCAATCCGTGACATTGCGGACACGCGCCATAAGGACTATTGAAAGAAAAAAGGCGCGGTTCGATCTCCGGGAACGAAAAACCGTCCTCGGAGCAGGTGAATTTCGCCGAGAGCGAAATTTCCCGCCCCTCTGGGGCGAGGCTCGCCGAAGCCTTGGCGGAGGCGGCCTTGTCTCCATAAATGATCTTCACAACATCGTTTCCGTATTTAAGCGCGTGTTCGATCGCTTCAGCAAGACGGAGGCGGTTATCTTTATCCACAAAATTGAGGCCAGCCGGCATTCTGTCGATTACGAGGTCGATGTCGTGCGCCTTGTAACGGCTCAATTCTATCCTCTCGCGCAAAGAAAGATATTTGCCGTCAACGCGTACTTCGGAAAATCCCGCGTTCAAAAAATCGTAGAGCATCTGGTAATACTCTCCTTTGCGCCCGCGAACGACGGGGGCAAGGATCACAATATTCCGGCCCAACTTATTCCCTGAGCTTGCCTGCCCCGTACCCGCTGAGCTTGTCGAAGCGCGGTGCGGGGTCGAAGGGTTATTCTTGTGCTGCCTTCGACTCGTCGCTTTTGCTCCTTGCTCAGGCGATAAAGATTGAGCAAACTCGATTGCCACATCGACGATTTCTTCATTTGTCAGCTTTTTTATCTCTTTGCCGCACTTCGGGCAATGGGGCTTACCGGCACGCGCGAAAAGTACGCGAAGATAGTCGTAAATTTCCGTAATCGTCGCGACTGTCGAACGCGGATTGTGCGAATGGCTTTTCTGGTCGATGGAAATCGCGGGTGATAGGCCTTCGATCTCGTCTACGTCGGGCTTATCAAGCCGGCCCAAAAACTGCCGCGCGTAGGCGGAAAGGGACTCGATATAACGCCTTTGCCCTTCGGCGAAGATCGTGTCGAACGCCAAACTCGACTTTCCGGACCCCGAGAGGCCGGTAAAGACGATCATTTTATCGCGCGGGAGCTCGAGGTTGATATTCTTCAAATTGTGCTCGCGCGCGCCTTTGATGATGATTTTGTCCTTCATAACGTTTTAGAGATTAGAGTTTAGAAATTGAAAATTGCGCGCCTCCGGCGCGTTATAGGGGTGTACAAGACAAAGTTTAGGGCGTCGTTAAGAAAAAGTAAAACCCCGTATGTTACGGGGTAAATCTATGAGAAGAAAACGAATTGGCCGATAAAGTACAGGGTGACGATTCCGGCGACAGCGAACAGGTGCTTCAGAGAATCGGCGAGTACGCTCGTTTCGCCGAAAACCGCGCGCGTAAGCCCTTCCACGATCCAATAGCCGTCAGCCTTGTAAATCGGCAGTAAGTTGCAAATACCAAAAAATAAGTTGGCATATGTGGAGAACAGCAATAACGATCTCACAAAATAATTATCGATGGCCAAAAGCGGGATTGCCGTTACGCCAGCCACTACAAAGTTTGCCAAAGGGCCGACAACGGCCACAAGCATCTCTTCTTGCGGTCGTAGTTCGCGCAAATGCTCCGGAGATGCATGAATTTGCGCGCCCCACCAGGACAGCTGGAACCAATTTACCTTTTCACCGATGAATACCACGGCAACGGCATGAGCCGCTTCATGAAAAATCGCTCCGATGTAAACCGCTACAGCAACACTAAGGCCGATTAAGACATGTTCGGCGTTAGATAAGAATAGCCTTTTGATCGAGAGACCGATGATAAACCAGACCAGAAAAATAAAACCGACCGCTGCCCAAACGCTAATAATTACCGGTATGCCGCAAACCCGGAAGCAAATTTGCTCTTGCGCGACGCTTTTCTCTTGCCGCACGATCGCCTCCTGTCTTTATGAAGTTTTCTTGTAAACTAAAGACATTATATCTTTATTACGATCAAAAAACAACTCCGCTGGAAATTTTCCAAAAATGGCGCTATGCTTTCTCCTAGCAGATTAAAACCCGGATGGAGGCAGAATGTCGGCGAGGTTTGATATTGCAATCATTGGCGCGGGAGTCGCTGGCTGTGCGATCGCGAGAGAACTTGCGCTCCGCAATCCCGAGAAAAGCATTATCGTGCTCGAGAAACTGCCTGGCGTGGGACTTGAAACGAGTTCCAAAAACAGCGGCGTGCTCCACTCCGGCCTGCATCAGAATCCCGACTTCCTCAAGTCAAAATTGGCAAGAATCGGAAATGTACTGGCTACCGAGTACGTAAAAACGAAGGAACTGCCCATCCTTGAGTGCGGCATGATCGTTGCCGTGCCTTGGAATGCCGTAAAAAGCGGACTTTGGCGCGAACTTGATTCTTTCTTCGCGCTCCTTAGCCGCGGCAGCGAACAAGATATAAAATTCAGATTTCTCGGACCGTGGGGACTAAAGAAACTCGAGCCGAATCTCCGCGCTATGGGCGGGATATTCATCCCTAATGTTTCGGTGATAGATTCGAGGCGGTTCGTCGAGGCACTCCAAAGCGACGCCGAAACTAGCGGAGTAAATTTCTTTTTCCAAAGCCCTGTTTTAGAAATAAAGGCAGATCAATCTGTTTATACTCTCCGCACGCCCAGCGATGCGATTGCCGCAAAATGTGTTATTAATGCCGCCGGTCTTTATGCTGATGAAATCGCACGCCTTGCCGGGTTCAATCAGTATAAAATTTACCCGTGGCGTGGCGAGTATTATGAAGTCGTTGGCGAAAAAGCCCGGCTTACAAAACGTCTAATATACCCGGTCGTTGCCCACAACTCTCCAGGGAAAGGCATCCACTTCAGCCCGCGAGTGGACGGGCGGCTATACATCGGCCCGAACGCAAGGCCGGTGCCGCGCAAGGACTGCTACGAGGAGGACAAGACGCCAGTCGCGACATTTCTTGCCGCCGCCCGGCGCTTCGTACCGGAAATCGAAGCAAAAGACCTTGTCTGGGCATACTCCGGCATCAGGCCGAAAACGACGAACGAAGCGGAGGAAACAGATTTTATAATTCAGATGGAGAGACGTTCACCACTTTTCATAAATCTCATCGGTATCGAATCGCCGGGACTCTCATCTTCTATGGCTATCGCGAAATATGTTGCGGAAATGTTAAAAAGCAGCTCTTAGAGCTGCTTTTCCTTTTTGGGTGCTTGTGTGTTTTCGATACTATCGCCGTGCTTGCGGTAAACCAGGGTTGCACATTTGATAACGGCCGCTTCAACACTCGACGCCTTGAATATCAAATACTCGTCCGGAGCGCGCAAACCAAAAGGATATTTCATCTGTTCCTTTTCGGAAAGCTCATGCGCCAGAAACCATCTTTCGCCTCTCACGGAAACATAGTCCGGTGAAGAAAAATCGATTTCATATCTGAAACAATCGGGCCAAAAACGGTTCGTGCCCATGGCATCGCTAAAGATGTTGTGGCTAGTCAAAAAAGTCCACGCCTCACAGAAATCAGTAAAACGGTCAATGACTGGTCCGTCCATCTCGCCACTCCTTATGGAAATATCTTCTTGGATTATCGTACATTTCGAAACTACCTACAAGCTCGTGCCGCCACCGGGAATCTCACTGCTTGGCCTTAGGCCTGCGCTTTAGACACCCTCGGTTTCTAACTCCCGCTTACGCGGTCTTCCTACACGGAGGGGACACCGAGTTTCCCCTCCGGCCCACCCCTCGTTCGAATCCTTTAGGGCTAGGACAAAAGAAAAACACCGCAATGGTGTTTTTTCTTTTGCTCGTGCCGCCACCGGGATTCGAACCCGGGTTACATGGATGAGAACCATGCGTCCTAGGCCAGGCTAGACGATAGCGGCAATAAGTTGAATTTACAAAAAAATGCGGGCCAGTGCAACTCTGCACTGGCCCGGGTCTTGATGGGTTTAGGCCCCGAAGCTGCTACGCTTGCCACGAGACTTCTTCTCCTTCTTCTGCGGCTGCGCCTTGCGACTGCCGCCACGCCCGGAGAATGCCTCGAGCGAGTCGTACATGCCGCTCTTCGGTCCCGAATTGCAGCCACCGCCGACGATGCGAACGCCGCTGTAGCGCTCGGCGTCGAAGGTGCGTACCTTGCGCCGCTCCGCGCGGCGGAGAGAACGCCGGGTGCGGGCGACTTCGCTCCGGGCACGGATTTGCCAGTCGCGCTCGGCCTGGAGTGCCTGGTGAGCGATTGTGACGACTTCGCGAAGACCATCAAGGGGCTTCAGCGTCCTCACGATCTTCGTTTCGGTCTCATCTTCACCTACCGGCATTTCTACTTGTTCCTCGTCGTACGGATCGATGCCGATACTCCGCAGCAGATAAACCAACTGCGGTTCGGGAAGCTTGCTCCTCACCCTCGAGTTCACAACCTCGAAGGCACCGTAGAGGGTCCCGAGGTGAGCCGCCCGAAGGGCCGTCTCCTCGAGGAACTTTGTGCACTCGCTGACCTTCGACTGCAGACCTTCGATCGTGACTTTCTGGCTCATTCCCATATTGCCTCCTTCCTCCCCGCATCCACACACACTTTAGCCGATTAAGCTATTGCAGTGTAAAGCAGGGACGTAACCCGTTTTATTAAGCTGGTGGTTCTCCCAGCTGATTTGATACGAACTGCCTACATTGTAACATGAGATGGCTATTTTTGTCAAATCAGGTTTTCCAACTCAAAAACATGGCGATAATTCGCATTATTAATCGGCTATTCGCGATATTCGCGAATACTTTTAAAACGCCTTCACTTCTTCCACCACCTTGTCGAGGCCGATCGCGCGCGAGGCCTTAACTAAAACCAAGTCGCCTTTGCGCATGATGTCTTGAAGTACTCTCCCTGCTTCTTCAGCCGTATCGAAGGAATAGATCTTGTTCCTGCGCAGACCGTTTGCTTTGGCCTCTTCGGCAATAAATTTCGCCCTCGGCCCCACGGTTATCAAAATATCCGCGATCTTTGCCGCAAGCCGGCCAGCACGTTCGTGCGCTTCGATGGCGTATTTTCCGATCTCTAGCATATCTCCCAGAACAGCTATCTTGCGCCTGCCAGGCAAACTTTTCAAAGTATCCAATGCCGAGTGCATCGAATAAGGACTAGAGTTATACGAGTCGTCGATGATGTAGGTATATTTTATGCCGGCAATGAGTTCCATCCGCCCGTGAGCCGGTTTGTAAGCGCTGCGCAAGGCGTCGGAAATTCTCACTAAATTCATTCCGAAAACGAATCCGACCGCGGCGGCCGCCGCCGCGGCATATGCCTGCGCCCTGCCAAAAACTTTATCGAGACGGACAGGTACAAAACTGCCGCCATATTCCAACTTGAAAGCAATGCCAGCGGGCCTGCTCGCCTCGCTCACGCTGCGGCGAAGCGGGCCTTCTTCCGAACGGTTCTCAAAGCCCGTAATTCTTATTTCCGCGCCTTTGCCGAAGCCGAATGTCATCACGTGCGCGCGCGTTTTTTCCTTGAGGTCCATCACGGTCGCGTCGTCGTAGTTCAAGATCGCGAAACCGGCGACGGGGAGATGCTCGATAAGCCGCGATTTCTCGCGCGCCACTTCTTCCGGCCCGGCAAAGAACTCAACGTGCACGGGGATGTCCCCCACCGCGGTTATGACGCTGATGTTGGGGCGGGCAATGCCCAAAAGATATCTGAGGTCCCCGGGCCGGTCGGCACCGTATTCGAGAACGAGTATTTCCGGGTACTCCGAACGCGAGCCGAAAAGCGCGCGGAAAAATGAAACGATGATAACCTTGCACCAAAAAAACAGTTTGCGGACGCGGGCTGTGTGCGCCGGAGTATCGCGGCTAATGAGTTTCAGTTCGCTATCGCTCCAATCGCCCAATATGGCAAGAGGAAGGCCGAGGTCATTATTTAAATTCCCGCGCGAAGCGCGCACCCTTCTTTCGCGGCCAAGCGCCGCCTCGATCGCGAGCTTCGTCGAAGTTTTCCCGACACTGCCCGTCACGCCGACTATTCCAGGCCGAAAACGCGCAATGGTGAGTTGCGCAAGCTGGGCAAGGGTCCAGCGTAAAGTTTTTAGCATAGTTTTTAAGTTTATAAATTGCGCTACGCTTAAGTTTGTAATTTCAACTTAAAACTTATCAACTTACAAACTTATAAACTACAATCTGTCCGGCGGCACATCGTAATAATTCAGTATAAACTGCGCCAAATCCCGGAAAGCGGGCACAACAGTTAGCGCGGCAACGGGAGCTCCTTCCGGCTCATCAAGCTTGATCAAAGTAATGAATTTTGGATCGCAAACAGGCTTGCCCGCCGCAACCTCGGTGCAGGCGGGTCCGAAACCCACGTAGGTATTGATTACTTTTTCAGTATAACCTCCATATTGAAAGTCGGGTACAAATGCCGTGCCCGTCTTTCCCGCAATCGCGTATCCCTTGATCTTCGCCACGCCGGCATTATCAACAGCTGAAACCATCATTTGGGAAGTTTTTTGCGCGGTTCCCACGCTCACAATTCTTTGCACGATCTCCGGCTCTATTGCGGCGTTAAGATAGGGCTTGACGAGCACTCCCCCATTCGCGATCGCCGCCATCGCGTTAATAAGGCCGATGGGCGTCACCGCTACTCCTTGACCGTAAGAAGCCGTCGCGAAGACCACATCCCTTTCCTTTGGGTTCAAGCGGCCGAGGTCACCGGGCAATTCCGACGGCAAATCGATCCCTGTTTTTGCGGAAAATCCAAAATTATGCAGATATTCCGTGAAAAGATCTCTTCCTATCTCGCGCTCAGCGAAAACCGCGCCCGTGTTTATCGAGTGCTCGATAACGTTCGTCATCGTCACTCTGCCATACGGTCCATGCTTATCGAGATCGTAGTTTTTTATCGTCCAGCCATTCAAGGTAACACTGCCCGAGTCATAATATGTCGTGTCGGGAGTTATTTTCCCGGTATCTATGCCGATGGCCATAGTTATCACCTTGAACACCGAACCTGGTTCATAGATCTCCTGGGTAACCGGGTTCAAAAAATTGCCGACCGGAAACTTGCTGTAGTTGTTCGGATCGAAATTCGGCGCGCTCGCCATCGCCAGGATCTTTCCCGTATTCGGGTCCATCACTATGATGCTTCCTCCACTCGCCTTCCAATCATGCACAAGGTTTCCTAAAATTTTCTCGGCTTCGATCTCGATGTTCGGATCGATCGTTAAGACCAGATCTTTCCCCGCCGTGGGACGCACGATCTCTCCGTCGATTATTTCGCCGTGATACCCGCGCAATAATTCCTCGTAAAAAGATTCTAGTCCGTATTGGCCGATGTCGCCGATATCATCGCTCTTCGGAGAAACAAATCCTAAAGCATGCGCCGCATGAGAATCGAGCGGATAAAATCTTCCCGGCTCTCCTTCGACATAAATTCCTTTTATGCGAAGCGCGGAAATTTCGTCAGCCAATTCTGGTTCGGCTTTGCGCACAAGAGGTTCGTATTTATCTTCTTTATTGGAAAAGGCCGCGATCAATTCCGCGACTGGACGCTCTAAAATTGGCGCGAGTAAATTAGCTGTTTCCTCCGCATCGTCGATCGCCGAAGGAACGGCGTAAACCAAGGGAAATTCCTTGTTCAAGACCGCGGGCAACAAATTTCCGTCTTTATCGGTAAAATAGATCGCGCCGCGATTGGCGCGCAAGAATCTCAAGGCAAGATATTCCGAACCGGCTCGGACAAGAAATTGGTTTCCTTCGACAAGTTGCAAATCATAAAGCTGAAAAAGTACCCGCGTATAGCCGGCAATAATAAACAGTGCTATGAAAGCGAGACGAAATACCATTTGATTTTGCTTCTGCCCATATATCCTAATTTCTAAGGCCCAAACTTAACTTTTCACCGGCACCCACTTCCATATATTCGGGATTTTTGTCCTGCACGAGGTCGCTCCCGACATTTTTCTTGAAATTCGCCGCATCGAAAAGCGCGTATATTCCTTCCTTAAGCTCGGCGTTTTCCGCCTGCAATGATTTGATATCCCCACGCATGCTTACTATGCCGTGCTCAAGGTCAACTGTTGAATTATACAAAATAACGAGCCATAGCGCGGCAAAAACAGCTGCGGCGACGAGCATTAAAAGCATTTTTGTTATTAAAGTTCGCTTGTTTGGTTGAATATATGTCATCTTCGATGACTGCACTAATGACCACGAATATTTGACTAATTTCCGCGAATCACGAATTTTAGCGGTATTTCGTTATGTATTAGCGGCACTTCGTGTAAATTGCGCGCAGCGTAATTTGGCGGAACGGCTTCTAGCGTTTGCGCGTATCTCCTCCTCGCTCACCGTAATCGGTTTTTTTGTTAATATCTCCATCTTGCCGGCTTTTGCGTAATCTCTGAAGTAATTTTTAACAAGTTTGTCTTCGAGAGAATGAAAACTTATGATCACCGCTCTTCCTCCGGTTTTTAAAACATTCGGCAAATTTTGCAGTGCCATTTCCAGATTTTTTAATTCGTCGTTCGCGTAAATGCGCAATGCTTGGAAAGTTCTTGTTGAGGGATCAATGCGCCCGCGTTCATAACTTTTTGGAACTGCGCTTCTTACGATTTCCGCAAGTTCGCCGCTCGTCATTATCGGCTTGCGCTTTCCGCGCTCTTTGATCGCTTTCGCGATCCTGCGCGACATTCGTTCGCCGCCAAATTGAAAAATTACATCGGCAAGGTCATTCTCTTTTAGTTCTCGAAGAATTTGAGCAACCGGATGTCTTTCTTCGCTGTAGGTCATGATGAGCGGCTCATCTTTCTCGAAACTGAATCCTCTGCCGGATGATTCGAGTTGTTCGGAAGAAAATCCGAGGTCGAGAAGCAATCCGTCTGCCTTGGGCAGTTTTTGCCGCTTTAGAATGTCCGGCAAATCGGCGTAATTGCCCTGCTCCAAAACAATTTTTGTGTTTAGAATTTCGGATTTAGAATTTCGGATTTCCGCGATTCTTTTACGCGCACTATCCAATATATTTTTATCCCAATCGAGACCTAAGAAAATTCCTCGCGATGTGATTTTCTCAAGAATCGCGGTTGCGTGTCCTCCGCCATCTATTGTTCCGTCGATAATGAATTCTCCCGGCCGCGGATCAAGAAACTTTATGACTTCTTTTAAAAGAACTGGTGTGTGCTGCATTATCAACGAATAACGAATTTCATTGCGAATTTGCGAATTCGTAAATTCGGAAATTATTCGCTATTCGCTGATTAAATCCCGAGTTCTCCCAGCTTCTCCGCTATTTCCTCCGATGCGCCTTCGGTTTTTTTCTTGTATTCGTTCCATCGCGACGCATCCCAAATCTCAACTCTGTTGTACAAACCGGCAATAATTACTTTTTTATTCAAGCCGGCATACTTTCTCAAATAATCAGGAACGAGGATGCGGCTTTGTCCGTCGAGCGACACGTCCATCGCGCCGGCAAGCATCAAACGAACGAACGCTCGCGAATTCGCCTGGGCAAGCGGCAAGGAGACAAGCTTCTTCGCCAACTCATCCCATTCCTTGCTCGCAAAAACGAAAAGGCATTCATCGATGCCTCTTGTGATAATGGCTCCGGCCGCGAGCTTCTCCTTGAATTTCGCCGGCATCGCCACCCGACCTTTCTGATCTAAATTGTGTTGGTATTCGCCGAGGAGCATAGAATTTAGAATTTGGAATATAGAAGCGAGAACTTTGATTTTTGAGAAGCTATCGGAGCGCTGACGAGCTTGGTGTCCCGCAAGGCGGGACTCGTCAGCGCGAGATGCAGAGCAGATTCGCCGCTGGAACGAATCGAGCTCGGTTCTCAAAAATCAAAGTGCGAGCGACAGTTATCCACAGAAAGGGGTGGTTATCCACACTTTTATCCACAACTCCCCACTTCCCTTTAATATTACCCCACTTCCGTCTGCCAAACAATATTGTGCAAACGGTCCTTGGCGAGCCAATGCCGTTCAAAAATCGAGGATTTTCGAGCAAAAAACAAAAGAGCCCGTAAAGTTATTCACAGGCCCGAAGTTTTCGAGTATATTTCTTTATATCACTTGCACCTTTAGCTCAGTGGTAGAGCGTCCCGTTCACATCGGGAAGGCCGTTGGTTCGATCCCAACAAGGTGCACAACAATCAAAAACCCTAGATACATAAAAAGACGCCCATTGAAAGAGCGTCTTTTTTGTTTACTGGATTTCAACCTTAGCTCCCGCGGCTTCGAGTTTCTTTTTGATCGTTTCCGCTTCGTCTTTCTTTACGCCTTCCTTCACATTCTTTGGCGCACTTTCAACCAGATCCTTAGCTTCCTTTAATCCGAGGGTTGTTACTTCGCGAACTGCCTTGATAACTTCTAGCTTCTTGTCTCCCGTGGCTTTAAGCACCACATTGAACGCGTCCTTCTCTTCTGCGGGCGCACCGCCGCCGCCTCCTGCAGCAACCGGCGCTGCGGCAGAGATACCGAACTTTTCTTCGAGCGCCTTAACGAGCTCGGCCATTTCGCCGACGGTCAAGGACTCTATTTTTGAAATTAAATCTTGGAATTTGTCCATTGATATGCGCGATGCAAAACTACAAATACATTCGAATGCCACGAAAAACGGTTTGTAGATTCGTATGAAATTTGTAGTTTTGAATTGCTTGCGTTAGCAACGACCTTTTTAGCTATTTTATTGCGTTTGCTGTTTTGATTTTTCCTGAACAAGATACATGAAACTTCGTAACGGCGCGGCAAGCATTCCCAAAAGCTGTGCCAAAAGAACTTCGCGCGGCGGCAGTTTGCCGATGAAAACAATTTGTTCCGCCGAAACCGGCGCTTTTGCTTTTACATCGTAACCGCCAATAATGTGCTTCGCCCACATATCCTTCGCGCCGCCTTCGGGAACCTCAAGCCCTGCGAAGAATTTATAGACAGGACCACTCACAGCTTCTGAATCGCTCTCGGAAAAGACAACTCCGAGAGATAATTTTTGCGCCTTTGTGTCGAACTCTATCCCCTTCTCTTTGAGCAATAAAGAGAGTAAACGCTTTTTGATGATGAAGAGCTTCGCGTTCGCGGCTTTAAGGTCTGCGCGGAGTTTGCGCAATCCTTGGGTCGAAACTTTTGTGAAATCGACAAAAACCAGGGCCTGCGACTTCTCCAAAAGTTCGCGCCCCTTTTTAAGGTCTTCTTGTTTTTGTGCTTTTGTACGCATGCCTATTTTGTTTGTGAAAACAAGTTTAATTTATTAAACGCAGTTTGAGCAACTACAAAATTGAGCACCCCCTCACTCGAAAATCAAAGATTAATGCTGTTCTTAAACCGACGTTTTAAACTGATATACGCTTTTGCCCTCCTTTTGATTTGCCGTTCCCGCTCTCGAGCGTCTTTTTTCGACTTATATGCCTCATAGTATACGCACTCGAGAGGACGCCGATTTTTTGTCGACACAACTCTACCAGCATTATGTTCTTTTACGCGCTCCCGCAAATCTTCGGTATAGCCGAAGTACAAATCTAAGTCTTTTAGTGACTGCAAGACGTAGAAATAGAACATATTTGCTTTTCGAGTGAGGGGGTTATTGATTTTCTAAACTCGCTCAAGCTCGTTAAGAAAATCTAATAAAAAACGGCCTTCTCGCAAAGACCATAAAAACTAGCGCTTCCTCGGTAGGTCTTACTGCGCCCTCAGTAGCTTTACGCGAAGGAGGGTTGTGCTTGCCTACGGTCTTTGGAGCTTGAAGTCAGTATAGCAAACCAATAAATTGTGTCAAGCCGACAAAAAGCCCGCTTCCAGAGCGACGGCGTAATGCCGTCCCATTTTTGGTTCTGCGGGGAGTAGTGGACGATGTTAGAACCTATTGGATGACTACTACCGACGGCTTTTTTATTCCGAAGCTATCACTCAACACTGCTATCATCACCCCAAAAGAGAAATTACGCCTTTCATAAGTTCGCGCAGACGGCTCTTCTGTTCAGGAGTTAATACGTCATAAACTGATTTGAGATTTTCCAATTTATCAACAGTAGTTCCAGCATATTCTAAATCCCCTAATTTTTCATTAGCTTGTCTCCATTCCTCGGGAGTTGCAGTGTCCCCACGAATTTCTTTGGTCATACGTTTATATCCTAAAACCTTTGGCTAATTATTGCAATAGGTTCGAGCGTCCCACCTGTCGGGGTAAAATTATCCCTTATTTACTTGATGATTTAACTGGCGGGGAATGAGGGAATCGAACCCCCGACCGCGGTTTTGGAGACCGCTGTTATGCCACTTAACTAATTCCCCCACTCCACAAAATTGCGGACGATTATTTCTTGCCTTCTTTGTGAACAGTTCTCTTTCTGCACCACTTACAAAACTTTTTAGTTTCTATCTTGCGCTCAACCTTCTTCTTGTTTTTGCCCGTGTAATAATTACGCCGTTTGCAGACGGAGCAGCGCAGAGTTATTAAATTTTCCGAATGTTTTGATTTTCCGGCCATTCCCAGTCAGTATCAACTGCGATTGTTTGGGCAAAGCCCAAACTCACACTGTTGTAAATGATGTTTTTCGACGTTTTTCTTTATATAGTCAAAAGGGATTACTTCGATCAATAAACAGAATGCAACAGCGGCCAACTCTTCGTCGCAGTTGAACTGCTGGGCATGAAATAAGAATAGAGAATTTAGAAGAGAGAATCAAGTAGGCGTTGTAAAAACGCCTTGCTTAAGATATGATGAGCGGAGAACAATGTCAAGGAGGTATAAATTGCTTATCGGATTTTCGACTGGCGTCCTTCACAAGTCCGGCATGTCGTTACTCAGCCGCCTGTCCTTAATGTCGCAATTAGGCTGCAAAGCCGTGGAGTTGAATTACATTCGGTACAACGAGTTTTTGGACGCGAACTTCGCGAGAATGACCAAGATCCTCCAAAACCGAAATAATTTTTAGGAAGATAGAACTCCTGAACGACATCTCTCCGCTCGACCTTGTTGTTTTCCACCCGGAAACGGTCGTGGATTTTGAACCGTTCAAATCGGCGAATTTCCCTGTCGCATTCGAGAACATGGACAACCGTAAGCCGAGCTGCCGAAATGCGCCTGATATGGAACGCATAATGCAGATTGATGAAAGGTTTCGCTTCGTGCTCGACGTCAATCATGTTTTTACGAACGACGCAACGATGCGGCTCGCGCAAGAATTTTACGACCGCGTCGGCCGCCGTCTCGCCGAAATCCATTTGAGCGGATATGCCGGCTACCACGAACCGCTGCACTACACGCGGCAGACAAAAATAATCGCGGCGATCCGCGATTGGAATGTTCCCATCATCATCGAAAGTGAACTCTCCCCTGCAACACTCGAAACAGAACTAAAATACATTACAGAAACCATCAACGGACTACGCAAGTAGTCCGTTATTTTTGTGAGCCAGCGGGGAGAGTCTCACACGCTCGTTTCACTCGCTTTTAAAAACCCACGGTTTTTAATCCGCTCCTCCGGAGCTTTTTCCTACACGGAGGGGACACCAAGTTTCCCCTCCGACCCACCCCTCGTTCGACTCCCTTCAAAACAGCACAGAGAGATTGTCTTTGAGATAATCTCTCTGTGCTATTGAGCCCGAGGGGAGAGTCGAACTCCCGTCTAATCCTTACCATGGAATCGTTCTGCCGTTGAACTACTCGGGCACCGGAGCCATCCCCGGGATTTAAACCCGGAACCTTCGCTTTATCCCGATACCAAACCGAGGATTGCCTACCGTTTATGAGCCGACGGGGTGAATCGAACACCCGTCCGCGGTTTACAAAACCGCCGCTTTACCACTAAGCTACGTCGGCATTTTTATTAAAAGACGGGACTCTGCCGTTGCCTGCCCGCCGAAGCTTTATGCGAAGGAGGGAGCTAGGATGGTGTCTCATTGGATTATAGAAAAATTATGCTCAAAAGAAAACCCCGCCGGCTTCCAGGCGACGGGATAAGTTTTAATTTACACTTACGCTGTTTGCAACCAATCTCTGCAATTCCGTCTCTGATCCGCAGATAGCATCAATGCCGCAACCGGCTTGTTTTAGAGATCCTCGCACAACTTCCAGCGCGCAATCAAATGGAAATCTCTCGTCATCGAGCAAGTTTGTTTTGTCTTGCGAAGCAAGGCGCATCTTGTCGAGAACAAGCCGTGCCACAAAAAGATGTCCTCTTTTGATTAACTCTTGAACTTCACCTTCGTTGGTGCCAATGTCCAACAAAGAAGCATTTGCCTTTTTCAGGGCTTTTCGCATGATAATTATCAAATCCTTCGGCCGGTTAATCACCCAACGCGGGCCTTCAAGGTGGAATACAATAAGGCCAAACATAAACCACTCGTTTTCAACGGGATTCTTTAGGCGCGCAAGTGTATTTCTGGCAAGCTGTTTGCTGCTAGACACCAAGAGTTTTTGCAACTCATTCTCGCTTGATCCAACGTCTTCCAGTATCGCCTTCGCTTTTTCAAGTATAAGTTTGAGCTTGTCAATATGTGTGGCATCTTCTCCTCGTCTCTCTTCGGGAGACGGCAAACAACCTCTGTCTGCAGCTTTTTGAATGTCCTCTAATCCCAACCTCGCCGCGTTGAGGTAGGCCCTCCTGATGAGAATGGGGAGTTCTTCGTGGTTCGTACCAATGTCTGCGAGGGTAATATGATATTTAAGATAGTCATCGGAATATCCCTCTCGGATCGTTCTCGCCGTAAAATCAACATCTTCATGCCTACGCAGTTCCCCTCTCGCTTCCTCGAGATTGTCGGATGCCATTTTTCTCAACTCTTCGAGAGTTCGTTTTGAATACGAGATGGTTCTTTTTCTAAAGAGATTAAACAGCTCTTCCGTTGATGTTCCTACTTCCTCTGGAGAAAAAACTTTCTCTTTCAAGAGCTGCTCAAGCTCATAGAAGTCGCCCTTCGTGGGAAACCCTTCTTGCATCCCTGCGCGAATCTCTTCGAGTATTCTCTTCGCCAAAATTTGCTGACTCTTGCCATTGCGAAACTCGATAAGTTCTTCTCTGGTAGTACCCACGTCTTTATAGCTCCAGCCAGCTTCAAGTGCCTCGTTAATCCATTCTATTTTATGTTTTACATTATCACCGCGTGATCCTTTGCGAAGATTGGTTACCGCTATTCTGGCAGTGTGCAATTTGTCTTCAACGCTTGGAACGCCGGCCAAAATACGGAACGCTCTTCCGGCCCTGCGACAACTTCTTCTCAGGCGTAAACCGAGCCACATCTGTTTTGCCTTTTGCCAAATTCGGCTAGATGTCATCGTCATTACCTCGTTTGTAAGTTGCTGCTGGGAGTATATCATACGCCAAAAACTAAGTCAATGATCAGTTATCCCCTTCAAAGATGCCTTAAAATTTTTTAAGATTGAACTAAACAATGATAACGAGATTGCCGCGCCCCGCTAATGCGGGGCTCGCAATGACTTAAGTTCTCTATGTCAAAATTTACCCATCTGCATACGCACAGCCATTATTCTCTCCTGGACGGTCTCGCAAAAATCGACGAGCTTGTGGACCGCGCGAAGGAGCTAGGGATGGACTCGCTCGCCTTAACCGATCACGGCGTTCTCTACGGCGCCGTGGAATTTTATAAAAAAGCAAAGAAAGCGGGCGTAAAACCGATCTTGGGAGTTGAAACGTACATCGCGCCGCGCGACCGCTTCTCGCGCGAACCGGGAGAACGATATTTTCATCTCATACTCCTCGCGGAGAATGACACCGGTTGGAAAAATTTAATAAAGATCGTGTCGAAGGCGCACCTTGAAGGATTTTATTACAAGCCGCGCGCCGATAAAGACCTTCTCCGCGAACATCACGAAGGGCTTATCGCCTTATCGGCGTGCCTATCGGGCGAAGTGAACCGCTCGCTCATGCACGGAAAATACGAGGACGCGAAGCGGCTTGCATTCGAATACGAAGAAATTTTTGGCAAAGGCAATTTCTTTTTAGAGATCGGCGACCATCCGCACATTCCCGAAGTCGCAAAGATTCACGAGGGTATCATTAAACTTTCCAAGGAAACCGGCATACCGCTTGCCGCCACCCAAGACATCCATTATCTCCGTAAAGACGACGCCGAATACCACGACATACTGCTTGCGGTTCAAACCGGAAATAAAACTTCGGACGATGATCGCCTCACCTTGAAGGCGGACGATTTTTCGATGACATCGCCCGATCAAATGACGGAAAAATTCGCCGCGCTACCCGAAGCGGTGGAAAATACCGCGAAGATCGCCGAGCGTTGCAACGTCACGCTCGACATCGGTAAAACTCACCTCCCCGATTTTCCGAAACCGGACGGAAAAACCGCGAACGCGTATCTCCGCGAACTCGTGGAAGAAAAAATAGGCAACCGCTTCGCGAAAGAAAAACAAACAAAAGAGTTGAACGAGCGGCTGGAATACGAACTGGGCGTGATCGAAAAGACGGGATTCGCCGATTACTTTTTGATCGTCCAGGACTTTGTGAACTGGGCTAAGCTCCATGGCATCGCGGTGGGGCCCGGAAGGGGCTCTTCCGCGGGCAGTTTGGTCTCCTACATACTGGGAATAACCGATATTGACCCTATCGAATATAAGCTACTTTTCGAGCGTTTTTTGAACCCGGAGCGTATCCAGATGCCGGACATAGACATCGACTTCGCCGACACCCGCCGCGACGAGGTTCTGGCCTATTTACGGCAAAAATACGGGGAAGATCATGTCGCTCAGATCATTACTTTCGGAACAATGGCCGCGCGCGCGGCGGTGCGCGACGCTGGCCGCGCGATGGGGCTAAGCTACAACTTCTGCGACCAGATCGCGAAATTAATTCCATTCAACTTTAAATTAAAAGATGCGATAAAGAACGTTCCCGAACTGGGAGAACTTTACCAATCGAACGAAGACGCGAAGCGCGTGCTCGAAGCGGCGAAACACCTCGAGGGAGTGGCAAGGCACGCTTCAGTGCACGCTTGCGGCACGGTTATCTCGAAAGAACCGCTCGTTGAACACGTTCCCCTACAATTCGCGCCGCAAGACAAGATAAACATCATCACGCAGTTTGAAATGCATTCCATCGAAGACCTTGGACTTTTAAAGATGGACCTCTTGGGCCTCAAAAACCTCACCATCATCGAAGAAACGATCCGCCTTATCGATGAAACGCGCGGCGAGAAGGTGAATATCGAAAAAATTCCGCTTGACGACAAAAAAACCTTCGAGCTTCTGCGCAATGCGGACACAACCGGCGTTTTCCAATTCGAATCGAGCGGAATGAAGCGCTATATGAAAGATCTGCAGCCGACGGGGATCGAAGATCTGATCGCGCTCGTAGCGCTTTTCCGGCCCGGGCCGATGGAACTTATTCCGAGTTATATCAGGCGCAAACATGGCGACGAGAAGATCACCTATCTCCATCCGGCGATGAAGGAGGCCCTCGAGAGCACGTACGGCATCATCGTCTACCAGGAACAGGTGATGGATATGGCAACGAAACTCGCAGGCCTCACGCGAGGCGAAGGATATATCCTTATCAAAGCCGTCGGCAAAAAAATAAAAAGCTTGCTAGATGAGCAGAAGGACAAATTCTTGAGCGGCTGCGCGAAAAACAATATCCCCAAAAACGTTGCGGAAAAAACTTGGGAGCTCATCGAACCCTTTGCGGGCTACGGATTCAACAAAGCACATTCCGCCTGTTACGCCACAACCGCCTACCGCACGGCATATCTTAAAGCGCATTACCCCGAAGAATTCATGGCCGGGCTTTTGAACGCCGAGGTTTCGGACATCGAACGCATCGCCGTCCTTATCCAGGAAGCAAAGCAATCGGGGCTTGAAATACTCGGGCCTGATGTCAATAAAAGCTTCGTTAACTTCACTCCCTCATCCGAACCGGGCAAAAAACCAGAGATTCGCTTTGGCCTTGAAGCTGTTAAAAACGTGGGCTCGGAGGTAACCAGGGCTATAATCGAGGAACGCATGCGCGGCGGGCCGTTCCAAAATTTTGAGGATCTCCTTTCTCGCGTACAGCATAAAGATCTCAACAAAAAATCGCTGGAGTCGCTCGCAAAAAGCGGCGCTTTCGACTCCTTGGGCATCGAACGCAACCAGATACTGCAGAACATCGATGACATATTGAAATTCTCCGTATCCCTGCGTAAGGATGGCGGAACTGCCAAAGGAACGTCTCTCTTCGGAGCGGCAACCCCAAAAGCATCCCTGCGCCTCAAACCCGTCAAGCCGGCTTCTAAGGACGAAAAATTAACATGGGAAAAAGAACTTTTGGGATTCTTCCTCTCGGACCATCCGCTCCATTCCTATGCCGAAAAGATCCGCGCCACGCAGGCAAAGTCCGTTGCCGAGTTGCGCGCGATAACGACGGCGCAAGTCGTCCGCGCCGCCGGGATGATATCGAAAGTTCAGAAGATCATCACGAAAACCGGCCAGCCGATGCTTTTCGTGAAACTCGAAGACTTTTCTTCGCCGAAGCCGATCGAGATCGTGGTCTTTAACAGCATCTTGCAAACTACTGCTTCCGTCTGGCAGGAAAACTGCGCTGTCTTGCTTGAAGGAAAAATGTCCTTCAAAGACGGCGAACCGAAGATCATCTGCGACGCGGCAAGGAGGCTGGAAGCTTAAAACTTGCCGAAAGAAAACGCCGCCAGACAACTGGCGGCGTTATTTCTACAGCAACGCACGGAAAGGTGATAGCAAAAACTCAAAGATGTAGTGAAGGAGAAATTGCACAACCCATAAAATTACGACTGTAAGGATAGTCAAGAATAACTTTCGCATCGCTACCTGGAAACTGGACAAACTTTGTAGCCAACCCTGATACCTCTCGGGCAACCCAATTATGAATTTATTGCTATACGTATCGAGCCGCAAAACTCCGCTACCGCAAGCTAAAATAATTGCCCAACACAAAAGTGCTAGCCATTCAATGATCGTCATTCAACATCACCTTGTGCAACAAGTTGCTAACCCAATAGTATATTGAATAAAAAAGTAATGCAAGTCCGTCCAAAAAAGGGGGCTTACATGATTGCGTTTTCAAATAAACACGGAGATCGGTTTTAGTGATATTTGTTTGCTTGCAACATGAACGAGGGCCGATCCAAGGTTGAGGCAGTTGCCCTATATTTAAATATAGGGCAACGCTGATAACAAATTTTAAGAGGAGGTTAAAATTGCGTCTCTCAGTAAATTTGAAAATTACGGGTTGTTAAGCAAACTGCTCTTATACTTATTCGGCTCAAACGCGCTCATAACTTTTATCTCCGGATGCCAGTCGAACTTCTCGTAATGCGCCTCCAAGTCCTCTTTCATCGCCGTCTGGTCGTAACCCAAGGCAATAATGTCCGGCTGATATTTTAAAACTACTTCGTAGGTGCCAAGCTTCGCGTCCCCTATCGCAACCTCATCCACGCCGTCTAGGGCCTCAAGATCGGCAAAGCGCTCGGCCATGTCGCGCAGAGGCCGCTTGCCTTTGAGTTCTTCGACGATAATGTCCTGCGCCACAACGACAATAAGGTGATCGCCGTACGTTCGCGCCTCTTCAAAAAACGCCTTGTGACCATCGTGCACACCGTCGAAAACTCCGAAGACCATAACTTTGCGCATACGCGTAAAAATTTCTAATTATTCTAATTCCTAATTGACCTAATCAAATCCCAATCTGAAAAATCACGAATCACAAATTACAAACAATATCAAAATTACAAATTCGAAATTCAATAGATTTGGAATTTTTGATTTTGGTCATTGGAATTTGTTTGTAATTTGGTGCTTGTAATTTGGAATTTATTTTTGGTTATTGATTAGAAATTAGGTTAATTAGATCAATTTACTTCTTCGGTTTCATCAGCGGAAAGATGACCGTCTCGCGGATGGGCTTGTCCATCAAAACCGCGAATAGCCGCTCGGAGACGCCGAAGCCGGCAGCTGGCGGCATGCCGTACTCCATTGCCGTGAGATACTCCTCATCTAACCTCTGTGCTTCTTTGTCCCCTTTCTCGCGCAAGCGCACCTGCTCCTCGAAACGCGCACGCTGATCCACGGGGTCGTTCAACTCCGTAAAGCCCTTACCGAGCTCCGTGCCCCCGGCCATGATCTGCACACGCTCTACAACACGCGGATCGCGGCCTGAACGCTTCGCCAAGGGCTCAATCTCAACCGGAGGGTCGATAAGAAAAGACGGCTGAAGTAAATGCGGCCGCACGGCTTTTTTGAAGATAAGATCAATGACACGCCCCTTGCCCTGGTGTTTTTCCGGTTCAATCCCGAGCTCGCGCGCCTTCTTGACCAAGTCCGCCTCGCTAGCCGCGAGCGGGTCCAGCCCAACGTGCTTTTTGAATTCATCCACATAACTGATCTTCGGCCACTTCTTGCTCCAGTCGATCTTTTGACCGCCATATGAAGTTTGAAGGCCCCCTGTCACGGCTTTCACAACAGATTTGTACATTTTCTCAAGCAATGCCATCAAGTCGTTGTAGTCACGGTAGGCCCAGTAAAATTCCAACTGCGTGTAGTCCTGTAAATGTTCCTTGTCTATTCCTTCGTTCCTGAAGATGCGCCCGATCTCGAAAACTTTCTCATAGCCGCCGACAAGGAGTTTTTTCAAGGGCAGTTCAAGCGAGATGCGCAAATAAAAATCATGGTCAAGCGCGTTCATGTGGGTCTTGAAGGGTTCGGCGTCCGCTCCGCCCGGAATCGATTCAAGCACAGGGGCCTCAACTTCAAGAAATCCTTCTTTCTCTAAAGAATCCCGAAACGTTCGCCAGAAGATCTCCTTTTTCCGGAAAAGTTCCTTTGTCTCCGAATTCAAAAGCAGATCCAAATGTCTCTCCCGAAGGCGCGTTTCAATGTCTTCGAGCCCGTACCAGTCCGATGGCAAGGGCCGGAGGGATTTTGCGACCATTGAGAGATCTGAAACCTCCAAACTCTCCTCTCCTCGCTTTGTTTTAAAAAGCTTCCCTGTGGCGGAGATAAAATCGCCGATATCCAAAACCGACTTCCAGAAATCCGCCTTTGCGAAACTGTCTTTTTTTAGGACCAACTGCAATCTTCCGCTTTCGTCTTCAAGATCAAAAAAAGCGATATTTCCCTGATCACGCACCCCACGCAGGCGTCCGGAAAGCGAAATGTTCTTACCGGCTTTAACAAGCTGTGCGAATTTTTTGTGCGCGTCGGAGATCAAAACCGTCCGCTCTGCCTTGGGCGGATAAGGGTCAATACCAGCTTGCTTCAATTTCTCAAGCTTTTTCCGCCGCTCGGCGATGAGATCATCTAACATGATTTTAATTATAACCGGCAGCGAGGGAGAGAGCAAAATAATCAAAATTATTTTGGTTTTGACCGACCTGCCTCGCCGGCAAGGCGGGGCGAACCGGGTATATGAGCGAAGCGATTATAACGCATCTACCGTCAGTTCGCAGAAGCGAGGTTTTTGTTTCGAGAGGAGCTATCGGAGGTCGAGCGAGCTTGGTCTGCGCAACAGTCGCTCGACCGAGATGCAAGATCGCTCCACCGCAGGAGTGGAGCGAACTTGGTCCTTTAGAAATAAAAACTGAGCGCTACTCGATCTTCAACACCTCATACACCGCCTCTCCGGACGGCGCTTCAACGGTCGCCTTATCGCCCGGCCTTCGGCCAAGAAATGCCCTCCCTAATGGCGATTCATCGGAAATCTTGCCCGTAGCAGGGTCGGCATCGTACGCGCCGACTATTGTGTAGGTTGCTACTTTTTCCCCTTTTTTCACGGTCACAGAGGAGCCAACTTCAACTTTGCTCTTCGCTCCTGCCGATTTTTTGATTATCTCCGCCCGCTTCATAAGTTCTTCGAGTTCAAAAATACGCCCTTCGACGATCGATTGCTCTTCCCGGGCTTCCGTGTATTCCGAATTCTCAGAAAGATCGCCGAACTCTTTTGCCGTCTTCAGGCGTTCGGCGACTTCTATCCTTTTTTTGCTTTTAAGCTCTTCGAGTTCGCGTTTAAGCTCGTCGAAGCGCTCTTGAGTTAGGTAGTAACGATCCATAAAATGTTATGCAAATCTACAAATCTTATGCCAATAATGCTAATTGCGAATTCGCAATTCGTTGATTGGCATTACATTCGCATATTGGCATCATATATTATACTTTCCCCTCGAAAGCCACCAGCGAATTCTAGCGGCATCCACCAAATTGCGCAAATAAGCGAAAAGCGGCATCGATTTCTCGGAATTATGGCGCCATAAAACGGCAATTTCTTTGACCGGATACTCCATGGCTCTCGCCAGAGCAAGCGTTTCAAGGTCGAAACCCCATCCCTGGACCTTGGCTTGGGAGAATATCCTTTCCGCGGCTTCATCCGTAAAAACTTTGAAACCGGACTGCAAATCTTCGAATCCGCTCCTTATGCTTCCGAAGAGTATTGGCGATATAAAAACATTGTTCAATCTCTCTGTAAGCTGTCGGAACGGAGGGAGGGGTGGCCATATCTTACTCTCCCGCGTGCGCACGCCAAGAACTATGTGTGCTCCGCCTTTCAAATATGGCACGGCATCTTCGATGTGGCTCGGATGGACGGCATTGTCGGCATCAAGAGTGGCTCGGTATTTACCGCGGGCAAGCAGCATCCCCTGCCGTACCGCGGCGCCTTTGCCCTTGTTCTCCTCGTTATGGATAAATTTCAAATTTTTCATCATCCGCGAAAAACTCGCCGCGACTTCTCGCGTTTTGTCTGTCGAGCCGTCATTTACGACAAGTATCTCGTAAGCGTAACTGCGCTCGCCAAAATGCTTGTCGAGGTCGACAAGCGTTAAGGGCAGGCGTTCCGCCTCGTTATACGCCGGGATGATGATGGAAAAGAAGGGCTGAGCCATAAAGTAAAAATTCTAAACTCTAATCTCTAAATCCTAAACAAATACAAATTAAGTATATCAAAAAGAAAAGCGCCGGTTCTCGGAGAGAACCGGCTGGGAATAGATCTAGAAACTTGTTATTTTCTGGCAAAATACCTGCCTATACGAAACGGCATGGCAATCGGCCAAGCAAAGAAGCAGCACACGATTACGAACGCATCTTTCTCCACGTCGAGGCCGTCCTTCTGATAGACATATCCCGCCCACATAGCTCCGATTACTAGATGAACTACTATCTGAAGAGTCTCCCAGTCCATGCTGCACCTCGAAGAATTTACTACTATACATTGTAATCTTAAACATTTATTTTGTCAACACCATCGGGCCTCTCTCCGTTATCGCTACCGTATGCTCAAAATGGACCGCAAGCGAGCCGTCGGTGGTGACGAAGCTGTCGTCGGCGAGAGTTTTTGTGGCGCCGGAGCCTATGGCGACCATCGGCTCGATTGCGATGACCATTCCGACTTCGAGTTTTTCGCCATCGCCCGCATATCCGAAATTCAGCACTTGGGGATCTTCGTGGAGCTCGCGGCCGATGCCATGGCCGGTTAGAGTTCGCACTACGGAAAAACCATTTTTCTCCACGAATTTTTGTATCGCGGCTCCGATATCCCCTACCGTCTTCCCGGCCTTAGCTTGCTTTATGCCCACCGCAAGAGATTCTTCGGTCACTTTTATAAGTTTTAGCGCTTCTTGGCTGATCTCGCCCACAGCAACGGTAATTGCAGAGTCGAGATAAAATCCTTTATGCTTCAATCCTAAATCTAGCTTCAAAACATCTCCTTCTTGTAATTTGTACTTAGACGGCCTGCCGTGCACTACACAATCGTTAAGCGATGCGCATAACGTAAATGGATACGCCTCGCGGCTGCCCGTCGGCCGGTAATTTAAAAAGGCTGGCTCGGCGTCGGCTTCTTTTATAAGCCGATGGGCTAGCTTGTCGAGCTCCAGAGTTTCGATCCCGGGCCGCACCTCGGCTCGCAAAGCACGCAGAACCTGGGCGAGCATCTTCCCGCCTTCAGCCATGATCGCAATTTCATGCGGTGTTTTAATCGTGGTCATTTTCCGTTTACGTTTCTAAGCTAAACCAAAAAAATATAACTATCATTATACACCATATGGTTTATAATGATAGTATTTAAATCCTTAGCTGAAAAGTATTCTGTAGAAATCCAAGGTTTGCGCGGACGTGGTTGTCGCATAAACCTTTTTCCCTATTCCTTTACTGCGCAACATGATCGTGCCGGCGATTTTGCCCAAAACTTTATACGGCGCGAGCGATGCATTGATCGGTTCTAAAACATATCTTCTCTTGCGCAAAATGTCGAAAATTGGCTTTGTGCGGTTTTCGTATTCGTGGAGCCGCACCTTGATGACCTCTGGTTTGTCCAAGGTACGCCTGTAAAGGCGTCCGCCGCAAACAGGGCAATACTTCGCCTTTACCACGTGAGATAACTTTCCGTATCTAACGTGGTGAACTTTCGGATAATAGGCCGTTAAAAGTCCATAGCCGCATTCACGGCAAACAAGACGCGCGCTATTGCGCTTGATAGAACCTTTAGCCGGTAATTTGAGCTCAAAAACAAAAATATTGTTTTTTCCGTAAAGGCGTTCGAGGATCGGCACAAGTCCCTCGGCTTCGTAAATTGTCCGCGGCGAACCGGAAAAGACCATGCCTAATCCGGCTTTCGCGATCTTGGTTGCCGCTTCCGATACCTCTCGCAAAACAAAGCTCGGCGTGAGCAGTATCCCTTCGTCGAACATCTTGCGCTCGCGCCTGATAAACGCCTCTTTCTGCCGCCGCGGATCGTGCACGACGGACTCCAAGTACTTCCCCGTATCAAAATGGATCAAGCCCATTTTCTGGGCCAAAAGATTCGCCTGCGTGCCTTTACCGGAGCCCGGCGGCCCGTAGAGAATAATTACTATTTTTCTCATTTGAAACAATCATAGCAAAAACTAAAAATATCCGCCAACTACCGATCAAAAAATATCTCTCTCGCATCGCATTGTACCATTCGCGCGAATGGTACAATGCGACTGTCGAACTAACATTGCGACGCAATAATACCTTGTGAAAAAAATAGCCCCGACAAATGCCGAGGCTAGCAAAAACGCTTATTTTTGACACGAAGCCGTCTGGGTTCTGGTATTAAACTTAATTTGCACTCTTTCCAGTTTGCAATCAAGACCTCGATTACAACGAATCTGCTCTTTTATGTTGTAGAACAGGGTAGGATAACCAAACGTGCTTAACAGGACAGGAATTGCTTTTTCGTCGTCCCTAAACCACCATGTCGATTCGATTGCATACAGAATGTTCGTTGAATATTTATCGTTGTCCTCATGCAGGACTTCGGGGAAATGAGTCGCCATGGCAATAACTTCTGCAATGAGCAGCCCTCGACGTTCATTTTTCGCAAAAAACTCTTTAAGTTCTTCGAGTGATTCAAATGAACTTGTCGAGGCAATACCCGTGTCAACATCGAATATGAGGTAGGGTTTATCCGCCACTTCCACGTCGTCAGTGATAAACCTCGTATCCTCTCTAAATGATTGCGAACCGCGCTTGCCCTTTTCCGTCTCTAAAAGATCGAATTGGGTACCGAGATTCAAAAAATCTCTCGGGAATACAATGAGAAACGGGATATTGCTCGTATCGGATTTCCTAAGTCGATTATTGAGTTGCTCGGACAAGGGGTTGATGGCGGTACGGAATTCTGCTTCTGTCATCTTGAGTGCTTGTGGGTATCCCAAATGGACTAATCGATTGACCTGAATTTCAAAAAGCAGTTTGTTATCGGATAGATCGTCAGCGCTAATCGCTAGTGCTGAAAGCAGGATAAAGACCATCACTCCAATCCAAAGGCAACCCTTCATTTCACAACCTCGCCAAAATATACTATCACCTATAATAATTTACAAAGGAGGCCTGTGTCAAGAGTCCACCGGCGCAGGAGTATTTCTTTCTCGATGGGGTTATCGGAGGTGCAAAAGCTCGGTGTCGCATTGCGACTTTTGCGCCGAGATACAGGCCGCCTTGCCGCAGGAGCAAGGCGAGCCGTCCCTCGAGAAAGAATTACTCCAAGCCCTCGTATTCGCGAACCGTCAGTTGCGAATTCACCTGTCGCATCGTCTCCAAAGCCACGGCGACGACGATGAGCAAAGCAGTTCCGGAGATCGTCAAAACCTGAACTCCGGTAAGCTGCTGAATTATAATAGGCAGGATGGCGATGAGTCCCAAAAATGTCGCGCCAAAGAAAGTGATGCGATTCACGATGCCGGAGAAAAATGCAGTGGTTGACTCGCCGGGGCGCACGCCCGGGACAAAACCGCCACTCCTCTGGAGATTTTTTGAAACTTCCTCCGGATTGAAAGTTATCGCGGTGTAAAAATAGGTAAAAACGAACACAAGGCCAAAGTAAAAAATGCCGTAGAAAAGCTGGTTGTTTAAAAATCGCGTAATAATATCGTTCAGGCGCACGGCAATGTCCGGAGAAACAACCGACGCCGCCTGAGCGATAAATTGCGGAAATAAAAGCACGGAGATTGCGAAGATAAGGGGTATCATGCCCGCTTGGTTGATCTTCAAGGGCAAATAACTTTGCGCGCCGCCGTACATTTTCATCCCGCGAACGCGTTTCGCGTAAGCAACAGGAATTTTCCTCTCTCCTTCATTCAAATATACGACTCCGGCAATGACTAAAACCGCGATGATAACGAAGCCGATGTAGGTTGGAAGCAAACCTGGCGTGTACGAAGCAAGCGCAAGCCCTACGGCGCCGGGAATACCCGCAACAATACCAGCCAATATCAAAAGCGAAATGCCGTTGCCTATTTTCTGCTCGCTGATGAGCTCGCCAAGCCACAAGGCAATCATCGAGCCCGCCGTGATAACGAGAACGTTGCGCACCATATCAAAGAGATCCGGCCGGTCGATAACGCCTTGGGAGATAAGCAACGTGAGGAATCCATAGGCCTGAACGAAGGCCAGGGGCACGGTTAAAAGACGCGACCATTGGTTGAATTTGGCCTTGCCGCGCTCCCCTTCTTCGTAATACATCTCCTTGAATTTGGGGAAGATGATGGTCAAAAGCTGCATGATGATGGTCGCCGTGATATAGGGGCCGACTCCCAGCATAACGACGGACAAATTCGAAAGTCCGCCGCCGGAGAAAAAGTTCAAAAATCCTAAGAATTGGTTGGAGCCGAAATATTGACTCAAACGGCTTGCGTCGATGTCAGGTATCGGCACCGCGGCCAAAAGACGATAAAAAACCAAAAGCCCGGCGACAAAAAGAACCTTGTTACGCAGGTCGGGGATTTTGAAAATTTGTAAAAATCTTTGCATGATTTTTTATCAACGAATAGCGAATTTTGTTTCGAATTTACGAATTCGTAGATTCGCAGTTTATTCGTTATTCGCTGATGACGCGCCCCCCAGCGCGTTCGATCTTCGCCTTCGCGCTCTTCGACACCTTTAACCCCTCCACGCGAATCGGCATGCCCATCTCTCCCTCGCCTAAAATTTTAACATCACCGCTAAAGCGGCGCGGCAAAAGCCCCGCCTCGAGAAGGAATTTCTTGTCGAGCGTAAATTCGCCTTTTTTCGCATGAACTTTTATTACTAAAGACAGGTCCTTCAAATTAAATATCTTCGACGCTGGCGAGGTCGGCTTATTCGGGCCACTTTTCCCAAGGCCACGTCTCTTCGGAATACGGATGATAAGGTCGCGCTCTGCCGGCCTAATGCGCCTCCCGGAACGCGACTTCTGTCCCTTAGTTCCTCGGCCCGAGGTCGTACCGCGCTTGCCGCCGCGCCCGACGCGCTGAGCCCGCTTTTGAATTGATGATAGATTGTGCAGCATTATAAAACTCTAAATTCTAATTTCTAAATCCTAAACAAACTCGAAATTCAAATATCTAAATTTTAAACGTTTGTTATCTTGAATTTTGATTATTGGGATTTGTTTCGGATTTCGGATTTCGTGCTTCGGATTTCAGATTCTTTAGGGCTTCGATCGTCGCCAAAGCATTCGTCAGTTTGTTCGGAGTTCGGCCAAGGCATTTTGCCGTGGCATCCTTCACGCCGGCAAGAGCGAGCACGAACCTCACTGCGCCTCCAGCCCGAAGCCCGTGGCCGTCCGAGGCGGGCTTGATCAAAACCTTTGCGGCGCTGTATTTCGCGAAAACCTCATGTGGAATAGTTCGCTGGTCTTTGAGGCCGATCTTGATGATCTTTTTCTTCGCGTCTTCTTTCGCTTTGCCGACCGCCTGGGCAACATCTATTCCTTTTGCGATACCCACCCCAACCCTGCCCTTGCCGTCACCCAAAACAATGGTCACCCTGAAACGAAATCTTTTTCCGCCGGCGACAACACGCGTGACCCTGCGGAGGTCAAGAACTTTTTCCTTGAATTCTTCTCTTTTGGCCACTCTTGGTGAACGATCTCTTCTCATTGTTTTATTATTCACCCGCAAGAATACCCGCCCGCTTGCGGGCGGGATGAATTGCGGCACGTGAATAATAACCCCGCCCTATTTGTGGCAGAAATTGAGCAATTGCAATATTAGAGCCGTAAGGCGGCTTCGCCTTTAAGTGATGCATATGCTTAGATTTTACAGCAAATAGGGCGGGGTGAATAACCGCAAGACCGCAGAGCGGTTTTGGATACCGCACCGCTCTGCGGTGCGGTTATTCATATATTTAATCCGCCGCTTCGCGCCCCTTCGGCTAGAGCTCTCACGCGGCCGTGATAACGGTAGTGCCGACGGTCAAAAACCGCTTGCGAAATTCCGAGTTCTTTCGCTTTTTTGGAGATTGATTCTCCGACTTTGCGCGCCTGGTCCGTTTTCGAACCCTTCACGCCTTTGCTCGAGGCATTGGCAAGGGTGTGTCCCTTCACATCATCTATCAATTGTACAGAAAGGCCCCTATTGCTCCTCAAAACCGCGAGCCGTGGGCGCACGGCGGAACCAGAAATCCGCGCCCTTACACGAACGACACGCCTTGCCTTTTTTGCATTAAATGATTTTTTTTGGTTCATCCCGTTAGAAGCAGATCGCGATCAAGGAAATCTGCAAAGTTTTTAATTAGTTATAAAGATTATCACTTTTATGTAATATTTTCTAGCCCGCGCCACGCGATCGCGGCTTCTAACGGGATTCATGTTGCGTTATTAAGCAACGGCAGCGGCACCGGCCTTCTTACCCGCCTTCCTTCTCACTATTTCACCGCGATACCTGATGCCTTTGCCCTTGTACGGCTCCGGCTTTTTGTAAGCTCTAATGTCCGCCGCAACCTGGCCCACAAGCGCCCTGTCAGCTCCGGACACTTTGATCGTGTTCTTTTCGATCTCTACGGCCACGCCTTCGGGTATCGTGAGGCGCACTGGCACGGCATAGCCCAAATGCAAAACCAAATTCTTCCCCTCCACTTGAGCGCGGAAACCAACTCCTTCGATATCCAACACTTTCAAAAAATTCTCTTTGGCGCCGCGGATCGCGTTTTGAACCAAAGCCCAAGTCGTTCCCAAGATCGCCTTATCTTGTTTGCGTTTGGCTTCGAACTTAACCCAAACCGAACCTTTGTCTGCGACAACATCGATGCCAGGAAAGAGTTTTACTTTCCTTTCCGTTTTGGCGCCTTTAACCAGCAAAAAATCTCCATTTTGCGCAATGGTTACGCCTTCGGGCAATTTGATAGGTTTTCTTGCTAAACGACTCATGTTTACCAGATTTCGAATAAATACTCGCCGCCAATCTTTTGTTTTCTTGCGTCTTTGTTGCTCAATATACCCTTCGGCGTTGAATAAACTCCCCAGCCATAACCGTTCTTCACCGCTTTGATATTCCGATAATCAACATAGATGTGCCGACCCGGCTTGCTGACAAGTTTGATGCCTCTTATCTCGTTTTGATTCGGCAGTTTTATCTCCAGAAAATTCTTTTTGCCTACCGTCTTTTTCTGGACGTCTTTGATGTGACCGGTCGCCGAAAGCACTTGGGCAATGGCAAAATCCATCTTAGAAAACGGAGCAAGAACGGAACTCTTTCCTGCGGCCTCGGCATTTTTAATTCTTGGTAATAGATCGTAGTACATTGGTTTTTACCAGCTTGCTTTTTTTACTCCTGGTATCTGTTGCATGGTCGCCATTTCCCGGAAGCAAATACGGCAGAGATTGAAGTCCCTCATGTATCCCCTCTTCCTGCCGCAGCGAAAACAGCGCCGCACTATCCGTGTGGAAAATTTTGGTTTCTTTTTACTGCGCGCGATTACAGATTGTTTTGCCATATCAATGTTAAAGTTCTAATTTCTAAATTCTAAATTCTAAAAATCCCTTCGGGTTTAAAATTTTGAAATTTGATATTTGTGATTTGTTTAGAATTTAGGATTTAGGATTTTTCAGCGGAACCCCGAATGATCGATATTTTTCCATCGCCTTTTCTTTATTCTTAACTTTAGGCACAACGGTTACGCCCAAAGAAAATGTAGTGGGCGATAGCTCGGGACTGACCTCGGAAAAAACAAGTTGTTCCCTGAGTCCGATGTTCAGTGAACCTCCATCGTCTACCGCCGACAGTTTGATCCCGCCAAAATCTTTTACCCGCGGCAATACCATTTTAATCATCCGCTCGAAAAAATCAACCATCCTTTTCCCGCGCAGGGTAACTTTAAGGCCGACAACTTGCCCCTGCCTGGTTTTGAAGCCGGCAATGGACTTCTTGGCCGGACGTGATGCCGGTTTTTGGCCGGAAATAAGAGCAACGTCGCGCATGACTTGGGGCAGGATTTTTTCCTCAAAATTCGGCTGAGAACTCAAACGGCCGATGCCAACATCAATAACGATCTTTTCGAAAAAGCTGGCTATGCCCTTACCGTGGTCGGATGTGTGTTTAGTGGTTTTATGCACGTTCGCTGTAGCTCACACACTAATTACCGCTAATATGGAACGAATAAACGCTAACATATTCGTGGTAATTCGTGTTTGTATTCGTGGTTATTCGTGTGCGCTATATATTAGCGCCGCACTTCTTGCAATATCTGACCTTTTTGCCGCCTTCGCTACGAGATCCTACTCGCGCGGCTTTTTTACAACTCCCGCAAATAAGCATCAATGAAGATGCGTGCACGGGCCGCGGCACGTTAACTACTTCACCTTTCTGCCCCTGCCGCTTTGGCTTGGAGCGCTTCTTGTAAAGATTCAACCCTTCAACGGTCGCTCTGTCGTCTTCCGGAAAAACGCGCAAAACCTTGCCGACTTTACCGCGGTCCTTACCCGAAAGAATTTTTACATTGTCGCCTTTGCGTATTTTCATGGAGTTCGGCTACGAAATACGAATTTCTTACGAATATACTAAATCATTTTCGTATATTCGTACTTTTTCGTAATTTAGTAGAGAATTACACGATTTCTTCCGCCATCGTCATTAATTTCTCAAAACCTTTTTCTTTGAGCTCGCGCGGCATCGGCCCGAAAACTCTGGTTGCCATGGGTTCTTTCTTCGCGTCAACAAGAACAACCGCGTTTTCATCAAAACGGATGTACGAGCCGTCTTTTCTCCTCATCGGCGCCCGCCCGCGAACCAAGACCGCTTTCACAATGTCCTTTTTCTTCACCGCCTTCCTCGGCTCCGCCACCTGGACGGAAGCAACGATGATATCCCCGATCCTCGCGTACCTGCGCCTCGTTCCGCCTAAAATCCTAAAACAACGCACTATCTTTGCGCCTGTGTTGTCCGCTACTTTTAATATGGCTCGTTCTTGGATCATTGCTAACGCGAGCGATGCCAAACTACGAATCTCATGCGAATCTACGAATTAATTTTCGAGGCATTCGCATGTATTTGTAGTTTTGAATCGCAATTTACGTTTTCCCCACGATCCGCCACCGCTTATCTTTCGAAAGCGGCCGCGTTTCCTCAATAACGACTTTCTCGCCGACATGATATTCGTTCTTTTCATCATGGGCTTTGAATTTCTTCGATGTCTTAAAATATTTCTGATATTTGGAATGCTTTTTCAAGCGCTCAATCAAAACAACCCTGGTTTTCGCCATTTTTTCGCTAACAACAGTTCCTGTCAACCTTCTTTTTTTACTTGTTTCTTTGTTCATGGCCATAATTTTTATGATCTCGCTGCTTCGTTAATAAAAGTAGATATCCGAGCGATATTTCTTTTCAAGGCATGCAATTCCTTTACGTTCTTCACTTTACCAGCCGCCAAATTGAATTTCAGCTCGCGTAAACGTTCACGGCTTTCTTTTGCGAGCTTTTGGAGCTCGGGCAACGGCTTACTTTTTAATTCTTGTAGCTCGCGTTTTTTCATATTTGAATCGCTCGCACACCAAGTACCACTAATATAGAACGAATAAACGCTAATATATTCGTGGTGCTTCGTGTTTATATTCGTGGTTATTAGTGTGTCATTTACTAATGACTATGCTTTTGAACGGTAATTTATGCCCGGCAAGCCGCAGCGCCTCTTCGGCTATGTTGCGTTCGACGCCGTCGATCTCAAAGATAACTCTCCCCGGACGAACAGGGAAAACATAGTGGTCCACAGAGCCCTTGCCTCCTCCTAGGGTCTTTTCCGGCGCCTGCTGTGTTATCGGCTTATCGGGGAAAACGCGTATCCAAAGCCGGCCGCTCCTTTTAAGGTGCCCGGTGATGGCGCGGCGCGCCGCCTCGATTTGGCGGGAGTTTAGCCACGACGCCTCTGTTGCCTTGAGGCCGAACTGGCCGAAGCTGACATTGATCCCTCGGGTCTCAACAAGGCGCCTGCGACTTCTACCTTTCTGCCACTTTCTGTGTTTTACTTTCTTTGGTATTAACATGTTCGCTATTGCTCACACACTAAGTATCACGAATATGGGACTAATTACCACTAATATTCGTGGTGCTTCGTTTCATATTAGTGATGTTTAGTGTTGTCTTCGCGCGCGAAGACCTCGCCTTTATATATCCAGATCTTGATGCCGATCGTGCCGTATGTGCAGAATGCCGTAGATTGCCCGTAATCGATGTTTGCCCGCAGCGTTTGCAAGGGCAATGCACCCCTGCTCAACCATTCCCTTCTTGCGATCTCACCGCCATCTAACCGGCCGGAAAACCTTATCTTCGCGCCTTTAACTTCCTTGTACTGCATGATCGATTCAAGGTACTTTTTCATTGTTCTTCGAAAGGTCATCCTTTTTTCTAGGTCCCAGGCGATCTGCTGAGCGATGTATTGAGCCGAAATTTCCGTGCGCTTGAGCTCTTCGACGTTAACACTGATACTTGCGGCAGTTTTTGTTTTCCTCAAGCCCTTAAGCACTTCGTTTATCGCTTTGCTTAGGTCTTCAATGCCTTTGCCACCTCGGCCTATGATGAGTCCCGGTTTTGCGGCCTTGATCAAAATTCTCACACTGCTGGCCGTCCTTTCTATCTCGATCGAAGAAATACCTGCGAGGCCGATCCTCTCGTTGATCACTTTCCTAATTGCCTCGTCCTCTTCGAGATGCTTGCCAAAAATCTTCCCGCGCGTCGGAAACCAGCGCGAAGCCCACTTCACGTTTATGCCCAACCTAAAAGATTTTGGATTTATTTTGTGTCCCATCGTTCGCTATAAACTCACTTAACCGACTATACTGCTTTACGCCTAGTGAATAATCTCTTAAAGAACCCTGGCCTTTTCGGTTTTTGTGTTTCTCTCGCAACTTCAACTTTCTTTTCCTTCCTAGGACGCCTTGCCTCTCCCGGAGGAAGTTTCACTTTCTTAGGCACAACTATCTTAAAGCGCGGCGCTTTCGGATTCACGTTTTCGGAAAGAACCATTGTTATGTGGCTCATTTTTTTCTGGATCGGGGTCGCCATGCCTTTCGCCCTCGGCAAAAACCGCTTGAGCATCGGCCCTTGGTCAACCTCGAGCTTCTCAATGTAAAGCTTCTCGGAATCGAGCTTCTGGTTATTTTTCGCGTTGGCGATCGCCGAACGCAAAAGTTTTAAGACCGCCGGAGCCGGGCGCTTTCTCAAAAGCATCAGTTGAGCTTCGGCATCGTTAACGGAGAGGCCCTTCACAAGGTCGGTAACCAGCCGCACTTTACGGGGTGCGACTCGCAGATAATTAAGTTTTGCGATTTGCTTCATGGTGATGATGCTAATTTGCGAATTTATCCTAATAATGCGAATGTCGCCGTAGCTCAATAATGCAAATATACGAATGGGTCAATTAGTATATTGGTATGCAGCGCTAAAGCGCCATTAGTATCATTCGCACGCATTTGTATATTGGTATTACGCTTTTTTTTCTTTTGCCGGTGCAACAGCCGCCGCGGTAGCGGCTCCCGCGCCCTCGGCAGACTTCATTTCGAGTTCCTTTTGCATCTTACCGCCGTGGCGCGTAAATTTGCGCGTCGGCGAAAACTCTCCCAGGCGATGGCCAACCATGTCCTCTGATACCCTTACATCAACAAAAATTTTGCCATTATGGACCGCGAACGTATACCCCACCATTTCGGGCGAGATCTCCGACGCGCGCGACCATGTTTTAATGGACGCACCCTCGCCGGGCTTCGCTCTGCCAATCTTTTTTATGATGTCCGGGGCGACATAAGGCCCTTTTTTAGAACTGCGCGACATGATTTTATTTCCTGCGTTTGATAATTAGGACGCTCGACCACTTTTTCCTGTTTCTCGTCTTGTGTCCGCCGGTAACTTTGCCCCATTTCGTCTTCGGCTTCCGCGTGCCGCGCTGCGTGCGGCCTTCGCCGCCGCCATAGGGGTGGTCAACCGGGTTCATAACCTTACCGCGCACGGTCGGACGCACGCCGAGCCATCTTGAGCGGCCCGCTTTGCCAATCGTCACTAAATTGTGTTCCGGATTCGAAACCTGCCCGATCGAAGCAAAGCAATCCCAAAGCACGCGGCGCACTTCTCCGGAAGAAAGCTTGATGTCCGTATATCCGTCCGCGTTCGCCAAAACTTCGGCGTAAGAACCGGCGGAGCGTGCGAGTTTCCCACCCATTTCCGGCGACATTTCTATGTTGTAGACCTGATAACCGATGGGGATGTTCTTCAGGCGCAAGCGATTGCCGACCCTAAGCGGCGCGGAATCCGCCGAAACCAATTTATCCCCGACCTTAAGTCCATGCGGGGCCAAAATGTAATGCTCTCTTGCGTTCGGATAAAGAACGAGTGCGATGAAAGCGGTGCGGTAAGGATCATATTCCAAAGTTTTCACGACAGCTTCCTGGTTAAGTTCAAGCTGCTTAAAATCGATGACCCGATAAAGTTTCTTGTTGCCGCCGCCCTGGTGGCGCATCGTTATCCTGCCCTGGGAATTCCTTCCGGAATTGCTCTTAAGTCGGCGCAAGAGCGACCGCTTCGGCCGCACACCGCTTAAGACGCCGTAGTCAACTACGGTCATGCTTCGGCGCGATGGAGTTGTTGGGGAAAATTGTTTCATAATTCTAATCTGCGAATTTATACTAATACTGCGAATGTCGCTGTAGCTCAATAATACAAATATACGAATGGGTTAATTAGTTTATTGGTATGCTGCGCTAAAGCGCCATTAGTATCATTCGCGCGCATTAGTATATTGGTATTACGCTATGTCTATCTTCTGCCCTTCCTTTAGTGTCACTATCGCTTTTTTATAACCCGGTTGGCGGCCGCGCACAGATCCCACGCGCTTACGCTTCGAGGGACGATTCACAATATTCACGTCGACCGGATCAACTTTATAAATGGATTTTATCGCTTTTTTTACTTCCGGTTTGGTCGCGTCGGGCCTCACAATAAAAACATACTTCCTCTCTCCGCTCAAGAAAGAAGATTTTTCCGTAACTAATGGTTTTTTGATGACGTCGTACATTATTGTTAACGATTATAACGTTTGCCGATCGTCGCGAGCGCCTCTTTTTCAACGAAAACACTTTTGTAATTCGCAGTATCGTAAATGTTAAGAGAATTAGCGTGAACGGCTTTTGTTTTCTGCAAATTGGACGCGGCGCGCGTGATCGATCTATTGCCTTCGCCGGCGACCAAAAGCACATCGTATCTTTTGTCTTTTGCCGGCACCGCCAAAATTTTCCGAAGCGCGGCTGCTAAAATTTTTGTTTTTGGCGTTTCGAGCTCGAGGGAAGAAAATACCTTAACGTTGCCGTCCTTGAATTTCTTCGAAAGAACGCTCGCCAAGGCCTGGTTCCGCATCTTTTTATTAATTTTCTGCGAATAATCCCTTTCCTTATTAGGACCGTGGGATTTGCCTCCGCCAACCCATAAAGGCGAACGGATCGAGCCGTGCCGAGCGCGGCCAGTGCCCTTCTGCCTCCATGGTTTTCGGCCTCCGCCGCGGACTTCGGCACGTGTCTTCGCGTGCGCCCATGGACGCCTGCGGTTCGCTAGCTGTGCTCGCAAAACTTGGGCTACCAAAGCCGGCCTCCACTTCGCGCCGAAAACACCCTCTGGAAGTTCCGTTTTCTCCACAACTTTATTTTCCAAATTATAAACGTCGGTTTGCATAATGTTTAAATCACAAATTACAAGCACCAGATCACAAACAATATCTAATTTCGAAATTCTAAATTCAAAATGTTTTGGTCATTTGGATTTTATATTTTGAATTTGTTTGGGATTTGTTATTTGGAATTTGAAATTTTTGCCACCTCTACAATTCCGCCTCTCGCTCCAGGAACGGCTCCGTGCAAGAACAAAAGATTTTTGTCTTTATCGACACCAACAACTTTCAATCCTTTAATCGTGACCCTTTCAACTCCCATGTGTCCTGCCATCCGCCTTCCCGGCACGACCCTCTGAAAGGCGGTGCTGCCGATCGAACCAGGCGCCCTGAAACGATTTTTTTGCCCGTGCGTCTTTGGACCGCCGGCGAAACCGTGCCGTTTCACGACTCCCTGAAAACCTCTGCCCTTCGAAGTACCGCTCACACGCACAACATCACCTTCCTTAAAGGCCTCGACAGAGATAGCGTCGCCTTTTTTGAACTGTCCAATATCAAAAGTGGCTGGCCATTTGCTCCTGAATTCTTTTTTGTGCTTGCCGAAAGAAACCCGAACGGCTTCGTAGCCGTCCTTTTCTTTCGTACGCGAAGCGGAAACTTTGTTCGGCTCGGCTTGAAGCACCGTGACAGGGATCACGTTCTGGTCTTTCCAGACCTGGCTCATCTTTAATTTTTTCGCCAAAATAAAACTCATGTTTTCTTTTCGCAGACCGACGCGGACTTCACGCAGACTAACGCGGAAAATTTCTGCGTAGTTCTGCGTGCGTTCTGCGTAAGTCTGCGTTTATGACACAAAAACGACCCGGTCTTAGCCCGGGTCGCCTGGCTAACACTCCAAAACCTTTATTCGGTTATCGAAAAATAACCATTATTTAGCTTAGTCCCGCACCGTCCGCCGTCGGCGGTCTGGTGCGCGGATTATGTAGATGATAGCAAAACGGCGCAACAAAGTCAATGCGAATAGGGCTGGCGGACACAAAACCAAGAAATAGTCCTTATTTCCTAAGGAAAAACCGTCCTTCTGCGGGGCGGTTTTTTCTAAACCATCTTTATTTCGACATCGACTCCGGCCGGAAGATTTAGATTGCTCAGTGACTCGATTATCTTCTGCGAGGGATTCAATATCTCGACGAGACGTTTATGGACTCGGAGTTCAAACTGTTCGCGCGAGTCCTTGTCGATAAAGGCCGAGCGATTCACTGTGTAGCGCTTTATCTCGGTTGGAAGCGGGATCGGACCTGCGATCTTCGCGTCGTTCCTTTCCGCTGCCTCAATTATCTGGCGCGAAGAAGTGTCGATTAGTTTGTGATCGTACGACTTAATGCGCAAGCGCAATTTCTGCGGAATGTCCGCTTCTTTCTTTTTTGCCATGGATTACTAAATTACGAATTTCTTACGAAAATACGAATTCGTACTATTCGTACTTATTCGTAATTTCGTAACTTACTTCAGTATTTTCGTTACAACTCCAGCGCCAACTGTTTTTCCGCCTTCGCGGATAGCGAACCTCTGCTTCTCTTCAAGGGCTACCGGGGAGATAAGTTTCACAACAAGTTTAACGGTGTCGCCCGGCATAACCATTTCCATGCCTTGCGGCAACGTAACTTCGCCCGTCACGTCCGTCGTTCTGATGTAGAACTGCGGCTTGTATCCGGCAAAGAAAGGTGAGTGTCGGCCTCCTTCCTCTTTGGAGAGGATGTAGACCTCTGATTCGAATTCCGTGTGCGGCGTAACCGAACCGGGCTTCGCGATAACCTGACCGCGCTCAACGTCTTCTTTCTTCAGGCCGCGGAGGAGAATTCCGACGTTGTCGCCGGCCATACCTTCGTCCAAAAGCTTGTTGAACATTTCGATTCCCGTAACTACGGTTTTCTGCGTCGCGCGCAATCCGATCACTTCAACTTCTTCGTTGACCTTGACCTTGCCGCGCTCAACACGGCCGGTAACCACGGTGCCTCTGCCTTCGATCGAGAAAACGTCTTCAACAGGCATAAGGAACGGCCTGTCGAGCTCGCGAACCGGCTCCGGGATGAATTCGTCCAGTGCCTTTACGAGATCGAGGATCGGTTTCGCGTCAGCGTCATCTGCCGATTTCGCGTTCAAGGCCTTCAAGGCCGAACCGCGGATGATCGGGGTCGTGTCTCCCGGAAATTCATATTTCTTCAAGAGCTCGCGGACTTCGGATTCGACGAGGTCAATCAATTCCGGATCATCAACTTGGTCAACTTTGTTCAAGAAGACGATGATCGCCGGAACTCCGACCTGACGTGCAAGCAAAATGTGTTCGCGCGTCTGCGGCATCGGGCCGTCTGCGGCCGAGACAACCAAAACCGCTCCGTCCATCTGCGCCGCACCCGTGATCATGTTCTTGATGTAGTCAGCGTGGCCCGGAGCGTCGATATGCGCGTAGTGGCGCTTTTCGGATTCGTACTCCGAGTGATGAAGCGCGATAGTAATACCACGCGCTTTTTCTTCGGGAGCATTGTCAATTTGATCGACATTTTCCTCTTTCTTCGCCCATCCCTTCATGAAGAGGACGTGCGTAATTGCCGCGGTCAAAGTCGTCTTTCCGTGGTCAACGTGACCAATCGTGCCGACGTTCACGTGCGGCTTACCTCTTGTAAACTTTTCTTTCTCTGCCATTTTTTTATTTTTTTATGTTTGAAACGTTTTTAAACCAACCGCCTTTCGACTAAGCGTTAGTTTAGAGCTTACAGGCGCCATTAAATCTGTCAAGCGGCGCGCGTAAGATATTCTAAATATTATACCAGATGGAAACATGCTGTCAACCCCGCACCTTTTCCGGCTGGTGCTACGCGCAGAGTACCGAAAAAGCCGGAAAAGGTGCGGGGTCAAGCGCGCTGTGGAAAAGTATTGAAATGCTCCTGTTAAGAACAAAAAAGCTCGCCAATCCAAAGGATTTGGCGAGCTATTGCGTTTTTCCTTCATATCTCCGAATCAGTTCATTCTGCGGGTACAAAACTTTCAGGCGAACGTATAAATCATGGGTTTTAACCTGAAAGATCTCTTCGGCTTTACGCCGATGCTTATCTTTCAGTTTTTTGGTGTCGGTAAGGATCTGAAACATAAGAAGGCGGATGTCGTCCGCGAACGGGCCGGTGTTGTCCATTTCGGCTTCGTGGATCAATTGCAGGCCGTGCTCTCGATCACTCGGAAAGCCGTAAAACGGCGCGGCGCGGCGCACTATCCAACCTTTAAGTCCGGGCATAAGACTTAATCCGTATTCCGCAAGACCCAAAAGATACTTCGAGTCCTGATAATCGGATGTCTCGGCAAATTCTCTCATTCTTTCTGCGGTATCTACTCCTCCTTTCCAATTATCGTTTGCTTTTTGGAACACTCCTTTGATGCCTAAAGCGTCAGCCGCGACAAACCTGTAAAATCCGACCTTGTCTTCTTCGAGGATTTTTTCTTGGACTTGTTTTATGGCGGTATCGGCGAGAAGCATAAGCTCGGCATAGTAAAGGTCGTCAATTTTCTCTGTCTTTTTCCCGCTCGTCTCGTCAGCTTTACGATCGGCCCTGAATTGCATACACCGCGCTTTTAGGTTCATCCACGGCCCCCTCGGGTCATTCGGCTCACGCAAAGTATATTTCTCGAAACTTTCAACCGCCGCCGCGTAATCACTATTGCGAAATTTCAACAATCCTTCCCTGAAAACATCTTCCGCGTCGGACCGGCGAATCTCCTTTCTTTCTGCATTGTCATACCCCTCTGCCCCGGAAACCGGGAACGACGCGACAACCAACAAAAAAACGGCTATTACAGCTAACCGCTTCAGTTGCATACATGCCTTCGATTAAAACAACTCCAAGTAGTATAACACAAGCCGTGAACTAATCAACGAATAACGAATTGGAAACGAATCTGCAAATGGTTCGACTCCGCTCACCACAAGAAATTCGTAAATTCGAACAGCATTCGCTATTCGCTGATAGCTATCTTCTTTTACCCTCAACAATAAGTTGGGCTATATTGCCAGGAACTATCTCGTATTTGAAGAATTCCATCACAAACGACCCGCGTCCCTGTGTCATTGAACGCAATTCCGTGGCGTAGCCGAACATTTCGGAGAGCGGCACTAGCGCGTCTATCACTTTTACGCCAATACGGTCGGAAAGCTCTTCGATCCGCGCGCGCTTGGAGTTCAGGTTCCCAGTAACCTCGCCCAAGAAATCGGGCGGCACGATGACCTGCACTTTCATGATCGGCTCCAGGATTGCGGGTTTCGCGCGCCGCACTGCTTCCTGAAGAGCGATCGAACCGGCGATTTTGAAAGCCGCCTCCGAAGAGTCCACTTCGTGGAAAGAGCCGTCGTAAAGCGAAACTTCTATGTCGGTCAAGGGGTAGTGCGCAAGGACGCCTTTGTCCATCGCTTCTTTAACTCCCTTCTCGACTGGAGTAATGAACTCTTGGGGTATGATGCCTCCTTTGATGTCATCGACGAATTCGAATCCTTTGCCGCGCTCGAGCGGTTTAACCTTAAGCCATACGTGTCCGTACTGCCCGCGACCTCCCGATTGGCGAATGTATTTTCCTTCCGCTTCGGATGTTCCGGTGATCGTTTCCTTGTAAGCCACCTGCGGCCGGCCAACCGAGGCATCAACGCTAAATTCGCGCTTCATCCTGTCGACGATGATCTCTAGGTGCAATTCACCCATGCCGGAAATGATGGTCTCTCCGGTGTCGGGGTCACCGGCAACGCGGAATGTCGGGTCTTCCTCTGCTAAGCGGTGCAGAGCCGTACCCATTTTCTCCTGGTCGGCTTTGGTTTTGGGTTCGATGCGGATGCCGATGACCGGCTCCGGGAACGTGATCTTCTCCAAGACGATCGGATTCGCTGGATCGCAAAGCGTATCCCCTGTCGTCGTGTTCTTGAGGCCGACTATCGCCGCGATGTCGCCCGCGTAGACCTCTTCAACTTCTTCGCGTTTGTTGGCGTGCATGCGCACAACCCGCCCGATGCGCTCCTGCTCGCCTTTCGTCGTATTCAAAATATATGAACCGCGCTTCAGCACTCCGGAATAATTTCGGAAAAATGCGAGCGTGCCGACGTACGGGTCCGTTGCTATCTTGAACGCCAGAGCGGAGAACGGCTGATTGTCGTCCGCGGTACGCGAAAGTTCGGCGCTCGTCTTGGGATCGATGCCTTTAACGGGAGGAAGATCTGTTGGAGCCGGAAGATAGTCAACCACGGCATCAAGCACAAGTTGCACTCCCTTGTTTTTCAGAGCCGAACCGCAAAAAACAGGCACGATCTTATTTTCGAGCACAGCTTTCCGCAAAATTCTTTTCAAATCGTCGAGCGCCGGCTCACTGCCTTCGAGATATTGATGCATTAAGACATCGTCATTTTCGACTATCTTCTCCAAAAGTTCCCCGTGCCTAAGCTTCACTTCGTCGCTGAATGATTCAGGAATCGGGATTTCAACAATGTGCTCACCGTGTTCGCCCTGAAATTCAAATGCTTTCTTTTGAAGCAAGTCGATGACCCCTCTAAAGGCGCCTTCGAGGCCGATCGGGATCTGCACCGGCACAGCATTCGGGGTTAAGCGATCGAGAATGGATTTATAGCTTTTCTCGAAACTCGCGCCCATGCGGTCGAGCTTGTTGATGAAGCAGATCCTCGGCACAGAGTACTCGTCCGCGTACCTCCAGTTAGTTTCCGACTGCGGCTCCACCCCGGCGACGCCGTCAAAAACGACAACAGCCCCGTCCAAAACTCGGAGCGAGCGCTTCACTTCAACCGTAAAGTCAATGTGGCCCGGCGTGTCGATGATATTTATGCGATATTCGTGCTCTTTGCTCTTTGCGCTTTGCTCTTTGCTGAAATATGTCGGCACCCAAAAAGTCGTGGTTGCGGCGGAGGTGATGGTAATTCCCCTTTCGCGCTCCTGTTCCATCCAGTCCATCACAGTGTCTCCCGTGTGTACTTCACCTATTTTGTGAGAAATTCCTGTATAAAAAAGCACCCGCTCGGATACGGTGGTTTTTCCGGCATCGATGTGGGCAATGATACCGATATTTCTTACTCTCTCAATTGGATAACTTCTGGGCATATTAACGAGAATAATAACAGCACAAGGCGTGCTTATGCAAAAAGGCCTAAATATTCTTCAAAAGCTTTCCCACGCCCTCTAAATATTTCTTCTTTTCTTCATCTGTCGCTTTAGGATCCCAGTCGACAAATTGCGCCAATTCTCCTTCTACTTTTGCTTTCCCTGCTTCAAGTTCACGCATAGCTTCTTTCTTCTTAGTGTTGCTGAGTGGGCCATTCAATATTTCATTCTTTAAATTTTCGTAATCAGCTAATGGCTGGACAAAATTGTCGAAGGCCTGCTTTTGGAAAAAGTCATGAAGTTTGCGCTTGTCTTCGAGCGGAGGCACAACAAGTGCTTTATCCGGCTGCCTCGCGATCCATTCTTTCTCTTCTTCCAGTGTAAAGGCCTCTCTGTCGAACCGCTTCAAAAAGTTGGTTTTTTGTTTTCGGGCCTTATCGTACTTCCTTCTCTTTGCGCGTTGCGCCTCTTCCGGACTTAATTCAACCTCTTTGGGAAGTTGTTCCGCGCCGCTTTGTAGTTCGGGTCTTTCCATAAATATTATTTAAGATTGCTAAGTCGATCCAAAAGATTTTTTACTTTTGCTCCGTGAAGATTATATAGATCTTTAACCAAGTATTGCGCTGCCGGACCGCCTAAGTGGAGAAAGTGTAAGACGTCGTTAATGAGAATCAATTTTTCTTGCGGTGTTCTTGCTTGGTCTATTTTTTTTGCATACTGCAGTGTTTCATAGCTACGATCGTGAGCCAATATTGGTTCTTTGGAATCGCCGTAATATTTATCTATAGCCCAAATAATTTTTGATGCAATTTCTTCAATTTTCTGTTCCGTTTTTTCGCTGTAAACCTGCGGCCCTGGGGCTTTAAATGTTTGGCTGTCGCGCAATTCCATTAAACTCAATTCAACAAGGTCCAAAAATTTAATCATGTTGGCCTCTCTTTCTTCCTCTGCCTCCAACCATTCTCTGCGGCCATACCCCCACTCGTTCGGCCCTAATGGTTTCGATAATTCTTCCCTTGCTGCGTTAAACACTTCTTTGTCTGAAAGAGCCAATTGTTTTGCTTCTTCTAATAAAATTTGTCTTGGATCCTCGTGACTTGGGCTTTCTGAATTTTCTTGTTCGATTGCTTCCTTTTTCATGGCTATACGCGTTTATCTAGCGAAATGAGCAAAGGCGCGGTTGGCTTCGGCCATGCGATGCATATCCTGCTTCTTTTTTATCGCCGCGCCTTCATTCTTTGCCGCCGCGAGGAGTTCCTCGGCCAATTTCTCGGCCATCGGCTTGCCTTTCTTCGCGCGCGCCGCGCCGATTATCCAGCGCAGAGCAAGCATAAATTTGCGCTCCGGCCGCACTTCGCGTGGGATCTGATAGTTCGCGCCGCCAACACGCCTTGAGGCGACTTCAAGCATAGGCGAAGCGTTCTCGAGCGCTTTTTCGAAAACTTTGAGCGGCTCTTCTTTCGAAACTTTTTTGATGTGCTCCAAAGCGTCATACACAACTCTTTCGGCCACGGACTTCTTGCCGTCACGCATTACGTAGTTAATAAGCCGGCCGAGCTCGATGCGGTCGTGAATAATATCTGCTTCGTAATGTTTTCTGTAAACTCGTTTTTTACGCATTGCCGTTTTTGTCTAAATTTTAGAGTCCGTTAGTGGCGAATAAAATTTAGCCACAAAAACGAGTACCCCGCCCTCTAGGCACATGGACCGAAGGTTAACTGTATTGAAGTTTTGAAAATTTATTTTCATGGATTTCTTTATAAGCGATAGCTTAGAGGGCGGGGAACTTCGCCCACGGCAACCGCTCGCTACTCTCGCGGGCGCGTGGCGGTTACTTAGGTCTTTTTGTCCCATACTTCGACCTCTGCTGCTTCCTACCTTCAACCCCTGTCGTATCCATCACGCCGCGGACGACGTGGTAACGCACGCCCGGAAGGTCTTTAACGCGCCCGCCGCGAATGACAACGATCGAGTGCTCTTGCAAGGCGTGGCCTTCGCCGGGGATATAAGCGGTTACCTCCATGCCGTTCGTAAGCCGCACGCGGCAAACTTTGCGGAGCGCGGAGTTCGGCTTCTTCGGAGTCGTGGTAAATACTTTAAGACACACTCCTCTTTTAAAGGGCGAAGGCGAATCCACTGGCCGATTTTTGATGGTATTAAAATAGTACGACAAAGCCGGCGATTTCGTTTTCGCCTTAACGACTTTTCGTCCTTTTTTAATTAACTGACTGACTGTGGGCATATCGAGAATATAGAATAGAGAATATAGTAGAAACATGCAAGTCGTGCACACTAGATGATACCAAAGAAAATGCTGGCTGACTAGGTCAGTCGGCGATAAAAAGTGTGGGGGCAGAACGTGTCTGCCCCCGTTAGTTTCAGCGGTTGGCATACCCCACAGAAGGCGGGGTATACACTTCTCTTCCTTCGGCCGTGGACTGTTGCACCTCCCGCACTTTCACGCACTCGCCAATGTCGAACGAATACGCGGTACAGGTCGAATGGATACAGCCGTGCTCCGTGCTGACTTCTCTTGCCGTGAGCAGGTGCGGACCAGTGTTCCGCTCTGCCACGTAAAGGTCGCCGGACCGGATTTCACCCTCGTCCATCTCGAGCAAGATGCCGCCGAAGTCGACGACCGCTCCACTCCGAAGGGCTTTCAATGTGCGATACTCTCTTCCGAACATCGGGGCCTCCTTTCCTCGAATTTACATCTCTTAAAAGTATAGCACAAAAAAGAATCATTGTCAAACATCAAACTGCTGGCCAGTGATGGCAAGAAAAAGCAGGTCAATGATTGGAAGCAAAAATCGGAAAAATCCGGAGAAAACTAAGAGAAAAACAATGAACATTCCGTACCGCTCGAGCCAGATGAAAGCTCTTATTGTCGATTCCGTTTTGGGCAGAACCGCGAAAAGAACTTTAGAGCCGTCGAGGGGCGGGATGGGAACAAGATTGAAAATTGCAAGCAAAATATTTATAAAAACTATCATTCCGAAAAGCATGGCCAAGAAACTGGAAAGTAGGCCCGCGACGGCAAACAGCCGAATGAATGTTCCGAAAACTAGCGCGATGACTAAATTCGAAATCGGCCCGGCCACGGCTATCTTCGCTCCCCCGCCGACCGGATCTTTCAAGTTGCGCGGATTGTACGGCACTGGCTTCGCCCAGCCGAAAACGATGCCGGCTGTTAAAGATAGTATGAGCGGCAAAAGGAACGAGCCGAAAAAATCGAGGTGCTTCAGCGGATTCAAAGTCAGCCGCCCCGCGAGCCGCGCCGTCTGGTCACCTAAATATTCCGCAATATAACCGTGCGACACCTCATGAATAACGACTGAAAGAATTAGTATGATGAGTTGAAAAATGAGAAGTTCAGGCATCGATCCTAGTTTAACAACAAATCCATTTGACACATAATACAGTACTTTGCTAATCTCTATGCAGGATTCCACTTAAAAAGGAGTTTAAATGAAGCGAATCGTCATTAGCGTATTGCTTGCAATCAGCTTGCTTCTGTCAACTTGCTTGGTTAACGCGCAAACCACCAAATTGAGAATTCCCCAATATGCGCAAATCAAAAACTCAGTCATTCCGCCAATTGAATCGTGGCAGTTCAAGAAACGCGGAGAACTCTTCTTTGGATATAAACTTAAGCTTTTCAAATTAATCCCAGTCACGGGGACAAAGAAAGTGGTAACTTTTGGAGAAATATTGACCTTCAAAGACCCCGCAACGAAACAAAAGGGGCTTATCTTTACCAACGCAGAAGGTATTCCTGTCTTCAAGGTGTGGGGCAAGAAAGGACAAGAATTCGCCGCGATTCGTATCCGCACTCAAAGAGTCGAAACTGACGGCACTGTGTCTGATACCGAAGACATCTGGCGTTCGGGCAGCTATGCGTTGGTAACTGCAGAATACATGCGGGATCCTCTCCGCTACAAGATAACCCTTACCGACAGCGATCTCGGATTTAGATTTTCAGTTGAACTTCCGGGCAAGTGTCTCGATTCTCGAATTGTGCATTTTTGCGAATCCGTTCAGCTATAGCTGGACGGATTTTTTTGCGAAAATTCAAAAATTTATTTACTATAAAAACACAAGCGCCCTCGTGGTATAATGGACCCCGATAGTAGAAATTGCGAAAGCCTCCGGCTATAGTTATAAGTCGCAATTTCACTACGGGGCAAGTATCACGACCAGGCTTTTTACCCCGTAAATTGCCTCCGTAGTCTAATGGATAAAACGCGAGCCTTCGAAGCTCGATTTGGGGGTTCGAATCCCTCCGGGGGCACCAAAACAAGGTGAAAACCAGCGCTACACCATGGTGTAGCGCTGGTAGTTTTGTTGCAAAAGAAGTTTTAAAAGGCGGATTTTTAAAACGGCAATAGCGGTCTGAAGACCTCGAGAAGATTTCCTCCGCCCGACTGGAGCGCATAGCACTTCTTGATCGCCTCGAGCACTTCCGGAGACGGCGGCTGATACTGTAAACTTCTCACCACTTCTTCGCTTAAAGAATTCTTAAGGCAGGAAATGACTTCGGGCGGAAAGGACGGCAGCGACGCCGGTTCAATGTTTTCCGACTTGCAACCGTAATATACTCCGCATTCGGGAGATTCGAACACGACAAACTTGTTCTGTCCGGGCGGGCATTCATTTACTGTAGGCATTGCCGGGCAAATACTGCCGGGAGATGGCAGTACACCGCCGCCGCTTGGCGGTTGAACTCCTGCTCCTGTTCCGGATTCATAGAAACACCGCTTAACCGCCTCGGCGAATTTCTCCCCCGAGATCGTGCCTGCTTTCAGTTGCTCTAAAACCCCTTCTCCTAAAACACGCTTCGCACAGCTTAAAACATCCGGCGGCAAGTTCTCGAAACCAAACTCTCCCGGTGCGCCGCCAGGCAACACGCCACCCTCGCGCGGCGGAGCAAACTGTTCAAAACAAGAGCGGATATTGTCGCCAAGCTCAAGCGTCGGAGCTATTTTGCCCTCGCGAATCGCATCGAAATCAACTCCAACCTTCACGCGGATGCAATTTAACACCTCTTGCGGCGCACCTTCAAAAACCTCTCCGGGAATTCCTCCCTGGCCAAACCTTTCGAAACATTCGTGAACCTTCGTGCCGATTGCGGGGCCGGGAACAAGCGTACCGGCTTCAATTTCTGTAATGATGTTTGGACCGAGAGAGGATTTAAGGCAAGCGACAACTTCTTCCGGCGCCTGCTCTAGTCCAATTCGCAAACTGGCAACCCCTTCTTTGAGGTGACGCAGTTCTTCCTCCGGCACTAAACCGTATTCTTGCGCGAATTTGAAACAATCTTCCTGGTGCTCCGGCGTGTTGCAATACGCTTCACATTCGCGCGGACCGCGGCAGCCGCCTGGGCCCATGCCGCCGGTCTTGCGGATCAATGCCGCCTGTTCCGGAGGAATAAGGCCGACTTTCTCGCCGAAAGAAACACATTCTTCAAAATGATCTGGGTTTTGGCAGTACGACTCACATTCATTCTTAGATCTGCAACCACCCGGCGTCTCGCCTTTTTTAGCGAGTTCCAAGAACTTCTGGAACTGACCGGGAGGAATGTTCCCCTCTCCGCCATGCGTTATCGCGAGTCCGGCTTTCTCGGCGAAAGCGAAACACTCTTCGGCATGGTCAAAGTTACTGCAGTACGCTTCACAGGATTCCTTCGAATTACAGCCGCCGGGCATTTGGCCGCCGGAACGAATGTAGCTCAAAACTTTCCTGCCTTCGGCAACGTTTTCATCCTTTACCCCGTTCTTTTCCGCAAAAGCAATGCATTCTTCGATGTGTTCGGTATTGGAACAATAAGTATTACATTCGCGCGGAGATCTGCAGCCGCCGGGACCTCCGGCCTCCAGCCGGTCTCTGAACTTCCTTGCGAACCCGGCTTCTTCTTGACTCATCAAACCGTGCGCTTCGGCAAATGCGATACATGCCTCCATGTTTTCCGGCTGCTCGCAATAGGATTTACATTCGGATTTGTCTCGACAGCCGCCAAGCTCAGCGACAGGGAAAACAATGCCGGCTTCGTCGATTTCCGCTTCCGTCGGCTCCGGCCCGCCTTGACTCGCGCTCGGCGAGGCAGGCTCCTCGGCAAAAGCAACGATGGCAAAACTAATAAGAAGCGCCGCAGTTAAAACGGATGCAACTAAAATAAATTTGGTTTCTATTCGCGGCATTCGAATGTATTTGTAGTTTCGGATCGCGGTTACTCGAATGGATTTTTATATAGCCCCTCGATCGGATTCACGTCTGGCGCGACCGCAGGCAATGCATTTTTGAGAGGATTTTGTGCTTCCTCCGCAAGTTGCGCGCCCAAGCTCGCCGGCCCATCAAACTCGCCGACCGGAGTTTCAATAACCGGGGAGACACCGCGCAAAACAAAAAACCAGTATGCAAAACCGGCTAAGAGAATAAGAACTGCGATCAAGATAATTAAACGTTCTTTGTGCGCCATACCTTATTGAAATTATAGCAAAATGGCGCTAAAGTAGTTTGTGAATCCCGCCCATAGCTTCCGCCTTCGCATAATGCCCCGTTAGCTCAGCTGGTAGAGCTGCTCCCTCTTAAGGAGAAGGTCGCAGGTTCGAATCCTGCACGGGGCACCAAGATTAAACTTTCAGATTTTTGGCCGACGAGATTGGCCGCGCTTCGCGCGGCTGAATCGGTCGGGCAAAAATCGGAAAGTTTGATATTGGTGGAATTATACAACTCTGCTCGAACATTTTTTGAACGAAACTGACCGCCTCCGCTTACCGCCTGCGCCGAGGCTTCGGCGGGCAGGCGCTCCGGCGGAACGCTCGGGCGTGGCGGAATCCCCCCGCCCCCCTTCCGCCGCGCCCTCGCGGGAGGCCAAAATTTTTCGCCGCTAATTCAATTAAGAAAAGATTTACCATAGTTATATTATAGTATAACTGTTGTCCGACAAAACAACAAGTGGTAAACTGTGAATAAGGAATATGCAGGAAATATCTAAAAAGTTAGGTGAGAACTTGAAAAAAGTTCGCGCTAAGAAAAAATTGTCGCAAGGCGCACTGGCACGTCTTTTAGAGGTGGATAAGGGTTATATAAGCAACATTGAGAGCGGAAATAAGAATCCTACACTTGCGACAATTCAAAGATTGGCGGACGCGCTTGGCGTGTCGGCCGATGAGTTAATAAAATAAATTTATGTCAAATTTTGAAGAACAACCACAATTTACACCGAAGCAAAAACAGAATAGTGTCGAGCACAACATGGGTGGTGTTAGTGTTGAAACATTAACCGAAGAGCTTGAGAAGTTGCGCGCGCAAGAAAAAATTTCTGAGGTGGAAATTCCTACTCTATTTGAAAAAATAAATAGAAAAATACTTACACAAGTCGGTGAACACCCCGAAGATGAGTTATTAAGACAGCTTGCTGAACGAAAGGCAGAAATATTTCGATCGATTTTGGAAAGAATGCAAGCGACATGTGGCGACCGTGGCAATTTTGAAGCGTTGGAAGGAGCAGCAAAAATTATGACGACGGAGGGAAGACATGTATTTGGTGAAGATATAAATCGGCCATATTTTGATGTACGAACACAAAAAATATATATGGGTCCAGAGGCAACAAGAATACTTGCTAACCCCGATATTCTAATTGCCTTGCTTGCGGCGAAAGGGTCAAGTGGCGCAGCCAATGATTTACACCATGAGTTTATACATTCCCATCAAGTTAGAAAAACACAAACAAGTAAGGAAAAGCTCGTGGAAGCATTGAACATTTTTGGAGATAAGAATCTTCTTCTAAAAGAAGTTCATGCTCTGATAGGCGCAGATAGGAAAGGCAACGGGAAACGAATTGAAATTGGCAAGCTTCACGAAGAATTAAGCAGCGATTCTTACGGGTTAATTTCAACAGAAGAAGATGTGCGTCGTTTGAAAAATGCCGCGCTAAGAGTAAAGCAGTTGTATGCGCTCGGTTTTTCAGATGAAAGCATTGGGGGGTTGGTGGGCAGGACAAAATGGGATAAAAAATCAGGAACTTATAATACTCTTGCATCTGAGGTTGAAAGAGTAATGCGCGACAGAAATTTATCCGAGAACGAAATTGCTAGTTTAGTGAAAGCGGATGAATTAAAAACTAGATTAAGGATCGAGAAAACGAGAATTGCTGCAAAAGAGGTTGTTGAGGGGTTTTTGAAATAATTTCTTAATAGCGGCGAAAAATTTTGGCCTCCCGCGAGGGCGCGACGGATGGGGGGATTCCGCCACGCCCGAGCGTTCCGCCGGAGCGCCTGCCCGCCGAAGCCTCGGCGCAGGCGGGAAGCGGAGGCGGTCAGTTTCGTTCAAAAAATGTTAGAGCAGAGTTGTATAATTCCACTCGCAAATTTATTTTTTCCTCGCTGCCAATTGTAAGGAGTAAGGTTCCAGAAATGCCGTAGAGGGGGTCGGGGAGAAATGTAATCTCTCCCCGTGTAGGAATTAGTCCCGCCAGGCGGGACGAGTTCAAAACCGAGGGTTTTGAAAGCGCAGCGAAGCGAGCAGTGAGATGCCTGGTGGGCGGACTAAATTACCCAAATTTATGCCCAAAGAAGAGTTTCAAAAGTGGCAAGAAGATTTGGATCGGCGCGCGGAGGAAGCCGTGCAGAAAAACGCCGGCAAAACGCGGCAAGCTGAATCACCGAAAAAATCTCCTAGCGAAGAAAGCGTCCCCGCAGAAAGCTCAAAGGGGGGCGGCGCAGAAAAAACAAAGGATTGAAGAACGGATAAATAATTTGCGCAAGGATGGTTGGCAAGTCGTCGAGATCCTGCACGGCAAAGCTAAGGTTGGAGAAGAAAAAGCGGCGCCAGATGAGGAAATTCGCGTAGAAGGATTCGGAACGACTTTTTATATATTAAAAAGAAAAAAGGGTCGGCAACACGACGAACCAAACGACGACGATGTGGAGACTGTCTATTGAAACGTTTGCTTCTCTGAACAAAATATAAAGGCGGGATATTTCATCTCGCCTTTTACCTAAAAATCCACTTCGAAGAAAATCCCGAACATATTAACTCCGTCATTCGGCTTAGGCGTTCCGAATACAGACGCGAAGTTAGAGTAATGGCGGTAGCGGCCTCCAACGATGATCGCGATGTTTCTGTTCCATCGCGGATAATGTTCAAATCCTACATCTGCGTTTATAGGGAATTGAAATGGTCCGGTTGTACGATCCGAGTGCGCATGCGGCCCAAAATAACTTCCGCCGACTCCACCGCCAAGAAAAAAAGTTGTGCGATAGAACACGGGGGAATGAATGCGCACGTCCAAAGAATATGCCACGATCTGACCGGACGAAAAAGGAAGCGCGGTGCCGATATTCAAATTATGACCAAGCTCAACGCGCTGCAGCAAAGAAGCTTCTCTGACTCGGAATCTGTGTATCCAACGGTAGCTTGTCGAAACGATATGCAGCGGGTGTTTGTCAATCTTCTCCCGTTTGGTTTCCCATGGCCACTCCTCGCTGAATTGAAATTCTATTCCTCTCCCTATGTCTTTTCGCATCCAAAATTCTTGAGGCGCGGCCTCCTGCGCAAAGCAATGCGTGGGAAGCAACGTCAAGAAGAATAAGCCGCTAATCATCGCGGTTGTCACGAAACGAGCGCTGTGTCTCCTCACAACTGCCTCCGATTTATTGAACTTCTCGCAGTATACGCCATATCGGCTAAAAAGGCAAGGTCTTTGCCACAATGTGCAATTTGCTATAATATGTGCAACTCCATAACATGCGCATCCCCCTCACAACTCCCCTCTTCGGAATCCACGGAATGGGTCCGGGATTCGTGAAGCGCCTCGAAACTCTCGGCATCAAAACCGTTCGCGACCTTTTATGGCACTTCCCCGCCCGTTACGAGGACTTCTCCAAGATCTATAAGATCGGCGAACTCGAACCGGGGCAACACGCGACGATCCAGGGCGTGATCGAAGACGTGAGCGTTCGCAAAACTTGGAAAAAACAGATAACGATAGTCGAAGCGATGATCGCGGATGAGTCGGGAACTATCCGCGCCGTCTGGTTCAACCAGCCGTACCTCGCCACGTCCTTGAAACCCGGGAGGCTTGCAAACTTCGCCGGCAAAACCTCCGTCTCCGACGAAGGAGAAATATATCTTAATCATCCGGCGCATGAAATTCTCTCGCAGAAAAAACAGGAGACCAGGCACACCGCGCGCCTCGTGCCCATTTACCCCGAAACGAAAGGGCTGACTTCGAAAGGCCTGAGATTTTTGGTCCAACCGATAATTAAAAACGTGGAGCTCGTCGCCGAGTGGATCCCGCAGGAAGTTCTGGCGAAATTCCGTCTTCCGGAAATTAATCTCGCTTTGAACGACATCCATTTCCCAAAGGCGATCGAAGACGCGGCCGTTGCCAAAAAAAGATTTGGGTTCGAAGATCTCTTTTTACTTCAGCTCTACAACCTTCAGCAAAAGCTCAAACTCAAAGAGCAAAAAGCTCCGGCACTCGCGACGGACATTGAATGGCTCAAGGCCGTCATCGAAAAATTGCCGTATGAACTCACGCTCTCGCAGAAAAAATCGCTCTGGGAAATGGTCAAGGATGTCGAACATCCGCGGCCGATGAACCGCTTGCTCCAAGGGGACGTGGGCTCGGGCAAAACGGTCGTCGCGGCGCTTGTCGCGATCATCGCGGCGAAGAACGGACTCCAGACAGCATTCATGGCGCCGACGGAAGTTCTCGCGAGACAACACTTTGAAACATTGAAAAAGCTATTCGGCGGAGTAGCGCGCGATGTCCAGCCGATAACGGCGCTTATTACCTCGAGCGACGCCAAGCTCTTCCGCGAAACCGACACTGTTGCGGACGTCAAAAAAGAAGAATTGAATCAGAAAATAAAAGATGGCGAAATAAGAATTGTGATAGGCACGCACGCTTTGATACAAGAATCCGTGCGCTTCAAAAACCTCGCGTTCGTGATTGTCGACGAACAGCACCGCTTCGGCGTGAAACAGCGTGCGGCGCTCGCGCAACAGGACGGAAAAAATATACTTTTGCCGCACTTCTTGAGTATGTCGGCAACCCCTATCCCTCGGACGCTCATGATGACCGTCTTCGGCGACCTCGACATCTCGCTGATCACGGAGTTGCCTGCCGGAAGAAAAAATATAATAACCGAGATTGTGCCTCCTAAGGGGCGAAGCCGTTCCTACGAATTCATCCGTTCGGAGGTACAAAAAGGGAGGCAGGTCTTCGTGATCTGCCCGAGAATTGAAGTGGCGGGCAAGGAACCGGCGGCGAAAGGCGCGGACCAGCCATCCCTCATATCGCAAAAACAATCCGCATTGTGGGATGTAAAATCGGTCAAAGAAGAATACGAAAAATTATCGAAAAAGATATTTCCCGATCTTAAGGTAGCAATGCTCCACGGCAAACTCAAACCGAAAGAAAAAGAAGCGACGATGAAACAATTCAGTAGCGGAGCGGTTAATATTTTGGTTTCCACGTCCGTGATCGAAGTCGGCGTCGACATCCCCAATGCCACGATCATGATGATTGAAGGCGCGGACCGCTTCGGCTTGGCCCAACTTTACCAGTTCCGCGGACGCGTCGGCCGTAGCGAGCACCAATCTTACTGCCTCTTATTCACCGACTCCGATTCGCAAAGCACGAAAGAGCGCCTCAAGGCCCTGCTTGAAGCGAAAAACGGATTTGAACTTGCCGAATACGACCTTAAACTGCGCGGCCCGGGAGAGCTCTTAGGCGAAGGACAAGCCGGCATGCCCGACCTTGCCATGCAAGCGCTCCAAGACCCCGTACTTGTAAAAACCAGCCGCGAAGCCGCCTTGGCGATACTTGAAAGCGATCCCAAACTCAAAAACAGTCCCCCTCTCAAAGAAAAACTGTCGGAGTTCGAAAAAGCGCTGCATCTGGAATAAAAAACGAGCACATAAATGTTATGCGCTCGTTTTTATTTATTGGAGTAACAGGCCCTACCTCAATTCGTAGGTAATCGAAACAGAAACTTGCACTTCCTGACTTCCCGGTTCGATCGTCGGAGCCGCTACCGCGTCTCCTCCAAATCCGGCTTCCAATCCTTTCGCGTAGTAAGGGATCGGAGGATATCCTCCCGACTCGCTCACATTTACGACTCGCCCTAACCGCACTCCGCTCGCGCGCGCAATCGACTTGGCTTTCTCTCTCGCCTTATCGAAGGCCTCTTCCCTCGCCCCGCTCAAATATGCCTCTTGGTCGTCGATCGTGAAGTTGATGCCGCCGATCTGGTTCACGCCCAAAGGCGTAAGCCCGGCAACGATATCCGCGATCTTGCCCATCTCGCGCACTTTCACGGTAACTGTTTGCGAAAGCGTGTAGCCGACGATGAAATTCCTCCGGATATTCTCGTCATACCTGTAATCGGGAGATAAGTTGTAGGACGTTGTCTTGATGTCCTTCGGATCGACCCCGCTCGACTTAAGGAATTCGATCACAGCCGACATTTTCTCGTTGGAATTATTCGCCAGAGCTTGCGGATTCTGGCCCTGCACTATCACGGAAAAAGATGATTCGGCGATGTCGGGGATCGCCAAAACTTTTCCGTCGGCAGACACCGTTAATGTTCTCATTGCCGGCAAAGAATTGCCGTAACGGGAAATGGCCGGGAAACCGGCGAAAAGCATGCCTAAAACCGCAACAGCGATCCAAGTATCAAGGAGATACCAAAAATATTTTTTTGCTTTATCCATTGGATTTAATTATTTTTTGATCGACAAATTCACTGCGGGCATTATTCCCTGAGCTTGTCGAAGGGTAGAACTAATATCGACCTATGTTTATTATTTTAGCAAACTCCCTTGCGTCCAAGCTGGCACCTCCGACAAGCGCGCCGTCGATCTCATTATGCTTTAGAAAGTTAGCAGCGTTTTTACTCGTAACCGAACCGCCGTATAAAATACGAGAATTTAGAATAGAGAATTTAGAATAGAGGGTTTTTTTAATAAATTTTGCCATCTCGACCGCTTCTTCCGGTTTATCGGCGCGGCCTGTGCCGATTGCCCAGATGGGCTCATAGGCAACAACTAGACGAGAATTTAGAATGTAGAATTTAGAATGTAGAATTTTTTTGATACCTTGCAGATTTTGGCGAAGCTGGTTCCCAACGAATTGCTTCGCGGTGGAGAGACCGTTGCGGCGCACGGCAAGCGGTTCACCGACGCAGAGAATGACCCTGAGGTCGGCGGCAAACGCGGCTTTAACTTTTTTATTTATCATTTCGTCGGTTTCGTTAAGCCACCTCCTTCGCTCGGAGTGGCCGATAATTACATATGAAGCCCCGAGCGATTTCAACATCACGGGCGAGACCTCTCCTGTATAAGCGCCTTTCTCTTCCCAAAAAACATCTTGGGCACCGAGTCGAGGGTTTAGGTTTGAGGTTTTAGGTTTTAGTATTTCTAAAACCTGTTTCAAATATGGAAACGGCGGGCAGATAACGACGTCAACGCCTTTTGGCCCGCGAAAATGCCGCCACTCGCCGAGAGGCGGCATGTTGAGCTTCCAGTTCGCGACGATAAGCTTCTTCGCCATATCAATAAGTAAATTCTAACATATCCCCCGCGCTCGCTTGACGCATAAGCGGGCAAACCTTAAATTTAATTTAGAACTTTCGAAAACAGGAGTGCGTTATGAAAAGAGCAATTTGCTCCGTTTTGTTTTTTCTGACTATCTTGTTTTGCGGATACAGTTCCGCTTACGCAGGCAATGACAATGAGTTCGCCCGCTGGAACGAGCTTCAAACAGGACAAGTCGGCTACATGGACACGGTTTTTCAGGGCACCGTCATCCAAAGAATGAAAGTTATCTATGTGGGCACAACGCCGCATCCCGTCGGACAATCCGAAGCGGACCGGGCTATCGTTATCGCCTTGATCGACAAGGAACTTGCCCCGAAAATGGCAACTGCTGTCGCCGGCACAAGCGGTTCCCCCGTGTATTTCAAAGTGCGTAAGAAGTTGCGCCTCGTCGGAGCCGCCGCTTTCATGTTCAGCGCCTTTCCTGTCAAAGGAACTATCATGGGAGTAACGCCGATCGAAATGATGATCGCCGGTACCGGAACGCCTCTCACCGAACTGCCGCGAACGCTCAAGATCGAGAATTTCGGCGAATTTGGAATCAGGTGGTTGCCGATCTATCTCGACCAGCAAAAACTGCGCGCGAGTGCTGCGGTTGGAGCGACACCCGCTTCACGCCGGCCAGTACAGGGTGATTCCGTCACTGTCCATTTCCCAAGCGGCGGTGGCGGCATTTGCACCGTAACCTACGTTCACGACGACCGCTTTTGGGCATGCGGCCACAGCATACTTAGGGAAAACGGCGAAAAATCGGTTGCTTTCCCCTCGTACCGCACGCAGATCACAATAACCGTCTACAGCGCCGAAAGTTCTTATAAAATGTACGACCGCGACCTGGAATTCTTCGGAACGATCACAAGAAACACCTCTTTCAGCATCGAAGGCAAGGTCCACGCATACGGCCAAAATCCGTAATCGCATAATTCAAAGCTCCGCTTATAAGCGGAGCTTTTCGTTTGGTGGACCTACGGGGAATTGAACCCCGACCTCCTCCATGCCATGGAGGCGTAATGCCGTTTTACTATAGGCCCGTACCCCCAGCAGGAATCGAACCCGCATCTTTCCCTTAGGACGGGATTGCTCTTATCCATTGAGCTATGGGGGCATATTAACTTCTGAGGAAACACTTTTTATTATAGACTGTATAACGTTAAGCAAGTGACCACCCTTTTTGACTGCAATCCTGCATATTCCATAAGTTGTTTTCCCTCTTTTGCCGCCATCGTTATAGTACGCCCGAATTTTGTTTTTGTTAACACCGGTACATCTTGACCAATATTTTACGCATCGGTTACGATTCATCCCGGTGAAGTATCTCACGGTAATTGATAGCGCGTTTCTATTTACGCCGTAACGCGCGCGCAAAAGTTTTATATACATTTTCACCATTTCGCCATTTGTATTGGTGAAAATACATCCTCTTTTTGAATTGCCCTCTGCCCAATATAGCATCGCGAGAATGACACAATAGTATTTGTTGGGGCCAGCCATAATTTTATCTGCTTCTAAGGCCGCTTTTTCTCTTTCAGCTTGAGCACGCTTACGACTTCCCCCTTGTTTTCCTTTTAAAATCTTGCTATATTTTGGAGAAATCTTGAGTCGGTGGACATGGTGCCAAACTGTTGTTTTTGGAACAGAAAACATTTTGACCAACTCGTTGATACTGTAACCGCGCCTCCGCAATCTCTTTAGAGATTCTACCTTTTGCCTTGAGTGTATATGCATTATTGTTGTATAATTATATCAATATCCTAGAAACAGCAAATACGTCCTTGTCATCACTTGGGGTTTCTAATGTAGGGCCTATAGTTAAATGGCATAACACCTCATTTGTCCCGACTCGACATTTTTAATATGAACGAAGTCGAGGATTCTCGATAGTTCAGGTGGGCCCATAGCTCATCTGGTAGAGCGCCACATTTGCAATGTGGAGGTGACCGGTTCGAGTCCGGTTGGGTCCACCTGAACTATCGGAACAATGAGGAATTGGCAGTTCGATTCTGCCTAGGTCCACCAACTAAATTTATCCAACTTCTCGGTAGGTAAATTTAGTTTTATGATTTTGCAGAATCGAACGGGAAAGGGGTCGGGAAAACGGAAGTTTTCCCGTGGTGGAAGACTTGAAACCGCTGGGTTTCAAAAAATTTTGCATCCGCAAAATTTTGTGAGCTTCTGCCTAGGTCCACCAATGTGCTAAATTAAAAGCATTACAAAATAAATGAAAAAATCCGATTATTTCTTAAAAAGCTTGATAAATGCCGCTGGTGTTTTTGTTTATGTTTTCGGAGTAGTGTGGCTGATCTCGAACGCAAAAATTATCTTTGGCGAACAGGAACCGGAAGGCCCGATCATTCCCCTTTTCATGCTGCTCTTATTCATTGTCTCGGCAACGATCACCGTACTTTTGGTGTTCGGAAAACCGGTTTATATGTACCTCGACGGTTTGAAAAGAGAGGCTATCATTTTACTCCTCTCAACGCTCGCGTGGCTTATACTTTTGCTCGCTGTGGTTGCCGGAGTTATTATTGCGCAATAAGGCGGGATTGACTTTTCCCCAAGTTCCGTGCTATAATAGACTCAGTTCGGCCGATCTCTAACCCTTAAGGAGGGTTTATGGCAACAACCATGGTTGAATCTCGGCAGCAGCCACATCTCTTCCGCTTCAAGCCGGAAGTTCCGACGAGCTACAGCTTCGGAGCTCCCTGCGAAGGCTGCGGATTGCTGATGGGCTCCGCCGAGCATCGATTCCCCTTGGAGAGCGGCGGCACGGGCCACAAGACGTGCAAGTAGCTTCTCCAGCTTTTCAGAGTGTCCCCCTTGGGACACTCTTCTTTTTTGACGCGAAATTTTTAACGATGAGGGCAACCGGCCCAACAGCAAGGCCGGCGCTTTCCTTCTGCAAGCTCTGCGATTGTCCGCTTAACATGATTTTTCCTTGTCTTTGGAGTTTTAACGGAGATAATCCAGCAGATCCATTCGTTGCGCGCGAGTGGCGTAATATCCTCCCATGCTGCTCGTGCCGCTGGGTGAGATGTAAGGGCTTTTCTTAAATCCGCTGGCATTTTGTGCGCCGATTCTTTTTCTGTCATAAGATTATTTTATCAAAAAGAGGCGGTGAAGCCCGCCGTCGCGTTCTTTTTGCGAACTGTGTCCGCCGAAGCCCGCTATGGCGGGCGAAAGCGGAGGCGGGAGGATTCGAACCTCCGAGGGGATTTCTCCCCAACCGCATTTCGAGTGCGGCGCGTTAGACCACTCTGCCACGCCTCCATGCCGCTAATAATAAAACGCCGCAATGCGATTGTCGAGAACCAATTTTTTAAAAGAAAAATTGGGGATTAAAATCCCGTGTTGGAAGGCGCCCCGACCAGTTGGTCGGGGCGATGTGGGAAACCGAGGGTGTCCCAGATGGGGGTCGGGGTTTTAATTTGGACATGCTATACTTGGTCCAGGACTTTTGAAACGGAGAGTGGAAAATGTCCACCTGGGCAGAACGGCTCGGCTTCTCCAAGTGGGTCGACTTTGACCACACACATTCTTTCGCGGGAAAACTCAAAAACGTTTTCGTTGTGCACGTCGTGAACTTCGCTTGGGTCATCATGGCGCTTTTCATTTTGACCCAACTTACTGGCAAAACTTCTCAAGAGATCACCTCTATCCTCGCCGCCAGTCCTTTCATCGGCTCCGGAATACTCCTCAAGCTCTATCCCGCTCTGGCCGTAAGCGTGCCGCTCTTGTTTTTCCTCGCAGGTATCCTCGCTCCCTATTGGGAAGAAAGGGTATTCCGTGTTCTCGTGAATAAATACGGTCGGAAACATGAACCCGACTTCAACCCGAAAAAATGGGGATTCACATGGGAACTGATGCTCTGTTCTTCTATCATCTTCGGCATCATGCATGGCTCGCCACTCAACATTCTCTTTCAGGGAGTTGGCGGGTTCCTCTATTCTTATCTCTACGTCAAGAACAACAATTCCTACTGGTCCATTGTGCTCGCGCACGCGATGTGGAACGTTTCTGTCATTTTCCTGCTTCCTTGGTTCGTGAACGGACAACTTTTTATGTTTCTCACCTCCGCATTCTAACGGAGGTGTTTTTTTGTATGCTACAATTATTCCAATGGCCCAATCCCCAATCATATCTACAATAAAAAAGGTGATGCCGGCGGTCGTCTCCATCGTCATCTCGAAACATCTTGAGGATGTGGAAAAGGAACTACCCAAGGATCTTTTCGTTCCCGGGAAGGATGGCGAGAGCGCCCAAAAATTTCACATTCCGGAAATGCTCGTCGACAAGCGCGGTATGGTGCAGGTCGGCGGCGGCTCCGGGTTCGTGGTGGAGTCGGGCGGCCTTATTCTCACGAACAAGCACGTCATCGGCGACCCCAAGGCGGAATACACCGTCGTTTTGAACGATGACCGTAAATTCTCCGCAAAAATTTTAAGCCGCGATCCGATAAACGACGTTGCAATCGTGAAGATCGAAACAAAAGGACTGCCCGTAGTAAAATTGGGTGACGCGACAAAACTCGAACTTGGCGAACAGGTTGTCGCGATTGGGAACGCACTTGGAATATTCAAAAACACCGTCTCGGCGGGCATCATCTCCGGCCTATCACGCGCCATCATGGCGCAGGCGGAACCGGACGCGCCGCCGCAGGAAATGCGCGGGCTGATACAGACGGATGCCGCCATCAACGTCGGCAATTCCGGCGGGCCGCTCGTCAATTTGAACGGTGAGGCGGTGGGTGTGAACGCCGCCATCGTTTTCGGCGCGCAGAACATCGGTTTCGCCATCCCGATCAACGCCGCAGGTCGCGATCTCGACGACATAAAAAAATTCGGCCGGATAAAGCGGCCCTTCCTTGGCGTGCGCTACATGATGATCGATGACAACCTTTCCCAAAAAATGAATTTGTCTGTAAGCTACGGCGCTTTGGTGATGCCAGAGGGGCCGCAAGATATGGGGCACGGCATAGTTCCCGGAAGCCCAGCCGCAAAAGCGGGCATAAAAGAAAAAGATATTGTGCTCGAATTCGCGGGGCAAAAACTGGACCGCAATCACCCGATCCAGGATTTTTTGGAAAACATGAACGTCGGTGACGAAGTCGAAATGCTAGTTCTGCGGAACGGCAAGCAGTTCAGAACGAAGGCGAAACTCTCGGAACGGACGTAGGCACCGGCACATTTGCCCTATATTTAAATATAGGGCAACACGAATGACGACTTCTCTTGTTCGCCAGATTCTAAAAAAGTAAATGGCCGCTTCCGAAGAAGCGGCCCTATGTGTATTTAGGATGAAGAAGCGGTCCTGCAAATATCTTGAGCTTTTAGCTTCAAGACGGAGGCTCTACCGTCAAGTTCTCTCGCGTATTTCAAAATGGCATCGCGAACGACATCTTTCAATAAATCCACCGCCACAACCTTATTCACGGTAATCAGACTGCGAGTGTGATTAGCGGTGTCGAGGACAAAATCAACCTCAAACTTGCCCCTATCCTCTTTGTCAACAAGAACCACTTTAAAAATAGCGTTGGGACGCGTGGTTTCCTGCCCATATTTGTCGAAAAAGCAGAAGCTCACGGTTACCACCTCGACCATCTCCGACAAAACTCCCATCGCTTGTTCGAAGAGGAGGCAGATCTCGTAGACATTCCTGCGTTCGTCGTATCCTGGTTGAACAATACACAATTCTCCGCGAGCATCGCGGGCCACCGTGTTCACGCTAATCTTCATCCTGCACCTTCCTTGAGCTCTCAAAGAGCTTTTAATTTCCGGCAAGCAAAGCTGTACCGGATATGCGCATTATAGCATCATCCGAGCCAAAGCGCAACGATGCCGAATTTTCTAATTTTTTCTTTATAGCCGGGGTAGCCACCATAAACCTTTCTCACCTCACCCGAAGAACCTGCCAATGGCATAACTTTTTTGTAGTTTAGGGCGCGGAACATCATACCGATATTTCTAAAATGACTTACGCGTTTAACTTTCTTCGTCAGCCGCAATGTGCTGCAGCTAAAAACCAGCCGGTCGCCAGCTTCAATTTTTCTATAGCGCTCCGTAACTGCGCGAGTTTCGACGGTTTTTAACCCCCGCCTGATTGCATCGAAATTCTTTCTATCGCTCATTCTAAACCGCAATGTCCATTCTCGTCTCGTTTTCGCGGCATTCGCATGTATTCGTAGTTTGGAATCGCGGCTAGTATTCATATACATCCACCAGCTTCCCCGCTTTGTCGAATAAGAGAACTCTGTCGTGGTCGGGGTCGAGGAACGTGTTCCTCGTCCATGCGCGGAATTCGTGCGAAAGGAAATCCGAGTCGAACCTGTGGCGGGAATAACAGCCGCTCAAATTTATTTCGTCCAAATAATCCGGGCAAACATAATCCGTTTCCGGCACGGGAGGATTTGAACTCGGCAATTTACAGGAACGTAGCGAATCAATATAATCCTCGCAGGCGCCCATCACGCGGCTCATATCGAAGTCGTTAACGGGGTTGGGACAGCTTAATGGCAGTGACGGAACAAATTTATTTCTTGCCTGGAGATACCCTGTGCATTTGTTGAGCCGCAAATTAAGGCCGATGGCGCTTTGGCCATAGTAAATATTCAAATAGCCGCCGCTCTCAAGCTGTATATCCGATTCCGCGGCAAGCCCGGACGGCTCATAAATGTTCACCGCGCGCGGAATAATAAAACTGCCCCTCCTTCCCTGCATCACCCAGCCGGAAATATTTATCGTGCCAGTTCCTTTAAAACTCGCTTTAAGCGCCGTGCGGCTTGATGTAAAAGACATTCTCACCTCGCGGAAATATATAGAAAGGTCCTCCGCCGTAAACCCCGACGGAATAAGCCGCGGATCTATCGCCGGCTTAATTTCTTCTTCTGTTGGAACAGACGTTTTAACGCCGGTTTGTCCGGGATATATTGAAGTGGAACCTGTCCTCGGCACCCTCTCCGAACTTAAACGCGGCGTGCTCGTACTACTCAAAGAGAACCCTTTCACAAAATCACTGATGCCGCCGGGAGCGCCGGAGGTAAAAAAGAAAACTATGCCGCCCAAGACAACCACAAAAATTAGAACTGTTAGTATTTTGCCGCCCATAATGGTGAATAAAATCCTAAACTCTAAATTCTAAATCCTAAACAATCTCAAAATCGCAAACGGCTTAATTACCAAATAGCATAATTACTCAATTACAATGTTTACCAGTTTGCCCCTTACATAAACCACCTTTTTTATGGTGAGCGGAGTCGAACCATTCGGAGATTTCCCTTCCAAGTATCTTTGCACCTTTTCGCTTCGGAGCGCAATGTTCTTCGCATCTTCTTCGGTAATGTTAGCATCCACCTCGAAGGTGTCGCGCACTTTGCCATTCACCTGCACGACAAGCGTAATTTTTTCCTCTTGGATAAGTTTTTCGTCATACTCCGGCCATTTTTCGAAATCAAGATAGGTCTTGTTGCCAAGTTGAGACCAAAGTTCTTGAGCAAGGTGAGGGGCGAAAGGATGAAGCAGTTTTATAAATTTCTCTAATTGATGGGTTTTAAAAGCAGTGTTGGATAACTGCCCCGTTGCTCCAGGCAATAAAGGACCCGCTTCTTCCTCTTCGTGTATTTCGTTAAAAAATATCATCAACGACGATATTGCCGTATTAAATTTAAAAGATTGAATATCATCCCCAACTTTTTTAATTGTTTTGTGCAAAAACGTGTCTATGACTCTACTTTTTTTGTTCTCTGGAGCATTGTCTACATTTTCTCTGTTTTTTCTTTCGCTCCAGCGCTCAAAATATCTTCTGATCTTTCCCAGAAATCTTTCCATCCCCAAAACGCCTTTCGGGTCCCACGGCTGGCCCTGCTCAAAGGGGCCCATGAACATTTCGTAAAGGCGCACGGTGTCCGCGCCGAACTCACCGACAATTTCGTCTGGATTAACAACATTGCCCTTCGATTTCGACATCTTCTGTCCGTCTTCGCCCAAAATTAGGCCTTGGTGGCGCAACTTCAAAAACGGCTCTGAAAAATTTAGATAGCCGATATCATGCAAAAATTTTGTAATGAAGCGCGCGTAAAGAAGGTGGAGCGTCGTGTGCTCTGCGCCGATGACGTATAAGTCCACCGGAAGCCACTCTTTCGCTTTTTTCTTATCAAAAATTTCTTTCTCGTTCGCCGGGTCCGTATAACGCAAGAAGTACCACGAGGAATCAACAAACGTGTCGAGAGTTTCGGGGTCGCGTTTGGCATCGCCGCCGCACTTAGGGCACACCACGCTCATAAATTCTTTGGAGCTCGCCAAAGGCGGCACACCTTTGGGGCGATAATTTTTGAGGGGCGGAAGCATTACCGGCAAATCTTTCTCCGGCACGGGAACAATTGCGTGTTTAACGCCGTCGATGATTGTTGTTCGTTGCCCTTCGACAAGCTCAGGGGATAAACTTTTTGATTTAGAAGATATACTTGGTGAGCCTGTCGAACCATTTCCAATTTCCCAGCATTTATGGCAATAAATGATGGGTATCGGCACTCCCCAGTAGCGCTGGCGGGAAACGGACCAATCGCGCAAACGGTATTGCACTTTCCGCCCTCCTCCCGCAAATTCCGTTATCTCCCATTTCGCTGTCTCCGATGTCCTGCCGTCGAACTTGCCGGAATTAATGAGCAGTCCTTCGCCCGTATATACGGATCCCGAATTCAGCTTTTCATTCCAAAGCTCAACTTCCGCATGCGTCATGTTCTCGTAATTCAACTTCGATTTGTCGAGCCAAATTACGTCATGAGATTCCCTCTCTTCTTTGCCTATCTCCACTTGCTTATGGTCTACAAGCTCGAAAACTACCGCTGTTGTGTATGAAACTCTATTTTCGTCCTTGTGTGCGGCAAAATATTCGGCTCTGGCTTGACCATCCAGAACTTTGACCAATTTTAGATTCACGAATCCGGTTTCTTCCTCCACTTCCCGTTTTGCGGCTTCGACAACGCTCTCGCCGTCTTGTATCCCGCCCATCGGAAATGTGGTCCAGTTGAACTTTCTCCATTTAAGCCCGAGGTATTTGCCCGTTTTAGGGTCCTTCACTATCGCATGGACATTCTTCCTTTCGACGAATTTTTTGCCGTCAACCGGAGGATTGCGCTTGTCGATAATGTTCGGAACAACCACTTCTTTTATCGGCAATTCAAATTTTTTTGCGAACTCGAAGTCGCGCCCATCATGCGCCGGGACGGCCATGATCGCCCCCGTGCCATAACCCATCAAAACGTAATCCGCGATCCACACCGGAATTTCTTCCTTCGTCGCCGGATTTATCGCTTTCACGCCTTTGAGCTCAACGCCTGTCTTACTATGCCCTGAACCAGTCGAAGGGTCATTCTCTCGCATCCTTTGCAGTTCGGTCTTATGTTTTGCCTTCTCGACATATTTCTCTACCTCTTTGAAATTTGTAATTTGGTGCTTGAAATTTTCGATGAGCTGGTGCTCGGGAGCGAGAACCATATAAGTTGCACCAAAAAGCGTATCCGGTCGAGTGGTGAAAACTGTTATAACCTCCAAAAGGTTTCGCAAAACTTCCGGCTCTTCGGCGGCACAAGCGTGAGGTTTTTCCGCAACGAAATCCACCAACCGCCCACCAAAAAGTTCAGTAAGTTTTGCCGGTTGGTATTGCGGCACTGCGTCGTCCGTGAGATCCCTGAGCGATAAAAGTGAGCCAACGTTTTTGCTTATCTTCTTAATGTCGAACTTCCAGTCGAAAGTTTGTGGCTCAAAATTATCGTCGTCGACAAATTTATTCTCGGTAAACCCTCCCACCAAAATCGTTTTTCTGACCGGCCGTTTTACCCTCTCAAGCACCTTTAAGGCCACGACTGTTCCCAAACTGTGTCCCAAAATCACGCTGTTCTCATCGAAAGAAACTGTTTTTAATGCGTGCTCCACCTGATCGTAAACTCTCGGATCGCCAGAATTTGGCAATTCTGGCGCCTGAACTTTATAGCCGCGGTTTGCTAACTCTTTTTTGAGCCACGGGAAAAAGTTTTTCTCCGGCGACCCCCTATATCCATGTAGTAAAACAAAATTCGGTTTTTTTGAAAATTGTGAATTGGAAATTGGAAATTCTATAATCGCTCCCTCTGACTTCCCTATCCAGTCCTTCTGGCGCTTCGCGGATGATTCAGGCCAATCAAGTCCGTTTAAGTCCGCGAGCAGTTTGTCCGCGTAGTCCGTTATCCTCAAGAACCACTGCTCCATTTCCTTCTGCTCCACCTCCGCGCCACAACGCTCACAGCAACCGTTCACGACCTGCTCGTTTGCCAAAACCGTTTGGTCCTTGGGGCACCAATTAACCGTCGCCTTCTTGCGGTAAGCCAATCCTTTTTCGAAAAGTTTTATAAAAAGCCATTGTGTCCATTTGTAGTAATCGGGACTTGAAGTGTTTATCTCGCGATCCCAGTCGTAGGAAAGGCCGAACATCCGCACTTGCCGTTTGAAATTTTTGATATTCTCTGCGGCAACTTCCTGCGGCGCTTTTCCGACTTTGATGGCATAATTTTCCGTTGGAAGCCCGAAGGCGTCCCAGCCCATCGTATAGAGCACGTCATGCCCATTCATACGCATAAAGCGCGCGTGAATGTCCTCTGCGATATAGCCCTTGGGGTGCCCGACGTGCAGGCCAGCCGCCGAAGGATACGGAAACGTTTCAAGTTGATAGTATTTCTTCTTCGGCTTATCGCTCGCCTTGAAAACTTTCTCCTTTAACCAGCGTTCCTGCCACCTTTTTTCTATTTTGCGAAAATCATATTTCATAATTTTGTCCCGATTCGTGTAGCGAATCGCGGATCCTCGATTTTGTCACTGCGCGTAGCGCAAACAAAATCGGGACCATTTTTTTCGATCTTCTTTGGGTCGTATTTAGCCATATTCTCAATTCTATCGCGATTTAGACCTCTACGCCAAAAACATTTTTCGCGTTTCGGGCGATAGCTTCTGCCATTTTTTCGACAGAAACATTCTTAAGTTCCGCAAGTTTTTTTACAACTTCCGTTACATATGCCGGTTCATTGCGCTTGCCGCGATACGGAACTGGTGCGACATACGGCGCGTCGGTTTCGGACAGTATCGCCTCAAGCGGGAGCATCTTTATTACTTCGTCGTAGTCACGGGCGAAGGTGATTACGCCGCCGAAGGTGAAAGCGAATCCGAGATCGAGCAATTTTTTCGCTTCGTCTTTTCTGCCGGAGAAGAAATGAATTATTCCAGGAGCAGTAGGTAGTAGGTAGTGAGTAGTATGTAGTAGTTCTATCAAATCGGGAAATGCCGCGCGGCAGTGGATCATCAATGGCTTTTTAACTTCGTGCGCAAGTTCAATCTGCGCCGAAAACCCTTCTTGTTGTTTTTCTACCGTTTTTTTGTCCGCGTCAGTCAGCGTTCGGTCAGCGTTAGTCCGCGACTGAAGGCGAAAGTAGTCCAATCCGCATTCCCCAAGTGCCACCACTTCCGGTTCACCTGCCAGCTTGCGCAATGCATCAACGTCCAATCTCTCCCGCTCTTTCTCCGCCTGCTCGTTCTTATCGTGATACCAATTTTCCGAAAAATGAGCGGGGTGAAAACCGACTGTGGCCCAAACATCTCCTTTATGCGTTTTTGCGTAATTCACGGCGCTCTCGGAACTAGTATATTGCGTGCCCACGGTTATCATTTTTACGCCGGCTTTTTTTGCTCGCGCGAAAACATTCTCGCGGTCGTCATCATAGGCGGGAAAGTGTATGTGCGTGTGGGCGTCTAAAAAAGTCATGTACCATCAACGAATAACGAATTAAAAAACGAATCTGCGAATGGAAATTCGTAAATTCGCAACTAGATTCGCTATTCGCTGATTACTTTAGTTGCGTTTTCTTTGAAGATATGTTAGCATAAAAGTAGAATTTTGACTTGAGAGGATCGAACAGTGCGTTTCCGACTGGCAATTTTCGACTGGAATGGCACGCTTCTGAACGACTTACCTGCCGCTTATGGCGCAGTCGTACATATTTTCCAAACCGTATCTCCCAACCTTGAACCGCCGACTCTTGAGGAATATTGCAACGAAATAACTTCAAAATTCATGGATTTCTACTATGCCCACGGAATACCGACTAGCGTAAGCGGCGATGATCTAAACAATATAAGAAAGCCGTATTATGAAGAACATTCCCGAACGGCCAAGCTTAACGACGGCGCGCGAGAATTTCTTGCAAGATGCCAGGAACTCGGACTCAAAAACGCGATGGTAAGCGCTTCTCCCGAAGATGTCGAAAAAACGCTGGCCGAATTCGGCGTAGCGAACCTTTTCGACAAAATCCGACTCAAGGCATGGCCCAAAGACGCTGCGCTCAGGGAAACGGTCGAGTATTTTGGCATCCGGCCCGAAGAAGCTTTTTATGTCGATGACACGTTCGACGGCATAACCTCCGCGAAAAATCTTGGCCTCTGGACGATCGGCTTTACGGGTGGTTATAACACGCGGGAAAGAATCCTTGCGGCTCGGCCGAATTACGCGGTTGATTCCTTGAGGCACGCAATAGCAATTCTGAATTCGTGGGAGGTGAAGCCATGAGAATTATCCTCGGACACGTCGGCGAGATACGCGCAGGCAAAGGCACTGTCGGCGATCTAATCGATCTATGGCTCAAAGAAAACGGATTTACCGGCGCGAGAGAAAGTTTCGGAGGAATCCTCCGCGAAACACTGGGGCGGCTGCAAATGCTTCGCCAAAACGGCTGGACGGCGAACGGCGGGCTTGGGCTCTGCATACTGCGGGAAATACTTTCGATCTGGAGCATAGAAAACACCGACTCCAACCTTTTCCTTCTGGCAAAAACTCTTTTCTCTGATAAAGGTTACGGCTACGGCCATGTGGAGACGAACCGGCACAATCTGCAAAAACTGGCCCAGATCATGGTCGAACCGGATGCTTTCGGTCCATATGCCCTTGCGCATGCTGTTGCACAAAGAGCCATCAAGAGACCCGTGCAAGTCATCCAACTCGACGGAGTGCGATGGCTGGAAGACGAAGAAACTATCAGAACTTTTACTGGATACAGAAACGAAGAGCATCCCGACATCTTCGGCATCATCCTCTACACAACGGCCGACTTTTACGTGCGTTTGAAACGCGCCAACGAAAGGAAAAGAGAGGGCGAGGCCGGCCTCACCGAAGAACAGGCGCGGCGCGACGAAGAGCAAAAGAACGAGATTTATATCCCGCAAATCGGCTCCCGCGCCGACTGGAAGATCGTGAATAACTACGACACGCTTGAACCACTCAAAGAAGATGTTTACAAATTCTGCGAGATGTTCATCCGCACCGTCCTTGAACCGAACGATTCGTACATATAAAAACCCGAACGGCGAGGTTAATACCCTCGCCGTTTTTCTTTATACATATGCACTTGACACTGAATTGCAGGGGGGGGTAAAATGCCCTTAGGTAATTTAATCTCAATAGAGGTGATAGCATGAAAGTTCTTCGGGGGTCTTGCTTCCTGCGCAGTCGCAGTTTTGATTGCTGTTTCGCTGTATGCACCAATCTTCTTCGTTGTCGTAATTGCCACATCTCAACCAGCGCAAACCCTCCAAGACAACTTCCATGTCCGTGCTAGTTTCGGAGGCTCTTTGGGCGGTCCGGTGCTCGCCATCAGATCAATGAATCGACGGGTGGTTGAGGGAAAAATCATTTCTGTAGAAACTCGCTCTCCCGAGATGCTGACGAACACGATACCAAGTTCATGGTCGGATACTACCGTTCTACGCATCCAGCTTGGCTATGGTCTGGGCGACGTCGACCGCCGCATTGAATACAAAGCTCCACGGACAATCGATTATACAATGAGTGGGCACGCGGAATACCGACGGGGGCAATTGGTCTGGTTGGAAATACAACCCGTATTAACGACTTACCTACTCGACAATCATCTCACCCTACATGAACTTCGGGTCACAAAAATTGAGCCGAAACGCTAAACAAAAACGTGCGGCAGGACAGAACGTCCTGCCGTTTTTCTTTTTATGAAATTTAATGATCAAAAAAAACTTACTATCATTATATAACAATTGTTATATAATGATAGTAATGCTTTCCCGATCAACGGGCACACAAAGATGGGGCTAAATGAGTCGAGGACTCGTCAAACGAGTCGGGGAAAAAGCGGCTCGATTTTTTTGACGTGCAAGTTGTTCCCTTCCCAAATTATGCTTTTGGTTATTTTCTCCGCCGTTTCGGGCAAGAAAGGCAAAAGTAAGGCGGCAACATTGTCGAGCAGAACCACGAGGTCTGAAACAACACAAATCTTGTCCTCTTCGTGCTCGATGTCCCATGGTTTTTTCTTATTGATATAGCCGTCGCCGAACTGAATAAGTTTCCAAATCTCGGCGAGCGCTTCGTGCAGTTTAAATTCGGCGATCTTCACTTCCACCATTTTCTTCGCGGCCTCGATTTGCTTCGCCACAACTGCGGACGGGCCGATACACCCTCTTAGATTTTCTAGCGTCGCTCCTAGTGTCATAACACGCGATGCGAAATTGCCGAGCCCGTTCGCGAGATCGCCGTTGTAGCGCTCGCGGAACTTCTTCTCGCCCCAATCGCCGTCTTCATGCGACGGAATTTCGCGCAAAAGATAGTAGCGGACCGCATCGGTGCCATATTGCTTCACGAGTGCGAAGGGATCGACAACGTTCCCAAGCGTCTTAGACATTTTCTTGCCTTCGACGCCGACAAAACCGTGGACGAAAATGTTATTCGGCAGAGGCAAACCGGCAGACAAAAGCATCCCCGGCCAGATAGCGGCATGAAAGCGCAAAATGTCTTTGCCGATAAGGTGGACGTCCGCCGGCCACCATTTTTGAAAATTCTTGCCACTTGTCTCTTGTCTCTTGTCGCTTGTCTCCAATCCAAATCCTATTGCCGAGAGATAGTTCGTCAAAGCATCGCACCAAACATATATTATCTGTGAGTCGTCCCCGGGCACGGGAATTCCCCACTCCAAGTCCTTCCTCGGGCGCGAGAAACTCACGTCTTCGAGTCCCGATCTGATAAGCGACATTATTTCGTTCTTACGGCTGTAGGGAAGTATGCGCAATTCATCGTTCTTGATCATCTCCCCTATATTCTTGCCGTACTTCGACAGCCGGAAAAAATAATTCTCTTCTTCGATAACTTCCGGCTCCGCGCCGTGGTCGGAACATTTTCCCTGCGCAAGGTCTTTCTCCGTCACAAATGATTCATGGCCAACGCAGTAAAGGCCTTTGTAGGCCTTTTTATAGATATCACCGGCCTCGACCAACTTATTCCACATCATCTCGACACCGGGCCAATGGCGAGTTTTGTCCGTCGTTCTTATGAAGTCGTCTGGAGATAAGTTGAGCGCGTCTTTTAACGCCTTAAATTTTTCGACCAGCTCGTCGACGAATTTCTGCGGCTCCATTTTTGCCGCCTGGGCCGCGCGCGCGATCTTCGCGCCGTGTTCGTCCGAACCGGTCAAGAAAAAAACATCGTCTCCGCGGAGGCGATGGTATCGCGCGAGAACGTCTGCCTGGACTTTCTCAAGCGCGTGGCCTATGTGAGGCGGCGCGTTCAAATAATCAATGGCGGTTGTGATGTAAAACTTCATAAATGTAATGCTAATCTACGAATCCATTCGAATGCAACGAATAATACTAATTCGCATTATTAGCAGCATTCGCACGCCATTTGCAGATTGGCATTGCGCACTATGCCACCGCGGGTTTCTTTCTGCTTACCGACCACTCGTCGATCACTTCTTCAAAAACCGCCGCGGCCGGCACGGCGATAAGTAATCCAAGCAAGCCCCACACTTCGGCGCCAATAAGCATGGCCGTAATAACGACGACGGGGTGAAGTCCGACTACTTTGCGGGTTAGGATCGGCACGAAGACGTGCGACTCAAGCTGGTGCAGTCCCAAAAATACCACAAGCGTATAGAGCGCAAGCGTCGGTGAAGTCGCAAAGGCCATAAGCGTTGCCGCAGCACCCGAAAGTATCGGGCCGACATAGGGCACAAGCTCGAAAAGTCCTGCGAGTACGCCGAGAAGGAACGCATGCTTTACGCCCAAAATTGCGAGCGCACCCCAAACCAATGACCCTATAAGTATGCTCAAAACTATCTGCATGCGGAACCAAGCGCCGATCTTTTTTCGCGATCTCTCGTAAATTCGCAACCCTTGCTTTTCGTAATCGGACGGCAGAACGACACGAAGGAATCTTTCCACTCCGTCCCTGCTCAAACTTAAGTAAAATGATGTCACGAGGACGGCAACCGCGAGCCCGACGCCGCCCAACGCCCGCGAGAATATCCCCAAGGGAGAAATATTCCCCGTAAAGAATTCCGCCGATAATTTATGGACAAAATCGCCGAAAATCTGCGATGTTCTTGAGTCGATGAAGGGCACTACCTTGCTGAAGCTGGAATCGTCGAGGCCCGCGCGTATCGCGTTCAACTCGACGATGATACGCGGCACTAAAGTGTAAATAACGGCTATCAAAAGGAGCAGGGTTAAAAAGAAGATCAGTACAACTCCAAGCGTGCGCGGTACCCCTTTTTGCTCCAGAAAATTAACAATAATTTCAAGGCCGGAAGAAACGACTATGGCCAAAAAAAGTCCGACCAAAACCTGTCTGCCCTGGAAAAGCACGACAACGAAAAGCGCGAAAAACAATATTCTCCATAAACTTGCCCAGGAAATCATGTCTATAATCTTAAAATTTTCTTGAAAGAGCCGGTATGTTTATACGGCCCAATAACAGCAAGATTCAGGTTTTTGTCCTTGAAGATCGCCCGAGCCACAGCCCGCACCTCTTCTGCTTTTATGTTTTGTATTTTATCAACTAATCCTTGCGGATGCAATGTTTTTCTGGCCAAAATTTCCTGCGAACCGTAGTACGAAGCAAGTTCGTCGGAGGTCTCGAGTTCCAGCATTAGGTTGCCGATAAGATGGTCTTTGGATTTCTGGAGCTCCTTCGCCGGCACGAGTTCCTTGGAAATCCGCCTAAATTCTTCAATTATCGCCTCGATAACGGCGGATGCCTTCAAGTGATCCACGCCGGCTGATACCGCCAAATAACCATGGTCAAGGTAAAGGTCGGGGCTCGCCGAAACGTAGTAAGCCGCCCCCATTTGCTCCCTGATGCGTTTAAAGAGCCGCGAGCTCATCCCGCCTCCAATGACGTCGGCAAGAACTTGAATGGCATACCTTCTCTTGTCGAAGAGGTCGAACGCGCGCACGCCCAAAACCAAGTGGCTCTGATCAGATTCTTTGAATTTGACCATGAGCTCGGGCCTTGCTTGCCTTTCCTTGGTTCTGAATCTCGGAGTGCGCGTGCCTTTTTTGACGTTCTCGAAATATCCACGAACCTGGGCTTCGGTACGCTTCGGGTCAAAATTGCCGGCGACGACAACAAGCGTTTTTTGCGGAACATAATGCTTACTCCTGTATGTGACGAAGTCGTCGCGTGAAAGTTTCTTGATTATCTCCTTATGCCCGGCTACATCCCACCCGGCCGGCTGGTCGCCGTAAAGAAGCGAGGTCAGAAGATCGTGAACTTTACGCATCGGCATATCCTCATACATATTTATCTCTTCAATGATCACGCCCCTTTCCTTATCGATCTCCGTGGGATTAAAAAGCGGGTTGAGGTAAAGATCGGAAACGATCTCCATGATTTTCGGTAATTTGCGGTATTCCACCTTCGCCCAATAACCGGTGTATTCGTAGGAAGTGAAGGCATTGGACTGCGCGCCCAGGGCCGCGAGCTCTTCCGCAATCTGCCCCGGCTCGGGACGCTTCGAAGTGCCCTTAAATGTCATGTGCTCCAAAAAATGCGAAAGGCCGTTTATATTTTTCGTTTCATATTCCGCGCCGGCTTCGACCAATATCAAAACCGTCGCCGCAACGCTTTTTGGGCGCGGAATAAGGATCGCGCGCAGACCGTTTTTTAGCGTAAGTTTTTTAAATTCCATTTGCGGTAAAAACTCTAAATTCTAATCTCTAAACTCTAAACAAATTCAAATATCTAATTTCAAAACCCGAAGGGTCGTTTAGGATTTAGTGTTTAGAATTTAGGATTTGCAATCACGAAGTGATTGTTGCTATATCTTCCTCGAACCTTGCGGCGTGGACGATGACCGCCTCGCCATATGTCCATCGGTAACTGTACCAGCGGCTACCGGCATAATATTTCGCCGCCGCACAGCGCTCCAAAAGTAGCTGTGCCTGGCTCGGTATCTCCCTGCTATATGCCACACAAGAACTCGACTTCAACATATCATTCAAATAAAGCGCCGTACCCGTAAAAGCATCCGCGTGATTCCATGGAGACGGTGGATTATTGCCTGTTATCTTCGATATCCTATCGCTATAGAGCTTCCAAGTGGAAGGAATGAACTGCGCCGGGCCCATTGCGCCGCCGTAAGCTCCGTCACGCCGAATCGGACAAGAAACGGTGATGGAATCCGGGTTAATGCCGAGCGAGTTTACGATCTCCAAAAATATCGGGATATCGCGCGTAGGATGCATCGCTTCCTTATAACTGCAACGCCCGACGTTCTGCCCGAGGGCTGATTCACGATCCAGCACCGCAAGTATCAAAGCCGGGCGAACGCCCGTCGCTCCGCTCGCGAGCTTCGCAAAATTATAGGCCTCTTCAAAACTAAGCTCGCCGCCGCCTAAAAGTTTGAATATCCTTTTTCTGATCTCGGAAGCCGTTGCTTTTGTCTGCTTCAGGAGCTCCTGGTATTTTGACTCCTGCCCCTTGGTTATCGCAAGTAGCTCGTTCGTCTTCGCTTTTGTTGTGGCAATTTCCTGCTTCTGCACTTGCTGATAATTCTTGTTGCTTTCCGCATCCGCCTTCGCCAAAGACAATTGTTCTTTCTGATCGCTCAACTGATCACGGAGATCTATTACCTGCTCGATCTCGATGCGTAAATTATTTTGCAAAAGTACGATGCTTTGGACATTACCGAAGAAGTCCGACAGCTTAGGATTCTTTAAAAACACCTCGACGAGCGTTGCCGTATCGTTCTCGTAGAGATCCTGGAACAAGCGGCTTAAGGCGTCTTTATGCGATTCTATTGTATCCTCCGTAATCACGATTTTGGACCTCGTGTCGTCTATCTTTTTGTCCAATTCGCGGATACTGAACGTTATGGCCTGGATCTGTAAATTGAGCTTGGCAATCTTGTCGTTAAGCCGATTCACCTCTCCTTTCAGGGTACTGCCCTGCTTCTGGTAGCTAACAACTTGTCCCTCATATTCGCCGATCTGCTTCTCGAGATCCGCGAGCTGCGCTTCTAGCGCGCGTCTTTCTTCATCACTCGATTGACCGGAGGCCCTGTTCAAATTGGTTGGGGCGGAAACGGAACCGAAAACGAGAATAGCGACGGCTACCGCAGAAACCAATGTTTTCAACGTGTTCGAAAGCGGTATGCGCAGGGTCCTTCCCTGCTCGAGATTCACGCGCTTCACTGAAAACGAAAAAGCGTCGCGATTGCGGCCGCGATTTGAAAAAATGTCACCTAAAATTCTGGGCCTTAAAAGTTTAAATTGGCCCGCTTTTTTGGGCTTCGTCACTTAATAAGTATAACGCAGGCGTCGGGCGGCGAGTTACCCGCGCACCAGAAAACCGCAACGACAGCGTAAAATTTGTGGTTAAGTCTGGATGGTTTTCGGTGCGGGGTTTCGCTTCACGAAACCACAAAGTAGCGGTTAGTGCCGCAACTGTAGAGCCGTGAAGATTCACTTCCCGGGCTTTTCTTCAACCTTCTCCGTAGCTTTTTCGGCTACCCGTTCCGCTTTTTTCTCTTCCGTTTCAACTTTGACCTCACTGACATCAACTGTGGGGGCGGGCGCTACAACTTCCTCTACCCGTGGCTCGGTCACGGTAACGATCGGTGTCTCCGGATCGATCAACACCTTCACCTTGTGGGGTATATTAATATCTTTAACGTAGATGCTTTGGTTCAATTCCGCGAGTACGGCAAGGTCCACTTTGAAATTGTGCGGCAGGTCCGCGGGCAGGGCCTCTACTTCGATCTCGGAAATACTTTTGTTCAAAATTCCTCCTTTGTCCTTTACCGCCGGCGAAATACCCAAAAACTCTACCGGGATCTTCGCCTTGATCGCTTCGTCCATACGCACCTGGTAAAAATCCACGTGGTCAACTTCGCTCGTAAGATAGTTTTTGCCGACTTCATAAATAATGACTGAGCGCTTTTCCGAGCCGATCATCAAATTAATAACCGTGTTCGTTCCGGCTTCCTTAAAAATGCGCAGGAAATCCTTCGCGGGAACGGAAAGATGTAAATTCTCTATGCCGCGCCCATAAAGTTCGGCTGGAACAAGCCCTTCTCTGCGCAGGGAATTTACGGATTTACCCAACTTTTCGCGTTTTTGAACAGCTAAATCAATTGCCATTGTTAGTTAGAATAGCAAAACAGCGCCAACCGCGCAAGCAAGTTATTTGCCATTATCCTTGCCGAACCTATCCGCCACGTTTATCGCAAGTTCCGCCAATAATCTTCTCGCTTTCCTCTTTTCCTCTTTCTGCTTTTTCGTGGCGTCCGGCAAGAGTTTGCCGCCGCCAACGTGGTCCGAGTGGTGCAATATCGCCGCCGCCTTGAACCCAAACTTTTTAGCCGCCGAGAAGATCACGCCGCTCTCAAGGTCCACACCCGTAAACCCCGCCCGCTTCCATTCGTCGATCATCTCTTTCGTCTGACCGACCATCGTTGAAACGGTTTTCATGATACCGCTCTGGTATGGGATCTTCCGCTCACGCAAATGATTCTTGACCCACTCCTCAACTTCTTCGGTTGGATACACGAACCTGTCCTCTTTCCCTAAGAGGTGAAAACTCGCTCCGTCGGAACGATATGCGGCAGAAGGAATAAAAATCTCTCCAACAGTCAGACCGTCTTTAAGCCCGCCGAAATGCCCAACTAGGATAATAAGTTTCGCGCCGAGCTTCGCGTGCTGGATGGCTTGGTCCAAACTGAATGCTCCGCCGTAAGCGTGGCTCACTGCGATCTTGAGCCCATTCCTTTCTCCGATCCAAGTATGCGGCAGGGTGTGCTGGCGGATGTTCGTAAGATACGGTTCGAACTGCGCCTTCAAAAACTCCGGGACGCTCCAATATCCCTCCTCGGCAATGCTCTTAAAAATACCCCAGAGTATCAAAACGTCCGGCTTATTCGCCTTATCGATATTCCACCACTTTTTCCATAAACGCTTTGGAAGGTCGCGGTACATAACTATATTAAACAAAAATCTATTTGCTTTGACAATGTCGCAATACTTTACTACGCTATACAATAGTAATATCGAGGGAGAAAATCTGATGAGCAGAAAAGTTGTTGGGTATACCGTCGAACTCAAAAAGCTTGGGCCGCCGCACGTTTCGCTCAATAATATTGGCGTCGTTCTTTTTCGACGCGGCAAGTTTGATCTGGCAGCCGAAGCGTTCCGCAAAGCCATTAAACTCCATCCTGGTTGCGCGACGCTTTTCTACAATCTCGGGATGGTGTTAACGAAGCTTGGTCGGCACAGAGCGGCGGAAATCGCATTGAAACGCGCGGGAGAACTGGATCCGAACTTCAAAATATCCATTTAAGGGGGTCGGACTTCCTCACGGAAGTCCGACCTCAAAAACATTAAATTACACTTAATTTCTATCGCTCACTCTCAAACAATTCCACAAACCCCTTATAATTTTTCGCAATCCTCTCCGCCGCTGCCGAGCGGCTGATCTTTTTTGCGGCAAAATCCGAGAGCGGCCTACTCCAAATTGTGCGCCCGACTGCCATGCCGATAACTCCGGGAATTCCTGCCGCAACTTCAAGCCAGTGGCGAACTTTTTGGTCGCTCTCGCCGCGTCCGAGAACTATTACACTGATCTCTTTACCTTTCGATTTAAAATTATTGCCTGAGCTTGTCGAAGGCCTATTATTCATGAACCCCTCGACTCCGCTCGGTGAATAATCGTTCTTTCTGGCTTCCTCGACGACGGTAGCGAATTGTTTTTCATCATTCAACCCTTCGAGTTTCCAAATATCCGGTTCAACGCCGGCGCACTTGAGCTCTCGGATGGCGCCTATCATCACCTTCCAGCGACCTCCGTCGTCGTAATTTTCCTTGCCGCCACACTCGTTGATATCCTTTTCGGTCGGCGTGGCCAGCAATTCGAATAAAAATTTATATCCGTTTTTTACGCAAAAATCACCTAGTTTTTTGAGACGCACGGCCTGGCGTTTGTTCATCTCCACGTCTCCGCGCGGATTGTATCGCACAAGCGCCTTAACATAATTCGGTTGAAGTTTTTTGATGTGCGCGCCGAACGCATCGCCGTATTCGAAATCGAACTCATCTTGGCCGGATTTTTCGACGGTCAGGATCCTTGTGATGCCTGCCACCTGCGCCTCCTTATGAATTTCCGTGCCCAATTCTTCGTCAACCAAAATCGCGCCGTCTTCTTTTGATATTCCCATATTTAACGCCGCCAAAAACCCCTCGTAAATTACGTGCTTATAATCCTTTAAAACAATAACTTGCTCCGCGGTTAAAGAACCGTGTTTCATGCCAAACATCTTGGCGAACGAACCGCGGTGGTCGAAAGGAAGAACGTATAATTTGCGCATAACGCTTGAAAAATTGATTTAATTATTCTAATTGACCTAATTTCTAATCAATGACAAAAACTTATAAATTCCAAATTACAAGCGCCAAATTACAAACAAATCCAAATGAACAAAATCAAAAATTACAAACCTTTTGAATTTCGAGCTTGTAATTTTGATATTGTTTGTAATTTGTAATTTGTGATTTATTATTTTTGCAGATTGGGATTTGATTAGATCAATTAGAGCAATTAGAAATTAGTAATTAAATCTCAAAGTATCCCGTCAGCAAATATTTCCTTGAATATTCCTCAAGCTTTTCGCGCCCAAAATATTCGATGAAAATTTTGTTCCATAAGGCCTCCTGTTGGTGGTAAAGATATTTCACCATTTCTTTTTCCTTGACCAAGCTCATCACGGTGTCCACAAGGTCAAAACTCACCAAAACTTCCACGCCGCTCTCATCCCTGAAATAGTGGCCCACCCAGTCGATGTCCTTCCAAAATGCGAGTTCTTTGCTGAAATGATTGAGTTGATCACCCACGGAAGCAAGGTGCTCCTCTGCTCGAAGCCAGTGGAGCGCTTCGGGATTGATGCGCGGAACGAAAAGTCGCCAGTCGTTCTCATCGTCCTTTGCCAAATAACGCTGAACGACGAGCCAGATTGATTTATCATTCTCCATAGGGATCTTCTTTTCTAAAACGTCGCCGCGCAAAAGCGAAGTAAAGTTCGCCGTGAAGGTTTTTCTCTCGCCGCCGAGCTCGCGGAAGATCGAGGAATAAAATGGCACTTCGTTTAAATAGTGGAGGATGAGCGAAAACATCCTCAAAAGTTCTCCGGAAATTCCCAAGAGCGCCGGGATAATGAAAACCACGCCAAGTTCTTTAAGGTGGCTGATGTTGTGGTGTTTCTTCAAAAGGAACTTCTGCGTCGCCTTGTTCCATTTTTCGTTGAGCGCCAGCACTCTTACTTCACGCTCTTCGAAATCATCCGGCGTAAGCTTTTCGTATTGCTTGAAAAACACGGTGTTCAGCCAGTCGCTGCCCTCGATAAACCGGAGAGAACACATAATCTCCACTAGATCCTCTTTCGCAAGCATGCTTTCTACGGATGAGTACCCCAAAAATTCCATTACCTGCCTGGGTGGTTCTTTCATCAAAAATTCCTTCGCTTTGTCGAGTTTCATGAAAAAGCCCTTCGGCTTTCCCGAGACCCTGAAGGCCATATCGGCTACTTTCTGGCAATCGCAAGCAAGTCTCGAATTCGGACTTTTCAGGGCTTTGAACAGGTGGTTGTCGTCCGACTCGATCTTGGAGATCAGGGCGTCATAAACGTCTTTCGCATTCGCGTCGCGCGGCACTCCCATAGTCGAGAGCCGTTCCATAATAAGAGCATCGTTTTCTACGACTATCTTTTTGAACACGTCTTTCTTTCCCGTAGCCGCGGAAAGGCGCGCCTCAAGGCGTTCCATCATGTGCTTATCAGCGCGCAAAATTTTCGCTACTATTCCTATCGGCATTAGATTTTTCTTATTTTTATTTTTAAATTTTTCCACCGACTGTCATCGAAACCGCTTTTTGTGAGCGTTCCTTCCGTCGCGCCGATGTGTTCGACAACGGAAGTCGCGTTCGCGGTAGCGAGCCGGATGGCATAAACGATATCCGCGGGTTTTGCCTCGTGAATATTTTTCGAAGTTATCCCCCGCCGCATGAGCCCTGCGGTAAATCCGGAGCCGAATGCGTCTCCGGCGCCCGTGCGGTCAACGAGCTTTTTCTCTTTGAAAATACCGGCTTTATAAATATATTTGCCGTCGGAGACCGTGACCCCGCCGCGGCCTCCGGTCACGGCGAGTATGCCGGGCACCAGCTTATCGAGTTTTTTGAAAACCGCTTTTTCCCGCGACCATGGAATACCCGTCACAAGCGCGGCCTCTTCGTCGTTCATCACTAAGAACGAAAAATCCTTGAGTGATCTCAAAATATTTCTGCGCCGATGACGCAGGTGGTGCCCACTTGGATTAAAGGCGACGGCTATGTTGTTCTTGCGCGCGAAACGCAAAAGCGGGAAAAGCATCCTGTCCGACTCTCCCGCTAAAGACAGATACCACCATCGGCTTTTCATTCGGTTTAGTTTCAGGTCTGGCAGCCGGAACGTGTCGGAGGCGCCATGGTAGCCCAAAATCGTGCGCTCACCGCCCTGGAGTAAAAGTACGGAATAGGCGGTCGCGCGGTCGGGCGTGCAAACCATAAGATCGGTTTTCACTTTTTCCTGTTTCAATTTCTGGAGCACGCCTTCCCCGGCAAAATCACAGCCAATCTTGCCCACGGCCGCGGTCTTAAATCCTTGCCGCGCGAAAGTAACGGAGGCATTCGCCGCGTTCCCGCCGATAGTGAAATAAATATCCTGCACTTCAAGCTTCTCGCCCAAGGACAGCGCGTACGCCTTGCGCGACGGCGTTTTCGGCCATTTGATGACCGGAAAATTAACTTTGTAGAACGCGTCGCGGGTCGTGGAACCGATGGTTATAACGTCTAACATAATTTTATTCCCCGAGTTTACTCGCCTCGCTATCGCTCCGGCGAAGTGGGTCGGTAGGGAGTATCGTACGCTTGACTAAATTATAGCAAAAGTTTACCATTGTATCAGTTGTTTATCCCAAAAGAAGCGGGGAACGATGTCCCAGACAAATCCAACAGATCCAAGAAATTTTGGGTTATTTACGAAAATCTTCTTAAGCTTGGTTTTTGCCTTATTTGTTACGGGCTGTGCTTATGTGACTTGCATATTCGCCGATGCAGGTGGAGTTCTAGCTCTTGTGGCAATATTCTCCGGTAGTGCGACTATTTGTGCAACCTGGCTTGTCTGTGGTCTTTGGTTCAAGTGTACCTAGTAAAACGGCCGTTCTAATGGAGCGGCCTTTCGATTGCATCGGTTTGACAGCTCATACGAGGAAGCGCAGGATGAAGGTAGAAACTTGAACGAATGAGGTGCTCCAGTGAACATTATCTTGTTTTGGATTTACATCATAAGCGAACGCGCAGTGGAACTCGTGCGCTTACAAACCTATCGCGATCAACTCGGCGGCATTTTGAACGGCCTTTCCAATAATTTTGTAATTCTATTTCTGATCGTTGTACTTCTTTATGGTTTGCTTTTCCTCGGTATGCACCGCGGAGCAAGAAAAGAGCGTAAGATGCTTGACGGGATCAGGCACAAAAATTTCAATAATTAATCAAGGCAACGCTTTACGCGCTGCCCTATTTTTAAAAAATTTGCACCCGAGCTCTTAAACTTTTTATAATTTACTATCATTATAGCACAATTGTGTTATAATGATAGTGATCGATCTCTGCCAATTCAAAACAGAACTATCTATCTATCTATCTATTTATTTACTTCTTCCTCTTCAAAACTTTTTTCACCGCGTGCTTGATATCTTGAACGCCCATTCCGTATTTCTCGATTAAAGCCGCTGGCGGGCCGGATTCGCCATAGGTGTCGTGGAGACCGACGAATTCCATGGGAGTAGGCGCGTGCTTTGCCAAGACCTCGGCGACCGCACCGCCCAAGCCGCCGTGAATTTGGTGCTCCTCGACCGTCACGACCGCGCCGCATTTTTTGGCTAGCTCAATAATTTTTTTATCATCGATCGGCTTAATGGTGTGGCAGTTCAACACTATCGTGCCGATTTTGCCCTGCCCTGAGCCTGTCGAAGGGTTTTTCTCCAATTCCCGCGCCGCAACCAAAGCATTATAGAGCACGCCGCCGCAGCCGATGATAAGCACATCCGCACCGCGGGATTGCCAGAAAATTTCGGCTTTCCCGGGCGTAAAAGGCGTCTGGTCGGTGGTCATCACGGGCGTTTTCTCGCGCTGGAAACGGAGGTATACCGGGCCCCACATTTGCGCCGCGGCCATCGTAGCTTTCCTTCCCTCAACGGCGTCGCAGGGAACAAAAACTTTCATGTTCGGCAAGACGCGCATCATGGCTATGTCTTCTGTTGCCTGGTGCGTCGCGCCGTCCGGCCCCACGGAAATCCCGGCATGATGCCCCGCTACTTTCACGTTCGAGTCGTTGTAAGCGATCGTCGTACGGATTTGCTCCCAGTTCCGGCCCGGCGAAAAAGTCGCATAAGAAGATATGAACGGGATCTTGCCCGAGACGCCCAATCCGGCCGCGATCGTCGCCATATTCTGCTCGGCGACGCCGCATTCGAAAGACCGCTCTGGAAATTTCTTGAAAAACGCTTCCGCGCGAGTGGACTCGATAAGGTCCGCGCAAAGCGCGACCACGGCCTTGTTCTCGTCCCCTGCGATGATCAATCCCTCGCCATAACCATCTCTAGTTGGCGCCATTTTTAACTTATCGCTGTCAAAAATATCAATATTAAGTTGTGCTTCGGGATTGATCATGAACAAAACTTCACCCTCCTAACTTTTTATACCAATTTTTTAAAATTTTAGCTAAGTGCCGCTTACCCCATCCAGACTTCAAAAACTTTTCTCTTACCGCTGCATCATGTTGATCCAAGTAAGACTCAATGTAAATTGGGTAAAGCGGCACTCGATCTCGCGTGGCATAAACTTTGCCAGAATTATGCATTCCTAATCTCCGCTTTAAATCGTTGGTCATGCCGACATATTTATTACCGTCAACTCTGCTTAGCAGAACATATACATGCCACATGGTATAAAAAGTTTGGAGGGCAAGCCGTACCCATCCCGGGTCGGTTTCTGCTCCACGTCCGGCTCAAAAATTTTTTCCGATAAATGTGCTTCCTGATTAAGCATAAGCGTAATACCAATATACTAATGCGTGCGAATAATACTAATGGCGCTTTAGCGCAGCATACAAATATACTAATTAACCCATTCGTATATTTGTATTATTGAGCTACAGCGATATTCGCAGTATTGGTATGAATTCGCAGATTAGCATTACATTATTATTGTAGCCCTTGCACGTTAAACGTGAAACTCTTAAAAACCATGTCTAGAAGCGCGCTTGATTTCGCTTGCGTTATAACTATCAAATAATTCCCGGGTTTTACGACAACCAACTTGTACGGCGATTCGCCGCTACCGGTGCCCACAACTTCAACTGCCGCCTTCCCGGAAATCGTGATGTCTCGCCGCGAACGTATCTCGGAGGATGGAATCAATCCCGAAAGGTTAACGGAAAGCCAAGAGTTGATACCGACATCTTCACTCACAACCTCGAAGCTCAATACGTTCGGATTGGCGGGGACTTTGAAAAGTTCTTTTTCGTCTTCCGCCACCGTCGCGCGCTTGCTTTGCGAAGTTGCCCCAACCACGGCGTTTAATTCTGGTTTAATATCTTCAAAAACTACATGGCTCCGCGGATATTTGAACCCGAAAAGATAAGAGGTGTTGACGTAGGCAATCCAGTTCGAGGTGTCGATTGCGACGGGCGTACTGTTATTCCCTGAGCTTGTCGAAGGGCTAGTCGCATCCAAAAACCTGAACGTGGAGAGAATTTGGTTGCTGATTTCTCTCGACTTTTCTAGATTTTTCCGGCATTTCCCCGCAACCACAGATAAACAGTCGGGTTCTATGGCAAGTTGAAAAAACACTTTATCCCGCTCTCGTGTAAATAAAATGGTATCACCGTAAAAATCTGGGGCGCGAACATCTAAAATTCTCAGCGCGCTTAAATCGTTAAGTGTAAAATATTCACTCACTGGATCGTTGTTCCCAGTAATTTCAAAAATAGTTTCTAGGTCTGCCAAATTAAACCTATCTTTTCTATAAACTTCGATATAAAAATATTCTAGATAAAATCCGGCTCCAACGTCATCCGACACGTCGACAAACGATAAACTCAGCAACAGATCGTTATCTTTTATCTTCCACGAGTAAACGCTTTCTAAATGGCTACTGGTATCATCCCCGTATCTAAAATTGGCCGGATACTTCACCTCAAACCCAAACTCCTCGTTGCGGTAGGTACTCCAACCCTCCGTTGAAGACGTGGTATCCGTTGCAGACGTTGAAATCGTTAAAGTCTTCGGCGATGTAAATGGGTAACAATTCCATTTTTGATCTTTTCTCTTACACCCTAAACGCATACCCATTCCGCATTCTGCTGGTGGTTCATGTCCACAGAAGCCTTGTGCCTCCACACCATAAATAATGGGGCACTTTTCGAACTCGCAGTTCGGCCCGGTGCGGCCGACAGCGCTCCCGTCGGGACAGATTTTTGCTTCCTGCGTGCAGGCGGTGCGGCCAACTTCCTTAGGCGCAGGCAGACCAAAATACCCAACCACCCCCACGGCAACCGCGGCGAGGAAGATGAGGATGGGGAGGGCGATGAAGCCGTTGTTCGATTTCATTTATAAATATCGTGGGTTCCGATCTCTAAAAATAAAATGCTACCGTTTTCCAGAAGAGCGAATTTAATGCGGTAAGCGCGGTTAATCCAAAATGCCCAAAGTTCTTTTTCTCTGCCATGCAGTTTGTGAGTGCCAAGACGAGAATCGAACGGGTTGTTTCTGAAAATCCGCTCCCTCGCTTTCGCTAAGTCCTTAATAGCGTCCGATAATTTCTTGTATTGCTTTTCGAATCTGGACGAAGTTCTGATTTCCGTTACGCGCATCGTCGGCTAATCTAGATCGCTAAGCGACTTAATTCTTCTTGTTTTTCCAGCGCGGTACTCTCTCAATCCTTCCTCAACGAGTTTGTCCGCTCTCTCCGCCGCTTTTCCGCTCAAATAAAAAGTCGGCACCGCACGCGCCAAAAGTTTCTTATATTCCTCAACCGGCAAAACAACGACCCCTTTCTCTTCCTTGATTCTCGATTTTTGGATAGTGATGTTGTTCATTGTTAATAGCATAACACATAACCGTATAAAATGCATCGCTCATTTGGCGATTGTAGCTTTTTTAGCTACAATGTCTCGGCCACCAAAATACCCAACCGCCCCCACGGCAACCGCGGCGAGGAAGATAAGAATGGGGAGAGCAATGAATCCTTGGCGGTGCATAAGAACTTTAAAATTTTATTCGAATTCTCCCTTCGGAATCTTCGATTGCTTCACTATTGCAAGAAACGTCCCGATCGGGATCGGCTTTGCTCCGCCATGAAGCGGAACCGGCACCATTGTGCCGGATACTTTGTGGCGATAAATTTGGTGGCTGCCTTTCTGTCGAGCCAAAACAAATTCGTGTTTGGTCAAAATTTTCACGAGTTCCTTGGCGGAAAGCGGCTTCATTACTTTGCCGGAACTGCCACCTCAACCTCGTCAACGATCGGACGAGATTTTCTGATAGGAATTCTTTCTCGATGCGCAACGAGTTCTTCGATCCACAATTCCAGGACTTCTTTGGCTTTTTCTTTTGCTTCCTCAAACGTCCTGCCGAAAGTGGCACAACCGGGAAATGCCGGGAAAGAAACGTTAAAGCCGCCTTCCTCCGCAGGATCAAAAATCGCAGTGTAATTGTAGATTTTCTGCTTCATTATTTATCACTATAATGCAGAGCCGCTCGAAATGCAATTCCAATTACCAAATTGCTCAATTACCTAATTATTATTGGCCATCTATAAATCTGAACGTTGAGAGAATTTGGTTGGGATTTTTCTTTATAAAACTAGAAGTGGGCGTAACGAGAAACTGTCGAAAGGATTGAATTCTTAGTTAGCGCCCAGCAATCCCTAGACATCAAACGTTATGTACTCGTTTAAAAACGGCGTGACCAAAACGTCATTTTTCTCCAGATTTTTTATCTTACATACATACTCAATCTCACGCCCCCTCGGTACATTGAGCACAAACATTCCCGTGACGGGAAGAAAATTCTCGTCCCGCTCGTAATTTAAATACGCCTTATAGTATTGATCAACTCCTTCTGGAAAACGATCTTCTACCTTCATTATCGTGTCCAACGCAGACGATGCATCGACTGGATTATCAAACACGATTTCAAGAGATTCTTTTCCGAAATACGATTTCTTGGCTGACTTTACTTGAGGATACAAGCTTTCGATTTTTTGGCCCAGTTCGTCTATGAACGCTTTAATTTCAGCAGCGCTAAATGTCCCGTCGGATCGTAGGAAAGAGCGATATTCTGGATATAAGTGTGCAGATAAAACTTTTACCGGGGGAATATATTGTCCAAGTCCGATTTTTTCTAAGAAAATGTTGGCTCGTTCGATTGAGTCGGGAGAGCCAAGTGCTGCAATTTCATGAAATATCAACGTTACACGCCCTGGCTCGAAATTGTCCTCGGATCTGAGACTGCCGTAAAAATTAATTTCTTCTTCATAACATTTACTCAAGCCGTTTTCGTTAATCGAAAATTCGCCAAGCGGAGAAAAATCCTGCAAAGAAGCGCCCTGCGACGCACGCAATGTTGCTGCTTTTTTGGCAACAATCTCTCGGCCGCCAAAATATCCAACAACCCCCACCGCGAGCGCGGCGAGGAAGATGAGGATTGGCAAAGCAATAAAACCTTTGCGAGAAAATATCATAAAATCGGCTTGCCCGTTATAGGTGTCCGCGGGTAAAGCTCTGGATCTATTGTCCGCGAGAAGCAGTAGCGGTCCGCGGGGTGGCTCCAGCCTGCGGTGAGCTTGTCGAATCCGCTTTCTCCGCCGGAGCCGCCGACCGGAACCGGCCGCGAGTAATAATCGCCTTCCGTCTTCGCATCGGACACTAAGTTGAAATTCGCGCAAAGTTCGAACGACAAGCCAACAATAGCGCGGTATTCATACGCCTCGCCTGTTTGCGGGTCAACGGGCGGAACGAAGCCAGAGATGTCATCGCGTAAATCCGCAAGCGCGGCCGGTAATTTTCCTTTCTGCTGCCAATAATTCACCACGCGCCACTGAATTTCCTGAAGGTGGCCGAGTTTTTGCGAATCAAAACGCGAGAGGCGCTGGCGGAAAGGCGAGCCGGCCACAAAAAATCCCGAGATGATAACCGCCGCAACCAAAGCCAGAATAGCCCAGGCAAACTTTTTCGCGTTCGGCGAAAATTCCCCCGGCTCGCGCCGCAAGTCATACAGGTAGTACCAGAAAACGGCGGCTCCTACGGCAAAAACAGAAAGAATTTTCAATATGAATGATGTCGTGAGGTCGCCTTCCAAAAAGTTATAGACCAAAGCAACGAGGTCGCCGATAAGAAGCGCTGCCGAGAGAAACACGGTGAGATAAAGAAGCCACTTGCGCACTCGGAGCGCGCTTTTCTCCGGATTCGCCTTAATGTCCTTCGCCAAAAAACGGCTCACCCAAGCGTAAACCGGAAAAATAACGACGACGAGCGCCAAGGACCAGCGCACCGCGGAACTTGGTTCGTAGTAAGGATTTAACGGATCGGGGAAATTAGCTTCGATGACATTGAAAAGGATATTCAAAACCGCATAAACGCTGAAATAGAGCGCCGCCGTGCCCAGTAGATACATAAAAACGTCTCTCGGCGCACTTTTAACGATTTGTTTCTCCATATTTTTAATATTTATATTCTATTGATTTTATAAATTCGGGGTTGGAAGTGTATTGATCTGCGCATCATGCATCAATAGCCATTAAGGTACCACCAAATCAAAACAAGCTACCCCTACTTCCTTTGGCGCGCAAGGACCACTACCTGACCCATCAAAGCCATTCGTCCAACCTGCTCCTTTTGAATTGAAATCGTCGCCGGGCAGGGATGAATGAGTAATCGTTTCAAATGTAATCCCTATGTGGTAACGATCCTTGTCATTATTCACACCATAATGAATTTCTGGAAAATGCTGTAGTTTTGTTGAAAGCAATTCAACGACATCTGCCAGGGCTAATGGATATCTGCCGTATCTATTGAAATAAAGCTCTAGGGCTCCCATGATTTGCCCAATTTCCTTCCTCTTTGCGTCATCGTGTCCGGAAGATGCTGGGTTAACAGATGTAACCTCGCTAAATTTGACACTGGATAAAAACGAATCGAATAAGCTCTTGCTCTGCCTTAATCTATCCCTAGAACCAATTAAAGAAAATTCAAATCCAATGTCGTTGATTGTTTTTGTATACGCCTCAAAAAAGCCTTGACCGTAATCTTTGATTGCGCCTTGATAGCCACCTATGGTTACGGCCTGGAGGTTGGTATCGGCCCCGAATCGTAAATCATCCAATAGTGTCCCCGATCTATTATCGTTTTTCGTATAATGCAACGAAAAAGATAAATTACTAGTTTCATCATCTGGCCCGAAAGTAACTTCGCCTTCTTGAATTCCTAGATTGCCTACTTGAATTTTCCAATCGCCAGGATACTTCACCTCAAATCCGTACTCCTCGTTGCGGTAGGTTTTCCAACCAGAAACGTCAATCTTGGTCCCCTCTGCGGGCATTGTCTTCGTTGAGGTTGGATACCTTTCGGCAGGCTCAGTTGTAAAATCTTTGGCCTCTTTCACAACAAACAAGTTCTCTTGCTGTATTTTATTTTTCTCAAAAAACTGAACATAGCCGATAAAACCGGCAGTAACGATTGCTCCTAATAAAACAATTATTATAAGTGGCGCGAGGCCATTGCGAGGTATCATGAATTTATTGCGATATTTCCCCTGCTACTACATTCTACATTCTACCTACTACCTACTACCTATCCCATGGTGCTCCGCCAATATCCTCTGCCTTTCTTCTTTCAACTCTTTTAACGCTTTATTCGCCTCTCCTTCCTTGAATGCTTTTGAATGCCAGGTGTAGTCGCGCTCCATAAAACTCACGCCTTTACCGGCGATCGTGTGCGCGATAATACAAGTCGGCTTCTCATAGATCGCATGCGCTTCGGCGACGGCCCCGATTATTTGGTAGAGGTCGTGCCCGTTTATCTCGATCACGTGCCAGTTGAACGCTTCGTACTTCTCGCGCAAAGATTCCAAGGGCATAATGTCCTCGGTCATTCCGTCGATTTGGATGTTGTTTCTGTCGATCACGACCGTAAGATTGTTAAGGCGCGATTTCATTTTCCCCGCGAACATCACGGCTTCCCAGGTATTCCCCTCTTGGTGCTCGCCGTCTGAAGTAAGGCAGTATACTCTGCTTTTTTTGCCGTCGAGCTTCGCGGCTAGCGCCATTCCTATCGACTGTGAAATGCCAGAGCCAAGCGGCCCTGAAGTCGTCTCTATTCCCGGAAGCACCGTCCGGTGCGGGTGCCCCTGCAAGCGCGTGTTCAACTGCCGCAGTGTCGCAAGCTCCGCAACCGGAAAATAACCGGCGTGCGCAAGCGCGGAGTACTGCACGGGACAAATGTGTCCGTTCGAAAGAACCAAGCGGTCGCGATCCGGCCAGTTCGGGCGCTTAGGATCGTGCTTCAAAACATGGAAATACATCGCGGCGAAAACGTCTGCCATGGCCAAGGGACCGCCGATGTGCCCCGACTTCGCCTCGGAGACATACTTAATAACATCCTGGCGAAGAGTATTAGCCGTTAACTCGAGCTCCTTTATTTTTTTTTCGTGTATTTCTCCAAGCATAAACGTAATACCAATATACTAATGCGCGCGAATAATACCAATGGCGCTTTAGCGCAACATACGAATATGCTAATCAGTCTATTCGTATATTTGCATTATTGAGCTACAGCGACATTCGCAGTATTAGTATAAATTTGTAGATTAGTATTATAACTTTTTTAGGGTTTCGTAGGCCTTTTTTGGGTTCTTACTGCCGAAAATATAACTTGAGGCAAGGAGTATGTCCGCGCCAGCTTCTTTCGATAATTTTCCGGTTTCTGCATTTACTCCTCCGTCAATTTGAATTCTAACATCCGGGAGCTCTTTGCGTAAGAACCTTAATTTATTCAAAGACAGAGGCAAAAATTTCTGCCCGGCGAAACCAGGATGCACCGAAAGAACTTGGTAGTAACCAAAAAGCTTGAAGTATGGCCTTAGGACCTCGACCGACGTCTCCGGATTTAAAGTCAACATTATCTCCGCTCCATGCTTTTGCGCTTCTTCCAGGATCAATCTTGCCGTTTTGGGAGTAAGCGTCTCCACGTGGAGTACGAATCTCTTTGCCTCCGCCGCAAGCCATTGTGAGATGTATTTTTCCGGTTCTTCGACCATCAAATGGACCTCGAGCTTCAACTTCGTGCGAAAACCGGCCCAACCGGTGGGATCGGCCCATGTCTTATTTAAAGTGAATTTTCCGTCGGCAACGTCGAGATGGATCCACCCGGCAAACTTTTCTGCCGCGCGCACTTTTTCCTCGACGCACTTCGTGTCGCCTAAATGACAATTGACAGCTGGGATTACCTGCATCAGATAACTTTATTTTCCGTCAACTCCCCTATCTTTTTTATCCTGCGCTTGTGCCGTTCTTCGCCGGAAAAAGGTGTCGTAAGAAATGTCTTCGCGAGTTTCTCCGCGTCTTCTTCAAGCGTAAAGTCCGCCGCCAAACTCAAAATATTAATATCATCGTCATGTCGCGCGGCGAACACCTGGTCGTTGGATAAGGCGATGCCGGAACGGACGCGAGGGAATTTATTGGCAACAATGTCCACGCCAACTCCGGAGCCGCAAATCAAAATTCCCCGGCGGTTTCCCGGGTCGGTAGCAACTTCGCGGGCAACCGCTGCCGCAAAATCCGGATAATCGTCTTTTTCGTTGTAAGCGCCGGCGCCCTTGTCCACGATCTCGTATCCCAAGCCATTCAAAAACCGCTTAAGGCGCTCTTTGAGCCGGAAACCCCTGTGGTCGGCACCGATATAAATTAACATAGCGTAATACTAATATACTAATTCGTGCGAATTATACTAATAGCGCTTTAGCGCGACATACCAATATACTAATTCGTATATTTGCATTATTGAGCTAAAGCGACATTCGTATTATTAGTAATCATTTGCAGATTAGCATTATTTTTTCTGTTGTAGTGCTATCTGCCTGTCGAGCAAACTTCCCCAGATGAGTGCCTGCCTGACGTTCTGTCTGATAAGCGACGAAGTGAGTACGTAGAAACCGGCATATATCGCGAAGACGGCCAAAATAAGAAAGACCGAAATTGCAAAAAAGATATGGCCGATGGTTTTGCTGCTCATTAAACCAATTGCGCCACGCGCTCAATATGTTTGATCAAGGTAGCCACATATCCTGCTTCGTTGTCATACCAAGAAAGAACTCTTACAAGATTGCCGCCGACGACGTCGATAAAATTCAAATCGATGATCGCGCCGTAGGGCTCGCCGACAATGTCAGAGGAAACGATTTGGTCTTCCGTAACTTTCAAAATCCCCTTCCAGCGCGGTTCTTTTGCCGCTTTGCGGAAGATGTCTTTGAGTTCTTCTTCCGTCACGTTGCGTTTCGCAACAAAAGTGATGTCGGCCACGGAACCGGTCGCAACCGGCACGCGGATAGCCATGCCATCAAATTTGCCGTCGAGTGACGGTATCGCGCGCGTTACCGCGATCGCCGCGCCCGTCGTTGAAGGGACGATGTTCTGACCCGCGGCGCGCCCACGGCGGAAGTCATGACCCTTCGTCGGCCCGTCAACCAAGTTTTGCGTCGCGGTGTATCCATGCACCGTATTCAATATTGCTTTCTCTATGCCCGGATTTTCGGACATGATTTGGATCACGGGAGATGCCGCATTCGTCGTGCACGAACCGTTCGATGTCAAAACCACCGATTCGAGCTCGCCTTCATTCACTCCCATCAAAACCGTTTTTCCTTCTGTGCCGTCAGGATCTTTCGCGGGAGCAGTGATGACAGCGCGCTTCGCGCCGGCCGTAATATGCGCCTTAGCTTTTTCGAATGATTCAAAAAATCCGGTTGCTTCAACCGCAACGTCTATCTTCAATTCTTTCCACGGCAGGGCAGCTGGGTCTTTAACCTGCAAACAACGAATGTCTTTTCCGTCAACCGTCAGGTGACCGTCTTTTACGCCGACTTCTTTATCCCAGCGGCCATAAACAGTGTCGTATTTCAAAAGATAAGCGAGATTCTCAATGTCGCCAAGATCGTTGATGGCAACAACATCAAAACCAGACCTTGCTTGGCTCGCCGAAGATTTATCGAAGGCGGCCCGGAAGAAAAGCCGACCGATACGACCGAATCCGTTAATTGCAACACGCGCTTTTTTCATGCCTTTAATTGTAGCAAAAAGCCGCACATTAAGAAGTGCGGCTGTTCATTGTGAATATTTTTTGGAGCTTTTCCAGAGATTACGCGCTTGGAGGAACATCCAGAAAGCAACAGCAGCGGAAATAAGCAGATCGAACAAAACCTCTCCCGTGAGCCAGATGGCCAAAGCCGCGGCTATTACCGCGACGCTCTGCCACAGGTCGGAAAGCACGTGCAAATCGAGCGCCTTGTTCGTGATATGGGAATGCCCGTGGCCAAGCCGAGCGAGAACTTTGTGGCTTCTGTAGTTCAGATAGGCGCCGATGACCGCCGCCAATATCATGCTGAACGTGAAAACCTGCCGCGGGGCGAACATCCTCTCCGCGCATTCGAACAAGATCCAGCAGCCGATCAAAGCAAGCAGAATCGCGTTCACGTAGCCGCCGTTCCCCCTTATCCTTCTGATGCGCGGATGATCTTCTCCTAAAGCAAGCGCCAGCGCACGATTCGCGACGTAGATCGAAACGACGATCGAAAGAAGGTCTACGAAGACATGCAGTGCGTCCGATTTGAGCGCCAAACTCTGGGACCACCAGCTTCCTAAAGCTTCGATCACCAAAGCGGCAAGGGTGAGTGAGAAAACGAACCAGTAGCTCCTCTTCTCGCAAGCGCAGCCGTCGAGCCGGCCACAATCCGAAAAATGTCCGTTCAAGGCCGGCCTCCTTGATGCCAAGTTTCTGCCCTTATCTTACACCATTTTGACAAAAAAAGAAAGAGGGCGAGGCCTCTTTCATACTATTTGGTTTTCTGTCGGTGAGTCTGTGACGTTTATTCTCTCAGCCATCTCACTAAGTTCGGCAAGAAGGTCGCTCGATAGCTCGCTCTCTTGGATCAATCTCGTGCCACGGAAAACTTTGGTGTCGACCCTGAAAAAATATCTCGGGTATTGGCTAAATTCCCCGCAACGAGGACATCTGGCAACCATAAACATTCTCGTGCCGACAAGAACGCTAAATTTCTCTGTTGCCAGACATTTCGGTTTACACCTGCCGCCACTTTGCTCCACCGGTATCTCCTAAAAAATAACTGCTACCAAGATACCACCTCTATTCGCTGTAGTCAAGTTTTGGAAAAAATTTTAGCGCAACGAGATCTCGTCGCCAACTTTAACGCCAAGCCGCGCAACCGTTCCCGCGCGCACTTCAAGCACTCTGTCCGCCGGCCCGGGAGAAGAATAAAGTTCTAATTGCCGCGGTTTTTTTCCTTGTTCCGTCTGTGCATTTTCCGCGAAGCCGATAATTTTTGTGCCGTTTATCCAAATTATGTCTATCGGGAACAACATCTCCTTCATCCAAAAAGTTTGAGTGCTGGGGTGGTCAAAAATAAAGAGCATTCCGCCATGTGGTGAGCGTGTCGAACCATCACCTTCCCTTAATCCTTCGCGGCCAGAAAGCCCTAATGCTTTCTCGACCAAGCTATCTGCGATCTCTACGCGAAAAGTTTCACCTGCGAGAACCAACTCTTCCGTTTTGAGCGGCGGATTTTTCGGTTCGGTAATAAAAACACGGAAAATCGCCCAGGCGAAAACCATCAGGGTCGCGGCTATCGCTCCGAGAAAGAAGAGGTGTAAAGATTTTCTTTTCATGCTTACCAGTATAGCAGGTTTTTTTATTTGTGAACGTTCTCTTGTGTCGATTTAACAAATGAATTATACAAAGCGGAGATTTGCGGTTTTTGAGAAGCTTTCGGAGCGCCAACAAGCTTGGTCCGAGCACATAAAATTTTATGTGCTCGGTTTTGGCGGCGAGAAGCAGTGGTCAATTTCCGCTGGAGAAATTGAACCGCGGTTCTCAAAAACCGCAAGCCGGAGTTCCTTGACAGAAATAAAAAACCGTGCTATACTTACTAACAGTTAGCGGATACGTCCGCTTTCAATTAAAAAGACGCGCCACGTCAAACGTGGCAAGGAGGTGGGCCATGAAAAAGCTCATCCTCTGCGTCGCGGCTATGTTCGTTTTCTCTTTCTGCATCGGCCAATCTCTCGGCAAAGCTTCTGCTTCTGCCAAGAGTTCAACCGTGGAAGCCGTATCCACTACGGCCTCCAAGACCACCGGCGAGGATGTTGTCATTGTCTTCCATTCTCGCAGGAAGGAAAAGAGTGCGAAACCTGGTTTCAAGCCGTTCAAGATCAAGATGAAGGTGACGGCTTATGACCCTTGGGACAAGGAATGCGTTGGCAAGTGGGCGAAGTTGAACAAGAAAGATCCACGCCGCCGCAAAAAGTGGTCGAAGCCAGGTCTCGCAGCGGCGCACAACCTGCTGCCGCTCGGGACTCGTCTTCGGACCAAGGAATTCGGGAAACTCAAGGTAGATGACACGGGGGGAGCCATGCGAGAATCCGCCGAAAGCTGTGTTTATCACCTTGACAGCCGTTTGCAGAAACATGAAGCTGCCGATAAATGGGGGGTTCAATGGATCGAGGTTGAAGTTCTCGACCCCATACCGAACTCACCATGCCTCGAGAAAGCGTTAGCATTAGCCGCAACGCAGAAATAACCGACCGAGCACATAGCTCTCTATGTGCTCGGTTTCTGTTTTCTTAACCAGCTGAAATGGAAGCATCAACTATCATTAACCAACAATTGTTGGTTAATGGTAGTAACTAACAATACGGCTACAGCTTCACCAGTGCCTCCCATGGAAGATTTGGCTTCCCGAAATGCCCGTAAGCTGCGGTTTCTAAATATATCGGCTGGCGAAGACCGAGGCGTTCGATGATCGCAAGCGGGCGGAAATCAAAATTTTTATGGATAATGACGGTGAGATCTCTGCCGTTTTCATCGCCGTTTTCATCGATCGCGGAGACCATAAGCGGTTCGGCGCGGCCAATGGCGTAAGCCACGGAAACAAGGCACTTCTTCGCAAATCCGTTCGCCACAATATTTTTCGCGGCAAAACGCGCCATATAAGCCGCCGAGCGATCCACTTTCGTCGGATCTTTTCCGGAAAATGCGCCGCCGCCGTGTGGAACTAAACCGCAATAAGTATCTACCATGATTTTTCTGCCGGTTAGTCCCGTGTCCGCCGCGAATCCGCCTTGCACGAATTTTCCCGTGGGGTTCACTAAAATTTCAATTCCGTCATTTCCTATTATTGGAACAATCAGATGTATCGTTAATTGATCGCGAATGAAATTCTGCTCCGCTTCTTCGGCATGTTGCGTGCTTACAAGCACGCTTTTTATTTTGCCGTTCTCTACCGTAATCTGCGTTTTTCCGTCCGGCTTTATCCAAGAAAAATCAGTTTTCTGCGAATTCGCAGAAAACTGTCCTGAACTTGCCGAAGGATCTCTCCTGCGCAGCTCCTCGAGGCCGCTAGCCAGGCGATGCACCAAAACTACCGCGCTCGGCAAAAACTCCGGCGTTTCATCCGTGGCATAGCCGTACATTATCCCCTGGTCTCCCGCCCCACCCGTGTCCACTCCTTGGGCGATATCCTGTGATTGCCTGACGATGCTAGAAATTACGCGAAGCTCATCGCTATATCCGATATCCCGATAAACTTTCCGCGCGATGCTTTCTGTGTCGAAATCCACCTTGGTCGTAAGCTCTCCGCCCACAACAAGCAAACCATGCGAACCGAAAGTTTCAATGGCCACGCGGCTTTTTGGGTCCTGCCTCAAGCATTCGTCGAGCACGGCGTCAGAGATCTGGTCGCAAACTTTGTCCGGATGGCCGGACGTAACCGATTCAACCGTATAAATTTTAGAGTTGTAGAACATAGAAATTATTCGCATGTGCGCGTTCGCACCGCGCCCGACTTGCCCGAGCGCAACTCGGGCGGGCGGGTTGCCGGAGCCAAAGGCGGAGGCGCGCTATTCGTATACCTAAAAACTAATCGCGCCCGTTCCTCATGGGAAGGGCGGACTAGCTTGAATATTTATCTTCCCCGTTAAGGGCTGGAGTTGGCACCTTGCGCGCGTTCTCTTCCTCACAAAGAGAAAATCCGCAGGCTGTCGCCGGATTAAGGGGCCAGATCCCCACCCCCGCCTTTGCAATTACGCTTCGGCGAGGCAAGCCGGACTCTTGATAATCTATTTACTTGTTAGAAATATTGTAGCAAACCGGGATGTCTAATCAACCTCCCGCCTGTGGATATTTCTATGCCTATGAAACTGCGCTTCCCGGCGGCGCTCCCCGTTCTGGCATAAGTAAAATGGGACCTCCGTCAGCGTCATGCGCCGCGAGAAGCATCCCTTGGCTCTTGAGCTCCAGGAGCTCACCCTGAGCTTGTCGAATGGCAAATGTCCGCGGTTCGAGGTTTGCCACAACCACGATCTCTTTCCCCACAAGCTCTTCCAGCGTGTAGGATTTGGCGATGCCGGCAACGACCTGTTTTTTCCCAAGCCCTGAGCCAGTCGAAGGGTCTCCCAGATCAACCTCAAGCCGGACAAGCTTTTCCGAATCCGGCACGCGCTCGGCCATAAGAATTTTGGCGATGCGCAGATCGATCTTCTGAAAATCGTCTATGTTGATGCTCATATTATTTTCATTGTTTTAAACGCTACCGTCCCAAAAATAACCGCGCTTAAGGCATCGATCAAAAATATCTGGATATCCGATACGAAAATGCCCGGCGCGAATATGGCGTACATTGCCGCAATCCCCAAAAAAACAAAAAACCCGCATGAAAGCCAGCGGTGCCATGGGAGTAATTCCCGTAATTTCAAAACCAGAAAAGGGAGGGCGGCAACAAAAAGCAATTCGTAAGAAAACGCCGGCCGTGAATTAAGCAAAAAAACGGCGAGAAGCGCGAGGAACGCGAGCTGGATGAGTTCCAGAAAAAAAGCGACTGCAACAAGCGCCGCAAGCGCGAAATTTATCCAAAAGCCGAAAAACTCGCCGAGGATAAGCTGGGCGGCGGCGCCGATAAACAAGATTAGAATTGCCGTTATGAACTTTTTAGACAGCATTTTGCAATGTCTCTGCGCGAATACTATCATTATAACACAATCGTGCTATAATGATAGTAAGTAATAATTTTATCTCGCAGTAGCAATAAGAACGCTTTTTATGCTATTTATGTCGTACGAGAATTCGAGCATCGCCTCTTCGAAAAGCTTGTCGTCGGATACCCTCACTTCCTTCACTGCGGCGATGGGCAAGCCGTAGGGAAAATCCGGCGAAGCGGAGTAAACCACATCGCCTTGCTTGACCTTAGCTTCAAGGGGGATAAGTTTTAATTCGGGCGTAAGGCCGCCTTTAAAAAGCGCGTCCGTGGCATAGGCGCCAATCCGGACCGATGTTTCAAAATTGGGGTCAAAAACGGTTTCGACAAGCGCGGTTGTGTCGAACACTTTTGAAACGCGGCCGACAAGCGCGCCCTGAAAAACCACCGCGTGCTTCTCCGTGACGCCGTCTATGCTCCCCGCATCCACAAGAAATTCCTTTTGGAAATTCATCGGGTAGCGCGAGAGGACGATGGCGCGGATGTAGTTATACGGTTTCTCCGGAAGTTGGGACTTAATATTTTCGAGCTTCGCGAGTTCCGCTTTGAGCGCGACGTTTTCAAGAGCGACGGCTTCTGCATTATTCCCTGAGCTTGTCGAAGGGATTGCCACCGAGGTCAAATAAGAACGCGCCTGCCAGGCAATTTGCGGAGCGAAGAATATCAGGAAAACCAAAACAACGATAAGCGCGAGTAAAACTGAGTTACTTTTGGTCATTAGTCGAAATTATAAGGTTCAAGGTAGCAATTTGACAAATAAAGCTCCTTATGCTAACATACAGCCAGCATCCCACAGCAATTACATGTTGTGGGAAACAAGGAGGAAATCATGAAGCGAGTTGTATTTTTGGCCTTAGTGACACAAGTTCTGTTCTGGGGCGCGATTTTCCAATTGTTTGGAGGCGTATACGGTTTGCTTGCTATCCATTCGATGTTGTATAGCCCGGTCTTTATGCTCGCGAGACTAATGATGCCGCAAATTGTTGCCGCACACTTCATTCATTACATATACCCAACGACCTCTGCGCTCGTGGCGATGATCTACATATTCTTCCTGTCCAACCTCGCCCTTGCTATCTTTGGAATCGTTTTTACGTCCAGTGAACGGTTCCGAAGGGCACTGGCAACAAACTAAACACAGCGGCTGTTCTGATTTTCAGAACAGCCGTAAGTTTTTCAATGGTTGTTTGTCATTCCGAGTTGCGCGAGGAATCTCGCGGGCCTTCGCCTTGTCGTAATGGCTTCGGCCACGCAGGCGGGATTCTTCGGTTCGTCGTGCTAAACACTCCTCGCCTCAGAATGACAGGCGTTGTCCGCGTGAATCCGCGATCGCCAGCAGGCACAAGTCAGCGTCAGTCCGCGAACCTCATCAGAGGTTAATAGTGAACGGTTTCGGCGGCGCATCAAGCAAGTGCTTGTGCCCTTTGAAATCTTCGACAAGCATGCCCAAACCGCGGGCAACGCATGTTATCGGGTTCTCCACTATGCGCACCGCAACTCCGGCTTCTTTGCCGATAAGCTGGTCGATGCCCCGAAGTTGCGCTCCCCCGCCGCAAACGAAAACTCCCTGCTCTAAAATATCTCCGACGAGCTCGGGGGGAGTGGATTCAAGAACGTCGCGCACGGCGTCCGTTATCGTCTGCAATGACTTCGCAATCGCGATGCGCACATGATTATTTTTCATGGCAACTTCGCGCGGCAAGCCCGTCCCGATGTCGCGGCCGCGGATGGGGACCTCGAGTCGCTCGTCCATCGGCACCGCGGAACCCGCCGCGATCTTCGCCATCTCCGCCGTCGGCTCGCCTATCGCCAAACGGAACTCATCACGCACAAAACGGATTATATCTTCGTTAAACCTGTCGCCCGCGGTCTTCAAAGTGCGGCAAACCACCGTGCCGGCAAGGGAAATAACCGCGATATCCGTCGTTCCGCCGCCAATATCAACTATCAAGCTCGCTGTCGGCTCGTGGATCGGCATTCCCGCGCCCATCGCGGCCGCCGTCGTCGAATCAACCAAGAAAACTTTGGAGCAACCTGCGTTCATCGCGGCGTCTTCAACGGATTTCCTTTCCACCTCCGTCAAACTGTTCGGAACGGCGAGGATCGCCCTTCTGTAACTCAAGAGCGGGTTCGTGCGCTGGCGTTTCAAAAGCTCGCGCAGATATTCCTGCGTCATGTCGAAGTCGGAGATGACACCGTTCACCAAGGGACGGATAACGTCAATATGCGCGGGCGTTCGCCCGAGCATTTTCTTCGCGTCTTCCCCGATCGCAAGTATCTTCGCGGTCTTGTTGTTCACGGCAGCCACCGTCGGCTCGTTTATAACGATGCCGTGCCCCTTCAAATAAACCAGACAATTCGCGGTACCCAAATCGATGCCGATATCTTTAAAAATTTTGCCAAAAAACTCACGCATTGTTGAATGCTAATAAATTACCACAGAAAAAACGCGTTGTAAACCCCTACTATTTCAGCAGTTTTAGCGCCTCGGTAACAGAAACTGTCTTGCTTTTTCCTTCATTTCTTCTTTTTACTTCTACACCATCCCCAGTCTTGGGACTCACAACTAGCCGCCACGGGATACCCAAGAGGTCACTTTCGGCGAATTTCTCGCCGGCGGAGAGATCGCGGTCGTCGTAGAGAACTTCTATTCCCGCTTTTTGCAATTTTTCATAAATCGAACTTCCGTCCGCGCCTCCGAGCGAAAGAAGATGTGCCCTAAAGGGCGCAACCGACTCGGGCCAAATGATACCTGCTTTGTCATTTGAAACTTCAACGACTGTCGCCATCACGCGCCCGAGGCCAATACCGTACGAGCCCATGACGACAAAGTGCTCCTTTCCGTTTTCGTCGCGGAACTTGAGATCGAACGCTTCGGAGTATTTCGTACCTAATGGGAAGATATTGCCCACCTCTATCGCCTTGTTTTCATAAATCCTACCGCCGCACCGCTTACCGTCATTGCGAGCCGCAGGCGAAGCAATCTCGTGACCTTTCGGGATTGCCGCGGTCGTTTCACTCCCTCGCAATGACACGGGGCACCGATCGCCCTCCTGCAATTTGGATATTTCCTTATTTTCCGCATATTCGCATTTTTCACAAACAAAAATCGTATCCTCGCCGACCTCGGCCGGAACTTGGAATTCATGCGTGTGCTTTGCGGTAAAAGCCCCGCCTCCGGCAAGCGTGTAAACCGCTTTTAGACCGCAGCGTTCGAAGATCTTGCGGTAGGCATCTGCAACTTTCTCATAATATTTCTCGAAATCGTCTTCACTTGCGTGGAAACTGTAGAGGTCTTTCATCATAAATTCGCGGCCGCGCAAAAGGCCGGATTTTGCCCGTGGTTCGTTGCGAAACTTGGTTTGTATCTGATACGCCGCGAAAGGCAGGTCTTTGTAGGAACTGATGTATTTCGAAACGATCTCCGTAAGCACCTCTTCGTGTGTCCAGCCAAGCGTGAAATTCGCCGCCTTTTCCCCCTTGCCATGCACCTCGTAGCCGACTTCCACGCTCCACCGCCCCGTCGCGTCCAAATATTTTTTCTCCACAAGGGCAGGCATAAAAAGTTCCTGCCCGCCGATGGCGTTCATCTCCTCGCGGATGATCTGCGCGATCTTTTGCATGACGCGCCAGCCGAGCGGCAAGTACGAGTAGATACCTGCCGAATTTTTATAAACAAAACCACCGCGCTCCAAGAGGCGGGCGTTCAAGGCCGTTTCATCTTTCGGGTCCTGGCGGGATACCTTTGTGAAAAGCTGCGATTGCTTCATTTAGTTAACCTTAGCAAAAAAAGCCCGCGTACGCATCGTATGCGCGCGGGCCCCACTCTTTTCGCTTAACGTCCTCGTAGGTCGCGAAAGGACGGAAAACACCAGCCGTATTCAGGGAACTCACCAACCCAAAAAATGATTGGCAACGCTAACGGTCCATAGAGCCCCACAAACAAAGCAAACCTCGCATCAGAAACTTTGTGTTCCCGCGCGATAGACGGAAATTTTCTTTGAAATTGGGCGAAGCTCGCTCCCGCGCAGAAAATTCCACAAGAAATCCAAAAACCGGCAACAATCGCCAACACCAACATGCCGAACCTCACGGGTAAATTTTACTCCCTATAAGATAGCATCTCCTTAAAGCCCTGTCAATTTCATTAAAAAGCCGCTCCTTAAAAAGGCGGCGGCTTGCTATTCCATTAATTCCCATAAAAACAGCGACAGCAGGATCCTGCGAATCGTAAAAAACGAAATAGCGCACCGAAGAGAGAATTGCGGAAATATCGTCCGTGGAAACCGACTTACCATCGCAATATAACGCTTTCACGATACCTTGCCTCATAACAAGAATTTTTTAATGCTTAAGCGGGTCCTCACCCGGCCGCTTCCGTCAACCGCCGCAATTTCCCAAAGATCATATTGCTCAGTGGCTTCCGGCAATTTGCTGTAAAAATCAATGCTGCTTTTTCGAACGTCGAAAACCTGAAGCAGTCCTTCGCTCGAGAAAGAAAACGGCAAGGTGTCAGGGAGCCAAAGATAAAGCGCTTCGGCGGTTCCGCACATTTCTCTGTTCTCGATTTCGAGTTTCATTTTCGCCTCCTTTAATGCGGCCTCAAATGGTTCGTGAGGGCGACGTATCCGGAGTATGTCGCGGGACGAACTTCGCCTCCAATTTGAATGTAAATGTTGAGAGGGTACGGGTGCTTTGTTCGTTCACCATCATTGAAGAATTCATGATAGTAAAAAATTGCGATCTTGCCGTCGACCTCGGCCGCTTCAACTCGCGGCCAAATGTGCCAGCATGACGGCGCTGGAAAATTCGGGGCAGGCAGTTCTTCCGAGTGGTAATTTACGCCGGCGATCAGCATCAAAACCCAAAAGATCATAACAACGGCCAGGATCACGAGCCACTCGCTAAAAGTGGGGCGCGGATGGGTCTCCATCAAGAACGGCCTCCTGTCAAAATACTTCCCGTATCATAATCTATTTCTAACTTTTCCGCAATCTCAAATAATGAGTTGGGGGGCGTTTTTCCTTGTCGTTCTGAGGGCGTAAGCCCGAAGAATCTCGAAGGATTCCACGAAAATCTGCCGCTTGAGATTCCTCGCACGGCTCGGAATGACACTTCTTGTCAGATTGCTTCGCCTGCGGCTCGCAATGACGGCTGGAAAACACGCGACGCATTTCCTAAAGTCCGCGCGAGAGGAAAAAGATAATGAGCCCCAATGCGGAAAAAACCGCAGAGATGATCCAAAACCGCATCGTCACCTGCGACTCCGGCCAACCTAATGCTTCGAAATGGTGGTGAATCGGACTGGAGAGAAAAATTTTCTTGCCGCGGAGTTTTTTTGACGCGAGCTGAACGATGACCGAAAGCGATTCGACAACCAGAATTATCGCAAAGAACGGTAAAAGCAGTGTCGTGTTCGTGAGCATCGAGATCACGCCCATCACTATCCCCAAGGACATCGAACCTGTGTCTCCCATAAAAAATTTCGCCGGATAAATATTGAACCAAAGGAAGGCCAGTAACGCGCCTATGGTGATACCTCCGAAGGCGGCGAGGTCATATCTGCCCAACGCGAAGGCGACGGTCGTGAGTGCTACGAAAGCGAAAAGTGCCACGCCGCCAAAGAGTCCGTCCAGGCCATCCGTTTCGTTAGCGGAAAAAGCGCTTGAGATGATGATGAACATGAATATCGGCATGTACCACGCCCCGACAACAACATTCCCGAAAAACGGCACGAAAAGAATGTCCCACTCGAGCTTGTAAAAAAACCACCAGGCGCCGACAGCGGCGATCACGGTGTAGAGCAAAAGTTTATGCCTGATCTTCAATCCGCCTCCGGAGGCGCCACCGATGCGCAATATCCCGAACCAATCGTCGGCCAGGCCTAAAATAGCCGCGACCGCAAGCGTCGCAAGGGGCAAATAGGTCTGCGCGCGATCGACAAAATTGAAATAGTCCCAGTCGCCGTCGAAAACATAGCTCAAAAACCAAAAAACACCGGCCAAGCCCAGTATTGTTGACCAAATAATGATGCCGCCCGAGGTCGGCGTCCCTTCTTTCTTTTGGTGCAATTCATGAAAAATCGGCGTCCCTTCTCTGCCGCGAAGCTGCTTCGAAAAACTGTATTTTTTGAGAAAGCGGTAACAAATCGGCGTAACTCCGAGAGCTACGACGAAAGCTATTGTTGTGAGGATTAAAATTCTTACGGCTTCGAAAACTTGCATGTTTATAACTCGCTAATATGCGCTAATTTTATTCGCTAATATTCGCGAATTTTTATTCGTGAAAATTAGTGAGCAAAACGGAACCAGTTAAACAATTTCTCCGTTTCACCGAAGCGGTCGTCCGTGCCTAAAACGACAACTACAACCGGCTTATTGTCATAAGAGAAGATCGACAGAAGGTTCCCGCCGGCTTCGTCCGTGTAGCCGGTCTTGCCGCCGATAAAATCCGCTCTCCCTGCAAAAAGGTTTATGTTATTAATTATAACTTTTCTCTCCGAATCAAGCTCTGTGATAGTTGCCGACTCCCTGCGCGTGATCTCGAGGAGCTCTGGATGGCGGTCATAAATTGCGCGCGCAAGCATTGCCAGATCTTCCGCGGTCGATTGGTTGACCACGGAAAGACCGGTTGGGTCCTCAAAACGGGTTTCCTGAAGGCCCCACTCGAGCGCGAGTGCGTTCATCGCGGAGATAAAATTTTCCCTGCCGTAAAACCGCGCGAGCGCCTCCGTGGCTTGATTCGAGGATTGCATCAGCGTCGCGGTGAGAAGATCCTGCACGCTGTATCTCTCCCCTTCTTTAAGTCCGTTCTCGCCGGTCCCCAACGGAAAATCCTCTGCCGCAATAGTAACTGATTCATGCATTGGTAAATTCTTCGAGACAACCGCCGCCGCAACGAGCTTCGTGATCGAAGCGACTGGCCATCTCCGATCACCATAAAGTTCGAAGAAAATATTACCGTTGAAGTCGGCGACGAGCGCGGAGGCAGCGTTAACCTTGGGTAAAGATGTGTCGCCTTCCTGTGCAACTTTCGGTTTTGGAACAACAATTTGAGTGTTTTCCGAGAGTACGGGCGGCGTAACAGCTATCGGCACAATCTCTTTCATCTTTCCTCTTTCCTCTTTCTTCTCTGCTTGCGGCGGCTCCAAAACAAAAATCGGCGGCTCTTCCGTAGCCACTAACGCAACTCTCGCGGTCGTAAATTTCTCGGCCTCGCGGTAAACCAGACCGCGGCTCGAAACGAGCACTATGAGTATCATCGCGCCTAAAAATAAAAATTTTGCGAAATCGTCAGACATACAAACGTAATACCAATATGCTAATGCGTGCGAATGATACTAATAGCGCTTTAGCGCGACATACCAATATACTAATTCGTATATTTGCATTATTGAGCTACAGCGACATTCGTATTATTAGTAATCATGTGCAGATTTGCATTACACCCTCGACGCTTTCAATTTGTGTTCCCTCTCAAAACGCTCTATCGCTAGATCTATCAGCCGATCAATAAGTTCGGCGTAAGAAACTCCACTCGCTTCCCATAGTTTAGGATACATGCTTATCTTTGTGAAGCCCGGTATCGTGTTCACCTCGTTCAAAAATAACTTACCGTCTGCGCGTAAAAAGAAATCCGCCCGAGCCATTCCCTCACAGCACAAAACCTTGAACGCGCGCACGGCCGTATCCTGAACTTTTTTTACCGTAATCGCGTCCAATTTGGCCGGAATCTCCAGAACAGCTCCGTTTTCGTCGATATATTTCGCCTCGTATGAATAAAACTCATGCTTGGGGATAACCTCTCCCGGCAAAGAAGCGATCGGCTCGCCGTTGCCCAAAACCGCGCACTCTATCTCTCGGCCTTCGATATATTCTTCCGCCAAAACTTTCGTGTCGTATAAAAATGCATCGCGAAGTGCCTGCTTGAATTGCTCTTCACTCTTCACTTTATGTACTCCGACGGACGAGCCGAGATTCGCCGGTTTTACGAAAAACGGCTTTCCCAATTCCGCCGCAAGTTTTTCATATATTCGCTGAGCTTGTCGAAGCGCGTTGTCTCCTTTTCGCAAAACAATGCACTGCGCGACCGGAATCCCCGCATCGCGCAATAATCGCTTCGTTACGTCCTTATCCATCCCGATCGCCGAACCCAAAACGCCGGCACCCACAAAGGGCACGCCAGCAAGCTTCAAAAGGCCTTGAACCGTACCGTCCTCGCCGAAGGGGCCATGCAAAACAGGGAAAACAACGTCCGCGCCCTGGATTGCGGGAACGCTGGCAAAATCAACTATCGGTTTTTCCCATCTGCCATCTTTCTCTATGCGCACCAGTTCGACGTCGTATTTATTCTTATCGATCGCCTCATAAACATTTTTCGCCGACTGCAATGATACCTCATGCTCAGCTGATTTGCCGCCGAAGAGAATAGCGACTTGAATTTTTTTGCGTCGAAACATAATCTATATCCTATTTATAGCTCCCCGAACTGGAATTTGACAAATAAAACGTTTTTGTGCTATAATACCCTTAGATTCGCTTCCATAAAAAGGAGGTCTTGAAATGACCAATCGCAGGTTCGCTCACTCCTGTTTTCGACTCGGGCTTCTGGCCGCTTTCTTGGCCGCGGCTTTCTGGGGTATTTGGTCTCTTTTCGCGCCAATCCCTGATCACGGGACATTGCTGGTTACCGAAAATCCTGCCTGGACAATTCCTCTGCACCGCCTCTGGGATATACCCTTCGCTTTCCTTCTGGTTAATGTCTATGGTTGGGTTTTGCGCCTGGCATATCTAGCCTTAAATAAGTTTGGCGGCAACGATGAAGATTTTGGCGTTGGCCTTGTCTTTGGCCTTGGCGCTGGCCTTATCTTTGGCCTTGTCGTTGGCCTTGGCGTTGGCCTTGGCGTTGGCCTTGCCTTTGGCCTTGGCGTTGGCCTGAAATATGTCTGTAGTCAAACATTCTGGGGCAACATGTATGCGTTTTTTGCCGCCCGCGATAAAGCGTGAAAACTCAAAAACTCCCGCCTCGATGTTTCAAGTCAAAAGCGCTATCCCGCGGGATAGCGCTTTTATGTTTTTACTGATACTGCGATTCTCTACCGACCACTAACACAGTGTTATGCTATAGCATAACACTTTTATGTTTCTTGCGAATTTTCAGGATTGCTTTGCGGTTGTTCTGCGTTTCCCTCTGCGCTCGCCTCCGCTTGCCCCGTGTATCCGCCCGCAGGCGAATTATTCTGGGTCTGCGTTTCAAATTTTTTCAAAAGTTCCTGGTATTTCTCAACATCAGGAAGATCTTCTTTGCCTTTAAGCCCCAAGTGGCGCCAGGCCTCGAATGTGGGGCGGTAAAGGAAGGTGTTCGGATGCTCGGGATTGTCGAAGCGCTCGACTAGTCCCCGCAAAAGCAAACTGCGCAAAATAAAACTGGAATTCACGCCACGAACATACTCGATGCGCGCGCGCGAGATCGGCCCGAAGTATGAGACGATAGCCAGCGATTCGAGCGACGCCGGCGTAAGGTCATCGGAAAGCTCTTCTTTCACAAAGTCCTCCAAAATCTTTCCGAACTGCGGCTTTGTCGCGAGCTGAAGTTTCTCGCCGTCCGCAACGAGCACAAGGCCGCGCGAATCGTCTTCAAGCTTGCCCTTCAATTCTTCCGCCAATTTTTGAACTTCCGCTTTTTCCACTCCAAAAACGGCCGCGACTTTCTTCAGTGTTAAGGGCTCTCCGTGGACGAAGAGCAGAGCTTCTAGTTTTGCAAGTTTATTTTCTGTAGACATAATACTAATTTACAAATAAATACTAATAATACCAATGTCGCTGTAGCTCCAAATACAAATATACGAATTATTCAAACATTATTTGAAATTACTAATTCTAACAATCCTTTTCGGATATAAATATCTGCTACGAAAATTTACCAGAAGGCCGAGCTGGACGTTTATACTCTGCAGATATCGTTGCACTTGAAAATAATCTTCTTTTGTCAACGTCCGTTTTGCTTTTAACTCTAATAGAATTTTGCCGTCTATTAAAAAATCTGCGATGTCTCCACTATCGCCAATACGAACTTCTCGTCGATATGGGATACCAATTGTTTGAAACTTCTTTTCTATCGCGTCAGCATATTGTTTCTCTCTACCATATCGACCGATATCATTCTGCGCATCAAAACAAACGCCCACGACTGTGTACGATAACTCCGGATGTATTAATTTTGCGCCGTATCTTTTTGCTTCCATTGGTATATTAGTATTACAAACCTACAGGACCATTAGTATTATTCGCATTACCTTTTCCATATTAGTATGTCAGAAAATCGTTCCGCTTGCTCTAAAAATATTAGCTGTTCGCGGGCAAGATGAAGGATAGCAAGAAAAATAGCGATTATCTCCCTGCGGTGAGCTTCGTCGAACCGTTGCCCCGTTTTCATCGATGCCAAATCATCGAACTTGGTTTCGCGTTCCACCTTAAGCCGTTCCATAATCTCGCTTATTTTCTCCTCGATGGTGATAATTTTTTCTTTTATCGTACCTGTTTCAAGGACATAATTCTGGATATTCTCAAAAATTTCCCCGAGTTCTCGCACAAGCGCTTCGAGTTCAAGATTTTCCCCGGGATAAAAAATCCTTTGGCCGCCTGTAGTGAGCAAGGTCGAACTACCGAGTTCCAAAAAGTAAGGCCGGCCGAAAGAGGTTTTTTTGCCGCTCCAAAGCTTCTGGACATTCTTCATTATCGGCCTTATCTCTGCATAAAGCTGAAGCCGCCGCTCTAGGTCCTTAATGCTCGCCTCTTCCTCTCCTGTCAAAGTTAAGTCCGGCAAAAGGAACTTGGATTTGATGAGAATGAGCCGGCTCGCGATGGCAATAAAGTCCGCCACCAGCCGCAGATGATCAGCAGACCTATCGGACGATAACGGACTTCGCAGACGGTCAGAGATGTCCGTTTTAGTCCGCGCAGTCAGTGTGCGCAAATAGCGCAAAAAGTCGTCCGTAACCTGTGCCAAACTCACTTCTTTAACGTCGAGTTTCTTTTCCTCGATAAGCTCGAGGAGCTTCTCGAGCGGCCCGCTGAAATTTTCCAACTTTAATTCGTACATGGGAGTATTCACGAATAACGCTAATTTAGAATTTCATCAATAATGCGAATTCCAACCTACTAATGTACTAATTCATACTAATCTACTAATCATTCGTACATTGGTAGCAATTAGTACATTGGTAGGAAGAAGCTCGCGATATTAGCGAGCACTCTCCAGCGCCCCTTCCGTGTAGTTATTCGCCGGATCCCAAAGCATCCAGCCATTGTAATGTGCGGGTGTGCCAAGCAGGGCGTCGTCCGTCGCTTGGATCTGCGCGCGGACTTTTGTGGCATCATAAATCGCACCGAGGTCGAAGTCCTGGAGCCACGGACGAAGCTTCGCGGCAAATTTCGGCACATATTCGAATTGCTCCACTGTCGTTGTACCAACTATCATACTTCCTGTAACAACTTTGTTTGTCGCTATGAGACGTCCAAGCGCTTTGTCCATAGAATACTTTACTACTTCATACGGATACTCCGCCGGCTTCTGATATCCGGAAAATCCTTTTGCATAATGCGACGGGTAAACCATCGGAGCAATATAGTCGAAATATTCATAGGCATCCTCGATCACCTGCCCTATGCCGAGATCGTCCCATGTGTCGAGCGTCGCCAGTCCAAAAAGATCGGCAGAAATTTTTGCGCCAGGCAAACTCTCTCGCAGATATTTGAAAAAACTTTTGATGACCTCTTGCTTTGTTTCCGCGTGAGTCCGCGTCAAGTCCGCGTCAGTCCGCGTCTTTTGCCAGAAAGGATATTTGATCACATTCAAATTGCCATCCGATGCGAAGCGGATGTAATCAAAATTAACTTCGTCGAATCCGCGCGCAATGGCATTCTTCGCTATCGCGATATTGTAATCCCAGACGGGTTTTGCGGCGGCGTCCATCCATGGGAGGCCTTTGCGGTCAAACCATAACGATGACGATGACCATTGACGATTATTGCTGTCATTGTCATTAGTCATTGTCATTAGTTTAGTGCTGTCGTGGAGCGCCCACTCTGGGTGCGCTTTGGCCAAGATCGGGTCCTGGAAAACCGTTTGCCGCGCGATGATGTATATTCCCGCATCGTGAAGTTTTTTGATCAGGGCATTCGGCTGTAAGATGCGCAGTTCCCCTTCCGCGCCTGTTGCGGCCACTTCCGCAATGCCCGTGCGGTATGAAACGTAACCGGAGTAGTCCTTAATGTCGACGACAACGGCATTCAGCTCGGTCCGTTTTATAAGATCAATTAGGCGATTCATTCGCGAAGCGGAGCCAGCTGTCCACCCCGTCACATAAATTCCTTTTATCACCTCTGGCGGGTTCGCGAGCTGCGGCTGGTTCGGCAAGTCGTTTAAGAGCGGACTCGGAGTAGCCGTGGAGGCGACGAGCGTCGTGGTCGGAGCTTTCTGCTCGGGAATCTGCGGCAAAGCATCCGGAAGCTGGCCGCTAACTGCGGAAAGCTGTGTTTGCGGCAAAACCTCGACTTCGTTGGGTAGCGAAATCAAAAAAAATGCGGTACCAAGGACCGTGAGTAAGCCGAATAGAAATAAGGGCTTCATGAACTAATCCTAGAAAATTACTGTATCTTTGACAAACAGAAAAAGCAGCACTATTATGTAATTAGTTCTGCCAAAGAAACTTGTGAGGGTTACCACGGCAACTGCAGTGTCCTGTAGATCAATACTCGATAATTTCGGCATCAACCAGGGTAAATTGGTTATCTACCCGACCCATAACCTAATCTTAGAAGACGTTGTTCGAGAAATCATACGGCAAAATGGACTTACTGAAGTGTATTTAGTACCCCAATCTAGATATGTACGGGGACCTGTCTCTTGTTTAAGAGTCGAAAGCATTTATCAAGAAAAGGCAACTTCCGCAGAAGCAGTTCTCAACAATTCGTTTGAAGCGTTGCGTGAAATTTCCGGCGAACAAGTATTAAACCTTGCTGGTATGGCTCGTAGGGGCGATGAGGAAGTATGGATCCCTCAACTCGATTTGGAACCAGGAGCAAAAAAGATACCTATCGGCACACTAACCAACCAAATCGCATGCAACTTGGGCCTTGGTGACGGCTTTCTCGTTGATTCGGGCGAGGGATTGCATTTTTGGGGTCTACAAGCCGTAACGCAGCGCCATTGGGAAGAAATGTGGGGCAAAGTCCTCAAAAGGATCTATGGAGAAAAACGCGATTCCGATCCTCTTTGTGTGGACAATAATTGGGTCATGTGGTTTTCCCACTATACGCCCGGTCCATACACCTTGCGCGTAACAAATTGGCCCGGAAACAACAAACCAACCCCAAAACCGATTTACTACTGCAGGGAAAGATAAGATATCCCCGGCTCGCGCCCATACGCTAGCCGGTTTTTCTTTTTCAAAAAGCAGATTATAATTTCCATAATGGCTCTTGCCTTATATAGAAAATACAGACCCAAAACCCTGGACGAGCTTTTAGGGCAGGAAACTGTCGCGGAAATCCTTAAAAACGCCGCGAAGCAAAACCGCATCGGGCATGCGTATCTTTTTTACGGTCCCAGGGGAACCGGCAAAACCACGACCGCGCGCCTCATTGCCAAACTCCTAAACTGCGAGAAACGCCGTGAGGACGAAAAATTCCGCGCGAAAGGCGAACCCTGCAACTTCTGCCGACACTGCACGGAGATCGACCACCAAATTTCTTTCGACGTCATCGAGATCGACGCCGCCTCTAACCGCGGCATAGACGAAATCCGCAACCTTAAAGAAAGCATCCGTGTCTCCCCTTCTTCCGCGCATTACAAGGTTTATATCATCGACGAAGCCCACATGCTCACGGGCGCGGCCTTTAACGCGCTCCTTAAAACCTTGGAGGAACCGCCGGCGCACGCCGTGATAGTGCTCGCCACGACAGAATATGAGAAATTGCCGGCGACTATTACTTCGCGCACGCAAAGATTCGTTTTCAAAAAACTGGCGAAGGTAAAGATAATGGAAAAACTGCGCGCGATGGCCGTTGCGGAAAAGATAAAAATAGACGAAGCCGCGCTTGAACTCATCGCCGCCTCCGGCGAAGGCAGTTTGCGCGACGCGGAGTCGCTCCTCGACCAGATTGCATCCCTGGAAAACCAAATCTCTCTCAAAGATGTTGAACGCATTACTGGTCGCGTTGGCTTAAAGAAGGTTCACGAAATGGCCGGATGCATCGTGAAGCGCGACCTCAAGGGGGCTACGAGCCAGCTCGCCGCTTTGGGCGAAGAAGGTCACAACCTCGTGCAGTTCACAAAGGACCTCATCCACTACCTCCGCAAGGTACTGTCCCTAAAGCTAAATCCCGGCCTCGAAGATGTGCTCTCCGGCGACCTTACGACAGATGAAGTCGCTAACGTAAAAAAGCTCGGCGCCCAGGCCGATGCCGCGTTCCTCGTCAAATTCATCAAAGCGCTCATCGTCGCCTATTCCGAGATGCGATACTCGCCGTTCGCAAGTGTCCCTTTGGAAATTGCTTTAATCGAACACTTGTCCTGACCCGCAATCCGAAACGCTTAACTCACGAGCGCCCCTATTCAACAATTCCATGGAATTGTTGAATGGGGAATCGACCAATTTATCTTATTGTCTTATTCCCTCCTTCGCTTCCGCCGCCGCTAAAACTAAGACGGACAAGTCGGCGGGCGTAGCGCGCGAATAGGAAAATGGTGTAAATCAAGTAGTATAGAAAAGGCGCACAGGGAAAACCTGCGCGCCAGAACCGTTGATTACTAGATGGCCAGAAAAACTGTGTTGCCCCCTGTCCACTGCACACCTGACGGCCCTATAACATTTTCCAAGGAACGCCTCGGCCGAACACGCGGCAGGCGATGAGAATCCCACAAACCGCTCGACAGAAAAGGACAGTCAATAGAATTAGAATTTGGCGCAACTATCTGGTAATACAATTGCAGATTTGGATATTCCGTACCTAGCGTAAGGAGATGCCGAAAGTCCGCCCGACGTAGACCGATTGCTTCAAACACTTCGTATGCATCTGCCGTGTAGGGATCACCATGGAGATGAACGAGTTTCAGTGATTCGGATTTTATCTTTCCAGTCGGCCTCGCTGGATCGAGCTTACGAATAAGATCTTTAATATTCTCGCCTACAAAATCGTAGCGGCCCGCATCAATCAATTCAATAATCGGCCGATCATAGTCGATCACTGCTGGCAAAGTATCAACTGATACGCCATGCGGCAAGAGAAAATTTCCGCTTGTTACCGCCTTTAGTGTATTCCTCAATCTCTCTGAATCATACGGGTAGCCACTTTTCTGCCGCAGTTGCCGTCTGATCTCGCCAAGCAATCCATCGAACTCAAAGTATTCTTCCGCCGAGACGACTTCGTTCGCCATGACGGTTTCTCCTTTTTTTTACGGCTCACGCCTTGACCCCTCGACCACGTCCAGTCGCTCGGGGCCGTGACGCTATTGCCGGTTGTGCTCGGCGCGGATCTTTACTGCGCCGATGCTGACCATATTATAGCGCATCCTCAAAATCTGTCAAATCACGGGCGACCATTTCCCTTCTTTACTTGGAACCATTCGCTCGAATGGTTCCTTAAGAAAACGGGGTCAATGACCGTACACAACATCCTTACAAACTTAAGTTTGTAAGGATGTTGTGCTTGTGAGCTTGGCCTTCGACAAGCTCAGGCAATAAAATTGAGATTGCCGCGCTGCGCATCACCCATGTGTCATTCCCAACTTGATTGGGAATCCAGATGTTCCAAACCGTAATCGTAATACTGGATACTGGATTCCCGCTTGCGCGGGAATGACAAATGGAAACACTCGGTTGAATTTGGCTACCTTGTAATCTCTATCGCCTCCCCCAATTCCGCCGCAGGCGCCGAGACCGTTACGCGGCCGGTTGTGGCGTTGCGCAGGATGAAGTATCCCGTGTCATAATTGTTTACGCCTGCATATTTTGCTCCGCTTGTAGAAGGATCAAAAGGTATGACGTCCAAATAGCTCGGAACAAGGCACGGACCGATGTTGTAGCCGGTACTTGATGCCATCCGCGTCGCGGTCGAAGTCGGGATCGCGCCAGAAGAACAGGAAAAGGTTCCCTTGTTATCGAAAGAATTCTGGCCCACGGCGTTCAGGATCAATTCCAAATTAGATTTGCGCTCGTTGTTACGCGATTTTGCGAACTGGGCACCGGGATTGATAAGGAATATGGCAGAGGCGATAAGAAAAACAAGAACGCCGATGACGACGAGGAGTTCGATGATTGTAAATGCTTTACGCATAAATTTATAATGCTAATCCACAAATTTATACTAATAATACGAATGTCGCTTTAGCTCAATAATGCAAATATGCGAATTAGTAAATTAGTATTACAAACCTACAGGACCATTAGTATTATTCGCATGCATTAGTATATTGGTATCGTGCTAGAATGCCTTCAGCTCTTCCCAACTAATTATACTAACCGTGCTTGTGGGAACGGTAATTCGGTAGTTCGTATATGACCGCTGGAATATTCCTTGCGCATCGACTATGCGGCCGGTGCTCGTGGAAACGATGGTAAAAATGCGACATGTATTGCTCGCAACATTGATCGTTTCGTTGCCCGTATATGAACTCGAAGCGAGCTTCAACAGCGCGGTTGAAACGCAGGCCTCGGCAAGCGCTCGGCTCCGCTCCTTGTAATGCGCTCCCGCGCTCCCCGCTCTCCCAAAAAACGCCATGTATCCGATAGTCGCCACAACAAGAATAATTATGGCGGTAATAACCAAGGCGGAGACGAGGGCGATATACCCGCCGCTGGCGGGAAATCCTAAATTCGAAGCTCCAAATCCTAAACAAATTCGAATTTTCGAAATTACAAATTCAAAACGGTTTTGGATTTTGATCATTTGGATTTGGATATTGTTTAGAGTTTAGAAATTAGAATTTAGAGATTTTACCGTAGGTATATCGTGTTCTTCAACGTCGTTGATGCCGCGGGGCGCGTTATGTCGGCGGAAGACACCACGAGCGTGATACGCACGCCTTCAGGCGCGCTTTGGATCGCCGGCAAATGTTCCACGGTGAACTCGTTCACAAAAACCCTTCCCGACCCCAAAAGCGCCGGTGTTGAAGACGCCTTCGAAATGCGCAGATTATTCGCTCCTCTGTCGAAAACGATAGGATTCTGGCCGTAATTGAATTTATTGACCGAAAGCAAAGTCCCCGTGACGTTGACCAAGGGCGAATTTATCGCCGTTGCCCCGGTCATCGCCCAGACAATCTTTTGCATCATGAAATTTGCCTCGCCGTCCACTTCCACGCGATTGCGGTGCTGGTCGCGCCCGCCAAGCATCTGATAAAAAATGACCATGACAAAACTCGTCACGAGCGAAAAAAGCGCGATGTAGATGATGGTTTCGATCAATGTAAATCCTTTGCGCATGTAATGCTAATCTGCGAATTCATTCGAATGCAACGAATAGTGCGAATTCGAACTATTAGTTGCATTAGCACGCATTAGTATATTGGTATTACGCTATTGCGAAGTAATTATTCGTAGCGCATCGTTCGAGCGCACGGCGACGTAAACCAAGTTGTCCTCATAATCGATGCCGTTCGCGACCTGCGGAAAGTTGAAACCGCTCACCTTTGTTATGTTCGCTGGATCCGTAATGTTCCAAACTTGGAATTCTTCGTTCGGGGCGGAAGTCGTGATGAAAGCCAGATAATCCCTAACCAAAATACCGGTAACGTCATAAGTGATGTTCTTTGTGCCAAGAATTTGGATCGACGCGGGGTTCGAGACGTCAAGCACGCGCAGTTCGTCGCTCTGTCCTGTCTCTCGGCCGAGGTAAAGCTTCGTGCCGACAAGATAAACGCTTTTGCCGTCTTCGGAACCAGCGGGGTTGAACGAGTTGATGAGAGAAATCGCCGCCGGATCGGAAACGTTTAGTACCAGAAGCTCGGCGCTGTCGTCCGAGGTCGCGAGATATGCCGTGTTCCCGACTACGCGTATTTCGTTCACGTCCGCTCCTACCTCATAACTGCCGATCTCAACCGGAGCGGTGGGCGACGAAACATCGATCACGTGCAATTCCGGTCCCGTTGCTTGTTTCGTGGCGATATATATCTTTTCGCTCTGGTAAAAAATGCTCCAGCCGATGGCATTCACACCGGAAACATCGGCAAGCGTTAACTCCGTGGCAAGAGAAGGATTTGCCTTGTCGGTTATATCAATAACCTGAAGCTGTTTTGTGGTTTTATCCTGGGCAACGTAGGCGTAGTTGCCAGCAACGTCGACGCCGTTCAATCCCGGCCCGGTGCTTATGTTCGAAACGATGTAGGGATTTTGTCCGTCTTCGACGTTGATAATGTAAAAATCCTCCTTGCTCTGGGCGGCGGCAACAGACGAGATATATACCAGCTTGTTCAAAACATCAAGGTCGGTCGCGGAGGCTCCAGGACCAAGGTCGATCGAACCTAAAGTGCGCGGATTGTTCCAGTCCCCCGTTAGCCCGCCTCCGCCCGTGTCCCCGCCCGAAGCCGCGCTCGACTGCCAATCGGTAATGTGGGTCACAAGCGTAAGCTCTTGCAGGCGCAAAGGGTCGGTGCGCCAGGTTATTTGTACCGTTACCTCCTTCGTGCTCGTACTCAAACTCGTAACGGTTATATTTTTTATAAATTCATCCTCCGTGCTTGAGCTCGAAATAATGGCGGCAAAGTCATAGCGTGCCTGCGATTCCACTTTCTCAATTTCACGCTGGGCAATGCGCAAAGCGATTGTCGATTCCTGCGAGTCCAAAGAAAGCGACTGGCCGCCGAAGATGGCGATGATGGCGGCGATAATTCCGGCCATCAAGATCGTGACGGCGATTATAATTTCCAACGTTGATTGTCCGGAACGATGCATGGGTTTTCGAAAAATTCCTAATTATTCTAATTTCTAATTGATCTAATCAAGCCCCAAGTGTTTGAAATCTCTAATCTCTAAACTCTAATCTCTAAACAAATTCTAAATCCAAATCTCAAAAATTCTTAAATTTTGATATTTGAGATTGTTTAGAAATTAGGATTTAGAAATTTTACCACGATATCCTTCCCTCGCTATTTATCGCGATGTCCGACCTACCGCGGGCGTTGGAGATCGAAACGGTGCCGGAAACGTTCGGCGTGCCTTCTAGCGCCGCGAAAACTATCTCTCCAGGGCCGGAAAAGACGACTCCGGGCGAGTGCGGAAAGCCTTGATCGAACTCCGTGTTCCTTGAAGCATAAGAACTGCCTTCGAAAACGACGTAGGTGGTCGTGCCGACTGAAATGCCGTGGTCCGACTGATTGATGTTATCCATGGCGTTCACGCGCGCACTGCGCAAAAGCGAAAGCAGAGTGTCGCGTTCGGAGATCAAGGCCTGGCTTTGATAAAAATCCACGCCAACGCCGAGAGTGAAGCTAAAAATGACCGCCGAAATCGCAAGCACAACGATGATCTCGATAAGGGTAAATGCCGATTTTCTCCGAGTGTGAGCGAGGATAGAAAATCGAGCACCCCGCCCTCTTGGCATTTTGGATCTAATTATGTTACGGGTTTTTTTAAAGCTATTTTTCATAAACTGGCATATGCCTAACGGGCATAGAGGGCGGGGCTAAAAGTGCGGCAACCAATCGCGCTTCGCCTTCTGGCTCGCGCTCTTGGGCCGGGACTTTTAGAACCCTTCAGTGATCTTGTATATCGGCGTGATAACGGAAATGGCCACGAAACCGACGAGCATTCCCATTGTGAGAAGCAGTATTGGTTCGATAACAGTCGTTAAATTCCGTAAGCTCATCTCGACTTCCTCTCTATAATAATCGGCGAGGTAAGAAAGATTCTCGATCAGGTTTCCGGTGTTCTCGCCAATCTCGATCAAGCCCACAAGCAGCGTCGGAAACGTTCTCTTCTTCGACCAAAGATACTGGGCAAGCTGTTCGCCTTTTTTTACATCTTCCGCCGCCTCCAAAAGTTCGCGTCGATAAACGAGGTTGTCGAACGTCTGCGCCGTGATAGTCGTCGCCTCAACTATCTTGATGCCGCCCTTAAGAAGCACTGAAAGCACGCGCGAGAAATTCGCCATATTGACCGCGATAGTCATCCCGGAAAGCACGGGGACATAGAGCAGCATCTTGTCCGTGAGATAGCGGACGGTCGGCACTAGAAGCAACAACCTTAGGCAGATGAAGAAAACGACGAATCCGGCCAATATCCAAATGCCGTTCGCGATAACAAAACTCGAAACTGCAATAAGAATCTTCGTAGGCAAAGGCAGCGGTATCTTCAAGCTCGCGAAAAGCGGCAGTATCTTCGGAAAGGCAAAAAATATAAGGAATGAAATAAGCGCTATCGTCGCGATCATGATGATGATCGGGTAGATCATCGCCGAACGCACTTGGCTACGTAGTTCCTTCTGCTTCCGCAGTTCCTCGGAAACATAGGCAAGGTTCGCGGCCAAGGTCCCGCTCGCCTCTCCCACGCGCACGATGTTCACAAAAAAGTCATCAAAAATTTCCGGATAACGGGCCAAACTCGTAGCAAGGAACTGCCCGTTCGAAATATCAATAAGAACCTGGTCGATGGCGCGCAAGAGCGGCTTTGAAACCGTTTGCCGCCGGATGATCTTTAGCCCCTCCAAAAGCGGCAGGCCGGCGCGGATAACAATAGATAAGTGGCGCGAAAAATTTATCTTGTCCTGTATCGAAATTCTAATTAAAAGTCCCCGCCAGAATTTCCTGAAAATTTGAGCCATGTTGCTTTGTTCGTTTTACGGTGTACGTTTGCGATGCCAGTTTCGTTTTATGTTTGACGGTTGCGATGCAAGTAGCATTTTTCGGGCTTCGAAACCGCATACCGACTGACGATTTGCGATACGGGCTTCGCCACCCTACAACCTAAGCCGACGTCATTCGTGTATTATCCTCAAAAGTTCTTCGAGTGAGGTTAACCCGTTTTGCGCCTTTAGCAGTCCGTCTTCTATCATTGTCGTCATCCCGCCTTTTATCGCCGCTTCCTTGATCTGCGTCGTGTTCGCACGATTCATAACAAGTTGGCGGATATCTTCCGTTACTTCAAGAACTTCGCGCACGCCAAGCCGGCCTCTGTAACCCGTTTCGTTGCATTCCGCGCATCCCTTAGCCTCGTAAAAAGTTTTGATGTTGTGCTGTGCTATCTGCGGGATAAGTTCGCCCGCGCTTTTTGCTTCTTCCGGCTTCAGCACTCTTTTTTCTTTACATTTTTGACATAGCTGGCGGACCAGACGTTGGCCAATAGCGACATTCACTGTTGAGGCAACCAAGAACGCCGGCACGCCCATGTCCAAGAGCCGTGGGAAAGTTGTCGCCGCGTCGTTCGTGTGCAAGGTCGAAAGCACCAAGTGGCCGGTCAGGGCGGCGTTCACGGCGATGCCGGCAGTGTCTTGGTCGCGGATCTCGCCGACCATAATAATGTTCGGGTCCTGCCGCAAGACGGAACGCAAACCACTCGCGAAAGTAACTCCGACGCGCTCGTTTATTTGGATCTGCGTAGTGCCCAAAAGCGAATATTCGATCGGATCTTCGAGTGTGATGATCGAAATGTCGGGTTTGTTGATCCGCTTCAAAATCGTGTAAAGCGTGGTTGTCTTCCCCGAACCGGTCGGCCCGTTCGCGAGGATCATACCGTAGGGCTTCGCGATGGCATGCTCGATTTTTTTCAGATCTTTTAACTGAAGGCCAAGGTCTTCCAAATTGAAAGATTGCGTCTCGGCTAAAACCCTCAAGATCGCATTTTCTCCGTAATAAGTCGGCATGATGGAAACCCGCACGTCGACATAGCCGAAATCCTTGATCGGCGTCTTAAAGCGGCCGTCTTGCGGCACAAGGTGCTCATCCGTGCGCAAGCCGGAGAGAACTTTAATGCGGCTCACTATCTCTTGGTGCAATTCTTTGTTCAAACCAACTTTAAAAATATCCCTAAGCAACCCGTCGATACGAAAACGGAGCCGCACGGTCTTTTCTTCCGGATGAATGTGGATGTCCGAGGCGTGGGTAGAGTAGGCATATTCGACAAGCAAATCAACCAGTTCTACAACGGGGATCTTTTCGAGCGGCTTCACTAACTCCTTTTCGATCGCGAGCTTAAGAGAACTGGGGTCACGCATGATTTTATTATACTACACAGAAAAACAGGTCTCCAAATCAGAGGCCGGATCGCAAAAGCGCCTACTTCTGCAAAATACCCTTGATCTTTTCAATGAGTTTCGAAGGTTCTGTGGTTTTTTCGACAAAATCAAGCGCGCCCAATTCCTTAGATACTTCTTCTTTCGTACCGGCAAAGGCCGGCCATGGATCGTCGCTTCCGCTTAAAAAAAGAAGCTTTATATTTTGCGTCTCCGGCATCTCCCTTAGCGCAAGCGCCACTTCAACCCCGCTCGGACCCCCGGGCATGCGGATGTCGAGCAAGGCCAGATCGGGAAGAAATTTTTTGGCCTTTGCGATCGCGTCGTTGCCGTCACGCGCCTCAACAACATCGAAGCCGGAAACTTTCAGTTTAAGAACCAATACATCTCTGAAAGATTTATCGTCGTCTACCGCAAGTATTAAAGGCTTTTCACGCATCGTTTCCTATATTATAGCAAACGCAAAATGCACCGGCCGTGCCGAGCGACGCCCCTCCAATTTTCATTTGACTTTTCGCGATTTATTGATTATAATGTGACGAGAACCTGTAAAGGAGGAGTGATGTTGAAAAAACGGCTGATCACGGCTTTTCTCTGCCTCGTCATGATCAATTTTCCGGCCACGGCATTTTCCGGAGAAGATAAAACGGCTTCAAAATACCTTAGAAGCGAAAGGAGTGGTACGCGGGAGGGCGCGAGTATTGCTTACGAGTCGGGATATCGGGCGTGTCGAAAGAGGCGATATTCTCGTCTGCAATCTTACAAATCCAGATTACAATCCGGTATTCGAAAGAACCGTTGGTATTGTAACTGATGAGGGAGGCGTGTTGTGCCACTCGGCAATTATGGCGCGTGAGTTTAAGATCCCCTGCGTCATCGGAACCAAGATTGCTACTAAAGCAATTCACGATGGCGATCAGGTTGAGGTTGACGCAAATAGCGGTGTAGTGCGCGTCTTAGAAAGATAAAACTATCTACATCCATTTTAGAAGCAACAGAAAACCACCGACTAGTCGGTGGTTTTCTGTCTTGAATACGACTCTCAGCCGGTATGCTATGGGTGGTACGGAGAAGTCAGATCGTTGCTGAGGCAAGGTGGTCTTGCCTCGATACCGCTTCTGACTGGTGCTGCGGGGAGTCCACTCGAACCGGCCTCGAAAAAGTATTGAAAAATCTACATTTTTTCATTTTGGTTTCGGTTCTAGCCCTGGGCAGGCAGTTATTAATGACCCCCCCTTTTTACTCAATCAGACCGCTGTATATATCTGCAAGCTTCATGAGTAAGGGCTGGAATTGGCTGGGCATGAAAGCAACGGGTTCGCATCCAACCGGCGCGACACCAGGATCGTATTTGGCGCAATTCTTAACAGCCGCTTCTTCTTTGGCAGCTTCCGGAAAAGTTTTTGCGATTTCAAGAGGATACGATCGAGCCTTGCCTACGATGAGTTGATAACTGTATTTTACGGTTTCGCCGAAAATTTCGTTGGCCGATTTTAGTTTCTTGATTTTCGAACGAAAATCCGCGCTCGAATAACCGTTTAATGACGCCGCGGTCGCTCCCAGTTTCTGATTAATGCGGTCGAATTCCAAAAAATATTTCTCGGTCTTTTTATTTCTCTCAACCGTCAATGGCGTGAGCGCGGGAATGCCCGCTTTTGCTTGTTTAACTGCTTCGTCAAAGGTGTTGGCCGCCTTTTCTGAAATTCCCAGGTCTTCGCGTGTAACATCTGCAATAAGCAGTGCGTCTTTAAGGGGCTTTTCCAGGCCGCCTTCGAGATCAAAAGATAGCTTTGCCGAACCCCTGGCTTCATTTGCGCTGATAAATTTTGAAGCGTAATCCTCTACCGCCGGAGAAGGACTAGTATCTTCATCGCCAGTAACACTTCCCAGTAGACCGAAAAAGTTGGCCTGCATCTTAAAATCGTTTTTGACGTCCTGCGAAAGCTCGAGCGCCGGAATGGCGTTAACAGTATTTTGGAATGAAGCCAAGACCGCTTCGGTCGCGCGGATTTCTTCTTTAGCTTTGGCGACAAGTGGGTCCTCTTTGCCAAAAAGTAGAAAAACGCCGATGGCCGCGGCCGCTATCAATACGAATCCGATGATAATAATTTTTTTGGTCATAGGAAAATCTTATTTAACAATTAATTGGTTAAGGGCGGCGCGTGTTTTAGGGCCGACAAGCCCGTAACCAGTTGTATTCGCCGCACCAGAACTTATTATGCCATTTTTCTTCTGAAATTTCCGCACCGCTTCCTCGGTAAGTGCGCCGAAATAACCCGTCACAAGACCTTCGGGATAAATATCCGGCCACTTGGCTAAAAACGTCTGGAGCCGGCGCACCTCTTCGTCCGAGGAGCCGCGCCGGAGGGTTTTGGTGAATGAAAGCCCTGTCGCCGAAAGCGTAGGTAAAGGCGAGAGAGAAACTCCCAAGGTGTTGTAGTCGACAGTAAATGTATCGAGGAATTTTTGAATCTCCGTCGCGTATCTTTGCTTCACCGAAGGAGCGCCATTAATCATTATATTTGCCAAAAATCCTCCGTCATTTACGGGTATGAAGTAATCGTCCCAATATTCCGCGGTGCCGCCGGTTTTAAGCGGGATGGAAAGAGCGGCTCTTTTAAAAACCGTCTTACCATTAGACAACCCGACTTCTTCCAGGGGAGGCGTTGTAATATTCGGATAATTGAGTGCTACACCATTTTTAATTTGGGCGTATAATTCGTTCATCTTCGCGCGCCAGTCGCGATTCTCGGGTTCATAAATTTCAAAATTTATATATAAGCCGTAAGCTTGTTCGCTCGCCGCGGGTTTCGCCCATACGTAGAGGCCGTTTACCGAAGCACCCCCCATATGCCGCAAGAATGTCCAAGAACTGGGATACTGGAATTTTGCTCCGGTCCAATTGTCGTTATACTCTGACCAGTAATTGTCGATTTTGCTTATTTTTTCGATGACGCCCAAGCATGTATTTTTACTCACTGCGCCGCTTGCCGTGAGCGGTTTGCCGAAATCGTCAACGCAGCGTTTTTCCACGCCGTCCCAAATGCGGCCGTTGATTTTGTTCAGAGTATAGCGGCGATTACCGGAAGCCCAGGTCATGTGCCGCCGCTCGTCCATGCGCCTGCTAAAAGAGTATGCTTCCGACAACGCGGATTCATTTCCGGAACTGTCGACTGCCGAGATCTGATAGGGATATTGAGTGAAAAGATCGACCGTGTTATCGGTAAACTGCGTCGCACCGGTTACATTGCCTATCAATTTGCCGTCCCGCCAGATTTTATATGTGAGGCGCGATGGCAGATCATAATTGTCTTGGGAAGGCCGCCATTCGAGCACTACGGCGAGGTCACCCGCCTCAATAGGCCTGTTTTCCGGGACGGTCGGCGGCGAAAAATCGGCTTTAGCGCACTCACGCCTTATGGCATTGCGGCCATAAGTCCCGGACCCCATTATTCCGCCGTCTTTGGCAATTTTTGTAAAAACAATCCGAAAGTCCTCGCTTAATTGGCTGGGCGCCGTAAACTCTATAGTTTGATCGGCGCCGGCAAAAGGCCAGCGTTCGGCAATGCGCGGTATTTTATCGAAGTCCGATAACCGATAAGGCGGCTCTCCAAAGCTGTAGCCGATAGAGAGATGGCTGAAAGTGCTGGAGGCAAAAATATACGGATTGGCTTCGGAAAATTTCTTGAACCATTCCGACGGGTCAAAAAGCACTCTCTGGCCAGGGGTAAAGCATAACCCGTTAAAAGGCGCTTCGGCTGTTTTTATCACCTCTGCGGCGGCGTATGGAGCGGCGGAGAAAACCAGTAGAACAAATGTAAGCAGGAGAATCTGCAATTTTTTTATTGATGTTATTTTGATCATATTATTCGCAACGGGCAGGTTCAGCGCTGGCGTTCATAGTATTAATGTATACGCCCTTTTCGCGATAGCATGGTTCGCCGTCTTTGCCGGGCCACATTTCAGAAATAACGGTTTTATTGAATATCATTCGTGTACAAGCCCATTTCGTAGAAAAATTTTGCATCTGCCATAGCTCTCTATCGCTCCAATCTTCCGTAATACGACCATCGTTGTATGTGAATTTGGTGTGGCAAGCGCCGCAACTGACTAATCCAACGTTAATTTGCTCTACGCCCAAAATCTCGCTTGTTCCTTCCTCGCCCACGAAGGGCTGCGCGCTCGACTTCGGACACCAGGCCTCATCGGCCATTGGTTGAAGCACGGGTCTTTGGGGCGCTGGCGCCGGCGGTTCTGCCGCGGCTGGTTGTGAAGTATCAATCAATCTCGAGGTTTTTACTATTTGATCAAAAGTATTTACAATCTCCGGCTGGTCGGCGAAAGCACCTAAAATTTTAACCGTAGCGTAAAAATCAAATCCGGAGAGCAAGAAATAAAAAGTCCTATCCGTAACCCACTTCTTCTGAACATTCGGGTAGAGTTCGGGGTTCAGATAATATTCTCGAGGCACGTCGACTGCCAGTTCATATTTGTCTTCCCATAGATATCCATATCTCCCGGCAATGGTGGTTTCCTGAAGGGTGGTGTCTGGCTGGTACCCCTTACTCTCCTCAAATCGGGCATTTGCCTCGCTCGTCATGCCGCCAGCGCCCCGCGTAATCATAATCGAAACGCAACCATATCCTCTTGATTGCGGCCGGCATATAAAGCCCCAGCCGGTTCCGAACGGCTCTTTCCATGCCCAATCTCCGGATGCTTCAAAACGGGCGAAAATATTTTGTTGCTTTGTTTCGAGCTCAAAAGTTTTATTTATTGGCGGCAGTGTCGAAATCTTGGGGGTTTCTTTTTTTGCCGCCGGCATCTCTTTTTGTACTTGTTTTTCTTCCTGTGCACTATTTGCTTCCTGCGCAGTACTTGACATTGTTCCCGTCTCGCGCGAAACCTCCGCCGCCGGCTCTTGTTGATGGCCAACCTCATACGCCTGTTTTGCCTCCCTTAATTTAGAAACAATTCTATAACCGCCGACTCCGCCGCCGATAACTCCAAAAACCACGGAAGCAACGATAAGAACGATAATAAGAGGCGCGAGGCCGGACCGCTTGTTCATATACCTTACATTATACCTCAATATCTACGGGTCCCGGTCGTTCAGAACCGGCCAGAGAAAATCTAGAGCATGTTCAGATTTTTAGAGGTCGCCCTAAGAATATAAAGCCAAAAACATGAAGAGAGGAGGTTTTCCAGACATGCTCTATGAAAATATTGACGCTCCCCGCGGGAAGCAAATGGACGAAAAGTCGGTTTACAAGAAAGTTTCCGAACCAACGTATTGTTGTTGCAGTGATAAGTACCGGGGCCGGCTGATATAAAAGGAGAACTGTTCCGGGAAAAACAGAATCAATAGCTTTGGCGAGTAAATCTCTTGTGCACAGCCGCAAATGCCGGGAATTTGTTACTGTTTATATTGTTACACAAGGAGCATGAAGAGGCGCGGCGTTTTTATGTTTGTCGTCAGTTTTTCGCTTCTGGTTGGTTTTGGGGGCGTGTTTAATGATGCGCCTTTTTCTATTTCCACAGCCTACGCTCAACCTCTCGCGCCAACCGATGTTTCTTTGGGGTGGCTCAAAGGAGGATCATCACCTCCCGCTGGCCAGTACGGCCTTTCGGCATATTTCCAGTATAGTGGGAGCGCATCCGATCTTCAATCATTCCGCCTTTACCTCAAAAGGCCCTCTGATTCTTCTTCGACTCTTGCCGCGACATTTACAAATCCCGCGTCCCACATCGTCACTTCCGGATGCAGTCAAAGCATTCTCTCTGGTGGATGGGTGAGTCGCTACTGCGCAAACGGGACTCTTTGGAATATTTCGGAACAGGTTCAACCACCGTCATATTATGCGGTCGGCGAATATCAGGCATATATAGTCGCGGTTGATACAGCCGGCGTTGATGGACCGGCGTCGCCTACCGCCAAAAACACGCTTTACGGTCAAGCGACAATACTAAGTCCGGTCGGAGCGCAAACCTCATCCACGCCTGTGTTTCGCTGGACAGTTCCCGCCGGATGGCCCGGTGGATATTTCTGGCCGTCTGTATATGACAATTCCAGTTATGTGTGGGACAAGTCGCTTTACGTGAATGGCGGAGCGACTGAAGCGTCTCTCGCGTACGACGGACCGGCACTTGACAATGCCAAGACTTATTACGCGAGCGTCTGGGGCGAAGGAAGCGGCTATTTTTCCATGGGCGCGTCAACCCAGTCTTTTACTGTTGCGGCGAGCGCCGCTGATACTTCCCCGCCAACCCAGCCAACCGGCCTTTTGGCAATCGCAAAATCCTCCTCGCAAATTGATCTTTCGTGGGCATCATCCACAGACATCGCGGCAAGCTCGACACAGGCAAGCGGCGTAACCGGCTATAAAATTTTCCGCAACGGCGTACCGCTCCCCCAACAGGTCGCCGGGCTTTCATATTCCGACACCGGCTTAAGCCAAAATACCACTTACAGTTACTACATCAAAGCCGTTGACGCGGCCGGCAATGAGTCCCCGGCGAGCGCGACGGTAAATGCCACTACGCCAATATTTGTCGCCGCTCCCACGAACGCCATCGCCAAAATCTCCTCCATCAGCGAGAAAAGCGCCTATGTCTACATAACTTGGAACGATAGCTCCGACAATGAATCGGAATTCAGGGTTTTCCGCCGCCTTGCTAATACTACTAGTGGTACGTGGACTCTGGTACAGACAACCGGAGTCGGCACAAGCGCCACATACACCATAGCCAACAGCGTCACAACCTCGGGAACTTATGAATACAAGGTACAAGCCTGCAACTCGCTGGGCTGTTCGGCGGAGTCTAATGTTGCGAGTATTGAGGTCAATCTTCCGGTTCCAACCGCCATCCCTCTTGCCCCCACGAACGCCACTGCAAAAATCAACACCATCAGCGAGAAAAGCGCCTATGTCTACATAACTTGGAACGATAACTCCGACAATGAATCGGAGTTCAGGGTTTTCCGCCGCCTTGCCGGGGGAGCGTGGTCGCAGATACAGACAACGGGGGTCGGCACAAGCGCGACTTATCTTATAGCCGACACCGTTACCGTGTCAGGGATTTACGAATACAAGGTACAGGCATGTAACTCGTTGGGTTGTTCGGCAGAGTCAAATGTTGCGAGCATTGAGGTAACTCTTCCTACCTATACCGCTGCTCCAGCGGCTCCGGCGAGCACTACGGCAAAAATCCAATCTATCAGCGAGAAGAGCGCCACTGTTTACGTCAGCTGGAATGACAACTCCGACAACGAGTCGGGGTTCAGGGTTTTCCGCCGCCTTGCCGGGGGAGCGTGGTCGCAGATACAGACAACGGGGGTCGGCACAAGCGCGACTTATCTTATAGCCGACACCGTTACCGTGTCAGGGATTTACGAATACAAGGTACAGGCATGTAACTCGTTGGGTTGTTCGGCGGAGTCAAATGTCGCGAGTATCGCGGTTTCTCTTCTTGTTGCCAACATCATTGCGCCCTCTAATCTGGTCGTGAAGATCGTTTCAGCCGTCGGTGATGCACAGATGTCTGTGGGTTGGACCGATAATTCGGATAATGAAGCGGAGTTTCGCCTCTATCGCCGGTTCGCTGGAAAAACGTGGTCGCAGGTGGGGTCGGCGGGAGCAGCGGCAGGCGGCACCGTTAGCATCACCGATGTTATTGCTAATGCTTTGGGCTCGGGGACTTATGAATATAAAGTCCAGGCGTGCAACACTTCCGGGTGCTCGTCTGAATCCAGTATTGTAAGTATTTTTGTTTCCCTCCCTATTATATCTGTCCCATCTGCCCCATCGAACGCTACGGCAACAATCACTTCAGCCAACGAGAATGGGACATCTATGTATATAAGATGGTCTGATAATTCCACGAATGAATCGGAATTCAAAATGTATCGCCGGTTATCCGGCGGCACTTGGTTCCAACGATCAACAACCGGAGGGTATGGCGGCTCAGGCGCAACTGCGGGTATGCATGACTCGATCACTACATCCGGGACTTACGAGTATAAAATCCAGGCATGCAATTCTATCGGCTGTTCTGCAGATTCCAATATCGTGAGCATTGATGTTATTCTTCCTGTTTATACTTCCGCTCCAGCCGCCCCGTCTAGTACCGCGACAAAAGTTTATTCGGCCGACGAGAACAGGGCTTCCATTTACGTGGGCTGGACCGACAATTCCAACAATGAAACCAGCTTCAAGGTTTACCGCAGAATAACGGGCGGCACTTGGTTCCAGGTAACAACAGCGGGGGCCTATAGCGGTTCGGGCGTAACCGCGTCTGTGGTTGATTCAATCACCATGTCCGGGGCTTATGAGTACAAGGTCCAAGCTTGTAATTCTATCGGCTGTTCGGCAGATTCCAATGCCGCCGCAGTCTCTGTGACCCTTCTTGTCTATACCACAGCACCAGCCGCCCCATCTAATGTATTGGCGAAAATATCTTCCCAAACCGATAAATACGCCAATATCTATATAAGCTGGAAGGACAACTCCGACAATGAAACCAGCTTCAAGGTCTACCGCAGAATAACGGGCGGTGCTTGGTTCCAGGTGGCAACAGCCGGAGCCCAAACCGGCTCAAGCACAATCGCGGCTGCGTCCGAATCAATTACTATATCCGGGACTTTTGAATACGAAGTTCAGGCCTGCAATTCGCTCGGCTGCTCGGAGTTTTCAGCCCCGACGAGCATCATAATCACGTCTCTTCCGGAATCATCGCTGCCTACTTCTACTCTGCCGATTGCCGGCAACTGCCTTGCGCCCGGCAATACCTACACCATCACATGGGACATTTCCAAGGCAAGCGGCGTTGACAAGTGGGTGCTCCGCTACACGCTTGACGGCGGCACCTCGTTCACAACCATTACCGAACTTCCGGCAAGCGCGAATTCCTACGCCTGGAAAGTCCCCAGTATTGAAAACAGTAATGTGAAAGTAGAGGTTCAGGGTTGGGGTCCGGCTCCAAATTCCTCTGTTGTTGCCACCGGCCTCTCCGAGACGCTTCTCACAATAAGCGCTGGTTGCGGCGCAACTTCCATAACAATCACGCTTCCGACGCCGACCACAATCCCCGCCGCCCCTTCTAACTTGAAAGCTTCGACATCTTCGATATTCACCGACAAAGAGGCTTGGATTACTCTCTCTTGGACCGACAATTCCGACAATGAGGCAGAGTTTAAGATTTATAGCCAACTGCCGGATGGCAGCTGGGTTCCTAAAGGAACTACTTTGGTTAACAACCCGAGGTCAACCGATGTCGTCCGTGCTTCTGGTGTCTATATATACAAAGTTCAGGCGTGCAACACCCTAGGGTGCTCTGGTTTCGATACTACAAGCATCAACGTAACCTTACCTGTTCCGCTTGCCATCCCAAAAACTCCGTCCAACCTCAAGGCCGCGCCCGGCTACATCATCACGGACAAAGAAGCGTGGATCACTTTGACCTGGACTGACAATTCCGACAATGAGGCAGAGTTTAAGATTTATAGCCAACTGCCGGATGGCAGCTGGGTTCCTAAAGGAACTACTTTGGTTAACAACCCGAGGTCAACCGATGTCGTCCGTGCTTCTGGTGTCTATATATACAAAGTTCAGGCATGCAATACTCTGGGGTGCTCGCCAGATTCAGATATCGCAAGTATTACCATCACTCTGCCGATTCCCCTTACTATCCCAAATGCTCCGTCCAATATGAAGGCCGCGCCTGGCTACATCATCACGGACAAAGAAGCGTGGATCACACTTACTTGGACAGATAACTCAGACAACGAGGCGGAGTTCAGGATCTACGGCCAATTGCCGGATGGCAGCTGGGTTCCTAAAGGAACTACTTTGGTTAACAACCCGAGGTCAACCGATGTCGTCCGTGCTTCTGGTGTCTATACATACAAAGTTCAGGCGTGTAACACGCTGGGGTGCTCGGTTTTTTCCGCCGCCGCGAGCGTTTACATAAATCTTCTTCCGCCGCCGGAGGTTGCCACAACCACAACTCCGGTTCAGCCGCCCACCACAACACTTGGCGTCACGCTTGCCTCGAGCCCCTCTTCCGGCAGCGCTCCGCTCTCCGGCGTGGATTTGACAGCGCAAGTTTCCGGCACAGCCCAGGGAACAATTAACTACACATTCTACTGCAACCGTTCGGGTGCCGATACCACTATTACCTCCGATTATTCGGCCAAATATGACGGTGTGCTTGAAACCGCGAAAACTGCGGCCGACGTCTGCAGTTATGCAGCAGCCGGTACTTATAGCGCCAAAGTCATTGTTGAGCGAGGCGGTTCGTTCGCGGAATCCCGGACGACTGTTACGGTGAGCCAGCCGCCGCTGCCAGTGATTGTGCTTTCGCCTAACGGCGGCGAGATATTTACGCAAGGCGTAAACAACAAGGTAAGTTGGGCTGGAGGCAAAAACAAAGTGCAAATCGGACTTGTTGAACCGAATTATGACCCCAAAACAAGCGCGGTGCTCGGCTGGATAAATACTGCCGCCCTGCCGGCAAGCGCGCTTTTGTGGGACGCGAAAGAACTAAAGGATTTTGACGGCGCGAAAAAATGGGCGGTGGCGCCGGGGAGTTATAAAATCGTTGCCGTCTCGGAAAATTCCTCAGCTGTTTATTGCGCAGAAAACGCCTCAAAGGGCTGCAACTTCGATTTAAGCGATGCGCCGTTTACTATCGCGGCGCCGCCTTCAGAGGCGCTGGTTAAGGTTATTGCTCTCGACGCATATAGCAAGCCGGTCTTGGGCGCCACGATACACGTCGCGGCAAAAGATTTCAGCGCGAGTTTTGGCGGGGTAACAGCGGCGGACGGCTCTTTCTCTGTGCGCGTTCCCGCCGGCGCATATACCGCTGAAGCTTACGCGCCTTCTAATAGAAACGATTTGATAAAACCCTCGCCTATTGAATTCAGCGCGGCAAGCGGCGAAACGAAAGAGATCAAAATACAGTTTGGCCGGCCGATTAAAACAATCACTGGAATAGTCACTTTCACGAACAAGGAGCCGGTGCCGGATGCCCATGTCATGGCATACAACGAGTCGTCGGGAGAATCGCTTAGCACGAGGACCGATGCAGCGGGAAGATATACGCTCGAAGTCGGCCCCGGCCGCTGGATGGTTGGCATAAGGCCAGTTGATCCCGTAGTTGCGAGATGGCGCGATACGAGGCAATACCAGTACGCCGATTTTGGGAGCGCTGTCGGCAGCGAAACAAGGACTCTTAATTTCGTTGTTCCTTCGGCAGACGCCAAGATCACTGTCCGAGCCACCGATGCGAGCGGACGCCCACTGCCAAATATAGGCATAGTGCTTGACATGAAAAGCGCCGCCGAGCCACAATCTCCAAGCCAGCCGACGGTGCCGCAGGAGTTTCGTGAAACAGATGCTTCTGGCCTCGCGATATTCGTCACGCTCCCCGGCCAGTACTATGTCCGCTCATTCCTGCCGCAGGGATCTGAATTTGCGGCCCTATCAGAACAGAGTATAAGAGTCACAGCCCACGAAACAAGAGAGATTTCTCTTGTGTTCCATAAAAAAGAAACTGTGACGGCCGCCACCATAAGCGGCGTAGTGAAACTTGACAGCGGCTCGCCGATTGACGCTTTAATCTGGGCTTGGTCCGAAAAGGGTAAATCACTGCAAGGAAAGGCAGATGCGGACGGCAAGTTCAGCTTACAAGCCGCTCTCGGCGAGAAGTGGCATATAGGCGCCGCAAGGGATGTCAGCGGTTTTCCTTACAAGTCTTCCGAGGTAATCGTTGAAACAAACAGTGCTCTTGCGACTGTCGAACTTGTCTTGGTGAAATCCGGCGTTGAACCTCTTCCGAAACCAATTTCTGTTTCCCAAGATGCCGCAGAGCAAGCCATTGCTCAGCTTGGGGACGGGGCGAAAGTGATTGTGCCAGCTGGAGCTGCGGCTCCAAACGTCACGATTACCTTAAACGTCGCGCCGACAGCGGAAGCGCCGTCTCAACCGGCAGCTAAAGTGGTGAGCACCGTCTACGACGTGAACATAAAAGACCCGAAGGGAACGGCGGTTAAGAACTTAAAAGAAGAGTTGGAAATTGTAATCCCGTATGACGAAATAAGTCTTAAAGCCCAAGGCGCCACAGAAGACACGATTGTGCCAAGCTATTTCGACGAGAAAACCGGCGCTTGGGTAAAAGCGGACAATTACACTATTGATAAAAAGAATAAAGCTGTGGTCATGAGAGTAAGGCACCTGACGCTTTTTGCCCTGGTTTCTCCGGCCGACGCCACGCCGCCATCGGCGCCGGCTTCGGCTGCCGCGAAGCAGACTGAGGGCGACAAGGTTACGATCAAATGGACAAACCCGGCGAGCGACTTTAGCTACGCTAAGGTGTATCGTTCCGAACGGCCTGGCGAGCTCGGCCAAGTAATTTCAGCCGGAACAAAAGGGGGTGCACACACAAACAGCGGTCTAAAAGAAGGAGTTAAATATTATTACACGGTTCGCGCGGTTGACCCCGCCGGTAATGAATCTGTAAACGTAAATCAGGTTTCTGTTGGCGTAACGGAACCATCTCTCGTTTCTTTGCCGCCGGCACAGGTAGTGAGGACAAATATCTTGCGCAATCTAAGCGCAGGTTCATCCGGCGACGACGTAACGGCGCTCCAGCAGCTCCTTCTTAACGAAGGCGTCTATCCCGAGGGATTGATCACTGGCCGCTTCGGTCCGCTCACTAAACAGGCCGTGATCCGCTTCCAGGAGAAGTATGCGGACGAGATCTTGACACCAGCCGGGCTTCCATCCGGCAACGGTTTTGTTGGCCCGTCAACCAGAAAGAAAATTGATGAACTCCTTGCGGTGAGCGGAGTCGAACCGTTGGCTGGCGGAGTTTCTGCGCCTCAAGCGGCACCGACCACGCCTCCCGGACAAGCCCTTCGATCGGGCTCAGGGCAAGCTACCAAAGCCACAATTCTCCGTAACCTTATAGCAGGCGACGCCGGCGACGACGTAACAGCGCTTCAGCAGCTTCTTCTTGATGAAGACGTCTATCCCGAGGGATTGATCACGGGTTATTTCGGATCACTCACCAAACAAGCCGTGATCCGCTTCCAGGAGAAATATGCAACCGAAATTCTCGCGCCAGTGGGGCTTGCCAGGGGCACGGGCTATGTCGGTCCATCAACGCGTGCGAAGCTAAATCAGCTGGCGACGCCATCGGCAGCAGCAGCACCTCCATCGGCAAAACCAGCCGCCGCAGCGCCTAAGCCCGTACAGCGACAACTTACAAAGGCTTTAACCTACGGCTTGAAAAATGACAGCGAAGTAAAACTGCTGCAAGAATGGCTCACGCGGCTCGGGGTCTACTCTGACCCGATTAACGGCAACTTCTTTACGCTTACGGAACAAGCAGTGGCAATGTTCCAGTCCCAATACAGCTTATCCATCAACGGTTACGTCGACCAGGAAACAATATCTGCGCTGAACAAGTTGTTCTCCGAGTAAACCTCATTAAGGCGATTCTATATAACTTAATGGGAAAATATTTTCTGTCAGTTTCTGTCCTTATTGCCGCGAACCTTATTCCCTTGGTCGGAGTTTTTTATTTTGGCTGGGACGCTTTTTCGATTCTCTTACTATATTGGTTAGAGAATGCCGTGACAGGGTTTTACGCCATTCTGAAATTGCGGAAGGCGGCGGCACTATCAACGCCTGAAGAACTTAAAGAGCTTAAAGGATATCGGATGTCGCATAGCTCATTTAGATCAAAAGGAACTACTACGATATCGCCGGAGGGACTCGTGGGGTGGCCGCTTATCCGGTTTTTTATCTATCACTACGGCGGATTCATGCTCGCACACGCGCTATTCTTGGGCGTTTTTATTTTCGCCTTTAAATCATCGGGATGGTATAGCCCCCACTCGTTTAATTTCTTGTCGTCGCTTTCCATACTCACTTCGTTTGTTTCTCTTATGGCCAGCCACGGCATCTCTTATAAGGTTAATTTTTTGGGTAAGCAGGAATTTTTAGAAATTTCGCCCGCGCGACAGCTCATGCAGCCATATCGGCGCATCGGCGTGATGCACCTTACGATTGTTTTCGGGGCCTTGGCTTTCATGCTCCGCTCCGCCAAGGTATTTCTTGTGACCTTTATTCTCGCCAAAATCTTGGTTGATGTACTCTACCACCTCAAGGAGCATGGGGGATTGCCCCTATTCAAAGGTTTTGTCGTTGGTGGTAATATAAAGATGAAATAATATGGACATCTCATCTATCGTAAAATTCATCGTTTCTTCGGTTGATTGGGGGAAAGTGTTTTTATATCTTCTCTACGCCATACTTGGCGGACTAGGTTCTTTCGTGGGTTGGGTTGTTATTGCCTATAACAGCTTGGTTAACGTGCGGCGGCGTGCTGATGAGGCGCTTGCGAACGTAAAAACACAGCTCAAGCGGAGATATGATCTTATCCCCAATCTGGTTGAGAGCGTTCGTGCTTATGCAACGCACGAGAAGGAAGTATTTGAGAAAGTAACCGAGGCGCGGACGCGGGCAATGAATGCCGGTACGGCAGCCGAGGAGGCGCAAGCGGAAAATGTGTTTACCGGCGCCCTAAAGTCGCTTTTTGCGGTTGCGGAAAACTATCCGCAACTTCGCGCAAGCGAAAATTTTATGGAATTGCAGAGGGCACTCGCGGATGCGGAAGACAAAATCCAAGAAGCGAGGCGCGCTTACAACGAAGCGGCACGTGAATTGAATGTAAAAGCCGAATCGGTTCCCTTAAACTTTGTAGCCACCTTTTTCCGCTTCAAGAAAGCCGACTTTTTTGACATCGCAGAAGCCGAAAAGGAAGCTCCGAAAGTTAAGTTTTGAGGCTCGGCTTGATGATCAAGTTCTCCACGCGACCCGCAATTGCCTCGCTTATAGCGGCGAATGTTGTAGCCGGCAGTTTTGCGTTCTTTGGCGGGGCAACTCCCGCGAGCCTCCTTACTCTCTATTGGCTCGAGACGTGGATTATAGGTTTTTATAACGTTTTAAAAATCCGCAAAGCGGCGAAACCGATGACTCCCGTCGAGGAAGAATTGATGCGGAAACAGGCCTTCGGGAAAGTCATCGTTGATATATTAACCCTTCCGTCGCATTTTTTCCAAGGAAAAAATTTTCCGGCAAAACCGCGAGAAAAACCGCTTACGCCGCGAGAATCGTTAAGGGGCCCCTATGCAGAAGTTTCACGGGAATCAGTCCTTAGGGTTTTTATCGCCCAGTACAGCTTCATCGTGATTCTCTACGGCGCCATGCTTTTCGGCTTTATAATTTACCCACTTGTTTCGGACGGCGCGGCGCGCGCGGAAACTGCAAACACGGCGCCATTTTTAGGAATGGCGTTTAGTCTTGCAATCTCATTTTTCGCGCTATGCACAAGTCACGGCGTCTCGTATATGACGAATTTCTTGGGCAAAAGCGAATTCCTAAATGTCTCGCCCGCGCGGCAGATGCTTCAGCCATTCGACAGAATTATCGCCATGCATCTTATGCTTCTTTTCGGCGGAAAATTGTTGCAGGTGCTCCATGGTATCGGTGTTGCGACCGCGAGTGCCATCCCGGAAGTCATCGGCCTTGTTTTGATCAAGCTTGCCGCCGACATCGCTTCGCACTCTAATGAACATATGGTTGCCTCGGCGCTTGGTTCAGAGAATTAATGAAACAGGTAATCGCCTTGGCAGACTTGATATAATAAGTTAATGTCCAGGAAGAATATTATTTTCGTTGTGGTCAGCGCTTCGTGTCTTTTACTTGCGAACTTTCTGTTTTTAGCCTTAAATCCTACAGCCTTCGCTCAGTCCGTCGAGAAAATCGAGGGAGACGTTGATCAATTGCTTAAAGATTTTAATAAATTGCTCGAAGAGAAATCCCCTCAAGTGATTGGGGGAGATGTTAAAACGAATACCAATATTGCCTCTAAATGCACGATTGACGGCAAAGAAGTGCCATGCGCCGAGGCGGCATCGTTCATAAAGAAAATACTACTTTTCATACGAGGCATAATCGACTCGTTTATTAACCTGTTGGATCAGCTGTTTTAAAGCCTATCTAAAAATAGTTTTTAAGTATCCCTCTCTTAGGCACAAAACCGCCTTTCGGCGGTTTTGTGCCTTGAATACGGCGCTCAGCCCTGCCTGCCGACAGGCAGGCAGTATACCACAAACGGGACGGAGTGCTCTCGCTTTTCAGTTATCGACGCCCTTCGAGCGGGATAACCTATCACGAGGTGGCTGGGGGGGAAGGAATCGAACCTTCATTGACGGCTTCAAAGGCCGCTGTCCTACCGTTAGACGACCCCCCAATTACACCGATAAGAACATTATGATGCAAAAATTTTCTTAATTCAAGAAAGTAGCGCCCCGAAGACGAAGAAAGGTATAATTCTATTAAGTGGATCCCTCACCTTTTGAGGGCAGGAATGAAGCCCGTACTTAAACAGCATGGCGAGTAAAATTTTAAAATCTGGAGTTAACCTCTTCGCAAAGGTCTCTACTAAAACCGAGGGCGCGCTCCGCGCGCAAGCCCTCAAAAGGTGAGGGATGGATCTTTTTATAAAAAAAGCCATATTCAAACCGCTGAAGGTTTTATTTGTCGCGCCAGAAGCGGCTCCTTTTGTCAAAGCTGGGGGCTTAGGCGAAGTGATGTTCTCGCTCCCTAAGGCGTTATCGGAAATGGGAGTGGACGTACGTGTGATGCTCCCCTACTACGCCGGCATAGATAAAGAGAAATTTCCCGTAACAACCGTTTTCGAGGAACTCAATGTCCCGACCGACAAGGAAAATGAGAGCGAACCGGAGTTTCTCATCTGCAACGTCAAAAAATACACTCCCCCGCTGGGTAACGGAAAAACGCCCGTCACGGCTTACTTCCTGGAGAACAAAGAATATTATGAACTCCGTTCCAATATCTATGGATATGGCGACGACACTGTGCGCTGGGCGCTTCTTTGCCGCGGCACACTGGAATTCTTGCGTTTAACTGCCGATTGGGTCCCCGATATAATCGTTGCGTCCGACTGGCAATGCGGCTTCATCCCGAATCATCTTAAGACAACTTATAAGAAAGACCGGCGCCTACAAAAACTTGCCTCTGTTTTCGCCATCCACAATCTTTATTACCAAGGAACATTCGACCACCATTTTGTTTCAGAAATGGATTTTGATGACGGGAAATCTGCCATCTCTTCGTTTTTTAACCCGCGCCTTTTGAAGCTTAATATGATGCGCCGCGGGATAATGTACGCCGATCTTATCTCCACCGTTTCGCCAACCTATGCAAGAGAGATGATGACGCCGGAGTATGGAGAACTTTTGGACGGACTTCTCCGAGAAAGACGCTCACGTGTCTATGGAGTTCTGAACGGAATTGATTACGACACTTTCAATCCTCGCACGAACGTAAACCTTAAAAAGCACTTCGATTTCAGAACTCTGCAACACCGTGCAGACAACAAACGCGAATTGCAAGGACGCATCGGTCTTAACCAAAAGCAAAATACATTCGTGCTCGGGGTCGTTTCACGCCTTGTCGAGCAAAAAGGATTCGACTTGCTTTTCCATGTCGTTGAACCGCTTTTAAAAGAACTCGGACTTCAGCTCGCCGTTCTTGGCTCGGGAGACGCGAAATACATGTCTTTCTTTCAGGAGCTTGAAAAGAAATTCCCCGGGCAAGTCGCGGCGCATTTGGTTTTCGACTCCGCGCTTCCCCACCTTTTCTATGCGGGATGTGATGCAATTCTTATCCCTTCCAAATTCGAGCCGTCGGGATTAAGCCAGATGGAGGCGATGAGATACGGCGCGGTTCCCATCGCGCGCAAAACCGGCGGACTTGCCGACTCGGTTGAGGACTACGATCCTGAAAAAAATGCAGGCACGGGATTCGTTTTCGAACAATTCGACCCCATGTCCCTTGCCATAACCATCACGCGCGCATTCGAGATCTGGAAGAACAAAGATGCCTGGCGCATGCTACAACACCGCTGCATGGAGAAAAACTTTTCGTGGAGTTATTCGGCGGAAGAATATAGACGATTGTTCGATATAGCAACAAATTTCAGGAAACGCGTGACCGAAGAAGAAAACGGTTAAAATGTATTGGGCAAATTTCTTACATATCTATCAGCCGGCGGAACAACACCCCGACATTCTTGAGGCAGTAGTAAATCAGAGCTATCGCCCTCTGCTCGAAGGACTGAAGCGCAACAAGCATGCCCGCATCACGCTAAACGTCAATGCTGCGCTCGTTGAACTCTTCGATAAATTCAACTACCGCGACTTGATCGACGATCTGCGACAACTCGGCACCTCTGGACAAGTTGAATTCACAAGTTCCGCAAAATATCATGCTTTTCTTCCCTTCCTAAGTTCCAGGGAAATAGTGCGGCAAGTTCACATCAATGACGAAACGAATAAATTCTTTCTCGGGGACGCATACCAACCAAAAGGCTTTTTCCCGCCTGAGATGGCGTATAGCCCAAACCTGCCTTCGGTGATTGAGAAACTCGGTTTCAATTGGATCATAATTGACGAGATAGCATATACCGGAGACATCGAAAAAGTTGATTATTCAAAAATATACCACATAGAAAATACCGGCCTAAAAGTATTTTTCAGAGAACGCCGAATTAGCAACCTTATAATGGGTGCCGTAGTTAGAACAAAAAAATCCTTCTTGGAGGCGACTGGAGGAGAGCTTGATGGCCATCGGTATATCCTAACGGGCATGGATGGTGAAACTTTCGGCCATCACCGTCCCGGACTCGAGAAATTTTTTCTGAAACTTCTCGCCGCGAAAGAGTTCAAATTCGTTACGATATCCGAACTTGCATCACACTTCAAGTCAAAGGAAAATGTCGTTCCCGCTGCATCGTCCTGGGCAAGCAGTCCCGACGACATCAAAAACGGAACGCAATTTCTCTCATGGAAAGATCCGGAGAATGTTATTCACAAATTACAGGCCGATTTTGCAGATTTTACGCTCGAGACGATATACGCGCTTCCGCAAAATCATCACGACTATGCCGCCGCTCGCACAAAAATGGATCGGGCCCTCGCGAGCGACCAATTTTTCTGGGCGTCGACACGGCCATGGTGGAGCTTAGAAATGATAGTGGGCGGAGCATATTATCTTTTGCGAGTCATTCGTGCAATCGCAGACGCGCCGAAAGAAACCCTGGACAAAGCGGTTGATTATTATGAAAAGATTATTTCAACCGCGTTCGAATGGCAGAGTAGCGGCACGGTCCGGGAACTCGCGCTACGACGAAAATCTATTCTCCGTATTCCATTCCGGGAGCGGACGCTTGAGAGCGGCGGCGAAGCGGCCGGAGATTATTTTGCATTTCTCGATATGATGAAAAAACTTGAGAAGAAAGCCGCAAAACGAGGGGAATATGAACAGGCGACGCTCTGGCGGGACGCAATCTATAAATTGACGAACAAACAGGATATCTACGATACGCTGAATGCCGTTGATCTCGTAAGGGTGAAAATCCTTCATGAAAAAGTGGAGGAGGTAATCAAAAAATACCGCGAACAATATAAGCATATTCGCGGCGGGCAACCAGAACAACGGGGAGAATAATGAATATCTTATTCGTAGCATCGGAACTCACGCCCTGGGCCAAGGTCGGCGGCCTTGGCGATGTTATAGGCAGCTTACCGAAGGCGCTTGCCCTCCAAAACTTTTCGAAAAAAAGTTTAGGCGGGCGAGCGCGCCTTGGTATGGAAACAAGCGTGATAATCCCCCGTTATGAGCGCATTAACCTCAAACGCATTGGGGCGAAAAAAATTCTCAAAAATTTTCCGGTTCCTATCGGGAGAACTATTGAGCATGTCGATCTTTATCAAGCACGACTTCCCGGAAGCAAGGTCTCGGTTTATCTTGTCGAAAGCAAACGCTATTTAAGCCGCGGCGAAGTTTATTTTGAGCGCACGGCGTTCGCCGGGTCTTTCAAGGAGATCCAGCGGTTTGTTTTCTTTTCTAAAGCGGTTTTCGAGCTGCTTTCGCGGACTGACGCGGACTTCACGCAGACGAACGCGGAAAATCATAAAAGAACGTTTGACGTTATTCATTGCAATGATTGGCACAGCGGAGCATTGGTAACAATGCTCCGAAATTACAAATTACAATTTACAAATTACAAACCGAAAGTCGTTTTCACAATCCACAATCTAGCAAATCAGGGGAATTGGAATGCAAAAGAGGTTGAAAAATGGCTTGGCACAAATCCATTTAAATTACGCGGCCCGTTCGACAAGCTCAGGGCAGGCGGAAACTATAACTTCATGGCCGAAGGAATTGAAAACGCAGATATCGTGACGACCGTTTCGCCGACGTACGCAAAAGAAATTTTAACGAAGCAATACGGCGCGGGACTTCAAAATCTTCTCAAAAAGCGGGCGCGGCAAGGAAAACTCGCCGGCATTCTGAACGGCATTGACCACGGAGCATGGCCGCTTCGAAAACGCGACAAGGCAGGATTTCAAAAAGAGCTTGGACTCGAGGCAGATCCTCAATCCCCGGTCTTCGGACTCGTTGCGCGCCTTACATATCAAAAGGGCATAAATCTTGTCGCGCCGCTTGTACCGCAGTTCGTTAAAAAACATAACTCGCCTCGCTACAGCTCCGGCGGAGCGGGCGCACAATTCGTATTCTTAGGTAGCGGCGAAACAAGCAACGAAAAGGCGCTTCTCGCACTCGCAAAAAAATATCCGCAAAATGTTTTTGCAAAGATAGGGTTCAATGAAAAGCTGGCGCACAAGATCTATTCCCAAAGTGATTTCTTTCTCGTGCCATCTTTATTCGAACCAAGTGGCCTCGGGCAGATGATATCGATGCGCTACGGCACAGTACCGATCGTCCGCGCGACGGGCGGGCTTAAGGACAGCGTTATCCACAAAAAAACCGGATTCGTCTTCGAAAAATTCGCGCCGCAGGCCTTGGCGAGCGCGATGGAAGAAGCGCTCCGCGTTTACGGCAACCAGAAACAATTCAAAAAACTCGCCGCAAACTGCAAGCGACAAGATTTCAGCTGGAAGAAATCGGCGAGGAAATATCTCGAGTTTTATCGAATCGTCTTGGCAAATTAATTCAAAAATCGCTGCGTGCCAAATTGCCCTCCCGTTGTACCATTCGCGCGAATTGTACAATGGGAGAAAACTAGTATGTTTTTGCGCTTTTGGTTAAACGGATCAACTCTAAATCCAAAAAATTGAGATGTTAAGATTTCCTATCTTGCCATGACACGTCATAGCAGGACGTTGCGGTGCGTTTTTCCGATATTTTTTTGCGGACTTGACAGATTGGCTTTAACTATGCTATAATGTAACCAGCATCGAGATGTTTTCGATGACTCCAGATGGCCCAACGGCCAAGCGAAGGAGCAAGAAATGTCTCAAAACAGCAACAGCAAGAGGGAATCCGCGAAGAACGCGAAGTGGTTCTCCCGCCGTCACGAAACGAGCGAAGCGCATTCTGAAGCGCATCGGAGGATCGTTGCTCGAAGAGAAGCGAAAGCCCAAGGAGTGCTCGCGCGCGCCGAAGAGGCCGCCAAGCGCACGCCATGGGAACAACTTCGCCGGCTCGACGAGCGGCTCGGCCCGGGCGTCGGCGCGAAGAAAGAGCGCGCCCGTCTGTTCGCCAAGATCGAGCAGCCCGTCGAATACCTCGATTGACCCAAAGTAATCCCTCAAGCTCCGCCGCCACGTCCGAGGACGTGGCGGCTTTCTTTTATCATAATTAGCTCATTCTTCGTCTCTCTTCGTCTCTGTATTTCTCTTTCGCCCAAACGTGCGCTTTGCGCGCTTCTTCGACGACGATGATCGAAAGCGCGATAAGCAGTATCCAACCCCACTCGCGGAGCGATAAAGGAACGGTGTGGAATATTGCCTGAAGCGGCGGGAGATAGATCACAAGAAGCTGTAATGCTGCCACGAGCAGGGTTGCCCAGATCAAAAAACGGTTAGCGAACATCTTCGCGCCCAAGATCGACTCCGTCTCCGACCTAACATTCCAAGCATTCAGCCATTGAAACACCGCAAGCGACGTTAAAGCGATCGTCTGCGCTTTCGCGAGGTCAAAAAGATAATATTGCTTAAAGAGATAAAAGGCCCCTATCGCCATCGGTATCAGCATCAAAATCGTTCTCCAAACCATCAAATCATCTACGATACCGCGACTCCGACGCTTAAATGTTTTGCCCAAAAGATTGTCTTCCTTCGGCTCCATGGCTAAGGCGGCTCCGGGAAAAGGATCTGAAACAAGGTTGAGCCACAAAATCTGAACCGGAAGAAGCGGGAGCGGCAAACCACCGAAGATGGCGACGGCGATCAGCACAACTTCGCCGAGATTCGTGGAGATAAGAAAAAGAACGACTTTCTGAATGGTCTTGAACATGCTTCTCCCCTCTTCGACGGCGGAAACGATGCTTCCGAAATTGTCGTCTAAAAGCACTATGTCCGCCGCTTCTTTCGCGACATCCGTGCCGATCTTGCCCATCGCGACGCCGAGGTCGGCGGCAACAAGTGATGGCGCGTCGTTCACGCCGTCTCCCGTCATCGCTATTATTTCGCCGCGCTTGCGGTAGGCCTTAATGATCTTCATCTTGTGCTCCGGGGTCACGCGCGCGAAAACGGAAACACCCGCAAGTTCTTGGGCAAGCGCTTCTTCTTGCAAAATATCTATGTCCGCTCCGGTAAGGACTTTGCTGCCTTCTTCCCAAATACCCGCTTGTTTAGCGATTGCTTCGGCCGTAAGCCGGTGGTCACCCGTAATCATCACCACTTTTATTCCCGCGTCTTTCGCCCTTTGGACGGCTTCGGGAACCTCCGGGCGCAAGGAATCAGCCATGCCGTAAAAGCCGCCGAAGGTTAGTCCTTTTAATGTTTCTTTTTCGATCTCTTTGGCCGTCTCTTTCGGCACTTCTTTAAAGGCAAAAGCCACCACGCGCAATCCCCTTCTCGACATATCGTGAAAAATTTTTTCGATCTCCTTATATCTTTTTTCATCGAATTTTTCTTCCTTGCTTTCCCAAAGAATTTTTTCGGCAAGCTCTAGAACCGCCTCCGGCGCTCCGGCCACGGTTATGAAATTTTTGTCTCCCACCCTGTGAACGGTGGCGTGATATTTGTTTTTATAGTCGAACGGCAATTCATGGATGATCGGCGATTCGCGCTCAATATCGTCCTTGTGGAACCCGATTTTTTCCGCCACCACCGCCATCGCGGCTTCGGTGGGATCGCCCGTTACCCTCCACCTGCCCAATTCGTTCGAGAAGATCGCTCGCGCGCTTGCGCAAAACGCCGCGAGTTTTCCGGCGAGAAGCAGATCGCCGTGATTCGCCGGGTCGATGATATTTTCTCCCATTCTCACCTCCCCTTTCGGTTCATAACCCGTCCCGCCGATAAAATATGTTTTACCGCCGACAAAAACCTCCCTCACGATCATTTCGTTTCTGGTTATCGTTCCTGTCTTATCGACGGCAATTACCTGCGCCTGTCCCAGGGCCTCGACCGCCTGCATTTTTTTGATGAGCGCGTTCCGCCGAGCCATGCGCCAAACGCCTGCGGCGAGAACTATCGTAAGCACAAGCGGCAACCCTTCCGGAATGAATGAAACGGCGAGAGCCACAACCGTCGTAAACATCTCTTCGACCGATCTGCCCAAGTACACACCGCTTAAAAAGAAAGTCGCGGATATAAGTGCCGTTGCCCATAAGAGAAAACGGGAAAGGTTGCGGATGTCTTTCTTAAGGGGAATTTCCGTATCGATAACGGCTATCTCTTGGCTGATCTTACCTATCTCCGTTTCAAGTCCGGTCGCGACAACAACGGCCTTGCCCAGTCCGCTCGTAACCGAGGTGCCCTTAAAGACCATATTAAGGAGTTCTCCCGGAGCCACATTGCCGTCCGCAATAACCGCCTCCTGTTTGTGCACCGGAAGCGACTCGCCGGTAAGCGCCGCTTCGTCGACTTGCAGTGTTTTCGATTCGAGCACTCTCGCGTCCGCCGGCACCCTGTCTCCGGCTTGAAGAACGATCACATCGCCCGGCACAAGTTCTCTATCGGCCACGATTGTTTCCGTCCCGCTCCTTAAAACGGCTGCCTGTGTCTCGGCAAATTTACGCAATGCCAAAAGGGCGTCCTGCGCTTTTCCTTCCTGTATCGCGCCGATCACGGCGTTGAAGATAAGAACAAAGAGGATCACAAAACCGTCTACAATGTCGCCCAAAAAAAATACGATCGCGGAGGCCGCAAGTAAAATGTAGATCAGCGGGCTCTGGAACTGGCGGAAAAATATCAGGTAAAGCGGGTCGGGGCGACCGGCGGGAAGCTCGTTCGGACCGTGGACCTCGCGCCGCTTCTGCGCCTCATCATTCGAAAGCCCAGCGTGCAGATCAGTGCCGAGCTTGCGCTCCACATCGGAAAGCGGGAGCGTGTGCCATTTTGTTGCCATCTTGTCATTTTAACATCAAACACTTACAATTGTTCCTAGAACCTGACGAAAAGAGGTGTAGGATGGCTTACTCGGAAAAAGTTCTCGACCACTACAAAAATCCGCGGAATGTCGGCTCCCTGCCCAAGGACGACCCGAACGTGGGAACCGGACTCGTAGGCGCTCCGGAATGCGGAGACGTGATGAAACTGCAAGTCAAAATCGTTAAGAAATGGCGATGTGTTAACTGCGGCAAAACATACGAAAAAAGCGTGGAGGGCGTTGATATAGCCACTATTGCCGAAGGCATTGGCGCAAATAGCATCGAATCATGGGGCGGAGACAAGTGTTGCGATAATCCGCATATCGAGAAAGTCGAATTTATCGAAGACGCCAAATTCAAAACCTTCGGCTGTGGTTCGGCCATTGCTTCAAGCTCGCTTGCAACCGAATGGGTCAAAGGCAAAACGGTGGACGAAGCGCTGAAGATCAAGAACACAGATATCGTGAAAGAACTCAACCTTCCGCCCGTAAAAATCCACTGCTCGGTTTTAGCCGAAGATGCCATCAAAGCCGCAGTTGCCGACTGGCAAAAGAAGCGCGAGAAATCAACCGGAAAGTCTGAAGAAAAGTGACCATATCGCCCCCGCATAAAGCCGGGGCGAATTCTTTTGCGACCAAAAGTTTATATCAGGTAGTGAAAACTCGACTCATAAAATGCGTACGGCAAAGTCGAGTTTCTACTACCTGATATAATTAGTAGTACAATGGCGAAATTCTTCTGGGGCGCGGCTACTTCGTCCCATCAAGTCGAAGGTGGCAACATAAACAACTGGTCCGAATGGGAAGCAAGGACCGCGGAAAAGCGAGCGTTAAAACACGCAAAAACTCCGAGCCACACTTTCCTCAAAAAGTGGCCGCCACACATTCTTAAATCTTTCCCCAATCCTCTGCGTAGCGAAAATTATCTGTCAGGAAGAGCGTGTGACCACTACAACCACTACAAAGAAGATTTCGATATTGCAAAAAAGTTGGGGCATAACGCCCATCGTTTTTCCATCGAATGGTCGCGTATCGAGCCGGAAGAGGGCAAATTCAATCAAAAGGAGATCGATCATTACAAAGAAGTGGTGCGTGCCCTGCGGCAGCACAAACTCGAACCTTTTATTACCCTCTGGCATTGGACTCTTCCTTCGTGGCTCTCCAAAAAAGGTGGGGTGCTTGCGGAGTGCGCCATCCATCGCTTTGAGCGCTACGCCGAAAAAATGGTAAAGGAACTGGGAGGAAACGTCCGGCTCTGGATCACAATCAATGAACCCGATATCTATTCTTTGCAATCTTATCTGCGCGGCAAATGGCCCCCCGAAAAGCAAAATATTATTTCATTTTGCCGAAGCAGACAGCGCCTTGCCGCGATCCACTCGGCAGCGTATAGGAAGATCAAGAATATCCAACCAGAAGCCCAAGTCGGAGCCGCGCTCAACTTGGTCTTTTTTGAATCGGGCGGCGGCGTCATTAACAACATACTCACATTTTTGGCGGATAAATTTTGGAATTATTGGGACCTTGAAAGCGTAAAAAATGCCTCCGATTTCATCGGCCTTAATTATTATTTCCACAATCGCATTGACTACGGCATCAATAAAAATGCGAATAAGGAAATCTCTGATATCGGCTGGGAAATTTATCCTGAAGGCATTTACCGCGTGCTAAAAAATCTCAAAAAATATAATTTGCCGGTTTATGTCACGGAAAGCGGCCTCGCCGATGCGCGCGATGCGCACCGTGCAAATTTTATCAAGAACCATCTCTACTGGGTGAAAAGAGCGGTGAATGAAGGGGTGGACGTTCGCGGTTATTTTTATTGGTCGCTCTTGGACAATTTCGAATGGGACAAAGGTTTTTGGCCGCGCTTCGGGCTCGTTGAAGTCGATTACAAGACGATGGCGCGAAAAATTCGGCCGAGCGCACTGGAATATAAAAAGATCATCGACCAATGGGAATACTAACCAATTGGTTCCTTGTGGCCACCGTAGGCCGCCTTATCCTCGGCAGCACCGCCGTTATTGACAAGTTGCTCCTCAAAAAGGACTATCCAAACCCGCTCGGCTACACTTTTTGGCTCGGCATTTTGGGCTTGTCTACTCTTCTTTTGATACCGATAGGTTTTACCCTAATACCGATTGAGATCGTCTTCCTTGCGCTCATTGCGGGAGCCATTTTCTCTTTCGCGCTTCTTTTTCAGTTTATCGCTCTTTTTGAAGGAGAAGCGTCCAAGGTGCTCATCTTCATCGGCGCGTTGTCGCCAATTTTTACATATACTTTCAGCAACGCGGTACTCGGCGATTCTTTTTCTCCGTTCGAATTTACGGCATTCATCACGCTCATTGCGGGCGGAATGATATTGTTCATGGTAGAAGACGAGCGCTTAAGAAAAAGAATATATCCTCTCGCCGTCTTGAGCGCGCTCCTTTTCGGCCTCTCGAGCACTCTCGCAAAAAGCGTATTCCTCAACGCCGACTTCATAACTGGATTTGTTTGGATGCGAGTCGGCGGGGCGCTTGCGGTCTTGGCCCTGCTCTTTTTCAAGAGCTGCCGCGAGAAAATTATCCGTCCGCCTGCGCACGAAAAACCGAAAAATAAGATCTTTTATATCGCGAACAGGGCTTTTGCCGGCCTCGGTTCGCTTGCGATCGCCTATGCGATTCTCCTCGGCTCTCCGTCTTTAGTAGAAGCAACAACTAACGTGCAATATGTATTCGTAGCGCTCGGAGGCTGGCTTATTCTCAAAGAAAAATTTCGCGGGCGCGAACTTTTTGGAAAGATTTCGGCTATTGCCATTATCTCCGCGGGCATTCTTATCCTTGGCATCGGCAATTACCTGAAAACAAATCCGCCGAATCTCACGAGACCGATCCTTTGGGGCGTAACTTTCTCGCAAAAATTTTCCTCTTATCTCGATCTCGACTGGCGGGAGAACTATAGGGCCATACTTGACGACCTCGGCGCAAAAGACCTGCGGCTCATCGCCTACTGGGACCTTGTGGAACCCGAAAACAATAAATTCGATTTCGCCGATCTCGACTACCAAATGCAACTTGCCGAAGAGCATGGCGCGCGGGTCATCCTTGCCGTCGGCCAAAAAGTTCCGCGCTGGCCGGAATGCCACTTTCCCTCGTGGACGTATAACGTAAGCGATCGCAAGCTTAGCGATGAAATCCTTGAATTTATTGCGGCAACTGTCGAAAGATATAAAGGAAGCCCCGCCTTGCGTTATTGGCAAGTGGAAAACGAAATATTCCTGCCTTTCGGAGTGTGTCCCCTGCTCCAAAGATCGCTTTTTGACGAAGAAATTGCGCTCGTTAAACGGCTTGACCCGGAGCACGGGGTTTTGACGACTTCGAGCGGGGAATTGAGTGTTTGGTTCCCAGAGGCCGCCCGCGGAGATGTTTTCGGAACAACCATCTATCGCCGGGTGCAAAACAGGATATTCGGAGAGATAGAGTATCCCTTGCCGCCCGAGTTCTTTCGTCTCAAGGAAAGATTCTCCCGCATCATAACCGGACGTTATGATCAGAAATACATTGTTGTCGAACTGGCCGCAGAGCCGTGGCTCGGAGTACCCGCCAAGGAAGCGCCGATCGAGGAGCAATTCCGCGTTTTCAACATCGCTTTTTTCGGGGACACGATCGATTACGCTAAGATCGCCGGCTTCGACGAATATTATTTATGGGGAGCAGAATGGTGGTGGTGGCTGAAGGAGAAACATAACTATCCCGAGTTTTGGAAATACGGAAAGGGCATCATTACATCTACACCGTAAGCTTCCTACATTCAAATTGGAATACGACCACTTTATTCCCTTTTATTCCCTGAGTTTGTCGAAGAGATATCTGTAACTAGATGGCCTTCGACTTCGCTCTGCCGTTGCGAGACTTCGCTCAAGCAATAAGCGGGTTTCTTTATCTACGATTTTCATAGGGTTGTCTGGCGGCCGGATTCCAATTTGAACCTTCGCTTCAATCAAAACTTAATAAGCTACCGACAAAAAAACCGCGCCAATTTTGACGCGGTAATCTTATCTTCAAACCACCTAAAAAACTCTTGCCGGCTTAACATCAATACCATGCCTGGCAATCAACGCCTCGAATTCTTCTCCCAGAAGCACCTTCTCTTTAATAAGGACGCGTGCCATCGCAAGAATATTTTTCTCGCCGATGTCGCGCAGTATTTTTTCGGCCCGCTCCTCTTCTTCTTTAAGAATTCTACCTACGTCGTCTTCGGCGAGTATTTTCATTTTTTCGCTTTTGATTATAGAAAAGTTTTCCAGGTTCGCACTGCCATACATCGCGTGCGTTCCTGTTCCTCCTCCGAGTTGATCAACAAAGAATTTTGCCACTCCGGTTGCCTGTTCGCAGTCCTTTTTGGCACCTTCATCTTTTTCGTATCCGGCGACAATTTGAGCCGCACTCCCGCCGAACAGCGCGGCGATCACGTCTCGCGCGTTGTCAAAAGTCCAAACATCTTCTGGCGCACCGAAATCAAAGAAAGTCATCCCGAGATTTTCCTTTCTCGCAATAACGGATATAAGTCGCACGGGCCATCCGTTCCTGCGGGCAACGAGCGCGTGCCCAAGTTCATGAACGGCAGTTTTGAGCAGTTTGTCCTCAGCGATCTCCGCGGCGGAAACGCCCGGTCTGCCAACCAAATACGAAACGATCGCAGCGACTAAATCGCGTTTTTCGATCTTCGCATCCGATTTTTCGGATTGTGCACGCAAAACCGCTCTCTCAAAAGCGCTCTCCACAAGCCCGTAGATATCCGCAGGAGTCGAATGGTTGTGCATAAGATAGGCGAATACATCGGCGCCGAAATCGTCGTGCGGCTTTTGGTCGAAATAAAAGCGGAATATGCCGACCCGCCCCTTTCTGGTAGGCGGCTGAAATTCTATCACATCTGTCGGGCTAAAACGTCCTGCTCGCATCAATTGCTCGTCAAAATCTTCTTCCGGGTCAGCCGTCGTGGCGGAAATGAACAAAATTCCGTTAGGCCTGCCACGAATGCCGTCCAACTCAACATAGAGCTGGTCAGTGGCGCCGTTATCTTCTATAAAACTGTCGAACTGATCCCAAAACAAAACGATGGGGCATTCATTAGATGCGACGTATTTTCGCAAAAGTTCCCACAATTTCTTTACGTCTCCTGCGGTCCACGGCTCTGCTGGGTGTGCCCGAGGAAACTCTCGCACGCTGACAAATCGGGCATTGCCAACTGCAGTTGCAACGTATCTCGCAAAATATGTCTTTCCGGTCCCGGGAGGTCCGGCGAACATCACGCACTTAAAAAAATCTTTATACTGGCCCGAAGAAGCGTTAAAGTTCTTCAAAAGTTCGACGTACGGTTCAATCTGATCGAGAAGGTAATCCGCCCCATGAATTTGGTCTCTCGTCACAGGAGCAAATTGCGCCTGCTTGCTGAAAATAAAATCGCGCTGGCGCTTCTGCAGGGACTTTTGATACTTTTTGGACGTTTTTCTCGAAACCATCTCGCCCCCCTTTTTTTGTTGCCAATATTCTGTTTCTTACTGTAGCACAAGACGCCCGCAAGTTAAAACAACCCTCCTATGTCCCGCACGGTGAGCATCACCATCAGCGCGATAAGAAACGCGAAACCAACGCCATTCGTGTAGGCCTCGACCTTGCGAGAAATTGGAGAACCTTTCAATTTTTCGACAAGAATAAGAAGCAGGCGGCCGCCGTCCAGGGCCGGAAAAGGAATGAGGTTCACTGCGGCGAGATTCAAAGATATGGCGGCAATTATCTGCGCGAGATACAAAAACCCGAGTCCGCCGGCGTCATAAGCGGCGGCGAATACACCGACTGGCCCAACAACACCGGCAAGAAGAGATCCCTGGAAAATAAGATTGTTCACAAGGTAAAAGAGAGCGACAAAAACACTGCTAAAGACATAGAGCGATCTCTTGAACCCTTCACCGATCGCCGCGAAAAACCCCCTCCCCTCCTCGCCTCCTTCGAAGAATAGGACTCCAAGAGCCCCCTCGCCCGGCGCGACTTCGGCGCGCGGAGTCGCGGTTAAAATCACTTCTTCTCCGTTGCGCTTCAAGGTAAACGCGGTCGCCTTGCCTTTATTTTCATTCACGAAACTCACAAAACTCTGCGAATCCTTAAATCCGACAATTGCGTCGCCGGAGAGAATTCCCGCCGCCTCCGCTGGCGAACCGGGCTGAACGTCGCTTACAATTAAGGCCTGCGGCAGTCCGATCATTAATATCACAGTAAGCAAGAACCAGCCGAGAACGAAATTGATCGCCACGCCTGCACCCGTCACAAGAGCCCGTTTCCACGCCGGCTGAAAATAAAATAAACGTTCCCTTTCCGCTTCCGGCAATACCTCGAGCTTCTCTGCGCCGTCCGCAATCCTGTCGCTCTCCCCCGCAATCCTCACAAAACCTCCGAATGGCAGAGCATTTATACTATAAACGGTGCTCTCTTCTCTATTCTCTCTTCTCCCTTCTTGATTTGGCTTCCACGCCCAAATTCTCGGTGGAAAACCGAAACCAAATTCATCCACTTTGAGCCGGAAAAATTTCGCGGCAACAAAATGCCCGGCTTCATGGCCGAGAATAAGCACCGATAAGCCGATTATGACGAAGAAAAATATAAGCATTTGACAACAAATTCATTCTATGCTAACATGTTAGCAGTATCAAATCAACGGAAAAGCGGAGGTTGTGATGAAAATTTATTGTGGTTTCCTGGCAATTCTGTTTACGTTTTTCGCCGTGTTGGTCGCCGAAGCCTATTTCGGAAAAGAAGTCCGTGCCATAGTGGCGTTCGGCTTGGCAGCGCTAGTCGCGACGGGCTTTACTATCGCATTCAGCATCAACGATCTCCGTAAATCCTAATTGCTCATTGTTCGAGCCACTCTCGAAATTATCGCGAGTGGCTTTTTCGTTTCCTTTAATACCTAATAAGTGCGGTTTCTTGTTTTGAGAAGCTATCGGACCCGGCCATGGCTTGGCCCGAGCACATAAGCTTTATGTGCTCGGCATGGTCGGGGAGATGCAGGGCCGATTTGCCGCAGGAGCAAATCGAGCCCGGTTCTCAAAACAAGAAATCGCACGCTCTCTTACTCCTCCAGTTCCTTCAACTTACTGCCAACCAAGTCCTCAATCTGCTTGTTCGCCGCATCCACGTTTTTCTGCGCCTTTTCTTTCGCCTTAAAAACCTCGTCTTCGGTCAACTTATTTTTTGCTTCGCCGTCTTTTCCGCCGGAGGCGGATCCGCCTTTGGCGGACAGTTTTTTGATGAACTCGTCGCGATGGTGCCGCACTTGAATGCGCGAATTCTCCGCCGTCTTTTTAACGAGCTTTGAAAGCTCCTCGCGCCGCTCGGCCATCAAGGGCGGGATTGAGGCAATAATGTTATTGCCGTCGCTTGATACGGAAAATCCCCTCTTCGAGTTCTCGATCGCTTTCGTCACGGCCCCAACCGCGTTTTTGTCCCAAACGTTCACTTGAATGCCGCGCGGAGGAAGGATGCTTAAAGAACCGAGCTGTTTGATCGGCATTTCCTGGTCATAATAGTTCACTTTGACGTCTTCGATCATTTCCACCGAAGGCCGATTGCCGCGGATGGCGCGCAACTCCTCGCTTAATTTGCCGGAAATCGCCTTTAGGTGCGTGTCTAGCTCTTTTAAAAATTGTTCCTGCATATTTGGTCAGTATTTTTGATCAGTATTTGCGTACTTCTATTTTACAATTTCGCATTACTATTATTTTACACTTTTGCGTTACTATTACTTTACATTTTTACATTACTATCATTATAGCACGATTGTGTTATAATGATAGTAAATTTAGTGCGTTGCGTTTAGAGCGTTATGTCTTATGAAAGTAAGTTTTCCAGTTGTAATCTTGGATTAAGCGGGAAGTTCGCCGTTCTCTGCCGCAAGGCAAGAAGCTTGTGCCATAGACGCGCTTGCCCGCCGGAGCCTTGGCGCAGGCGGGGACTTTCGCTCGCCGCATCGCCAGTTAATACAAGTGCTACGGCGTCGAGGAATTCCGAGAAACTGAAATCCTCGGGTGCGATGATTTCTTTGATGAAATCCCGCCTTTTGCCCTCCGGTAATTTTAAGAGTTTTTCAGCTGATTTCAAGTAATCCCCAAGTCGCTCGTTGTGCAAAAGCGCGTGCGCGAGGCCCGGTTTTCCCAAAGAGCTTTTGGCCAGTTTTGCGGCCTCGCTCTTTTTTATTTTTAAATCGCTCTCCAGCCACTTCTCTATCTCCTCTTCGCCCACCGGAGAAAAATACATCTTGTGCAAGCGGGAAAGGAGCGTGGGCAAAATGCTTTCGGGGTCGCTTGTGATGAGCATCAAAACGGTTGAGGCCGGCGGCTCCTCGGCGATGCGGAGGATGGCGTTCTGCGCTTCTTGGGTCATCGTCTCCGCCTGGTCAACGATCGCGGCTCTGCGCTTGCTCACATTCGGCTTTTGCCAGAGGAAATTCTTGAGTTCCCGGACCTTGTCTATGCCGAGTGTCCCGCCTTCGGGCGCGGCAAAAAAACAATCTTGCAGTAATTTCGGCGGCGCAAACTCCCCGTTCTCCAAATAGTTCGCGAAACTCAAAGCCACAGCACGCTTCCCCACCATCGCCGGCCCGTAAAACAAATAACCGTGAGACAACCTCCCGGAATCAGCAAGTTTTTTTAGATCCTTTATTGTTTGCTTGTGACCTATAAGCATATAAACTGAATCTATCCTTGTCTTACTTCAAAGCGATAATCAGACACATTGCCATTCTCAATCTTTAAATTTATTAATGGTTTTGGTGCTTCGCGGAGAACCACATTTTTCTCGTAAATACTTGGGTCATAAATATTAAGGTAAACCCTGTATTCGTCCGCTTGAAATATTTGTGCCCGCACTAATGCACTTGTGTCGTCAACAAGCTCCCAATAATACGACCCAAGATTGCTCTTTGATGCAATTTTTTCCAGTCGCTTCCCGTAGATCAGCAAAAATGGCGAAGAGCTTACGGGGCGAACCGATTCGATAGCATCGTAAAGTTGCCTTGTGCTCTCGAAAGTTTGCCTATGAACCTGTTCTTGATTTAACTCCAATTCTCTGTTCATCTCATCTCTATATTCAAAAGCGTGCGCTTGTTTTTTAATTTTGAACTTCGGGTTTGCTTAGGATTTAGAGTTTCGAATTTAGAATTTTCGAACTTTATCTCTTGTTTAATAAAGTTCGCTTGTAGGTGTCGAGGTGGCTAAGGATGAGGCCGGTGCCTTTGGCAACACAGAAGAGCGGGTCTTCGGCAACATAGGTCTGCACTCCCAAAAATCTTTCGAAGAATTCGGGGAGGTTGTGGAGCTGAACACTGCCGCCCGAGAGCACTATCCCCTTTTCCATAATGTCAGCGACAAGCTCCGGAGGCGTGACGTTGAAGACGTTTTGAATGGAACCGGCTATCTCCATAAGCAATGGATTCAGCGCCTCGGCGATTTCGTTAGAGGTTACGGCAATGTCCTTCGGCAATCCGGTGATAAGGTCCCTGCCGCGGACTTCGTATGTCATTTTTTCCTTCGTCGGCAAGGCGGAACCGATCTCGATCTTCACCATTTCCGCCGTTTGCTCGCCGATCGCGAGCGAATATTTCTTTTTGATGTAGTCGCTTACCGCCTGGTCGAACTTGTTGCCGGCGATGCGCACGCTCGTCCAGGAAACGATGTTGCCCAAAGAAATAACCGCGACCTCGGAAGTGCCGCCGCCGATGTTAATGATCATGTTCCCCGAGCGGGCGTTGATGGGAATACCGGCGCCCAAGGCGGCAAGTATCGGCTCGCGCACGATGAAGGCGCTCCTCGCCCCCGCCTCGCGCGCGGCGTTCACGACGGCACGGCGTTCCGTCTGCGTGATACCAGCCGGAACGGAAACAACGACATCGGGCTTGATGAGATTGAACCAACCGATGGCCTTCCTAATGAAATACGTAAGCATCGCCTTCGTGATGTAATAATCGGCTATAACCCCGTCTTTAAGCGGCCTGTAGGCCATGATCTCGTCCGGCGTGCGCCCGATCATTTCCTTGGCTTCAACGCCAACCGCAAGCACCGAATTCTCGGGCTTGGTTAAGGCGACTATCGTCGGCTCGTTGATGATAAAGCCCTTGCCGGGCACGAAAACAACCGTGTTCGCGGTGCCAAGGTCAATGCCTATTTTCTTCGTAAACATGGTGTATGCGAATAGCGCGCCTCCGCCTTGCGGCTCCGGCAACCCGCCCACCCGAGTTGTACTCGGGCAAGTCGGGCGCGGTGCGAATGCGCACATGCGAATTTTATTACATTCATTTAAGCTGAAACGAAATAAAAAGTCAACCCAGTAACATCACTGCGATAATTTAGTTTTGGCGAAGCCGTCGCAGTGATGTTACTGGGTCAACTACAAATCTAATTTCCTAAAAACTTTTCCTATCCCATTATACCATTCGCGCGAATTGTATAATGGGAAAATATAGGGCAACAGGCGGTTTATTTTAGAAAGATCTGTACGGCTCGTTTGATATCCGATGGCATATCGTAGTTGAAAGAATAAAACACATGCCCGTCTTTCCCTTGATTGCTTAAGATGTCTAGATTATGGAGTAAAATAAGATGCTTCGAGGTTCCCGAAAATGACACTTTGATTTCGCTCGCGATGTCGCCGACAACCATGGGCTGGCTATCGTAAAGAAGTTTGATGATCTTCAGCCGATTGATATTTGCCAGCACTTTGAATATTTGTGTCCACCGCTTCATGTTTTTGATCTTACCACGCCATTGCCTCGATTGTACAATTCGCGCGAATGGTACAATGCGACTATCGCGGCAAGTATTTAAAAATTATCTTCCAAATCGGCCTCTGCAGCGAAATTTTTGTGCTATTTCTTCTTTCTAGTGCTTTGATAAATTTTTTCAAATTGTCGTAACCTTCTCTCTTCATATCTGCCTTCGTAAATACTTCCAAAACTAGTTTCTTTTTAGAAATAATACGAATGCTTCCGTAACTCTTGCGTAAGCCATGTTTTCTTATCGAATACACTTTCCCAACTTTTACGCGTGGCTCCACTAGACGAGTAGTTTGCGTCTTCTTCTTTGCCAGGATCAAAATGATGCTGCGGTCAGAAAACAACATGCTAATTAATTCTCTTTATATCCGCTCCCAAGGCGCGCAAACGCTCATCTATTTTTTCATAGCCGCGGTCGATCTCTTCCACGCCCTCGATCTCCGACTCGCCCGAGGCCACGAGCGCGGCCAAGACGTGCGCGATGCCGGCGCGGAGGTCCCGCACCTTGAGCTTCATGCCTTTAAGAGGTGTCGGGCCGTAAATTTTCGCGTAATGGGCGTCGTCCTTCCCGAAAAAGCGGCAGTGCGCATCCGGCGGGCAATCCCTTAAAATCTCCACCCGCGCACCCATCAGGTCGAGATCGGCAGCATAGCCGAATCTGTCTTCATAAATTGTTTCGTGGATCTCTGACTCACCGTCCGCCTGGGTCAAAAGTATCGTCAAAGGTTGCTGCCAGTCGGTCATGAACCCCGGGTGCACTGCAGTTGTAAGGCGCAGGGGCCGCAAGGAATTCGGACGCGAGAAAATTATGCCGCCGGGAACAACCTCGTACTCCGCTCCCATGCGGCGCATGACGTTCAAAAAAGTTATGAGATGGTCCTGCACGGCGCCTTTGACCAATATCTTCCCGTTCGTCGCTATCGCAAGACACGCGAAAGATACCGCCTCGTTCCTGTCGGGCACGATCCTGTGCCGCACGCCGTGCAAGCGCTCCACTCCTTCAATATAAAAATCGCGGTTGGCTCCGAGTTCGATGATAGCGCCCATCTTTTGGAGCATTTTTACCAAGTCCATTATTTCCGGTTCCAAGGCCGCGTTTTTGAGGACGGTTTTGCCTTTCGCGAGAACGGAAGAGAGAATCGCGTTCTCGGTCGCGCCGACGCTCGGGAATTCGAAGTTGATAGCTGTGCCGTGAAGCCCGTTCTTCGCACTCGCCTTATAACTCGTCTGCGTGATCTCCACTTCCGCCCCCAAGGCGCGCAGGGCTTTGACATGGAGATCAACCGGCCGCGGGCCCACTTTGTCGCCTCCCACGATCGGCACCTCGGCTTCACCCACGCGCGCAAGAAGCGGCCCCAGGGCGAGTATCGGGATGCGGTTACGGCGGGAGAGCTCGGAGACCTTACTGCTTTTTATCTTCGGCGTATGGATATGTAGCTCGTTCTTTTTGATCTCAACGGTACTCCCAACACTGCGGCAAAGCTCCGCCGTGATTTCGGCGTCGCCCACGACCGGAAAATTCTCCAAAACGCACGGCTCATCCGTCAAAAGCGACGCCACCATAAGTTTGGTGGCCGCGTTCTTCGCGCCCATTACTGTTATCTCTCCGGACAATTTTTTTCCGCCTTTGATCTTGAACCTCATATGACGAGGTTATTGTAATCTCTCCGCCAGATATTTTTCCAGCTCCGAGATCTTCACTCTCTCCTGTTTCGCCGTATCGCGGTCACGGACGGTCACGTCTTTTTTCTCCAAGCTGTCGAAGTCGACAGTGATGCAATACGGCGTTCCGATCTCGTCCTGCGCGTAATATCGCTTGCCGATGTTGCCCCGGTCGTCCCAGGCAACGTAAAACTTTTGCCGCAGGTCGTCGTATATTTTCCGCGCGGCCTCAACAAGCTGTGGCTTATTCGCCAAAAGCGGAAAAATGGCGGCTTTGTAAGGTGCGAGGCGCGGCTTAAGCTTTAACAAAACTCTCTCTCCATCTTCGGCATAGGAATCGAGAAGAACGGCAAGGACCGTCCTGTCCACACCCCATGTGGGCTCGATCACGTGCGGCCAGAACTCCTTGCCCTCCGCGTCTTTGTATTTCAAATTTTCCTTAGAATAGTTTTCGTGGTTTTTGAGGTCAAAATCGGTCCTGTATGCCAAACCGTAAAGCTCTTTCCTGCCGAAAGGAAAATCGTAATCGAAATCGATCGTGCGCTTGGAGTAATGCGCGCGCTCCGCCTCCGGAACTTCGTGTTCGTGCACTTTGCCCGCGCCGATGCCGACTTCCGTAAGCCATTTTTGCATCTCTTCGCGCCAAACGTCGAAATATTTCTTCCAATCCTCCTCGCGGATGAAATATTCTATCTCCATCTGTTCGAATTCACGCGTGCGGAAAATGAAATTCCCCGGTGTTATCTCGTTCCTGAAAGCACGGCCGATCTGCGCGATGCCGAAAGGAAGCGTTTTCCGCGCGGTATTTAGAACATTCTTGAAGTCGACAAACATCCCCTGCGCCGTCTCCGGACGCAGATAGGCGACCGAGGCGTCGCTGTGGGCGGGGCCGATGAACGTTTTGAACATCAGTGTGAATTCCCGCGGAGCGGTAAATTGGCCCTTGGCGCCGCAGGCCGGACAGGGCCCGAAAAGCTTTTCGATGTGCTTTGCGCGGTCTGCTTCCGAGAGCGTGTCCAAAAACTTTTTTTCTTTCCGCCAATCGCCTTCCTTCAAAAGTTCGTCCGCCTTGAAACGCTCGTGGCATTTTTTGCATTCGACTAAGGGATCGCTGAATTCCTTGATGTGCCCGCTTGCTTCCCACACTTTAGGATTCATAATGATAGCCGCGTCAAGGCCGACGACGTCATCGCGCCTGCGCACGAACATTTCCCACCAAAGATCTTTGATGTTTTTCTTGAGCTCCGCGCCCAGTGGGCCGTAATCCCAGGAGTTTGCGAGTCCTCCGTAAATTTCCGAACCGGGATAAATAAACCCGCGCCGCTTCGCAAGCGAAATGATTTTATCGATCAAGCTGTTGGACATAAACGTAATACTAATCTACTAATGCGTGCGAATGCAACGAATAATACTAATCAAACTTATTCGCATTATTAGCAGCATTCGAATGAATTCGCATATTGGCATTACATTTATGGCTGCACCCTCCTGTCCCGCGCCGATATTGTTTGATCATAAACCAAGTCGGAGTCTAGCGCGTTGGCCGTGTCGCTCAAGCGCAGGCCGGTAAAGGCATCTGTCGCCTCAAGCCGCGTCTCGCCCATTAAGAGAAACTTCTCCCCCACTTGCGTCGTTGCGGGCGTTACCTCTACCTGGAAGATGGCTTCGATGGGGTCGTTCACCACGCCTTTCGTCGCCGGGATGGAACCAATATTCCATGTGACAAGGCCGGAGTTCGCGTTTATGACCGGAGCGCTTTCGATGTTGCTCTTGATCTGGCCCGTGAATCTTGCTCCGGACTGCAAAAATGCGGAGAGGGCGACGTCGGTGATGTCGGTCGCATAATTTCTGATAATCCAATGGATAGTATATTGCGTCGGCGTGTTCGCTTTTGGTGGATAGGGCCCTTGGTTCAAAATGCCAGAGGCGGCATCGCGCCAAAACGCCTTAACGTCCACCTCTACATATCCTGCAACCTTATTTTCCAAATTCGCCAAGGAAATTGTTTTCTCGGCTGATGTGCCGCTTGGTATTGTGCGCGACTCGATCTGTCCTTCGACTTTCAAGGTATAATTTTTGTCGCTCAAAAGCCGGATCGGGTAAGTCCCCTGCGCCCTCATCGAAAAACTAACCGCGCCGGTCTGACCCGGACCGATATTCAAAAGCTGGGGCGTGTTCGCGCCGAACCAGCTTATCGTATTCGTGCGCGAATCGAAAACAGCGTTCGTCGAAAGCGACTGGAAGTTGAACATCTCGCCCTTGAGTGATGCGCGGATGACGACATCCTGCATGATCAAGTTGGAATTGTTCTTATATGTAAGCGTGTAGGTCAGAATATCGTTCGGCTTCACTATGTAATCTTTTGAATTGTTCAGCCGGATGTCGAGGGATAAGGGCGATGACGCAATCGAGAGGCCAATCGATTGCGCGCCAATCCTGTAAACGTTGCCGAGGAAATCCGATTGCATCGAAACATCAAAGTTGAAGAATGATTGCTCGAAGCCGACGACATTTCCGGTAACGATAATGTTCCCGCTCGAACCGGGCGCCAAGTTGCCAAGGTTCCAGCTGTTATTCGCGATATCTTGGGGTTTCACCGTACTGCGCTCGAAGTTAAAGAATGGCGGATAGTCCATTTTAAGGCGCACGTTCTTAAATTCCATGCTGGAATTGTTGGCATAGGCAATCTTTACTTCAAAACTTTGCCCGCCGTAGACGCTTTCGGGAGCGCTAAGTGTGAGCCCAACCGCCGGACCGCCGACCAGAAGATCGACATTCGCCGATGTTTCGAACTGCGCGCTTGAGGCCTCGCTCGTCGAATATTGCAATTTTGCCGTGACACGTTTCAGGACTTCGCCTCCGCCCAAAACGACAAGATCGAAACTCTCGCGGCCCACGCTTCCGGGACCAAGATCGCCGACGGCCTTCTCTATTACTCTTTGACTCTGCGGACGGCCCAAGATGGCGACGTCATCGGGAACAAAAATGGAAATGCGCGCGTTGCGCAAAATACTGTCCGAGAAATTCGAGAAAGATACGCCGAGCGCGAATGGCTCGCCGACCAATATCCTTGCCGGCTTTGCGAACTCCAAGCTCACGTTCAGGCCTCCGGGAGAATAATATAAGTAAAGTCCGACAGCGGAGAAACCGAAAACAACGAAGGCGAACGCCGCCCAAAACACTCCGCCAAAATTGAATTTCTTGTCCGGCTGCAGTGATCGCGAAATTGTGGGTTTTTTCTCGCCCCAAGGAGAACGATAGTTATTCGGAGGCATAAATTTCAATTTTCAATGCACAATTTTCAATAAATTTTCAATTTTTTAATGATCGAAACGAGAGATTGTTTCGTCGCCTTTGGCTCCTCGCAATGACGGAAGGGGTCATCGCGAGCATAAGCGAAGCGATCTCGTTTGAAAATTTCATAATTGGAGCTTGATTGAAAATTGATAATTGATAATTTCTCTGATTATCCTATTAATATTACTTCATCTTGAGCGCTTCTCGAAACGCAGTTCTTGCAAAAAAATGTTTGGCTCGGCATATGAAAACCTGCTGCTTCGGGCGCCTTGCAGACATCGCAGACGGCTTCCGCCGGGTCCCAACCGAGTTTCTGGAGTATCTCTCTCCAGACAACCTTACCCCCGGATAATGAGCTCCAAAGTTCGGCATCGGCCTCCGCCTCGCCAAGCACTCTTTTAATACGCGCTAGATCAAAAACATCGGCTTTGACTTCGCCGATCTTCAGGGCGTCAACGAGCTGGAGGCCGTTCTTCTCTATGAATCTGGCCTTGACCAAATCGGCGGGCAAAAGATGCCCTGCTAGTTTCGAGGTGATCTTTCTCGCGCTTTTGACCTTGCCTGTCAGCTTGCCGAATCTTTTTGTAAGAAGCGAAACCCGCAAGTCCTGATCCCCGGAATTCTCGCGGTCGAGGACGATCGCTTCGCTGAAATATTCTTTCATGTACGTAATTTAATTTTACCACGTTATAAAAAGATTTTTTAACGCACAAGTTCAAAATGGAATCCAACTGCTAGCAAATCTTATGCGAACCGCAGATAAAGAAACTTGCTTATTGCCTGAGCGGAGTCCCGCAGCGGCGGGACGAAGTCGAAGGCTATCCCAGCTCTAATATCCCTTCGACTACGCTTGCGCTCCGCTCAGGGAATAAAAGTCTCATTATTCACCAATTTTTTAGCAAAAAATTCGCCACTGGATTAACCGGCGGCGGACTTGATTTTTTGTAACAAGAAATCGGCCTTACAGATTGTTCAACTCCGCGTCAATCGCTTGGAATTCGGCGTCAAGATCGCCAAGGTCAATGCTTTGTACTTCCGAAGCGAGTGAACCTGACACCTGCGGAGAGAAAGGCGCTCTGGCCAACCTAACTGCCGCAGGGTACATAAAGAGTCCGATCGATACAAGCGCCAATATTACCGACATCCAAATAAGAAAGAATCCTCTGTTCATGTTATTTAATCTTCATTTGTGGAAGTCGACTCTTTATTCGTCGTCGTCATCATTGTTGTCGTCATCGTTGTCATCTTCCGCCGTCGAGGTTGCGTTGTCATCATCGTCATCATCGTCATCATCGCCGTCACCATCGCCGGCAGCTTGCCCAAGAGCGACTGCGGCTGCATGCACTGCGTCACGCGCGGCCATTACGGCATCGCGCACAACCTTGAGGTCGGCGTGGAGAGCTTCTCTCGTTGCGCCCACGTCAACGCGCAGGTCGTCTTCTTCGCCAATTTCGATGGAATAAATCTTGCCTGTTCGCGCGACTATCGCTGCCCTTGCGTCGCCTATCGCGTCGTTAGCCGCGACAACGGCTGTGCGCACGGCGGCGACATCAACTCCCCTTTCCTCGGCCGCGTCGATACGCTCGATTATTCTTTCCAGTACATCTTCGAGGCGATCCAATACTCGCGAGAAGTGGTTCAATATCCTTTCGTTGAGATCCGCAATCTGTCCGTCAATACGCTCAACGGACCTTCTCTTGGCCGCGTCTCTTACCTCTTCAAGCCGTTCACGCAAATCGGCGCGATGCTCGTCGATGCTCTCCCGAAATGCCGCTTTTCTTGCCTCGATAGCGTTCATAAACTCCGCTCTCCTCGCCTCGATCGCGTCCGCAAGCGATTCCCTTCTCGCCTCAACCGCGGCACGAAGGTCTTCTCTTGTGGCGGTCGCTTGCGTTCTGAAATCCCGAAAAGTTTGCTGTGCCTCATCAAGTTTCACTCTAAATGTATCCTGCGCTTCACGAGTTTGTTCTCGGAATCTTTCCTGAGCATCCTTTAACGAATCTCTAAAACGCGTCGGCGTAGAAGTTTGCGCTCCGACCTGTGAAGCCAGGAGAACCATGACCAACACCGAAAAAACTTTAGTTTTATTCATAGGTTTTATTATACAATATCGCGTTAACCGCAAAAAGCGGCTTTTCCACAGGAGGGTTTATGGAATTATACAACTCTGCTCGAAGGTTTTACGAACGGAATTGACCGTTTATTCTTAAATCCTGCGATCGCAGGATTTAAGAATAAAATAGATAAAGATGCTGTTATAAGCCAACCGCGTTAGCTCCGTACTCTGCTTGTGCTTGTGTGAATTTATCGTACTTCAACTGTTCAATTAAACTACCGCGCGAAAAAGCTGAATATTCCATATACGATTTAGCCTTTTTGGCTGCTTGTTCATCCCAGTTAGCACCGGAATTATCTGCACCATAAACCGCGTCAGCGTGTGAAAATTGTTCGTACTCCAATTGATCAACCAGCCCATCATGAGAAAATGCTGAATATCCTAAATAGGATTTTGCTTTGGCAACCGCATTTTTTTGACTAACCGTCTCGCTTGGTGTTGGTGGAGTGTTTTGATTATCTGCTTGTTTGACTTGGGATGGCGGCGGCGTTGGAGTAGACGCAGGTTTATCTTCGGTTTGGGCGGAAACTTGATTTTCCACAACGTTCGCCGGAGCCGGATTTGGATTTTCGTTTTCGGTGACGACTTGTATGTTTTCTGTTGTTGGTTGCTGGATTGCTTGATTATTTTTTGATGTATCGGTCGTAACTCCAAACAAAACGAAAGAGGTGATTGTTGCGATACCGAAAATTATCGCAGTCTTTTTTCTCGTTATCTCGCCCTTGATAAAACGCGAAAACGCTGTTGGTTTTACTAAACCGACAATCAAGGCGATGAACGAAGCGAAGAACAAAAGTAAAAATAGTGTGTCCATAATTATTATTTTAACTTATTAATTCATCAACGCTAACCTCAAGGGCTTTTGCCACTTTTTTCTAGGTTTCCAGTGTTGGATTTTTATTTTGGTGCGCAGGGCAGGATTCGCCCGTGACTCTTGCGCTCGCCGCCGCCCCGCCTTGCCGGCGAGGCAGGTCACGCAAGGTCTGGGCACCGCCTCATTCAAATTTTCTGCTGAAAATTTGAACTCCGGCGTTCGAATCCCGCTACTCATATGTGGAATTTGAAATGCCCCTTCGCGGGGCACTCAAATTCCACTTGTGCGCAGGGAGGGATTCGAACCCCCGAAGGCGTGATGCCAGCGCGTCTACAGCGCGCCCCGTTTGACCGCTTCGGTACCTGCGCAATGCATTCCTTTTACCTAAAAGAACGAGCGTTGGTTTTTTGAGAAGCTATCGGAGCTCCGACGGGCTTGGTCTCGAAGAGCCGTCGGAGCGAGATGCAGAGCCGATTCGTCGCTGGAACGAATCGAGCTCGGTTCTCAAAAAACTAATGCTCGTTCTTATTCTCCTCTTTTATCGCCTTAAAATCAATACTTTGATTCTCGCGAGCGCCGCTCGTATCGGGTTTAACTTTCTTAAGTTGAGTTGATACGGCGTTATCCGCGCGCAAAAGAAGAACTTTTAGCCGCCGCAAAATTTTCACCAAAAAACCGTTCAAGAATTTATCTATTTTTTCCGGCACGCCGGAAGCAAGCCACTTCTCCCACGCGCCTTTGTGGTCGGGCGGAGTCGCGGGATCCAGGCGCGGCAAAGTGCGCACGGCGACATACAAAATGACGCCGAGAGAGATTAGGAAGATGTTTGTGACGATGAATTGTAACATGCCAATTTTATTAGCGAGTTTACGAGCTTAGAAAATTGTGCATCCCCGCCCTCTATGCACCGATTCTTTTCTTGAGCGCGCGCCACGCACTGCCATAATATTTAAGCTTTCTTTCCCGCATTCTAGCGTCTTGTTCGTAAAGATAAGCTTCGTAGTAGACCAACCTCGAATTTGGAAATTTTCTCTGATGTTCGGCTATTCTGCGCTCAATGTCATTAGTATAACCGATATAAAATTCACCACTTTTGCTATCCCTCATTACATAAACGTAATACATGCTTAGAGGGCGGGGTGAAATATAATTGGCTTTTATAAGTTTCTAAAAGCCAATTATATTTCAATTCTACTAAACTGTTCCACTTTCACGTTCTCCCCTACTTTGGCTATCACTTCATTTACGAGGTCTTTCACGGTGCGCGATTCGTCTTTGATGTAGGGCTGGCTCAGAAGTTCCTTCGTATCCTTCGGCGCGGCGGCCGCAATCTGCATAGCAAGCTCGTGCGCCAAGTGCCGGAAAGGATCGGAACGGACAACGAAATCCGTCTCGGCCCTTAAGTCCAAAAGCACGCCGATGCGCCCATTGTGCACGTATGAATGAATGAGTCCCGCCCCGGCGCTCCGCCCGGCTCGCTTTTCAACTTTCTCCAGGCCTTTCTCGCGGAGCAAAGCCATCGCCGCGTCAAAGTTGCCCTTGGCGTCGCTTAAGGCGCGCTTGCAATCCATCACTCCGGCACCGGTAATTTCCCTAAGTTTTTGGATGTCTGCTGGCTTCATGCTCTTTTACCGACGGATTTTCCGCAACGGCCTGCTCTTTCTTCTCTACTCTTGCCGCAAATCCTTTTTCGATCGCCGCCTCGATCTTATTGAAAAACCAGTCGATGCTTCTTCGGGCGCTATCATTCCCCGGAACGAGATAATTTGCCGACGCCGGGTCCGCGTCAACGTTCGCCAAGGCAACGATGGGGATATGGGCTCGCTTCGCCTCGCGCACGGCGGTGTGATGCATCACGGGGTCAATGGTAATAAGCACGTCCGGCAATTTTGTCATGTACTCCAACCCTTCAAAAAGTTCCTTCAGGCGATTCATCTCGCGCTCTAAAAGCAAACGCTCTTTTTTCGTGTATTTATCGAGCGCGCCCGAGGCAAGGTCACGCCGCAACTGCAAAAAATATTCCGTCCTCTTCGAGACAACTTTGAAGTTGGTGATGATGCCTCCCGCCCAGCGATTCACGACGTAGGGCAAGCGCAGTTTCTTCGCGAGTTCCAAGACACGCGCTTGCGCGGCCGGTTGTGTGGCGACCAAGAGCGGAAGCCCGCCCCCTCGCACCACCTCGCCCACGAATCCCACGACACGTTCCATCGCCTCTGCGGTTTTTTCGAGGTTGATGAGCTCTATGCCGCCGCGGTTCAAGATGACGTATTGCTTCATCTCCGGCCTGGTCTTCGTTTTCTTTAAGCCATAAAAAACCCCGGCCTCGATCATCTCGAGCACCTCTGGAGACGCCGGTTCCGGGTACACCGGAGCGGCTGCGGCTGGTTGTGTGATTTCGCTAGACATTAAACAAAAGTATATAAAAATTTGCCGTTTCCTGTCAATCGGCTTAAGATTTAGCTAATTACATGGATAAAGAACCTATTGTATTTCCCAAACCGGAAAACCATGGCGAAATGGAAGATGAACGCGGCCCAATCCAGGAAGAAAAGATCATCAATATCGAAACGATGCGAAAAGATGCTGATCAACTTGCAAGGATCGACCGCTTGCGCGGCATGACTTTTGAGCGGCTTCACTTTGCGGCAACAAACGAGAACCTAACAATGGAGGACATCGACAAACTGAATTTTGGCGTAGACGACAAGGCCACACTTCGCGGCGCGGTCATAGCACGCACAGACAAAGAAGATTTCAGAGAACTAGCTGAGCAACTAGGCAAGCGGGTCGAGGAATTGGAACAAGAAAATATCCGCCTGCGGCTGGATAAGAATTAAGAAAGCACCCTCGTTAGCTCGTCAGCTCATTAGTGCTGTTTATCTCGTACAAATTTCCTTACTTCCAGAACAGTTTTTAAATTTACTACCATTATAACACAATTGTGTTATAATGATAGTGAAAATTTGGGGATCAAAAAATGGAGGGGGGGGGAGAAACATTTCTGTTTCTCCCCCCTTTTTATGGCAGCATGTAGCTGCCTTGCGTCTCGACGTTACACTTGTTCAGTGTTCGGAGACAGCGGTGAAATCTTGGGGGCGGCCTGACCTGCGAACGCAGGAGCCGCCCCGCAGTCATCAATTGGCTTTCTTCCGGCTGACCCAAGCTGCGCTAGCTTGGACCCGAACCGAAAGTTCTCTTACAACCTTCTCGACGTCTCGAGCAGGTTGCAAGAGCAGGAACCGGATTACCGCAGTGAACGCGGATTCACGGCATAGCCTCGGAATGCCCTGCCAGTAGACGGCAGAATCACTCCTACTAACCTGTACCTCATCAACTGACAAACCGAGAAACGCCGATGGCCTTGGCGACCGTCTTTCTGGGGCCGCTGTACCAGCTGTGAACCCCCGCAAAAAAGGCAGCGGCAGGCGTTCCCGGCTTGTGGTGAGTTTATCGAACCATCCGAACTGAAAATTTAAAGAACTGCTAGGGGGATCAAGCGGCCTGTACCCAGTTACCGCTCTACGATCGCCGGTTTTTATTGCCAGCAACCGTTCCCCCACCTCGAACCGCAAATAAATTTCCGAGTCGAGGTGGGAGGGGGACACGAATGACTTCAAAGTCATCGCGTGTCCCCCCGAATGTTTCTAAAGCCGAGAGGCATAGGCAGTGGGTCTCTGGGAGCAACAAGAACATGGCTTCCTCCCGTCGCATACCTTCGACCAGCGACTAAAACGCATCGCTGGATTTTCTGAGAAAAATAAAAGGGCTGGGGGTGTGGCCTCCTGCCTTCGGCAGAACGGCCTCACCCTTCGGCGTGGATCAATTAGACGGAGCGTCCACTAAAGGGCATTATAGCATACTTTTTATAATTTCGTCAAGGGCATCAAAAACCCTTATTTTGCAAGAGGTTTTTGGCTATTATTGCGAATCAAATGATTAATCGCTAGTGGCTAATTTGACTTATTTTGAAAACTTTTGATATGCTATCTAACAGATACTTAAACAAATGAGGTTTTCTGAAATGATGAAGAAGGTTGCATGCCTGATTGCTGTATTGTGCGCGCTCGGTCCCGTCTCTTTTGCGGCAACAAAAAAAGAGAATGCGAAACTTAAGGTTTTTGTATCGCTCACCGCATGGGAAAACGAGCTAGGCAAGAATGATGGTCGTGATCCACAACGCTTCTACGCCGTACTAGAACCCAAGTCCCTAAACTCCCCCAAAGAAAACATTGTCTGCACTATCAAAGTCGGCCCTTATGGTTATCGTGTCAGATTTGGGGCCGAAGAATGGGAAACTAAAAATCTGGAAAACGTACATTCTTGGTTTCTGAGCGCAGGACAAGTCGTTGATGGGAAATATATGTCTAGTCTGTTTACCGTTATAGCTCTGCCGTTAGCTCGTGAGTCTGGCAATAACCAATTAAACGTCTCACTACCTGTCCCTTATTCAGTAGTAATAAACCCCACAACAGATGAAGGCGGGCGATTGAATTTGTTCTTATCTATGGCAAAAGAATTGAATGCTCAAGAACTTCATTGTTCCGTTGAAAAAGTCCGCTGAACAGAAAACGAGCAGAAATTCCAAAAAAAAATTCACCCGCAAATCACGCGGGTGATCTTAATTCCATAGAAAATGTTGTAGTGGTCGCCGAATACTAGCTTATAACTCCGCCGCCAAGCATTTCATAACTATTTTCCTCGCCCGCCTTCGTATCACTCCGGCGCGACACGCCTGCCTTCGCACTGCTTCGGCATGGTAAATAAAACACCGCCGACTGGCCGGGGGCGATTGCTTTTTGGGGTTTCTCAAAAAGCACGCGGAACGACGCGGACTTGCGCGAGCTCGCGGCCGCGGATTGACGCGGACTATTTTTTTCTGCGTTCGTCTGCGTACTGTCTGCGTAAATCAGCGTGGCGGCAGCCAACGGCTGACGGTAGCGCACGCGCGCTAAAACTCTTATTCCACCATTCGCTCGAATTAGAGAAGGTAAATCTGGCATTAAAAAATTCGTATCGGCGAGCTCAATCTCATTTTTGTACAACGCCGGGTTGTCGTCCCCTTCCGCGACTACGATTGTATTCGTCCGCACATCTTTTTCGGCAACGTAAAGCGGAGTATGCGTGTGCATGCCTTTTTGATGCTTGATGTTGCCTATCCCCTCCCTCTGTCCGAGAGTATAAAGATGCGCGCCGCTGTGCTCACCAAGTTTTTCGCCTTTCAGGTTCAAAACTGCACCATTCCGCTCGGGAATATATTGCGCAAGAAAATCCGCAAGCGTCACTTGGCCTAAAAAACAGATACCCTGCGAGTCCTTCTTTTCGGCCGTCGGCAGTCCCGCCTTGCGCGCGATCTCCCGCACTTCAGATTTCAAATAATCCCCTATCGGGAAGAGGCAGTGGCGCAATTTCTCCTGCGTCAAAGTCCACAAGAAATAGGACTGGTCTTTGTTGCCGTCCTTGGCAGTATTCAACGAAAAATTCGAAGCACGAATATCGAAATTCGAAACAAATTCCAAATTAAAACGTTCTAAATTCGAAACGTGTTTGTTTTTTAAAATTTGGGATTTAATTATTGTTTCGGATTTCGGATTTCGGATTTCGGATTTAATGACATAGTGCCCAGTCGCCACATAATCCGCCCCTGCCACCCGCGCTTTATCGAAAAACAAGCCGAATTTTATTTCGCGGTTGCACATCACATCCGGATTAGGCGTGAGCCCCTGTCGGTAGCCCTCCACCATATAATCCACCACGCGCTTTTTGTATTCCTCCTCGAAGTCCCATGAGTAGAAAGGAATGCCCAATTTTTGCGCAACGCGCTTTGCGTCCTCGGCATCCCGCTCGGCACAGCCATCAAGATTGTAGCAGCGCATAAAAACACCGGTTATGTCGTAACCGGCTCCTTTCAAAAGCAGAGCCGCAACCGAAGAATCCACTCCTCCAGAGAGCGCTACGAATATCCTTTCGGCAGCAGTTTTTGTTCTCTCTTGACTCCTTTTCATGGCCATGCTATAATACCCCATAGGAACACCCTCGGGGCTGAAATCGGACACTAAGCAATCATAAGGAATTCTCTCGACCTTTGGAATGTTTGCTGTGATTGATTGACGAACGCCGTGAGTTTTGGACTTCGGATGGCGATTTCCGCCGGAGTGTGAAACCCAAGGCATTCATACGGCCTGCCGTTCAGTATTTCCTGGACCCAGGCGATTTTTTTCTCTGATACCCTCGCGATGTTCGCCCCCTTCGGGATAAATTTTCTGATCATCTGGTTCATCTTCTCCACCTGCCCCTTCTCCCAGCTATGATACGGATGACAGAAGAAGACCGGCGCATGTAGGATCGCGGACATCTGCTCATGGTGGCGGAAGCAGACATCGTTGTCGATCGTAACCGACCGCACATAGAGCTGCGCGCCGATCAGGCGATCGAGGACGAAATTGATCGTGGCCACCTTGCGATCCAGAAGTTTCACGATGACGACGTAGCGGCTTTTGCGTTCGACAAGGACGAGCAAGGCGCCTGAACCGCGTTTTCCCGATACGATGAAATCGGCTTCCCAGTCGCCGAAAAAGCGTCTGTTCTCAATGCTTTTGGGCCGATCATCAATGAATGTTCTGCCCTCGATCAGAGTTCGGGCGGTCTGCTGTTTGAGCTTCTTCCCTCGTTGCCACAGATATTGCTCGTACGGTCTTCCGTAGACGCTTTTCACAAAAGCGTACACCGCGTCTTTGCCAACCCTGGGCAGGCGCGTCTCGACGAACGCGATGCGGCCCGCGATGCCCTCCGGCGACCAAAACCGTTTCAATTTCTGCTGTACGAATTGCCGCAACGCGTCATGCATGACCACTTTCAGACGCTGGTGTCATGCCCGCCAGTAGCGCACGTATGTCTTGTGGTGCGCTTTCTTCGCGACATAGACCCCTTTTACACTGTTGCGCCGGATTTCGTCCGACACGCTCGACCGCGGAGCTGAAAACATGGGATTCAAAGCTCTCGAAAAGAAATTGCATATGCAAATATTTTTTGCCCATGCTTACCATTCCTGGGAGCGTGGATCGAACGAGAATGCGAACGGGCTCATCCGGAGGTTTTTCCCCAAGAAAACCGACTTCCGCAATATATCAGACGCAGAGATCCGCCTCGTCGAGCGGCTCCTGAACTCGAGGCCAAGGAAACGGCTTGGCTGGAAGACGCCGTATCAGGTATTCTACGAACTAACCGGTGTTGCACTTCAAAGTTGAATGTACCTTGTCAGATGTCAATTTCTTAAGTATCTCCTCACCGCCATGAAGCTCGAAAACACGCCGATGCCAATGCCGAAAATCAGTTGATAAAAAAGTAACAGGGCAAGGTGAGAATAAAAATATTGAAAAAGGTTAAGCCCGGGAATAAATGCCTCAAGCCGCGGCGAGGCAACATACACGAGTGGTGCCGCAAGTAGCATGCTCACGACCGCCCCAAGAACACCCTGGATCAGGCCCTCGACCATCGAGGGGCCGCGCACCAAAGAATTCGAGGCGCCAACGAGGCGCATAATGCTGATCTCTTCGCGGTTCGAATAGATGGCTATCCTGATGGTGTTGAAGACCACAAGCCCGGCCACAAGCGCGAGGAAGATGGTGAGTGCCAAGCCGCCGCGGTTCACGTTGTCAATGATGGAGGCGAGTCGTTCGATAACTATCTGGTTTTCCGTGTAGCTTACGGAATCGATGTGCGTCTTCAAATTCGGACTTTCAAGATAGCTCGCGATCGAGGCATACTGGTCGGGACTGGTTGCCTTGACGTTCAAGGACGCCTCAAGCGGGTTAGAGTCGAGCTCGTTGATACCCTGGCTGATGATCGGATCATTTGCATGCTTCTCTTTGAATATCTCTAGCGCCCTGTCGCGCGAAACGTATTCCACGCTTTTTACCTCCGACAAACTCTCGAGCGACTGCTTAATGTTTAAAATGTCGTCCTCGGACGTGGTCGTCTTGAAATAAACGCTGATATCGATCTTGTCCTGAATTGATGCGACGGCGCTATCCGCCACAACATCGAAAAGCACGAGCCCGTGGAAGACGAGTAGCGCCAAAACCATGATCGCCACCGTCGCGGCCGAAAGTAATCCGTTCCTGCGGAAATTCTGAAGACCGTAGTGAATTATGCGGGATAAAATAGTGAGCATGCTAATCTACAAATTTATACTAATAATACGAATGTCGCTGTAGCTCAATAATGCAAATATACGAATTAGTTTATTGGTATGTTGCGCTAAAGCGCCATTAGTATCATTCGCATGCATTAGTATATTGGTATTACACTAAAATGTACTTTCCTTTCTCTTCATCTCTAATTATACGCCCGCGGTCGAGGGTTACCACGCGCCGGTCCAAGGCATTGATGACTTCTTTGTCGTGAGTGGCGAGGATTACAGTCGTGCCAAGCTTATTTATTTTTTCAAGAAGTTTTATGATCTCGTAAGCGTTGAGGGGGTCAAGGTTGCCCGTGGGCTCGTCCGCGATCACCACTTCCGGCCTGTGGATCATCGCCCGCGCGATGCCGACTCGCTGTTTTTCGCCGCCCGAAAGCTGTGCCGGGAAATTATTTCCCTTGTCTCCCAGTCCCACCATGTCCAAAACCTGCGGCACGAGTTCATTTATCTCGTGCTGGGAACGGCCGGCGACTTCCATCGCGAAGGCAACGTTCTCCCACGCCGTCTTTGTGGGCAAAAGGCGGAAATCCTGAAAAACAACGCCGACGTGGCGCCTGAAAGCCGGGAGGTCATCATCGCGCAACTTGTTCACTTCGTATTGATTGAAGTAAATCCGGCCCTTGCTCGGCCTCTCCTCCCCTATGAGAAGCTTTATGACCGTGGACTTCCCTGCTCCGGACCTGCCCGCCAAGGAAACGAATTCGCCGGGAGCAACGTCAAAACTCACGTCTTCAAGCGCGACGGAGTTAAGGTGATGATTATAGACCTTGGAAACGGATTGAAATGCGATCATTGTGTTATTTTAATAATTCTAACTCGGCTTCGATAAATTCGTCCAGTTCTCCGGCTAAAACTTTGTCCACTTGACTCGTCTCCACGTTCGTGCGCGTGTCTTTCACGAGCTGATAAGGATTCATCACATAGTTGCGGAGCTGTTGGCCCCACTCCGGCTTAACTTTCGCGCGCAAATTGCCGATCTCTTCCACGTGATGCTTTTGCATTAGGTGAAAAATTTTTGCTTTGAGGAGTTTGAGTGCTTTCTCGCGATTTTGCACCTGCGAACGCTCGGCGCGCGAACTCGCGGAAAGTCCCGTGGGCTCGTGCACGATGCGCACCGCAGTTTCAACCTTATTCACATTTTGTCCGCCGGGTCCGCCGGAACGCGCGAACTCGAACTTCAAGTCCTTTTCTGGAATTTCGAGTTTCGATTCGTCCACTTGCGGCAGGTCGGGCACAACCTCAACGAGCGCGAACGATGTATGCCGTAACTGTTTTGCGGAAAACGGCGAGATGCGCACGAGGCGGTGCACGCCGGATTCATGTTTCAGATAGCCATAGGAGTAATCCCCTTTTATTTCCATGGTTGGCGAACGCGGGCTGTCATCCAAAATTTTCATCTGCCATCCACGCTTCTTCGCATAGGCCTGATACATCAGGAAAAGCATCCTCGCCCAATCCTCGGCGTCTTCGCCGCCCGCTCCCGGGTAAACAGAGAGCACTGCCGCCTGTTTGTCGTACGGGCCGGTAAATAATGTTTTGAGCTCAAGGTCGCGGAACTTGCGCTTGGCATCAAAAAATCCACCCTCGGTGAAATTCTTCTCGAGCGCGACGATCGCGCCCTCCACTTCCTTATGCTTTGTAACCAGGTCCTGAAGCTGGCCAAGCGTCTTTATCTTCTCGTCCGCCGCCGTGCGGTTTTGCCCGCCTCCGCCATGCTTCGGCGAGGCAAGCCAAAAATCCGGGCGCGACATTTCGGCCTCTATCTCCGCAATATCTTTTTCTTTCTTCGCGAGGTCAAAGCCGCCCGGCCAAGCGCCGGGCCTCAACCGCGAACTCTGCTAACTTTTTTTTGTAGTCGATATTCATTTTTATTTAACCTGTTATCTCCACTGCAACCGCGCTCATATCATCGGGCTTGGAACGAATATTTACTTCCTTGCCCATGCCCGATCGCTCTTTTGCTTTTTCTACCAAAGTTTTCACCAATTTCTCCGGGCTGGGATAAATCTTCGCCGTTCCGGCAATTTCATCGAATGTCAGATTATCGTGGATCCCGTCGGATGTTAAAAGCACGATGTCGCCGCTCTGGATATCTAAAACTCCGCTTTGCATGTCCTCGGCGCCTTCTTTCTCGCTGATATTTCCCATAGACCGTGAGATTTGATTTCTGCGCTCAAAGTAATGGTATAAAGGAGATCCGTTGGGTGTTTCTTTTAAAAGGTCTTCTTGGTTTTTCGCATTCGAAAGCATTGACTCAAAAATTTCTCTTTGACCCTTCGGAAGATCCGGTTTCTCATATTTTAATATATCGTCATCGTCGCTGATTTGCTCCAAAAAAAGTTCATCGGCGTATTTTATATAAAGCCTCGAGTCCCCCACGTGGGCGTAAACCAAACAGCGCTTGCCGTTGTCTTCGATGAACTTGACTACGGTTGCGGTCGTGTCCGGGGCCTTCCTGCCGTAACCCTGCCGCAATTTTTTAAGCTCTTCGCCCGCTTCGCGCAAAGCTCTTTCCAGAAGATTCTTCCACCCTTGTTTGCGAACGTCTTCGGTATTTTCTTGCGCAAGCCGCTCGAAAAATCCGGTAATATAATCTCTCACGACACTGCTCGCCTTTTCTCCCGCCTCGTGGCCGCCCATGCCGTCAAAAACGGCGAAGAGGCCAAGGTCGAGGCGATTAATGATCGCGTCTTCGTTGCGCTCCGGATGCTTCTCGCTCGGAATCGACTCCGCCGCGGAATTCAAAATCCGCTCGAATGATTTTTCTCGCTCTGGCCCATGCAATTTTTCAGTCATCTTATTAAAATACATTTTACCACGAAATTCGGCGAAAAGCAATCGCCCCTCCGTAGGGAGAGGCGAAGAAACATTATTCTGAGGGAGTAACATCGCGCGGGGCGTAATAGTTCCGAGCTTTTTCGAGATCGGCTCGCCACTGCGCGGCAATCGCATCTGTGCGAACAAGCACAGTTAATTTTTCTGTCCTGTACGCATATTCGGAAAAGGGGCGTACCGCCGGCTCTTCCAAGCGTACGTAAGTGCCGGTCAGCGACTCGTCAACAACAACGTCGACGTTTTCGGCGCGAACGTTGATTGATCGTCCAAAGCCATCCGCGAGCGGGAGAATTCTTACTCTCAATTCATCCGCGACGCAACCTGCATCTTGGATTGGATAAGTCCCGGGCGGTAGCTGCTCCTGGCCACAAGCAACCGTCGCACTAGCGATCAATACGACTGCAAAGACAATCAGAATTTCACCTTTTTTCACGTGCTTTCCTCCTTGTCCTTCAGGATCAAGTCCTTAAGGAACTATGGGCATTATAGCATGGGCTTGATTTAAAAGCAAGTCCGTCTGTTAGAAACGAAAAGGTCGGCGCATGCCGACCCACCTCTCGTTCAAATCCGGTGAGCCACCCCCGGGATTTGAACCCGGAACCTCTACTTTACGAAAGTATTGCTCTGCCGTTGAGCTAGGGTGGCTTAATGGAAAATTTAACAATTTCCGCACAAAATTTCAAGCGAGAAAAAAACAGCCCCGACTTTGTCGGGGCTACTGTTTTCATTATTTAGGAACTTTTTATTCGGCCTTAACAACGATCGTTCCGTAATAGCCCAACTTCAAGTGGTCGTGATATTGCCAGTTACCGACTCGCTCGAAAATGAATGACCACTCCCCGCCCGGCTCGATGCCGCGGCAGGAATCAAACGAGGGCGCGGCTCCTTCCGCGCAGTGTTCGTTCAAGGTCGTACCATCGTAGACCGCGTGCGTCGGGTGCATGGCAGTTGCCGGCCAAATTGGGCGAGAACTTTCATTCCTGAATATAACCTTGTCCCCCGGCGCTATCGGACCTAATTCCTGTGGATCAAACCCGCTGTCCGTATAAGTGACGACTGCGGTTATACCCGAACCAACGACCATCTCAGGGACGTCGGAGCCCGGAACCGGAACTGCAGATGTAACGCCATTGCCTTCGCCCTCATTGTCCGCCGGCGCAATCGCCTGCTCAACACTTTTATTAAAAAATAGTACGCTGCCTATCGTAATTAAAAGTCCTCCGACGAGTCCCACAACCACGAACATTATCAGTTTTTTGAGCATAGGGTTAAGTATAGCACGGGCGTAAAATTACAAATTACAAGCACCAAATTACAAACAAATTCTAATCTCGAAATTCTAATTTCAAAACGTTTTGAATTTTTTACTTAGAATTTTGGCGTTGTTTGTGATTTGTAATTTAGGATTTGAAATTTTTACTTTATGCTCATCAGTATCGCCCCCATGGTCAAGAGCACCGCGCCGAGGCCGGACTTCCAAGTTAGTGATTCGCTCAAAAAAAGCACAGCAAGAACAAGAACGAACACCACGCTTAAACGGTCAAGCGCGGCAACGCCAGACGCCGGCCCGTGTTTCAATGCTAAAAAATAGAAAAGCCAGGAAGTCGCTCCGGCAATTCCCGAAAGCGCGATGAAGGCGAGCGCTTTGTTGTCGATAGTCGAGAGAAGTTTTGCTTTGCCAAGGAGAAGAGAAACTGCAACTAAAAACGCCGCCATGATCACGGCACGCACTGTTGTGGCAAGCGTGGAATCCAAATTTTGTATGCCGATCTTTCCGAAAATAGCGACAAGCGCCGCAAAAGTAGCGGAGAGAAGGGCGAATAAAATCCAAGCGGACATACCTTTATTATATCTTATGCAAAAACAAGATAAAGAATTTTTATTCTAATGTTCTCAAGAACATTAGAATAAGACGGGTCAAAACAACATACCAACATTCTCAAGTTTGTTGGTATGTTGTGGACAAAAAAACCCGCGCCGCGCCTCGTTTGATGAGGCAGAGCGCGGGGTTATGGTTTCGGCGAAGGTCGGAAAAGAATGTAGACGAGAATAGCGGTGACGACTAAAGCGATGGCTATCCTTACTACAAAGATCTGTACGAGAAAACAGGCGTAGACAACCCAAAGCGGGAGAAAGATAGCTACGTAAATTTTTGCTCTCCGAGAGATCGTTCTACCGTTCTCCCAATTCTTGAGTGCCGGACCAACCCATTTATTCTTCAGTATCGCGGCGTGGATCTTCGGCGACCCGCGCGCGTAACACCAACATGCGAGCAACAAGAACGGTTCGGAGGGCATGAGTGGCAGAAATATTGCGGCGAGCCAAAGAAGAGCGAAAAAGTGGCCGAACGCAAGAAAGAATCGCCTCTTCAGGTCCCATGTCACGCGCCACCGCCTTTTTTTAATGGGCTAAGATAATTATCACATAACACGAAAAGAAAAGGCGCAGACATTGTCTGTGCCTTGTGATTTTTCTCTTATTTCACGCTTCGATCGGCAACGCTTACGAAACGAAATTGTTCCGATCTCATTGCGGGCACAAGAGTAGGAGTATTGTCGGATTCCATCGAAAGTGTCGGTACCGACTTCGCGATATGCGTTACGCGGCTTAGGGCTTCGGGAACACTCTCCTCGAATCGAAGATGTTCCGTCGGACCCACAACTTCGCCGTTCTCCACCAGGAACACTCCGTGCAAGGTGGTGCCTGTCGTCCGGCCATCCTGATTGTGCGTCGCGCGGATGTAATGAAGAGTGGTGATCCAAAGGGTTGGCCCCTTGGAATCTCTGATCATTTCCTCCACATTAGACGCGCCGCCTACGACCGCGAGGTGCAGAGGCATAGCGCCCATGCTCCTCATAGAGGCCGGCAGTGCGTGGCCGGTCGAGGCAGTTCCATATTTTTTCGCCAAAGCGGTGTCATAGGCAACACCTCTCGCGATTCCGTTTTCAACCAAGACAAGCTTGCTCTTCGGGTATCCTTCGTAATCAAAAGATTGTGGAATACCTTCGGGGTTTAAAGGATCGTCCGAGATGGTGATATTTTCTCCCATCGCGCGAGTTCCAAGCTTTCCGCTAAAAAAGCTTGTTCCGTCATGGTATGCTTTTCCATTCCATGCCTCGGCTTGGCCGGAGAAAATGGCGAGTAGACCCGCCCAGCAAGACGGTTCCATGATCACGTCCAACCGTTGTGGGCCGGATTTTCCGCCAAATGGATTTATTCTCTTGCCGCCATGCCGTAGAAGATACAATCTCATTTTTGTACAGCGCCGGGTTGTCGTCCCCTTCCGCGACTACGACGGTGTTAGCTCGCATATTCTTTTCTACCACATAAACCGGCTTGAACTCTTTCCGCGTTAGTCCGCGTTCAGTCCGCGTCGGTCTGCGATTGGCCAAGCCAATATGCCTCTGCCCGAGCGTATAAAGATGCGCGCCATCATGCTCGCCGATCTTTTCGCCGGCAACCGTCAAAACCGCCCCTCTCTTCGGCGCAATATAAGTACGCAAAAAATCGCCTAAGTCCACTTGACCAAGAAAACAAATCCCCTGCGAGTCCTTTTTCTCGGCCGTCGGCAACCCCGCTTTACGGGCGAGCTCCCGCACTTCGGATTTCAAATAATCACCTATTGGGAAAAGGCAATGGCGCAATTTTTCCTGCGTTAAGGTCCAGAGGAAGTAGGACTGTTCCTTCTGCGCGTCATGCGCAGTTATCAACGAATAACTAATTTTGTCACAAATTTGCGAATTGCTCTTGCTGCCACTCATTCGTAAATTCGTAATCGATTCGATATTCGCTGATGAGCGTAAGCGCACATAGTGTCCCGTCGCCACATAATCCGCCCCCGCCGCCCGCGCCTTATCAAAAAACAAACCGAACTTTATCTCGCGGTTGCACATCACGTCCGGATTGGGCGTGAGCCCCTGCCGATAGCCCTCCACCATATAATCCACCACGCGCTTTTTGTATTCCTCCTCGAAATCCCAAACGTAGAAAGGAATACCCAGTTTTTGCGCAACGCGCCTCGCATCCTTGGCATCCCGCTCGGCACAGCCATCCAAGTTATAGCAACGCATAAAAACGCCTGTTACGTCATAACCGGCTTCCTTTAACAACAACGCCGCGACGGAAGAATCTACCCCGCCGGATAGCGCTACAAAAACCTTCTTTTCCCCGGCCTCTTGACTTCTTTTCATATCTTTGCTACAATACCCCCCAGGAAGTCAAAACTCAATATTGGAGGTGTTTCGATGGTAAATATCTTGCTTTTTCTGTTGACTGTGGCAACGTACTCCACACTGTGGATTTGGGATAATGGATACGCCGTCGGCTTCAGGAAGCGGGCCACGGTTGTCGCGTTGTTTTCTCTGCTCTGCCTGCCTTTCAATATCAACGGCTACGTGCTCACGGTTTTGGGCAACGCCGTGGGTGAAAATGGGGTCTATTCCATTTTCTCTCTGTATCAAAAAACCGACGGCGATGCGTTTACCCTACTCGGCCTTGCCGGATACCAGAACGCGGGGCGGAATGCGGGGACCGGAATCGGCCTTGCAATCTATCAAAGAGTGGGAAACGAAAGAGGTTCGCTCACAAGAACTTTCGGCGCATTTACCGCTCTTCGAGCCGCAGATATTCCCTCAAGCAGTCCGGGGTCCAACTAATAATCGGGGTTGTTTGCCCCGCGAGGTAAAACCTTGCGGGGTATTTTTTTCCCCCGCAATAATGTCCCCGCGGTGTCGGGACGACGGAAGAATCCACTCCGCCGGATAGCGCTACGAAGACCTTTCTTTTAAGAGGGGTTTCTTGTCCTGGGCGTAGTCGAAGGATGTTTGTTTATGCTTATTCCAAATTCTGGCCATATTCGTTTCGTTCTATCACAGATGAAATCCAATTTTCGAAATCTTCGAACGTTTCTTTTGTCGCCCCTATTCCGTGGAATGTTTGTCTTGAAGGATAAGCAACCGCACCGAATTCAAACCCCACTGGATCGTTCAGGGTGGGTGCCGGTCCGTGTCCTTCACAATCCATGAATATTAAGTTTTTGATGGTTGGGCTTGTCATTTCATGTGCCGATCTTCCAATCGCCTTTCTCGATGAATGCTTCGATGGTCTGACGCTTTGCTTTATTAAGGGCGTTCGAATGAGAAAGACGGCTCTGTTTGGTATAGTCGGAAAGCGTCACGATTTTTTTGTGCTCCAGATACGCCAGCCGCTTGTGATAACTGTTGGTGAGCGCACGACCGACGATTTCTTCCATGACCGCAGTTTTATTATTCGTTTGGAATTCTTTGAAAGCGTCGTAGTATCTGGCGCGATCGATAAACTTGATATTGATAGGCACGTATCCTTCGCGGATAAGCAGGTAATTATTGATCGCCCGGCCGATTCTGCCATTACCGTCAATAAACGGATGCGCGTACTCGAAGGCAAGGTGTAATCGGGCGATCCTCCGCACGATATGTTCATGACTTGAAGAGTTGTATTCCGCGAGCATCTTTTTCATGAGTTCGGGAATTTCGGATGCGTGCGGCGCGATATGCGTTCCTACGCGTACGCGCTCCTCGCCCGCGCGGAATCTTCCGACGATTTCATCGCGGATATTGGAAATGAGCATTTTATGCAAAAACAAGATGACGTCCTCGGTAAGCTCCTGTTCTTTCGCTCGCTTGTCGATATATTCCACCACGCGTGCGAGGTTTTTCGCTTCGAAGAGCTCGCGCTCGGAGACGTATCGATCGAGATCGATCTGGAGAAGAATCTTTTCCGTCTCCTCGAGAGAAAGCGTACTGTTCTCGATGGCGTTGGAGTTATATACATGTTCCGGAATTTCCGCTTCCGCGATCATCTTGAGCAATGACTCTTTCCCGGGTGAGATGCGGTAATAGCGCTCGCGAAGTTCGATTATTTTTTTGTATATATTGAGCGTTCTGGCCATATAAGCTAAGTATAATAAAGTTAACCATTATTGTCAAATAACCGTGAATTATACCAAAAAATCTACTTATTTCACGATATATACGTCCATTTTTGCATAGTACAGCGTGGAAACTATGCAAAAAGTACAAACAAAAGTGTACCATTCGCAAAACGTGGGTATCCCAGCCATATTTGCTTAATTTTTCAAAAGTTAAGCAAATCGTTCCAAGCTCTCAAATTTGGTTTTACAGATGGTCAATGTTACAACCGGTGGCAAACTCTTATTCTCGGCACAAAGTTCGTCTCAGGGGCAAACAAGTGGTGAATTCGGGTAAAACAAAACCGCCTTTCGGGCGGTCTTGGTTTAAATCGTGGCAACCGGCACTTGTGATCTCCGTCCCCTTTTGCTTGGTTCAAACTTCAGCGGACCTAAAACCATTTGAAACTTAAGCCCTTCATTCGTGTATGTTGCTACGAATACCCTTTCAACGGTCGCCTTTTTTTGCCCTTGACCTTTCATGGCAATAGGAGTATAATGCACAGCAGGAAACTAAATCAAGAAAAAGGGGCGGATTGATGAGAAAAACCTTGCTCTGGGTTAGTTGTTTGATCGTTGTGGTGGGATTCGGTTCAACATCGTGCAAAACCCAATCGGAGGCTCCAAAAACGGGGTCGGCGATTGAGGTCGCCGCACAAAGAGAAAAGGAGTTTAATTCTTTGGCGGACAAGGCTAAGGATCTCGACATATCGTGTTCGAGGTCGTACATGAAAGAATGTTCCACGCTCATCGAAAAAGCAGCTACGGACCGGCGGCTGAGAGATGATCTTGGGCGAGCCGGCGACGAAGAAATAATGGTCTTTGCTAAAGATCGGTTTTCTTCCGGAAACGGCTGGGTCGACGTCAATGCCGATGCCGATTCCGAGGAAATCGCTGAGTTCATACAAAATAATGCGGGCAAAAAATTGCAGGAGCTGGACTTTGATCTATTAAGAGAACGAGCGGGCCAATTCGGTATATTGTGTTGGAGTAGAGAGGCCGAGATTTGTTTAGCGCTGATCAGTAAAGTCGAGCAAAACCCCGATCTCCGGAAGGCATGCGAACTTGCGAAATCTAAAAACGTTGCCATATTCCTGGATGATCACTTCGCAGTCCATGTCGGTTTTGTTTACGTGGACGCAAATGCAAACCCGCAGGAAATCACGGAGTTCTTAGTGGGGACGAAAACCAACTAGCCATCCTTAGGGTAGGCCGCTGAAATACGAGCGGCCTTTTTGTTTTTCTGGTTGGGCTTCATAAAATTGATGTTCTACGAAAATTATGCGAAAATATCAATAATGGGCATAAACATTCGTAACTGGGCAGGAAAATCTGGCACAAAGACATACATCGCGATCGCGGTTGCGGCGGTCGTGGTTTTGGGCGGATATTTCGCACTACGAAGCGAACCCGACGCCTCGAGAACCTACGCTGCCGCAGTTCGGGCCAACCTTGAACAAGTAGTGAGCGTTACAGGAACGGTAAAGCCGGCCAAAGACGTTGACCTGGCATTCGAGAAAAGCGGACGCGTGGCATATGTGGGAGCTAGAGTGGGCGGCTTCGTTTCCGCGGGCTCGGTACTCGTCAAACTCGACGCGAGCGAACTAAAGGCCCAGCTCGACAAAGCTCTTGCCGACCTCGCTTCGAATCAGGCGGATCTCGAAAAGAACGAGCTTATCTTAACTAACTACTATGAAAGCGCGGATGACACTCTAAACGATGCTTACACGAAAGCGACGGACGCGGTGCGCGAAGATCTGGACGACTTCTTCACCGATGATGAAAAAAATCCGCAACTAACTTTCGGCACGAAAGATCTGCAGATCGAGAATGACATAGAAAATCAGCGGCTCATGGTCACGCCCGAACTGAACACGTGGCTTAGAGAGCTTCAAACCCTCGGCACTTCACCCGCCGAGCTCGAAACGGCGCTTGCCAAAGCTAGAGTCCGCCTCGAAGCAATTCGTAAGCTCATGGATCTCGCTCTTACAGCCGTCATTGAATCAACAAACCTTTCGGCTGCGAATGTGACGACCTACAGGGACAACGCCAACTCCGGCAGAGCGAGCGTGAACACCGCGCTCTCCGCCGCAGTCGCCGCCGAACAAAGCATCGGCACGCAAAAAGCTACGATCGTGTCAAAATCTGCAAGCGTACAAAGCTACGCGGCAAGCGCGGAAAACATCAGGGCACAACTTGAGAAAACGTCCCTTTACGCGCCGATAAGCGGCACAGTGACCAAGCAAGACGCGGAGGTTGGCGAAATAATTACCGCGAATTCGGTTGTTATTTCCATTATCTCCGCATCGGAATTCGAAATCGAAGCGAACATCCCGGAAGCCGACATTGCGAAAGTTAAGCGGGCGGACAGCGCGAATATTACTCTCGACGCCTACGGTAATGACATAGTTTTTGAAGCAACGGTCACTATGATCGATCCAGCCGCAACCGTGATCGACGGAGTGCCGACATATAAAACGACGCTTGTCTTCCGCACAAGAGACAAGCGCATCAAATCTGGGATGACCGCGAATATAGACATCGTCACGGCCACAAAAGAAAACGCTCTCGTTGTTCCGCGCCGAGCGGTTATAAGTAAAAATGGGAGGAAATTCGTACTTGTCGATGTCGGAGAAAAAGAGCCTGAAGAGCGAGCCGTAGAAACCGGACTCATCGGTTCGGATGGCAACATTGAGATCATAAGCGGTCTTACCGAAGGAGAAAGGATCGTTTCTTCCGGCGTGCAGTAAAATAAATATGCCTTCACCTCTTATCGAGGTCAAAAATCTCAAAAAAATCTACTCCGGAGAGGGAGTGGATACTCCGGCGTTGCGCGGTGTTTCACTTTCAATTGAATCTGGAGAATTCGTCGCCGTGATGGGTGCATCCGGCTCGGGCAAATCGACACTTTTGCATATTCTCGGATTTCTTGATAGGCCTACAAGCGGAACTTATTTTTTCGACGGCAAAGCGATGGATGATTATTCGGACGAGGAACTTGCCGGCGTGCGCAATAAAAAAATGGGGTTTGTTTTCCAGGCGTTTAACCTGCTTGCGCGCGCGACAGTGTTCGAAAACGTCCGCCTGCCGCTTCTCTACTCCGGCATCAAGGAATCCCTTTGGGACGGCATCGCGAAAAAATCCGTGGAATCAGTTGGGTTGGAACAGAGAATGAACCACGAAGCGGCGAAGCTTTCCGGCGGCGAAAAACAGCGCGTGGCCATCGCCCGCGCGCTTGTTTGCGACCCGCAGGTCATTTTCGCCGATGAACCGACTGGAAACCTTGACTCCGCTTCGGGCAAGATCGTTATGGAGGTCATCCAGCGCCTGAACGAAAAGCAGGGGCGGACAGTGGTCTTAATTACCCACGAAAGCTACACCGCCGGAGTGGCGCGGCGTATCATCAATGTCCACGACGGGATGATCGAGAAAGACGAAAAGGTCAAACACCGACACATTGCAAGCGATAATTTTTCCAAATAATGGCTGGCCCAAGAACGCAAGCCGGAAGGCGTAGCGCGATTGGCGGCCAGTCTTTACCGAGCACATAAGTTATGTATTACATCTACGTCATTCAAAATCACAAGGATAGTCAGACATATATCGGCTATACAAATGACCTGAGAAGGAGACTCAAAGAACATCGGGATAAGAAACCTGAGTTGATATATTATGAAGCTTATAAATCCGAACAAGATGCGCGATTGCGCGAAAGGAAGCTAAAACAAAGAGGTCAAACAGTGCGACGCCTAAAAGAAAGATTGGTGAATAGCCTAAAATAACTTATGTGCTCGGTGCTCAATCTCGCAACCACTCGGACTACGCAAAAAAACAATTAATTTAAACTTGTCCTCGCGGGCAAAATTGGCATGACGATAAAAAATTCGGTGAAAACGGCTTTAAAGGGGCTCGCTGAACACAAATCCCGTTCGGCTTTGACGATTTTGGGGATAGTAGTTGGCATCACGGCAATTATTATGGTGATGTCCCTCGGTCGCGGGGCGGAAAATCTTATTCTTGACCAGATCCAAAGCATCGGCGCCAAAACCATTGCCGTTATTCCCGGTCGCGAACCAAGTGGCCCCACGGATATAATTTCCACCTTTACCGATTCGTTGAAAGACCGCGATCTCGCGTTTCTCGAGAAAAAAGAAAATGTTCCCCACCTTGCGAAAGCCATGCCCGTCGTCTTCGGAGCGGAAACGGTTTCTTACGCCGGCGAAACTTATCGCCCCAACATTTTCGGACTTACAAATCTTTTTACCGATATTTATCACGTTTTCCCGGCAACGGGACGCCTTTTCGAGGAAGAAGAAATAAAAAACTATGCCGACATTGCAATAATTGGCGCTCGCGTAAGGGAAGAACTTTTTGGCCTCGATGATCCGCTAGGCGAAAAAATAAGAATAAAAGGGAGGAACTTCCGCGTCATCGGCGTTCTAGGACAAGAGGGACAATCTTCATTCCTTAATTTCGATGAAGTGGTCATCGTCCCCTACACCACGGCACAGCGATATATCTTCGGCATCAAATATTTCCATCGGCTCGTTCTTGAAGCGGACTTAGAGGAAAATGTTTTGGTTACTGTCGAAGATATTAAAAGAACATTGCGCGAATCGCACAATATTACCGATCCCGAAAAAGACGACTTCTTCGTGCAGACGCAGGCGGATGCCTTGGAAACCGTTGGCGCTATTACCGGCGCACTTACCCTGTTTCTAACCGCGGTCGCCGCTATCTCCCTTGTTGTGGGGGGCATCGGCATTATGAACATCATGCTCGTATCCGTGACCGAGCGGACACGCGAAATCGGTTTGCGCAAAGCCGTTGGCGCAACGGGGCGCGACATTCTGCGGCAATTCCTTTTTGAAGCGGTGATGCTCACTGGTTTCGGCGGAGCCGTGGGCGTCACGCTTGGAATAACTCTTTCATTCCTCGTATCTTTGGCGCTCGCCCGCTTCGCCGGCCTCGACTGGATTTTCTCCATTCCACCTACGGCGATTTTCCTCGGCCTCGGGGTTGCCGCCGCCGTCGGGCTTGTTTTCGGGATATATCCGGCGCGCCAGGCAGCGCTTAAGAATCCGATTGACGCCCTACGCTACGAATAAGCGGGGGTGATATCCGCGATTATTTTCTTCCTCCTCAACAATTCCATGGAATTGTTGAATGGGTAGAGGACCACGCAAACAAACCACGTTGTCTTGTTGTTGTTATAATGAAAATGTGATCAGGAAGATTGGCGGCAAATACGTGGTCTTATCAGAAACCACCGGCAGGCGATTCGGCTCATACCGAACGAAAAAAGAGGCGTTGAAGCGCCTGTGGCAGATAGAATTTTTCTCCGCCAAAGGCGGATCCGCCTCCGGCGGAAAACACCTAAAGAAAAAACTTAAATGAACGGAACCGAAAACATTTCCCGAATCTTCCCGACAATCGGCTTAATTGTCTTTGCCGGCGCGCTTCTCTTCTTCGCGGTCATAAGTTTGATACTTAATTACCACTGGAGAAAACACGGCGTAGGCCTCGCGGGTTTGAGCCGCGCGAAAATCTTCTACTTCGGTGTTTCCGGGATATTGCTTGTGGCGATGGCCACTTTGTTATTTTTAATCAACCAATGACAGAACTACAGGCAGATGAAAAAATTTTGATAGAACGGCGGCGTTTTTGGCTTCCCTTCGCCGCGGAAAGCGTGTCCCTTCTTATTGCGGCCGTCCTACCGCTTTTCGCAGTCGCCTTCGCCGGTTCACTGCCCGAGGAATTCGCCTCGCTCTTTGCCGCATATCGGACATTTGCGCTGTTTCTTGCCACGAGCTGGTTTCTTGTCATTTGGATAATATTCTTTGTTGCCTGGACGAACTACTATCTCGATGTGCTCCTTATAACCACGAAGCGGGTGGTGGACATTGAGCAGGTCGGTCTTTTCGCGCGCGATCAGGCGGAAATGCGAATCGAAAACATCCAGGACATCAAAGTAGAAATAGTTGGTGTCTTTGCCTCACTGCTTCATTTTGGCAATATCCACATCCAGACCGCGGGAGTGAACAAAGAATTCGTAATCAAAAACATCCACGACCCGCAAGGCGTGAAGGACGCGATAATGAGGCAGCACGACGCGGTGGCCAATAGTGATTAGTGCTTCTTTTTTTCTGCTTCTCTTTTCTTGCTTCTCTCTTTTTTTATTTTCTTATTCGCGCGAATTAGAAATGGTAGAGATTACCATTTTAACAACCGCCGGCAACGGATCGGCTAGGCGATAGTAAACAGTTAGATTTTCCTGTCTGCGATCCAAAATATCGAGCTGGTTAAGAATACGAAGATGTTTTGATGTCGAAGTGAAAGACAATTTAATTTCGCGAGCAATATCCGCCACGGAAAGTTCCTTTTTCGACTTAAGAAGCCGAAGGATCGCCAATCGCCGCCTATTGGCCAGCCCTTTAAATATTTTTTCCAATTCTTTCATTTCTCTAATCTATCATACTTTCTTATTCGCGCGAATAAGAAAGTATGACGAAACTTGACTTAACCTTTTTCTACTCGTTCAACATATTGTCCCGTTTCCGTGTTAATGCGGATCATATCCCCTTCGTTGATGAATAATGGGGCGCTGACCTTGCCTCCGCCCTCTATCTCCACCACCTTCGTGCCGCCTTGGGCGGTATTTCCTCTTATCGCCGGAGGCGCTTCGGTCACTTTGAAATCCATCTTGATTGGGAGTTTGGCGCGGATAACCTTGTCGCCGAAAACCACGGTTGTAACTTCGGTGCTCGGTTTCAAAAAGTGACCTTGTTCGCCTAAAATTTCCGCAGAGAGCATAAAACGGTTCGCGGAGTTCCCCTTCTCGTGGAACCAATACTCGTCTAATGCTTGCGCCGAGCCCGGCTTGCCCTGAGCTTGTCGAAGGGGTTTTTTATAGATAAACATCGCCGGTTTCTTTTCGATGTCGGCTTCTTCGAAATTATCCGACGGCTGGAAATTGCGGTCTAAAACTTTGCCCGTAACCAAATTGCGGATTTTGGTCTGCACGACGGCCTTCCTCTGCTGCATGCGCAAAAAACCGGAATCGAGCACCTCGTAGGGCTGTCCGTCCATGACGAAAATTACTCCTTTTTTTAGATCGGTGTAAGATAACATGGTTCGACAAGCTCACCACATAATTGGTTAAAATCTTAGCAAGAACTTTCCGAGAAAACAAGTGTCCCGACTAAAAGTCGGGACAAAACGCTATGAATTATCTTTGAAGTTTTCTGTGCTTGGCAATGGATAATGCTCGGCAAACTGAGGTTCTCCTGTATCCATCATTCTTGCCAGATCAATGGCAGGTTTTACTCTCCCCAAAAACCGCTGCCGATAAATCTTCGCGTGAAAAATAGGATTTTCGTCTGCTTCCCGCCTAATGCCGAGGCCATTTAGGGGCGTACCCCGGCCGCCGCAATCAACAAAAGCATCAAGTGGCAATGTGCGATAACCGCGCCGAGCATATTCTTTTTCCCAACGCGTCCACCGACGCAAGAGTTTTTTGAAACCGACACATTCGCCCATGTAAATATAACTTACAGCATAACCGAAGATTGAACCTGCATGGACATATCTCTTCTGAAGTGTTTTGTCTGAAAGCAACGAAGCGAAAAACTGAAAAATCCTTTCTATCATATTGAGCACCTCTCTAAGCGCTTATTAAACTAATAAGATCATAGCACAATCCGTGAAAACCCAAAACCGCCTCGACTAAAGGCGGCTTCGGTGGAAAAATATCCTAACTATTTCCGCGTCAGTCAGCGGCCGCGAGCTCGCGCAAGTCCGCTTCCTTCCGCGAATCAACGCAGGGCGTTGATTACTATTCCTCTCTTCCTCTCGGTGGGCGGTCGCCCCGGTCATTCCTGGGACCGCGGGTCGAACCATCCGGTTCCTCGATCTTGAGGTTTACGCGGGCATTGTTTTTGATGCCAACGATCCTCAAAAGCGAACGGATGGATTTTGCCGTGGAACCCTCGCGTCCGACAACCTGTCCCATGTCCATCGGATTTACCTTGAGCGAGAGCAAGACACCCATCTCGTCCACCTTGCGGTTCACCTTGACATCGTCAGGGTGGTCCACAAGCGACTTAACCAGGTATTCCAAGAACTCCTGATCGGCTGTTTTACTGGCCATGATTTATTTTCGGTAATTCTATTCTCTCTGTCTTTCGACCTTTCTTATCCTTCGTTTGATTGCGATTGCTGAAACAATATCGACGCTGATTTGCGCTGATGCGGGCGGCGCTTCATTTTAGTGATAAAACAGCGCTTGTTGCCATTGCCGCCCGACGCAGATCTACGCAGAAATTGAAAATGCCCAGATTCCGGATCACTAACAATTTGCTACATTATACACCCATTTTCCGCCGCTGTCAAGCGGCGGCGTTTACGGTTTTAGATTTAAGTGCCCGTCGGGGTTGTGGGTTTTAAGCAGCTTGCTCTGGGGCTGGACTTACGGCTGGAGCGGTTTCGGGTGCGGATGCGGCTGCGACGGCCGGTGCGGCGGCTTCGGGTTTTTTCATCTTCACGGCAATTTTAGGAGAAAAGATGACACCTTGGTTCACGAACAGGTTATGAATGCTTGGTGTCGGCTGTGCACCGATCTTTAACCAATGCAAAACACGCTCCTTCTCCAATGAGGCCTTCTTCGTTATCGGATCGTAAATGCCGACTTGCTCCACCGGCGGCCCGCCCAACTTTGAGCGCTTTTCGGCCACAACGATGCGGTAGCTCGGCTGGTGCTTTTTCCCAACACGCTGAAATTTGATGGCTAACATGAATATAAGAATATGCGAGAACTAAAAATTGGTCAAGACACCAGAAACCCCGCTCAAGCGGGGTTTCTTTTTTCTCTTTTTCGAAAAAGAGCGAAATCTATCTCCTCCCGCCAGATGGCGCTTCCGTGTGGTCGCGCAATCTGCGGATAAGGTCCGAGGCATAGTCGCGTCCGCCCAAGCCGAAGGCCAGGCCTCCAGCCAAAGCAAGCATCGCGATAAAGCCGGTAATAATGCTGTTGATAATGCTCACAGCAATATTAAGCTGCACCAATGCCGTAAGGAATCCGAAGATGATCACAGCCCACCACGTAAGCGCGCCCAAGAAGTGCGCCGCGTGGAGCCGCGCGCTCAAGACCGAAGCGGAAATGAGTCGGCGAAGGAAACTGCCAAGCACAACCGCCGCGAGCATGATCAAGACCGCGGCAATAATGTTCGGGATGTAGCCCAAGACGTCCCTCAAGAAACTCGAGAGAGCGAAAAGGCCTAAAATGTCGGAAGCGGCAAGTAAGAACGCAACGACGATGAACCAGTAAACCAATCTTCCCAAAAAGTGTGAACCACGCAAGCGGAGGCCGGCGCGCTCGAAGTAAGGGGCAAGCCCCAAACGAGCGAGAAGGGAATCCAATCGCGCAGCGTCAAAAATTTTCTCCACCAAGGTTCCCAAACCAGCAGCGACGATAAGGCCGACGATAAAGACAACCAGAGCGCCGATAAGGTTCGGAACATACTGGGTAACGCCCAGCCACAAACCCTGCAAAGAACTTACTACCACGTCCGTCCAACTTTGAACTATCATTTTGTTTTAATGTCCGGTTTTCTTAATCGACCTTTCGAAAGTTATAAGTAAAATACCCCTTTTCACTAAACCTCTCTGCTTTGGGGTACCCCTTTATTCTACAAGATTTGAGATTTTCGCGTGTGGATAACTATCGCTCGCCCGCCAACCTTGCGAGAACCCGTCTTGCTCGCCCAGCGACTCACTGCGACTTGTCCTCGACAATTTGCGGCGGCTTCGCCGCCGACCATGCCAAATTGTCTGCGGGGTTCTCGCAAAGGACGGGCTTCGCTCATATGAAAAAATCTCTGCCCGCCTCCGCAATTCTCCCGAACGTATCGACGTTCGGTACGGGCGGGTGCGCCCCGAAATAAATTTTCGCCTTTTTGTGGACCTAGCCGGAATCGAACCGGCGTCTCGGCAACCCCGAAGCAAATCTGTGGACCCACCGGGAATTGAACCCGGACCTCAGCAATGCGAATGCTGCGTAATGCCGTTTTACTATGGGCCCGTGTTAGGCCCACAGATTTGCAACGGGGCGAGTGCGAATGTTCCCGATTTTATTAACGAGCAAAACGAGTTTAGAAAATCGCAATCCGCCAAAGCTCTAGCGTAGGCTGGACACCGTTCTGCCGTTGAACCATAGGCCCATTTTGTTTAATGGGAACTATGGCGAAAATTACTACGGGGTAAAAATGCTGCGCGGCGTCCCGTAGTGAAATTCGGCTCTGTCAAATAGACGCAGTCTGCCGAATTTCTACTATCGGGATAATGCCGTTTTACTATGGGCCCGATGCGGTTAGAATAACACTTCGCGGGAAGGAGTTCAATTAGAATCCGTCCCAAAAACGCTAAATTTTATTTCTTGAGTAATTTATCCCGGGCGTAGTCGAAGGAGGGGATAAAATTTGGCGAATTTACTGTGTTTTTGAAAGTAGGCCTTCGACAAGCTCAGGTAATAACTATTTTTGATTTGAGATGGGTTTTGCTACCGGAAAAGCGCGATCATCGAAGGCAGCCAGTCCGGCAGAAATATGAATATCTCAATCGCGATAAGAATAATAATCACCAATTCCAGAAAATTGCTCTTTTGTGAAGATATCAGATCAAGAAGGGTAGTGTTATTTTCCGATAAAAATGAGATTTTTTCGTTCAAAATACTGAAACGGTCGCGCAAATCGTATTCAACGCGTAATTTATTGTATAAATCTTCAAGCTCTTCCCGCTCCCATGTGTCATCCGGTTTATCGAAAAGCGCGAGATTGGTTACCGTGTGCTGCTTTACGGAAAGTATTTTTCCGACCTGGCGCAAAAGATCTTTCTCCCTAAATTGCGTGCGTCCGGTATTTTTAATGTTTTCAACAACCTTACCTAATTCTTGGAGTTGTCCGTCGATCTCTTCTTCGTATCGATCGAGCGCGACCGACTGCGCCGAAACGTAAGAAATAATCTTCATCTTCTCCACGTCTAGTTCTTTAAGAAATGTTTCATCCGAGCCGATATCTTCCTTTTCGCCGCCGACGTAAACTTTCATCGTATCCGTGTATTCATACGACTCCCTGCGACTTTTGACGAAAGGCGCTACTTCCTTTAAGAATTGGCGGACGAGGTCCTTTTTAACGTTCCAGAAAGTCACTGTGCCGAATTTTGTGATAACTACGTGCGCGTCGTCCAAAAGCTGCAAAACTATCGGGTGGTCGCGCGTAAGATAGCGGTACTTCTTGACGTTGTCCTGCAAACGTTTGAGGTCGATCTGCTCCCCCACATAACGGGTCTCGACTAGATACCTTTTTAAATTTGCTTTCTTAACTCTGGGCATCGTATTAATTGTACCCCGGCCCGCATCTTGTATGCACTTGACATATTAATATAAAATATGCTATAATTACTTTGTAATTTCCTGACCCGTTATGGGCAGGTGGTTCGCCACAAGGCGAACAACGGCTGGCTCCGAGCCAATCGGAGTGTTCGTTAACAAATAAAAGGAGGTTGCTATGTTTTCTGGTTTTCTGGAAGTGGCGAATGCCGTGGAATCTTTTTCTGTGCTTGCGGCCACCGTCCTCATACTTGTCACGTTGAGGCCGGCTCGCGCGTTTCGGTCACCAAAGGCCGCCTTCACGTTCTTCGTTGCAGCGGGAATGGCCGCACCCCTCTTTCTCGCCGCCTGCTTCAAACGGGGCTCTGTTGAGTATGCCTATGGGATGTTCGAAGAGTTTGTAAGTTCTTCGTTGCCCACTTAACCACTAACCCATCTGAGTTCAACAAAGGGCGCGTCCGACGACGCGCCCTTCCACTTTTTTGAACTGCGATCAATTACCCTATTACTACTAATTACAACAAATTACCGTTTTCTATCGCTGATGTTTTTCCGGAGTACCAGCAGGTGAATTCATGCTTGTTTTTTGAGCATCATAGGCAGCATACATCGTGGACTTTGGCAGATCTTCAAATCCTGCCGCCTTCGCGGCATCAAGGGCATCGTGGTAATCCCCGTACGTTTCCACGGAAGGATTCTTTTCGTAGACCTTGCCGAGGTTATGAAGCTTTTTGAGGACCTTCTCGTGATTCTCTGGAATCGGTTTAATGACTACGCCTTCCTCGTCTACAAAAATCTCTTCAAAACTCCGCTTCGTGCGTTCTACGGATTCACTCGCAATTTTTTCGTTTAAATGTTTAGACATGGGCTTAGTATATAAAATTTTTCTCGTTTTGTCAAATTTCCATCGGCTTTGAGATTGGTGAATAATGGTCATTCCGAGCTTTGCGAGGAATCTCGATCGGCAAATTGCTGGGGTTTGAGATTCTTCGGACTCACGCCCTCAGAATGACAAAGAAAAACGCTTATTCACCTCATCGCTATTCGAGTTTCAGCGACACTAACTTAGATGTTCCGTCCTCATTCAACGTAACTCCGTAAAGTACGTCTGCGGCTTCCATTGTCGCTCTGTTATGCGTGACAATGACAAATTGTGTTTTTTTGGAAAACTCTTTGAGCATTTCGGCGAATCGGCGGGCATTGCGATCATCAAGCGGCGCGTCGATCTCGTCCAAAACAAGGAACGGCGGCGGACTCACCGATATCATCGCGAAAATAGCCGCGATGCCGACCAAACTCCTCTCGCCTCCCGAAAGCACCTCAAGCGAGCTGATCTTTTTCCGTGGCAATTTCAAATTTATCAAAACCCCGCCGACCGCTTCTTCCGCTTCTTCCTCTTCGTCTTCGAATTCCTCCGCTGCCGATTCCAACTCTTCATCTACTCTCTTCTCTATTCTCTCTTCTTTCTTCTCTACTCTAAGCCGCGCCTGCCCCCCGCCGAACATCAAACCGAAGAATTTTTCGAACTCGTCGTTGATCTTAACAAGCGCCTTATCGAATTCCGTGTGCAATTTTTCGTTGAGCCCGGAAATAAGCTGGCCCAAATCTGCCACTGCTTTTTCGAGGTCTTCGGATTCCTTTTTCAAAAATTCATAGCGGGTTTCGGTTTCACGCGCTTCCTTCATCAGCGCCTCGTCAATATCTCCGATCGAAGCCAGGTCACCACGTAATTTGAAGATCCTCCGCTCGGCTTCGCGCAATTCGGGCATATCGCCGGATGGCTTCCAATGCTCAAAATCGCGCGCCTCACGCCCCGCCTGCCCGATCTGCCGCAAAAGCTCTTCCCTCCTCAAGTCCAGACGCTCTTTTTCGAAAAGCACTTCTCTGTTTTTTAATTGCCATTTTTCGATCTTGTCCTTGGCCACTTCCACTTCGCGCACCGCCGCCTTGAATGATTTGTAAAATTCCTCTTGCCCCTTCTCGAGCTGCCCTTCTTGGGCTTTCAAGTCACGCATGGTGGCCTCTAGTCCGGCGAGTTCCTGATTCACCTTTTTGAGCTGGCTTTCGAGTTCCGGTGCAACTTGCTTCACCACCGCCTTATTGCCGCCCGCAATCCACTCTTCTATGCGCTCCAACGCCGACTCAACCGCAGAGCGAAGTTCCACAAAATCGCCGCCGAGCCCCGCTTTGAGCTCTTCTCTCACACTTTTAAGCAAACTTAGGGCTTCGCCCGTGGGCGGCCCGGTCGTTCCTGATTTAACGCTAAGTTCTATCTGCGCCTCAAGCCGTCCTAGGTCTTTTTCCAGTTGCCTCCGCTTCTCGAGAAGATCCTGGGTTTCCGCCTTGATCTTTTTGAGCATCTCGCGCTCTTCCGGCTGGCTTTCCTCCACTTTTCTTTGCTTCTCCTCGGCAATTTTTCGCTCACGCTCCAAAATAGAAAATTCTGCTTTACCTGCGCCGATCTTCTTTTCCGTTTCGGCCATGCCGCTTCTTATCTCATGCAGCTGGCTGCCGAAAAAACCTTGCTCGAGCTCACGAAGCTCATCTTCAAGTTCTCCCCTTTTCTCCCAACGCGCTGTCTGTCGTTTCAATGAACGCAGATGCGGAAGAATTTCCTCGACAAGCGCCAATGCCTTATCCAAATTGATTCTGCTGTTCTTAAGCCGCCGCTCGGAGTCGAGTTTTTTTAGCTGATATTCGCGAAGACCCAAAACTTCTTCGATCATCTCGCGACGCTCTTTGGGTGTCGCGCGGATAAAGATATCGCTGTTGCCTTGAGTTACTACGGTCATCCCTTTTGATCCAAGCCGCGCTTTCGCCAAAAAATCAATGAGGTCGCGAAGGAGCACCTCCGATTTGTTCAAAAAATATCTGCTCGCGCCGTCGCGGGATACTTGGCGCATAATTGAAACCTCGGCGAACTCAACGGGGAAGAAGTTGTTTTTATTCTCGAAATGAAGCGCGGCCTGCGCCATGCCTAATCGCGGCCTCTGCGGCGTGCCGGCGAAAATCAGGTCCTCAACTTTCGCGCCGCGGAGATTCCTTGCTTCGCGTTCGCCCAAAAGCCAGCGGATGGCGTCCACAACATTCGACTTGCCGCTTCCGTTCGGCCCCACGATCGCCGTGATCCCCGCCGGAAACTCGAAAACCGCCTTTTGGGCAAAGGACTTGAAACCGGTTAGCTCAAGACGCTTTAAAAAATTCATAAATGTAATGCTAATCTACGAATTCATACTAATACTGCGAATGTCGCTGTAGCTCAATAATGCAAATATACGAATTAGTTTATTAGTATGTTGCGCTAAAGCGCCATTAGTATCATTCGCACGCATTGGCATATTGGTATCACGCTATTTATGCTTCTTGAGGGCGTGCTTTGCCGCCTCCAATTCTCCTTCCTGCTTCGAGGCGCCGCTACCATCGGCGATCAACTTATCTTCAAAATAAACCCCGATGCGGAAAATTCGTTTATGCGCCGGGCCGGACTCTTCGAGAACCTTATATGTCGGCGTAACACGCAATTTTTCTTGAATTATCTCCTGAAGTTCGCTTTTCGCGTCTTTGTAGCTCTTGGTCTTCAATATCTCCGGAAGGCCGGGCATTACGAACCTGTCCACAAAGCCGCTTACCGCTTCAAAACCACGATCGAGGTAGATCGCGCCGATAAGGGCTTCTATCGCGTTCGCTAAAATTACCTCGCGCGCCTTGCCGGTGTCGCGCCTCTCTCCGCGCGACATTAAAATGAAATCATCGAGCCCGACATCTTCCGCCACCTTCGCCAAATTCTGGTAATTCACAAGTGCGGCGCGCAAAACCGTCATCTTCCCCTCCGGCTGATCGGGAAATTTGCGAAAAAGTTCTGCGCTTACCACTAATTCCAAAACCGCGTCTCCCAGAAACTCGAGGCGCTCGTTGTGAGGCAGGTGCCAGCGAGGATTTTCGTTTAGATATGACCTATGGGTCAGCGCTTCTAAAAGAAAAGTCTCGTTTTTGAATTTTATGCCGATATGCTTTGCGAAATCGGCAATGTTAGGTAATTTCATTAACAAATTTTAGAATAAGTATTTCCTGAGCGAGCGTAGCGAGTCGGAGGATGACATTGCGATCGGCCTTCGACAAGCTCAGGCAATAACTACGTTTTTTTCTCTTCCTTCGTCGGCGGGGCTGGCGCTCCCCTGTCGCCGACTTCGCGATAGATCGTGCCTAGTACTCCGTTTATGAAACGCGCCGAGTTCGGCCCGCCGTAATTTTTGGCAAGTTCGATTGCTTCGTTGATCGCCACCTTGGGCGGCACTTCGTTCGGATCCGCGTACAAAAGCTCGGAGAGCCCCATACGCAGGATGTTTCTGTCTATAATTGCGATCTTATTGATAGGCCACTCCGGAGCGGCCTTGGTGATGACATTATCGACATCAGTTAAATGATCAACAATGCCCTTAAGTATTTTCCAGGCGAATTCCGGCTCGTCGACATCCGGCGAAAATTCTTTCATGTTCCTGTCCAAAATAGCCGTAAGGTCGTGCTCGCGGCGATAAAAATCCCATTCGTAGAGGGATTGAAGGATGACGGTGCGCAATAAATGCCTAGTAGCCACGTTATCAAATTACTAATTGACCTAATCAAATCCTAAACTGCAAAAATCACAAATTCGAATTACAAATCACAAACAATATCAAAATTACAAATTCGAAATTCCTGCCTGCGGCAGATAGGCAAAATTTTGGAATTTTTTATTTCGGTCATTGGAATTTGTTTGTAATTTGGTGCTTGTAATTTGGAATTTTACTTGCCGCATTGGCGGCAAGCTCTGTGCGCTTCCTTCGGCCCGCCGCAGTTTTGGCAGACCGAAAGTAGGCGCTTTTTTAGCGCCAAATGCGACCGCCTGCGGCCGACTTTGCCCTTTGAATGATGTTTGACAGGGACGCCACCCATGGTTTAAAAACTCTAAATTCTAATTTCTAAATTCTAAACGACCCTTCGGGTTTTAAATCATGCCCTACTTAGAATTTTATCTTAGCATGTTTACCGAGAAATGTCGAACGATGTGCCTCGCTCGGGCCGTGGCGTTTTATCGCCCTCATATGCGCCTTTGTGCCATACCCTTTATGTATTTCAAATCCATACTGCGGATACGCTTTTGCCAGTCGCACCATGGCGCGGTCGCGTGTGACCTTGGCAATGATCGAGGCCGCGGCGATCGCTTTTATTTTTTCGTCGCCTCGCACAATAGTGCGCGCAGACCAACGCTGACTTAACGCGGACTTACGCTGAAATTTCTTCTGCGTAGTTCTGCGTACGTTCTGCGTAATTCTACGATTGTTGCCGAGATACAGACCGCCGTCCAAGAAAACCTTGGAATTTGGAATTTGCCTGCCCGCTTCGCGTTGCGAAGCAAGGCGGGCGGGGAATTTGGAATTTAGCTTATTGTAGGCGCGCAGTGCTGCGAGGTTCGCCGCGCCGGAGATATTCCGTTTCTCAATTTGCCGCGGGAAAACCCGTGCTACACCATAGTGTAGCGCCGGATGTTGATCAAAATATTCGAACCACACCTCACGCTGTTTTGCCGACAGCTTCTTCGAATCTTTCAGCTTCCCCAAACTACGATTTGCGATTTGCGATTTGCGATTTGCCGGAATACAAACCGCCGCTACCGTAACCGGTCCGGCCAAGGCCCCGCGGCCAACTTCATCAATTCCAATAATATAACGCATTTATAACTAACTTTACCCCGCAAGTGGTAGAATGAAAACAGCAATTCCGAACCCGGTGCGGCAATGAAGCGAAAACGGCAAAGTGTCGACGACTGGTTTCTCCAGCATGACTGCCACATTAAGCCGGACCTTCTGCCAACCGAAGAAAAAACATTGCGCTGGCGGGCAAAAAAATTACTGGGTAAAATTTTGGAGGGGCGAAGTCGCTCTCTCGCATGGAAATTGGCAAAAAGCTTTATAACTCTTGCGCTCTTGGCTGTAAGTTTTGTCCTTTTCGCCTCTTACTACATCGAGAATTACTCCGAAGACCATTTCATATGGAGTTTTCTTGTATTAGTCGTGATAGCGATATTTTGGTCAATGATCTTTCTCGCCAAATCCGATGATGCGCGCGTATTATACGACAAACTGAAAGCTTGCATTAAGGAAAAATCTGCGGATGACGAAAGCGACGAAAATGAACGTCCGATAAAATACGAGGATCGATTTTACTAAATCCGACCGCAACGCGGCCGGATTTTTCTTGTAATTTATGAGCGTAGACGCTTATAGATCTCCGCCTCTACTTCGTGCCGATCTTTGCCATATTTCAAACGAGAGTATTCCTTATATTTTTGCGCGAGCTCGCGGTTGCCGGTGTTCCAAGAATCGGTCAAAACACGGATGTTGAACGGCTTCGAGGTTTCTCCGTTCATCAGTATCTTCGCGTAGGCATTTAAGTTATCAATGTTGATAAGATCGTTTTGGCTGAAGGTCGGCTCGAACTGTTTTGCAAGGAATTCAGCATCTTGCACGCCCACGCGGAAGACAATTTCCGAGCCGACGTTACCGAAAATCGCGTCACGTATCTTTTCCGTAAGCTGGGCGATAAATTGGTGCGCAACGGTCAGATTGAGCTTGTATTTTCTCGCTTCGGAAAGAATGGTGGATATGGAATCCGTCGTAAAGTTCTGAAATTCGTCGATGTAGAGGTAAAAATCTCTGCGTTTTTCGACTTCGGGAACATCTACGCGCGAGAGAGCGGCCATGAGAAGCTTGCCGCTCGCGATCATGCCTAAAAGATTGGCGTTGATGTCTCCAAGCCGCCCCTTCGACAAATTTATCAAAAGAATTTTGCCCTGATCCATCGCTTCGCGGAAATTGAAAGCCGATTTCGTCTGGCCGATGATGGGGCGCATATAGTCGTTGGCGATGAAATTGTTGAATTTAGACGTAATGTAGGGCGTCATGTTCGCAAGCGACGCCTCGCCGCCCGCCTTGACCGCTTCTTTCTCCCAGAAATCGATAACAACTGGGTTCGTGATGCGCGCAAGCTTTTTCTTGCGCCACTCGGGGTCGGTGAAAACCCTTGGAACTTCAATAAGCGTCGCCGGTTCGTTCGGCATGTCTTCCATTAAGAGAAGCAAGGCGTTCCTCATATATTGCTCGAACATCGGCCCCATCGTCTCCTGCGAAAAAAGTTTGTTGAAGATGCTTTGCATTTCGTTCACAATGAACGTTTTCTCTTCTGGTCGGCTTGGATTGAAATCAAGCATGTTGAGCCCGAGCGGCCGCTCCAAGTCGCCGGGATCAAAATAAATCAGATCCTCAAGCCGTTCTTTGGGAAGGAAGCCGAGTGCGTTATTCACGAGATCGCCGTGCGGATCGATGATGGCGACGCCTTTACCATTGCGCACGTCCTCGATGAACATGTTCGCAAGCAAGGTGGATTTTCCCGTTCCAGTTTGCCCCACAACATAAACATGCCGCCGCCTGTCGTCTTCGGTAATATAGATGCTCTTTTTTTGCCCTCGGAAATCGCTCTCGCCGATAAGGAGACCGGACCCCGGCAAATTCGAAGGGGGAGGAGCTTCGCGCGACTTCAGCCATTTGATGCGCGGCGTCTCCGTTGACGACGACGGAAAATGGTATATGCTCGCAAGTTCTTCCGTGGAGAGAACGACCGTTTGGCTGGAAATAAATTCCCTGTATATGAACTGGCGCGCAAGAGCGGCGGAATTTTTTTGCTTTACTATTTTCAGCTCGTTCCTCTTTGGACTGCCGAATTGGGAAAATCCGCCCGTAATGCCGTCCAAAACACTGTCCGCCTGAAATTTGGAGCCGGCCGAGGCAATGATGCGGACATTCGCCAAAAAAAGCGGCTTTGATATCTTCGACTCGAGCGCTTTCACGGCATCTTCATCGATGACTTTCTCTTTTTCCGCTTTTTCGTCTGTCTCCGGATTTAGGGCGCGCTTCACATCCTTCATGCCGACCGGGAACTGGTGTTTCAAAATGTTCTCAAGCGGCTCCCCTTTTTTGAGCCAGGCAATGTATCCCTGGATTTTCTTTCTCGAATCCGACGACGCCGGCCGCAAAACTATCTGCATTGCCGCGCCCTCTCCCACTTCGTTTATTTTCGAAAACCCGCCGACAATCGAGGCAAAAGAGTCGAGGCCAAGTTCGACGTACGTCCTCACTGGCAAAGCATTGTCTTCTTTTTGAGAAATATACGCGGCGGATGTTTCGCCGTGAACATTGAAAATGTTGAAGTCGTCGGCTTCGCGTTCCACGCTCGCGCCATTCCATGTAGATTGCACCTGCTTCACGATCGATTCCCCTAAAAATCGCGGCGCCGCGAAATAAAAATGTATCTCTTCGCCAACGTGCGGCACGGCGACTTCAAGAGCGATCGGTTTTTTGAGCGACGCGAGCGAGCTTAAAAATTGCTCGAATTTGTTTATGTCGGATTTGAAATCGCGCTCGGCGCCTCCGGGCGGCGGAGATTCACGCGGCACCTTGACCAAAAAAAGCGATGTGTCGAGGAGTCCGTAAAGCCGCTCGCGCAAAAAATATCGGCCGATGAAAAAAACACCGAGGCCAGAAATCGTTCCGATGAAAATGCCGATTAGGATGTAGACTAGCATGAGCGTAATACCAATATACTAATGCGTGCGAATGATACTAATGGCGCTTTAGCGCAACATACTAATAAACTAATTCGTATATTTGCATTATTGAGCTACAGCGACATTCGCAGTATTAGTATGAATTCGTAGATTAGCATTACATTTACAATATGCCTCTTTTTTTCACTTCCGGTGAAAGCATCTTGACCAAGGCGTCGTGGAATGTGTCTCTAACAAAATCAGGGGACCTATTCGCCTCTTTAACGGCGCGGCCGATGCCGTGGTGGAATGCAATGTCCAATAAATACTCAACCTCGAGCTTCGTCTCCGGCGGCGCGTCAAAGGCATATGCTGGGAGAACGCTTGCCTTTTTCTGGTCATCCTGCTTCTGTCGGAGCACGGCCGGCGGCATTGTTTGTATCGCTTTCTTCAAAAGCTCGCCTTCCCCAGCACCTCTCCCCTCGGGGGTTTCTTTATGCCGGGCGATCTCCTGCGCCAGGAGTTTCATGTCGGCTTCGAGAACCTCGTGTTCGAATGATGGGATTTGTTCAGCCATAAAAATTATCAGTACTAGATAATTATAACAGTTTTACGGACCAAAACTGCGAAACCCGCCTTGCAAGGCGGGTTTCTTACGTCTTTACTATCTCGATTTCTGTAAAATGCTGTCTGTGTCCTTTTTTCTTATGATATCTCGTCTTCGAATGGTATTTGAAAATTATCTTTTTTCTGTCTCGAGCTTGGCGTAAAACCTTGCCTTCAACTTTCACGCCGGAGATATATGGTGTGCCAACCTTAACATCCCACTCTTTTCCGCGTAAGTCCGCGTTAAGTCCGCGTTGTTCCGCGACAAGTAAGACTTTGTCGAATGAAAAATTCGCGCCCTCATTGGCGTCAAGTTTTTCAACCCTAATTTTACTGCCGGCGGACACGCGATACTGTTTCCCGCCGGATTCTATAACCGCAAATTTCATGGTTTTATGTGGCGTCGCCGTACCCGGCGTCAGCTTTCGCTTTTAATTCGCGGACTTCTCGAAGTCTTGCTTCGAGTTCTCCTTTTTTCACCTCGAGATCGGCAAGGCGTTGTTTTTGGGCCGGACCGAGTTCGTCTTCCCCTAAATCCGATCTTAATGTGCGGGCTACTTCCATTTCTCTTTCGACGCCGGCTATCTGTCTCTCCATGGAACTGATTTCTGCCTCCCTATATGATACATCCCGCTCTGGCTCTATAAGAGCTCCTAGAGTTTCTTTTGGCATAAGTTTAAATTAGTTTTATCGCGGCCTTTTTATTACTTAACATTCGTATTATTTGTATCATTCGCACGAATTCGTATATTGGCATTACGCTCTATTAATTAACACTAATTATACTCGCGAAGCCCAAAAAAAGCAAGAAGGCCAGAAACAGCGTTCCTGCGGCAAGAAGTTTGCCCATTATCTTTTCGCGCCGCTCAAGTTCGATCGCCAAAACGAAGTTCAAAGCCACGCCTATTGCCCCCACAATCCCCACTCCCAATAAGCGGCCCGCTCCGCCGATCTGCGTGATGCCGATCAAACCGTTGAAATGCAGTATCAAGGGCGCCGCGGAACCGCTTAGGATGAAATAAGCCCAAAGCGCGCCGCCGAGAACGAGGATGAAACTTAGGACGAAGAGGGTCGAGATTATTTTATATTGCAAGACTATTTTGAACATTCACGCTTAAATTTTTATTTACAGCAAATAATATGGCATTAGTACCTCACCAATTTGTATAATTTATGCGACAATATTTCTCATGATATCGAATTACTGCGGAATCTCAAAAATATAAATTCCACTTGATTGGTCAACGATTAGCTTGTTGTCGACAATTACAATTTGATGAATATTGTTGTCGCCTAGGCCATCCCCAGTCGTAAAAAGCCTACTGGTACCATCTCTAGGGTCATATAAAATAAGACCCCTATCTGTCCCAACCCATACTCGAAATGGCTTCCGTGGCTCAAACACAACATCATTTATTTTAACTGATGGTTCCCAGCCGAAAGGATTATAATCTGGTGCGGCAACGTCGATAGCCTGCGTGATCCATTCTGCGCCTCCTTCGCGAGTTCTAAAAAGAGCTTTATTGCCCCGTGTTATGTTGATATTCGCTTCAGTCGAAAAATGATTATCCGGGCTTATTGCGGTGGTTGTTGCAGTGCGAGGCAAAGGATACACCAGATTAAAATTGGGGTTATTTTTTAAGTCGGCGACGGTTTTGGTCGACGTTGCCAAAATTCCGTCAATGGGATTGAATTGCTGCACTCTATTATCTATTAGTATGTCGATCTGATTTAGGAAAAAGATTTCGCTGAGGCTTTGTCCCATTATCACTCCTCCCGCGAAATAATCGGCATCTACAATCAATGCTTTCTCTGTTTGCGCACCATCAACGACGAAAAGTTTGCCATCTGTACAGCCCAGTTCACATATGGCAGTTTGAATAATAACTATTTTATCATCCAATCGCCTTACAACGTAGTTTACTCCATCCAATTCAACGCCATGGATTTGTTTTAAGATATCTTTTTCGACATCGTATGCGAAAAGGGATGTTCCAGTATGTAAAAGCAGTTGATTGCCTTCGCTCCACAAAACTCCTGAAGCTCTAAAATGGTTCGGCAATTCTATTTTGTATTCATTCGATTGTCCGGTCCTAGGATAAAATACCGTAAATCTGTATCCTGACCAGGCTTCATATCCTTGTTTTTGAAAAATTAATCTGCTGTTAATGGAATCATTATAAATTCGTCCGTAACCAAAAAATTGCGTGTCATATACAGAATTAGTTTTAAGATCCACGTATTTAATGTTGGATGTCCCCTTCTCAAACTGCTGAAAATAGAGTTTGTCGGTCGAGTATGCTAGCCCCCGCCTAACAGGATCACTTTGTTTGCCTTCTACGATTGTATCCCAGGTATCTGTAGCGGGGTTATGTTTGTAAATGTGAGTGCCATCGATTGCAAAGGCTGTTCCGTCCCCTCCTACTTCAAAATCATAGAAATCTATTCGATCTGCTTTCCCGAAGAATTCTGGCCCCCAAGAACGCCACATTCTCGTTTTTTTGTCATACCTAGCAATCCCACCCCGGCTATAAGCATTTGCATTAACAACAATCCATACTGAATCCGTCGTAGTTTTAACTTTCACTCCAATTCCCCAATGGGTACTTTGTGTCCCTATTTCAGATTTAAAATTTATAAATTGCTCGTTTTGCAAATCAAATTTGCTTAAACCGTTGAATGTGCCTATCCAGAGTAAATGACTATCAGATGGATCGGTAAACGGTGCAACTGTTGATTCGCTCACTAGTCCATCTTCGATATGAAATGTCTTTGATGCCCTTGTGTCCAAATTAAATTTTTGAAATCCATTGTTTGATCCGATAAACATCGAATTGTTTTTGCGCACTAAAGAAATCGCGTGGCCTTGGTAACGAACTCCTTCGATCGCCAAATAACTCTGTTCAATGGTTTTGGTTTCTAGATTATACTTCAACAATCCTCCGACATCGCTGACCCAGATTATTTTAGAATCGTCCGGATCCGGATATATTAACGGTTGAGTAGCATTGAATTTCGGGAATATTTTGGTGGCTATAAGCTGTGACGATAACTGCCCTGACAAAACTGGCGTCTGTAAAGTTGTTGCTTGATCTAGCTGATCAGCAAGAGGCAGGTTCTTTGGGCTATAAGATTGTTGTAAATCTGCCAGCTCTTTGGCGAAATACCATATCGTCCCAACTATAATCGCGACAGCAACAAACGCTAGAATCGCTGGCAAAATCCTCTTGCCGTTCATAAATATTTATTTCCGTCCTTTAAGTATACTCGCCGCTTTCTCCGGATCGACAACGTTGATGTCAACTCCGGTGCTAAGCTCGAACCCTCCCAAAATTTTTATCTGCGGAATGAGCTCTACGTGCCAGTGGTAATAACGGTATTTGTGATCCTTTAAGGGTGCTGTGTGAATAAAGAAATTGAAGTCTGGATCGTTCAGGTGCTTTTTCATACGCTTAAGCGCCGATTGCAATACGGCGGCAACCGCTTTTATCTCCGCCGATGGAGTTCTTTCGAAATTAGACCTGTGCCGCAGAGGAAAAACCCTGACTTCAAAGGGCGCTCGGGAGATAAATGGAGTAAGCGAAAGGGCATATTTGTTGCGGTCAATTATCCTCGACTTCTCTTTGAGGTCGAACTTCAACATGTTGCAATGGACACAGTGCCCATTTTGCTTGAAATAGCGGTGCGAGCCGTGTAATGAGTGCGCGACATCCGGCGGCACGATTGGAAGCGTTAAAACTTGGTAGTGAGGATGATACACCGTTGCTCCGGCCGTTGGCCCCCAGTTAAAAAATGTCGATGTGTAAAGATTGCAGGGGTCTTTGGCCAGATGCCTGTAGCGCTCTTGGAGTATCAATAGAACTCTCGTTGCCTCATCGAACGGCAATTCCCCGAAATTCTTGTTGTGGTCGCGGGTAACTATAAGATCATGTGCGCCAGCACCGGTCTTTACGCTATGCGGCCCATGCATGATAGCCGTTGCGCAACCGTCAAAATGCCTCAACGCCGGGTATTTGTTCGGTATGATAACGACCTTCCAATTTTTCTCGTTCGGATAACTCAAAATCGGCGGCCAGATCTCCGGCTGCACAATATTTTGCGGTTCAAAAGGACAACTCGACACGGGCGCCGGCCGCCTTTTCGGTTTCTTTTTTTCTACCAGCGAATGTGGTCTTTTTGCCCGCTCCGGCGCCAGAATTATCCAATCGCCGGAAACAGGGTCTTGGCGAAGTTCAGACATGTTGACATGGGGATATATTTGGATTATACTACAGGCAGTCTGGAGTAGAAATTCCTCACTTCAGAGAAGGAGGCGTGGCGATGAGCAACGAACTGCACTTGGTAACCTGCAAGCAATGTGGAGCAACGGTAGATGGCGGAGGACTCTGCTCTTATAGGTGTAAATTTGACGGCGTGCTTGAAAAAGGACGGCCCCCAGAAACTTTAGAGGTAAGGGTGTACATCCTGCAGCGCACAGAAACCTACCAATCTGTTTGATGCCCGAACGCACCAAGAGCTGGCAACCTCGCTGGCTCTTTCCATTTTCCATATCCTATTTCCTGGTTCGGTTCCAATAATACCAATTGAGCACATCCTTCGCTATCGGCACGGTGTTCAAACTGCCTTCAAGCGAGTTCTCGACGAGTATCAAGATGGCGATTTGCGGGGTGTCGGACCCTGCACCCGCCTTCGCTAAGGTTTCTGCGGGCAGGTAACCCACAAAAAACGCGTTCTCTCCGGTTTTACTGCGCACCTCGGCCGTTCCCGTCTTTGCGGCAATTTTGAAACCTAAGTCGCTCAAGAGATGCGCGGTGCCGAGTGGCGACGTCACGGCCAGTTCCATTCCTTTTTGAACTTCTTTTATTTCCGGCAAAAATTCGGAAAGGTCCGCTCGCAAATTCGGATGCTCTTTAGCGGAATTAAGAACCGGCTCGTAAATTTTCCCGCCGTTCGCCACCGCGGCAATGTAGCTCAAAAGCTGTATCGGGGTAAGCAAGAGGTCACCTTGTCCGATCGAGACGTTATACGTGTCTCCGAGGAGCCACGGCGTGCCCGCATGCTCTTCTTTCCATGCGGGAGTCGGTAAAAATCCTTCCGCTTCTCCGGGAAGATCTATGCCCGTGCGCGAGCCCAAGAGAAACTTCTGCCACCATGAAATCAACCGATTGATGCCCAGACCGCTCACGTATCCGCCACCGGCAAGAATTTGGGGATCTACTCCCTGCGGTGCGCCGCCGCCGGCAATATAAAAGTAAACGTTCGAGGACTGCGCGATTGCCGAATAAACATCCACATTCCCTTGGTAGCGCCAGTCCTTGTAACGGCTGAAGGCCTCGGGGTCGTAAGGGTTCGGGATGTCGATATAGCCCGGGGAAAATATCTTCCTCGTGCTTTTCATTACGCCTTCTTTGAGCGTTGCGACGGCTACAAGCGGTTTGATCGTCGAGCCGGGCGTATAGACGCCGCTTATCGCCCTTTCGAAAAGCGGCTTTGATGGCGAATTGAAGATTGCCTTCTTCTCATCGTTGCGGCCCGAGCCAGAAAGAATGTTGGGGTCATAGCCGGGTAGGTTCACGAGCGCGAGCACTTCGCCGCTTTTTGCATCAAGCGCAAGCCCGACGCCAACTCGCCTTCCCAGGGCCTCAAGCCCGCCGCGCAGACGCCAGTAAAAATATTCCTGCAGCCCCCCGTCTATCGTAAGACGCACCTCTCCCCCTGTCTTGGGTTCGCTTTTCAGCTCTTCGCTTAAAATATTCCCTTTGGCATCGCGTTTTGTTTCAAAAACTCCCGGCTCGCCTCTTAAAGTTTCGTCGTAGAATGCCTCTATCCCTGATTTGCCGATAAACTTTTCGCCGCCGAGCGTTGGGTCACGTTCAAGGTCGTTCACATCGATCCTGCCAACATAGCCGACGGCGGAGGAAAAGATCGGTCCCTGCGGATAATGCCTGATAAAGTCCCTTTCGACGAAAATGGTGGGGAGACCGAGCGCTTCGAGCTTAACGAGTTCGGATTGCGCAAGTTTTTCCTTAAGTACCACGAACGCCGTGAAATCGCTCTCCGCACTTTCTTTAATACCCTTCCAAACATCTTCGGCGGACAGATAAAGCGCCTCTTCTATCGCGCGCAAAGTTTCTTCCTGCAAATCCCGGTTCTCAAAAAATTCCTTCGGGTCAAGAAATGCGCTCCAAACCGCTTCGTTTTCCGCAAGCACTTCGCCGCCTCTCGCATATATCAATCCCCGCGGCGCGGGCGTAAGCGTGAGCCGCGCCTGATTCGCCTCCGCCCTCGCGCCGTAAAAATCGCCGGAAATAACATTCAGATAGAATGTTCTTCCGAGGAAAATTAGCGCAACGACGAAGATAAAAGCGCCGGCGACAAAAAACGATCGCTCGCCGAGCGGAACCTCGACAATGTCAAAATCCCGCGACCATTCTTCACCCAATGATTCCTCAAAGGCAAGGTCTTTTTTTCTTCTGGTCATAGACGTAATACCAATATACCAATGCGTGCGAATGATACTAATGGCGCTTTAGCGCAAAATACCAATAAACTAATTCGTATATTTGCATTATTGAGCTACAGCGATATTCGTATGATTAGTATGAATTCGTAGATTAGCATCGATATTCTACGAAAATTCTACATATAGCGGCGAATGGTCGGAAACAACATCGCCCAAAACTTTGAAATCGCGGACTTTAATATCCGGGGAAACGAAAACATAATCGGCGATCGGGTCCTGCCACTTTTCCATATTTCGGTAGAGCTCGGTGCGCGTTGACTCGATGCCGTAATCTTTGATCAAATTCCGCATCACGCGGCCGAGCATGGCGATGCTCTCCGTCTGCGGCTTTAAGTTAAAATCGCCGCATAGAATTTGCTTGCCGCCTCGCCCCGCCTGCGGTGAGTCGTGTCGAGCCGCCAAAAAATCAATTATTCTTTTTGACTGCTCGAGGCGATCCGGCGTATCATCTTTCCCGATCTCCCGAAGTATAATGCCGTGAATGTTGCAAACGAGATAATTACCGACTTCTGCGTAGAAAAAAGTTCCAGTCGGCGTTCTTTTTTCGCTTTTGGCGAAGAAGCCGCTCTCGGAATACGTTTGGAACCCTCCGTGTTCACCAACTTTCAAATTTTTCCTTACGAAAGTCGCCGTTCCGAAAGGAAAATCTATCTCCTTGCTGTCGAATTTCCCCCCAGCCGTAGCAATGTAATTCAGCGGTTGGAAATCGGGCAATACCGTTTTAAGTTCCGCGAAAAGATTTTCCCGGATGCCATGCTCCGCGGTAAATACGGCCCGCTCGCCCATCGGGATCTCCTGAAAACAAAAAATGTCCGTCTCGTCGCGCCGATTCTTCACAAAACCCATCAGATCATCGAAAAGCTGACCGCCCCAGGTGTTCAGGGATATGAGTTTTAGAGATTTATCCATCACAACGTTTATTTCTTCTTTCTTAACCATCTTACCAATTCAAAAATGATTGTAACCGGCAAGCTCGCCGCTAATAAAACTCCGAAAACATAGGTTAGGAATTTAAATGTGCCGAGCGTAATCACGGCAAGCACGACCGAAAACACCCATCCGACTGCGCCGATAAGAAATAAAATTATTCCCCACAAGATTGGCCGCATTATTATTGCCCGTGGCACTTTTTATCCTTCGACTTGCTCAGGCCTTCGGCTCTGAGGCTCAGGATCGAAGAGATAAACGCTACCGAAAGGAATTTTTTATTATTTACCATGGTAGCGTTGCTGTTTATTGACTAAGCCGCAGGGATCAACTAATCTTACTATAGAATCCTAAAACCTTTGGAGGCGGGCCATGGAAGATGTTCGCATCGAATTGCGGAGCCTATTGAATGCCTTTTTGACGAAACATCCTGGCTACGAGCTTGAACTCGCTCGTGAGTTGCGTGTATCAATTTCAACAATCAAGCGCTGGGCTAAAGGAGAAAGCGCTCCTCATCCCCTCGGATGTCCGTCGGTCATAGAGCATCTGAAAAATAAGCTCTCAGCAGGGTCATAAGCCCTGCTTTTTTCTTGTCTGCCCGATCGCTACGCTCCATGACATCTCTACTTTTTTAATATCCAACCGCAGGGATTTTCTTTATTTTAAGCCATTTTTCTGAACGCGGCACTATCGAATTTGTCTGAAAATAGAAAATGTCATGCGGATTTTTTTGACGTTTGACATATTGCATGCTATCCTACCGTCAGAACCAAACAGAGGAGGGCGTTACGTTGAAAAAGTATAGGATCCTTAAACCGATATTGCTAGGTTTCCTCACTCCACAGGATCAATTTGATGCGACTATCGGCCCAGAAGATGGTGTCATATTAGAGAGTGACGGTCACACGATCTGGACCATAGGAAACGGAGAGCGACACGAATCCATAACCGTTGGATATGCGATCCAGCTCTGGCTTGATCGGGGCTTAATTATAGAAATCCCAGAGTAACCTGTGCCGCATGGTTCGCCCAGCGGCTTTTTTAATCTCTACGCCCCATGACACCTCTGTTGTTTATTGCCTATCCCGCAGGAAACTTTTCGTAATCTGTTCCACGACCTCCTCTAATTCATCAAGAAAGCCGCTTTTCGCTCTTTTCTGTTTAGACTGCGGTAATTGCCTAATCGTTGACATCGTTTTCTGATCTATTGGCCATAACATCAAGTGAACCAATTCATGAACGATAATTTCTTCTACTGACGATTTCAGAATTGTGCCAATCAGAATCGTTGCCCTCTTTTTCCCGTAATTAACAATGAAATCGCCATCCTGTGGAAAACCATCAGCCCTTTTGAAAACCGTGACTTTTGCATCAATTTTCCAATCAGAAAAACCTAATCGGCTTTTCCATTTCTTGATACTCGTATTCGCTAATTTTTTTATTTTTTCTTTTTTCATACTCCTCATAACCCATGGCACTTTTTATCCCGGTACCAGAATCGCCTTCGGCGATACGGTACGGGATTGCGAGATGTCACTTCCCGTGACATCTCTTATATTTCTTTCCGCTTCCGCATGGGCAGGGGTCGTTTCTTCCTACTTTCGTAGACGCTGATATATGCTGATGCGGCTGATTTATGCCGGTGGAGGATTCGCGAGCATTAGCGTCTTGATTCGCGTTAATTCGCGAGAGGCGAAATATATTCCCGAACACCCAACCATCGAAATTTTTCCCAAAATCACCATAGAGGCGGCGGGATTCCTGCCGGTACTCAACGAGCGGGTCTTTCTGGCCGTAGGCGCGGAGGCCGACGGATGTCGAGAGCGCGTCGAGTTCTTCAAGGTGGTTCATCCAAAGCTGGTCGAGAATTCCCAAAAGCCGGTTTTTCGTCAGTGGGTCTTTGGCAACGTCTTTGCTCTTTTGTTCTAACAAAATTTTAGCTTCCTCATTATCCAGATCCAATGTTTGGGAAGTCGGACTTCCTCTGGAAGT
>ERZ1292632.12-Hain-H43-01um-R2-12-length-240871-cov-19_pt1 | contig 240871 bp, 256 predicted proteins | sample MGYA00564407_ERZ1292632 | MGnify/ENA primary metagenome ERZ1292632 (study PRJEB36523, sample SAMEA6512637) | groundwater metagenome | collected 2019-01-08 | study: AquaDiva: Metagenomics assemblies of 32 groundwater samples | reverse complement strand
TTATGATTACTGCATCCCATAACCCGGCAGAGTATAATGGATTTTATGTCTGTGGGTCGCATGCAACGCCGCTCAATGAACAAACCGGTCTTAAGGCCCTAGAAGCACAAACCAAGAAAAAAGCGATCAAAAACACACACAAAGGAGCCGTATACTCGACACCGCTCATGCGCCCCTACACAAAACATGTGCTCTCGTTCCTCAATCATGCAGAAGCGCGCCCCTTCACCGTGGTGATTGATGCAGGCAACGGCATGGGCGCTCAAATTGCAACGCGTGTATTCAAGGCATTGCGAAACGTTACCGTTATTCCGTTATATTACGAATCAGACGGCAGATTCCCCCACCACGGGCCAGACCCCTCTAAAATAGAAAACCTCCAGCAGCTTGGAGAAAAAGTGCTTGAAACAGAAGCCGATTTTGGCATCGCATTAGACGGAGACGCCGACCGTGCGGGATTTGTAGACGAAAACGGAGAGCCTATTGAAGGTTCATTAGTCGGAGCACTCCTTGCACAACACGTACTATCCAAACATCCGAAAGAGAAAATAGTGTACAGTTCCACATGCTCACGCGTTCTTCCCGAGACAATCATACGCGCAAAAGGCGTACCCCTCAAAGATAAGGTAGGGCATACGTTCATAAAATACCGTATGCGCAAAGAACATGCACTCTTCGGTATCGAGAACACCGGACATTACATGTATAGAGATAACGACTATGCCGATTCGGGAATCATAACTGCCGTGCTCATGTGTCAGTTTTATGCCGCCCAACAAAAAACGTTCTCTGCACTCGTGAAGCCGCTCAAGAAATACTATAAAGCTTCCGAATATAACATAAACATCGAGAACGCACGTAAATATATCTCCCTACTGCATACAAAAATACGTGCGCTAAAACCACAAAAAATAAATCTGCAAGACGGAATCGCCGCTGATTTCGGAACCTATTGGATATCTATCCGCGCGAGTCAAACCGAACCGCTCATGCGACTCGTGGTAGAAGGAAAAAACAAAGACGAGGTAGAAAACCAGAGAAGAACATTCGCAGAAATGATTAAAAAAACGATACAATGCTGAACATTAGCCTAGTGATTCTGGAATAGACTCATACGCAACAACATGAAAACGTTTCGGTTCTCCTGCTATCCGTTTGGAAAGGTCCGCTTTACGAGTACACCAATAGGTGTCAGCGATATAAACAAAAGAACGGTTAGAAGAAGGAGGTAGATTCATCGAACGCACCAAATCTTCCAGCTCAGATTGATTTCCCACAACAGATGTTGTGACCTTTTTGAGTCTAAGCATAAGGCTTACGGAAGGAACGGGGCAATGAAGAAAAACAGGCCCCAAGGGATAAGCCTTATCATAATCGCTGCCAACATGATCGCTAATAGCCATTGCAGTCTCCATTCGCAAAGCGGGGTCAGAATCATACCATCGAGGTATAAAAAAAAGATGTGCTGTGGGCATCGCAGGAAAATTTGTCATGAACGAATCCAGAGTAAAGGCTATAAAAAGTTAATGGAACGTTTATAAAATAAGGGCCCCTTTAAATCTTATGAAAAAGAACATCTCACTATCACCTCTCCTCACAAAAGGAAAATGTCTCTTCCTCGCCTACGACCAAGGCCTCGAACACGGGCCAACTGACTTCAACGACACGAGCGTTGATCCTGCAAAAATAATAAAAATTGCCCAAGAAGGCGCGTGTAATGCATTCATCTGTCAAAAGGGCATCGCAGAGAAGTACCACAAAGAAATCAAGGCCTCGCACGTTCCGCTCATTCTCAAGCTCAATGGCAAGACCAATCTTGTAAAAGGCGAACCCCTTTCTACACAACTCTGCACCGTAAGCGAAGCAGTTACGCTTGGAGCAACGGCCGTAGGATACACACTATATATTGGAAGCGAACGCGAGGCCGAAATGTTTGAACAATTCGAACAAATTGAGCGCGAAGCACACGTAAAGAGCCTTCCTGTCATTGCGTGGATATATCCCCGAGGAAAAGCGATTGAAGGAAAATCAGAGCGAGAACTGCTTGCCTACGCAGCACGCACCGGACTCGAACTTGGAGCGGACATCGTAAAAATCCATTGGAACGGAGATGTTGATGCGTTAGCCTGGGCAGTGAAAGCCGCAGGTAAATGCAAAGTCGTTATAGCCGGTGGACTCAAAACGGATGAAAAAAACTTGCTAAAACAAGTAAAAGAAGCAATAACAATTGGCGTGATAGGGTGCGCCGTTGGACGTAATATCTGGCAACACAAACACCCCTTAGAAATAACTAAAAAGATACAAAACGCCCTCTACACATGATTCTTATAAACACCAAGAACTATAAAACAGGAAATGCGCTCCTCAAGCTTGCAAAACTCATAGAAGGGTACGATATACACAATACACTCGTCGTTCCTGCCTCAGAAGTATATCGCATTGCAGCACGAACAACACTCAACGTATTCGTACAACACGTCGACGCAGTGGAAAATGAAAAAACAACCGGAAAAATAAGTGCGGCAAGTGTTAAATCAGCAGGAGCAACAGGCACGCTGTTAAATCATTCCGAACATCCGCTCACTACCGAAGTTATCAAAAAAACAATTGAACAATGCGCCAAGGTAAACCTTGCAACCGTTATCTGCGTAAAAACACTTGCGGAAGCGCAAACACTAGCCCAATTCAAACCTAATGCCATAGCGTTCGAAGATCCCGCCCTCATTGGGACAGGCAAATCAGTAGCGACCTATAATGCACATGACCTGCAAAAATTCGTAACACATCTCAAAGGAAAACCAATTGTCCCGCTATGTGGTGCAGGGCTTTCAACAATCGACGATGTAAAAAAAGCATATGCGCTCGGATGCAAAGGAGTGCTTATCGCCTCCGCAATCGCACAATCGAAAAACCCCGAACGATTTTTGGAACAACTGGCACAATGGCGACGACAATTATAGAAGCTTCGCGCAATGAATGCGAAAAAAAAGTTGCCGAAACGATAGCGCGCTTGATTAACAAATCCGTAGAAAAAAGAGGAAAGGCGGTACTTGGCATTTGCGGAGGAAGAAGTGTAAGTGCTATTTTCAATCATTTACGCGAACAAACCGTACCATGGAAGCACGTTCACATTATGATGATTGATGAACGATGCGTAACGCTCAATAGTTTAGAAAGCAACTATCGATGTGCGCAAGAAACACTTATCAATCCATTAGTGGCATCTAAAAAGCTCCCCGCAGATAATGCGCACCCGTTCGTATACGATGAAACACATGCTATAAAAGCGATTCTCAAATATCAATCGACACTTGACGCACTCGGAGGATTTGACGTCATAGTAACGAGCAGCGGAGAAGATGGACACATAGCTGCGCTTTACCCTAAACACAATTCAATACGAAAAGAAAACACCGGATTTTTCCTTATGACTGATGCACCAAAGCCTCCTGCAAAACGCATGACTGCGTCAAGAAAACTGCTTCTCAAAGCGCAGGCAGGAATCATAGTCTTCTTTGGAAAAGAAAAAGAAAAAGCTTGGGCTCTTTTCAACGACCCGATAAGAACAATAATTGATTGCCCTGCAAAACTTATTACGCAACTGCCCGAGAATTACGTATTCCATACGAAGGAGACCCCATGAGCAACCCTGCCCTTCTCATATTCGGCGCGACAGGCGATTTAGCGAAAAGAAAATTGCTCCCTGCAGTATTTGCGCTCTACCGAAAAAAAAGACTCGTAAATACCCCCATAGTCGCCATCGGTAGACGGTCTATGACTAAAGAAGAATATCTCGAAGAAACAGGATTCAAGACATTAGAACAAAAACATAAACCAACCTATGACATTGTACGAAGCAACCTCACGTACCTTGCCGTCAATCTTGAAGAAAAACATCCTGCCTCGCTCGCATCGCACATAAAAGAAATCGACAAACAGTATAGGTGTAATGACGAACTTGTTTGCTACCTTGCCACAAGCCACACACTGTTCACAACTATACTGGCCCTCCTCAAACGAGCGCGTCTGTTAGACAAGAAAAAGACGCGTGTTGCTTTTGAGAAACCGTTCGGCACTAACAAAACATCAGCCGAACAGTTAGACCGAGCACTCCACACACAACTCCCCGAATCACAAATATACCGTGTTGATCACTATTTAGGAAAAAGTATCGTAAGCATGCTAGAAACAATTCGTTTCAATAATCCCCTGTTTGCTAACCTCTGGAAAGCCCCACTCATTGACCATGTACAGATCGTCGCACTTGAAAACTTTGGTATTGAAGCTCGAGGACACTACTATGACGCCGAAGGAGCAACACGAGATATGGTGCAAAATCATCTTTTACAGTTAGTGGCGCTTACCGCAATGGAACGCCCCAAGAGAGAAGAAGCTGAGTTTCTCCGAAACGAAAAAGTAAATATACTAAAAAAGTTGCGAATGGTAGCGCCAGAAGATATCGTGCGAGGACAGTACGAAAGTTATACGCAAGAGGAAAACGTGGCAAGAAATTCGCAAACAGAAACGTTCATCGCGTTTAAGACGTCAATCACAACACCTCGCTGGAAAAACATCCCTTTCTATATAAAAACAGGGAAAGCACTTGACAAGAAATATTCAGAAATCAATATTGTACTTAAGGCAAAAAAAGGAGAAACGCCCAATGTTATCAGCATACGCATTGGACCTGACCAAGAAGGCATTGCGATACTCGCCTATACAAAGGAACTGGCTACACACAACACCCTTAGGCCCATTACGCTTGAATACTGTCATAAGTGCGAATTCGGCCCCAACACACCAGAAGCGTATGAAAGCATAGTGCACGATTTTATTGAAGGCGATAAGACAATTTTTACACGGAGCGACGAACTTCTCACAAGTTGGAAGTTCACCGACAATCTCATCAAAAACCTTCAAAAAACTCCGCTCCACGTGTATAAACCGGGCTCACGCGGTCCCCTTGAAGCAGATAGATTATTAAATAAAAAAGGACACGCATGGACCTATTTCGAGAGGAAAATAACAATATGACGTCAGTAAAAATAGTTGTTTTTGTACCTCTAACACATACAAATAACATAAGAGAAGTTGCAGGAAAAGCTGGCGCAGGCGTAATCGGCAATTATAGTTACTGTAGTTTTTCAAGCAGGGGCAAAGGAAGATTCAAACCAAACGAAAAAGCAAAACCTCATATCGGCAATATAAATCAACTAGAAGAAGTCGAAGAAGAAAGAATAGAATTTACTTGTGCCAAGGAAAAAGCCAAACGAGTAATTGATGCAATAAAAAAAGCTCACCCCTATGAGGAAATTGCCTTAGATATATATGCGTTACTTACAGAGAAAGATTTAAATAAGTGACCTCACTTAAAGTATCATGACAAATATAACCCTCTCTATAGATGATAACGTCTACAAGAAAATGCGAAAATATTCGGAAATAAAGTGGAGCGAGTTTGTACGAAAGATAATAGAACAGCGCCTCAATGAGTTAGAAAAGATTGAAAAAGAAGACGACGAAGGAGTTTTAACCATGTTGGCTTCAGAAAAAGTATTAAAAAAAGAGTGGGATAATGAATATGACGAACGATGGAATCACCTATAGCCAACGAGATATCGTGCTCATCCCCTTTCCGTACACCGATTTAACGGCTTCTAAACTCCGTCCTGCATTAATCATGTCAAATAAAAGATTAGAGACTACGAACGATAGAATTTGTTGTCTCATAACCAGCAATCCTTCTCAAAAAGGAGGAATTTTAATAGAGAGAAAAAACCTTTTCAAAGGAGATTTAAAATATAAAAGTTGGGTGAAACCTTACAGAATATTCACAGTCGATATACGTATAATTAAAAAGAGGTTAGGAACAATAAGCATATCATGCTTCGATAGATTACTTAAGGAGATGTACTCCTATATGAATAAGGAAAAAGAATGAAAATAGGATTCATAGGTCTCGGGCGCATGGGCAACGCAATGGTGCTCAATGCAATTGAAAGCGGGCACAGTATTGTGGGATACGATCGCAATCACGAGTCGGTTAAAGCACTCGAAAAAGAGGGCATGCATCCCGCGTTTTCTATAGAAGAGCTCATAAAGAAATTAAGTGACCAAAAACAGAAAGTAATCTGGCTTATGATTACCGCAGGAAAACCAGTTGACGCGGTTATTGCTGAAGTCGCACCGCTTCTTTCAGAAGGAGATAGTATCATTGATGGAGGCAATTCATGGTACGAAGACTCCCAACGCCGTGCAAAAGAGCTCGGAAAACGAGGCATACACTTCGTTGATTGCGGTACCTCAGGCGGTGTTGATGGCGCACGACATGGCACTTGTATGCTCCTCGGAGGAAGCAAAGAAGCTGTAAAAACTGTAGCCCCGTTTGTACACGACCTCTGCGTTCGAGATGGATATGCGCATGTGGGCGCTTCGGGTGCAGGACACTTCGTAAAAATGGTGCACAATGGAATTGAATACGGCATGATGGCTGCATTAGGAGAGGGATTCGGAGCACTCCAAAAACACGAAAAAGCATTCGGACTTGACCTCAAAGAGATTGCGAAAGCGTACGCGCATGGCTCAGTTATTGAAAGCAAGTTAGCATCGTGGGTACAATCGGGCATGAATCGTGCAGACTTTAAGGATATTAAAGGCATAGTGCCTCAAGGAGAAACTGAACACGAAATGGAAAAATTAGAAAAAATCTCAGACATGCCTATCCTCAAAGAAGCGCGTATGCAGAGAATAAAGTCACGAAAAAAACCCTCATTTTCAAGCAAGATTGTTGCCACCTTGCGAAACGAGTTTGGCGGCCACAAGATTAAAAAGAAATGAATTGTCTAAGAAAACCGCAAGATACAAATAAAGGAAAGTATGAAAGGATAGGACAGGTTATATGAAACCGATATATATCGTTGAACACCTTGAACCGGAGCTCTGGCCGTGGTGCCTCATAGAATACGAATCCCTCTCAAAGGCCGTAGGAAAAGACGTCTGGTTCACCCATGTACAAAAAAAAGATGTGAGAAAACTTTCCATTTATGGAAAAGTGTTTACACAATCCGTACAAAAATTAGACCTTGATTTGCGAAAGACTTGCGTGCTTGAACCTTTTGCGCCCAGAACGCTCGAAACTAAAGAAGCAAAAGAATTCGATTATTACATATTCGGAGGCATTCTCGGAGACGAAAAACTAAACGGACGCACCGAAAAAGAGTTAACACGATTTCTAAAAAAAGCAGACAAAAGAAACATCGGAAAAGAGCAATTTAGCACAGATAACGCAGTTTACGTAACAAATCAGATAGTACAAGGTATCCCTCTAAAAAAACAAACCTTCCAAGATGCACTGGAAATACAATTTAACCGCATCGAATCGGTTATACTGCCCTATCGCTACCCTCTTGTCGACGGAAAACCTCGCATAAGCAAAAAACTTATTGCCTATTTAAAGAAAAAAGAAACATTTTAAAGAAAAGAAAGAAAAACTATCGTCGACAAAAAGAAAAGAACCCTACACATTTATAAATGTTCAAAAAGTGAAAGGAGTATTAAAAGGGTATTTTTAATCAAAACGTGTGTGTCAGGCCCTGCGTCGAAACAGACCTGCACACACGGCCCCATACCAAAGTATAAAGCAAAATACGTATGTAGTGCGAACTTAAATACATTTCTAAACAAAAATTTATAAAAAAACCGTAAAAAGACGATTCTATCGACGGAAAAAACAAATCTTTAAATAGGGATAAAACAAAAAATCAGTCTATAAAAAAGTAAAAAGAGGAACGGAGCTCTAAGAAATAATCAATAACGCGTTAGCGGGCACTTATCAACAAACACCCGCTAACGCGCCCTTATACCGAAGTACAAGTTGCACAACAAACGTAGCGCAAGCTTAAATAGATTTCCTCGACGAAAACGCATCGAGGAAAAAGTAACAAAGAAAACAAAGAAGAACGTATTCGCACGACTTTTCGCGGTAATACTCCTCATTTTCCTCTTATATCGAGGTTCTAACTGGATTTCACGGACAATCGGCTATGCAATCTTAAAATTGCTTAAAATGAGTACGCTCGTGCTCACAGAATTATAGGAAATTGAAAGAAGAAACAATCTATTTCGGCACACGCGCTTCTTGCGAAACGCGGATGAAAAAAAGCAAAGCGTTCGATATCTTCGTCTCAGGATGCGAGTGGCAGGAATCGAACCTGCATATCTTCTTTGAAACGTACGCCCAGACCACGCACGAGAACAAAGTGTCCCAATTTTGATGTATTTATGATTTAGAACAATAACTAAGAACCAAACAACTACAGAACGCGTAGCGTTCTGTATCTTTCTGCATATTTATTCTTTTCTAATCATAAATACAAGGAGAGATAATAGGTGTCTACACAGATAAGATAAATCTATTTTGAGTAGACGTATAAATAAACGTTATAGGTGTCTACACATCAGCAAAATATATAAACTGTGTAGACGTATATCTAGTATGGTGTTTACTGAAACAAAACAGAAAGGGGGCAAGAAATATTACTATCGCGTTAAGTCGGTGCGAAAAGGAAATAAAATTACGAGAGAACGTAAATATTTAGGAGTTAACCTAACTGAAAAGGAATTAAAGGAGCAAGAGAATAAAGCCGATCAAGAACTTGAAGTACTGAGTCATTTACTTACGAAAGAAGAGCTAGATTTCCTTGAAACTGCCAAAAAATCTCGATTAAAACAACCTCAAGAAAATTGGGAAAATAGATATGAGGCATTTGTCTCTAAATTTACTTACGACTCTAACGCTATAGAAGGAAATACGTTAACATTACAGGAAACTTCTCAATTATTGTTTGATAAAGTTGTACCTGTATCCAAATCATTAAGGGAAGTTAATGAGGCCCTTAATCATAAAGAGGCATTTGATTATATGCTACATTATAAGGGAGATATTACAAAGAAGTTTATTTTGGGATTACATAAAAAAGTTGTTAAAGAAACACTCAAACCAGAACTCGTTTCACAGATTGGGAAATATCGAACTGTACGAGTTTATATCAGAGGAGTCGAATGGACACCCATAAAGCCTTCTGAAGTGCCTAATGAAATGAAATCTTTACTAGCTTGGTACTCTAGAGCTAAGAAGAAATTGCACCCATTAGTTGTTGCAGCTTATTTCCATGTTGGTTTTGAAACTGTCCACCCATTTGTAGATGGAAACGGAAGAGTTGGAAGACTACTCATGAATTATATTCTCCATAAGAACAAGTATCCTATGATTAATATTCCGAATGCAATTAAAGCCAGATACTATTCTGCCCTACACTCAGCGCAAGTAAAGGGAGATATGCGACCATTTGTAGAGCTTTTAATAGATATTCTAAAAGATAATAAGGTTATTCTCTAAGTCTATTGATATTTGAACATTAAATTGGGACAAAAAAAGGAGACGCCCGGACCAGGAACCGAAATGCAACCACCAGCAGGCCCTATGAGTCCTACAACCACTATTCCGACAAAGACGCGGATGGCAGGAATCGAACCTGCAGATCCTTTCGGAAACGTGCTCTCCAAGCACGCGGGCGACCACTGCCCAACATCCGCATCAGAAAGAAGAGAAAAAACGATATATAAAGTAAGCGCTAGTCAAACGGAAATCGCGCACAAAGCAATTCCACGTCTTTCTTAATTGACGCTTGTACCATGACATTCGTAGGATCTCTAATCACAGACGCAATCCACCGTCCTATCTGACGCATTTCGTTCTCTTGCATGCCCAACGTAGTGAGCATCGGTGTTCCCATACGAAGTCCGCTCGGTTTGAACGGAGGCGACGAATCATGAGGAACGCTATTAGCATTGCACACAATACCTGCCTGTTCAAGCGCCTGCGCTATCTCTTTACCCCTGCCTTGTCCCAAAGCACGCAGATCGATAAGAATGAGATGATTATCAGTTCCGCCCGTTACGAGCACAAGCCCCTCGCGAATAAGCGTTTCAGCAAGCGCCTGCGCGTTGCGTACAACCTGTGAAGCATAGGCCTTAAACGAAGGATCAAGCGCTTCGTTGAACGCCACGGCCTTGGCGGCAATAATATTCTCGTGAGGTCCGCCCTGCATACCGGGAAATACAGACTTATCAATTTGTTTGGCATGTTTTTCTTTGCACATAATAATCGCCCCACGAGGACCTCGTAGTGTTTTATGTGTGGTCGTCATGACAACATCCGTAAACGGAAACGGACTTGGATGCATTCCTCCTGCAACAAGACCTGCAATATGAGATATATCTGCTAGATGAATGGCGCCCACTTCTTCCGCGATAGCCTGGAACGCCGCAAAATCAATCGTACGGGGATAGGCCGTAAGACCTGAAATAATCAGTTTCGGCTTTTCACGAAGCGCAATCGCTCGAATCGCATTCATATCGAGTCGCTGCGTTACTGCATCAAGTGTGTACGGAATCGCCTTGTAGAGCATGCCTGAAGCATTTACCGGGCTTCCATGCGTAAGATGCCCCCCTGCCGCAAGGTCAAGCCCCATAAAAGGTTCACCTGGTTTAAGAAAAGCATTCAATATCGCAATATTGGCCGGACTCCCCGAATAGGGCTGTACATTTACATGGTCTGCTCCGAACAAACGTTTCGCTCGATCAATGGCTGTCTGTTCAACAATGTCCGCATACGCATTCCCTTGATAGTATCGTTTAGCGGGATAGCCCTCGCTATATTTATTCATAAGAGACGACCCACACGCTTCGCGTACTGCAGCACTAGCGTAGTTCTCCGAGGGAATCATATTTAACGTCGTTTTCTGTCGGACGTGCTCGTTCTGAATAGCCTCATACACAACAGAATCCCGCACCTGAAGCGCCGTAAGAGGTTTTCGCTCATATCGCACAAAACTATAAGGCAGAGCCCCGTTATACGATTCTCTCTTTGTTTCGCTCCACGCATCAGAAAGAAATGGAAAATGCACATCCCCTTCGTACGGCGCATGTATATGTGTTAATTCGAGGACATCAGCCCGATCAAGCATTTGCCCATATATCTGCTGACCCCCGATAACAAATATGTTTTTTCCAAACGAGCGCGCAAGCACCAGCGCCTCATCAATACTGTGGGCGATAAGCGGGTTACCTGCGAGCGTCTGCTGATTCGTTATAACAATGTTCGTCCGCTCAGGAAGAGGCGAGCCCAATCGTTTAAGAATAGATTCATAGGTTTTTCGGCCCATGACGACAACATTCCCTTTCGTAATCGCCTTGAATCGTTTCAAGTCTTCAGGCAAGTACCAGGGCAACGCATCAGCTTTTCCGATGACACCATTATCGGCAACAGCAGCCAGAATCGTAACGCTCAGATTACCTGAGTCCCGTTGACTGAAAACCACCTTCTCCGCGCTCCGTTTTTGACAATGCATCTACCTGAGTAAAATGCGCCTGATTAATCTGCACAACGACGCCCTGTGCGACGCGGTCTCCTTTTTGAACCGTAAATGAAGTCTGCGTGCTGTTATAAAGCACGATATGCACCTCGCCGCGATAATCAGAATCAATAACGCCGCCCGCTTGAAAAATACCTTTCGAAGACAAACCGCTTCTTCCTTCCATTTTAATAAAATATCCTTCAGGAATTTCCATTGCAATACCCGTGCGAATCTTTTTTGTTTCTCCAGGTGCGAGAATCACATCTTCCACCGAATAGAAGTCGCACCCCGCAGAGCCATTTGTGGCGTAAAACGGTTTCCGTGCATCCGGATGCGTCTGCTTGAGCATAATAATCACCGGCTCCATGCTCTTCTATCTCGCTTTGATTTATATAAACATAGTGCTATCAACACATATTATCTTGATGTAATAATCCTTAAAAGTTACGTGCGTTCTAAGAAGTATGCTCAAAGAGGAACGACATCCCGAGTACCAATACCTTGATGTTCTCCGCGAAATCATGGAAAACGGTTTTGAGAAGACTGATTTTGCAACAGGCACCAAACTAAAAAGCGTATTTGGCCGTCAGATTCGTTTTGACCTTTCCAAAGGATTTCCCCTCCTTACCACCAAGAAAGTATTTTATCGTGGAATCATTCACGAGCTCCTCTGGTTCCTCAAAGGTTCGACAAATATCAAATACTTAGTTGATAATGATGTGCACATCTGGGACGACTGGCCCTATCGAGAATATAAGAAAGCAGTCGAGAAAGGAGACGTACCTCCAATGACGCAAGACGCATTTATCGGAATTCTTAAGTCACTTCCCCAAGACCATGCCTTTGTCAATAAATGGGGCGAACTGGGGCCCGTATATGGAAGACAATGGCGCAAGTGGCCTGGAAGTGATGGACGTCTCATCGACCAGCTCGCGTGGGCGATTTGGAAAACAAAAAATTATCCCGACCGCAAGCACGTGTGCGTGAGCGCATGGAATCCAGAATATATTTACGAAATGTCAAAACCAGGAACATCTATGGCGATACCGCCCTGCCATGTTATGTATAACATAAATGTAACGAACGGAAAGTTATCGCTTCAGCTCTATCAACGAAGTTGCGATTCGTTTTTAGGCGTTCCGTTCAATATTGCAAGTTATTCATTACTCACAATGATTCTTGCGCAGGTATGCGGATATGAACCGGGCGATTTCGTGCACACGTATGGCGATATTCATATTTATGGGAATCATTACGAGCAAGTAAAAGAACAGCTCTCTCGCGAGCCACGACCATTTCCTATCATGAAGATAAACCCTGAAAAAAAGAACATTGATGATTTTGTGTTCGAAGATTTCACGCTCGAAGGATATGACCCTCATCCGGCTATTCGTGGAGATATTACCGTCGTAGGCGGGTTTAACGAAAAAGATCGCGAAGAATTTGCTCGGGGAGGGTGACTGGTATGACATGAACCGTCGAGAAAGGACTAAACTGTATATACAAGACCCTCCAAGAAGAATTGTAAGCCCCGAAGAAGAACACGAGGTACACCCAACTATAGAAACATTTTTCTCAAGCGCAAGGCGAGCCATAGAATCATTTTACGACGTGAGGGGCCCAGATAATTTTGAGATACGCTCGGGAGAAGTAACGTTGCCAAACGCCCACGTAACCGATGATAGATGCACCTGTCTTATCTACAAAGATAGAACCATTGCTGTTGTTCTTGCAAGGCGCACAAAATCCAACAACATAGAATATACTTTTTCAAGCAATTTAGAAGACTTAGAGTAGCATTTATTCTTTCGTCTCAATCTTAATCTGTACCGAGCGAGGAATCTTGAGCATCATAATCGGATGTAAGATACGGTCTTCTGCGGGCAAATCAATGATGCGTTTATGCACACGCATTTCAAATCGGTCAAACGTCGCGGTGCCATTTCCACACGGAGATTTTCGCGTAGTTACTTTCATACGCTTCGTAGGCAAGGGGATAGGTCCACGCATAATGACGCCCGTACGCGTAGAAATATCCTTGACCTGTCCAATAACTCCGTTTAACGCGCCAATGTCAACACTGCTTAATTTAATGCGTACCGTACCCATGTTCGTCTTACTGAGAAGTGGTTTTTAAAGCTTGCTACTGTTTTCAAGAGTGTTTTATAAGGTGGGCCCTCAGCGCCGCGTGCCAAGGGCCCCGCCACCACAGCCTTAGGCGTGATGACTATGATAATCAAATGTCGCAGCATCCATTTTTAAGGTTATTGAATCAAAGACTGAAATCAGATTATGTCCTTCCAATCTTTCCAGGTAAGCCTTCTCTTAAGAGAAACATGAGAATTATAGGGCTGTGTATAAAGAACATGTTCCCAAGAAGGCGCTTGTACCCCCGTTAATTCGGGACGATCATCTATTAGAATATCTGCATGGATAATTGTTTTATCTTCGGTAATAATCATTTTTTTCGTCAAATCTTTGCCAAAGTGTTCCAACATCCAATCAAATTTATCTTGGAGACAAGTAGGATTACTAAACAAAGGCGTAGTACAGATATATACCGTGTGTCCTCCTAGAACCATCTCGCGCAGAGCATCTACCGAACCTTCAATTAAAGGTAGATTGCGATAAAATCCCGGAGTATTATAAACACCCTCCACCAACCCTCTTAATTCTTTAGTATATTGGTCTTTAATATAGAACGATGTTCGATCTACAAGAGAAATAAATGGGCTATTGGGATGTGCATTCCTATAAGAGTCTAGAAAACCTCTCTCAAAATCTGCAACAACACCATCCATATCGACAAGAATTCTCATAGGAAAGAAGAAAAAGAGGGGTTAATAAAAATTACCCCTTTTCATAAAAACATGTGCATGACAAGATTTAAGAAAGCATAAAGCGAAAAGAACGTATGGCAAGCACACAACAACGCAGAACGAGACGAAAGCACCAACTCAAGAAGCGTCTTCGCAAACTCTAAAGATATTTAAACCGGTTTTCGTATCTACCGTCGTAAAGATGGTGAATGAATTTCTGCAGTTTGGAATTATTATAGGCCTTGCAGCCGCACTTTCTCTTATTGCTCGTGCAATACGACAGCCCCCGATAATCGCCTACCTCATAGCAGGATTAGTAGTAGGCCCGCTTTTCCTTAATTTCCCTTCAAGCGACGTGCTTCACTTTTTTGCACGCCTCGGCATAGCCTTTCTTTTATTCATTGTAGGCCTTAGCCTCAATTTCAAAACACTCAAAGACGTGGGCAAAGTATCATTTATAGCAGGCGTAGGAGCCATGGCCGTAGTTTCACTAGTGAGCTACTTTATCGCGCTCTATTTTGGATACAGTACCACAACCGCACTCTACCTCGGCGCCGCCTTCGCATTCTCATCAACCGTGGTAGTCGTCAAACTGCTTTCAGACAAGCGAGAAATAGACACTTTGCACGGTAGAATTGCGTTAGGCATCCTTATTGTAGAAAACTTTGTCGCGGCACTTATGCTTGTCCTCGTTCCAGTAATTGGAGAAGCATCATCAACCGCAATAGTCCTGCAACTCGCCAAAGCAGCAGGACTCATCATCGCAGTATTCATCGCCTCGTGGATTATACTTCCCTTTATATTCGGTATCGCCGCGCGTTCATCAGAAACGCTGTTCCTTGTAAGCGCCGCATGGGCGCTCATCGTATCCGCGGTCTTTTCAGCGATAGGACTACCGCTTGAAATAGGGGCGCTACTTGCGGGAGTTGCATTGGCCTCATCGAAATTCGCGCTCGACATAAGCACCAAAATGAAAGGACTACGCGACTTTTTCGTCGTGCTCTTCTTCGTCTATTTCGGAAGTCTCTTGCAAGGCCCGTTCGACACCAAAATGATTGTGGCAGCTATAACTTTCTCATTGTTCATTCTCATTGGAAAACCGATTATCATCATGGCCTTCATGCGAACATTCGGGTACAAGAAACGCACAAACTTTTTCGCAGGAGTAGGGCTCGCGCAGATTAGTGAGTTTTCATTAGTATTGCTTCTAGTAGGATTCACACAAGGGGTAATTGGTCAATCAGCACTCACACTTGCGCTCCTCGTTGCATTCATCACCCTTGCGTTCAGCAGTTACAGTTTATCCTACGCCCAACCCATATTCAAAGCCCTTGCTCCCCTTCTAACCATTTTTGAAAGCTCAACGTTTGATGTAGACACACTCAGAAAAGACAAAAAATACGACATCATCCTGTTCGGATACAACCGCGTGGGATTCACGCTCATTAAGGCGTTTGAACGTGCAAAAAAATCATACCTCGTAGTAGACTACAACCCGAAGGTCATACTAGACCTAAGCAGACGCAAGATTAACTGCGTCTATGGCGATGCTCATGACCCTGAACTTTTCCAAGAATTACAGCTAAACGAGGCAGAGCTCGTACTTTCAACAATCCCCGACTATGATGTCAATACCTTAATCAGGAAAGCAATCCACTCGAAGAAAACGTTATTCATTCCAACATCACATACTTTTGAAAATACCGAACAGCTGTATACTGACGGTGCGGACTATGTCATCATGCCTCACTTCCTCGGCGGACAATATGTTGCCGATATGTTATTCGATAAAGAATTCAGCCGTGATGCACTCATGACGCATGGAAAGAAACAACGTCAAGAACTGAAAGAACGCGCGCGTGAAGGACACGTGCACCCCAGCCGAGAGCGTTACGATCGTTAGTTTTCTTCGTAATCAAACAGCATATCAAGAATGCGCATAAGAAGTTCAAAAGCGGCAATGAGTAAGAAGTAATATGCAATAGACCCAAGAAGCTGAGGAAGTTGTACAATCGCATCAACAAGAGAACCAAGAGGCGTTATCTCCGCGCGCGTTACGAAAACAACCAATACGGTCAACGGAAACAGTTTCGCTAATTCCTCCGCAAGCTCCTTTCTATGATACGCCAGTATTCGAATTGCAACAATAACTGCAGCAGCCAAGTTCAAAGCCGTACTAACAGAGGATTCTTCAAGCATCACAAAGATAATCAGCGCAAAAACCGCAAACCAGAAGAAAATGAAAAACGGCAAAATAATGATGTATTCAATCAAGTAGAGTATAAACGCAAAAAACTTACTAAAGAAGGGATGTTCAGATTGATTATACCGCGCGAGATTTAGTTTGAGGATATCCTTATGGGCAATAATACGATATACCTTCCAAATGAACAAAGCATAGAGAGTTATAATAATTGCAAGAATCATGACATTTACTACCGCGCGATATTCTAACGGAATGGCCCCAATTATTGAGTTCAAAATTAAGGAAATATCGGCAATCATCTCTTTTCTCGTCCAGACCGCTAATCTTTAAATAACCTTCTCCCATAAATGAAGTATGATAGACATACGACTCGTACGAGAACACCCCGAAATAATCAAAGAGACCATAAAGAAAAAAGGCAAGCTCGAAAAACTTAAACTTCTCGAAGAAACTATAAAAAAAGACAGCGAATGGCGCGCATTAAAGGCGGAGGTTGATAAGCTTCGTGCCAATCGCAACGCTGTTTCAAAACAGATAGGGGATGCAAAAAAATCGGGCAGTTCGACAACCGCATTGCTCAAAAAAGCAGAGACTATCCCTGAAAAAATTGCTAAAGTAGAGTCCAAGGTCGTGATATTGGAAGCACGTGTACAAGAGCTACTTAAACAACTTCCCAATACGATGCATTCTTCAGTACCGCTAGGAAAAAACGACAAAGACAACGTAGAGCTCAAAGCGATAGGAAAACCAGGAAAATTCGAGTTCCCCGTCGTCTCACACGCTGAACTTGCAGAATCACTCGGACTTGCAGATTTTGACGCTTCAGCACGCACCTCCGGAAACGGATTTTATTACCTTGAAGGGGACCTTGCGCTCCTTAATCAGGCACTCATCCGATACGGAATAGATATGATGGTTGCAAAAGGATTCACGTACGTTGAAACGCCTCTGCTTCTGCGCGGAAACGTTATACGAAATGTAACTGACCTCAACGATATGCAAAACCAGATTTACAAGGCGGACGAAGACCTGTATCTTATTGGCACAAGCGAGCACTCGCTTATCGGTCGCCATATCGACACAATTATTCCTGAAAAAAAGCTTCCCCTAAAGCATACGTCTTATTCGATGTGCTTCAGAAAAGAAATTGGAAGCCACGGGCTCGATCAAAAAGGGCTGTTTAGAACACATCAGTTTAACAAGATTGAAATGATTGTGATTTGTACGCCTGAAGAATCAATGAAGTACTATGAAGAAATGCAGGCAATTACCATTGAAATATTCAAAGGGCTTGGAATTCCTATCCGAGTGCTCGCTATCTGCTCGGGAGATTTAGGGGACTTAAAGCACATCCAAATAGACATTGAGGCATGGTCGCCCCGCACAAAAGCCTATTTCGAAGTGGGGTCATGTTCTAACTTAACCGACGCACAAGCACGTCGTTTGAAAATTAGATGTGACGGCCCTCGAGGAAGATACGTGCCACATACGCTAAACAATACGGCCATCGCAACCTCCCGTGCACTGGTAGCTATACTTGAAAACTATCAACAAAAAGACGGAAGCGTAAAAATACCTGAAGTGTTGCAGCAGCATATGCACGGCAAAAAAGTGCTTGTCGCACGTGCTCATAAAAAATAAAATAAAATAAAATAATTCTTTATTTGCGTCCGCGAGAGCTATCTATAGCGCCTTTCATGCCGTCAGACGTATTCGTCATAACGCCAAGCCACCAATAGTTGGTTATGGCCACAAGGTGAAGCAAAACGCTCGGAAGTTGAGTATCCGCAAGGTTACTCCAAGGAATAGTGACTAACGTTGCTACCGCGAGAATAAATGCAGGGGGCCACGCCGTATACTGAAGTTTCCAATTAGCAAGGATTGCGATACCAAACACAATTTCTGAGAGGATAAGTATCCACGCGAAAAGTCCAGGTAAAGGAAATCCAAGTCCTTCCAACATGCCCGTTACGTTCGTAGGAGTAATGACAAATAATTTCGCCAGTCCCGGAACAAGCATGAGCAAACCTAACAAGATTCGATTGACTAATTTAACACACATAGTTTAATGTCCTCCTTTCATTGGTATAAGTTAAACTAGTCCTTTCTCTTAATATATAAATTTAAGGCAACAAGACAACCTAACGTCGTAAGCACAAGAAGGGACCAACCAATAATAGCACCGACAATTTCAGGGATATCAGGAATAATAACTGCCCGAGTAACCAAAACGATTCCCTGTATAAATGCAAGAGCCACACCAACTACCCATCCAACAACATTTAATAACCGTTCGGCGACCGAAAATTCTCCAATCATATGTTCTAAGACAATATGTAGTATATGCTATATAAATCTATAGTGAAATGATGTCAGAAATACTGATTCAAACCACGCCCCTTTGGGGCGTCGTATTTCTGAGCATCCAAAAGTCCACACAAACCTCAGCTTTTAACTCGAGGTTGATTCAAGGACTTTTTGATTTTCCCTAAAAACCAAGAAACTCTATATCTTGGCTTTATTGCGTTTTTTGTAGGTGTTGTATTGCTTCAAGCACACGTGTGTCGGGAGAAAGCACATACACATGATCAGTAGGTGAACGTAGCGCTCGATAAAGACGTTGCAAAAACTCGCGTTGTGCTTTATCTTTGTAACATTCCCAGAAATAAGAAGGATGTGTACGTTCGAGTACACGCCAAAAGATGTCTCTCGGATTCGGATTAGGGTATTTCGTAAATATAATCGCGTTGCACGTGTCCCCCGGAAAGTCTACACCACGAGAACATTTCGTTGTAGCAAGCGTATCGCTCAATTTTGATTTAAAGAGCGAGATAAGGCGCCCCGTTTTATCTGAAAATTGTAATTCTTTTAATTGTTCTCGAGGCATAACGTGCGTCAACTCGTACTGATACGTTTCCTCCATCGTGGGAAGGTCTTCAAATGCATTAACATGCACAAGAAGTGGCCGAGGTGCCTTCGCCCAACAGGCACCTAAAGCTCGCAAATAAAGCGCACGACTATCTTTTTTTGAAGAAAGATTGGAATAACGACAGTCCATCTCGTGACCGGTTCGAATAATTTCAATCGTTCCGGGAGCTTTTGTTTCAGCTTCAATAATAACAAAGTTTTTGATGCCGAATATGTCTCGCAACACCTCGGGACTATGCAACGTACCCGACATTAATACGAGCGCTTTATTTTTACGCACAATTTCCGCAAATCGTTTTGAAATATTGGTCGTTACCAATTCAACAACCAAATCATCTTCATACTTTTTATAGGTAAGAAACGTTTCATCAACAAACGGTGCAAAAGAACGCGCAACTTCCAACGCTTGAGCCACATAACTCGTCTCATCGAGACCCGCTTCATCCTGAAGCGCAGGATTTTCTGCGAGATTTTTCAAAATAATGCCTACTTTTGTCTCCCGCACCGGTGTAATCTCTTTTTCGTTGAATCCAAGCGCGCCTACACGTTTTTCCTCAATTTTAATAGCCTCACGAATTGCCTCAAGCGCATCTTCCGTTTTTTCATTAATGGGAGCAAGGTAATTAAGACTGTTAGCAAGTCGTGAAATATTGAGTGTCTGCTGTTCTGTAAGGTTATCAAGAAATTCATCGGCTTCATCAATAATTTCCACATCGGTCGCAGGCTTTTTGTTATTAAGAGTCTCAATTTTGTACTTCGCTGCATTAAACATAATCACGTCTGCATCAAGATACGCATTGTATTGGTCGTAATAGCCACATCCTTTCTTACGCTGATAGAAAATAAATTCAGAACCATCGAGCCCCACATACCGGCGTTTTCGCGCATCAGGCATCTCGAGTTCAAAATGAACAGGTACAATCGGGCTCCAGTACGGATTTGCAGGAGCAATAGAGATGCGCCTCAGGTTTTTCAAAGACAAGTCCCCTTTATGTTTAATGTAAGGATTTTGATTGTAATACTCTTGCAAATGCGTCCAATTCTTTTCAGTCAGGCGAATCGTATCCGGCAACGTAGGGTCTGCGCATGAAAGACCCGGTTCAATAACCGAGTCATGATTCTCACGACCCGTAATCATAGCAATCTTGAGCTTATGCCCATTGGGTTTGAGTACATGTTTTTTCCCCATGTAGTCTTCTTCATACTGCCGTTGTAACGTCTTTACAGGAACCACAATCGATGCACGACCAAGTTGTCGCGCGATATTGAGTGCAATAGCAGACTTACCGGTGCCACACACACCGTGAATGAACACAATCTTCGTTCCCGAACGTATCGCCTGCACGGCTTCTGCAACAACATCGGCCTGTGTCTTACCGTTAGAGAACCGCAGAGGCCCTAGATGCTTTCCCTGTTCGTACAGAGACCATCGCTCATCAACCTGTCCTGAAAAAACAACCTCGGGAACCACAACCTCCTCTTCCCGTTTAGAAGAGGAACGTGGATCGAGCGCTGCAATAAGCCCTTGAAAATTCTCGACGACCTCTTTATGTGCCATAGCAGAGCTCCCTGTTTAAGATGCAATTTAAAGGTTATGGGAGTGTGGAACAGGGTAACGATCAAGATGATGCGCTATACGCTCATCGATAATCATGGTCCACCCAATCGCTTTAACGTACTTTTGTTTAACCATAATACGCTTATAACCTATTTTTTTAGCAAGACGACTGTTGACCTGAATTATCCATCCATAGATTTTATAGTGTTCAAGATAGATTTCTTTCACAACCCCTATTCCATTCCCATTTTCTGCATACACGCTCTTCCCAATAATATTCTTTATCCGATTAGAGCTTCCAAGCGAGTTGCGAGAATGGAAAATGACTCTCTTAAGAAAGAAGATTATACCTCCTATAGCGACAATACCTGCACCTATACCGAAAGCAAATCTGTTCTGAGCAACAGAAAGTACGCTACGAATGAACAAGAAAGAGTTCCCAGCATAGGCAACAAGACCGTTGATAAACGAACGAGAGGACGTTTCCTCGGGTAGAGAGACAATTGTATCATTTTTAGCCTCGGATTCTTTCGGCAATTCATCACGATCACAAAGAGTGTTATTATTGACGTCCAAGCAACATTCAAGCCCGTAGCGCATATAGGGAGGAGCACACACGACCGTGTCCACGACAGCACCCGTTATGCCTCCTCCACCAGAGCCACCACCACTTGAACCTTCATCAGAATCCCCTTCATCGCCACCCTCCGATTCGGAGCCGACCAAAAAACTGTCATAGGCAAAGTCAGGACCACCAATATAACTAGTCAATGCCCGCAAACGATACGTCCCATTAACGGAAGGAGAAGTGAGCGTCGCCGTCAAATTAGTTGACCCAGATGCAGCAACATAAATCGTCTGTTGACCCGATGTATAATTAGTCGTTTCGTCGTTAGAAGTAATCCAATAGTCTACAATAAAGTTTTTGCCTATATCGGGATTTTGATTTACAATTTCAATAGTCGAATCAAAACTGGTAGATGCATTGACCTGCGCGGGAGCATACACAATCGTATCGGCAGGTCCACCGTATCCCGGAATACTTATTTTAATCTGATTTGATTGATACGTAACCGTATTGACGGTGGCGGAAGACTTTGCAAACGTTCTTTCAGAATTAGAAGCCTCCTTCTGAATAATCAGTGAACCTGTTGAGTTCCACGTCTGTGTTTGATTCAACGCAATTACCTGATTAATATCTAAATCAGAATCGATGACCGTTATTCCCTGTAAATCAACATCTCCCGCATTGATAACCTCGACCGTAAGCGTATAGTTAACAGCAGTTTCATTCTCCGAGTTGAAATATGCATTTTTGACAAGTGCAAGTTGCTGTCCAGATTCAGTCGCGGGCACGGGAATTACAATATCTGATGCATTAACTTTTAACAAAACACCAGAATAGGAGTCAAATGCGTAACTCTGAGCCCGCGAGAGATTAACATAGTAGGTTGTAGAATTTCTTGCGTATGTCGCGAGATAACTTCTAGAAACAGATTCTCCTGCGGCTAACGCCCCAATCATGTAGGGCGAAGATGAAGAGTCCGCATCACTAACATTGGCATCGGTCGAAGAGCTACCTCCTGTATTTACAAGCCTCAAGCTGATATTATAGGCAATCGTTGTGTTTGAAACGTTATAAAAAGTAACCATCTTATCTAAAATCAAATAAGCAGGAGTAACAGACACGTTTGCGGGAACAGTCACGTTGAGTGATTGAGCAAAAACGTTCAAGAAATTATCACTTTTTGCATCTATCGCCAAGGCCGTAGCATTAGACAATATCGCAATAGAAGTCGTGTTGGAACGTGCGAACGAAAGAACATAACTGCGCGTGATAGATTGTCCTGAGACAAGAGTGCCCAGTAAATAAGGCGACGAACTCGAATTAGCATCGGTTATATTCGCATTAGTTGCGTTGCTTCCTCCGGCATTCACCAAAGAAAGAGTAACGTTATAGACGATTTCAGCATGAGTAAGCGAAGAAACTGAAGCAACCTTGGTAAGATACAAAGAGGCATTTGAAGGGTCGGGACCGCCTTCAGAAACTATCGTGAAAGAGTCATTACAATAAGAGAGATAGTCATTATAGCCAAACGAAGCGTTTAGCGTATAGTTCCCAATGGCCAATCCAGCAAACGTCGTCTGAAAGCTCCCGTCTGAAAGGGAAGTTAAATTCCGTGATGCGGCATAAGCGCCATCTTCATACACGCTAACATTTGCCTGCAAATGCCCTAATCCCAAACGCCCGTCTGAAAGGTTGCCCTGTACTAAAACAAGAGCCCCTTCTTGATAGGAACCACCAGCCTCACAACTAATAGTCAAATTGCTTACGTTGAAATAACGATGACCTGCGGAAGAATTCTTCAGACTGTTACTCGCGATAACCGTCCAATTATATCTTCCCAAACCGAGCGTGCTCCAACTATAGTTCAGCAACGTACCATTCGTTATATTATATGAAGTCGCGAGCAAAGTATTATTGCCATAAAGCCAGACAGTCATGTTGGCGGGGCTCGAGTCATAGACAGTGTAATTAATTGACACGGCACTTATGTTGTTAAAGTAAGCATCTTCCTGAGGATAGTTAAACGTAACCGAAGGAATAGAATAGGAAACATTCAAAATTCGAGATTGAGAACGATTAGTATTGTTGCTACCGTCAAAGCATTCAACATACCACGAATAGTTTCCCTCGCTCATATTGTAAAGGACCATAGTTGTCAATACCCCCGAACTTACAGTCTGATTTGTTTGATTAAGTGAATCATTAAGTGAAAGTGTACAGGAGAGGAGTGAAGAAACATCATCAGAAGCGGTAAAGTTAAACGCGAGGTCCTTGTACGTCGCGTTGAATGAGGGAACAGGCTGGTTTAACGTAAGAGAAGGGGCGCTTGAGCTAGAGTTAATAGAATAATTGCCTCCTCCGGTTACGGTAAAGGTAACATTGCCTGCCTGCAAAGAAGTAAGATTTTGACAAAGTTCAATAGGGCAGATCACCCCGTTACGAACAATTTGTAGCTCGGTAGAAGCGGTCGGAATGTTGTAAATTGTTATCTGCGCTGATTTATTGAGCTCTCGAGTGTACTCGTCGATTTTTACAAAATTAGCGCGGACCGTAACACGATCGCTGAAACTCGTATTGGTGCCATTAACCGGCGAAGTAAAGCGTATTTCACCCGCAGTCGTATTTCGAACAGTCAAAATCCCCCCAATCCCTGTAAACGTGTAATTTCCTACCGCTTGATCAACCAACGTGGTATCATTGAGGCTCGCTGTTTCAAATCGCAAATCGGGCCCTGCTATGGAAACCAAGTTATTGCCTTGCAGGGTATTATTAACCGGGTATCCGGGCGCTACAAAGAGAAAGGCAAATGCAGGAGAAGTTGACCTATTTGCATACTCAAACGTCGAAATAGTGTTGTTGAGAAAAACATTGCTCATAGAACTGGACTGAATATAGGCGCCGAAGTTCGTTCCATTCCCCGACGTATTAATGACATTATCCTTGAATAAATTACGATGAGCTTCAGATAAAAACAAGCCATGATTAGAATTATTATTGCCCGACGTATACACAAAATTATTTTCATAAGTATTACGTCGAGAACTTGTTATCAAAGAAAGACCGTAATTAGTACTTCCTCCAAAAGTTTGTACGGTGTTGTTGGCAATGAGATTAGATTCTGAGTTTACTGCAAGATGGATTCCCCAGTTGGCCGTAGCGCCAGAGATAGTCGTGCCATTGGCAATTATAATGTTGCCCAAAATTTTATTGCTCTCCGAAGCAGAAAGAAAAACACCATAGTTAGAACTCAATCCCCCAGTTCTTACAATATTATTCTTAATGGTATTAAGATTCGCCGTAGTAAGAAGATAGATGCCATAATTCGTTACAGTTCCATTTGTAGTTATATTATTACTTTCTATTAGATTATTTCGATTTTGCGTTAAGTATACTCCATAATTAAGAGATGTATTTCCGAAAACACCGAGCGAATTATTGGTAACCCGATTTCCCTCAGAAGCGGTTGACAAGAAGAGCGGGCTATTCGCCGTCGTTCCAAAAACAGTAACATTATTCTTTGTGATAATATTGGCCTCTGAATAAAGCAAATAAAACCCATATATGGGAGTTGTACCCGTTACATTGATGGTATTATTGTTGAATTCGTTAGTATATGACGAAATTAAACCGATGCCCGTGTTCGTTGCAGTACGTCCGTTGACAGCAAAGGTATTATTGCTAACACGATTGCCATAAGAGGAAGTTACTTGAGCCCCTATGACGGACGTTACGCCAAGAAGCGTTACACTATTGTTTTCAACAATGTTGTTATTTGCAGAAGAAAGAAAAACACCCGTAAGGGAAGTACCATTCACCACAAGATTATTACCGATAATCCTATTTGACGACCCATAGAGAATATACACGCCATAATTCGTACCTTCCGTATGATTTGCAAAGAGAGTATTATTCGCAATCGTATTGTTATTCGCTGAAGCGGTGAAATAGAAGGCGTAATTTCTCGCAGCTGAGCGCCCGTACACGATATTATCGGCAAAGAGATTGCGCCCGCTTCCCGTCGTTACGTACACGACATGACCGTCTGTGTTGCCAGTCGTCGTTGTTGAAAGAGTGCTCAGAGTATTATTGATAACTTCAGTGTCACTCGTCCCTGTTGAGATAAGGATCGCATAACTCGTAGTCGTGCCCGTACCGGTTATGACATTTTGTCGTATGAGGTTTCCATCTGATGCCGATAAAAGATACAGACCATAATTCCCGGTAGAGGTGCCAAATGCCGAAATAGTATTATTTTCTATCAGATTATTATTGCAATTCGTGTTGAAATAGAGACCATGACTCGAAGAAGAACCATTGGTCAAAATAGTATTATTATAAATGAAGGAGCTCGACGTTTTTGTAAATTGAATCCCATACCCTGTTGTTCCACTTGTATTAATATCCCGGATAACACAATTACGAATGGTAATATTTTGCAGAGGAACTACACCGAAGAGAACGTTAATACCAATCGCTCCATTCGCCCCATTTATTCCATACAGGATAGAATTTCCCTTGCAGTCAAGTTCCATATTGCTTGCGTTAAGCGTTAAACAGGTAGCATTTGAATTGAGAGTATCCAATAGCTCATACTGCCCCGGAGCAGAGGTCGCATTCGTACAGCTTGTCAGGCCTATAGCAGCGGATGCAGAGCCAATCGCAAAGATAACAAGCGCTAAACAGAAAAACCCAAAAAGAAGTTTATTTAGTAACATGTTTGCCTCTCTTTTGTAAGTGCTCCCTAAGCATTCGTTCAATCAGTTTTGACGAATTGACACATTCCTCTTCAGAATATTCTTTCCAAGTTTTAAATACATTTTCGTCAACCGTAACGCTGAGCACCCTCTTTACCATACAATAATATGAATAATATTTATATTATTAGCTATTTAAAGATTACCCTTAGGTTTTCTTTAGAAAAAATGCAAACGTTCTTTCAGAATTACCAGCTATAATGATAGATATTGTTACCGCAGTAACTCACTGAGCTCCATCGCCCACTTCGGTCATTGGCACAGCGAGGTTCATCGCCTTCCCAATTGTACGTATTTCCATTATAGAAATAACGAGGATTATAATAATAGTCAGTGTATTGTGTATCGTATCGATCGCGTTGATAGCTATCGTCCCACGCGTACCCCATATGACGCCACTCATCACCATAGGTATTGGTCATGCGATAGGTACGTGAATACCCACTCGGACCTTCATACCAATAATCGCCCACGCGATTTCCGTACGGAGACGCATATCCGTCATTGTCTTTAATCTTTTTGTAGGTCGTTACTTCGCCCCACGGACTTTTATCAGTATTCTTTTCGTAATAACTATATCCATAGTCGTCATACGTCTCTTTGACCGTGTATTCTTTCTTATAGCCATCCCCGTAGTAGTACGCAGAAGCTATGCCTGAAAGCAAGATAATCGCAAAGAGAGGTACAAGAAGTTTGAAGACGTTTTTATTCATAATTAGTAGGAGCAGAGGTTATTTATAAATCTATCGTATGTCATGACTTGAAAATGACACTTAATCGAATTAGAGACAATAGTTTTTTATATCCTTTTTCTCTGGCAGATAGTTAAATGCTCTAGTCCTATCGAGAACATAGTCTCTCGAGCTCGTGTACTTTATACTCTGTTAGAGTATAATCTATTATCACTCTGGGATAACTACACAAGAAAAAGTTTATAAATTATGGCTCTATGTTACGACATGCAGATAGAACGTGTCGAGAGGTCTCGGGACGGCAGCATAAAATTTGCTTACCTTCTTCCTTCTAAAGGAATCGCTGAGGCAATTTACTTTAATTTTAATGCTCATCATAGGGGTCCCCTTGTTGATAGTAAGGTAATCTGTCTTTCTTCACAAATTGGATGTGACGTAGGATGTCCTTTTTGTGAAACTGGAAAAATGAATTTTGCTAAGAATCTAAGCGGTCTGGAAATGGAACAAGAGGTACTCATGGCCCAAGAATACGTTTCCTCTCGAGGGTTGCCTCCTGCAGAATTTTACGCGATCATGGGGATGGGTGAACCTCTTATGAATACTTCTGGAGTGCTTGATTTCTTTAAGCGTACTCGTAAGTCAGTAAAAAGAATTTCTTTATCAACCTCTGGAATCTCTATAGAAATATCTCGCTTAGCTAAAGATCCCTCAGTCGACTTTGAGTTATTTGTCTCGTTACACACGCCCTACGATTCACAGAGAAATCAACTAGTCCCTTCAAACCGATTTTGGCCAATTAAAAAGTTGCTTGAAGCAGGCGAAGAATATGCGCGCGAAAAAGGAGAAAAAACAACATTAACTTATATGGTCCTCCCTAATGTCAATGATAGTCGAGAACATTTTAATGATCTTGGGAATCTTGTGGATCCAAAATTTTTCTCCTTTCAATTTACGTGTGTTAATTCTTTAGATTCAAATAAAACAGAAAAAACAAGGAAACGCTTTATGGAAGATATTGTACCAGAATTAGAAAAAATTATGGATTCCAGAGGTATAACTTTTGATGTACAATTAAGCAAGGGTTTCGATATTAAAGGGGGTTGTGGTCAGCTTTCAACTGAAATTACAAAAGAAGGTAAAAAGATATGATTGGCCCATATAAAACTGAAAGCAATAGAACTATCTCGTATAAAGGTAATAATCTCTTCCCTCCTATGAAAGATATAACTGATCTCAATCATAAAAAGAATATCAATGAAGAAATGGAAGGAAGGGTTCGTCAGTTAGGGAAAGAAAAAATGTGGGGGCACTTGGCACGCATAAATCATAGAATAAATATTGTATCAAATGCCTATTTTGATTCTATCGGAGCGTTATTCACTGCCCTTCCTCTCACTACGCGCATGATTTCTTCTCCTGGTGCGGTGTATGGAAAAGAAGCTTTAAAATACACGTCGGATACAAGCCCAATAACTCTTAAATGGTTTGACTTAAAAGAACAAGCGTTTCTTTCAGAGTCTTCTCAAATTTATCTAGAAATCGCATTAATACAAGAAAAAGTAAATCATGTATATTCAATTTATAATTCGTTTAGAAAGGAGAGGGCCGATGCAACGCATCTTTCAGAATTTCATCATATAGAATATGAAGGAAAAATCTCTCAATCAGAAAACGAAAAGATAGCCTTGGGTTTGTTAGGGTCGATTATAAAAGATTTACTCTCATTTAACAAAGAGGATCTTTCTTATTTTCTAAATGAAGAGATGTTGCATCTACTCAGAAAAATAAGTTTGGAAATACAATCTATTCCTCGAATAAGTTTAAAAGAAAGTCTAGAAAGATTGTATCAAGATACAAGGGATTCAAAATACAAGGAGTTTACTCTAAAAAATTTTGGAGTCTGGGAAGAAGTAAGACTAACCGAGTTAATGGGAGGACCAGTAATAGTAAAAGAATTTCCTCTTTTAGAAGTGCCTTTTTATCACTCACAATTAACCGAAAAAGATGCTCTAGTCGCAAACAATGCAGATCTTATCTGGGGAGGGTATCGAGAAATCTTGGGTAGTGGCGAAAGAATAAGCTCTGTTTCTGAGTTAGAAAATAAGTCAAAACTATTCAATCTCCCAAAAGAAGATTATTTGCCCTATCTTGAGACGCGGGAGCTCCCTAATTATGTGAGGACGTCTGGATTTGGCCTTGGTTGGGAAAGGTTCATTCAAGGGATACTCAATATGCCTTTCATTTGGAGCGCAGCGCAGTTTCCGAGAATTGATTCGATACTTAAACCCTAATATGTTAATCAAAGCAAAAAAATTCCAAGAAGTCTCTGAGGGAGCTGAAATCGAAATAAGGGGAAGAGTTCTCGGAAAAAGGGATTTTGGAAAGATAAAATTCTTTGATGTAAGGGATGAATCTGGAAGAATTCAAGTTATGGTCGATGAAAAAACCTCTATATCTGCCGAGTCTTCCGCGGGTCCCGTTGCTTTAGGGGATATCATTGGAATTCGAGGGAGAGTAATGAAGACTCATACGGGCCAAAAAAGTCTTGGAGCAACTTCCTGTTTAATTTACACTCGATGCCTCTCTCCTCTTCCTGATTTAAGGGAAGGAGTCTCAAATCATATAAAGTATAATGAACGAGCACTTGATCTTCTAACAAGCGATGATGCGCTAGCAAGATTTCAAAAAATAAATGGGGCAGTTTCTTCGATAAGAAGTTTTTTGTATGGTCGAGGATATCAAGAAGTCGATACTGGAATACTTCAAAGGACAGGAGATAGCGCTCCTGCAGGAGGATTTGAAACTCATTGCATTGCTCTTAAAAGGAATCTTTTTCTAAGAAAGTCAAAAGAGCAAAGAATGAAGCAACTTTTAGTTGGAGGGTTGGAAAAAATATTTGAAATAGGAAAAAGTTTTAGGAATTGTCAAATTACAAGAAAATATCATCCAGAGATTAATGGTCTGGAGCTATATCATTCTTACTCCGACTGGGAAGGCATGTTGGGTCTGACAAAAGATTTACTCAATATGCTCAATGAAAGTTGGGAAGTTCCCGAATCTAAACCCCATATTTCAAAGAGAGTTAACTTTTACGATATTCTAAATGGCGCGTACGGTTTAGATTGCAGGAGTGCATCCCTAGAATCAATTGCTTCTCTGATTCCTGAAAAAAGAAGAAGGGCCTATTCGTCAGATGACTATGGAAGGGCATTTGCACTTATGGACTTAGCAGGACAGGCTATTGAGATGAGGAAGAGCGAAAATCTAGTTTTAATGGGAGTACCAAAACAAATTTCAGTCTTATCTGCGACCCATAAAGAAGAGCCTAGCCTTGCACAAGAGTTTCGTTATTTTGTTAAAGGAGTTTCTTTTTGTTATGGAAATACAGAGTTAACTGACGTTAAAGAGCAAGAAAAGAGAATAGCAGATCAAGCACATCACGAGAGAAAAGCGGTTGATTTTGATAATGATCCGTTTCTTAAAATGATGAGACTTGGGCTGCCTCCCACGGGAGGTCTTGGAATAGGTCTCGACAGATTGTTTATGATTTACACGGGCCGTGATTCCGTAAAAGACGTTATTTATTATCCTCTTTAGAAAGGAACAGTTCTCTTTCTTCGGCATATTCTCTTTTTTGTAACACAAAGAGGGTAAATCCCGCATACTTTAGATTTTCATTAAAAAGAGTCATAAACTCGGTTCCTTTTTCTCTCAAGAGTGCAAGGGTGTCGGAATCGTATACTTCAAGAGAAGGTTTATTGAACACTTCTTCTAGATATGAGGGTATGTCTTCTTTCATATCTTTATAGAAAAAATCTTTCTCAAAACAAATTTCTAAGTGAACTTTGGATGATTTGATAAATTTAATCCAGTCAAATTTACTTCGTATCTCCAGAGTAGATCTTATTGCTTTCTCGACCTTCATTATCAACTTATCAGGAGGGGTTTTGACATAGTAAATGGGCACGAAAATGAGAAACCCTTCGTTCTTTAAAACTCGTAGACATTCGGAGATAGTCTGCGTTTTATCTCCTATAAATGAGAGAACATTACTCAGCCAAACTGCATCAAATGATTTATCTTCAAAGGGTATTTTCGTGGCCGAGGCATTCACAAAATTAACTTGTTTTGAATCAATTCCAAATTTATTGTTCATATTTCGGGCAGTCTCTAAAGAATCGTTATTAATATCCATGCCCACTACTTTTGAACCAGTTAGCATATGGATTGTTCTAGAAGTAAATCCCGTATTGCATCCAATTTCAAGAACCTTTTTGTTGGCATCTAAAAACGAATTTACACAAGCAAGGTGGACCGTTTTGATACCTCCAGACGGGCGATTAGTTTCCTTGACGATTCCTACATAAGAGGAATAATCAAGGTTCTCTATGGTCTCTTTAGATAGTTTCATATTAGTGTTTAGTTATGCGTACGGAAACTGAATCGCGAGTAGCGGTAAGCTCGACTTCCCCTCCGATAGGGAAAGTTATAATTGGCTGAGTATGCCCGAAGTCTGCATCTGCAATTATAGGGATATTTTTCAATTCGAGTTTGTTTTTGATTATTAGATTAAATGTCTCTTCGGAGATGTTTGACTCCTTCTGAAATCTGCCAAAGATAAGTGCGCGAACTTTTTCAAAGCCTGGTTGGTGAATTAAGGATTGCAGATTTCTATCAAAATTACCCACTTTAGAGTCTTCATCGTCTTCAATAAACAATACTTTTCCAGCTAGTGAAGGTATAAACGAGGTACCTTGGAGCAGATTAAAAGTACATAAATTTCCTCCTATAATCGCTCCCATTGCTTCTCCCGGGAAAATCGTTCGCATGCCTTTATTCTCAATGAATTTACGTTTAGACTGATTCATAAACCACACATCGTCACTCCAAGAAGCAGAAGGTACAATGGAATACGGGACAGCATCAATAACTGCTTTTTTGAAGAACTCGATATAAAACTCAATTCCTTGTTCCATTCCAAAGGTAGAGAAATGAGGTCCTGAATATGTAACAAGGCCAGTTTTAGTAAATATTGCGTTTTGGAGGGCGGTTATATCGGAGAAACCGCACAATACTTTTGGATTTTTTTTTATAAGAGAGTAGTCGACACGATCGAGTAATTGATTGGAGTTATATCCGCCAACAACGGTCAATATACCTTTAACGTTAGGGTCCCTAAACGCTTCGTGAATGTCTTCAATTCGAGATTCGATAGAAGAGGAATCAAATTTATCTCTCTCATATACATTCTTCCCAAAACTAACGCTAAAACCCATTTCCATTAATCTTTTCTTAGCGAGCGCAATTCCCGAAGGAGCAATGATTGCAAGTGTCCTTGAGGGAGCAATAACCCGTATCTCATCGCCCTTCTTTAAATGGGCTGGAAAAATTGATTTCATAGAGCTCTGAGTGGTTCTACCTATAAAATCCTTTCTTATTAGTAAAATACGAATCTCTAGACCTTTCTTATTTCTATAAGTAAAGTTTAAAAGAGATCATTACCGAATGAATTCGTTGCTCGCATCGTATAGTGGCTAGTACACATCCCTGTCGCGGATGAGACCCGGGTCCGATTCCCGGTGCGGGCGTACCGTTATGACGCCATCTTCGAACATTTACATCACAGAATAAACGTAATATTTATATAGTAAGAATAATCTTACTAACAGTGGCGCAGATAGACATAACAAGGATGAGCTCTAAAGGTCAAATAGTGATACCGCAAGATTTGCGAAAAGGCTTTAATGAGGGCGATAAAATTGTCGTTATTAGAAGTAATGACCAAATTATTCTTAAGAGAGCAGATAAGATGGATAAACAATTAAAAGAGGACATAGAAGTGGCAAAGCGAGTAGAAAAAGCCTGGAAGGATATTGATGAAGGCAGATATAAAACTTATACCGTCGAAGAGTTCAAAAGAAGGCTGAAAAATGGTGCTTCTAAAGTCGACTGAGCAATTCGAAAGGACATTAGATAAAATTGATAATGCGCTCCGTTTACAGATAGATAAGACAATTGATAAAATTCTTGTTAATCCTGAAATTGGTAAGCCTATGATGTACAAAAGAAAAGGAACAAGAGAGGTATATGTGGGTCACTTTAGATTATCTTATGCTTATGAAAAACTATCCGATACTTTAATTCTCTTAGATTTATATCACAAGGACGAACAGTAAATCTCCTCAAAATCATACACGCCCGTTTAATCAATGAAAAGAGAGTGCTCTAGAAAGGGTTTTAAAGCCGAGTCTTAATTTGATGATTATGATAATTGACACAAGATTTGACGATGGAGCTAGACAGACATACGTAGATATTATGCATGACTTTGTTGATTCTATTCCTCTTGATAGACTAGTTGGGAAAATTGGTATCAGAGGCACTGCCATATGTTCTGATCCGAAGACTATAGCGGAGATGATTGACCCTGAAAAGATTGATATTATCACGAGTGATCTAGATGAAGTCCGAGCCACTCTAGAAAGAATGCAACCCATAGCACACACGATTGGGTTGAATATTGGCGGATTAGAGTTAGGAGGATACGAAAGACCAGTTGTAAGAGTCTATGGTGAAGAAAGTCGTACGCCGATTAGAGGTCTTTTTGGCAAGGGTTCTTTCCAACACACATTATCAGTTCAACGCAGTTATTATGGTGCAGACCTAATTAGTCGCAAACAGATAGGTCCTTTAGAAGAGAGCGACGGAATTAGATTGGTTTATTTTGTTTCATCTCCAAAATCTAAGCTTGCTAAGGCACACGCATCTTAGTATCTTCCTGTAGCATAGTTAATCTGGGCGCGTGCTTACCTGAAGCATTCTTTAGATTTCTTATAGATATGCTTCTATGTACAAAATTTTATAAGCTCGGATGATGTCTAGAATTATGGAAGAAAAAGTGGATTGCGCTAAATGTCAAGGTAAACGACGCATTATGAAAGCAAATGGAGAGGTTAGTCCGTGCTTTGAGTGCCTCGTTGCAGGACGAATGGACCAACACGCAAAAGATATTAAAGATTCTGGAATACGGCTATAACTCTACTTCTAAGAAAAAAAAGAAAAATAAAAAAAAGAAAACAAACAGCGCGGTTAGTTTCGAGCGAAACTGAAGACGTGCTTAACTGCAACGATAACGACTGCAGGAGTGAATACCATCAAGAGCGCGTCCAAGATATCCACAAAGAGAGGGGTTGACGAAAGCGCGTCCTGTCCTACATACGCAGCGAGAAGTAACATAATACCCGCCGTCAAGAATGAGTGCGTTTCAGCCTCCGTGATATTAAACAGACCGACAATAAGTCCAATAACGACAAGGACCCATGCCCAGGTCGCATTAATACCCGTGACTCCTAAGACAACCGCCAAGAGCACTCCAATAAGGAACGCCCATCCTCCAATTTTGTTAGATGATTTGTGTGAAGCCATAGTGCACCTCCTTTCAGCAAAGCTACTGGAGGGTAGCAAAAGAGCTTTATATACCTTGCGCGCACCAAGAACACGGAACATGCTCCCCTCACACGAGATTTTACAGCGATACGCAGACGTACTCGTAAATTTTGCATTGAATAGTGGAAAAGGTCTTCAAAAAAACGAGCTTGTATACCTTCAAATTCCCGAATGCGCAAAACCTCTGCTAAAAGCATTGCAGATTACGATACTCAAAGCAGGGGGACACTATATCACACAATTTATTCCGGATAATATAACACGACATTTTTACGAACACGCCTCAGAAGAACAAATCGCATTTTTCCCTGACAAATATCTCAAAGGTCGCGTCGATCAAGCAGACCATTTCCTCATGATTATCGCAGAAGCCGATAAACAAGAACTACGTGGTATCGACCCAAAAAAAATAATGGCTCGTTCAAAGGTGTTTAAGCCGTATATGGATTGGCGCACTGAAAAAGAAAACGCGGGTAAACTGACGTGGACACTTGCACTCTATGGTACGGAAGCAATGGCGCAAGAAGCTAGTCTTTCGCTTGAAGACTATTGGGATCAAATCATAAAAGCATGTTACTTGGATGACGCGCATCCAGTACAACGATGGAAAGAAGTATTTGCTGAAATTGAACGGGTACGCACCAAGCTTAATCAACTACCGATTGAAAAAGTTCGAGTTATCGCCTCTGGAACCGATCTTACCGTCGGAATCGGACCCGGAAGAACCTGGCTCGGAGGAAGCGGGCGCAACATACCGAGCTTTGAAGTGTACGTCTCACCTCATGCACATAAAACAGAAGGACATATCACGTTCAACCAGCCACTCTACCGATATGGCAATCTTATCAAAAACGTATATCTTGAGTTCAAAAACGGCAGGGTCACAAAGGCAACCGCTTCGCAAGGTGAAGATGTCCTCAAAGAGATGATTGCCACCGAAAACGCAGACCGTATTGGCGAGTTCTCGTTAACAGACAAACGGCTTTCACGCGTCAACAAATGTATGGCTGAGACACTCTTTGACGAAAACATGGGCGGACCGTACGGAAATACGCACATTGCATTGGGGGCCGCGTACAAAGATTCGTACCCTGGTGATCCTGCAACACTTACTAAAGAACAATGGGAAGAACTGGGATACAACGATTCCGTCGTTCACACGGATATTGTTTCTACTGAGAATCGAGAAGTCATCGCGACGCTTGCAGACGGCACAGAAAAAACAATCTACAAAGACGGTCAATTCGTACTGTAAGAGACATACATACAGTTTAAAAACCATTTTAGGTTCAACGAACAATGCATATGGAAAAATTAGCCTTGGAAAAGAAAATGCTGGGAGAACACCAAGCACGTGAGTTAAACAAAGAAACGCTCGTTGCCGCCAAAGAACGCATTGAAGGAGAAATTGCCCGATTTGAAAAGAAAGAGTTTAATGACCACTCGCGTAACCTTTTGCACAACCTCCACGAGCTAACGGCCGCACTAAGTACGATGCAAGAGATGATGAATCTTATCTGGAAGCGGACCGAGCAAATGCAGGAAGAACTCGCGCAGTTGCGCTCAAAGACCGAGTAGTATCCTATTTAAACCGCCATTTCTGAACCTATATATGAGAATTCGATATTCATTTTCATCCCGTAAAACGCGACAGATTGAAGGCAACAACCGCCATAAGCGACCGTTCCCTGATGTAGTGCACGATATGCTCAAAATGGCCGATATCATCATTGAAGTCATTGATGCCCGATTCATTGATGAAACCAGAAACCTTGAGCTAGAAGAAGCAATACACAAAGCGAAGAAGCGCCTTGTCTATGTGTTCAACAAAAGCGACGTTGCAGACATCTCGCGCGTAAAAAAAGAAATCTCTGAAAAAAGGTTGACGCCCTTCGTATTGCTCTCGTGTAAGACATTCATGGGTAAAAAACGTCTGCGTGAACGTCTGCAGATAGAAACCAAGCGCCTGCATCTCTCGCGCCGAGCGCTCGTGGGTATCATAGGGTACCCCAACACCGGTAAAAGTTCGCTCATTAATATGCTCACGGGAAGAAAAACGGTAGGCACATCGCCACAAGCAGGATTCACGAAAGGACTCCAAAAGATAGCCTTCACTCGAGACATCCACGTAATTGACACGCCCGGAGTAATTTCAAAAAAAGATTCACCTGCAACCGAAAAAGAGAATATTGTTCGTTCAGTAAAAATCGGCATCAAAACCTACGATCGAGTCAAAAATCCCTTATTCGTAGTAGCGAAACTCATGCGCAACTTCCCCGGTATTTTCGATAAATATTACGAATTCGACAGCGGTAACGACCCCGAAATCCTCATAGAACACCTCGGGAAAAAACATAACCTCCTTGCCAAAGGAGGCATTATCGACAGCGACCGCACGGCTCGCCTCATCCTCAAGGACTGGCAAACCGGAAAAATAAAACTCTAAATACTAAAGTCGAATATTTCCACAAGCGTTAAAAACCTTCAAACGCATTTTTACACAAGCCCAGATGGCACAATGGTACTGCGCGAGTCTCGAAAACTCGTTTCCGCAAGGATATCCCAGTTCGATTCTGGGTCTGGGCGTCATCCCACTAATTTTATAAAGAAGCGCGCGCACCCAGAAATATGAAGGGGATAACAAGTCTTGCGATTATAGCGCTTCTTATAGTGCCATCTGCATACGCAATTGAAACGACCATACAAGTAACAACCGAACCGAACAATTATGTCCTGATTCGAGTATTTGAGGCAGGAAGCACCCATCTTCTTGAAAGCATCCTCGATAAGTTCACCGACCCCAGCGGCCAAGTTATCATAAAACATACGTCAGAAGCCACAAACCTTGATATCATCGTATATGTACGAGCACAACGCAACGGAGAAACAAAGTATTATCAAAAATTTGAAGCGGTCGCTCCAGGAAGCACATTTGAAGCGTATGTTCCTGAGAGCCTCAAGCCCACAACTGCCCCTGAAGAAAATAAAACAAACGTAGACACTCCTCTTCAAAATGAGAGCATGAACAGCACGACAGGGACGTCTGCACGTACATCATCGAGCATTACCGGAAATGCCATATTCAACGCTGAAACGTTTACAAAAATGCCATGGTATTATATCGTCGCAGGCGCTGCACTTGTAATCGTGGTCGTAGGTGGAGGAATTGCGCTCAAAAGAAGAGGCCGCACGAGCCCTGCAATACAACCCAAAACGCCTCCCGGAAGCACCAAAGATCCGAAGGAACTTGAAACAAAGCTAGAAGAAACGCAAAAACGTCTCGAACAAGCAACCAAAGAGATTTCCCGCATAAAAAACGAAGAACAAATAAAAGAACTTCAAAAGAACATTGATGCACAACAAGAACAAATTAGAAAGTTACAACAAGGGATCTCTTAAGGCGACCAAGCAAAACGCAAACAATAGCTATAAATAGCCTAAAAATAGCACGTTCCTGTTTGCTTGCAGAAAAACGTTTTTTCTACAACCTTACGTATCATATGGCACAACCAAAACCCTCATTTAGACGAGCAGAACCCAGGCAAAGAAGCATGGAGTGTAGCTGTGGTGCAACTGCGAAGCTGGTACAGCGATGCAACTATCCTCATGGAAGAAAATCAGGCGCCCTGAGAACGTGGGCCTATCGATGCGTTACATGTGAAAAATCAACACCTTGTTCTAAACCTGCCCAAGCAAAGCGAGGCAGATAAAGACTATACGAAGCTTTAAATACACAGGATAAATCAAAAATGCGTGAAGGAATAGGAGCATAAGGACAGATTTCTAGGTAATTAATGAGTTATAGTATATATTCAGCGTGTGAAAGGAGGCATAGATAGTATAATGACATACGGAAATAGTTTCGGCGGTCGCGGAGGCGGCGGAGGCGGTGGCTTTCGTGGCGGACGTGGTGGCGGAGGCGGTGGCTTTCGTGGTGGTGGCGGAGGATTCCGTCGCGACTTCGGTGGTCCGCGAACAATGCACAAAATAACGTGCAGCGAATGCGGCAACGAAGGAGAAGTCCCGTTCAAACCTCGTGAAGGCACTCCTGTTTACTGCAGAGATTGCTTTGCAAAGAAGAATGGTCGATCACCTGGCTCGAATAACCGAGAAGGCGGAAACGAACAATCTGGCGGAGAAAGCGACGAAGGAATGTAAAACTTCGAATATTTTTATTTTTTATTTTATCTATTTTCTAATAACTCTAAAAAAAGAGATTTTTAGAAAGAAATAGATTAACCTTTGTACCCTATTGCTTCATCAATAACTTGGTTAATCTGCCAAGAAGTAAGAACACTGTTTCTTTCTGAAGGATGAATGCCCCCCAGATCTATCTTGGGGAGGTAATCGACTTCGTAACTCACACAGGGGCGTTTCTTGAACATCCCGAAGCCATGCTTCCCCATAAAGACGGATGAACATAGATTCTACTGTTGAAGCCATTTTCTTCTAAAAGAACCGACAATAATAAACTTATCGAATTTTTCTAACAACAGTCGTTTCAGAAGTGTCTTCAATCTCGTACCCAAGCGTACGGATATCCGCGCGAAGTGTGTCCGCAAGCTTCCAATTCTTAGCAGCGCGGGCAGCATCACGTTGTGCAACAAGACCGAAGACTTCCGCAGGAATCACCGCTTCCTTACTATCGGATAATCCAAATCCAAACACGTTGTCAAACGCATCAATCAAGGTCAGTTTTTCATAATTGCTCAAGTGTTTGCTATCAACTACTGCCCACAGCACGCTCAACGCAACAGGTAGGTTCAAGTCATCATTAAGGACATCAAGAAATCTACGATAATCAACCTGCTCGTTGAGAGTTAATTTCTTATTTCGTTCACTCTCCGCATCCGCACGAATGTTTCGATACCGCATCACGAGACGTTCAAACGCATTCTTTGCCGCGTCCAAGCTTGCAAGTGAAAAATCAAGCGGTTTACGATAGTGCGTTTGGAAACAAAGATATCGGTAATGCATCGGCGCATATCCAAGCGCTTCCAGCTCGCTAATCGTATACAACCCCCCTTTAGATTTCGACACTTTTTCGCCTTTAAACGTAAGAAACGCCCCATGTAACCAATAATTCACAAACGTTTTTCCCGTCACAGCTTCGCTCTGCGCAATCTCATTTGTATGATGCACCGAAATATGGTCTTCCCCCCCAGTATGAATATCGAACGTCTTCCCCAAATACTTCATCGACATCGCCGAACATTCAATATGCCATCCAGGATAGCCCACGCCCCATGGGGAATCCCATTCCTGTTGCCTTTCTCCAGCTCTTTCAGAAAACTTCCAGAGCGCGAAATCAGTCTTGTGCTTTTTCTCACCCGTAGAAACACGTTTCCCTGCCTGCAAGCCGGTAACATTAAGTCGAGCCATCTTTCCGTACTCCTTAAACGTTCGGCTATCAAAATAAATCCCATCGCTCGTGCGATACGTATACCCTTTCTTTTCCAATTTTGTAATCAATGCAATTTGTTCTTTGACGTGTTCAGTTGCCTTACACCATATACGAGGTTCAAGCACGTGCAACTTCGCCATGTCACTTTGAAAGACATGTAAATAATAAGTCGCAATCTCCTGTGCACTTTTACGCTCACGAAGCGCAGCCGTTTCCATTTTATCTTCCCCCGAATCACCATCGCCAACAAGGTGCCCCACATCAGTCACATTCATCACATGCTTCACGTTCAAGCCATTGAACTCAAGCACACGTCGAAGACTATCCACAAACAGGTACGTTCGCCAGTTGCCAATCGTCGGATCCCAATAGACCGTCGGCCCACACGAATACAAGCCCACATGGCCTTTCTTTATCGGTTTAAACACATCCTTCTTTCGCGTCAAGGTGTTGTAGAGCAATAACGGAACATCTTTTTCCATAGCATCTTAAAGAAAAGCAGAGTTATAAGAGTTTCTGCACAAACTCCCGCGCGTCTTCAATCGTTTTCACCCGCATAAACTCAGCCCGTTTCGCAGCCGCACCATTAAACCCTGCAATGAAGTGTCCCCCCAAGAATTTAACACGGGCCATATCGAGCACTTCGTGTTTCTGCGCAAGCACCATATACTGCTCAAACAAACCCAGATTTTTTTTCACATCCTCTCGCTTATCCTTCTCTTTCCCTGTCTTCAAATAATACAAAATCCGCGAGAAAATCCGCGGATCCCCCATCGCCGCGCGCGCGACCATAGCACCATCCGCGACATCAAGCATTGCCACGGCTTTCTCTCCTGAATCGATGTCTCCATTTCCAATCACCGGAATGCCAATCTCCTTCTTAATAGATGCAATCCATTTCCAATCGGCAGGCACCTTATAACTATCCGTTGAAAGTCGCGCGTGTACGGTCAACGCATCCGCTCCCGCATGTTCAACAACCTTTGCAACCCGAAGAGCATTATTCCTGCTAAACCCGAGTCGTATCTTTGCTGTCGTCGTGTATCCCGCATCTTTAAGCACACGAATGTACGACACAATTTTATGGGGCGTCTTGAGCAAATAACTCCCTGACGCGTTATCGGTAATACGCACAGAAGGACACCCGCAATTAATGTCGACTATATCAAAGTCACGAAGAAAGGGAACAACCTTCTTAAATTCAGAAACGCGCGGACCAGTAATCTGCACGCCAGACGGTTTGTCTTCGCGTGTTGTCTTCAACATATCTTGTGTTTTTTTATTTGTATGCAAAATTGCCCCTATATTCAACATTTCGGTATAGGCCATAGCGGCCCCTTGCTCGCGACAAATCAACCGATAAGGCAAATCAGTCACGTCGACCATGGGGGCTAAAAAAAGACGATTCTTTAATGTGATAGGGCCAATAGAGAGCGGTTTCATCTAGAAAAGGAGCAACACAGGTTTTTATAGCTATAAGGGGGCTGAAAATCGTGGGCGTTGAATACGACTCCGAGCTATGGAACGCCTATGGATATAACCCCTTTGCAAGAATAGAAAGAGATTTAAAGCGTGTTTAACCCGAAATGCTATGGACAAAGAAATAGACAAGATACCCAAGAACCAAGACACCGACATTGTCATCCGTATTGACGAATTCAATGGCACGAAGGGACTCACCATACGTGAATTCGTAAAATCTGAACGATATACCGGATTTACCAAAGCAGGCACACGCATTCCGGCAGATAAGTTTCACCTCTTCAAGAAAGCAATTAACATGATAGATGAAAAGGACCTCGAAGGAGGGGCGCCTCGAGCAGAAATGCAATCATCCATGCCTGCCAAATCAACCGCACCCGCGGGAAAACCGACAGACAAAAAGCAAATAAAGAAAGCAAGTACCGAGCAATTCGACGAAGTAGAATTCTAATCCAGACAAGTAAACAGTACCTAATCGGGCTTGCTGAATGAAGAAGTTAAAGAATGGTGTATAGAAAATTTAATCACTATAACATTTATATAAGGCAGGTTATCAGAATAAATCATGAATGAAAATAAAAATAAGACTCATGGTGCTAAGAAAGGAATTGTTTTGCTTCTATCGGGTTTTTTCTTATTGATTGCAAGCGCTTTTGCCTTAACATCCCAATCTATTGACATAACCACGGCCGGGACTTTCCTGAACACAACCGGTCATTACAACCTCACAACACTCAAAGAAGACACAACAAACGCTCCTGTCTCGCTCTACACGTTTGACACGAATAGGGGAGACTATAGCGAAGAAGTGAGCTATAACAACATCACCGCATATCATCGAGGAGGCAACGCATGGAACGCATCAGGATATACGGGAGGAGCGATCACGTTAAACGCAACCTATGGGCATTACATAAATCTCTCACAGGGAGACTATCTAAATATATCAAAGAACAATGTCACGCTTGCGTTCTGGATACGAGGATTCAACTCAGAACTCGGAGTGATTTTCTCCAACTCCCGTAACTCGCCACACCCGGGCGGAATTTTGATAAGTCAATCGGCAGGAGGAAACTTCGTTAATGCATACGTCATGAACGCAAGTGGAAGCGCGGCAGCAAAATTTGTCATACCCGTACTTAACCTTAATAATACCATGTGGAAACATATAGTGATCGAATATGTCCAAGTCAATAAAACAACATGGAACATAACCGCCGCGGTTAACGGAGCAGTCGTAGGAAGTGGACTCGTAGCAAACTCGAACATAGTCTACACTGCCAAAGGGGAAGCGAATATAGGTAACTGGATTAACCAACGATCAGGCAACTTTACGATGGATGATTTTTCCATATATAATCGAGTATTGAGCGCAACAGAAATCAACGCCCTGTATATGGATACATCAAGACGATTCGCAACAGAAGGAACGCAAGAGATCACAAATCTAAATCTAGCCGGAACAGGCTTAGAAAATTTATTGAATATAACAATCAACATAACCAATCCCTCTCCTCAAACAAATGCAACGCTCAGGGTAGGTACCGTTTCAGGAAATTCTTATAGTTACGGCGATCCCCTACCATTAGATAATACCAAAATCGTAGCATACCCTATAACAACGCCGCTCAACATCTCATTGTTATTAACCTACAAGGGTGACCCCAACGGCCACCTTACGCCCTACCTGTATAATCTCGCGCTACAATCTTACGATAATGCAGAAGATACGTCAATCATATCATTCATAAGCCCTACAAACCCCAACGCCACTAGAATAACCTCTCAAAACACATTTTATATTTCATTTCCAATTGTGATCAGCTACAATCTTACGATACCTGCAGATAAAATCACATACCTACTGTATAACCAAACAGGGGGAGTTATCAATACGACTATTGTCCCCCATACAACAACAAGTATAATCTATAACCTGCAGTATGGTGCCTACCATTACAAGGTCCAAATAAACAATACCGAGGGGCAAGTCTATTCGACAGAAACAAGAAGTATTTCACTCATACGGCCCATGAATTTCTCTATAAATGCAACGGCCCATGATTTCATAACTGAACTCATAAACGGAAAACAGCAACGAGTCGTTATCGTGGGGGACTCATTGACGTTCAGACCAGGAACATGGACGCACCATGTACGAAAGATTATGCAAGCGCGTTTTGGTGATGCGAATATAGGATATACAGCCATACACCCCCACTCGTTCACATCATGTGACTCTAATTATACATGCATGCCAGTCAATGTAAGTTTTACACGATCACTCTATAATATTACGTTCCCCAGTATAAATGGAGCTCCCGATGAAAACGGAACCTTCACTCCCGATGGAACGTATACGAAGATTACAGGTAATGGATTTGTGATAATGAACTTCCGAGGGGGATATAACGTAACACTCGTCTATGTAAAAGATCCCTCTGCAGGCGTGATTAATCTAAGTGTGAACAATGTGCAAAAAGCGATTATTCCCGCAAATGATGGAGGGAACGGGCGCGTTTTGGCAACCTACTCCTTTATCAACCCAAACGCATCACTTAACGTTCTACAGAGTGTCCGTCTAAGTCTTGTTAACGGTAATAGCTCACAATGGACACAGTTTAACGGGCTTATCGTCCTCGAAAAAGAGGATCAAGGAGGGTATTCATATAGTCGTATGTCGCGTGGCGGAGTCGGTATCAATGATTACATATCGCTCAATGAAACCGTAGTTATCGAGAGTTATCGGCAGCTTAATCCCCATCTCTATCTTCTCATGATGGACGCAGAAGGAATCGCTTACTCTTCATTTATAACTAATTTGAGCAGATTTATCGATCGCGTAGAGACCGCAACACCCAATGCAAAAATAATCTTAATCTCATATCACAACGCAAGTTCAGCGAATACGTACGCACCCCAAGTAAACGGCGTTATTAATATGTCGTTCAATCGCAATCTCGGATTCATAAATTTACATGATTTATACAGTTACGCCGAACTAAACAGTTTAGGATACCTTGATGATTCCATACATCTATCTGAATTAGGTGGGAGCGTTTATGGTGCGTATGTCCATAATACGCTTCTTATTGCAGAGCCACCGGGGAGTTCGAGTAATAAGACGCTGTCGTACACAAAGAAGTAACAAGAGTTAAGGCACGCACAATTCCTTCTTAACACGTGTATCCTTCCAGTCCGAAGGAAAGGTTACAAATCCTGTCAAAGGAGTCATGGATACAACCTCTCCGCGACCAGCACATATAATTTCATAATCTCTACACGTATTCCCTTCGCAAATCGCTTTCGTCAGAGAATACGCAAACGAACGTTCTTCAGTCAAAAAAAAGAAAAGCCCCACAAAAACGAACAAAACAAAAGCACTAAGACTTATGCGCAGAAGGTCCATAGTGTGGTGAATCTTTCCAACGGGCAACTTCCAAATCAAGAAAAGGGGGAGAATACCGTCTGAGCCTCCCCCCCGTAGGAAGTTTAACCTTGCCCGAAACGTATGGCTCAAGACGAGGGTCTTGCTTGCAATCGACAGGAGGCGATTCGAAAACACGTTCGTAAGAGGGCCTCGTAAAAGAAGCGTGTACACGTCGAGGGATAAAACCAGCATCGGGATGTGTCAAGACAATGACCTCGAGCAAAGACGAACCTTTGTGCGGCACGATATAGGCATAAAAGACGGTTTCATCAATCGTATAGGCCGGTTTGGGTTCCTCTGGATTAACTTTCGTGGAGGTGCTTGGCGCAGCATCGATAGCGTATGTCGGCGAAGAAACAGAACCAACAGAAGGCACCCCAGGAGGAGTAGCCGTTGCTTTGGCTTCAAAATTTTTCATAGGCACAAGTCTATCGGGTTTGTCTGACCCCGAGCCGCCGCCAAGGATAAATCGACCCATACCAAAAAGACTAAGCTCAGCTTTAAAAATACCTCTCTATTGAAACATATATGACTTTCGGAACAATGCGCCAGCCCATCATAACCGTAGCGGGGCATGTCGACCATGGTAAAACAAGCCTACTCGATTGTTTTAGGGGCTCATCCGTGCAAGCAGGAGAAGCAGGAGGCATAACACAAAAGATATCATTTACCAAATACCCTCTCGAACAAATTGAAAGCGTATGCCCCCTCATCAAAAAAAGCGGTGTTGCTATGAAAATACCTGGATTCCTGTTTATTGATACGCCGGGGCATGCCGCGTTCACAAACCTACGAAAACGAGGTGGGGCGCTTGCCGATTTAGCTATCTTGGTGGTTGACATCAAAAAAGGCATTGAACCGCAAACCGCAGAGGTCATTGCAATCCTCAAAGCAAACAAGACGCCGTTCGTAATTGCGCTCAACAAAATAGACAACCTCTCGGGATGGAAAAAGCGCGATTCTATTAAAGAATCCGTAGAATCGCAGGCGTTAAACGTTAAAGAAGAATTTGAAACCTGCCTATTAACCTTCCAAGGCGCCCTACAATCACACGGATTTGACTCGGCGCTCTATTACGAATTATCAGACTTTACCAAAAAGATTGCCATTGTCCCCTGTTCCGCTCGTTCGAAAGAAGGAATCCCCGAACTCCTATTTGTACTTTGTGGCCTTTGTCAAAAATTCCTCGCTAAACAACTCGAGTTATCAGAAGATGCAAAAGGAGTTATTCTTGAGGTAAAAAAAGAACGGGGAGCAGAATACGCAGAAGCGATACTCTATGACGGCGACCTTGCACTCAACGAAGAGATAGCCATCGCGAGTTTTGGCAAACCAATTGTCACCAAGATACGAACCCTCGAAGAAATACAACCCCTCAGTTTCAAATACAATGCAGTAAAACATGCAACCGCCGCAACAGGCGTACGCATGCAACTGACCGAGAAAGAAGGGATTCTCCCCGGTATGCCATTTCAAGAGCTGAAAAACAATCTTGCGCAGATAACTTCCAATTTCAAAAAAGAGATAAGCAGTGCAACAAAAGTAAATACGCAAGGAATCATCGCGAAAGCAGATTCATTAGGAAGCCTTGAAGCGTTACTCACGCTCTTACAACAGGCAAATATACACGTACTCAAAGCCGGCATCGGACCAATTACCAAATCGGATATAAGCTCTGCAAAAGCGAACCTCGACAACGCCCCCCTCGATGCACTTATGATAGGATTTAATGTCGAGTCAGAAGAAGATGTGGAGTTTGGAAAGGTTACCGTATTTACGGATACCGTCGTATATAAGTTAATTGATAAGGTATCAGAATGGCGAAAACAAAAACAAAAAGAAATTGAAAAAGAGAAGTTAATGGGCCTAGCAACTATTTGTAAAGTTGAAGTTCTTCCTCAGTACGTGTTTAGGAACTCTAATCCTGCCATTTTCGGCGTACGAGTCATAGCAGGAACACTAAAAACCCACATCCCTCTTATTGATGAGAACGACATCAGTATCGCACACGTGAAATCAATCCAAGTCGAAAAACACACCGTGTCAGAAGCAACACAAGGGATGGAACTCGCCATATCTCTCCCCGGAGTTACGTTTGACCGCCAACTCAAAGAAACGCGTTTCTTATACGCAACCATTTCAGAGTCACAGCTGCGTGCGTTCAAGAAACACAAAGAGCTCCTTTCAGCAGACGAACTTAAGGTGCTTCAAGAAATCGCAGACATTAAACGAAAGAAGAATCCCGAATGGGGTACAGCATAACGATGAAAAAAATAACAAGGGCTGAAGACATTAGCGGGCTGGAAAGGGGGGACCTGGTGCATCTTTTTAGAGATTTTCCTGTAAAAGGATTAGAAGAAAAAGCAAGAGTAGTTGAAAAAAAATCGAACAAAATTGGATTAATAACGCAAATAAAAGGAAAAGAAGAACTTTACGTATTTCAGTTTATAACAAGCGACTTGCGATCACGAACAGGAGAAACATTGGGAAGTCGCACCGACGTACGAAACACCTATAGAGCCGAAATAATACAAACAACCGATCCTGAATACGAATACTATAAATCCTTTCTTGAAGAAACAACACAACCCTGAAGAAAGATAACCCCTTTAATCCCGAATTGGGCAGGGAAACTCAGCTAAAAACGTTTAAAAAGCCACCTTTTCTTAAGCCGACATGCCATTCAAGCTAAACATATCAGACAAAGAAAAAGCCTGGAAACTCGAATCAACCTCCGAGATGATGGTAGGTAAAAAGATAGGCGAACACCTGCACGGAAAAGACCTCTCCGCTGAGCTCGAGGGATATGAACTCGAAATAACGGGCGCATCAGATAATTCTGGATTTCCACATAAAGGTGATGTAGAAGGTCCCGAATTGAAACGCGTGCTCCTGACAAAGGGCTGGGGCATGTGGAAAAAACCACGAAAGCTTGGAAAGAAAGTCGTTTCGACGCCCGACGGACTGCGATTAAGAAAGACCGTACGTGGAAAACAGCTTTCTGAAAAAACAATTCAAATCAATCTCAAAGTGCTCAAGCACGGCCACAAGAAACTTGAAGAACTATTCCCTGAACAAAATAAACCTAAAGAAAAGAAAACAGAAGTCGCTCCTACGGCAGCTTAAGAACGATCCATAACTAAAAATATTATTCCAGATTACAATGCCCAACAAAGAACATCAGCGCAACGAAACCTCTTCTCAAATAAACGATGAACCTGATTGCGGGCTATCATGGGATTCAAGAACAATGAGAGAAATTTTTGAGAGCACAATACACTCTGTTGCCAGAGTCACCATACCAGGGACGATTCTCAAAGATGCACGTAATTCACGAGACCCTGAAGGAAAACTGACTCGATATCTGATTGCGTTAGCAGGCGAAGGGATAAAGGTAGGGACCTACGGCCTCATAGTCTATGCAGGATATTTAGGATACCAAGTGCTACAACGCTAAACAACAACGTTTAAAACACTCCTCTTCCAGTGAGCTTTAATGAAAAAACCAGATATCACGCAGCTTGAAACGCTCAACGTCATCATGGTAGGGCACATTGACCATGGCAAAACAACTTTGTTGCATAAGCTTACGGGCAAATGGACAGATACCCACTCAGAGGAACTCAAAAGAGGGATCACAATCCGTCTCGGATACGCAGAGATCGTGCTTTCAAAAGGCGATCAAGGATACAACAAGGATAACAACGGCGAACCGATACGATATGTCTCATTCGTAGACGCCCCGGGACACGAAATGCTCATGGCCACCATGTTATCGGGCGCAGCAATTGTAGACGCCGCAATTCTCGTCATAGCAGCAAATGAGGGCATAAAGCCTCAAACGCGAGAACATCTTGTTGCGGTACAGGCAAAAAATATCCATAACGTGATAATCGTACAAAACAAAATAGACTTAGTAACCAAAGAGCAGGCACTTAAAAATTACAAAGACATAAAATCTCTTGTCAAAGGAACGGTCGCTGAAAATGCACCCATTATCCCTGTTTCAGCTCAGCACGAAATAAACATCGATAAAATTTATGAGGCGTTAATGGCAATTCCGCTTCCCAAACGAGCCATAGACGCAGCTCCTCTTTTTGTTATCGCACGAAGCTTTGATATTAACAAGCCCGGAACAACACCTGAAAAACTCCATGGCGCAGTGCTTGGTGGAACATTGAAATCGGGGACAATTGCAGTCGGAGATTCCATTGAAATAAAACCAGGCATCCCATTCAAAGAAGCCAACCAAGTAAAGTACAAACCATTCAAAACAAACGTGCGCTCACTCTTCAAAGGAATAACCTCGGTGCAGAGCATAACGCCCGGAGGATCCGTTTCGATTGAAACCGAACTTGATATGGGTCTCGGAAAATCAGACCTCCTTGCAGGATGCGTGGCTTCGCATACGGGGACGTTGCCAGAAGCAGTCTCAACACTGAAAATGAAATACGAATTGTTTAAAGAAATGCTTGGAACCATACCTGCGACAAAAGTCGAACCGCTTAAAACAAATGAGATGATTATGCTGAGTATAAACACGTCTGTATCAGTAGGCATCATAAAAACCCTAAAGAACAATGAAGCTGAGCTAAACTTGCGTATACCAATCGTGCCGTTCAAAGGAGAAAACATTGCCATCGCACGAAATATCAATAATCATTGGCGCCTCATTGGTCATGGAGAAATAGTTTAACGAGAGAGTAACGGAGAAGCTAAATCTTTTTAACGCCCCTTGCTGTAAGGCAAGAATGTCCGAAACGGCCATAACAAAAACGACGGGCCCCTGCGTTATATTCGCAGGAGCAGGAACTGGAAAAACATATACGATTATAGAAAAGTTAAAGCACCTCATACAAGAAAAAGTCCATGAACCAAAAAAAATAATCTGTCTTACGTTTTCAAATGAGGCAGTCAATACACTTAAAGATAGAATAACAAAGGCGCTCCCCGATAAAGGAGAACCCCTCATACGAACATTTCATAGCTTCTGTGCCGAGCTTCTTAAGCAACAAGGGGAAGCGATAAACATTCCCTCCGATTTTAGAATCCTAATACCGGACGAAGCGAAGATAATGCTTCACAAAAATCTAAAGGTGCATCCATTGTTGTGTTCAAAATACGTCGAGACTATGGGTGTCGCAAAGGATTTAGGAATAACTCTGGAAAAAATAAACACGTACGTAGAAAACCAAAAAAAAGGAGCACATAGCGAAGATTTACAGAAATCAGTCGAACTAACGCAATTTGAGCTTAATACGCGCCACGCGGTTAAAAGGAACTATGGAAGAACCGAATTGGAAGAAAAGCGTGAGCGTCTCAAAAGCCTTACTTCTTTACTAAAACTGCAAAAGTTCATGCGAATTTGGTCAGCATATGAAAAATTAAAGGAAAGAAAAAAGTTGCTCGATTATGCAGATCTTAACATGCAAGCGATACGTCTCCTGCTGAAAAAGCCAGAAATCACAAAAAACTACGAATACATAATTGTCGACGAATTTCAGGATACAAATAAAATGCAATTCGACTTGCTTGTTCTGCTCGCGCCTCATAAAAACGTGACCATTGTAGGAGACCTCAATCAGTCAATCTATCGTTTTAGGGGAGCTTACAAAGAAAACATAACAAAATTCAAAGAGGTATTCGACGTTACCGCAGAAGACACGTTTGCACTTGAACGTTCATTTAGATCCCCTAATCGAGTTCTACGAACAGCGCACAAGTTACTGCAAAAAGAAGCGAACCAGATAATAACAAAAAATGCATATGATTACGAAGGAGAAAAAACAACTGTCTATGAGCTTAACAATGAAAAGGAAGAAACGAGAAAAATAATAGAAATAATCGAATTTGAACAAACAAGAGGCACTAATCTAGAGGATATGTGCATAATCTTCAGGACACATAACCAATCACAACGTCTCAAAAAAGCGTGTGAAGAGAAAAAAATACCGTTTTCAGCTTCAGCGAAAAATTCACTCCTTGCCGTTTCCTCTATACAGAAGATAATACATTACCTCTCACTAGCAAATTACAGGCACGAAAAGAAAAAAGGAGGAGAAGCGAACTGGTGGGGGCTGCTCCACACGCACAATCTTCCACGAGATGACCTCTCAGTTATCGGAAGGGAACTAAAAAAACTCTCGGAAGAATCGTGCCTCTCAGAAAAAATTCTTGTTTCGCTTCAGGAAAAAGCCCTATCTGAACAGACAAGAGTCGTACTTGAAACCGTTAAAGAACTCATTGAAAGAGTAGAGAAGGAAATAGAAGCTAAAAAGTCGCCGATTGAGCTTATTGAGTTGGTATGGAAAGAAACAAACAAAACAGAACCAACGCAAGAAGAAGAGCGAAATTATGCAAAGTTCAAAGAATGGGCAGACACCTATGTAAAAACAGAAAGTTCTGAGCTGAGAGATATCCTGTATCATTTAACCATAATACAAAAACTCGGCATAACCCTTGAGGCAGCACCCGATGAGCAAAAAGGGATACGTATCATGACCAACCATGCCACAAAGGGGCTCGAATACGAAATAGTTATTGTGACAAACCTCGCGGAAGGAAGATTCCCTGTAGAAAGAACACGTTCGAATGAATTAATTCCTTCTGAACTTATGCCCGACATAGCCGAACAACTAAAAGATGTTCCAGACTACGCAAAACAAGAAGTAATTGAGTCTATAGAGAAGACGGCGACGCTCGCAGAAGAAAAAAGACTCGCATATGTGGCCTGCACACGCACAAAACAAAGATTATATCTAACGTTTGCTCGAGAATATGGTTCAAGAACCTATCGACCCTCTTCTTTTCTTAAAGACATTGAATACACCATAAACCCCGACATAGATTACATAAAAGATGTCGATGAAAAAGCGATGCTTGCGCTTCCCCGTATAATTTCTGCGGCAGAATACGATAAGGAATCAAGGAAGAAACATGCGGTGCGCAGTTTTTCTCCTTCCGCGCTTTTACTCTTCAGCGAATGCCAGAAAAAATACGAATACAAATACCTTTACGGGATGCCAGAAAAGGAGCCACTTTCCTGGGAAGAGATACGTCTCGGTTCATTTGTCCACGAAGTCATAGAAGAAGGCGTTAAGAATAATTTTTCTCGAGAAGAAGACTTTCTACAACATGCGAGAATGAAATATACCGAACCCCAATGGAACCAAGTTAATCTTGATGATGCGATTTCAATTCTGCGCGTATTTTACCAAAGGAATAAACACAAATATAACCGAGAATCGCTTACCGAAAAAAAATTACGCATAGAGATGGAAGGAATCGTATTTGAAGGGTATGCCGACCGAATTGATGTGCGACCAGAAGGAATCGAAATCATAGATTATAAAACAGGCAAAGCATTCATCACCGCTCGCCACCGCAATTGGCAACTGGGGCTCTATGCGCTTGCAGCACCGAGTTTAGGCCTAGGTCCCGTAATAAGGATAACCCTCGACATGTTGCGACAAGAAAAACCACTCGAATTTGAACTTGATGAACAGGGCATCGCACACGACATTCATGCGCCACGCACATCATTCAACCTATACGATATACAAAAAGAGTTGGTCACAACCGCACGAAGCATACTCTCCTGTCATGAACAGGGGTTCTCCCCCTGTGACATCGAAGCAAATTGTGAGTTCTGCAACGAATTTATCTGGAAGATATAACAAAGAATATATAGGAAAAAAGGTAGGAGGAGATATGAAAAAAAGAATGGCAGTCATTATAATCGCGGGTATACTCATAATTACGATGTTGACGATTTATCAAAGGGAAAAAATCCTCTATGAAGAGCAGAAAAAGGTGTATTGTACGCCAGAATCTCGCATGGGAGAATTCTGCACCGCAAATTACGAGCCAGTATGTGGATGGTTTAACGAAACGAATATGCAATGTAGTACGTATCCTTGTGGAAAAACTTATAGTAACTCCTGCTTCGCATGCCTAACAGAAGAAATAGCTTACTGGACACAAGGGGCCTGTCCAGACGCAAACTAATGGCTCTTTAATTTTAAAGCGAGAATTCCCCCAACTACCGCTCCGAGTGTATTGAAGCACAAATCAAGCAGAGTATTATAATATCCTCCTACACCCGTCTTGCCCATATACACAACCGCACCAAACTCAATGAGCTCATTAATAACACTCGCGCCCATACTCGCCAACACCACAAAGAAGAACAGATAGAGCGGGCGCACAGTTGTAACCATTAGTCGACCCAACAAGTGAGCAAATACAAACGAAAGCACAAAATAAACATAAAAGTGCAGAATCTGATCAAACTTCAGAATCACAAACTCCCCTGCCGGATCATGCGCGTTATACATCTCAATAGGCACCCAGCGGTAAAGCACGGTATCTGCAGGAAAATGCACGCCGCCGCCCATCATGTGCAACAATCCCCAAATAGACAACATCCAGAGAATCGTAGATGAGAATTTTACGCGACGTTGAAGAAAAAGAACCAGCGCAAAAAGAACGACAAGCACCCCTATGTACAGCATAAATTCATAGTTCCGTTGAACCGCATAATAAAACGTAAATCCAAGGATATAGAACAAGTTAAATACAATTAAGGACCACTCGCCCTTTGTAATCATCGACAAAACAAATAAAGAGAATATTTAAAAGCTAGTCCCCTCACAAGAAAATGAAAAAAGAAGCTGATTGGAAGGAGAAACTATCTCCCGAGCAGTATAACGTTATGCGCGAAAAAGGAACTGAAAAGCCGTTTACCAGTGAACTTCTACACACTAAAGAAAAAGGCACGTACGTCTGCGCTGCATGCAATACCTTGCTTTTTTCATCAAACGCAAAGTTCGATTCAGGAACCGGCTGGCCCAGCTTTGATAAACCAGAAAACACCAAAAATGTAACGCTCCATGAAGACACGAGCCTGGGCGTGAGACGTGTTGAAGTACTCTGTAAAAAATGCGGAGGCCATTTAGGGCATGTATTCAACGATGGACCCACTACAACAAAAGAACGCTACTGTATCAATGGGTGTGCACTAACTTTTAAGAAGAGCTACGCACCTAAATGAACAAATAACTCATAGACCACAAACGCAGGCCAGACCAGCGCCTTGAGAACACCAAGCACACCCATCCAAAACCCTGTTGCAGTTGAAACGTAATAAATCGCGGCACCAATGACGCCCAAGCCATACCCTGCACCCGCACATCCGCCCCGGGTACCGCACGAAAAATCTTTCTTCTTCATATAACAAATAAACATAATCCATTTAAATAACTATTCCTCATTTGAGACATGTGGTACCTCTATCTTATCGAATGCGATGATGGCTCGCTCTACACCGGAATAACAACAGACTTAGAAAAACGAATGAATGCTCATCAAACAGGCAAAGGAAGTAAATACGTTGCCTCGCGAGGGCTCAAGAGACTAATCGCGTCAAAAGAATACCTCACAAGACCAGAAGCACTGAAGGCAGAATACTTCGTAAAACAACTGCCCAAGCACCAAAAAAAAGAATGGATTGAAAAATAAAAAAGGCAGAAAGATAACCTCTTGATTAAGATTCACTTTCAACTTCAGGTTCGGGAACTTTTACCGCGTCAACCGCGCGATCACCTTCTTTGAGCTTAACAACATGCACGCCTTGCGTCGCTCTTCCCATGACACGCAAATCTTTCATAGACACACGAATAACCATGCCTTGCTTTGTCGTCACGATAACCGAATCACCATCACTAACCGCAAGCGATTTAATGACATCACCCGTCTTATCACTCACACTGAGATTAATAACACCTTTCGCTCCACGCGACGTCTTACGATACTCTTCGAGCTCTGAACGTTTGCCTACGCCCTTTTCACCAATCGTTAAGATTGTCGTCTTTCCATCAACAGGAAGCGATTCCATAGACACGACTTCATCGCCCCGACCAAGTTCAGCGCCTTTTACCCCGTAACTTGCACGGCCCATGGATCGAACTTCATCGCTTACAAATCGAACAGCTTGACCCTTAGCAGTGCAGAGCATGACTTCTTGCTTGTCGTCAATACGGCGCACATCAATAACTACATCTGAATTATCTGCAGGCAAGTTGATCACCCGCACTCCTCCAACGCGGGGCTTGCTAACGTCCTTGAGCGGCAACTTCTTGACCATGCCCAACTTAGTTGCGAACATCAAATATCCCTTCTCAAAGTCCTTAAGCGCCATCAAGTGCGCAACTTTCTCCTCACGCAGATCAATCACATTCACAAGCGCCTTGCCCCTTCCCTGCCGTTCAGCTATCGGAACATCGTTCGCTTTCAGCCAAAACACACGTCCACGAGTCGTAAAGAACAAAAGATAATCATGCGTCGAACAGGTCACCATAAGACGAACAAAGTCTTCTTCCTTCAAATCAGCGCCCGTCACACCTTGCCCACCACGCTTTTGCTCCTTGTACGTTTTGACATCGACGCGTTTAATGTAACCGCCTTCGCTAAGCATCACGACAACATCCTTCTTTTCAATCAGGTCTTTTTCAGAAATTTCAGCAACGCGCTTGAGAACGTGCGTACGACGCTCGTCGCCAAATTTTTTCTTCAATTCCTGCACTTCTTTCTTAATAACACCGAGGATTTCCTGCTCACTCCCTAACAATTTCTTAAGATATGCAATAGCTTCCCGCAATCCCTTTTCTTCCTCTCGTAACTTGCCATCTTCAAGACGCGTAAGCTGCTGCAAACGCGTTTCCAAAACGGCTTTAGCCTGTCTATCGGTAAGGCCAAAATTCTTCATCAACCCCTCGTGCGCAACCTGGGCATTTTCACTCTTCTTAATGAATTCAACAATCTCATCAATCTTCTTCAACGCAATAAGGAGGCCCACAACAAGTTCAAGGCGGTCTTCAGCTTTCTTCAATTCAAAATTGCTTCGGGCAGTAACAATGCGTTTTCGGTAATGAATGTACGCATCAAGAATCTCTTTCAAGTTCAACACGCGTGGCTTGCCTTCAATAAGTGCAAGAAGATTCGCATCAAACGTATCTTGCAACCTCGTCAACGTATATAATTTGTTAATGGTAAACTTAGGGCTCGCATCTTTCTTCAATTCGATAACAATACGCACTTGTCCTTTAGCGGATTCGTCTCGCAGGTCACTCACATCAGGCAATTTTTTATCAGTAGCAAGCTTAGCGATGCTCGTAACAAGATCGGCCTTGTTAACCATATACGGAATTTCGGTGATAACGATATGAGTACGCCCCTTATGCTCTTCTTGCTTAATGACTCCGCGCATAACCAGCCGGCCCTTGCCTGTACGATACATCTCTTTTATACCCTCTCCACTTACCGTACCTCCGGTTGGAAAATCAGGTCCCGTAACAATATCACACAATTCTTCAATAGTAGTCGAGGGTTTATTGATGACCTGCACAAGCGCATCACAGACTTCAGTCAAATTATGCGGAGGAATATTCGTAGCCATGCCTACCGCGATACCCGTGGCGCCATTCATCAGGAGGTTAGGCAACATACCGGGTAGCGTTTCAGGCTCTTCAGTAGAGTTATCATAGTTAGGCCGCATTTTTACAGTTTCTTTTTCAATATCGGCAAGCAATTCTCCAGAAATCTTGCTCAACTTTACTTCAGTATAACGCATCGCTGCAGGAGAGTCCCCATCCATGCTTCCGAAGTTACCTTGGCCGTGAATCAAAGGATATCGTAACGAGAAGTCTTGAGCCATTCTAACAAGGGCATCATACACCGCAATATCTCCGTGGGGATGATATTTACCAAGAACTTCTCCGACAACCGTCGCAGACTTCTTCGTCGGTTTACTGGGATCGAGCCCAATCGCATGCATCGCATATAAAATTCTTCGGTGCACGGGCTTCAACCCATCTTCAACAGCAGGTAGCGCTCGATCAACAATAACGGACATAGCATAGTCGATAAACGACTGCTCCATTTCTTCAACAATCTCCGCACCCGAGACGCCCTTTTCATCACCAATTTGAGCTTTTGCTCTGCGCTCAGATTCCATTTTCTCAAGCTTCGCATCAACAGCGTCTTCACCGTTGCCGTTTTCTTTTTTATCAGGCGTCATTAAATATCAATCTGCGCCTCCGCCGCCTTCTCAATAATAAAGTTCTTACGAGGTTCAACTTCGCTTCCCATAAGCACCGAGAATACCTGATCTGCTTTAACCGCGTCTTCAATAATCACTTTGTTCAGCAACCTATCTTTCGGATTCATGGTTGTTTCCCACAATTGTTCAGGATTCATTTCTCCCAGACCCTTGAATCGCTGCACAACCGCATTTCCCTGTCCAAGTTCTTTCAAAAGACTCTTAAGTTCATCATCAGAATAGACGTAATGATCTTTGCGTTTGCGCACTTTGTACAACGGAGAAACCGCAATATACAAATGTCCATTTTCAATGATGGGCTTCATAAACCGATAAAAGAACGTGAGTAAGAGAGTACGAATGTGTGCACCATCAACATCAGCATCCGTCATAATAACAATCTTGTTATAACGCAACTTCTCCAAATTGAATTGCTCCCCAACGCCTGTGCCCATCGCCGTAATTAAATTAACAATCTCATCACTTGAGAATACTTTTGCAACATTTGCTTTTTCGACATTCAAAATTTTACCTTTCAACGGGAGAATAGCCTGAAACTCCTTATTACGCGCCTGCTTAGCTGAACCGCCTGCGGAATCGCCTTCAACAATAAAGAGTTCAGTATCTTCACTCGACTTCCTCGAACAATCGGCAAGTTTTCCCGGAAGACCGCCCACACTAAATGCGCTCTTTCTTCTAACAAGATCTTTTGCCTTCTTCGCCGCCTCACGTGCCTTCTGCGCTTCCTGTGCCTTCGCAACAATACGTTTTGCAATAGCAGGATTTTCTTCAAAGAACTCAGAAATAGACGCAAACGCAATCTTCTCAACAATTCCTTTAACTTCGGTGTTACCCAACTTCGTTTTTGTTTGTCCTTCAAATTGTGGTTCGGGCACTTTAACCGAAACAATAGCAGTCAGACCTTCACGAACATCATCGCCCGAAACACCTTCATCCTTGAAAAGCTTGTTTTTCTTACCATACTCATTAATCGCACGAGTAAGGGCCGTCCTAAACCCCGCAACGTGCGTTCCCCCCTCAACCGTATTAATCGTATTAACGAAGCTCATGATGTTCTCCTGATAACCGTTGTTATACTGAATAGAACATTCTGCCACGATTTTATCCTCTTCTTTGACAAAATACACCGGCTTATGCAACGGCTCTTTCGTTTCGTTAATCCATTTTACAAATTCTATAAGCCCGCCCTCATAAAAGAACTTCTCTTGTTTTTGAGAAGGAACATCCTTCAAAACAATAGTGAGCCCTTTGTTAAGAAATGCAATCTCTCGAAAACGCGTCTCAAGCATTTTATAGTCGAACGTCGTTGTAGAAAAAATACTATCGTCAGGATAGAATACGACTTCAGTTCCGTGGTCGTCTTTAGCACATTCCCCAATGGCTTTGACGGGGTGTAAGGGTTTGCCAATTTTATATTCCTGTTGATGAATTTTTCCCGCTTTCTTGACCGTAACCCTCATAAGTTTAGAGAGCGCAGCAACAACAGAAATACCGACACCGTGTAGCCCTCCAGAAACCTTATAGCTATCCTTGTCAAACTTGCCTCCCGCATGCAATCTAGTAACCACCACTTCAAGCGCAGGCACCTTATACACAGGGTGAGGGTCAACCGGAATACCTCTGCCATTATCGGTCACCGTAACACTTCCGTCCTTATTTAACGAAACCACGATGGTGTCGCAATACCCTCCCATGGCTTCATCAACCGAGTTATCAACAATCTCGTAAACCAAATGATGTAACCCTTGCTTACCTGTGCTGCCAATATACATTGCAGGGCGCAGACGAACACCTTCAAGCCCTTCAAGAACTTTGATATTGCTCGCTTCGTACTTTTTCTGGTCGACCATTTTCACTACAATTACACGCTAAAAAGCCAAAAGACCTTTATAAACCTTTACCTTAAAAAAAGCGATTTATCGACGACAAACAATAGAGAATCAAAAAGACTAAACAAATCTTACTTAGACACTTTTTTCGCTTTTTTTGCATGGACTGCATCGAGCGGAGCAGAAGCCTGTGCGATTTTATCGGCAGCTTTCTTTTCAGCAGCATAACGCTTTTCACGAGAATCATAAAACGCAGCAGTCCATTTGAGCTTTCGCTTATCACGACCCAACTTCAAATGGTTCTTGCGACATTTCAACGAGCAATAGTAATGCATGAACCCATCATTCGTAATCAAATACGTACCCGTGTAATCCTCGTAGTCCTTCCCGCAGAACACACATCTAGCGAGCGCCATTAGCAAGATTCTCCGTAAGCCCCGCGAGGAATAGTAAACCCTGCAAGCCCTTTGTCATCATCATAAATAAGGTCGCTTGGTCGCAATCTAAGAGAACGGCTAAATTCGTGAAACGCTTCTGCAGAGACACGATAACCCATTCCTTGAAGATGAAGTTCTCTACTAGTAATCACATAATCTGATTTAGGTGTACCAATAATAATGGTGCTTCGACCAAATAGAGTATCCTCTAATTGCAGAGCAGGATTACCAAACAATGCACGCGCACCTTCAATAAAGACGTTATCGCGAGAAGTCTCCCTAGAAGGAGGACTCACGGGCGCACGAGGTTCACTGCGAAACAGCTGATCTGCCTTGTAACCCGAACGAGCCATCTTAACTCTGTGCCCCCTTGGTAATGTTACGACGAATCTTGCGCGCTTCAATTTCAGTCTCGCGCAGGATAAGCAAATCGCCAATGCGGACCGGACCCTTGACGTTGCGACGCATAGAACGACCTCGGTTACGCCCCTCAAGAATCATAGCTTGTACTTGCGTAACTTCGCCACGGGCACCCGTACGACCTAGAAAGGCTTCAACACGAGCAGGCACGGGCCCCTCATCGGAGAATCGACTCTTAGTAGTGCCCTGCGACTGAACAGGTTTGGCATCTTTAATACGTTGTGGCTTCGAACCCATAGAATTACTTTGCCTTCTTCAGAGAGGCAATCTCCTTATCTGATTCACCTGCATCGATAACTGCAACAGCAGCCGTAGAAACAGGTAATCCGATAGCCAGTCCAAGCTTCTGCTTAGAATCAACCTCATGACACGGAATATTTTTTTCTTTACACAACGCAGGAAGATGCGCAACAATCTCCTTAGGATTCACATCGACCGCATACAAAACAAGTTTAGCAACGCCACGCTCTATCGCTTTCGTAACTTCGTTACTTCCCTTGTCAACTTTTCCGGTTTTTCTTGCTATTTCGATTATTTTGTAGAAGTCCATGTCTGGCCTCCATCCAACGATGTCATTGGTTGAAAACAAACTGAAATAAAGGTATTTAAATGTTATTGCGAAGCAAGATAATACGTACGGAGACTGTCAAAGTATTTCTTTCCGAATTCAAGTGCACATCTCGTGTTATCATCGTTAGGATTTTGTGCCAAACAAGTTTCAAGCTGCATAATCGTACGAGAAACATCGGAACCATCTTCAATCAGAAACCGCCGACGCTCCCCTAATTCAGGATGTTCCTCAATTAAACGTAGATAGACATGAGCGTCCTGTGTTTGTGGACCAAATACATCAAGAATAGAGCCTGCCCCGCGAACGTAGTTCATAAAGCGACTAGAAAAAGAACGAGACGTTCGAGGAGTAAACACACGACGAGTATAGTTATCAACAACTTGTTCAAAAGAAGGAAGCGAGGGAGTCATTAGAAATAGGAGAAAAATGAGTTTATTAATATTTTGATAAAATATCGAAAGGATTTGTTCTTGCAGAACAAGTACATAGAAACTTTTAAGAAAATTTGCAAGAGTTTGGAGAAAAGATATTCAAGATTTTTTAAACCATTGGCTTCGATGAAAATCATGTGCATTTCATGCTTCAAGCTGTGCCCAAATATTCTCCTTTCCTTCGCAACTATTTCGAATCGTTAAGAGCCTTACAGCAATGAAACTCTTTGAAAAGCATCCGAATTTGAAAAAAAGTTAATAAAACAATCCGTAAATCTTGTGAGCAAAACCCATTACCTTAACCTGCAACGAACGACCTGTGAACGTTACATCTCCTTTTTTAAAAGAAGTCGCGAACTCTTGAGTAACCCTCTCCGTCGTCCCTGCACTAGAAAGGCGTTCTGCAGCTTTCTTCTTAACACGAATCGTATTCTCAACAATCGAACCATCATCTTCAGAAACCGAAAGTACCTCATGATTTACTTTAACAATGCGCGAGTTCTCCTCACCTTCGACTATAACTCGCGTTCTAGCTCCATCGAAATTGTCACGAGGGAAAAAAGGAATCGATCCCGTATTAAATCGAGTTCCATGTAAAATATCAACAATGCTAAAGCCAGGTATGCGAATGATAGGCGTTTCAGGCTCGCTTTCGACCGGCAAACACGCGCCCGCCTTCTGCCATTCGTCGCGAATATACTCAATTTCAGCAGCAACCTCTTCAGGGGTCATGCCTTCTGCAACCATGAGAGAAATCCACGTCGCAATAAATGATTCAAAAACAGAACTTTCGAAATGAGTAAAGGGCGTACAAACGGTACCCTCGGGACATTTCACCGTAACACGTTTAACATGACCATCAACACACGTAGCTTCTTCGATATATTCATAGGCAGGATAAACACAACCATCCCAATTGAAAAGCCAACCATCCGCACGTTGAGACACATCATCCCATTGAATAACAAGGCCCGCATCATACACGTCTTCGCCTGCATCAGTATCGACACATCCCCCGCTCTCCGTCAAGGGTTCAACATCAGCACCAACAAGAACACCTTCATCTTTGTCATTAAGAGCGACAACAAACGAAGAAAAAGCTAAAAGAAAAACAACCGAAAAAGCCACCACTTTCATAAACAGATATGATGTCTTCCTATTTAAGCGTTATCTTCCTCAAAAAAGACACGTTCTTTTAATCTCCCTTATGCGCCCTTTTACAGACGTCAAGAAGCATGATGCCGAGCGCGTTCGGCGCTTCGCGCCTCACCCATAATGAGGCAATTTTCTTCGTTGTAACAACTGCGCCAAAATTAGTTTCTCCATGTAACCTCTACATCGTCCGTCCGCTCGCGAGGTTTAATATCTACATCGTCAGCGTTCTCTCGTACGCCAGCGCGGAACATGAGTTCGCCCGTAAACGCAATCATCGCCCCGTTATCTACAAGAAATTCCTTCGCAGGGCAAAACAGTCGAGCTCCTCGTTCAGCGCACATGACGCGTGCCATTTCTTGTAATCGAGCGTTACACGCAACCCCTCCACCCAGAACAAGCTCCTTCTTCCCTGTATGCGCAAGCGCACGTTCAGCAGCTTCAATGAGCATCGCAAACACCGTTTCTTGTAACGAAAACGCCAAATCCGCAAGTGGCGTTCCCCGTGTATAGAGCTGCACAAGTTTTGTATATAATCCCGAAAAACTCACATCCATTCCTTTGATGGAATACGGCAAATCAACATAGTGTCCCCCGTTAGCCTTCTGCTCAATCACCGGACCTCCAGGAAACGGCACGTTAGCCACGCGTGCAAAACTATCAATAAAATTACCCACCCCCATATCCAACGTCTCTCCGAATACACGATACTTCCCCGCAGCAAATGCGATAATCTGCGTGTTCGCTCCAGAGGCGTATAACAACACCGAGTCCCGCGCGCCCTCGTGTTGTCCAATCTCAAGATGCGCAATGCAATGGTTAACGGGGACAAGTGGTACGGTTAACATCCTCGCCTTCTTCTTAGCAAACTCCATACCTCCAAGCAAGCAAGGAGCAAGACCTGGCGCATTAGAAAGAGCTATTGCATCAATATCACTATCCGAAATCTCTGCTGTCTCAAGAGCCGTAGTCCACATGCTCTCTGCAACAGCCGTATGATGAGCCGCACTTTCCATAGGAACAATGCCTCCGTGTACAGGTTTGTACATATCACGTATATTCGCAAGAATCTTGCCATTGCGCACAACCCCCACGCCAAACGTATGCGCCGTACACTCAATGCCTACCACAACCATGTCCTAAAAAAAGTAAATCCTCTTTATAAGGATACGCAAACAGATAGAAAAGAAGATAACACTCTGTTCTTAAAAAGAAGGATTAATACGAGATACCCACGGACAACGCGCCTTATAACGGCGGTCGATCACCATATTCAGATCATCAACCGGTAGAACACGCACAGCATCAGTACCTTCGGGAAGCGCAACGGGGCCCATCTGTATAACATACCCCTTCGACGAAGCGTCATACGTCGCCCTATGATTGCCGGATACCGAACAACCAGGGGGCATCAAAGGGCCGAGCGTATCTTTCACAAATCTATCAAAATGGTTCACAACATCGAAAGCAACTTCTAACGTGCGTGCATTAAGTTCGCATTGTGAACTATCAAGTTCCTCTTGACGATCGACGATTCCCCTATAGCGCGCAGCAATATCATTCAAACTCATAAAGCGCACGAACAAAGAGCATTTAAAAAGGTTTCGCAAATAGAAAAGTTTAAAAGAGAACACGGAACCTTTTTTTCATGAAACGTTCCTTACCAAAAAGAAAGAAAGAACTAATGGGGGCCCGACTAAGAAAAATAACAGAGCAAAGCGGATATACGGCGAAAGAAATGGAGGATGCTCTAGGAAGAACACGAAGCATGATTCAGATATACGAGGCAGGATTATGCCTCCCGTCTACAAAAGTCGCACTGCGATACGCAACGTTGTTCAACCTATCTCTTGAGGAACTATTTGGAGAAGAGTTGGGCGCCCATTACAAAAAAATTCAAGAATCTTATGTCTATAAGCTCAATTCTAAAAAAGAGGAACACGCTCCCTTAAACACGCAACGCCTGCGTGAAGACAGAAAGGCAGCAGGTATTGTTCTTGAACGGATGGTTGTCAAAATAAATAAATTATGGCCCGAACTCGTGGTTAACAAAAATCTCCTTTCTATAATAGAACGAAGAACACATATGATAACGGAAGAAGTCGCACTTGCATATGCACTCATACTCGAGAAACCTCTGAAGACCTATGAGGTACAAGAAACTCCGAACTCTTTCAACCCGTATAAGGTGTTCAGAAAACAAGAATCAAAGCCCCTTAATATCACGCTAGACGCTGATCTTGAAACAGCCCTTGCACATTTAACGAGTACAGAAGCAGAACTAATAAGAAAAATTTATTGGGACGAAAAAAGCTTAAAAGAGATAGGTCAGGAACAGAGAGTCAGCAGGGAAAGAATCAGACAAAAAAAAGAAAGAGTAATTAACAAAATGAGAAACTTTTTCAAAAAAAATGGCTACCCCATTAGAGAAGACTTCAACAAAAAAACAGAAACAGAGGAGTAAATAAAAAATAAAAAATCAGTAAGAAGAGTTATCTCTTCTTTTTCTTGCGACCGCCGCGAGCCATAACGGCCTCACAGACATTACCTTGCCCATCAACATAGTACAAGTGTCCAGGTTTACGCGCAATCACTTTTTTTACAACGATTTTTCCCATAGCACACCTCCTTTTATCGGAATACATAAGATTGTCGTCGGGAGTATTTAAATGTTTCTTATTTTCCGACGAGAAAACGCGTTATTTTTGAGTTACGACGATTTAAAGGAATTTCGACCAGATAATGTGCGGAACAATGAGGCACGATTGTAAGCATGAAAGGCCGAACAATACAAGATTCAATAACCCGACGACGACTATCGAGCCAAACGGCCACAAACGGAAAAAAAACAAACCACGAGGTCAGAGCAACTCGACACGGGCGATGAAACACAAATAGAAGCGGCCACGTATACCTTGTACGAAACATTAGACCAATCCCCCGACGAAAGTAGCCTACACGCGAAACAAACAGAGAAAACCGTCGACGACGCGCCCTAAAAATAAACTGCTCAGACATACTAGACGTCAGCCATTTCAGACTTAATCTTAGAAACCTTACCAAGACGCTCAGAAACCCGATCGATATCCGTCGATAATTTCTTTTTCTTCTCGCCAAGCTTCGCTTCCTTCTCCATGAGAGAAGCAATTTTCTGCTCAAGTTCTCGTTCAAGTTCTCGATCAACATCAATAGCCATAGAAACCTGCTTGAGTTCATCCTGCAACCTATTTTTATCACGCTTAAGTGCCTTTATTTGAACTTCTAAATCCTTAAAAGCCGTGGCCAAAAGAGAAGACGAGGAAGGCAAAACACCCTTCTTTTTTAACTTCATCAGGCAACAACGACGCTGGTGTTTATAAACGTTTCTTTAAACGCCTATCGAGAGCATCAAGTTTAGCACGCGTAGTCTTGTAGGTGGAAGAAGTGATATACCTCTTCTTATACGCCTCGATAAGAAGCTGCCGTTGATACATCAATTTTCGATGAGCTCTACGACCATCTTGTCCGCTACGTGCCTGCTTAAGTTGATCGTCCCAATAAGTCGCGCTCGTGACCATACGTCTGCGCCACAAATAATTGATAACTAAAAAGCTTACAAGTAAAATCCCAATAACAACTAAGGCATAATAAAATGAAGCGTTGTTGACAAGGGGTGGAGAGAGCGAAACATTGTCCGTGCGTACAAAAGTTGTCGCCGTTCCATGCGACGTTCCCGCTACAATCTCAACTGCAAGTATAAGCGGACCGTCTGAAATAGATTCCGGCAAAGGGAGTGCGGGCGAAAGCTCAAGAGTGTTCTTGACGTCGACGGATTCAACAGTATATGCAATACGAGTACCATCAAGAGCATACACCGAAGAGCGAAGTGTAGCTATAGGATGCAAAGAGCGCAAATTATAAAGTGTAATCTGGGGTATAAAAACGTCGCCTGCACGCAGTTCAGAATAAATCGGCAATTCTCGTATTGACGCGTCAAAAAGAGGAGATTTACTTTGCACTTCAAGAACGACCGGAATCGAAACCGTCATAAATCCCTCTGAAATATCAACCGAACCAACATAGATACCAGGAGAAAGAGAATCAAACCCTAACGAGAGACGCATCGAGATACTCTGACCGGTATCAAGGAAAAAGGAAGAACGATCAACACTAAAAAAGGAGTTTAGTGAATGAGCTGCAACAGAAAAAACAGTAGGCGCGCCCCTATTAAAAATAGATACTTCGCTCGACGCGAGTTCACCAGGCTCTACGGTAATAGACACAAGCGGTTTATTAACTTCAAAAGTAGTTTCTTCGGAATCAGCCGAAACCAAGCCAGTTACAGAGATAAAGATAACAAACATAACCAAATGAATACCCCTCATGCTGCCCTCCGATTACCTAATCCTTGCGACCCTCTTAATTGTTTCGCCTTACGATACGTTCTAAACGAATAAAACAAGATAAGCAAGGATAACACAAGCAAAGCAATCAAAGCAATCAGCGAATAGTCTAACGCGGTTGTAGAAACGCTGAAGTACGCACTCGCAGTCGCAAATCCCTGTGGATACACAATCTCTACCCCAACTAAATAATCTCCCTCTTTCAAACTCCTCGTATCAAACTCCTTCAGGTAACTCTTGCTACGAAGCACCCTAAACGTCTCAGTTTCGGTAAAGAGCGTAACTCCATCGAAGTCTTTAATCGTATATGTCGCGGTAACGTCGGTATCCTCTGCAGGCCCGACTTGTTGAAGAGAAATGAATGCCTTAAGAACCTTGCCAAGACGAAACACCTTCATGGACTCGGGTACCGTAAGTGAAACGTCGAACAGCGCATTAGCACTATGTACGTTGAGAAGCAAAATAGCATCTTTTCGCTCGCCTGCCGCGCTAAAGACAACTCTTCCCCCATAAATGCCGCCCTCGGGAGCCCGAATAGTCAACGTAACCTGTCCCGAGGCACCCGGCTCGAGTGTAAGGCTCGAGCTATCCAGCGAAACAAACGAAGCAACACCCGTGAGTGAAACGGCAATAGTAAGTGATGCGCGCCCCGTATTGCGTATAGTAATAACACGTTCTTCGAGCGCACCCGCAACAATCCCGATATTCAATTCTTCAGGATCGACAGTAAAAAGTGCAGCAGGAACACTGGCTGCACTTCCGCCACCGCTGCTGCTGCCTCCTCCCGATGGCCCTCCTGAATCGCCTGAATCATTAGTAGCATTTGAAGGCGGAGCAGTGATAGTGAGTGAAAACGTTCCGTCTGAACTCGCTTGTGCAGAAAGTGGAAGAGACCAAAAATCAGAGCTGAAAAACAAAAAAAAGGTAAATGCGTTACACACAAACGCGAGCATGACAAACGCCAGAACGACTGATTGGTAACGCATAATATAAAGAGGAAGCAACGCTATAAAAGATTATCTCCTAAATTCAAACTTAAGCGAACCCTCGTAAGAACCAAAGGCTGTACCTGAAGGCACAAGAAGGGTAAATGACGCATTGTATCGAGAAAGTGGCTCAATTGTAAATGAAGGCTCAGCCGTAGTAAGATAAAGATTCAAGGAAGGATCAATCAACACAGTAACACCCACCGGAAACGAATACGGATTATCGATAAAAACAACACGCGAGGAAACCGTATCGGGCAATACACGACCAAAAGTAAGTGAAGAAGTGTTTATCTCTAACCCTACCGAATCTCCTACCATAAACCGTACATCGAGTGCCCGCACATCAAACGGTCGAGAAAAAATGATAAACAAAGAAACGAACACAATTAAAAGACAAAAGAACGCAATCGCGAGTATCAAAGAAGAAGGCCTATGTATCACGATACTCTTCTCCGAGGAATAGCACGTTTCCTGCGCACAAAGAACCATGCCGCCAAGAGCGCGACAACAACGATTGCAATCACGAGAGCTACAACGGCAACATTAATCTTTTTCACAAATGCAAGACTAACCGCCTGCTCGCTCGATAAGCCCTCATAGAAGAGCATAACACGAGCCTCAAAGGTATCATTAACAATCGAACTTGTATCGAAATAACCTTCGAGCGTCGCTCGACCAAAGGGACTAAGCACAACAGTAGGCGTCAAAAAAGAAATATCGCTTCCAAGAACAGTTACATTCGCGAAAACATTTTCAATAGGAGCATTCCACGCGCTTTCAATATCCAAGTTAATTTTATTAATAGAATCCCGCTCAAAAAAGCGAGTATAATTAAGAATGTGCACCTCAAGTGTACCAATACGAAAAGCCTTTTCGTCAATCGCATCAGCCTCACCATACACTGCATGGGCAACCACACGATAACTTCCCGGCGAATAGAGGGTGCTGTCAATCTCTGCATGAAACACGGCAGAATCAGTAGAACCAAGTAACGATTGAGCAACCCCCAATCGTTCAACAAATGCCTCGCCACGATAAATATCAAGGTAGACATCAAACGAAGTTGTCTCTTTTCCACGATTAATAACTGAAATGTCAAAGGGAACGACTTCTCCCTTATTTACCGAAGACGTAGCGAGCGAAACTTCAAGATACCGCCCCGGATACGGAACATAAATGAGAATCACTCCTCGAGGTTCTCCCGAAATCCCCAATCCGAGAAGGGAAGAGGTTTCAGCACCCGTGACAAACACTCGATGGATGCCCGGCACATCCGCCTCATCGGGAAGCGTTACATATACAATGACGGTACCTGTGCTTGAAGACGTTGAATCACTCAGCTGCGCATACTGCGCGAAATCTCCCTGCAAAGAGAAAGAAAATCGAGCTTCAGGGTTAGAGGAAAGAAAAGTAAACGGAAAGGCTGCCTTCAAGCCAGGTTCGTAATTAACTTCGTATCGTGCCGGAGTAAGTCCCGCGACAACAAGAGGGGCAACAAGCACAACAAAAAAGAACAAAAACAATCTCCTCATACGAGTAGAAAGAAAAAATAGTTTTTATACGTTTCTACGAGCACGGGCCCGGAGCTTGGCAATAAATCATATGGAAGTACGACGACAGATTACCCTGCAAAGAGTCATACGGCACCCTCAAACGAACGCCGATGCGCAATGAATCAGATCCGTCCGAAAATCTGAAAACGCCACATATGGGCGTGCCAGGATTAGTGGTATTAACATCAAAGAATAATCCGAGCGGAATTAACCCGCTCACACTAGGATTGACAGAGGAGTTATCCGTACCGCCCGTCGTATTAAGACAGCTACCTGAGTCTATATTTGAAACATTATACTCAAATCGAGGATTAGTGCCTCCCAACAATTGCGTAGAATTCTTACTTGTATAAAGCAGGATAGTTGCATTTACATTACCGATGTTCTCAAGAACAAACCCGCTCGAACCCGTAGCAGACCCAATTGACCACGAACCGCCAACCGCATTGATTGTACCACCCGCCTGATTAGTTGTTAAGTTTGCTTCCGACTGTCCCTCAGTCACGTATCCCGAACCCCATTGAACAGAGCTATTCGTAAAATTAATGCTTAACAAAGTCGCAACCGTCAAGTTAAGCGTGGCGTTTGCCTGTGACGCAAACCCTGTCACCCACGTATCACGAAACGCAGAAAGCGAATAATAACTAAACCCTGCTGAAAAAAGCGCAGAAAACGCCGCAAGCGCCGCAACTAAAACAAGCAATTGCTCGCCTTTCATGAACCTGCACCCGGACGAGGAAGTACCTGAAGCCCAACATCACTCGAAGGGTCTCCAACCGCAAGACCCGCGCCCGTCTGACGAACCGGCACAAAGTCCGACTTAAAACTATCACGTACGCTTAAAGAAACCATAACCGAAAGAACCGAAAACAACACAGCCACCGCCAACAACAACACAATAACCTTTGTCGAAACACCCTGTTCAAGCGCCATCTTTTTACAAAAGAAACACTGAGAGGCACTATATAAAGATTTCGGGCAATAAACGATTATTTCCGAGCAGAAAACTTTTTTCGTAACACTAAGAACCAAAGCACGTTAATAAGTACAAGTACGCCAATAATCGTCGCAAGCACAATAACAAGCGTATTAGACTCTCCCGAATCACCCGAATCTTTCGAAATAACGTATCCCAACCCTATAACCGAGATATCATTAGAAGAAACTTTCAGCTTAAAGTCCTGCTGGTCCGAATGTTCGTCATATCTCAAAAAGACAGACGAATCATACGTTCCTTCCTTAACACCTTCCGTATCCCAGAACGTTACAAGCAACGCTTTCCCAAGCGCAGGCACCTCATACGTCGCAGACTTGAAGTTAGCCATAATCTCCCGTTGCGCATTATACACGACCATATCCGCATATGCCCCTGAAATCGGCTGACTCCACTTATTCTCAATTAAGAGCTCAAACTTAGCAATCTCCCCAAGACTAAAATCATTAACCTCGACATTCTGCAGCTCGAGGACGCGTTTACCCACTTCAAACGTTTTTTCAACCTTCGTAACGCCTTCGTCATAGAGCACGTTTACCACCGCCCGATACGAACCAGGAGCAACTGCAGAAGCATCCCACTCAGCAACAAGTTCAGCACGAGCACCACTTGCGAGCGAAACTTCATTCGAACTAAGCGTAATAATTTTTTCATTAAGCGCAGTATATACTTCTACGGTGGCCCGCACCCTAACAAGATCAAGTTCGCCCCGACTTACCGTGGGAATTAAGAACGTAACTTTTCCCGAATCATCAGGACCTGCAATATTCAAATCGGGTTCGGCATATTTCCCTGGATACGGAACAAGCACATGCAACTGTGTCGTCACTCCGACCGCAGCACCGACAAACGTTGCACCTGTCGCACCTCGTTTTGGCAACTTTATCACTATTATTTCAGCTGTGCGCGTACCGGGCGTGAGCGTCGAAGGTGCCCTGAAAACATAACTTAATTTCTTTTCAGATTCGCTTGCCGCAACATCCCACGAAGTAGTCGAAAGTGCAATCGTCTGATTTAACTCCCCCTGCACTAAGAGTACCAATTGCATATCTTCCTGCTCTGAATTGATAACTGTAAACTCAACGGTTTGTTCAACCCCGGGTTCAAACTGCAACGTTGTACGCCCGGGAGTAATTCCCAATGCACTAACCTGCATCACCACAAGAACCACCATCCCTGCGAACATAAACAAACGTTTCAGGTCAATCATGTTGCCCTCCAATGAAAGAATCACCTGCTTGTTCTAATGACTCGTCAGGAGCGAGAATTATTTTTCCCGTTAAAACGCCCTTATTGTACACGTCCACGTTCAAACGAGAAGTTCCCGCATTAGTAATGTCATAGCCCGCATCAGACACGCGCACCTGCAAATCAACAACCGATTCAACCGTAATCTGTCTAATCTCGCTCGGTAAAACTCCTTCGACCATCCAGTAATAAGTGCCCGGCTCGAGAGTAATGAGTGCTTTATCACGCACCGAAATACGTTGCGGCGACGTGAAGTCAACCGTGTCATCAATTAACAAGAAGTCTCCACGTTCAAACGAGAAGAGCACGGCACCCGTAGCAATAACTCCATTCGAAGGAGTATTCAACAACGGAGTCGCGTAAAAGAAAGCCCAGACGACAAGCGCAAGCGTTCCCACTACTAAAAGTGCATCAACCCCGTACACTATTTTTTTACGCATATTATTCACTCAAACTCGCAACGAGCGTGACGTTGGCCCTCCGTACCCCGGGCGGTTCATTAATAGGAACCGTAACATTAATATCAATTTCGGCCGTATCGGTAGTATCGGTATAATTAAATGACGAAAAACAAAGCAGAGGCGATTCAGGCAAACCATCGCTCAGAGGTATCGCCGCATAAGCGGTTTGCGACTGCGCCCAGATAAACGAACCGAGCTCAGAGCTATAATTAGCCGCTTTAAACTGGAAGTAATTCGAGCCGCCTGACTGTGTTTCCCAAAGGTGCGTTGAGGTAATCGTGACATTAACGAACGAATTACCATCATTCTCAAGCAAAAACGGTAGCGGAGCATCATCAGAGGTATCATTCCATTGTAAGTAATCAAGTGAGCCAAAGTCAATAGAATTATTCAAAAGCGTAATGCTTACCACCGAAGAGATATTGATGCGCCAAGGTACCGTCCAGCCACTCATGCCATCGCTATCGTTAACGCGTACAGTCCAATTATAATAGTCAAGATTATCATACAAACAGCGCAAGTCGGGCACGACAGCATAGCTCACATTGGTGCCTCCCAAAAGGCCTGTCACCGTCGCCGAATAAAAATGAGAAATATCTGTGCAGGCGCTTGTCGCTACCAAGCTCACGTTCAACTGCCACGTTGCACCTTCGTCATCTGCGTCGAATACCGTAAAGTTAAGCACAGGAGTCCTATTCGTCGTGCGGCTTGCATCAGGGGGAGCAAGATGCGTAATGTTCGGAATTGTATTCAAAACAGTCACATTATACGTTGCATTAAACGGGCCCGTATACAAAAATCCATCAAATACACGCACGCCACACGTCCAATTATGTCCCTTCGTTGTATTACGATCGTCCAACGTAGCTATGAAAACGCTGGCATTTGCATAACTCGTGTTGTAATCTGACACCAAATGAAGAACTGAATTATTGTACCAAAATACACTCGCGTTCAAGAACGTATTCGCATCGGGGTCACTTAAAGTAGTGTAACAGTTCAAGTCCTGTTCGGTTTTATTCGACCCAGAAGTCGAATTGATATGAACAAGAGTCGCTGCCGGAGCACGATTTGACACAACACCAATACTATAATTGCTCCATCGCGATACATTAAAGATAACCGTGCCTGCATTCAAATCGGTGAAGTTGTAACAATCAACGCATCCCGCAACATCATCCTTAAGAATAACCGGATTAACGAAATTAGTAGAAATACCGGTAAGCGTTACGTTTGCAGTCGTATTTAATCCCGAATTAACCTCGTTTCGAACGGTAGCGCTATTGTTTACAATACGCACATCCGCACTTAAATTAATACCCGAACCATTAATATAATCAAGAAACTTAATCTTTCCAAATAAGCTCGATTCAAACGTGAAATAGCGCCCGCCCGTATCAGCAAACGAATAATTTGCGAAATAACTATCTTCGAAGCGAATATTCTGCAGATCAGTCCCTGAAGCAATAAACTGAAGGTCAGGATAGGAGCTATTGGTACCAATCACGCTCAGATTCGTGAAATTCATACGATCAAGCGCCGCACTAATTCCGTTCACATTGAAAACGAGAGCCGGGCCCGTAGAGTTATGCACAAATATGTTCGTGAAGTTATGGTCGCGAAGCGCACCCGTTGTGGGAAGGAAATGAAGAGAAATATTGTTTCTTACAAACGTCAAGTTCCTAAATATACCTACTTTAGCAGCCGTAGAAATGCGAAGACCATAGAAAGTACTGGAATTAATATACGAATTTTCAAACCATACATCCTGGGCGCTAATTAAGATACCTGCCGTATTATTATGCAGACTAAGTCGCGAAAGATTGGTTCCTGACGAAAGTGAATCTATCGAAACACCGAGTGCACTTTGCGAAACAACAACATCAGAGACAATCGGACGCGTCGCAGCCGTTATAGAGATACCCGTAGATGCCGAAGTTATAGAAAGATTTGAGATAAACGCGTTCGCAATATAACTGCCCGTACCTATAAGAGATACCCCTGTAGTAGTATTAGTAAATACCGAATTAGTGACGTTGATTTGATTAGACCGAATGACAACCCGCGCACCCACATCGTTATCCTTAAACCATAATGTATCTAAAACAGTCACGTTTGCCCATTCAACCAAGAGTCCTATGTCTCCCGAAATAAGCGTCGTGTTAAACACGCGAGCATTATTTGAATGATTCAAATGGATTCCCCATCCAAACGGACCTTCGGACGAAAGACTGATATTTACCCCAGAAATCGTAGTGTTATATTCATCACTGAAAATGACTGTATAATTATACGTAGAATTAACCATCCAATACCCGCTACCGAGAATGCTGATATTGGGCGCGTCAACACTGATGCACGGAGTAACACCACTCGGCACAAGCGTGCCAATCTGGGTATAAACAGAATTAGCCTGACTTAAGTTCACACAGATGTCAAGAGGCATAGTTAGCGTACGCAGCGTCCAGTTCGTTGCGTTCATCGCGTAGTTGCTTGAGTTATCACCCGCATAATAATTCCAAACGTAAGTATCGTTTCGAGGAAGCACAAACGAGAGATTAACAATACCCTGGCTCACGTTCAAACTCGAGAAATTTGTACCTATCAAACTCGTAGCATTCCAGATATACAGCGTTGCGTTTGAAACGTTTATGTTATCAGAAATGTTCGCCGCAAAATAGACAATCGGAAAGCTCGCAGAACTGTCATTGGAAGGATGCATGAGAGAGACGACGGGAAAAGTTATATCAGCTAGATTAATACCATACCCCTCGTAAGTAAGGTTTCCTATCAGAATAGGAGTATAAAACGAGTTAGTTCCCGCATAGTGAAACAAAGAGACATTCGCGGAAGTCAAATTTCCAGTAAGCGGATAACCCGTAACGACATAGGCACTCCCATTATAAGAAAAATTCTGTTCGGCGGCTCCATTCACCGAAAGGCTAAAATTACTATTCAAAAGTAGTTCGGCATTCTGAAGACTAACATTGACCGTTGTATTTGTTCCAAAATCAACGGAGGTAAAGCGTTGTTCGCCCCGAGAAAAATAACGAACAGAAGCATTAGAAAAAATTTGAGAAACTTCTGAATCAGTAAGAGAGACATTAAATATCATTACTTCATCAATGAGACCATTAAAAGCGCTAGACCCCTCTGAACCGAAGAGAAGAGGATTATTATTAAGCTTGAGCGCCTTGCTCCCTGAAACCAGAACGCGAGCTACGGGACTACCGTCCCGGTAAAGTGTAACTCCTCCGGTAGTATTATAAGTACAAAAAAAATTATACCATTGATTTTTTGACATAACCAAAGAATCAGTCGCAGCAAAATTGGTACCATCGGCGCGCTTCACAAGACAGCGCATGTTCATGCTAGCATTAGGTGTAAGCGCAAAGGTAAAATCAGAACCAGTTCCTTTAATCATGACGCGCCCAGACGACGTGCCAGAACCTCCCGACCAATTAATCCAAGCTCCCCAACTCAAATTTAAAGGTAAGTCAAAAAGACTTTCGTTGAAAGTTACATTAACAAGATCGTTCGTGCCATCAAAAAATGCGCTTGCTCCAAGAAAACCGAGCCTCGCAAACGCACCACGTTGATAAGAACCATCACTACTATGAGAAGAAAAGTCAAAAGCAGTAATGTTATCATCTCTATCGAAAGGCCAATACCCCCTAAGGTCAGAGTAAGGAGCAGAGTTGCCAACCGTCAGATGAGTAAACAACGTTTCTTGAGTCACGTTTTGGTCTGTTGAACTACTCGCAACAAGCGTGGGGTCAACAATATGGTCAAACATCATGCTTCCATTAAGCACATGCAAATCAAATACATCTTGACTATAATTTTCAGGAAGCTCGGTCAAATAAATAGTATAATAACGCTCATCAGTCACATCATCAAACACGGCAAGCGTCGTATTCTGCGATGTCTCATACACCTTCACGAAAGGAGTGCCATTCAGCACACGCGGATAGAGCGTGATATCATTCGCCCGCGTCAAATTGCGTTCAAACGTCACGCGCACGTAATGTCCGTCCGGAATCGGCTCACTCCAATTCCCATCGAGTTCCTTCACAGACTCGTACACATCGGAAACAAAAGTGCGATTCTCATCAAGGTGGTCTGCTTTTGTAATAACAATAATCTCATAAGTCTGATTAGAAAAGTGTGGCACAACCCACGCCACCGAATCAATAAATCCATCCCCATCACTATCCGTCGCTTCAAACGGAACCAAAACCTGTGCAAGAGAAGCAACCGTGACATTTTCTGAAACGGGGCGGACCGAAATCCACGCCGAATCGGATGTGTTGTCCACCTCAGCGTCTGAATTGTCAACAAATTCTGCAACAACGGCGCCCGTGAGTGAAGCCCCCTCAGAAGATTCATTCAACATCGAATCTTCCGACTCCGAAATAGTCGAAGAGTCGTTAGTTTCAGCAAGTGATTCATCTACAAGAATTTCATCAGAAAAAACATCAGACGCCGTTGCAAGATGAGCACTGTCAATTTCATCAACAAGAGCCATATCAGCTACCTCATCTTGCAACTTAAGGCTACTATAATTAACGAAGGTATCGGGAGTAAGCCATGCCAACTGAATAGTAGAGGGCTTAGTAATCCGTAACTCGTTCGGAAGAGAAGCAATCACGACCACATCAGAATAATTAAGCGCCTCAGACGCAACAAGCGTTATCGTCTTTCCTCGTGCCTGCGAAATTTCTACTGCCGCAGGAGGTGCGGTATAGTATTCGACCGTATATGCCGTAGCCCCTGCATCAAGCACGACCTCGGAAGAAGACTCGTATGAGAACGCCTCTCCCGCTCCGAGAGAAGCCGACTGATTAGAGAGTTCAGACGTAGCGTTATCAGAAGCAACCGATTCAACAGAAATATCACTCGTAACCTGTCCCGTACCTGCAACAACGGCCCCTGCAATCCAAGATGCAAAAGAAGGACGCGATTCAATAAGCGCCGTAATCTGTCCCGTAAGCGGAACAGAAAGAGTGACGTTATCTGCCTGAACAGAGTCTCCCATCGAATCAAAGGCAGTAACACTCACGTTCTCTGCGCCAGCAGGAAGCGGCAACACGAAAGAAGAACCATCGGGAACGCTTACGTTCGTCACCCAGTACACCGGTTGACCCAGCACAACTTTAGTACGGCGAGTTGTAAATGAAAACGTCGAGGTCCGGCTCACGACCGAAAATTCATTACTTTCGACCGAGTCGCCAGCAGACGTAAACGCCCGTATGCGCGCAGTGCGCACACCGACAAAGGGCTGCGCCGCACGCACATCCATAAAAGATCCTTCAAACGAAACAACCATATCCGAAGCAATAAGTTCGTAAGCATCAGCGCCAATAAAATACGTGCTCAAATCAAGGCGCGCACTGTAGTTCTCATCAAGAGAAAGAGAAGGAATAGTCTGCAATAGCATCAACGTGTCATTAGCAATAGTCTCATTCACAATTGTTTCATTCACTAACGTCTCGTTAAACACATCAAGGACTTCTACAATTGTTTCGTTCTCTTCCGTAGAAGCAGCAAGCGTCAGCTCCGAACTATCGTCTACCAAGGTTACCCCTCCAAAAACAGCGGTAAGACTCAGACGTGTAGCGTTACGTACTACAAGGTCGAACAAATCGAGAGGAATGCGCACCCGATATCGGCTCTCTCCCCGATAATCCTGCCCAAATCCTGAAAGGTTCACTGAATAAGAACTGGACACGCGCACCGACGTCCCTTCCTGTTCAACAAGCACAAAAGAATCAGAAAGTTCTTCGCCAGCAGACCCACGCACACTTCCCGAAACTAACTGAGCCGTATACCCTTTAGAGAGCCCATACTCAAACGAATCCATTCGCGAGGCGGTACCCATAATAATATCGTTCTCATCCGAAATAACCCCTCCCGTTATAGTCCCCCCGCGTTCGCTTGAGCCGCCATCAGAACCAGAATCGTCCGTACCCTCTTCAGAATCAGTACTCTCGCTACCTGACTCATCATCGTCCACTTCCTTCTTCTCTTCTTTTTCTTCCTTCTCCTGTTTTTCTTCCTTCTTCTTTTCTTCGGCATCTGCAGGTGTATCGCTTCCTTCGACCCCTTGTTCAGAACCACTATCAGAGCCCTCTTCAACAGAGATAACTTCACCACCGTCTTCTAAATCAGAAGAAGAAACCTCCTCATCTACTCTCGTATCAGTTGCATCGCCTTCGTCAGAACCTGCATCGCCAGAACCACCATCAGAAGAATCCTCTTCCATCGTGCGTGTTGCGCGCAATTCAAACGTAACGTCGGGATACATAACGTTCGTTCCAGCAAGACCATATCCGGTACCGGTACCTTCCAAGTCAAATCCCTCCGCATAGAAATCACCCTCAATCGATGCAATCGTGCTTCCCGCCAAAAGTTCATGCAAGGAATACGTTTTTTCAACATCACCCAAGCGAGCCGTTATAGAAGTTGTAGCAGGAAGCAACTCGCCTTCATTAAAGATAAGTGTAAACACACCTTGCACTCGTTCCCCAGGAAGGTATGTACCGGAACTCTCGAATAAAACGCGTCCCGTAATAGAACGCTCGTAACTTACACCTAACCAGATAGAAAGCAAAACGAGAAAAGAGATCCCAAGAAAAAGAGAAACCCCGTAAGTTCTCTTACGTTCACCGACGACAGAACTACCTAGATACGTAGTAACAATTTTTCCGTTGACACGTTCAGTTTTGTAATAATACGGCCCAAATCGTTTGCCATCTTTGTAGGTATATTTCTTGTGCACCACTTTTTGTAAGAGAACCTCGACTCAGTTCCACATTGTAAAGAGAAAAGACCTTTATAAGCATTTCGCACAGGTGACCGACGATAAAAAAAGAGTTCTCTTACAGATATCGGGCTCCCCGAATCCAATACTTTTCTTCTCCAACTTCCAATTCAGTTAAACTATTGATGCCAATAGTCAAAGAGAGGCAATAGAATAGGCGCCTTCGCCCGGAACTTCAATGACTACATTCTCCTGATCAAGCGCAGTACGATTAAAACAACCTGAACAAAAAACTCCGTTGCGCGTAATAAAAAGAGGAGATGTACCCAAAGAGAGATTATAGAAGGTTACAAGAGAAGGTGTATCGAAAAATGAATTTCGCGAGGCGTTGATAGAAACAAAGTTATGAAGAATAACAATTTCTTCCGACAAATTCAAACCGGTTCCTTTAACACCGTTATAGAAATAGACGGAGCCCAGGTTAGTGCGACTTAGGGTAAAGGTACTTAACTTGTCGAGAGTATACGGACCGATAGGGGTATCAACAAAAACATGGTTGTTGCTGCTTGCTAAAACCAAGGCCAAATCATTGAAATTGGTGGGCGTATCAACAAAACGAGTGCGAACCAACGTCAGATTAGAATTTCCAGAATCCGCAGAAAGGATTTGATTCGTAATCGGGGCAACAAAAGCCGAATCGATAAAGAGTGTATTTTTTACTCCAAACAATCTAACGGATGCTCCATTATGAAAAGAAGTAAAGTTAACAAAAGAGTTATGTGTTCCTGAAGAAGGAAAGGTAATTCCCTTATCACCATTATTACGAGTAGTTACATCAACGAAGAAATTATATGAGGGGGCAGGCTTACCAAATCCGTAGCCTTCATTTCCAATGAAAAACCCATCGTCTATATTGGAATCTGCAACAAGCCGCTCAAATCGATTGAAGGAGCTATTCCCTTGTATAACAACACCTTTCATACGATTATGTATCATCAGCCCTCCAGAAAACCGCGAAGAAAGAACTTCGGTTAAACGCAATCCAATTTGACACTCCTCCACCCTCGGATTGAGAATAACGGCCGAGTGAACCGCGTGTAGGTGGATACCTTCTTTACCACAGTCAAAAACCCGAACGTTAGACACCCGAGGTCGAGCAGCGTTAGAAATAACAATGCCTCTGCTTAACGAAGTCCCCTCGAAAGAAACCGTACAATTTCTCAAAGTAGTATCATTTTGGTTAGAGTAAATGCCGATACCTTCTGTCGAACCTAAAATAGTTCGATCCCGACAATCAAGCGTGACACGAGGGGCCGTAATGTTAATACAAACCGTGCCCGAATTGAATAAAATATCCCGTTTCAAAGCATAATAAGCCCCCGATATATTTAATTCAGAACAGGACTCAAGATGGGAAAGCCTTAATGCAGGCATGTTTTGAGGCAACGTTTCAGGAGACGCGGAGGCAAAAAGAAAAAAGCCCAAAATCAAAAACGAAACAACAAGCAAAATTAGACCGTTACGCATACAATCAGGACTCAAACGACGTTTTAAAGATTTCGATGATTAAATGAAAAGAAAAATGCATTAATACCCAAAAAAGCTTTTCTTATCACCCTTGAGCGAGCGATACTTATCGTGAAGGAATTTTATATTGTCTTCGCATACGAAATCGTGCTGTCGAAAACCTCCCCCGAACGTCTTAGGAATATGCAAAAGCTCATGAATAATCACTTTGTCTTGCTCCTCGCGGGACATTCGTTCAAACCGCTCAAGAAATTCAATCGCGTAGTGGGCTTTCACGCCAATCGTTTGTTGCATGAGCTTGCCAATTGTATGACATCGTGCAATCGTTCGCTTTGTACTCGAGCCCTTACTCCGAAAGCATTTAACGCGTGTCAAATCAACATGCTCAAGCGCAAGCGTGCGTACAATATCTTCCATTCGTGTTTGTAAATCAGATGCAAATTCGTATTTCACCAAATATCACCTCGTCAAGCAATACATTAATTGACTGTTTTTAATCTTTGTTATAAAACAATTAACAAACCGTAGCAGTATCCTGAGAAAGTTTGACAAGGCAAGAAACGTTGTAACCTGCATCAAGAAGATACTTAAGATTAACGATGACGTGTTTGTTCTGCTGAAGCAGTGAAACCGACGTATTCCATCGCCACGCATTAAAGCACGCGTCATCACCCGTTGCACAAGTTCCCTCAGGAGGGCTACGAACGAGGTGCATCGTCGTTCCACCTGCGGCATTTAGTTCCGATTCTTTAAAGAACCGATCTTGAGGATCACTTTCAGTAAATTGCCAACGAATCTCATCTGAAATCACACTATAGCCTAACGACCAGTTTTGTCTGCGCGGAGGAACTGCCTCAAGATAGGGCTCAACGCCCAAATCACGCATGATCGCAAAATTAACAGAAATTGCCGTTGAATTCTCAGCCATGTGACCTCCCGACCAATCATACCCCACGGCGATAAACGAACCATCCATCAACTCACCTTGGTAATAATCAAAGTTTTCAGGATAGCATTGCTCGGGCACAGGAACGTAAAGCTTATCGGTAGCTTTCTCCTCACATCGAGGCATACCTAAATAGCCGAGCAACTGAATCCCATGAGCCTGTGAATACGATGTAAGCGGAGTATAATCCGTCGTAGAAGGCGAAATATTGCTTTCGGCGATAGTCAATGCCTCGAATAAGAAACTCGAATACGAATAATCGCCAATGCCATCCCCTGGGAGCCAGACGCGATACTGAGACCAACCACCCCCAATCTGAAAAAAGACCACGTCAAACGCATCATTTCCTACAACCGTGCGGACGGGGTCAATCCAATTGGTAATAACCGAATTCCATCCCTGCTGATGATTCCACACAGCATTACTAATTGTTCCTTGTGACACATTCGAGCTTGAACCCCCTACAAGTTGGAACAAAGAAAGACGTTTTGGTTTTCTAAAAGTCCAATCTCCCTTTTCATCAACATCCGTCGAAGAATCACATCCATAATCGCCCCCAAAGTCAACAAGCCCATCCCCATCATTGTCAACGTCATCGTTGCAGGCTAAATTGCCATAGGTGTTTTCATCGTTATCATTCGCGTCCGTGCATCCCGAATCACCAGGGGTGCTGCCATCCATACATATCGAATCAACAAGATCACAGAATCCATCATCATCATTATCAATTCCATCCGAACACGCCGTCATAACCGGAGGACTCTCTCCATTCATGTACGGATTGTCACAATCAGCAACATCATACCCGTCAATTAATCCATCAAAATCATCATCCTTCTGATTAGAACAGGTCGTACTTCCTTCGAGGTCTTCAGTTGGATTATCGGGATTTGTTCCACACGCAGGATCTCCGAGCCGCGAACCATCGGTACACGCACCTCCTTCAGCATCACACCATCCATCATCATCATTATCAATTCCATCCCCACATACTGGTGCGCTATTCCACCCTTCAACAAGAGTACATACGCGTGGGCTTCCTGTAAGCCCGCACGTTTCTCCGTCGACGAGAGCAGCCACATCAACCTTCGAGGGCGTAGAAATATCCCCAAAAATATAAGTCAACGCTTCAAGCGTATCGGGCAACGGAGTATTCTTATCAAGAAGTGCACTCCCCGTATTCGTTTCAAACGCAAATCGTAACCCAGTAATCTCCCCCTCCCCCACACCACGACTTACACGCACGCGCGCCATTGTCGCATTATACTCGCACGACTCAAGCGTAAACACAAGACCCAAGCACGTTTGCGTCTGACCGCCATCATCAACGGAAGAGACGGTTGAACGCAGAGTCGTCCAAACCACCGTCACTGCTCCCAAGGAGAGCACAATAATGAACAGGGTGATAATTATCGGCGACATCCCTCTTTTTAACATCGCGCAACAAAAGAAAAGGAGTATAAAAATCCTTAGAAAAATTATTTAGTTAATATTTCAAGACCATCGCCGTTCTTCAAAACATGATCCTTGCCGACGGCTTTTTTTGTCTTCAAATCGAGTGCTTTGACAAACCCGTTTCCAATATCGGTATGTAATCTATACGCAAAATCAAGAGCCGTGCTTCCAGGAGGCATGAGAAAACAATCGGGCAAGACATTACCTTTGCTGTCTTCCAATTTAAGGCTCGCCGGATAAATCGCCACATAGCCAAGTACATCAAACACCGTCAGGTTCAAAATTTGTTGCACACCCGTACCGCCAAACTCAGACATTACTTTCTGAATCGAATCGAGCGCGAGTTGTTGCTTATCAGATACCGCACCTTTCAAAGAAAATGAGTTTTCTCCAGGAATATACTCGACCAACCCTGCTTTGTCAGCTTGCCGCAACGAGAGTTCCCCATCAGAAAAGCACGGCACAATTGGATATGAGAATCGCGCCCTAATACGTGCAACGTTTTCCATTCCTCGAGGACGATCCACTTTATTGGCCGCGATAACCATCGGTTTTGTAACCTTGCGAAGTGCGCCCGCAAACAAAAATAGTTGGTCTTCGGTCCAGTGAGAAGGCTTTTCAAACGGCAATTTAGTTTCACGCAATACCCGTTCAACTTGATCAACAGTTACCTTAAGGCCCGAAAATTGTTTCGCCACCGACTTAGCAAGTTCTGTATGTTCCATTTCAGTCTTTCGTGCAAACACCGCCCATGCTTTCTTCAAAATGCCCAAGTACCACAAATCAAGCTCGCGTTCAATAATCGCAATATCGTGTATCGGGTCATAGTTTGTTGCGGGCTTGCCTTCCGCATCGGTCTCCCCCGACATGTCGACTACATGAATAAACGCGTCCGCTGCAGCCAAATCGTCCAAAAACTGATTGCCAAGACCCTTGCCCTCAGAAGCACCCGCCACAAGACCCGCAACATCCATCAGTTCAAATGGCACAAAACGAAACGTACCCTTAACGTGCCCTTCACGAGGTTTTGACACGCGTCCAAAATCAGCCGCAAGGTCACGTATTTTTACGTATGCCATCGCATGATTCGGTTTAATCGTAGCAAACGGATAATTCGCAATAAGCACATCCATAAGCGTCGCTGCCTTGAAAAACGTGCTCTTACCCACATTAGGCTTTCCCACCAAGCCAACTAGCATAAACGATGAAGAAGCAAACGGTTTTTATACCTAAGCCCGCGCGAAAAAAGAGGAGATACGAATTAAGTGCACGAGCACAGTTTTAAATATGCTTCAACGCTGATTTTCCCGAGCCTATAGCTCAGCCCGGTTTAGAGCACCGCTCTTATAAGATACGCGCTCGTGAGGGCGCCATTTTCATCGAAAAAATTCGAAGAAAGGCGGGGGTCCCCGGTTCAAATCCGGGTAGGCTCATGCCGAAGGTATGAAATACACGGTGCTAAGAACCGCAGTTCTTTCAACCGGGTAGGCTCATCTCGTTCTTTCGCTGCGAGTCTCCGAAGCAAAGCGAGGAGGGTCGAGCAAGAAAAGAATCGAGAGAATCACTTAATACAAAATATCAACGAACACTCATTCGCCTTATCTTTAAAAAAACGCACATGTGAAAAATACATTTTACAAAACTTTTCCAATTCTTGAGCATAATATTTGTATTGAATAGCAACCACTATTTCATCACCTGCCTTAAATCTGATGCGTTTGCCCTCGCACACGAACACTTTATCGTGTTTGATATGGTAAAAGAACTCAAGACGACCGTTAGCAAATCGCGCATCATAACGCACCTCGGACGAGGAAAAACCAAGGCCGGCCATGAGCGAAAAAAACCATTCGTTGAATATAGGCTGTCGATATTTTTCAATACCTGCAAACCGCTTTCCCGTACGAATTCCATTCCCAACAATCAGCAGGCCCCCATGAGCCATGGCACGACTCATAGAAAAAAGAAATTGATTAATCTCAAAACTAGCCAATGTACTACCAAGAAGAAGGTATGCGGCGCGAGCATCAGACCGAGCCCTTATTCGCCTGACCAGTTTATCGGGAGATGAAAAGTCCTCGGTGTAAGAAGGCCCTACGGAAAACGTTCGCGACGTTCGCGTCCGTAACCGTGTTTTAGCAAGATGAATCAAAGGAAGGCTGACATCAACCGGAAAATATTTTGCCTTAATTGTGGAAGGAAGCGACGTTACAAAAACCTCTGCTTTTTTTCCATCCCCGCACCCAAAATCGACAACATCAAGTTTTCCTCGAGCACCATCAAAAAAACGAGGCACATGAAAACGAATCAAATCAAGTTCTCTATCGACTACATTAAGTTTATACCTCGGCCAACACTCCAAGTTAAGAAATCCTTGAGCAAGCTGGGGAGTTATGTAAAGCAGTTTATGATTAGCAATATTCCACACACGTTTGCCACGCTCTACAGAGTACCCGTTCTTAACTAACTCTTTCAAAACGAGTTGTTCGAACATAGAAAAATCAGCAAAAACATCTATTTATACGTTTGGAAAGATCGCTACTTTTGACAAAGCGCGAGAGCGTAGGCCCCATCATCAGAGACGTAGAGCTTAACATTGTCAAAATACATTTTAAGATAAGAAAGAAATTCTTCCTTCGGATAATGATAAGATATGCCAACGACTATCTGATCGCCCTTATAAAACTGAACACGTTTTTCCTGAAAAGAAACAGTGGTATCTTCAGCAAGTACAAAATAAAACTCAATGCGAGAGTTTCTGAACCTTATATCAAAGATAACGTCATCTTTAGAGAGCCCCAATTGAAGAGGAATGTATCTAAACATATTTTCAAAACCAGGATTTTCTTTGCACGCCTTGACAATACCCTCTTCAACATTATGGTTGTTCAACCCATTACCAATTAACAAGAAATCTCCCTCTTGCATACTCTCCTTAACTTCATAGAGAAGTTCATGGATCTCAAAATTACCCAACGTGTTCCCCATAAGCATAAACAGATTATTCTTGAAAGCCTTCTTATCAAAAAGTCTCGATATATTCTGAAGATTTTCAAAATCAGAAATATTCCAACCAACATCAACAACCTCTGCATTTTCAAGATGACGGACATTGTTTATTGCGGTCTTCACCATATATCCACTAATATCAATGGGATAATATCTAACCTTATTCTTGTTACGCATCTTCTCTATCAAAAAAGCGGCTTTCTTACCATCACCACATCCCAAATCGATAAGGTTTACCGAATTAGACTTTAGCACGGAAAGAATGTCCATAAAATGTCTTTGGATTAATTGGGATTCCTTAGGCCTAACATCTTTCTGATAGCCTGGATGTTGAGTCAGTTCCAAATATGCCTTCGCCTGCTCAGGAGTTATATACCACAACTTCGAATCAGCAATGTTCCAAATCCGAGTCTTGCCTTCTAACGAATAACCTCTACGAACAAGCTCCCTAAAAATTAATGAGTTAATTTTCATAGACGGCCCTCCAGAACAAAACCTTCTGCATAATCTTCGAAAATAGCCGCCTTTTTAACCCTTCCGTTTTGCAGGTGTTCCATGCAAATAGTAACGTTTAAAACCGCTTTTCAACTCGTTTCAAAATGCCCTTGTAGTCTAGTGGCCAAGGACGTCGCCCTTTCGCGGCGAAAACCCGGGTTCAAATCCCGGCAGGGGCATAAACCATTTTGGCATTTTCACGGAAACTCGGTCAGCCAAACGGCGGACATTGCTTATAACATAAATGTGCCCTAAAAGCACATGAAGATAGACCCATATAATAACAAAGAAAGATACCTTGCATGGCAACAATCGACTACCAAGGGTATTCCCAATATTTCAAGCCAAAACTCTGAGATCATACTTCACTATCTAGAAGATATGGAAAGAGGGCTGAATGTAGCAATTGGAAGCCCAAAGGGTGGCCGAAGTTACCATAGATTAAATTCTCTAAAGGAACGGATGATTTTCTTTGCCAGACAATTTGCAGAACGACACGGAACAATAAAGCTGACAGAGATTACAGAGGATCAAATGTTAAACTTCTTCTTTGACATGAGAAAAGGGATAGTGAAAAAGCAAGACGGAGGCACCTATAAATCGGTCGATACATACGCTCGCATTTTTAGAGCATTTTGGCATTGGCACCAAAAAACGAGCAAGAAGCAAGGAATAGAAATCTCAGATATAACGACAGACTTGGACACAAGTGAAGAAAAACCAGACTGGGTATATCTCACAGAAAAACAAGTAAAGACGCTTGCTGAAAGCGTAAAATTCGATCATAAGGTGCTTATCATGTTTCTTTTCGATTCGGGAATACGCGCACCAACAGAACTCATCAACGTAAAAGTGTCCGATCTACACAACAATTGCAAGGAGCTTAATATTAGACAAGAAGTAAGTAAAACCTTCGGCCGTAGGATTAAACTCCTCATCTGTTCGGAACTGCTAAAAGAATACATCGAAAATAACGCCCTTCGGCCAGACGATACTCTTTTCGACATAAGTCCGCCCGTGTTTAACCGGTTCCTCAAAAGAGCAGGGTTAAAATTGTTCGGCGATAAACCCAGTCCTGCAGGACAAAATTATTCCGAGCTTACTATGTACGATTTTCGACACTGTTCTTGCTGTTACTGGTTACCACGATATAAATCGGAATCTGCCCTCAAATACAGATTTGGCTGGAAAAAAAGCGAAAAGATTCATTACTACAGTGAATTGCTAGGTATGAAAGACACAATCTCCGAAGAAGACCTCCTAATAGACACAACAAAGATAGAAATCGAGCAAAGACTCGAACGCTCAGAAAAAGAAAAAGCCATTATGCAAGATAGGATTAAGACAATGGAGTTGCAAATGGTCAATATAATGGAACTTGTCAAGCAACTCGAGATGGCTCATAAATAGATTGCCCTAGTGTTTTTGAACTTGATCGATTGGTAACGCAGGTCTAGTTTCAGCATCGTCAAGTCTATAAAAGAGAAGACTTTTACTTGGCTAATTCGGCATCTATGATTTCCTTGAAAACCGAGTAAGGTTGAGAGCCAGTCAAAGGGATCTCGTTTATGAAAAAATGAGGAGTTCCAGTTATTTTTGAAACTTGAGCATCAATTATATCTTCTTGAACCTCTTCAGCAACGTCCGTTTCTTTAAGAAAATTAGTAATCTCAAATCCGATTTCTTTTGCCCACTTAACTAGGTCTGCTTCGAAAAAATCGACTGCACGAGTTACTTCACCTCCAGCCAAACCGCTGTCTTTAATACTCTGTTCTTTGAATATCTTTTCATACATTTTCCAATGAGCTTCGAGCCCGTAGTTCTGAAGGACAAATTCTGCGGCCTGTGCCGCAATATTAGCAGACGGATGAAACCCTAAAGGAAAGTCTCTCACAACAAACTTAACCTTCCCAGTATCAACGTAATCCTTCTTCAATAAGGGCAATGTTTCTTTCCAAAATTTTCTACAAAATGGACACTGATAATCAAAGAACTCAAGGACGGTTACTGGAGCATCAGCCTTTCCTATAAATGGGTCGTTCTCGTTTATTAATGCAGGCAAAGAAGATTGTTCTCCGTTTATGATACTCGCGGAGTAAATATTAAGCAGGTCTATCATATTCTGAAGACAGTCGAGCGCATCCTCTTTGTAGTCTCTTCCTATACTGGGGTGGATATTATCATTTCTTTTCTTTTTTATCTGGTGTAAAACTCCACAAATGTGCTCATCTAAACCAGCAACAGAAAAAAGAGTATCTATTTTTTCATCTTGACTAATTCTACCGAATTTCTCTAGTCTTCTTTTAGCAAGGCTTCTCTCTAACCCTTGTTGATAGAGATAAAGTTCGTAGAGGTAGACGCAAAATAACTCCGCCGTAATCCCCACCGATGCGATAGTCGAAAGGTATTGCTCATTCACATAGCAAAAAATTGCCTCCTTAAGACTGTCAACGACCGATCTGGGGACGTTATAGGCTCTCACATCACAGCCTATTTCGATAAAGCTATTGGCGATCGAAGAGACGTCTCGTGTATACTCTCCCACAAGCAATCCTGCGAGTCTTTCGGCCGCTTCCTTCTTAGCTGATTCGTCAGTTATCGAAGTCAATTCTTTGAGAATCGAGAATATGTTGTTCCAATAATGTTGTATGATCGCCATAGATCAAATCCTAGTTTTATGTTTATTAGTTTTTGTATACTCAAATAAACCACCTTCTCTAATGATTTTCAATCAAAGAGACAAGAAGATTTATCTTCTCAAACAACTCATCAAAGGTAATTATCTCTATGTTGGACAACTCATTTCTAAAAATATCGAAGGACTTCATTTTTTCTAAATCGTTAAGTTCATCTATCGCGTTTCCGATAATTATGAATCCTCGTGGATTATAGGAATTAAATTTTGTATCTGAAGCTGCAGAGAGATTGTTAAACTCCTTAACTAAATCATCCCTCATCACACATACTTGAGTAACTGCTCCGCTAAGTTCCGGAGAGATGGAGTAGATATTATTTCTATATTTAGCTCCAATTATTTTAGCAACAGGGGTCTTTATTTCAACGATGCAGATGTTATTAGTTATTTTGTTTCTATAAAGAAAATCAGCATAATTTCCGCCTTGATTTTCTATCCCCTTTCCCCCAACATAGGCCTTATCTTTCAGAATAATATTTGGAGCAGGAGAAATATGTGAAAGAACCCAAGAATTATCTTTAAGGAGTGTCTGCCAGAATTCTTCTCTAGAATTATTCTTATTATTTTCCCATGCTTCAGTCATCCTCTTAAGAGAAGCTATATTCACCAGAGAAGAGAGTTTTTCTCCATCCTGGGTTGTTAGTTTCTTTATTGCCTGAACAAGAGCAGGAATATTGCTTGATTGGGCCACTCCAACAATAATTTCTTCTAATGTGGCAGATCCACTTCTTTCGATTATTTTTCTGATTGCTTCACGATTCTTCAATAAATCATCTACGACCTCTCCGAGGTTCTCGTCAGTGATAGTTATCGTGTGTGTGCCCGATTTTATCCCCAATTTTTCGTAAATTTTATAACATTTATCCAACTCACTAATAAGAGTAAATAACTCTTCAGAGTGCAATTGCAATTGAGTCCATTCACCTGCCTTCAACTTATTTGCGTCAATATCTTTGTAATTTTCCCATTCTTCATTTTTACCTTTTCTTTGGAGGCGGAAAGTCCCTTTTACACTGGCCTTCGGATTCTTCTCGTTTTCTACGATAAGAGGATAAAATAAAAGTCGAGTCGTTGTTGTTTCTCGTAAGGTAATTGGGGGCGCTTCAGCAGAAGTTGAAGATGTTGATTTGATTAGCATATTATCAATCTAAAATTCACCCTTCGAGTTATAAATTCTCCTACACTACACTCAAAAGGTGTCTAAAACTCTAAGAACTTCCAGTCTTTACCTAAATTCGCTTCATTAAATTCGTACTTTTTACTATCATTGTAACGCCAACTGCCGTCCTTTGATACAGCTATTCCGCCCCATAATTTCTTGCCCTTTTTATTCTCTCTTTCAATGTAATGTGCTAAAGCCTCGGCCTTAGGTTTTGCGTCTTCGGCAGTCCTACCGGACTTCGTATCAAACAGCCCAACACTTCCGTCTTTCATATAAACGATAAAGTCGACATAAAATGCCCTTTCAATACCATTTTCATCACTATACTTTACGGCAAACCATTTTATTTCGCTTTCTCCATTTTTGAACCACCAAATCACCTTATTGCCTGCCTTTTCTAAAAGCTCGATGAATTCTTTTTCTGGTTTGCTACCTTCTTTTGCATATACGGGAACCATTATGCTCTTCTTATAAGGCATTTTGACATATCTACTATTATGTTCGATCATTTCAGGAACCTCCCAAATGACAGGAACTTCTTCTCTCTGTTCTGCCAAATTTTTGATAATTTTCTCAGTATATTCTTCTTTGGCCTTGTTGACTAAATCAAACAAGATTTGCCTATTTGCCTCACTTAATACTAACTTTTGTACATCGTCCCAATCTTCAACATCAACGACTTTTTCGAATAACTTGTATAACGCAGTCCTCATTACACCGCTCGAGTCTGCCGGGGCGAATGGAGTACATAGTTCTCGAAGAAGTAAATCAAAGCGATATTGTAGCTCTTTGGGAGTAAGATTGACCTTGATTCCTTCTTTATCTGACTTTACTATCTGCGCCTCATCTAGCTTAACGATTTTACCATCGACCATTATACTCGCGATTAACTTGCCCCGATCTCTACTTATTTTTCTACCAAAATTTTGCTTTTTCCCTTCTTCTACTAATATTTTTGAAAATTCTCCCGAGAGCCTAGTCTTCTCTCTCTGTCTTTTCAAATAGATAGAATTTAGCTGAAGATTCTTATATATTACGTCATTTCTTTTTGATTCATAGACAGTTAAGTAATCTTTGGCGATATCCTCAGCAATTTCTATGTTTGAAAGATTTGTATATACATATCCTCTGTTTAGCTTATCATTTTCATAATGTTTAAGTTCTGGCATTCGCATGATTCTTCCAACTGTCTGGATAGAGAAAACAAGGCTTTGCCATTCTCTAAACAACACCAGAATTTGAGCCCTTGGACAGTCCCAGCCTAGTGAAATAGCGTGCTTGAAGATAAGAACCTCAACATCGCTTTCATTTTTCTCTATATTTGCTAGATTAGGAGTCTTGTCTTCAGAAAGCCATCTCGCTAACTTGCCATTTTCTTCAGTTATCTTAAACTTATCTCGAAGTATTTGCTCTATATCGTCTTTCCTATCTATGACTCCAGTTTTTTTGTCAGGAAGTTGAATAAGGACTAAAGGGTTAATTTTTACCCCTTCTTTTGCGTAGGCCTTTAGAATTTCTTCGCGTTTCTTAAGTGCACACTCTAAAACTAGCTCGTCTGCACTTTTCTTTATCTTTTCCTTATCAATTTCAGGATTTATTGAAACCTCTTTTTTGATCATTCCCTCCTCAATAACTTTTGCGAAATCAACCTCCACCATATGACCCTCCAATTTTGGAGGTGTTGCAGTTACCTCGATAGCAACTTTGGGTGCGATCTCAGCAACAATTTCTTTCGATTTTTCACTCTTCGCAGTATGATGGCTTTCATCAATTACAAGTATTATCTCTTGACCATCTTCTTTTGTATTTGCAATTACTGTGGAAAGGTTGTTGTCTTGTTCATTATCGCGAACATAGAGGTTTTCTTTTTTGTTGATACTTTCCCAATTGAAAAATAGAACTTCGTTCTCCCCTATTCTCTTATCTTCTAAATCTTCAAAGTCTGAGCATTTAATAATCCTAGAATCTTCAAAAAAACGGTCTAATTTTTCCTTGCTTTGTGTATGCAACTGACGAACCGAAATCCAGATAAAAGATAGGCGTTTGTTGTCAATTCTGTCAGTAACGAGTCTCTTTAACGCTTCAGCCATCATAATTGTCTTTCCGCTTCCTGTTGGAGCCTTGAAAACACAGACTTTGTTCTCCGAGAAATCAAGTAATCGGTTCACGGTATCTCTTAATTCAGAAACCGCATCTTCTTGATAACCCTTTAATTCAATTATCATTTGAATATTCTCCTATACACATGAAGTATAACCTCAGGTATTGGGCACAATTTTGCTTTATTCTTAAGCTCTTTGAATTCCTTTTCGGGAACCTTCCCGTCTAATGAAAAGACGTAAACATGGATTTTTTTATCAAGCTTTTTAGCTTCCTTAACAAAGTCCTCAATAGAATCTTCATCAAACACAATACCCAAATAATAATTATGGTTCTTGAATATCTTCCATTCCCTCTTACCCTTGACCGGAATGAATGCGTTTTCTTTAATGCAAATCATCTCTGTAGACTTATCCACAATTTTCTTTTTGTTTTTATCGGTAGGCGCTGAATCGACAAAGTCTGTCTTAAAGTATTTGAGATTTCCTCCGAGCCCTTCAACTCCCTCTTGACCTGAACTTTTGTACCCTTTGATGACTTTATTAATACGAGGGTAACAAACCTCTGTGCAGATATTATTTTCATTATTTGTGCATAAAATAAACCTTCGGCTTCCTCCGTCTTCCTTGTTTAAATCAAGGACTGCGTGGCCTGTTGTTCCAGAACCTGCAAAAAAGTCTAAAACTAAACCATTTTTTGTTGAACAATATCTTATCAGATCTTTAATCAAATAATGGGACTTGGGGCTATCGAATTTTTTCATCCCATCAAATAACTCTCTTAGAACAGTCGTAGCCGTGTCAGTTGAGTAATCACTATCAATAAGAAAAGATTTCATCTTCAATTTCTTCTCTTCGCCATTTTTAAAAAGATAATCTTTCTGGAAAACATCCCATTCATTCCTACCAGAAACTATCTTAGCAACTAGTTCGATTGAACGAACAGTTACAGCCTTCTTTTCCCATCGCCAACAACCTTCATTACCATTCGACAACTTTGGAGTCACTTCGATATTATGAGTTTTTGTTTTTTCAACAGAAACAGTTTTTCCAACAGGGTCAATGTAAATTGGATAGAACAAATTCGGTCTATCTTTTCTTCGACTATTGGACCCCCTCTTTCTTAATCCTTGTAACCTATATTTGCCATTTTGGTCTTCTAAATTATATTCATCCAGAGACTCTGGAGTCATAGGAAGGCCATTTATCTCTGCCGAGGCAGTCTTTCTGTAAAAAAGAAGATATTCATGGGCTGTTGCAACATACTTTTTATCGCTTCTTCCCGCAAGATTATTTACTAAACACACATTGGATATAAAGTTATTTCCACCAAAAATCTCGTCACATAAAATTCTCAGCTGAGCTTGTTCATTGTCATCGATAGAAATGACTATTAGGCCCCCATCTTTTAGAAGTTCTCTGGCAAGTTTAATTCTCTTTTCCATAAACGAGAGCCATTTACTATGTCTATAAGCATCTTCTAAATCAACATATTGGTCATTGTATTTGAAATCTTTATTTCCAGTATTATATGGTGGATCGATATAAATAACATCAATTGATTTGTTATGAGTAAAGTTAAGGGCAGCTAAAGAATGATAGTTATCCCCTTCAATCAGTAAATTAAAATCTTTTTCTTTATCAGTTATAATCTCTTTATCACTAACTTCTTTTAATACGGGCAGTTTGTGTTCCGTTCCAGGAAACTTCTCCTCTGTCTTTTGGCCATCCCAATTTATGTAGTAATCAAAAGCCTCTTTCGTTTTATCTTTTTCCCACACAAGCCCATAAGTCTTTTGTTTTCTTAATGCTTCAACCTCCTTGATTAAATCATCTTTAGACCAGCCAGACAAATCCCTTTTCACCATACTTATTCCAGTAAAACAACATATAAAAATCTACTCTAATTACTATCTTTAACTCTTCCCAACAACAGCAAAATAGGCGTAACATCCTTCTTCTCTAAACTATCAAGTAACTGTTTTAGCTCTTTAGGCGAGCGATTATAAAACATAGCATACCCGAACTTGCCACGCTTTTCTTTGAGTTGGGGGAACATATCCACGATTTCCTTTCGGAGCTGGATAATGTTCCATGCTTGAGTGCTTTCTTTGTAGGACAGCTTTCCCTTTATACTGATGCTCTCTCGGGGACTCAAATACAGCAAGTCTCTGATTGTGTTCTTCTCGTCTACTTCTTTTTCTTCTTTCATGTTAGTTCCCACTATCTGATTACCTTGAAGACGGTTTACTCTCTTATTTTACAAAGTTTACTTTACCTGTTGCAATATCGCATAACCAGACGTCGTTTCTAATCTTATCTCGTGATATTCCCATCTTTTCAAGCATCTGAGCGAGTGCTTCTTTCTTTTCAGCTATTTGCGATTCTTCACCATCAGTCTCGATTTCGATGAAATTTCCAATATCCTTTACTTCATCTAACGTGATGCTAAACTCGCCAAGCTTGAAAGTCTCTCGCTTTTTGTCGATAACTCCTAAAAGAGGAAAGTTAAGTCCATTTAGAATCTGTTTAAAGACTTCAAGGTTATCAACTGCTGTTTCGTATTCTTTTGTAACACCATCCGCAATATTGACATGATATGCAAATACACCTGTATTTTCGTTTGGTTTATACCTGAGACGAATATACTCTTTGGTTTTTCGCGTATCTCGTTGAGGATGATTGTAATATTCATCAATCTGATGCTTTTGTTTTTCTTCTTTAGCTCCTAACTTCTTAAGTTCTGCTTTGACTTTCTGCTTGTCTTCAAAGGTTGCTTTGATTTCAATTTCCATGTAGTTGTATGCCTCCTTTCATGCTATGCTCCATTGACCGTAAGTTGCATATGGCGCGTTGCACGTCTATGCGAAGGTCTATGACATGTCGATTCTGTTCTAATGACTTGAATATCATTACGTTGATCTTTATCTATAATTTCCTCTAGATATAATGGATCAATGGCAGGATTGACCTCTTGCATGCCTATTGCTTCTGCAATATGATGATAGTGATCAACCATTAATCTAACTCCATTTCGACCTAAGCTAGTAGGTGTAGCAACTGGTTGTTTATGTGTGTATCTATTATAATCTGCTGAAAGTACACGTAATTCTCCTGCCATGTTACGTTCAAATCCGCTTCCTGGGTGAGGGGTAATAAACGAGATATAGGTAATAACGCCAGGCAATCTTCCTGTTTCTTCAATAAATACTGCGTTTTCAGCAAGTGTTTCTGGAGTTTCGCCTGGATATCCAAACATATACACAGGATTGACTTTACATCCACTCTCTAATAGAACGTCAAATGCTCCGCGAATGGTACGTGCTTTAACGCCCTTGTCCATAGCATCAAGCATGGCTTGAGAGACTGATTCTACGCCAGTATGGATTGTATCAACTCCTGCTGCGACCATTTGCCTTATAAGGTCTGGCTTTATGCCATCAATGCGCGATTTAGCCTTATAGTTTAACCCTAAGTTAGCTTGTTCAATAGCTCCAAAAAGCTCAGCACACCATTTTCCATTTAAGGTAATTGTTTCGTCTTTGAAGTGTACTCGCTTAAATCCAAATCCATTAAGCATTTCAAGTTCAGCTAAAATATTTTCAATAGAACGCCTGCGATAGCGATATTCCCATAGTTCATTGAGCGTGCAGTGATCGCAAGCCATTGGACAACCACGCGCTGCATATATTCCTGCAGGCGACATCTTAGCATATTCTTCAACTGGTACCAAATCATAGGCAGGCAGGGGGATTGTGTCTAAGTCTTTGATAAGTTCCTTATCGGGCATGCGCACAATATTATCTCCATCCCTAAACGCAACTCCCTTTAGATCTGTTTTATTTAAAGTACCTTCAGCAACTCGTAAGACTTTGGACAATCCCTCTTCTCCTTCCCCAAATATTACATAATCAATTGCTCCAGTTCGCAAAACAACATCCGCGTTAAACGTAGGATATAATCCGCCCATGACAGTTATTTTGCCCATTTCTTTAGCTTTTCGCAAGATAGCTAACGAATCTGGAGATTCAGCTGTACATGCTCCAATTCCTACCACATCAGAATCTCTAAGGTCTTGTTCAAGGTTGCGAGGAATGCCGAGAGCCTTGTTAAGTCGATAGTCTATAACTCTCACATGAGTTCCATTTCGATCTTGAACATAGCCTGCAAGGTACAAAAGACCTAACGGAATGCCGACGTCTCCTGCGTATCCTTGTTTCTTAACTGGGAACTTAATTTCAGGCTTAATGAGAGTCAATTTAGCTGTCATTGTAAAATTACTACAAAAGTAAATTATTTAAACCCTGTTTAACTTTTTATTGAACAAAATGGAGTCTGTAAAGTAGATTACTCTGACTAAAATGGAAGAAAAAACCTTTGCAATATACCCTAGCGATAAGAAAGATTATGACCTAAAGATCGTTCCAGACATAGCAGACGGCAAGTTGTTAACAGTTTTTTGTTCTTTTACTTTCATTACTCCAAACTATTCTATTCTTTTTACTTTAGAGCAATTGAGAAAATTTGCCAGCTCGGGCAATTATCAAGTGCATATTGTGCTGTGGGATATGAATATCTTAGCTAATCCTTACTTCGAAAAACTCTATTCCCTTAAGAAAATTGCTCATCCCTCTTCTTTTATTGATGATAAAGTTCAAGAGATAAAGGCTATCACCAGCTCTATGGGTTTTAATAAAGAAAAAGTATTAGTTTACAAATCTTCAGATTTATGGAAACGCCTTATTTCCTATAAAGATGATGATCTATTCCAGGAGTTTTATTCTATTCTGGCTCAAATGAAGACTACGAGTTTTCATGTTTCAGGCGATAAGATATCTCACATGATCCAAATCCCTATGGACATTTTCTTTTGCAACCATTTCCATAAATTGTATCCAGAAGACGTTGAACGTCCTATTGATTTAGTCTTTTTCGGAGAAAATAAAGAAGAGCTTTATCTGGCTTGTAGGGAACTTATGATTTCCAAGCGTATTGTCCAACATAAAAACCCTCTGTTTATTCTCATGAAGAATATACCTTATTTGCTGTTCAATAACATTACTCCCGAATGGAATATGAGCTTAAGAGAAATTAAAGACATTGTTGTGGGATGCAATCCTTCCAAAAAGGACTTATTCACTCTTCTTAGTCATCTTGATGAAATTTCAGGTTTTGTTCGTATAAAGAAAAAAGGATATAATCAGGATTTAGAATATTCTTCTTTTTACAAAGAATATAAGAATATTTTAACAGAAGAATTATTCCAAATTCTGGCAGATAATCTCTATCTTTTCTTTCAAGATAGAAAGAAGAAGTATCTGAAGGCTACTGGGGAGATTGAAGAAACAATTCTTAACCTCTCAAAAAAGAATGATGTCCAAGAAATGGGTTCGATATTGAAGAGCACGATTGCATTAGATATCCTTCTGAAAGCAGATGGGACTCGCACAACTACAGATATAGCCAAGGAATTGAATAAGTCTATCGCTACTATAAGCACCTATGCTAATGATCTTAAGAAGATGAAGCTTATTCGGGTTTTGCCTGAAGGCAAGCTTAAAAGAAATATTAAAGGTGTGAAGATTAATCTAGAACTGGGAATTTAGTTTATGGGTTTTGGATAGGATAAAGATTGGTTTTGTGATGAGATCTATCAAATTGCTGATGAGAACAAGGACTATTTACCATTGTCTAAGATTCAGTTAAAATCTTTAGCTAATTAAACGAAGTAACGGTTATCGATAAGTGAGGGATAGATTTATATAACTCTGTTATGTATGAAAATTAATGGGTGATAAGGCATTATTTATCTTATCTCTAGTTTTTTTTGCGGTCTTATTATCTTCTTTGCATTTTTCATCAGCTATTGAAATTGAATACAACCTTACTTACGATGCAAACGGTAACCTCATACAAGGTTTCGATAAGTATTTTGAATATGACGGTTTAAACAGATTGACTGAAGTAAGAGAAAGCGATGAGAATGGAGTTCTTCTAGAACAATATTTTTATGATTCAGTTGGAAATCGTATCAAAAAAATAACCTATAATGGCGCGCAAAACGAAACTACTTACTATATTGATAAAAATTTTGTTCAAGTTGTAAACAGTTCAGGCACCTTTAACTATACTTACTATTATGCTGACGGCCTACTATTAGCTGCTAAAGACCCTTCTGGAAAAAAGCAATTCTATCATCCAGATCATCTAGGAAGTACGAACCTTATAACCAATGAATCAGGACAAATAATAGAGAACACAATTTACTCTCCTTACGGAGAAGTAACTGACGAGGGACAAGAAAGCCGTTATCTTTTTACAGGCAAGGAGTTTGACCGCAGTACCGATTTATATTATTATGGCGCTCGATATTATGATCCTATTACTAATCATTTTATCCAACCAGATTCTCAGATTCAAGACGTATACAATCCGCAAGACCTAAATCGATATTCTTATGCTCGTAATAACCCGTATAGATATACCGACCCTTCTGGAAATGCGGTTAATCTTGTTACAGGAGCCATTGGAGCTACTATAGGTGGTGGAGCTTCATTTATCATCTCAGTTATATCTCAGTATTCTTCAACAGGACAAGTCAATTGGGCTGACGCAGGCAAAGATACTGCTGCAGGTTTAGTTGCAGGAGGAGTAAGCGGTCTAACATTTGGTGCTGGTGCTGTTTTGTTGGGGGGAGAGCTATCTTCTGGTTCGATAATGATTCTTATGGGTGCCTCGGGATCCCTTGGATCAGGGGTAGGACAAATAACATCGAACTTACTTTATGATAGAGCGATTACAGATAATGTACCGCAAGCCGCTATTGCAGGCGGAGCTTTATCAGTAGCAACTGCAGGAGCAGTTAAAGGTGGGTCTTCTATACTTAAATCACTAAATATAAATTCAGGATTTAATAAATTAAATTTTGCTAGTAAAGAAGCTCTTATTAAACATTTTGAGTCGCATGGAAACGATTTTGGTTTTACTTCATCCAATCAATATTTAAAAGCAAGTCAGAATTTCTTGGCTGGAAAAGCAGGAAAAGGGGTTTTGGAATATACTCGACCAATCGGTGATGTTGTAAGATATAATCCTCAAACAAATGAGTTTGGAGTTAAAACTGCTCAAGGGACTATAAGAACTTACTTTAAACCTACGGAAGGAGCAAGATACTATGCAAGCGATAAAGCCAATTACTTACCGGAGGTAGATGAATGAGCAGTAGAAGAAAAGAAACAATTAAACATGATGAAAGCCCTGTAAGAAAAATAGTACAAGACTCTAAAAGAGAAAAGTATAACAAATTTTTAAGCTTAAAGGCCGCCCTACATTATAAAGATGCTTATCTCGTTATGGAAGGAGATTGTGGAGGACAGATTTATTTAACTGTTCCAGTAAAATTTGTAAAATGTAATGAAAAAACCCTTAGAAGTCTTTTGAATGAAATAGATTCTTTGGCTTGGAAAGACCCAGAATGCGCAGGTTTTTATTTTGAAAGAAGACCTAAAGGAGAGATTCTTATAGGCGGTATGGGGGGAGGAAAGATTCAAGACGATCTATGGGTGCATAAAGAACTTGAATATCTCAAGGAAAAAATAAGATTAATTTTGAAAGGAAAGGTTAACGCAGATGATTTGATAAAATGAGAAGAAAATCTAAAATTGTAATAACCTTGGTCTTTTTTATTTGTCTTGTAATTATTGCCATGTCATCGGTAAAGGCAATAGGCCCTTTACCAATCTATCTACAAGACCCTATTGTTCCTGATTCTCCCTTATCACTTCAAAGCAGGTCAGAGACAGACGTATACACAGGAGCATTTACTCAGAATTTCCCTATTCAATTACCTCTAGGTACCAATGGGTTAAAACCCTCTTTATCTTTATATTATAATAGTCATATGTTTGATTCTCCAAGACAGAGTTTGATAGGTAATGGTTGGGATGTACAGTTAAATTATATAGAAAGAAGAACTAATTACACTGCTTCTAATATTTCGGACGATTACTACGTTATTGTTTTTAACGGAATCAAAGAAGAGAATTTAATTTACGACCCAGTTCAAAGATCGTATGAGACAAAAATAAGGAACTTTTTTTATATTTCTAATTTAAGTGGAGGACAAGGCACGGGAGGTTTATATTGGACAGTAAAAACTGGGGACGGATCTATATATAGATTCGGTTATTGGAATAATTCTTTATTGAAGGCTGGACTTTATAACTATACATCACGATGGTATCTTGATTTAGTTAATGACACCTATGGAAACCAAATTTTTTACAATTATAGCATTAACCCTTATGCAAATGATAGTTCTGCAGTTTATCCACTTTCAATAGAATATAATAACGATAGACAGAGAAAAATAGAATTTGTTCTAACTTCAGTAGATAGAATCGATAAGAAGACTCAATATATAGAAGGTAGTTTTATCAGATTAAGTCGAGCAATAAAAGAAGTTAGGATTTTAGCTAATGGTTCTCTTGTCAGAAAGTATGATTTGGGATACAACGGTACAGATTATCGAAATCTTTTAATAAATTTAACTGAATTTGGTTCAAATAACTCTCTTTCATTAAGCCCAATATCTTTTAATTATTCATCATCTTCTAAGAATTTTACCAACATAAATTCTCAGTGGTCTATTCCTTCGGGGGTATTCTTTCATATAGGTTGGACTAATGGGGGGAGTGATACGGGTGTTCGCTTGGCCGATATCAATAGAGACGGCAAGGTAGATTTATTAAAGGCCTATTGTAATTCTAACACCTATTCGTGCTATCAAAATCCAAATCAAATAGATAGAGCAGTGTGGTTGAATAATGGAAGCGGGTGGACAAGCTCAAATCTTCAATTGCCACCTATTCCTTTTGGTGTTAGCTATAATTGGGACAGCGGAGCAAGAATTATAGATATAAACGGAGATGGTTTTACAGACATAGTACAAACTTGGATAGATGATCAGGATCCGAATAAAGTTATAAGAGAAACGTGGTTAAATAATGGTACGGCTTTCATAAATAATACTAACTGGAGTATTGAATCCGACATTTTCTTTCACATGGGATGGGTTGATGGAGGGAGTGATACTGGAATAAGAATTGCAGATTTAAACGGAGACTCGTTACCTGACCTAGCAAAAAGTTATTGTAACAACCCGCCGTGGTTATGTTCAAATCCTGAAAGAAAGGTATGGATTAATACTGGAAAGGGTTGGAGAAATGACTCTGGAATTTCCTTACCGCCGGTCACTTTCAGAGTTAGTAATCACGCAGAACCTGGCACATTCATAAATGATTTAAATGGAGATGGACTAGCAGATGTTGTTCAATATTGGAGGCAAGATGATTTCTCTTCGGATCAACCAACACAATTAAGTGTGTGGTTAAATAATGGAAGCGGATTTAACAATTTTACCTCTAATTGGAGCATGCCTTCAGAAGCATTCTACGTAGGATATACTAATGGAGGTATGGATAACGGTGTTCGTTTAATAGACATAAATGGAGACAATCTTATTGATGTCATCCAAGCGAGATGTTACTCTAATACTCGAGGGTGTTATGATTCACCAGGGCTTATTCAAAAAAATGTTTGGTTAAATAATGGAAAAGGGTGGGTTCTAGACCAAAACTGGAGTCTGCCTGATCCAATTGCCTTAATTAACAATTATAACTGGGATCCTGGTACAAGAATGGCAGATATCAACGGGGATGGGATTACCGATTTTATACAGCTATGGCAGGACGGGTCTGATGAAATTAAAGATATTTGGATAAATAATGGTCAAAAAGGATATATTCTTCAGTCAGTTAAAAATCAATTTGGAGGTATTACTCGCGCCTCGTACAAACAGTCAACTCTTCTAAATAATACAGGCGTAGACACTTTAAATGATATTGGTTTCAATTTGTGGGTAGTTGAAAATATAAGCAAGGACAATGGATTAAACACTTCGCATAAGGTTATACAGGTTGCTCGATATAATTATGTGGGAGCATTATACGAATATCCTACAAAAGAATACAGAGGGTTTGCATATAGTCGTGAGAATTTAAGTGAAGGAATAATCAAAGAACATTATTTTCTACAAGAAGAAGGCAACAGAGGTCAAGAATATCTCATTAAATTAAGTAACAAAAGCGGTTCGTTGTACACAACCATTTATAGAGATTGGAAATTATCTTTTAGCAATGGTTTATATAAGCTAGAATTAAAAAACATAACTGAACTAGTTTATGATGGTTTGGCAATTAACCCTCGTCCACGCCTTACTGTTTTTAATTATGATCAATTTGGGAATATAATAGTAAAACAACTATTGGGAGATCCTCAAAACTTAGAAGATGATACATATGAATATTTTGAATATGCTACAAATAATAGTACATGGATAATCAATAAAGTTAAAAATTATACTTTGTACGGGAGCGATAACCAAACCAAGTTTAGACAAACGCTTTATTATTATGATAATTTAGTATATGGTGGCTCTCCAACTAAAGGAAGTATCACGAAGAAAGAGGAATGGTTAAGCGGAGGAACAAATCCTTTAACATTTTATGGTTACGACTCACACGGTAATCTTATCAATTCTACTGACGCGCTTGGAAGAGTGACTAAATATATATACGGTTTAAGAGACCCAACAAATACTTTTGTTGATCAAACTGTGAACTCAAAAGGTCACGTATCAAATTATATATATAATTTGGGAACAGGAAATATCCTTTCAGAAATAGACCAAAATGGATTCTCACATAATTATACTTACGACTCATTTGGTCGTATAACGAATGAAATTTCCCCTTACGATTCTTTCATTTACCCAACTATTAATTATGTGTATGAATTTGATGGCATTGCACCTGAAAAAATAATTATTAAAAAAAGGGAACAGAACGCTTCAGTGCAAACTTTAGATGAATATAGGATTTATGATGGATTTGAGAGAACTATTCAGACAAAAAAAGAAGCGTCAAACTCAAAACAAATTCAGACGGACATATATTATGATGAATCAGGACGTATAGCCTATCAAAGTAACCCTTATAGTGTTTTATTTAATGCCAATTATTCTGCTCCAAATTCAAGCGTAAATAGGACCCAATATATTTATGATGCGCTTAATCGAATTATTCGAATAATCAATTCTGATGGGTCAAATAAGAGAATAGAATATTCAGCATTCAATATTACTTATTTTGATGAAAATAACAATAAAAAAATAACCCATATTGATTCTTATGAAAAAATTATTGCGATTAACGAATTTGATAATGCTGAATCTTATTCCACACAATATATTTATGATGGGGCAGGCATTTTAGTATCTATAATAGATTCTCAAAATCATACAACTAATTATACTTATAATTCGTTAGGTAGAAAGATTTATGTTAAGGACCCTGATATCGGTATTTGGAATTATACTTACGATTCTGTTGGCAATTTAATCTTACAAAAAGATAATCGCAATAAGATCTTAATATTTAGTTATGATTCTTTAAATCGTAAAATATCTGAGAATAGTTCAACTAATAATATAACTTACGTATACGATGAAAATCTAAACGGAACTCTATCCCGCATCCAAAATAGTTTTACTATTATTAATTACACTTATGATAATAGATTAAGAAAACTTAAGGAAAACATCCTTGTTGATCAACGCACATTTTCTATTGAATACGATTATGATTCTTTGAATAGAATAACATATAAGTCTCTTCCAAGCGGGGAAAATATTAATTATACTTATGATGAGCAAGGTTTAACTTCTGAACTTAAAGGTCTAATTAATATTTCTTATAATGAGGTTGGAAACCCATCTTCTATTATTTATTATAATGGGGATTTGACTAATTATACTTATGATCTCGCTAATTTCAGATTGAAAAGAATTCAGACCTCTAACAAACAAGATCTCTCTTATCAATACGATCAAGTCGGAAATATTCTTGAAATTAATGATAGTGTAAATAATAGGTCTACATCTTTAACTTATGATGATCTTAATAGACTTACTCGATCTAATATTTCTACTTCCGTAGAAGAAGATCTGTCAATATTTAATTATAATTCAATAGGCAATATGCTTAATAGTTCATCTAAAGTAAGATCAATTAAATTCTTTTATAATAATTCTCGTGCCCATGCTCCCTATAAAGTAATCTTCTTTGATGCAGCTCCGTCAATTTCATTTGCTAGTCCAACTCCTCTTAACGGTACATCATCTTCTTCCGATAGTATTTATGTTAACATCTCAAGTTCAGATAATGGAATACATTATACTTTTGCAGACTTTAATAGCGATGTGAATCTTTGGATGCGCATGGATGATCTAGATACAAGCAACGACTTCGTTGATTTGAGTACTTATAGTCTCAATGGGTCAAGAAAAGGCAATACATTAACCAGTACAGGAAAATTCGGTAATTCAATAAGTTTAGATGGTAATGGAGACTATATTTACATACCTGCAGATAAAAGTAAATTACCTCATAACAAAACAACTATCTCTGCATGGATAAAGCCTTCCTCAAATATATCTGGAGATAATTATAGAACCATAGTTGGTACTTATACTCAATATCAGGGAAGTAATAAAGGAGGGTATGGTTTACGTATAATTAGTGAAGGAACCAATTATAGTAAACTAGAATTCTTTTACTGGAATGGATCTAAATATAATACATTAGTTGGTAATTCTACTATTCAATTAGGCAGTTGGAATCTAGCTACAGCAACATACGATGGACAAACAATCAAACTTTACCTCAATGGACAAGAAGATGGTTCTTATATTGCACCCGAAGGCTTCATTCCCATGAATGACTTGTATATTGGAGCATTAAACTTCTCCACAACAGGAATTATCGATTACTGGAATGGATCTGTTGATGAGGTTTTGATGTTTAGAAGAGCGCTTTCTGGAAATGAAATAAGTAGTATCTATAATGCTAAAACGAATCAATACTATCATGAGTTCACTTCATTATTAAGCGGAAGTCATAACTTTATAGGCTATGCCGTAGATGCTGCAGGTAATAAAAACCAAACAGAAAAAAGAACTGTAAATTTATACTCTATAATTGATCTGACAAATCTTTCAGTAATCTACACTAACAACCGTCAAAGAGTATTCAGATTTGTTATATTTAATAACTACAATACTACCGTCAGCAATATCTCTTGGAGTCTTGATAATGGGCAAACAACACAAAACTCTCAATATAATGCCTCTCTTCAATCAGGAGAAGATTTATTTGTATATACTTACTATAACTATACGAGCACAGGTAATTATACAGTTATGGCAAGCACTACTAATGGGCAATACTCAGATAGCGAGAGTATACAAATACAGGTAATATAATGAAAAACAAAATTGCTATAATTATGACTTTTATTTTACTGGCAAGTAGCTTAAACTTTGTTTCGGCAGCCATAACGACTGAGAAAGGCCCTAACTATGAAACTACATGTGAAAACAATATATGTCAGACCACTATTTATTCATATCAGAAGTATTGGAGGAGTAACGATGAATGGGAAGAAGTAGATGAAAGGTTTTCTGATTGCTCTGAAAATGGAATGACCAAGTATTGCTCTGGGAACTATCATTTTAAGGCAGTCGCAGATAATAACGGGACTATATCTGCGCTGATGAATGGAGAGGAATTCACTCTTGGTTTGCTTGATATTTTAGGCAGAAATCGTAATTTTAACCCTGTAATCCAAGATAATGCTATAGTTTATCGAGAGGTTGTGCCTAATGTTGACCTTAAATATTATTATCTTCCTACTAAGTTAAAGGAAGAGATAGTAATAAAAGAGTCTTTCCAAGGCCTACCTAACAGAGATTTTGATATTACATTTAATAAGAGGGGAAACGCAAGATTCCATGTACAAGACAGCATTATATGTGATAACAGGGGTGTTTGTGAGAAGATTCGGCATGAAATAAATGAAAATGGTATAACAATAACAGTGCCAATTGCTTTTCTGAATGATGAAAATATCGAGTACCCTGTTACAATTGATCCTACAATTGAACTTAATGATTCTTCTATTTATTGGAATGGTTATGTAACGAATACCACTCAAACTGGAATAAGTGTTTATAATCGGACTACCAACCCTGCCTCTAATCTTTACCTCTCAACCAGACCCGTACAACCTGGACAAACTATTAAGGCAAGAAGCGATATAGACTGGAATATCTCTTATATCCCCGATGGCTCGGCCATATATAATATTACCCTAAGTGTTTATCCAATGGACTCTATAATGCCTGCAATAAATGTTTCTATAAACGTCAGTGCGATGAACGGAAACAGTGCTGACTATTCTAATGATGGCGCAGAATGTTATGGAAATTGCCAGTTCTATCAGGATATGGGGGATGGAAACTTGTATGCATACGGCATTTATGAGCCCAACGGAGTAAGAAATATTCAGTTAGGAAACGGCGCATTGATAGATTTTGAAAACAGTCTATCTTCTGATATTTTTAGCACAGGATTATTAAGTTCAACAAGCTTAAGTTGGATTGGTTCAAGAGATAATACTGACTCAACTAAAAGGCCTAAGCTTACTATTGTTTATGGAGTAAATGGAACGGATTCTGATGCAGCTATAGCAGAAGGAATTTCTAATTCTGTGCTTGGAGGAGGACTTGTTCCAGTTGAAAATGATCAGCAAATTTATCTTCTTAATAATAATGGACAACATTATTTAGGAACATTTGATAAATCTATTGTATATAAGAATCAAACTTGGGGATTCCATTACGTACTTCCAGGAGGTTCCTTCATTAATCTGCCTCCATTATTCAATATTCTAAATATCTGGGAAAATCAGTCTTTAAGTTATAATGAGATTGCTGGGCAGGTAAAAGCTTATATTAACAGTACGAAGATATAAAAAGTGAACAGAAACTTTTATAAGTTAAAAAGATAACTTATACATAAGATGAAAAGAAAAGAATGGATAATCTTAATCTGTTTAATTATCTCATTGGTAAGTGTTGGGACCCTAACAAAATATAATCTCTTGTATACCTTTATAGCTGCTATAGCAGGCGGGTTAATTGGTCTTGTTATTTCTAAAGTAATAGAAAGATAGATGCCCTTGCGGTCACTTAATTTCTTTATTCCTAATAGTAATCGCCCATAGAAAGGGAGATATAGCGAGAAAGAGGAGAGATTCCTTTACTGCGAATTGGCTAATAAACAAATGGTCGTCCGACGATAAAATCCTTAATTTTAAAGATTCTACCTGAAAAACCGCTGCAAGATAATTCGCAGTTCAATTTTCTCGATTAAGGGCTGCTATTTTTCTTATCAGACTTAATTTTGTGCATGTTTCTCCTAACTTTTTATATTTAGGATAAAGATTTCTATCAGTTACTACAAAAAACCATCTTTTCGGATAATTTTTATTCAAATTTTCAATTTTATTGTGCAAGTCTTTCTTGTTATATTTTAGAAGCTTGCCTGTTTCGACTTCAATTGCATATTCTTTTTTGTTTATTTCAAAAACTATGTCTGGTTTGACAGTTTTGTAGGTGAAGACCTTGTCAGTAAATTTTTTAATATAATCTGCAATATCATGCACTAAGAAAACATGCTGAGCACTCTCATTCTTTTCCCGCCTTACTAGATAAAGCTCTTTCTTTTTTGTTAATATACCTTTGAAATAATATTCTTTATATCCATTGGCTCTAAGATACTTTACTTCATCATCTGTGAGATTTTTGTAAAGAACGCAACCATCATCTTTTGTCACTTTAATCTTCTTTTTTTCACGTTCTTTCATCTTCTCCAGTTGAGCATCAATTTTCTTCTGCAAGAGATCAAGTCTTTCTTTTTCAGTTAAAGGCTTTCTTGCAGCGATAAGTTCGTCAGCTTTTGTGGTTATTACTTTGTGTTCTTCTTCCGAAGCAACTATCTTTATTTCGGAGTGCTCATCATCCATGATGAGAATACCCTCCCCAGGGTTTGTCGTTAGGATATGATTTGTTTCAGAATCGCTTAATAAGAAAGTACGTTTTACATTTTGGATTACTGAAGGTTTTTGTCTGAGTAATAATGTGTAAGAGCTGTTGGCTAAAACCGATTTCCCCGCAGCCGAATCCAGCATGCCTTCTACCTCCTGATTTATCAAAAATAAGGCAAGATTGAACTTTCGGCAGGTCTTTACAATTTCAAATATATAAGAAGCATCGTGTGCTTGCCTTAACAATGACCAAGCTTCATCAATTACAAGTAGCTTTCTGCTTAAATCCTGTCTCATATTCATATAGATATAATCTAATACTAAGAACATCATAATTGGTTTCACTTGTTTCGGAAGCTCACCAATGTCAAAACATACAAACTGATTCTTGAAGTTTATTTTTGTTTCCTGATTAAGGAAAGAGAAAACACCATTCACATATTGATCAAGACGATTGATTAAACTAGTAAGTGTGGGTTTTTCTGATAGGCTTATTTTCTTGTTCATCTTCTTTAGAACTTCAAGAACATCTCCCAATATAGGAGGATCTTCTTTCCATGTTGACACTTGATTCATGAAAATACCTCTTTCTTCATAGGCAAGAGTTAATGTCTTATCAAGAATGGCTTTTTGTGGGTCTGATAGCTCGCCCAGCATGATGGGCATCAAGTCCATTAAAGCCAAGCGTTTTTCAGGATAATCGTGCCCCATAAGGTCTAAAGGGTTAATTATTGTCTCAGATGTCCTACTTAAATCGATCAATTGCCCTTTAAAACGCTCTACAAGCCCCTTATATTCGCTCTGTGGGTCAATTACCATTACTTTAACACCATTAAGCAAATAGCGTGAAATTAATAGTTTAGCCATATAACTTTTTCCTGACCCTGAAGAAGCCAAACAAAGACCATTTGGATTGCTAAGATTAAAGATATCCTTGATAATAGGGATATTATTCTTATTCTGTCCTAGCCATACACCTGTTTTATCTGCTTGTAGGAAAGACGAGGTAAAGGGAAAGAAGGCTGAAAGGGCTGCAGTAGGCACGCTTCTGCTTTGTTTTAAGACGTTCATGGCTAAAGGACTGCAGGACTGGAGTCCTTGTGAAATTCTAAAATATGGCTGTTTAGGTATAATAAGCAGGGAATTGAGTTCTGCTTGTATTCTCTTTGTCAGCAAATCAAGTTCTTCTTTTGTCTTTGCTCTACAATTGATGTAGAGACTTATATTGAACAGTTTATCTTTTCCCTTTTGAAGATTAGACAAGATTGCTTTTGTATCTTTATACTTAATTTCCAGACTGGGATTTAAGATATTCTTTAACTTTGAAGCATATAAGTCCGCTCTTTGTTTTTGAAGTTCTTTATTAAGGTAAACCATCATAGTTTCTATATCGTAAGGTTCGATATGCATTGATAGGTCGAAATTTCCTTGAGTGCTCACTATTTTATCTAGAAACCCAGTTTCAACGCTTCTTGGATAGCCATGAGCATAAATGGTTCTGTTTAAAACTACCTCTTGCACAGGCTTATTCTTCTTTCTTTTTCTTAGGAAGTTCATTGAATGTTTCCTCCTTTATGATTTTAAGATGAGAAGGGTAATTTTCAATCCTTAATGGATAGAATCCTTCCCGCGCTTCAAAAAACCTTTTTAGCAATAGAGTTAATTCAGCGTTGTTGAGCCTAATATTCTTCAGGCTCATTGCAGCTAACTTGCTTTGGCAGATTTGTAATTGGATATTAATATCTGATTTTTCAGGAATAATAAGATAGAAATTCCGATTTACTACATTATTCTCTTTGGTTAGAGATTCTAAATGCGTTTTATATCCTTTAAAAAGTTCCTTGAATTTGTCAGAATCTTGGATTTTCTTTTCAACCTCTTTAAAATAATCGCTAAGATCGAGTGTTTCTGTGCTCATGATTATTTGAACAGGGAAATCCAGAGAATTTAGAAATCTTTGAAATGCAAGTGTTATGGCTTCCTTTGACTCTTCGGGTTTTATGGAAAAGTTAATTGGGGTTATTTTGAGAACCGCCAATTTCTTTTTTTCAGCCGTAATTATAAGATTATTTGATATTTCCTTAACTGGAATGAATTTGGCTAACTTCTGCGGTTTTTCTATTTTCTTTGACCTTAGCCAGAAGAACCAATTTCTTAAATGCCTTTCAAGATTTAGAAAAATAAAGCCTATGCCTAAAGCTATTAATTGCATGCTTAGAACAATTTTTATGATTAAAATAAAGTTAGTTTTAAAAAATATGAAAGCTGCTGGTGGAACAAAGATGAAAAGATAAATCAACTGTCTGAATGTGAGCCCGAATATTATCTTTTCTTTATATTCTAGCTTTTGAGGTATTTCGTAAGCCATTATAGTTTTGCTCCTAGCCTTTTAGCTCCAGAATAAACATTCAAACCAGCCCTTATTATGGCAAAAGTCATAAGAAACAGCATGATGACATCAATCAATAGAAATGCAGAGATGAGGACTAAGATTTTCATGTTGCTAAAAATGCCGATGTTTACTAATTCTGAGAAACCTATAAGCAAAACAGCGTCGAAAAATGTTACAAAAACTGCAATTCCCAAGAAGTTAAGTATTAGTGAGCCGTACGCTCTTAGTGGCTGCAGAAAATACATAAAAATTCCTATTGGAAGTAAAACGACTCCGATAGCTACAAAGGCGTATCTTAATGTCAGAATCAAAGTGGTGATAATCAAAACTATAATATAAACTATGCTTAATAGTATGGCCAAACCTAAATCTGAAATGTCATTTATAGTAATCAGGAAAAAGTCTGGATCAATAAGAGTTAGAGTTGCCGAAGTTATGGCTGCTGACAAATCAATAAATAACTGATAAAGGAAAAAGGAAGCTTGTACCAAGATTATCATAATTACAATATTTCTTAGCCATTCTTTCGCATTTTCTCTTTTTTCAACATCATAGCCAGACATCATGAAACTCAAACCTGATGCAACTAAAAGCAATGCATAGAACATAGAGAGCATGTAAACAATGATTACCCAGAGCGAAATGAAGAGGGATAGATTGATTGGCTCTGAAAGCAAATCTAATGTTAATTGCAAAAATGGCTGAATAGGGGCATTAAGAATATCTAAAATAAATTCAAAGAATACCTGTGGCAAGCAAGAACCAAGATTAACTAAACCGCAAGCCAATTATTGTGTGTTTTGTGCTTCTTCTTGATAATTGATTCCTACATTTCTTTTTCTTCTTAAACCAACCAAATCAGAACTAACCATAACTAAAACTCCTGGCATAATTGGAAGAACAAGCCTCCAAGATTTCCCAAAAATGTCAAGAGATTTAGTTTCATAATCTCTATATTCGGGATGTTTTTGTTCCATTAAAGCTATATCAGATCCAACACTAGAAACAGCCTCTTCGAGACTTTTTGACTGTTCTGGAGAATATGCAAAAAAAGGTCCGAGTTTTTCCTGTAAGTCGTTTGAACTATATGGAAGCACGCCTTGTAAGAAAACTGGTTCTTCTCTCATCTGGCTCAAAGTCGAAAAAGTTTCGTAAGCTTGCGTGTATTTATCATATCCTTGGGGTTTCGATGGATAGTTCCCTGCCCAAAAACCTCCAAGTCCCATCCCAATGATTCCTAAAGCTGCACCCCCTTCTGATAACATAACAAGCCCAGTATCAGACACCCTATTTTTTCTGTTTATTTCTGGAATTGATTTAGATTTACCCATCAAAATACACATATCTTTTCGGTATTTAAAATTGTGTAACCGAAGCACAAAACCTCCTTTCAATTTGTTGATTATTCGTATAGCCATTTTCTCACCCATTGCGGTTTAGTTAGAACTGAATAAATGAAATAATTGAGAAGAAAGAAAAGAAAGATTTTGATGGATGTAATGAATGTGCTTGTATCTATTTCATTCCAATCGAGCGTCAAATCATTGTCTAGAGGCGGATAATCTGGAGGATGATAGCCGTTGAAGCCATATCCTTGATCCCAAAGAATACAAAGAACATCCTGTTCTTCATCATAGGATAAGCCTCCGTCGGAAATAATATATTCGCAATCGCTACGCTTGTCTTGTTCTGTAAAATTGACACATTGTAATGGTTGTGGACAGGCGGAAGTAAAAGGCAAAGCCAGCACTCTGATTATGATTGTAATTGCCAGAGCACTGGCTGCCTTTTTTAGCCAAAATGATTTGTCCATCTTGTTTAGCCAGTTACAAACTGCACAACTAATGGCGCTGCCCATATTATGACCAAACCTATGAGAACATACATTATCATCGCCTTGGCTCCTTCTCTTTTTCCTGGATCGCTTCCAGACATAATGTAGTTAGCTCCCGCCAAAAGCAAGATTAGAACTGCAATGAAAGTAGCTGCATATTTGATAAGATTGTAAATCTTCATCACAGGCTCTAAAATTTGGTCAAAAGTCTCTTTGTCTTCATCGCTTATAGTATCATTAAATTGTGCGGATACCAAAGGAATAAAGGACAATCCTATAAACAAAAGGACAGCAAAAGTTTGAGCTTTCATTCTTCCACCTCCTTTTCAGCTGATTGTGAACGCCACTTTTTTAGGAACTTATTGGATTGTTTGAAACGCGCCACCTCTTTTTTTAAGCCCTTTTTGTACTTGTCTTGAAAGAATCCAAAACAGGTTTCGCACAAATCTCCTTCTTGTTTTTCAATTTCTACTCCGCAAATAATGCAATTGTTTTTCATAATTGTTCGTTAGAAAGTAATTATAAAAGAAATCGGAAACCAAACGGACTACGATGTGGACTACTAAATGGACTACGAGCCAATAGTCCACTTTGTCCCCGACTCGTTATAAGGTTATTTTGATGGGAGAATTCATGAAACAAAAACCATTTTCATGGAAATTTGATATACGGAAAAAGTATAGTATCATCTACGCTGACCCTCCGTGGAAATATAATACAAAAGTCAATTACCCCACCGTTCCCATTAGAGATATTCAGAAATTCCCTATTGATCAAATTGCAGATGATAACTGCGCCTTGTTTCTCTGGGCCACCTATGCTATTCTACCTGAATGCATAGAAACTCTCAAAAAATGGGGATTCAGATACGTTACCGTTGCATTCACGTGGGTCAAGACCAATAAAAATGACGGCAGGCCATTTTTTGGGCTAGGAGCATGGACACGAGCCAATGCAGAAGTCTGCTTATTAGGATTAAAGGGAAATGTAAAGCGAGAATCCTCAAAAGTAAAGCAAGTGGTTCTCTCCCCCTTACGCGAACACAGCCGTAAGCCTGATGAAATTCGTGATAGTATTGTAGAATTATTGGGAGACTTACCCCGTATTGAATTATTTGCTCGCCAAACCGTAAGGGGCTGGGATTGTTGGGGTAACGAAACTAAAAAATTCAACAAGGAGACTCATGGAAAGCACCATTGAAAGTGTTGATCCTGAAGAAATTATGAGAAGACTTGAGCGATTGATCGTTCTTCTGACTAAAAAATACAAAGTTGATAATGAAAAAGAACGTAAGACTATCGCTTAGGATAACATCAGACTTGTTAAATAACCTTAGAAGGGAAGCTGAAGATCAAGAGACCTCAATAGCAAGCCTATGCCGAGAAAAACTGAATAATCGTTCACAATTAAATAAGATAGAGTCTATTGTCTTGGATATACAAAAGAGAGTTAAATAGAGAACAAATGCCAAAGACGCTTAAACTCGATCTCGACAATCTTTATAAATCGCTCCAGTCTCAGACAAATAAGGCACATTCATAAGCGAGTTTCACCGAATCTGCCAAAATGGCGCGAGCCCGGCAGGGGCATAAACCATTTTGGCATTAAAATTCTCGCAACCGAAATGTTTATAAATATAGCCATTATAATGGTTATAAGAATTATAACATGGAAAACACAACCATCGCGGTAAGCAACGACGTAAAAGAACAGATTAAGGAGTTCGGGAGCAAAGGCGAAACATACTCCGAGATACTAACACGATTGCTGGCGAGCGCCAGAAAAAGACAACTGCACGACCTTTTAATGAGTGAAGAAGGCACTATTCCTATAGAACAAGCCATTGCCGAGTCTAAAAGGAAATGGCAAAAGTAATTATCACAGAAAGACTTAAGGAAGAGATTTACAAACAATTTAAGACCAAGTCTACTGAAATATTCGAACTGATGTATAGCTTAAGTGAAAATCCGCATAAAGGAAAGCCACTTGGAAACGTAAGCTCGCTGGTTATAAAAGAGATAAAATATGAGAACTGTCGCTTTTATTTTATCACAGATGGGTTTAAAATAAAAATGCTTCAAAAAGAAGAATTAAGCGATTTAGTAATAAAGTTCGTGCGCATGTCAGATAAAAAAACACAACAAAAAACCATTGATGAAATAAAAAATATTTTAAGAAAATTAGGAGAAGAAGGATTTCAGCGATAATCGAGGAAATTAATTAAACACGATAAATTTTGATTAATTATGTATCTCGACAATCCTTACTGCTCATCCTTATGATAAAACTCTAGAAACTCAATACAATTTCGATCTTTATGATAATCGTAAGAAAGCCGAAACGTTCCGCCATATAAATATACCTCGCGAGTTCCTTTTCTAGCATTACGCATTGGTTTACCAATTTCAGGATCTTCTACAATCTTCTTAATTTTGTTTTTAACGCTCTTCTGAATTTCCGCATCTTTTACCTTAGCGACTGCACGTGTAAAGCGATCATCAAAGAGAACATCTACCATTTCTCAAGTTCTTCAAGGAATTTATCAGCAGACAATCTTTGAAATTCCCCTTTCTCATGACGCTTATATGCTTCTTCAGTTCGCTTTGCAAATTCCAAGTCTTCTTTAAACTGCTCGTCTAAACTATCTGCCTTCTTAAGAAGAAGTGTATTATTTTCTCGAATAATAAGTAAAGTGTCTCCTTCCTTAAATTCGTCCCGCATACTTGCAGGTATTACAATCTGACCTTTCGAACTTACCTTGGTAGTGTCTATTTGAACCATAGTAAGATATATCTTACCCGCGTATATAAATCTTCCGTTCTTAAACTCTATCTCGACAATCCTTAAAAACGTCCATAACATGGACACAATAAGTAGAATGCCCACTAAAATCGCATGAGGGGGGTGTTGCTCGGCAGGGACATTTCTAATCCCTAAAACAAACGAGCAATCAGATACGTCCCTGCGCCCACAAGTCCAGAAATAGGAATAGTCACAATCCATGCGTACACAATTTTCTTAGCAAGCTGCCAGCGAACCGCGGACTTTCGACGCACTGCCCCCGTCCCACAAATCGCCCCCGTAATAACGTGCGTGGTACTCACCGGAATACCTGCAATCGTTGAGCCAATCACGACAAGCGAGCCAGCCGTTTCAGCACAAAAACCATTGACCGGTTGAAGCTTTGTTAAATTAAGGCCCATAGTTCGAATAACCCGTACCCCTCCCAAAAGCGTTCCAAGCGCAATAGTCGTATACGACGCAACAACAACCCAAAACGGAACGTGAAACGTCGCACCTAAAACGCCTCCGCTGAAAAGAAGAATCGTAATAATTCCAATCGTTTTCTGGGCATCGTTCGCACCATGGCTGACACTGTACGCTGTAGCCGAAAGGATTTGCAGACCTTTGAACCACGGATTTACCTGAGAACGAGAAGCATTTCTAAAAAGAAAAAAGACGAATAATTGAAACATATACGCAATGATACCTCCTAAAATAGGTGCAACAAAAATAAAAGCAATAATCTTCAAAAGCCCCGAATATATAATAGAAGCAAATCCTGCAGCGCTCACGGCGCTTCCAACAAACCCTCCAATAAGCGAGTGACTCGCGGAAATAGGCAATCCAAGATAGGTAGCAAGATATACCCAAAGAATAGAACCCACAAGACCTGCAACAACGACGAGAGGAGTCACCGCGTCAGGCAAAATAAGCCCTTTCCCAATCGTAGTAGCAACCGCAACTCCAAAAAGAAAAATGCCTGCGAAGTTTCCAAGAGCCGATAAAATAACGGCTTGCCTCAAAGAGAGAACCCTCGTAGCAACCACGGTAGAAACCGCATTAGCCGCATCATTCAGCCCATTTCCAAAATCAAACAAAAGCGCAAGAATCACGCCGATAAGAACAAGCAAAGGAAGTTCTATCATATTAATCTCTTTTCATCGAAACGCTTTCAAGTGCGCGCATGGTATGATCGCATGTATCGGCGATAGCCTCAAGATGCTCATATACTTCCTTATACTGAATTATATGAAAAGGATTACCCTTCTTCGAGAAAAGACGGAAAAGAGCCTCTCGAAATAGTTCATCAGCCTCATGTTCAAGCCGATGCACGGTGAGCGCATGATTGTGGATATTACGAACTTTTTCAAGACGATACACACAAACCCGAACTTCTTTTGCCATAGATAAGATAACTGAAGAAAATTTTCGGATTGTTTCATCAACCTTGGGAACATGTAAAATCAAAAGCCGTGTAGAAAACGTGGTAATGTCATCTGTAATATCATCAAGAAGGGTAGCAAGAGTATGCAAATCCTCTTTATCAATGGGAGTAATAAAACTAGAATTAAGCCGATTAATGACTGCATGCACAATTCGGTCGCCTTTATGTTCGAGGTCTTTAATGACTTGCACACGTTCCGCTCGCTGTGCAGAAGTAATTGAATCATAGTCCCCAATAAACCGATCAAGCGTCTCCGCAGCTTCACACGCAACATCAACTTGGTGCCGTAGCATGGCAAAAAACCTATCTTGTTTGCCAAACATCCACGAAAAAAACAATCCCATAGGAAAGGCGCGAAAAAAGGCTTTTTATAATTTAGGGTATGCGGATATAACGATGAAATCTAACGCATCCATCTATCTTCCCACTGTTGCATAGAATCTTCATCAAACCGATGAACAACCTTCTTTTCACGCCGCTGTGACCAAGAACGATAGACTGCCCCAAAAAACAATCCCAAAGCCATGCCCGACAAATGTGCCAAATTACCCGTGTTGTTAACCGGATTACCTGTGAAATACCCAACCGCTCCAATGATATCCCCTACGCCCCAAAAGATACCCGCGAGAAACATCGGCATGGGCATTCCAAACGCAAACACCGTAAGCGAGGGCCGAATAAGGACTAATGCCCCAATTACTCCAAAGATAGCTCCCGAAGCCCCCAAAGAAGAAGGATAAAAGAAAACCGAAAACAAATTCGCACCGATGCCTGTCACAAAATAAACTAGTAGAAAACGTTTGCCTCCCACGAGTCGCTCAAGCACTCCTCCGAAGAAGAGCAGTGCAAACATATTGTAGAGCAAGTGGCCTAGATCGCCATGCAAAAAGATAGCAGTCACAAACCGCCAAGGTTCACCAAATGCGTGCTGATTAAGCACGAATGCATCCGTAAATCCGGGCACGGCTAGTTGAATAAAGAAAAAGAGTACACATATTCCTATAAGCCATCCAAAATAAAATCGAAAGCGTTCCATAACTTATTAAGTCAAAAGGAGAATAAAAAGCTTTATATAAACTCCCCAGAGCAACCCCGTGTGGCACGAACGCTATTCGACTGTGTGGGTGACTGGTTTGAGAACATCGTTCAAGCACAATTTCCCGATTTACGAAAAATCCCTGACAAAAATGGAACAAGACCCGACTTTGAAGGCGACGTGTTCGACGCAGAAGGAAAAGTAGGCTTCTGGGAATACGGGTTGCAACTCAAAGAGGCCCAAGTAAAAAACTTCAAACCAATTGACAAACCCTTAATTTATATTGCAGGGTATCACACCGCGGCAGGACTTAGAAGCGTGACTGCAAGAATGGCTGAAGAAGAAATTGATGACCTCTTACAGAGAAATGCAGGATTACATTCAGCATATGTAGTATCAAATCGTATTATAGGAAAAATATGGAAGCGAGAAAATCATACGGCTGCAAATCATCCCGAATGGAAATACTTTTCATTAAGACCACGACACCTTGATGCAATAATTCATAACCGGCCGTTTACACGAAGAGGCATACGACATATGCCCTCTCGCCAGTATGGGCTCTGTCGCCCAGATCTGTTACTGCAACCCGCTCCGCTTCTTAACGGAAGAACGACAAAGCTCGAATTTGGAGTTATCCTTGATAAAGAAGAAGATAAACCTGCAATCGAGTACCTAAATGAAAGAGGGTTGATTTACTAGCCCCAACAGCTTTTTATACCGTTTGTAAGTTCTCTATCCGAGCCGTAAGGCAAACATGGCGGTTGTAGTGTACCGGTAGCACACCAGCTTGTGGCGCTGTTAGAGTGGGTTCAACTCCCACCTTCCGCTTTTCCAAAAGGGGGAGTTGAACGGTTCAACTACTGAAATTCGAAGAATTGAAGTTACCGCGGAACATTGTTCTGCGAGTACCCACCTTCCGCTTTTCCAAAAGAGGAGAACATTAGTTTTTTATAGAGCGCACAACACCTAAGAGCGTATGATATACGAACCAGACACCGTCAAGGGATTTCCCGAGTTTTTTCCCCCAGAATCACAAAAGTTCGAAGCGATAAAACGGATAGTCGAAGACGCGTTTACGCGCTACGGATTTATCCCTCTCAAAACACCCACAATTGAATTCGACGAACTTGCACGAGCCGAAAATCAAGGTACAGAAGATGAAGCAGTATCTGACCGATTTAAACTCCAGGACAAAGGCGGACGCAACCTCACACTCAGACACGAATTTACCTACCAACTTGCGCGCGTATTCAAACAGCATCAGGACATCAAGCTCCCCTTTAGACGCTACCAAATAGGTTCGGTCTTCAGAGACGAGCCTACGGCAACTGGAAGATACCGCGAATTCACCCAATGCGATATCGACATTTTAGGAGACAGTTCCATTGAAGCCGACGCCGAATGTTTAGCCGCAGCAAGCGATATCCTAAAGGCGCTTGGTATCGACGCAAACATCCAAATAAACAACCGCAAATTAATGAATGCGATTCTAGACAGCGTACAAATTGTACAAAAAAAAGAGGTCATGCGAGAACTCGATAAATTAGACAAACTCGGCGAAGACACCGTCAAGCTCAATCTCAAAAAATATGCCGACGCTAATCAGATTATCACTCTATTCAAACTCCTCGAAAAAGATTTAGCGTTTTTTATGAAAAACCTCTTTGACGGTGCAGAAGAGTTATTTAAGCTGAAGGACCTTGGAAAATGGTACGGCTACACAGTAAAGTTTAACCCGTTTCTTATGCGAGGGCTTTCGTACTACACAGGCAACGTGTTCGAATGCAAAGTTAAAGAGAGCAAAAACTCCATCGCGGGAGGAGGAAGATATGCAGGCGTTGCAGGCAAGTTCATTAGACGAGAAATTCCTTCGGTAGGCATTTCGTTCAGCATTGAACGACTTATGGACTATGCAAAAATCCCAATCAGAAAAACAAAAGTGATTATTATCTCGATAGAACAACCGCATGCAGCCATTCTCCTTGCACAAAAGTTGCGACATGAAGGCATTCCTGCGATTACGTCATTTGAAAAAGTCGGCAAAGCACTCGAATATGCCAATGCTTATGACATTTCATTCGCGATATTTGTTGGCAAAGATGAGATAAAGAAGAAGAAGTTCAAATTAAAAGACCTCCAATCGGGTGTTGAAAAAGAGATATCCGAAAGCACACTCTTCAAACAGCTACGTTAGTCTTCATCGTCATCTCCGCGCGAAGAAACTGAAGATTTAGAAACAAATTCGGGCTCATCTTCATCATCAAGCGTATCGAGCGCCTGCAACGCAGCATCGCTTGCTTCTTGCTCCTGCTCCGCAGCCTGCATAAATGCCGCAACCTCCGCGCGTAACACCTCTAATCGTTCTTTATGCGTCTCTTCATAGAGTGTCTTTAACCAAATCCAAATTTCTTCAAAATGGCCTTCCTGCTCAAGCCAAATGCGTTGCTGGGTGTCCAAATGCAACAAAGCCACAAACTGTATAACTTGTTCTTCCCGAGAATGCGCCCGTGTAAGTTCCGAAAAAGCAAGTCGTCCGGTCCGTGAAGAGAAAACCGTTTCAAGATGACGATACAAATCACGAATTTTGTCCTGCAAGTTAAATGCGCGCTTGGGAAGTGCAATGCCTATCTCTCGCTCCTGCTGCCTAAACAAAATTTCTCGTTTAATGCGTCGCGTCTCCGTTTTAATGGCCGTATCGAGGGCACGCATAAGCTCTTCAAGCGTAACACGCCGAAATCGAGGAAGCGGTGTGCGAGGCACGAGAAAAGGAATATCTTCATCGAGCTCTATACGTTCTTGCGTGTATTTTTTCTCTTCTTTCTTACCACTCAGCAGCTCGTCAAGAGCAGGCAAATCTTGTGTTAGTAGAATGTCTGATTTTATACGAAGCAGAAGCGCTGCAGCAAGAAGTACTTTCGAAGAAACAAAGAAATTCGCTTCCTCAAGTACACGAATGCGCTCAAAAAACTTTGCAGCAAGTAAACTCAAATCGATATCCCACGGGTCAAGCTGCTCGCTGTTAATCAAATCATAGATAATAGCCTGCCAGCTAAGTTTATCTTCAAAAAGAAGGGCATGTATCTGATCTTGGCCTACTTTCTCCCCTCCAACAGACATACTCCTGTCGAGAAGAGAGAGTTTATTAAATCTCTGAGTATAAGATTCAGAACAAGTGTCATTAAGAAGTTACAACAAAGCGAAAGGTTTAAATAGGGGAAGTTCGCATTAAATATAATCACCTCTTTTTCCCGGAAGAGGACGTTTCATTCATCTTCTTGACGAATGAGGCCTCCTCTTCTAGGGTTTATATCTATAGAGTAAGATTCTTCAACGCGTTTCGCGTAAAGTCCTTGAATAGGCAAGAAACGCATATCCGAATCAAAGAGGTGATATCTCCTTTTCCTAAAAGTAACAAAACTTAAAACCTCTGCTTGTCTCGTTCGCCCATGAACAAAGGGGTGCTCACCGTTTCATTACTCGTCGTAGCAACAATCATGCTCGCACTCACCAGTTTTTCGTTCTACCAAGAGAAGGCTTCTCCGCAAAACGACAAACCGCAAACAAATACTGTTGACACGATATCCGATACAGAAAAAACAACCACGAGACAAATAATTGACGAACGCACCGTACGTTCAGAAAGCACACAATCGGGGCAAAGCGGAGGAGGCGGTGGAGGCGGAAGCTCACAGGGATTCCAAGAGCCCCCCGAAGAGGAACGAACTTATTGTACGCCAGAAGATAGATTGATTGAAGAATGTTCTCCCAACGATCATCCTGTATGCGGATGGTTTGATCAACAACAAGTTTCTTGCGACATAAGCGGACCCTGTGTACGAAGCACATTCCCCAATGAATGCGAAGCTTGTATAACACCCACAATTCTCTATTGGACCGAAGGTGAATGTCCAATTCACCTATAGAATCTGAAATCTAAAGAGCTTCGTGTTGCAATTAAGGCAGCACAAAGAGCAGACGCATACGTGCTCAAATAGCAAAACAAGGTCATTGTTGAAAAAAAAGCAACTAGAAAGATATTCTAACAAAGAACCATATCAAATCAGGAAAAATAATTCTTAAAACATTGCAAAGCACATTCTCTCGAAATACAATCACTACTTGCAAAAGAAAAAATTATTTCTTAACGAACTCGGTATAATTGCACTTCCCACAATGCAAACGACCCTTGTGATTCGCAAGAAAAATACCAATTCCACATCGTGGACAAGACGGTGAACGGACAAGCTTTGTGCCTTCAACTTTATAGTGAATATACTTCTTGCCCAAAGGTTTATTCTTATGGGGTTTTTTACCTTTCTTAACTTTCTTTTTTTCTTCCTTCGGGGGAGCTACCTTTTCATCAGCCATCAGGACGCACCTCCCTTCTTAGCCTTAGGTTTAGGTTCAAACTTCTGCCTTGCATCGACAGAGTCGTACACAAATGCGTGCACAACCGATTCAGAAACACCATAGGAGTTAACAAGTTGTTTAATGACGACCACATCTTCAGCAACACCCAGTTTTTGCGCAAGCGCTGTAAGAACGGAAGCATACCCTGGATTACCCGTGCTAGAATAGGCGCATCGAACTTCACGTCGATTGAGGAGCAAATTGGAGGTTTCTTCTAAAAGATTCATCGTAGTCGAATGGCAAACGAGCCTTTTTTAGTTAATTTGAGTGCCTTCGCAACTTCCGACTGCTCGGCGTCGAGCACTTCAATATGCCCCTTGAAACTATCCAGGAACTCGGCCGAACCACACGCAGGACAATGTCCCGCACCCTCGTAAATAGTGCGGCACTGACGGCACGCTTTAGTGACCATAGGGAGTCCTCCCGAATTCATCAGAGAGGCGAATACTTGCGCCTCGAATTGTCATAGAGTCCAACGTTGAAGGGTCTGAATAATCTCTAACAAGCGTATCGCGGTCAAAACCGTACTGCTTTGAAACATAGTCCGCCAACATAAGCACGGCCGCGTTAAACCCAAGCGGATGCAAGCGTAACACCGAACCAACGGTCTTAGAGGGCTGCAAAGAATCACAACCGGACAAATCACCCAAAAACTCAAGAAGGCCGGATTCCACTTCAACAATTTTAGGTTTATTAGAGAGAATCAAGTCCATCATTTCTTCTTGCCCCCCTTCTTCTCTACTTTTTCAGCAGTCTTCTTAGCACGTTCATCCTTTTTACGCTTCTCGTCAAGCCATTCAATTTTGCCCAACCCTGGTTGACGCATAGTCAATCCAATCTTAGGCTCGCCCATTTTGTAACTGATAGCAACTACGCGCGCGACACAATGGTCTTCCACCGCAAGCGAACGCTTAGAAGCCTTGCCCGAAAGGGTACCCGTCTTACTCAATGAGACATAATCGTCCATCGTCTGAGAAATATGAATCATGCCCCGAGAAGGTCCAATATTCATAAACGCACCAAAATTAGTTATTTCTTCAATCGTACCATAAACAAGTTCGTGAAGTTCCGGTCTCCACGTAAGAATAGTAAACGTAGACTTGTAATAGGTTGCGCCATCTCCCGGAATAATCACTCCGTCGCCAACTCCATTAACGCTAATAACACGAATAACGAATCCAATCTCCTTAGTCATGCGATTAACATAGCTTTCACTAAGCTGCTTCTCAACGGCGTCCCGTGTCGCCAAACCAAAATGCTTCGGTTCAACACGGATGTAGTCTTCAACATCAGCAAGGTAGAACATAGAATCTTGACTAAATGATGCTTTTTAAAAGTTGCTGTCTATCAAATTTAAGCCAATGGGGTCCGTCCGACCGCGTCAAATCGCCGAGAGAAAACAGAAAAGGTGTAAGGGTCCCGATTTTCAAAAACAAACTCTGTAAGACGAGGCTCGCTTTTATCAAAATTAATACTCCCCGTATCATCAATAACAAGGCTTCCCACTTCAGGAGCAAAGTAGCGAATAACCATATAACGGCCTTGTGAAGGATCGAGCGTGCTGCGAGACAAAAAAACACGAGATCCGCGATGAATCCCCTCGTAGAGAGCAAAGCCTTCCGCCGATGTATCTTGAGAAGAAATCGCAACACGATTTCCAACAAACTGCTCTAAATCAGATTCTTGAGCGATTCTATGCAGACCTACATTTCCACTATCCATGAAAAAGACCAAAAAAAGATTATTTTTAAAGATTTCTAGAGGCTATCTCTTTTCGGGGCCCACTCGTTTTTCAGCATCAAAAAGCACAATCACATTCGGAACCGAGCGCTTAATTTCCCGATCAAGGGTCGCAATATAAACACCTCGTTTGCCTTTTTCTATAAGGCCCTCATCAACACGTCCCTTCCCCAACTTCATCTTTTTAACACCCCGCGATTCAAAAAGAGCGAGGGCAATATCTATCGATTCTCGTTCAGCACGAGGGGACTTAAGGCGCAAATCTCGCAATTCTTCAAAAACCTCATGAGGAACTTTAACAGTAAAACCTTGTTCTTCGAGCTGAGTCAAAAAATCAATCTTTTTCTTCAAACAAGAAACAATAAAACTGCTATCCAGCAACACTTCCATTAAACGAAGAACGAATCAAACTTTAAATAGCTGTCTACGCTCTAAACTATAATGGTGATTATCGATAATAAAAAAGAGACAACACATTTGCTTGAAGTGCTCGCACAAATACAACAAGCGCTCGAGCAATCAGATTCTTTCGCCCTGCATCAACTCTCAGACCAATTACTCCATACCGCTTCAATTCAACAACACACCGACATACTGACCATTGCAGTTGTAACGTACGGGCTCCACAAGCTCGTAACAAAAAAAGAACGCATTCCGCAAAGAGAATGGGCTCTTTTTGTAAAAAAGTTCAACGGAGAACTGCATAAATCAAGCGAAGCACTTCAAGAACAAGATGCAGAGGAATTTGCGCGCCATCTCGATCACGCAAAAGAGTTGATAGAAACCAGCATAGGAAAGAAAATGGCAGGATACATTCAAGAAATTCTTAAAAAAGCATCCGTAAACAAAGCAACAAAAGTATACGAACATGGCATTTCGCTGTCGAGAACTGCGCATCTCCTCGGACTGTCGCAGTGGGACCTACTCGAATATGTCGGACAACGAGAATCACGAGATTCTCCCTATGTAGCAACAATAGACGAGAAAAAACGGGCGGCAATGGCACTTGCCTTCTTCTCATGAACATACGAAAAGCAACAATGAAAGATGCGCAAGCAATTAAGGGCCTAAATAAAAAAGGTTTTCATCACGAGTTTAAACTTTTTGATAAAACAATCGACATTGACTGGCCAAATAAAAACGATTCATATTATAGAAATGCGATATCCAACAAGAATTTTTTAACTCTCGTGGCCGAAGTAGAGGGGGAAATAAGGGGATATCTCATTGGAAGTGTTACAAGAGCAGAAAGTTATAGAAAATATAGTAAATTAGTAGAGCTGAATAACATGTTCATCATAAAAGAACACCGAGGCAAGGGAATCGGAACTCAATTGATACAACATTTTCTTAAGTGGGCTAAAAATAAAAAAATGAAAAGAGCAAGAGTAGTCGTTTCATTTGCAAACATTCAAGGCATTGAAACATACAAAAAGAATGGTTTTGTAGGATATGACATTACAATGGAGCGAAATTTATGAAAATCCTCATTTTTGACTCGGGTCCGCTTATCAATCTCTCAATGAATGGCTTACTCGGAGTGCTTGAAAAATTAAAAGCACAATTCAAAGGAAAAATGATAATAACACCCCCCGTGCGAGCCGAAGTGTGTGAGCGACCTTCACGCATCCCTCAGTTCGAATTAGGCGCCCTTACTATTAATGCGCTCATTGAAAAAAAGGTCCTCGAACTACCTGAATCAATAGAAACAAACGTAAAACAACTTGAAATCCAAACGCGTAACGCAATGGACTGCGCAAATCACTCGTTTAGAGCAGACAATCATTGGATTACTATCGTGAGCGACGCAGAAATGTCGTGCATCGCGCTCGCACAACTTGCAAAAAAACAAGGTCACGAGCCCCTTCTGGTAATTGACGAACGTACCGCCCGATTATTATGCGAAGCGCCCGAAAACATTGAAAAGCTTATGGCAAGCAAACTACATCGTCCCGTTATCATGGAAAAACGCTGTGCCACCGAATTCAGAAATCTCCCCTGTATTCGATCGAGCGAGTTAGTGTATGCAGCCTACAAAAAAGGGCTCGTCCCCCTCACCGACCAAAAAACGCTCGAAGCCTTAATTTACGCAACCAAATACAAAGGCGCAGCCATCTCGTGGGAAGAAATTAACATTCTAAAGAAGTTAGGCTAACTATATAACTGCAAGAGCATCGCCCAAACCATCTCTGAATACGTAACCCAACTGTTCCGAATAGCCCTTTATCTCATTGCGAAGCGTTAAAACCTGATCTGGTAGAATGCTTCGAACCGCAAAAAGATTGATATGAGTGATTCGAGGCTGGTAAGTAGGAGGAAGAATAAGGGCCTGAAGATGCTCAACGACAGAACCGCCCGCATCGACAAATTGGCGAGTGAATCCCCCCATAACGTTGGCTTTTCCATTTTCAACATCAAAACCCAACTCCCGCATAAGGGTACGTTCAAGAGTAAGGGCATAGTCGCGCGCCTGAGCTTCGCTAACGTTTTCCTTTCGATACCCAAAAAAGTCCGTTACCATAAAAAACCCATTAAAAGAGGCTATTTAAAACTTTTTAATGTCATACCTTGCAAGGAGTTACAAAATAGACCTATAGGTTCTGACACTTTCTCTCGAGCGTTCGATTCCAGAATAAATGGACCCGGAGGGAATCGAACCCCCATCTCACCGTCTGGAGCGGTGGATTCTGAGCCATTGAACTACGGATCCTTATCGATAATCTTTGGAATCTTATTTAACTCAGATTCTTCAAGCACATATATCCTATTATCTCCTATTAAAAAAGTATCTTTTGACGGTTTTTTGAGACAAATTAGAAAGCCTAAAGTTACATGAATATCTTCAAGATATTTGTTTAACTGTTTTACCTGGGAAATAGAAATTTCGTGAGATTTATAATTCTTAACTTCGATAGCGACTTTTTTATTGTTTCTTTCCAAGATTATGTCAGCAAATCCCCTTTTTGTTTTTACTAATCTATGTACGGCGCCATAAGAAGAAAGTCTTCGTGCAACCTCTTCCTCTAATAATCGCGCTTCATCTTTAATATTTTTTAAAACCGTACCGTGAAAGTTCAATCTTTCAAAGGGAAAGGAAATGCCTGCCTCCCGATAAGCATCAAAAATTCCATTATCGAACAACAATTGTACATGAGTATTACAATTTCCGTTTATATCTCTCTGAGTGGCAAGATTATTCCTTTTTATATAGTCAATAACCGCTCTTTTTTTAGCAAGTCTTCTTTTCACACCCTTGCCCTCATATTTTAAGCCGGCCTCAGCATACAATTGGTTAGCATTTTTGAAATGATGATAGACATTAACCTTGCAAAGGCGCATAAGCTCGTCAATTGAAATATGAGGATTTGCATTTAAGACAGTAAACAATAATTGTCTTCGTTCGGAGTCTTTTCCCCTAAAAAGAACATTATTTTTCCTAGTGTAAGGAATTCCTGCAGCCTCAAACGCTTTTTCAGTATTTTCAAAAACAGTAAGGAAATTTATTTTGGTCTCTTTCCTGATAGTATGTCCGCCCGCAGCAGGATTTTTCCGAATATAATCGATAACAATTTTCCTTTTCTTTTCAGAAGTCAACCGTTCAAAATTTCGTGGAGAATCAATCTCTGCATCAGAAAAAGCCTCTTTCATTCCGCCAGCATAAACTTTCTCGATTTTGAGATTGAGATTCCTCCTTAGCTCGCGATGAGTGGCTGTCGGATGCTGGCGAATATAATTCCTTACATCATATTTTCTCTTTTCAAGATTAGAATAAAAAACCACTCAACCAATATAAGGGATTATATTTATATCTTTCCATTAAACCAGACACCCTATAAAAAGTATGTTTTCCGAGAAAGGCTTAAGGTCTTCGTCGACTGAACGTTTATAAACTATCCTTCCCTAAATAAATAATGCACAAAAAAGAGCACCATGCAATTCATAATCAACACAAACCTGTCGCAAACCAGGCGCTTGAAGAACGAATCATACACAACCTTGTTGAACTACAAAAAGTACACACCGACTTAAGCGAGAAGTTTTCAAAATTATCAAACCAGATAGAACAACTCCTGACGCTCTTTGAAGTATCGGCACGAGCATTTGCCAAGCAGGCCAATATACAGGGAATAGAGAAAGACAAAGAATTTCTTGATAAAATAGACAAATTGCTCGACCAAAATAAGCTTATCGCAAAGGGCCTGACATTGATGGAGGGGAAGATGAGGGAGCGCCTCTACGGCCAAAGCGACACTCCTAATTCATTAAATCAAGGTCCACAAAATCCGCGATCATTTGATGCCCCTCGACCCCTACCAAGATTCTAATGGATCAACCTGTTCACGAAGTACGCTCGCTCTTTCTTAGAGAATTTGTAAAACAACTCATCAATAATTGCCCTCTTACACCCGAAAGCTATGTGCCATCACAAGAGTACCTGGGAGAAAAAACAATACCCGAACCATCAAAGAGCGCTTCCACTCCAGTAACTGTGGCGAGTATGCAAAACAAAGAGTACTCCCCTTCAGCACAGTCCGCAGAACGAATACTTCTCCCGAAAACGGAAGGATATGATGACGGACCACAAAAAATTGTAATGATACGAGAAATAGAAGAAGACCCCTCACGTATGCAGCAGCATTTCGCGTACCGACCGCCGCAAAATCAACAGCCTATAAAAAAACCACAACAGTCCTCGCCAAGTATTGTAGACCAGTGGCTCTCCGACGCAACAATCGAGGGCGTTGAATGCACAGGACCCGATCAAAATCTTATTATAAAAAGAAACGGATCGATAACTCAGAGCACCGCCCATCTCACGCAGAGCGAAATACAGAAACTTGTAGAAAGCCTCTCAAAACAAGCAAACGTACCGCTCACAGAAGGAGTCCTCAAGGCAGAAACGCCACAATGGACCGTGATAGGAATCGTCTCAGAATTTGGAGGAAGTCGATTTCTCCTGCAAAAAAAAGGAATATCGCATCGTCACAGTTAAACCCGTGTACGGCTAAAGAAAGAAAGCAGCACAAAGAGCCCCAACACCACAATCCATGCTACAAGAGGCTCATAGTAGGGGCGTTCATCGCGACATACGCTACACGAACTCCCACAATCAATACCTTCCTCATCCACATCTTGAACAGAGTTAAAACATGAAAAAGGAACCGTCGACTCGGACTGAACGAAAAAGACGCGTAGAGAAGGTAATTTTTCATTGAGAATTACATAGCCTACCGTTTGTTCATCGGGAAGACGAAGTAACGTTGCGGCACGCTCGCCCTCGACAAGATTCATAGAAAGTGAAGGGGCATCAAAAGGAATAACGCGCAACAAGGCCTTTGTTGGAGAAGAAAGCGAGACGAACGTAACCGACAAGTCATTAAGACCATCGCCCGTGACATCGAAAGATTCTGTTGCACCCAACTCAACATACAAGCGCTGAACCGCACTTGCGACCTCGACAAGAACGCGCGGAACCTCGCGAGAACGATCTATAGTCACCACCCCAACCGAATGTCGTTCGTTGCTCACGGGGATTTCCAATCGCTCGCGTTCTGCAAGAGCATAAGCAATACCACCAAAGACCATAATATCCTTATCTTCAAACGAATAGGTGCGTTCCCAAGAGCTATCTTCTCCAGAATCGAGAGAAAGAGCATCATTTGACTGAGAGCGTGAATTTCTATTGAGCCGAAAGCTACTCGAGCTAAGTGCCAAAGAATCCGAAACAGAATAAGATTGTGTCCCAGAATCGAGAGAACATGGTTCCTCGAACGTATATGAAGAACCATCAGCGCAAATACAATACTGTATACGAATCATCGTCGTAAGAACCCCGCGCATACTCCCATCAACGCCTGGAATCGTGCACTCGTTTATCGGACGACAAGCAGGATCCGAACAGCGATCAGAAAGACCAGAATCTTCACCATCTCCCCCCCCGTCAATTTCATAATCTTCGCTCAAACCTTTAGAACCTCGCAAAGGAGCACCCCCACGAAAAGGCAAGACAGAAATAGACTCTTCCAAAGCCACAAACGTATCTTCTCCGCGAGATAACTGCATTTGAACTAACGCGGGCGAGCGAACACGAAGCGGAAGTACGAACGAAAACGGGCGTAAATCAATCACAACTTCTTCAATTGATTCAGATTGCTGAAACCCTAGAATAAGTTCTTGGTAATTCGTTCGCAACAAGAGAGAAGTACTTATTTGTGAAAGAGTTACTACAGAATTTTCAAGTTGTCTCCCCGAACTAACAACGATAACACGCTCAACGGACGCATCATAAAAAAGAGGGATTACATCGCGCACGTTTTCACCCAAACGTACAAAATACGTGCGCGCTTCCGAACTGCCTCCTGAAGACCCTCCATACATAGGAATATCATTAATAACACCTCCTACAACTTTTCCACCATCGGGGATTTCAACCGCATCACCCCCCCCAACAGCAACAGCACCAATACCCTCCCTGCCTGAAGAATGACGTTCCAGAAGTACGTCGACTTGCAAGAGGGGCGCAAAGGCTATTTGAGACCCATAATTGCCAAATAACGAAGGATCGATGACTGAACTAAGCGGAAGCGTCTTCTCGTAACCATCAACCAATAGGGCGACTTCAGCGTCCAACGGAAGCGGGCCAGTAGAAAGATCGTATACAATCTGGCCTTCAATCGGCCCCCCTGTAATAGCAGTTATCGTGTGGATCGTAAGCCCCGCAAAGCCTGTAAACACTCCTATATAAAATACAAAAGAAAGAACAGCGAAACATACGAGAATAGCTAACGACCACGCAAGCGAAACATACGAACGAGACAACGGTTCGAACGAGTAGCCATAGAAACTATCCCTCATATTCCTCCAAAAAAAACAAAGTATATAAGAGTAGCGTCGCAAACGTATTTATACCTAAAAGAGATAAATACCTATGAAAGAGGTCAAAGTAATCAGTCTAGGGGGAAGCATTATCATTCCGCAAGACGAGAAAGACACGTTCATGAAACAGTTCCGAAACGTGCTTAAGCGACACTATGCGCAACAGAAGTTCGTGATTGTATGTGGAGGAGGTTCAATTGCGCGAGCCTATCAACACCTACTAGAAGAAGAGCATCAAAATTATAAACAATTATCGCTCGCAGGTATACGTGCAACCCGAACCAACGCAGAGACAGTCATGCAAGTGTTCGGTAAGGAATCAAACGCCACGTTGCCTCTCTCGATGAAACGAGTAAAATCAGAGTTGCATAAGAATAACGTCGTCATATGTGGCTCATTACGCTACGCACCGAACGAAACATCCGATAGCACTGCCGCAAAACTTGCCGATTACCTCAAAGCCGAATTCATTAATGTAACCAACGTCGCAGGGTTATACACGCACGACCCGCGAAAAAAACCGAAGGCAAAACTTATCTCGTACCAGACATGGAATGAATTTGAAAAGCGAGCGAGAGCAATACGCTACAAACCAGGACAACATTTTGTACTTGACCAAAAAGCAGCACAACGCATACAAAAGAAAAAAATAAAAACCTATATCATTGGCAAAGACGCAAACAACCTGGATATGCTCTTACGCGAAAAAGAATTCAAAGGAACGACGATAGGCCCATGAAAGAAAGAAAAGCATTCGTAATGCATGACGAAAAAGAAACGAGAAAGGCCCTCGAAAGCGGCAAGATACGCGTAATAAGTGACCTTGAGTCAAGCAGAAGAGCCGATAAAGTGAAACACCTCGAAAGCGGTTTGACACCCGTACTTGCACGTATAGCAGCAGATAAAAAGGTCGCAATCGGATGGAACCTCGAAACACTCAAAAAGAAAAAGAAACATGAGAGAGCAGTCGTGCTTGCACGCATGCGTCAAAACATAAAACTTGCACGAAAAGCGGGTGCGTCTCTTGCAATACGGGGCGACGCTCAAGAAGGAGCCTATCTCCTCCTTTCTCTGGGGGCATCAACAAAACAGGTACGCGACCTGCGAACACAATCTTTTTAACGCCGACGCTCGTAAAACTTCCATGACCGAACTCCTCGATTCATTATCTCCGATTGAAAGAAAAATTCTCCCGTTCATAGACAAGTCGTTAGAAGAAATAAAGAGAAAATCAGGTCTCGACGAGACCTCTGTGGTGCGAGCACTTAAGTTTCTGGAAAACAAAAAAATAGTAACTGTTGTGGTAGAAAAGAAAAACATCGTAGATATAGGTGTCAATGGAGCATACTATAAGAAGAATCATTTGCCCGAAAGAAGACTGCTCCTTTTTATTGAAAAGAACGCGTTCTGTTCAATCGAGAACGCTCAAAAAAAAGCAGGCCTTTCAGAAAACGAATTCAAGGCGGCGTTGGGAGCACTAAAACGAAAGGCCCTCATCGAAATAGTAAATGGAAAAATGCGATTAACCGGTTCACATGAAGAAATTAGTAAAAAATTTCTCGAAGAACGATTACTAGAAGCGCTTCCCAAGGACCAAAACTCATTAACCCCCGAAGAAGCTTTTGCACTCGAGCGACTGAAAGAACGTAAAGAAATAATTGAAATACGAGAAGAGAGAAAACTTGCGTTTAAACCAACTGACCTCGGAAAATCGCTCATGCATCATACGTCCGATTCAAACCTCATAGAAGAGCTAACTCCCGAGATTATACGAGAGGGAGCTAATGATGTAAGATTCAGGAGATATGATATTCATGCGACAGTACCGAAGCTTCAAGGGGGAAAAACGCATTTCGTCAATCAGGCACGAGAGTTTGCACGACAGCTCTGGCTCGAATTTGGATTCAAGGAAATGGAAGGACCACTCATTGACAGTTCGTTCTGGGTATTTGATGCGCTTTTCACTGCACAAGACCACCCTGTACGAGAAATGCAAGACTCATTTTACATAAAAGGAAAAGAAGCCGAACTGCCTGCAAAAGAGCTCGTGCAGCGTGTAAAAAAGGCGCATGAAGAAGGAGTGGCGGGAAGTGCGGGCTGGAAATATGCCTGGAAGGAGGAAGAAGCAAAACGTCTCGTCATGCGCACGCACACAACCTCTCTCTCAGCAAGAACACTTGCAACGCTTAAGGAAGAAGAGTTGCCTGCAAAATATTTTTCGATAGGAAAAGCATTTAGAAATGAAACTATAGACTGGTCTCATGGCATCGAGTTTTTTCAGACAGAGGGAATCATCGTAGCAGAAAACGTAACGTTCGTACATCTATTAGGCTACTTGAAAGCGTTCTACAAAAAAATGGGATTTGAAGAGATACGATTCAGACCGAGTTTCTTCCCGTATACTGAACCCTCCGTTGAAGTTGATGTATTTCACAAAGAAAAGAAAATCTGGTTTGAACTCGGCGGTGCAGGCATATTTCGGCCCGAGGTAACAGAACCCCTCTTAGGTAGAACAATGCCCGTACTCGCATGGGGTCAAGGGCTTGATAGGATGATTATGGATGCCTACGGAATAAAAGACTTGCGTGAAGTGTACGCAAACGACCTCGCTTCACTTCGTTCCAAGAAGATGGGGGTACTCTAAATGGCCAAGATACGATTCAATCGACAATCATTTGAAAAAGAATTCAAACTAGACGAAAAGACTCTCAGCAGATTAAATTTATTCGGGACGACGGTGGAGACGCTCGATGCAGAAGAACTCGAACTTGAGATACCTGCCAACCGCCCAGACCTCTTTTCACTAAAGGGGCTTATACGCGCATTTAGAGCGTTCGAAGGCAAAAAAAACAGCATGCAAAGCTATAAGCGGATAAACGCAAAAGAGTACATAGTTTTCGTTGACAAATCGGTAAAGGCTATTTGGCCACACACCTCCTGCGCCATCGTAAAAGGACTGTCCCTAACCACAGGAGATGTGCAAGAACTCGTCTCTCTTCAAGAAAAACTAAGTGCAACACTCGGACGTAACCGTAAAAAAGCAGGAATCGGAATATACCCCTTGGACAAAATAACCTTCCCGATAACATACGAAGCACGAAAACCCGCAGATATCATCTTTCAGCCATTAGGAAGTCAAAAACCAATAACGGCGGAACACATACTCCAGAAACACCCCGTCGGTAAAGAGTACGCTTCTGTATTGAAAAACGCGATACGATATCCTATCTTTGTCGATGCACACAAAAGAATAATGTCGATGCCCCCCATTATCAATAGTGAAGAGACAGGCAGAGTAACCGAAAAAACGAAAGAGGTATTCATCGAATGTTCAGGAGTAAGTAAAAGTGCGGTAGAAAAAATGCTCGTTATTGTATGTGCGGAGCTTATTGATCGTGGAGGAACCATTTATGGGGCAACTATCAAAGATGAAATAACCTCTATCACGCCCTCATTTGAAATAAGAAATATGAAGATAAAAAAAGAAAATCTCGAAAAGCTGCTGGGGATTACCTTTTCTGAAAAAGAATTAGAAAAATTGCTTGCGCGAATGGGGCTTGAATATAAATCAAAGGAAAAGAGTGTGAGTATCCCTCCATGGAGAAATGATATTCTTCACGAAGTAGATATTGCCGAAGACGCATTGATTGCCTACGGATATAACAACCTCGAACCACACATACCCGAGATTGCAACAATCGGAGCAAGCACGTGCACTACAGCAAAAAAATCAAAGATACAAAACATTCTCAATGGGCTCGGGATGATGGAGCTATCTTCTTTGCATTTTATCACGAGAGAAGAAGCCGAGCGAATACTAGAAAAAAAACCGCTTGAACTTGAAAACCCAAGAACGGAATATGCTTTCTTAAGGCCAAACTTAACTATTCCCCTTCTGCGCACTCTCGCAGCCAACCGAGACGTCGAATATCCGCAGCACGTATACGAAATAGGCACCATTTTCTACCCAAATGCACACCAAGATACCGGTATTGAAGAAACAGAACATCTTGTCATAGGAATCACACCCGGTAACTTCACGAAAGCAAAGCAGATACTTGACTACTTTATGCGCATGCAAGGGATAGAATACACTCTCAAGGAAGCCGACGTACCGGGCCTGATTGCAGGGCGCACAGGGCATATCCTTATCAACGATGAGGTAATCGGCCATATAGGGGAAGTACACCCCACTACTCTTCGAGCATGGAAACTCAAGATGCCTCTCGCCATCATAGAAATCAAGCTTGAACCTTTTCTAAAAGAAAAATAAGCCCCCATTTGGCTCTGAACTTTTTAAGAACCCTCCGAGGAGGTTTCCATTTTTGTGGAACTCCATTAGCAGCTTTGAACCTGTTTAATCTCGTAACTTGTTATTATGCGAGTGATCTAGTTTGTTTATTTTTCCTTTGAATACTTTATCTTTAATTTCCAGCAACATTTTTTTCATTATTTTATCATTATCACTAGCGTCATCTGAATCAACTTGATCAAACGTGTATTGCCACAGTTTTGTCTTTGACCACTTCTTTTTTAATTTTTCTGAGTCTTCCTCAATAACTGAAGGACGATATCTTGTCTTTCCTCCTCTTTCATAGCTCTTGAGAGTAAATTTAACCTTAAATCCGTGTTTAATACTGATATCTGCATGTCTTTTCTCATGAATAATTCTTTTAGCTACTAAATCTTTATCCGGGAAAAATTCATACATCTTCTTAGAGAATTCTTCTAAATTGTGAGATTCAAAAACGACTTTATATGATTCTTTAGTTTTTTCATGAGTTTCCTCAAATTCTTCAAAAGATATTTCCCCTAAAAGATAATCCCTTAAGGTATCAACTTGTCTTTGAAAGCCTTGTTTATAGTCCATATTGAGAAACACCATTTTTAGTATAAAAACGTTCTCTGTTAATTGAACTAGTTTAATTTGTTATAAGCCTCCGCCGAGGATTGAACTCGGGACCCCGTCCTATTTGGCGTTCGGTGAACCCGAACACTCGAGAACTATGTTCTCGTTGTTACCAAGGACGTACTCTAACCGCTGAGCTACGGAGGCACATCTTCAAAAAAAGAGAGCGCTATAAAAAGCTACCGCTGTGTAAATAAAACAGAATCTGAACGTACCAACGAACGATTAACATTCGTATCGGGAAGCCATTCCGAACGTATCACATATCCAGTCAAAAAGGCCCCCTTATCGAACGTTCCTGAGAGCCAATGATAGTATTCGTCGATAAAAAGTTCACGAGCAGAAGCTTCATGCAATGCAAGATTACGATTGCTTATAATAAGCAACGCAGAAATCACAAAGAGTTTCAAAAGAACCAAATAAAGTCTCATGTTAAGGAGTGGTAACGTTTGACGCGCCCCATTCAAGTTTGATCGCGTTACCACTAATAGTCCCAAAATTATCAAAGACGCGCCCCAACCACGTGAAGTACACTTTCAAAAGATGTACAAGTCCGTCTAATGAAGTTAGACTAATCCCCGGAAGAGTGCTTACATACGCAAGTGTTATCAGAAAAAATATCGCGGCAACAACAACCAAATAAGACCAAAAGTTTTGCCCCTTATTAGTCGCCTTAACGAATACAACAATCGCAATGAGTCCAATGATAATTAATGCCCAGGCCATATACACCTCATAAATAAAGAGTGGGGGCGATATAAAAGACTTTCGAACCGCAGTCTTTTTAAGCACTCAGAAACTCGACAACACATAGCCCTGTAGTCTAGTGGTCAAGGATACGGGACTCTGGCTCCCGTGACCCAGGTTCGAATCCTGGCAGGGCTATCACTATCGCGAGATAGTGTAGAACTGACAGCACTAAGAATCAAAGTTCTTTCAGCTGGCAGGGCTATATGACTCGTTAACTAAATCTTTAAAAGGAGTTTGCAATAACTCTCCCTATGGCCGATAAGCAACCAACCGCAGAACTCCGAAAAACAGATCCCAAAGAAATAGCAAGAAGAGTATCAAAAGAATTTCCGGGGCTAACCAGGCTCCTTGCACAGAAAGTAGGCACCGAATTGCGGGTTCGAGAGGGACCACAACCAAACACATATACGTTCTTCAGAAAAACCACTGAAGGCCCACAAGATATAGGAGTCTGCTCATACGATGATGCCAAAGGCAGAAAAGTGTACACGGGACACATTCCGGATACTATCCTTGAAGTACAAGAAGTATGTGGTATAAATCCTAACCAAACAGCACGATACGAAACACTTCGCGTCAATTTGGGAACAGGTTCCCCCGTAACCCTCAAATACAATACAAAAGCGAAAGATGAAGAAGGAAGAACAGTAGAAAAAAGAGAGGACACCTTCTCACAAATACCCTTCCCATAACACAACTCTTTTAAACCATCATCCGCATGAGAATGCATGCCCTTGTAGTCTAGTGGCCAAGGACGACGCCCTCTCGAACGGCCGAAGAAAGAGTCGATAAAGACAATTTCTTCAGTCCTCTTAGGACAGGCACTTTCATGAACACGTACCCGGCGAGTTTACTCAAAGGGTCGTAGAGAACGGCGTAAACCCGGGTTCAAATCCCGGCAGGGGCATTGGGTATTTGTGGCATCTTCATGGGGTAGTGCCCTATCTCCTTAGGAAATAATAAATACCCTGATAAACACTTGACTATGTGAAGGTCAATACGCTTAATTTTCAAGCCATTGCCAAACAGTATGGAGCAGACTCTCAAATTGCTAAGTTCCCAGGCAGACCATATCCTTTCTATTATGGCGATGGATTAATTAATCATTTAGGAAAAATATTACGAGAATTCAACTTTAGAGGCAAGGTTCTTCTCGTTTCTAACCCAAACGTCAAGAGCCTCTTTGAAAAGCCAATAGAAAATTCGTTAAAAGCGAGCGATTATGCGTTTACGTGGGCCTTAATGGGAGAAGGAGAAAAATACAAGACATTAGAAACCGTATCGGAACTATATAAGGCCGCAGCAACCGCTAAAATGGACAAAGGCTCTATTATTGTAGCAATAGGGGGAGGAGTAGTGCAGGATGTTGCCAATTATGTCGCGTGTACATACATGCGCGGCGTAGCTTTTGTACAGATCCCCACCACAGTACTAGGACAAGCAGATATAGGAATTGGAGGCTGCGCCATAGACCATCCTTTAGGAAAGAGTATTATTGGACAATTTTATCAACCTAAACTCGCCATTCTTGATTCCTCTGTTTTAAAGACGCTCTCAAAATATGAAATTACAAACGGTCTCGCTGAGATAATTAACAAAGTCGCATGTTTAGGTGGACTTAAAGTAAACACGATCGCGAACGACATACAGAAAATAAAAGCAGGTGATTGGAAAATGCTCGGTTCTTACATTTTATTATCGAATAAGATAAAAAAGAAAATCATTGAAGCAGATGAAAATGGTTCTAAGGGGACTCGAATCTTGCTTGACTGGGGGCACACAATCACCCATGCGCTTGAAAAAACGCTCAATTATACAATTCCTCACGGCATCGCATTAGGTATTGGCATGCATGGTGCGATTATCTTATCTGCAGAATTAGGACACGTTAGTCAAAAAGAAGTCGATCAATTGTACCACATAATAAAAGTAGCTGAGCTGCCGACACATTTGCCTTCCACCGTTAATCTAGATCATCTTATAGCAAATATGGCCTTGGATCAAAAAGTAAGAGAAGGTAAAAAGAGATTTATCCTTCTCAAGGGATTCGGAAAGGCATTCATCTCAGAACCTATAGATGAGAAAGTCATTGCTAACCTTCTAAAGAGAATCCAAGAAAAGAAGTAATTAATCCTCTAACAACCAGTTAATGGGTTTAGGCCGCGGAAGGAGCGTCATACGTTGATGTACAGGAATTTCAGCAACCGATTTGTTAAGGGGCCTATAGGCCTTAACAGCCCGTTTTATGGATGCTTCGATAGAAATACGAGGCATAAATCCAGTATCTTTTCGTAAATCTGAAATGTCGTACACATGCGGCAAGGTAGTTAGTTGCCAACCCGCGTTTTCTTGCCAAATTTCTTGTATTGACTTAGAACGTATCTTCAATTTTATATGAAGCTGCTGTGCAATCAATTCATAATAATGAATTGCCTTTATCACCGCAGGGTTAACCGCATTGTAAGCCTTATGAAACGTCTTTTTATTACCTGCCGCACGTAATATGATAGATGCGATATCATGAGCATCAATAAAGTTGAGCTCTATCTCCCCACCCTTACATAAGGTAAGCAACTCCCCTCGTTGTATCCGTTCTATTAAGCGAGGATCACGATTATGATCAGGTATGCACCCCAATAAAGAGTCTTCGGGGCTTAGAATATGATAAGGTCTGAGGATAGTCCAATCTACATCGTCAATAGAATGCCAAAAAGATTCAATATCTAATTTTCTATCTACATATCCGCCAAGAGCGCCTTTCTTTGCAAGTTTATGAGAACTCTTTAGAGGCAAGAGGTACTTATTACTTCGATCGTAAACAAGAACCGTGCTTAAAATAAAGAATTGCTTTGTATAATTCTTAAAGCAAGTATAGGTTTGTTGAGCGTCTTCCTTAGAAAAGTCTGCAACATCAACTACAATATCCCACGGAGAAACCTCACTATTAATCGTATTAGCAAAACGATTAAATGCAGACTTATCTTTCCTATCGACAATTATTTGAGTAACCTTAGAAGAAATTGTGTCGTCCCGAGCCAACCCCAAGACTGTTATGGCTGCCTTTTCTTTGAGCGCTTCCGCAATAATTGCCTTCCCCAATATTCCCGTACCGCCAATGATAAGGATGCGTTTAGTAGACATACAACATCCAATAAGTTATACTTTATAAATAATAATCAATACCCTGCCCCATGGATAATCTCGAAAAATGGAATAAGGTATACAAAAATCGTCCCCCCACCGAGCTTCCATGGTACGGCGTTCCCTTTTTAGAACATATACGGCCTTTCTTAGATACGCTGAAAAAATCAGAGTTAATTATTTTAGTAGGATGTGGTGTTGGGGACACGGTAGATAAATTGCATAAAGAGGGATTTACAAATATCATAGGAACAGATATTTCGTCTGAAGCAATTGAAAAAGCTAAGAAGAGATTCCCACATCTTTCATTTAAATACATAGGAACCGAACAGTTATCAAAAGAAAATTATAGGGAAGCCAACGTAATAGACTGGTTAAACTTTCACCAAATTCAACCAGAACTTATAGCAGCATATTTGGGATCTTTAGCCAAAATAAGTAAGTCTCTCTATATCGCCTATTTCTACGATCCTCAACATCCATATTCACGATCATCCATGGTCACAGGAGATCTTGTATATAATTACGAACCGCAACAAGTTGCTAACTTGTTAAAAGGGATAGAAAAAACTCAAGAATCGGTCTTTTATGTAGAGCCTAAAAAAGTGGTGGGACGTTTAGGAGATAAGCTACGAGCGGTAGCGCAAATTTACAGAAAGAAAAAATAGCCCAAAGAGGCGCGCTGGCGGACATAGAGATACAGAGGCTGGCTTTTTCAGAGAAAAATGCAATTTAGCGTCGGCAATCTAGTTCTCCACCCGCCGAAATCGAGCGGCCTATTCTAGCCATTTTGTAAGCATTTTTTCCACTTCTGTCCTCTGGGTGGAAGGCCCCCATTTTCGGTACTGCGGCAAGAGCTCTTTATTAGAAACGACAAACATCCAGCGTTTTCCATACTTGCGATTAAGCATAGCGACCTTTGCCTTTAATTGATCCTTTTTAGTGAGCAGAGTACCCGTCTCAACCTCTAACGCATAACATTTCTTCTTGTTATTACTATTAAGGAACGATAAGTCTAAATAGAAATATTTGCCGCAATTCGTTTATTGGCTTGAAAGCCAAGGATTTCTTGCGGGCGGATTAAAAATATGCTAAGACAAATTAGAACTTACGAACGGCGCCCGTATAAATACCTGTGAGCACACTGCGCAAAGGGAAGGCCACAGCAAGTACACGTCTGGTCTAACCGAACTTCCGGCGAGCGAACAGACCGTTCTGCCGTGGCCCTTCCACAATAGAGAAGTCGCAAAGCTGAACCTGAGTAATCGATACCGTGGCGATAATCGCGAGGTCCATTTTCGCGGCCAAGACCATAACGAGTGGTCGCGCCTTCAGAGACAGAAAGGAAAGAACCCCGATAACCATTCCATTCTGAAGAACGACCCGCCACGCCAGTAGGACTAGCATTTTTCGTTGCAGAGTAACCTGTCATGCCGTGATCATTAACCTTGCTTTTATATATCTTGGGCTAGTGGTTTGCTTGCCCACGAACCCGCTGCGCCCCGCTTCAACAACTGCGCAAAATCAAAATAGGGGCACATCGGTTACTATCTCTGAGTTTGCCTTATTGAACCTACAAAGACGGCTTATAACTTTTGAAGAGTAAAAGCAAGCGACCTATCAATATTGATAAGGCCGTATATTTTACTATTTTAGCGGGGTTTTAGACAAAACTCGCGTTCGTACCATTCTTTTCCTTCTTGAGTTATCTTATATCCTTCTCCGATATACTCTTTTCCTTGAAATATCCTAATAAAACCCTGCATCTGCAACCCATGTAATGCCCTCATCTCTTCGTCATCAAAGTTTAAGCCAGCCATTTGTGAAGAGTTAGGAGAAACATCAAAGCTTGCACGATATGCAGGCTCTATCAAACTAGCAAGACGAGAATTCATTACACTAAGATCGGAACGCGGTTGTAATATGGCAGCCATAAATAAGTCGCTTTCTCAGGTATATTTAATTTGCCTCGTGAATTAGTTTTATTTAACCTATTTAAAACTTATGAAAAAGAGAAACGTTTAAGAAAGTATATAAGTTAAAACGTTTTTAAGAGGAGAGCATGGAACAAACACACGAAAAAGAACAGCAATCGCCCGAAGAAGAACAGAAAAAAGAAGTGCAAAGAAGAATAATCGAACTTCCCGAAACAACGAACGCAGGAAAGGTAACCGAACAAGAATTCGTAGATATCATTCGTCTTGTCTCGCCAGGAACGGGATTCAGAACCGCGTTGGAAGGAATAGTCAAAATAGGAAAGGGAGCATTACTTGTCATAGAAAACGAATTTACAGAGCCTCTTATCGATGGAGGATTCAAATTAAATTGCAAGTTCACACCACAAAAGCTAATGGAATTATCAAAAATGGATGGAGCCATCGTCCTCTCACGAAACATGAAAAAGATAATGCATGCGAATGTATTACTGACGCCCGATAGTAGAATACGGACAAATGAAACCGGCACGCGACACAAAGCTGCAGAGAGAACTGCAAAAATGACGGGCGCGTTGGTCATAGCAGTCTCTGAAAGAAAAAACGAAATAAATGTGTATTACAAGAATCTGAAACACACCCTCGTAAACAGCAATGAACTGCTCCGAAAAGCAAACGAACAAGTACAAATATTAGAAAAACAGAGAGAACTCTTTGAGAAGTATAAAGAACGGCTCGATAGATTCGAGCTTCAAAATTACCACACGTTGCATCATGCACTACGAATCATACAAAAGGGGACCCTTATACAAAAGATAAGCGGTGAAATTCAAAAAGTAGTTGTCGAACTCGGTAAAGAAGGCCTATTACTTAAGACGCGAATACGTGAATTGCTCAAGGGTGTAATCGAAGAAACTGATCTGACAATAGCAGATTACACAAAACTCGACGTGAAAAAATCACGTACCTTGCTCAAATCACTAAGTTACGAAGAAGTACTTGATGAAGAAAATATCCTTAAAGCGCTCGCATACGAAAGTCCCTTACAGCAACGACCAATAAAAGGATGGCGTATCCTGAACAAAACGCTCCTCACCGATGCGGAGATAGCGCATCTCGTAAAAGAAGCAGGAAGTCTTGGCAAAGCAATAAACTCAAATATAAGTTACTACAAAGGAATCCTGGGAGAAGAGCGTGCAAATATGTTCAAAGAGGACATAGAGCGTCTGAAGTTAACCCATACGTATTAAAGACCTCGTTAAAAGCTCTAAAGCTTTAAAAACCCCAAAATATAAGGACTCTCATGAAAAGATCCTCTCGACGTTGGAAGAAAAAGCGTCAAATGCGGTGGAAATGGCAACGTAAGCGATTACGCAAAGAAAAGCGTAGGCGACGCATGCATCGAGCACGCACTGCATAAAAAGGACCATAGTGCCCATCTAAACACCATAATCCTTATAAAAAGACATTCCCGAAATCACCCATATGACCCAGACAGATATCTGGACTGAACGATATCGTCCAGGCACATTTGAAGAGGTGGTCGGACAACAGGAAATTGTCAAACGCGTCAAATCCCTTGTCCAGGCCATGAATATCCCTCACTTGTTGTTTGCAGGACCTGCCGGTACCGGAAAGTCGACACTCGCATTGATAGTAGTAAAACAACTATTCGGAGAAAACTGGAAGCAAAATTATATTGAATTAAACGCATCCGACGAAAGAGGAATTGAAGTCGTTCGCCAAAAGGTCAAAGATTTCGCACGAACAAAAGCACTGGGTAATGTCCCCTTCAAAGTTATTTTTCTCGATGAGGCAGACGCATTAACACGAGAAGCACAGCAAGCATTGCGTCGAACCATGGAAAATTACACAAACACCTGCAGGTTTATCATGTCGTGCAACTATTCAAGCAAGATCATAGATCCTATCCAATCGCGATGTGTCGTATTCAGATTTAGATTACTTGAAAAAAAAGACATTGCTTCAGTTATAAAACGCATTGCCGAAAAAGAAAAATTAAAGTTATCTGACGATGTATTCGAGACCCTTTACGAATCAAGCGAGGGAGACTGCCGTCGGGCAATTAACCTCCTGCAAGCGACCGCTTCGATATCTCTAGACATCAACGCAGAAATGATTAATATTATTGCTTCATCTTCAAAACCAACTAATGTCAAAGTGGTGCTTGACTATGCGCTTGCAGGTGACTTCCCTAGTGCCCGTGAGAAACTACTTGATGTTATGTTAAAAGACAGCGTCTCGGGAACGGATATTGTAAAAGCGATTCAAAAAGAGATATGGTTGCTCAACATCGAACCTGAATTAAAGGTGAAACTTACCGAAAAGACAGGAGAGATAGAGTTCAGGATGGTTGAAGGTAGTGATGAATTTGTGCAACTACAATCTCTGCTCGCCTCTTTCGTATTGGCAGGCAAACTAAACAAGCTATGAGCTCCCTCGCAGAAAAATACCGCCCAAAAAAATATGCAGAAATGCTCGGGCAAGAAAAGGCAGTGATTGAGTTAAAAATATTTCTCAAAGAGTTTCCCAAAAAAAAAGCACTTCTTCTGTACGGTCCCCCGGGAACAGGTAAAACAACGCTCGCACTCGTAGCCGCTCTCGAAAATGAAGCCGAAATATTTGAACTTAATTCATCAGACTTGCGAAATCGGGCAAAACTTGAAGAAATTCTCAAGCCCGCATCATTACAAACAAGCCTCTTTAAGAAAAATAAAATACTGTTAGTTGATGAAGTAGATGGCGTTACGGGCACCGACATCGGAGGTATTCCTGAACTTATCCGAATCATAGAAAAATCATCACATCCAGTAATTATAACAGGAAACGACGTCTGGCAGACAAAATTAGCACCATTGCGCCCACTCTGCAAAATGGTCGAGATGAAATCGCTCACAACCGACGCAGTTGCATATCACCTAAAAAAAATCGCCGATAAAGAGAATATTGCTGAAAACCCTCATTTTCTACGACAGGTTGCGCTTAAATCACAAGGCGACTTGCGAGCAGCACTTAACGACTTTCAGGCATATTCTATTGATAAAGACTCGCTCATTATAAACCAAGACAAACGGCATCGCGAGGATAGTATTTTCAACATTCTGAAACTGCTCTTCCAAGAGCGGCAAGATTTTCTTGAACTATTTGACACGACTGATATGTCCCTCGATGAGATTTTACTCTGGATTGAAGAGAACATTCCTCGAGAGTACCAAAATGAAGCGCTACATAAAGCGTACGGTGCGCTCAGTAATGCAGATGTCCACCGAGGGAGGATTTATAGACAACAGCACTGGCGATTTCTTATTTATCAGAATATATTTCAAAGTGCAGGAATTGCATACGCAAAAGATCGGCCCAAGCAGGGATTCACTAAGTATGAACGACCAAAAAGAATTCTCAAAATATGGCTCAACAATCAAAAGAGTGCAAAGAAAAAGACTATCGCCCAAAAATACGCGCGCCTCGTGCATTGTTCGATAAAGAGAGTCATGCGCGATTTTGAACTTCTTAAACCGATTATGCAGAAACCAGAAGTCCAAAGTCAACTGCGCCTCGAACAAGATGAAGTTGAGTTTTTAAAACGATAAAAACGAAACGTTTAAGAAATAATGAGTGCCAGAAAAAAGATGTCTCTTAAGGAAAATTTGTTGATGGGGGCAACCTATATCGCTGCAGGAGTCGCGGGAATCGCGAGAGGAATCTACGCACAAACAGGGCACATTTCCGATACAGAAGCGAACGTGCTCATTGATGCCGCACTCATTATATCGGGCACCTATATAGGAAGCAAAGTTATGACTCAAGAACCTCTGCGATTAACCAAACCCCGAGATGAGCTTCCAGGAACAAGTTTTGACGGGCTTATGGTACTTCTCGATGGAGGAATAGTACTCGGAAAAAGAGCCGCAGGGGTAGGAATAGGCGTAGCGGGGACACTTATTGCAGAACGGATGGGATACCTCGCCGGAAGAGGGCTGGCCTATGTCGCTGCACGATAGAGCGCGTCCACCTGCTTCCAATTAACCACATTCCACCATTGTTCAACATATCCTTTCCGATTAGATTGCCATTTCAAGTAATACGCATGCTCCCACACATCAAGCCCGAGAAGAGGAATTTTACCTTCCATAAGCGGTGAATCTTGATTGGGAGTCGAAAGAATAGAAAGAGTAGGCGCTGCAGTCTGCGCAAAGGTCTTACCGCCATCAGGAGAAACACAGCCAGCAGGAATCAAGACAAGCCATGCCCAGCCAGAGCCAAATCGATTCAAAGCGACCTCATTAAACTTCGACTTAAACTCGTCCAAGCTACCAAAGGTATTTTTGAGAGCGTCAGCAATGTCTCCAGCAAACACGCGTTCTTTAGCATGGGGTGTCATAATCTCCCAGAACATCGAATGATTCACATGCCCTCCCCCATGATTACGAACCGCTATACGAATATCCTCGGGAACAGCAGTCAAATCAGATAATAGCCCCTTAACATCCTTCTTGAGAAGCGCAGGATGTTTCTCAAGGGCAGCATTCAATTTGTCAACGTAGGTCTGATGATGTTTGGTATGATGAATCTCCATCGTGCGAGCATCAATAAACGGTTCAAGTGCATCGTACGCGTACGACAAAGCAGGTAACACCAATTTCATGCGCTCAAAAAACAACATCGATATTTAAGGATTCCTATATGCAATGCAACTCAACGGTAAGTTCTCGAAGTCGAGGAGGAATCTTGCCAATAAGTGCACGAACGATCGTATTTGCAGCCGTTTCGAGAGGAGCAACCTGCTCAGTAAAATCAACAACACGGTGGGGAAGCGAAATCGGAGGAGCTCCTGCGTCACCCAAAAAGAGCGCATATCCTTTAGAAGAATCATCCTCAGAGAAATTACCTGCCATAATGCCTATACAGGGGGACGGATTGTCTGATTGAAATTTAATATACCCTGAACCGGACTCCTGATTCATGCAGACGTAGCGCCGACCAAATTCATGAACAAGTGCCGGAAAAACGGGCGAGAAGTCTACATGTGGCGAACCCCGCACAAAAAAGCCCGTTACGATGATAGGACGCACGCGCCCCATGAAGCGGCAGTGGAATCGAAGATTCACGCGTGTTAAGAACAAGCGATGTCTCAGAAAAATCGACGTCTTTTGACATGCCCGAAGGAAATCGTATCAAGCGATTGTGAACTTCGATAAGATGAGAAAGCACAATACGCATACACATACGTAATAAAAGACCCTTATAAAGATTATAGCAAACGAATAAGCTTACGCTACAAGCTCTGCATCGATAATTTGTTTGAATGCACTAAACGGCTGGGCTCCCACCAAAGGCTTCCCGTTGACGAAGAAGGAAGGAGTACCCGAAACACCTAACGATTGACCGTACGCAAGCTCCGCGTTCACACGCGCCTCGAAATCACCTTTATCAAGGCAACCGTCAAAGAGCGCCCCATTGAGACCAATTTCACGTGCCCATTTCTTATAGTTCTCCATACTCAAACTGTCCTGATTTTCAAAGAGCTTATCATGCATCTTCCAAAATCCATCATTGCCTTTCTGTGCCTGTGCACACAACGAAGCTTCGGCAGCCTTCTGTGCTTCAGCATGGAAACCAAGCGGGAACTGCATAAAGATTACCTTGGCCTTTCCAGTCTTGATATACTGTTCATCAATCTGCTTGTAAGCATCAGAATAAAAGCGCTCGCAGAACGGACATTCAAAGTCAGAAAACTCAACAATTGTAACAGGAGCATTAGCTAAACCCTTAACAGGAGCATTCTTAATTTGATTAACATCAATCACAACAGGAGCATTATTATCAGCCGTATCAGATGTGGGGGGAAGATTGCCTCCAAGTGAACCATCTAAAGCAATAACTTGAAATGCAAGTTTAGTACCATCAAGCGTAGCATACACCGGTACGCTGTCTCCCTGATAACTAACCATAACTTTATACAAACCGCTTTCTTCAGCAACAGAATCGAGCGTGACGCCCCCGCCGGTTTGCGCATTAAGAGCAGTAAGAACCTTCTGACCCACATCGCCTGAGCTTACAACCGCCCCCGTGGAAGGACCCGTAGTAGCAATAAAGAGCGCAATGAGAAAAAGAACTCCCAAAACAAATGTAGAAACCATCCAAGGATTAGCACGAGCAAGCGCAACAAATCGAGGCGCCTGGACAGTTTCTTTCTCAACCATGCGGAACATCTGGCAGGGGTTCTTTAAAAACCTTTGTATAAATGTTCCCCGAGTTGCAGTACCTTTTTGATGAAATGACGTCCGCAACGACGAGGATTTATATAGGTTTTCATCGTTTCACCCCTATGCCCTATGATATTATACTCGGAAGAGACGCGTCAGACAAAAAGAAGTTTGGAATGAAAGGCCTCGTCAGGTTAGGTAAGGGCTACGTGACCATGGGTTCGTATACCTCTTTGTCGAATACCATCTGGATGGACATCGCTCGCACGCACGTAGTGCTCATTGCAGGTAAACGAGGATCAGGAAAATCATATACCATTGGTGTGCTCGCGGAAGAACTCGCAAACCTTGAAGGCGAAACCGCACACAACATCGGTTCCCTTATTTTTGATACAATGGGTATCTTTTGGACAATGAAGTTCAAAAACGAAAAAGAAAAGGAGCTACTTGCAGATTGGGAACTCCAAACAAGGCCGTTGCCCGTTCGTGTCCTTGCGCCCGCAGGAAGATTGCAAGAATACAAAGAAAAAAATATTCCGATTGATGAAACCTTCGCGATAAACGCAGGAGAATTAGACATCGATGATTGGATAACCACGTTCAACCTTACCATGACCTCGTTAGAAGGCACGCTCATCGCCAGTAGCGTGACTGCGCTCAAGGAAAAGACCGACCGATTCACGCTCAAGGACATGGTATATGCGCTCGAAGCTAACGCACACGCATCAAAAGAAACTAAAACCGTAGTCCGCGCATTATTCGAAGCCGCAGCCACATGGGGAATATTCGCTGAGCAGGAAAATAGTACGCGCATCAAAGACATGGTCGTCCCCGGACAAACGACGGTACTCGATTTGTCTACGTATAGTGCTACAGGCGCGTTTAATGTACGAGCGCTTGTTATTGGACTGGTATCGCGAAAACTGTTCGTGCAGCGTATGGACGCACGCAAACAAGAAGAAATGCAAGCCCTTCAGCACGGAGTAGACTATCAGACCTATACACTCGAACGAGAAGTTCCGCTCATCTGGTTATTTATCGATGAAGCGCACGAATTTCTTCCCAAAGACGGAAAAACACCCGCCACCGAAGCGCTCGTGCAGATTCTCAGAGAAGGCCGGCAGCCAGGTATTTCGCTCGTGCTCGCAACCCAGCAGCCCGGACAAATCCATCGAGATGTTATGACTCAGTCAGATATAGTCATCTCGCATAAAGTCACCTCACAGCCTGACGTGCAAGCACTCAACGAAATCATGCAATCGTATCTTATTGAAACCATAAAAAAGAAGATGGACGAGCTTCCCAACCTCAAAGGTTCAGCAATTATTCTTGACGACAATTCAGAACGCATTTACGCCATGCGCATGCGTCCTCGATTCACCTGGCACGGAGGGGAAGCACCTACTGCCATCAAGACCGAACTCTCGTTATAAAACGCAATAGTAAAGCCTAAAAAGCATGAAAGAATGCTCGCACCATGGAAATTACGCGCGAGCACGAAAGAAGGATAAAAAGAATACTACGAAGAGGAAAAACATCCACTCGACCACGAGCAATACGACTATTCGGAACAATAACCGGAGACCCGAACAATATCCATAGAAGAAGAGAATATGCCGAGGCAAGTGGATTGCCCAATACCCCCGTTATCGGGGCACATATAAGTGCAATCGGCCTTGAGCGCGCATTGGAAGCGTATTACGTACTCGCCAATCAAAGGCCAGTTGAACTATATCATTCCACAAGATTCAGTTCACCCTTATTTCCAGGAAGAAAAAAGCTGGGTCCGCTCGAAATTGAAGACATCGATGAAGAAACAGTGCTAAAATTACCCGTGCACAGAGGAAATTTTGTTAAAGCAACCAATGAAACGCGCATTGGAAGAATATCAAAAAAAATAGACACGCCTGCGAATCCAGACGCGGGCCCTATTTTTGCAGAAGTAACGCTAACCGAAAAAGGAGAACAAGCATACGGTCGACTGGTGCGAGCGCAACCAAGAGACCACCTTTCTCCCGGATGGCTCCAAGCATTATTTCCAGGAACGCTCGTGAGAGTTCTCAATACTGCCTACGAAGGAGATAATAAGGATGCACCTATGCCGCTGAACCTGCGCATGACTACACATATAAAACAGCAAGCGGAAAAAAGCCCGCTTGCCTTAGAGGTGTATATGAACGATAGAGGGCGACGAGGAGACCTTTATGTCTACGATTTTTATGGCGAAATAAAACAAGGGAATAGAGTAATAGGAGTATCCGAACTTAAAGCGGTGAGCAGAACACCCATAGACCTAGAAAAAATAAGAAGAGTTTCCAGAATACCCTCTATAACACTCTAATATCAACTCGATAGCGATAGCGCCGCGTGCCAATATCGCCTGCTTTCTTAATACGCATAATTCGCACCTTCTTTTTTGCCTTCTGCGATTCAGACAGAATAAGAGTGCGTAGCGCCTCTTCAGCCCCTGCTTCAGGATAAAACCCATAATAGTGTATCGTCCCGCCTTTTTTAATCGCCCTAAACGCTACATCCAAGAAACTATCCTCTAGATTAGGCCGTGCCATCACAATCCGATCAAATTTCCCCAGAGGATGAACCTTTCGTCTAACGTCCCCCTGTATACAAACCACATGTGTTAATTTATTCCGTTTCACATTCTCAACCGCGTAACGGCTCGGTTCTCTGCCAAGTTCAACAGACACTACGCTAGAATCCTTATTGTTCTTTCCCATCACAATCGCAAACGGCCCTACACCACCAAACATCACCAGCACTCGCTCGCCCTTTTTCACAAAATCAGCAAGTTCTTTGCGCTCAGACGCAAGGCGTGGAGAGAAATAACAGGTATCAACATTCAAGCGAAACGAACACCCATTCTCCGTATACAATGCCTCTTTCGTTTTCTCGCCCGCAATCCATTTTGTGGTCGGCGTCCGAAGACGTCCTTTAATCCGAGCGCTCTTCTCGAGCACCGTCGTAATCTCCCGATGGTCTTTCAAAAATCGAGTGGCAAATCGTTTCTTCTCAGATAATTTCGCACCCCGATCAAATTTGACAAGCACAAGGTTTCCAAGAACATCATACGGAGCCATAACCCCCAAGAAGAAAAGGAAGTTTAAAAATGGTTTGCTAAAGCTCAGAGCTAAGAGCGCGATACCGATATTCCAACTGACGAATAATCGTTTCAACCTCTCGAGAAGGGTTCTGAATCGAGCGGTATTTCTGGAGATCATGTTCAAGATCTGCAAGTTGCTTAAGTTTGTGCCTTCGCGTAATCGCAACGGCTCGGGCAGAACCAAAGTAAGAGTGAATTGAACTATCAAAGGAAAACGAAAGGAAAACGGCCGCAAACCCTGCCACGTACAACCAGTTAGACGCAGAAGAAATTTGCCCTGCAGGACGTGTGCCCCAGACAAACAAGAACACAATTCCATACACTATCCATGCAATTCGTCGTCCCGCACCACCGTTAACGCTTTGGTGAACAAACCAAAAATAAACGAGAAACGGAAGAAAGGTAGCTATCGCAATTCCAAGCGTACCGTACGGCAACAAAACACCACCTACAAATTCCTCGGGCATATACCGAATCGAAAGAACTGAAATAATCAAAGAAACAAGTGTACCCATACGCTTTTCCTTGAACATTTCAATTTTCTTCAAAACGCTCAAAATAACCATAAAGATAAGCAAAAACAGAAGTATTTTCGCAAAAAAGAAATCATCGAACGAACTCGTCCCTAGAATCACTTCGAAAATCGGAGTAAAGAACTGCTTAATAGAATTTATAGCTTGCTCTTGTAAAAACTGGATATCTCCAAACGGCGCGGCAGAAACTAAAGGCGAAGCAAATAACAAAAAGAACAAAAACACAAAATTAAACACAGCCATAGAATACAGCAGCAAGCTCTCCTTAAAAAGATTTCCTCTACAAAACGCGAAATGTTTATATAGAGAACCGCTGTGAGTAAGGAATGAGAGGGCAATTCAAACGAATTGGAACATCAATTTTAGCAGGAATTGTAACATCTCTTCCTTTTGTATCAGCAGAAACAAATTTCGAGATATTTGCGCGAGGGTTATCACAAGGATTTTCAGGGTTTTTGTCAACTCTCAAAATCGAACCTGCACTATTAACGACTCTTCTGCTTGGAATTTTGTTATGGATTGTTTTATACAGCATTGTAAAGAAAGTATTCAATTACGAAGGAACTGCAGGTTCGTGGTCCGCAGGAGGAGTTTCGCTCATAATAGTTTTCCTCACGTTTATCTATGTCCCAGACAATTTCATAGAAGCCATCGCACTGCAGTACAGCGCCATGGGGGCGACTATCCTTACAATGATCCCCTTCCTTATTCTTTTATATTTCACAGTGGTAGTGAGTGACAGTTTATTCATCGCGCGAGTTATATGGATATTTTATACAATGTATTATCTAATAATTTTTGGCTACAAATTTGCAGAATCTGCAGCGGGAACATCCCTTATTACGCTGGACAATTTGCCTTATTTTGGAGCGATTATAGCAGGAATTGCAATCATAGTTCTTTTGGGAGTTATGAGAGACAAGATATTTAGCACAAAACTAAGCTCGGACGCAGAACGAGCACTCAAAGGGGTAAAGGTACGAGAGACAAGCAGAAGAATACAAAATGAAGAAGCTGAAAGTTACGGTCTAGCAAGATAACTTATTAGAGATAGGTATAAAAACTATTTTTGGATAGCGAGAATATGAAAAGAGGGATTATGCTTGGGTTAATACTGCTCTGTTTTTTCGCACTATCCTCCGCACAAACGCCCGATGAATTAGCAAACGATCCAATCGCAGGACAAGTCTTAAACACCGGAGAAAAGCTCACCGAGTTCTCAGAAAGCGACAATAAAACGTCTTACCTCTTGAATGAATGGACTAAAGTGCTTGAAACAAATGCGGCGGGGAGAGTTCTTGTAACGATAAGTGAATTTCTACAGAAAGCAAATCCTCTCATCGAAAAACTGATTGGATGGCCCTATGAATTATCGTGGGCATTTTTCTTTGCGTTGGTGCTTTGGTTTACCATCGCCGGATTTGTCTGGCGCCCACTTAATGCACTCCTCAACAATAACCTTCTCGCACTTATAGGGTCGTTTGTGATTGCGTCACTCATAGGCTTAACCGGAATAATCAAGAACGTTGTAAACCTCGCGGCATTCGCCATAAACAATATTTGGATTGCGCTTGTAGCATTCATAGGGGCCGTTATTGTAGCACTTCTATTCGAACGATTAGGAAAAATACTGGGGAAGAAAATAAAGGCTGCGAAAGAAGAAGCTGCGAAAGAAAAAGAGGCCCGTTCTCGCAAGGTGCTTAATGTAGATGCAAAAGTCGCGGAAAGAGATTTGGATTCGTACAAAGAAGGCGCAGACTAAAACAACCGCTTCTGCCCTTCTTGTTTTTTGACTGCCTGTAACTTTTCCAACTGCTTTTCAACACGCTCTCGAGAAAACTCGTGTTCATCCACAAGAATACGAAAAACCTCTCCCTCATTTAATTTCGGAAACACAAGTTTCTCGCGATGTACGTTGGGCTTCTTGAATATTTCAAAAATTGTCTGCCAATCAAAGTCCATGCGTCCTTCAACTTCCTTGAAAATAGACACCGGATGTTTGAACTGTTTCACTAGCGCAAGCGCTTTTTTAGGACCGATGCCTTTCACGCCCCCTGGATTAAAGTCCGTCCCTACGAGGATAGCCAAACAAATCAACTGGTCACCCGTCACATCCAACGTATTCAACACTCTGTCATACTCAATCAATTCAGGTGCAATAAACACATAATCCCCATTATTCAATTTCCGTTTTCGTGCCAACGTCAAATTCTGAATCAATCGAGTCCCACCAACAACCAGCGCATCATAATCCTGTGATGCAACCGCGTACGCTTCACCCATCCGCACCAATTCCGCAGCCTGCATCTCCCCTTCACCCGGAGCCTGCACAACACAAATACCCATGGCGACAAGCAATTCCTTTGACTCAGCAATCATTCCCGCATCAAGCTTCATAAATCCCCGAGAGTAGCGCCCCATACCTTCAATATCTTCCTCGTCACGCGCCACAGAATATTTTTCACGCATCGCTTCCTTTGCCGCATCTCGAAGTTCATGCGTCTTGCCTTTCAATTCATGATATGCTCCATCAAATACATACGCCAACTTAATACCTTCCGACATCAACGCAATGTTTCGATAAAATAATCCCGATAAGTGGCTTGTGACGCGCTGCTTAGAGTCCATAAGCGGAGTTCCATCAGGTTGTCGAATCGACGATAAAAACTGGTAGAGCGCATTAAACGCATCAACCGCAATGATTTTTCCCTGTAAATCCTTAAACTCCAATGAAGTGCGTGATACAATATCGCCAATTTGCAAACCCATGCAGAAAAAAATCACCCATTATTAATAAATATAATGACTTGCCCGTTAACGCAGGAGTTCATCTTCAGCTTCGAGTCGACGATTCTCCTCGGCAACGTGCACAAGAAGGTCGGGGCAATGTCTGCGAGCAAGAGAACCCACCTCATGAACAACGCGGTTAAAATAGGCACGAACCTCATTCACATTGAGACGACTATAGGATTCAAGAGGATACCCTATGGCCCGCAACTGAGAAAGACGTTTTCTTTGCCAAAAAGCCCCAGCTTCTTCATCTGGTGCAGATGGCGGAAGACGCGTAAGCGCCAAGCGAACAACGCGCTCAAAGTCGCAGCCCCTCAAAGAAGAGAGAGCATCAGCAGGTTCTTTTAATGTAAATCCCCCTCGGCGTACAAATTCGGCATGAGCAAACGCGTGCCCAATCTCTCCGCTTGGATCATGATCGGGGTCATAACTATCAAAAGTCATGCCCCTAATAATTGGACATTCTGCCATGCTAAAAAGAAAATCGCTCGATTTATAAATTTTCTCACACATGGCTACTAAAAAGTACTCTAAATAAGCAGGTAAACAAAGTGCGCGATAATAAACATGCGCATCGCTATCGACGCTGCAAGTGCAATTCGCTTGAAGCACCACTGCAAATAATCGAAGGTATGCAACCCAAGGGGCCATAAGCTCGAAGCGATTCAAGCAGGACGTATAATTGATCTTGAACTTCTTTGCCCACACTGAAAGGCTCCCGAGGATCGCGATCATCTATGATATCGCCAAGAGTATATTTGTAGACTTCCACACAATTATCGGGACGCGCACGATACGGAAACCAAAGGGTGCCTTTGTAAACATCACGCATAACCTCAGTGCGCACTTTGGCAATCTCCCCTTGAATAACCACTCCCGTTAATCCTCCACGAGAAGCCGATAGTTCATGCACCGCGTCAGACGCCCATCGTAAAAAGGTCGAACGATTTCCGGTTTCCTCAAGCACAACACGTTCATGATGTGAATTCATAAAAACCGCACAAAGAGAGAGCTTTTAAACATTTCGAAAAAAGATTACAAAAACTAACTATTTGTGTTCATAATACAATAAGCCGAACAAACGACTTCAACACCCTGGTGCGTGCGATATGCGTTCAACTTCCACATTCCACCGACCTTCTCGACAGAGCACTGACCGCCGCCACCAGTCGCCTTTGGATCTATATACGTCTGAGAAAGCGCACAAAATCGCGCGCCCCCCACGGTAGGATCAAAATCTTCGCGATAGGGAGCAATATCAGTCACGACATCGTCAATCCCAGAGTTAGACACCAGCTGAATGCGCGCATTTCCAATACCATCTTCATACCCCCGCGTAACTCCCCACCCCACTTTACAATCATCTCCTATGCAGAGCTTATCTGCTTTAGATGTACCGCCCACATCAAACGTAACCGTAGGCACGGACTTGTTCAACCCCACTTTAGTCGCGGCTGCAGAAGGATTTCCATTAATGAGAAGTACGCCTCCCTGGGCAGCGTAATCGATATTGGCCTTGACTATCCCATTATAGATAAAATCGATGAACTGATGTCGATCGCCCGAACCATTTGCAACAAGAGCCATTCCGGTATACCCGTCAGAACTATTAATAAAAAGCTCGGGTTGATAATTACCCCGATGAATACTCGAGTTACCTATACCCAGATGTCCAGGAAACGCATACCACGCACTAACTCCGCCCGCAAACGTTGACTTTCCACCAAAGGGCTCAAGGCCGCTTCCATCCCCCGTCATACTCGCATCATGGCCGGGGTTCGGCGTAGCCGCATACACAAACACAACCCCTAACAAAACCGCAAAACCTGCAAAAACAAGAAGTGCACGCTTACCAATCGTCACCTCAATCTTCATGCGTTCTAAAGATAAAAAGACTATTTAAAGATAACTCTCTATCAAGGGCCATGAAAGCATTTATTGTATCGGCAGACTGGGATGAAATCGAAAACAAAACACTTGTACAACTGTTTGGCCGCCTCGAGAACGGGCAGTCATTTTGCACCATCCACACCGTCACCCCTTATTTTTTCATCGAGAAAAAGAATCGTGCAAAACTTAAAGGCCCCGAGTTAAAAGCAGATATCGAGGAAACGACCTTGAAAACGTTCGCAGAAGAACCAGTTATAAAAATAAGTCACCCGCTTCAGAGCGAACTTACAAAACTTGCAAAATATTGCGCTGCCAAAAAAATTGCTTTGTTTGAAGCAGATATAAAACCGCATCAGCGATTCATAATAGACAATGACCTCAAGGGTTCGTTAGACATACAAGGTTCCTATGACAGAAGCGACCGCCTTGACCGCCTTTACGTAGACCCGACAATCACCAAAGCAGAGTACAAACCCGAGCTCAACGTCCTCTCGATAGATATAGAATCAGACAAAGACAATGATAAATTATACTGTATAGGGCTCTACGCAAAAAACTACAAAAATGTATTTATCATCTCAGACAAAAAGTTAAGAAATGCCACAGCCTGTAAAGACGAATCAGACTGTTTGCAGAGAGTAAAAGATAAAATAATCGAACTGGACCCCGACATAATAACCGGATGGAATATAGCTGACTTCGACTTTCCTTACCTTCGCGAGCGATACGAAAAAAACGGCGTATCTTTTGATATTGGCCGTACAAACGAAACCACACACATGCGCATAAGCAAAGACTTCTTCAGAAAGTCAACAATTTCAATTCCAGGACGGCAGGTGCTCGATGGTCTCGCACTTCTCAAAGACCCGTTTATCAAAGAAGCACCTTCGGTAAAGTACATAGATATTGAAACATGGACGCTCGAAAACGTATCGCAAGCAATCCTAGGAGAAGGAAAACTTATCAAAGGAAAAAACAGGCATCTTGAAATAGAACGCCTCTTCAAAGAGAAAGAACACCAAGCACTCGTCGATTACAACCTCCAAGATTGCAAACTTGCGTATGACATTCTTGAAAAAACAAAAACTCTTGAACTTGCGATAGAACGCACGCAGCTCACAGGACTCACGTTTGACAGACTCACGGCCTCAATCGCCGCATTCGACTCGCTCTACATACGAGAAGCAAGGAAGAAGGGCTTCGTCTCACCTTCAACAGAATACACCAGCAAAGAAGAACGCATCAGAGGAGGGTACGTAATGAACCCTAAGCCCGGCATATACCATGATGTACTCGTACTCGACTTCAAATCGCTCTATCCCTCAATCATAAAAACGTTTAATATTGATCCCGCATCACATCTCAAAGAAAAAGAAAAAGGAGCTGTAGTAGCGCCCAACGGAGCGGCATTCAAAAATCAAGAGGGAATATTGCCAGGGATTATAACGGAATTACACGCCGCACGAGAAAAAGCGAAAAAAGAAAAACGAGAATTCTCGAGCTATGCAATAAAAATTATCATGAATTCATTTTTCGGCGTATTAGCAAGCCCGAATTGCAGATATTTTTCCCTCGATATGGCAAACGCGATCACCCACTTCGCACAATTTATCATTAAACTGACGGCTCAAAAAATAGAAGAAAGAGGCTACAGTGTGATCTACTCGGATACCGACTCGGTGTTCATAAACGCAGAAGGTAAAAAAACAAATCCTGCGGATTTGCAAAAACATATAAACGAATTCTATAACGAATTTGTAAAAAAAGAATATGCAAGGATATCCTACCTCGACATAGAATTCAAACGACACTATCTTTCATTTCTGCTCCCCCCCATACGAAACACCAAAGAAGGTGAAGAAAAAGGTTCCAAAAAGAGATACGCAGGGTTATACAAAAAAGAAAACAAAGAAGAATTAGAAATAATCGGCCTCGAAGCCATACGTGGAGACTGGACCGATGCTGCGCAAGACTTCCAGAAAGAGCTATTGCTCAAAATATTTCATCGGGAAGAATGCGTCCCCTTCATAAAAACCTATGTAAAGAAGATACAAGAAGGAAAATTGGATAACAAACTAGTTTATCGCAAATCAATCCGAAAGGAACTTGAAGAATACGTAAAAACCACCCCTCCCCACGTAAAAGCAGCACGTAAATTAGATAAATTAGAAGGAAACCTCATAGAATACTACATGACTGAAGACGGTCCCGAGCCACTTCAAAAGCTTAAACACAAAATAGATTATGGGCACTACATTGAAAAACAAATAAAACCCATAGCGAACGCCATCCTCTTTTTCTTTAATCTAACATTTGACGACATTTTAAAAGAGTCGAAACAGACAAAGCTATTCGCATGAAAATCCCTTATTTCAAACAGGAGACTATCTGGACCTGCGGACCTGCAGTCGTACGTTCAGCGCTTGCATACTTCGGAATAAAAAAATCAGAAAGGCAATTAGTGAAAGAGCTCAACACAAACAAAATAATAGGGACTCGAAATAAAGCCATAACGAGCCTTATAGAAAAATATAAGCTCAACTACATCGTAGAAAGAAACAAATTCAACCCTTCTAAGCTAAAAAAACTCTATGAAGAAGGGCACGTGATACTCATTGATTACCATCATGTAGCGGACGATAAAGGGCATTTTGCAATTATTGAAAAGATAGACGACAAAAGAATTGCACTCATGGATCCGTGGGAGGGACCAGGACAAGTTCATAGCATAAATAAATTCAAAAAAATCTGGTATGATGATGAAGGCAACCGCTTCTGGTATATCGCAATATCACGACCGCCTAAATCTCAAAGATAACGCCCTTCTTGCCTACATTGATTACGCGTGTCCCTTCTATGAGTTCATCGGCGCCTGCCGCCTCATGAATATGCCCATGAATAAGAATATCGGGTTTAAACTTTTGAATAGCTTTCCGAATAGACTTGCTTCCGGAAACGCCCGAGAGTTCTGATGCGCTCCCCAAAGGATGCATATGTGTCACCATCACCTTTTTTTCAATACCCTCAAGCCCATTATGCGCCTGTTCGAGCGTCTTCAAAAGTTCTCGTTCAGACAACGAATTAAACGGACCAATATCTGCTCCGCCCGCACCAAAAAAACCCACACTACCGTAACGAGCCGAATAACCGTGAATATTTTTCATGCCATAGAACTGTGCTAAGAAATCCGTCGTAGCAAACGAATCCCAATTACCTGGAAGTAAGAGCACTTTCTGCCCCCTGTCTTTGAAAGGCTTGATTAAATTCGGAGTTTCAACAATCCCTGTGATATCCCCACACAACACGACCACGTCGGCCTGTTCTTTCTCCGCACGAACAGCAAGCTTTTTGGTCGCTCGCGTATCTCCATGAATATCGGAGGCAGCTAAAATGCGTATTTTTTTACCCATAAAAACCTCAGGAAAGACAACCTTAAAAGACTATCGTTTATCGACGACAAGAGAAAGCATTATGTACTCGTGACAGAGATTAACTACTACGTCAGGTAACAAATAATGAGAAAAGTTTAAAAGCACCCTACTTATCGCACATATAGGTTCAAACACATATGTCAGAACATAGCAAAGACAATTTCGATGTATTCTTCAGACGCAAGCCCGCCTTGATGCTCGTTGCGTTGAAGAAGCTCACCAAAGCCAGATACGGCTCTATTTTAGCGAAAGAAGTCGATTGTACCTATAGCCACGCGGTAAAAATCCTGCAAACCTTGGAAAAGCTCGGCTTAGTCGTATTTGAAAAAAAAGGGCGCATGAAGCTCATCAAACTCACCAAGAAAGGCCAAGAAATCGCAGATAATATAGAGAATATTAAGAGAGTTGTTGGATAATTTTCTAGAAAAGCAAACCCCAATAAAGAAGAGATATTCATAAGAATAAACAAAGGTGTATATTACAAAAGAACAAAATGAACCCGATGGGATTCCTGAAACTTCATCAGAAGTGAAGGCCAGCGAATAGAAGATTCGCGCAGCGTTCAAATCCAGATGACCCCGATGGGATTTGAACCCACGACACCTGGATATCTCTTGCCTCCTGGAATTATAGTTTCTTTGATTTCCAGGGAAACTTTCTTTTCTAAAGAAAGTAAGCCTTAAGAGTCCAGTACTCTGACCGGGCTGAGCTACGGGGCCACGAAAAACAAACTGGAATGCGGTTTAAAAACCTAGTGACGCAGCAGATAATACAGAAAAAGTTATATAGGAAAGAATAAAATAAAGATTGTGGCTGAAAAAGAAGACCTGCGTGATTTATTAGGAAGGCCAATTGAACCAGAATGCCCTCCGCAAGAAGGATTATGGGGACAGCCCGTAAGAAGAATACGACTAGAAGACATGGCGGGAACAACGAGAGGAATAGACGAAATGCAGGGAGAACCTTCTTGTGATATAAACACGGGATATTTGTTTTATCGAGGACATTCGAACGGGGTACAAGAAAAGTTATACCCTTCAGAAAATAATTAGCGATATACGCGCCAGGTATGCTCGCACTTAGTGCACTTGTAAAACTTCGTTTCAGATTCATCCGATGAACGCGTCTGCAACGTCCAGAAAAAGGCTTCTCCATGCTTACAGTCAGGGCATTTAATTTGCACCTTCGGATACGTGTTTAACTGCTTCTCATTGATAACCGCAATACTCGCCGCCTTGCCCATCTTCTCAGAAGCCTGAATCTTTACCGGGCCCTTGGGCTTATAGCCACACTTAGCGCACGCTGCCTTTTTATCGACAACAAGAATAACACTCCCACACTTAGGACAAAATTCCATTAGCTCCGATAAGTAGAAGAGTATATAAATTTGTTGAAATACCGAAAGCATGCGAACTCTAAAAAAAGAAGAAATTGCACATTTTATCGATGAAGCAGTTAAAACAGCCTCATACGCAACATGCATCCGTGCACGATGCGGATGTGTTATTGTACAAAAAAGCGAAATAATCGGAAAGGGATATAATAGCCCTCCGAACGAAAGAGAATCTCAAAGAAGATGTTCGCAAGATAAATCAAAGATGCATCCAAAAATAACCGATAAAACCTGTTGCATACACGCCGAGCAAAGAGCAATCATAGACGCCATAAAGAAAAACCCTGATAAAATAGAAGGATCTCAGCTTCTTTTTGTTCGACTTGATTCAAAGGGAGAAATAGCCCCTGCAGGAGAACCCTATTGTACACAATGTAGTAAAATGGCGCTCGACGTAGGAATAAAGGAATTTATTTTGTTGCATGCAACAGGACCCATCGCTTATGAAGCGGAAGAATACAATAAACGCTCATACCAGTACGGAAGTTAACGACAAAATCCTCGTTGCTCTGAAGGCTTAAACCCTTCAAAGAAAATCAGCTTCAACCATCCAATCGCCGGAACACGCATTATTGATTTACCTATAATAGTTGCAGCAGGAATATCTTGCTCTTCAGGAAGATAACTGGGATTATGATCTCCCTTCGTAGCAAACGGATCGATGCCGACAAGACGATGAATGAGGGGATACGTGTAACTCGACTTGAACACAACAATATCCCCTGGCTCGTACGAACCGCGCCCTGAAACAAGAATAATATCTCCTTTATTCAACCCATTCTTAAACGGAAACTGTTCAAAATCAGATTTCGAAATATCTCGTTCAGTTTCGTACCATAGTTCATTCTGTTCCCACCATGCATCAAACCCTTGTTCATGGTACATGGAGCAGGATTCCACCACGACAAGGGGCAGTGAAGATGCAAAAGCAAAAGAAAGCACTGGAAAGAAAATAAATCGAATAAAGAGATACATCAGCACAAGCGAGACGACCCACGACTGCCAACTGTCCTTCTTTAAAAAGCGCCAAAAACGGTGCAAATAAAACATCATTGAACTAACGAGAAAAGAAGATATTTAAACCATGTGTAAACCGCATACTTATGTATCGCCCAGAACTAGTATATGACGCACACGGGAATCCTCTAGGGACGGGACTTTTTTACTTAGGGCCCGATCCAGTGTATGACGTACGCGCACAGCTCTATTTTACACGAGGATGGACGCAAATCGAAGGAGTAACGGCATTCATAGCAGAAAATTCACGCGGAGAAGAAATACCTCTCGATGCGTTGGCTGCACGACAACTGTATCCTGCGAGCGACGAAGCAATAAATACCGCGCTCAATGCCGGACGCGTATCGATAGAGAACGAAGAATGGTTCAAAAAAAGATCAAGAAAAACGGTACGCAATAACCGAATCGTAGAACCATAATATTTATATACCCCCGTATACACAAGAAATGTATACAAAAAAGATACACCATGACAGACATCTTCGACACAACCATCCTCTGCAAAAAATGCGGAGAAGAAATGGAACCTACTGCCGTCCACAAAGCTGGCTATCAACTGAGGGCCGTTGAATGCCCCACATGTAAAGACACCATCATGCATCCCGCAGACAAAGCCCAATTCGAACAATATAGTGGCCTCAAAGGTAAAACCTACCACGTAAAGTTACGAATGGTGGGCAATAGCCATGCCGTAAGCATTCCCAAAGAGATTATAACCTTCTTCCAGCAACAAGAAAAAATGATGGATGATATGGTGCGATTATGTTTTGAAGATATGCATCGATTACGCTTAGAATTTGGAGACGACGACAAATGACTTCCGACATGAAAAACCCAAGTGAAGTAAAATTGCGCGTATTAGAAGCACTGCAAGACGACGCGTACAAAGGAGTAGCCCGTATTGACACAGAAGTCATGAAAACCCTCGGTCTACGTAGAGGAGACATCATCGCAATCAAAGGTGAACGAGAAACAGTCGCCATTGTCGATCGCTCCTACCCTGCAGACGTCGGGGAAGGCATCATCCGAATCGATGGCCTCATCAGAAAAAACGCTAAAACGGGTATCGGAGAAATGGTTGTAATTAAAAGAGTAGTCATAAAACCTGCAAAAAAGATAGCCATCGCCCCCGCACAACCGGGAATTAGCGTACAAGGTGACCCCGAACTATTCAAAAACGGACTCTTGGGACGAGCAATGACAAAGGGAGACATCATTTCATTAGGAGGAACTCAGCGACGTCGAGACCTTATGGGTGCCGGAGATATGTCTGAAATATTCGGAGATCTCAATGAACTTTTCGGAGGTAATTTTGGATTTGCAGGATTTCAACGTATCAAGTTCATCGTTGTTTCAACAACCCCCAATCAGCCAGTGATAGTAACCGAAGAAACTGAAATAATACTCAATGCGAAAGCAGTCGACATGACGGAAGAAAACGTGCCCGACGTGACGTATGAAGACATCGGGGGACTTACCGATGAAATAAAAAAGATTAGAGAAATGGTCGAGTTACCACTTAAACACCCCGAAGTATTTGACCGCCTCGGTATTGAACCCCCTAAGGGAGTATTGTTATATGGTCCTCCAGGGACAGGTAAAACGTTGCTCGCGAAAGCAGTTGCCAACGAATCAGAAGCAAACTTCGTTCTTCTCAACGGACCTGAAATCATGTCTAAATTTTACGGAGAATCAGAAAAGAAAATACGAGACTTGTTTGAAGATGCCGAAAAAAACGCGCCCACCATCATATTTATCGATGAAATCGATGCAATAGCTCCAAAAAGAGAAGAGGTACAAGGCGAAGTTGAGCGACGTGTCGTCTCCCAACTGTTAACCGCTCTGGATGGTCTTAAGGCCAGAGGAAAAGTTGTCGTTATCGGCGCGACGAACCGACCAAACTCACTTGACCCTGCCCTGCGAAGACCCGGACGTTTTGATAGAGAAATAGAAATTTCCGTACCCGATAAAAAAGCGCGTCTTAACATCCTTAAAATTCACACGAGAAATATGCCGTTACGAAAAGATGTTAAACTTGAAGCAATCGCTGCAAAAACACACGGGTTTGTCGGTGCAGATATATCCTCGCTTGCAAAAGAATCTGCCATGGTTGTTCTAAGAAGAGAATTGCCTCAAATGGGACTTGACAAAGACCAGGAGATTCCAAAAGAAGTTCTGGATAAAATGGTAGTTACCAATGAAGATTTCGATGAAGCGCTCAAAGTCGTAAGACCAAGCGCCATGCGTGAAGTGCTTGTTGAAACACCCAATGTCGGCTGGGAAGATATAGGCGGACTCTTGAGTACAAAACAATCGCTCAAAGAAGCCGTTGAATGGCCTATCAAATACAGAGAAAACTTCGAACGCCTCGGTATTCGACCACCGCGAGGAATTTTGCTGTACGGCCCCCCCGGAACAGGTAAGACCTTGCTTGCAAAAGCCGTCGCTAAAGAATCAGAAGCAAACTTCATCAGCGTCAAAGGCCCCAGTTTACTAAGCATGTGGGTCGGCAAATCAGAAGAAGGCGTCAGAAAAATATTCGAACGTGCGCGCCAAGTCGCCCCTTGCATCGTGTTCTTTGATGAAATAGATGCGCTTGCAGGAAAGCGAGGCATGGACATGGGAAACAAAGTAACCGAACGTGTGCTCAACCAACTGCTCGCAGAAATAGACGGCCTTGAAGGGCTCAAAGATGTAACCATTATCGGCGCGACGAACCGACCTGATATGCTCGACCCTGCCATTTTACGACCGGGAAGATTTGACCGAGTCTTACTCGTTGACGTTCCAGATAAAGAAAGTAGAAAAAAGATACTTGACATCCATTTGAAGAACACACCGCTCGACAAATCAGTGAACGTAGAAACACTCGTAACCAAAACCGAAGGATTCGTCGGTGCAGACATTGAAAGCCTCGTTCGCGAAGCAGCACTCGCTGCACTTCGAAAAGATATGAAAGCCCCCACTGTAACTATGACAGATTTCGACGAGGCCATGTCCCGCGTCAAGCCCTCCGTATCAGAAGACACCGCGCGCAGATACAAGAAAATAGAAGAGCATTACCTCAAGATGGCAAAGGCAGGAGGAATCGACAGCCCCGTCTACGCAGGATAATGGAACAAAAAATTCACCACAACATGGATCAGAGCGCGCTCCTCGGCGAGACGTACATGATTCAACACAAAGCGGACCGATTTGTACTCGACTTCAAAGGCATGAACATTCAACACCTTGACCCTGCGGACCAGATTGCCGTAGTCATCAATCACAAAACCGTAATGCTCGACCCCTGGAAAATGAAGGAATTTGTTGAAAGCGCTCAAGACAACCTCAAAAAATACGAAGAAAAATTCGGGAAGATAAAAGTGCCCGAGCCCATAGAAAAAGAAAGGAAGGATGTCAAAAAGAAAAAGAAGGAAAGCGGAAAATCAAAAGACAAAACAGCTCCAGCGATAGACACGATACACCACAAACAGTCCTATTTCGGATAAACTACGTTATCTGTTTCGTTTCTTCCCGAGTAACTAAAAATGTGTTCTCTGCCTGTGCAACAATACCTTTGCCTGCTTCAATCAACTGTTTATAGTGGTGCAATAATCCTGCCTGTTCAATAAATCGCAAGGCAATCAAACCGCGCGTCCCAAATTTTGCATGAATCCACCGCGAGCAAAACGGCAACGTGCGATATTCCTCGGCAATAAATTCCAACACAATGCGGGCAAAGCTATCGCGCACATTGCCTTCCTTCATGAGTTGATAAATGCCCGAGGGCTTGCCATCCATAACCCTTCCCGCCCCATTAGTCGCAAACGGTTCAATGGCATAAATCCCCTCATCAAGACGGGTCGTATCCCCATTGTCATAATTAGGAATCGTAACACCTGCATGCACATCGTACTCTTCAATCGCATGCCCCGATAAGTTAACCACGGTCGTCATTCCGCGCGAACGAATGGTGGTGTCAACCGCCTTCCCCAACGCAGCAAGTGTAACGCCCACCTTAACAAGATGTGTTGCCGCATGCAGTCCCGCCTCGGCAGCCGCAATAAGGTTTTTATTAAAGTCAGAGTTCTCCAAATCAACCGAAAATGCCGTGTCCGCAATCGCCCCCGCAACATGCACGCCAATATCAACTTTTAACAGCCCATACGCACGATCGTCAGAGGTATACGCAGGAGTCGCATGCGCCGCAACTTCATTAATAGATAAATTAACCGGAAACGCAGGCTTGCCCCCCAGTTCGTAAATTTTTTCCTCGATTTTCGTAGCCAACTCAAGCAACAGCATATCTTTCTTCACAATTGTACGCGCATACGAAACAGCCTCGCGCGCAATCTCACCGGCACGAATTAAATTTTGATGAATAGTTGTAACCATCAAAAACCTAAAAAGAGGTGCTATATAAATCATAAGGTAGTAAGCAAGACATACCAAATCTCTTAATTTCAAAGGTGCGAGAAAAATCCAAACCGTCTTAACGCTTTTTCAAATGGCGTTCTTTAGGAACATAATTGTACAATTTTCCGTGGCTCGCATATCCACTTCCCAAAAAATCGTCCCCATAACGAACCACATACACGCCATCCTCAAGCTCGCGTACCAGCGTCTCGCCGCGCATCCATGCCTCAAACTCTTCAGGATTAAGTTCAATAACGCCTTTAGTAAACCGAGACGAGAGCACCTGCGTCATATCAAACGCCAAACGCAGTCCAAACGATTCCCGCCGTGCGAGATAGGCTCCTGCAAATTCAACCCGAGCAAATTCGCTCAAAGAAAGAAGCTCTTCGCGACTCAACGTACCTGAGAACGCCCGAACACGTTCTTTCCCTGCCTGTAAGAAGAGATAATCTCTAAGTTCGACGCCAAATCGCGACTCAATCTCGTTGAGCAGCTTCTTTTTATCGCTTGAAGAAAGAAACGCAATCATCGTTTCCCCCGCATAACCTTTTTGATAATAGCTTTATGGGTAAATGCAATATCCATAGCAAGCACGTCAGAAAGAGAAAACCACTTCCATTCGCTTACTTCCCAGTTTGGTTTGACCGTTCCAGAAAAAGAAACGTCAAAAACCAATATAAGAGCGTGCAAATGCAGACGAGGCACAAATTCATCATGATAAAACAAAAAGCGTGCGCGTTTCCCTGCAATGCCTATTTCCTCGCGAACCTCTCGTAACACCCCTGCTTCGGCAGTTTCTCCCTTATCCAAATGCCCTCCCGGCAAACACCATTTGCCTCCCTCAATAAGGGAAGGGGCTCGTCGAGTCAAAAGAATTTTCCCATTTCTTCGAATAATTGCTGCCAAACACGGTTGAGGCGAAACCAAGTTCAGCAACGAACGTATAAACCAGTTAGTCACGGCATTTCCCCCGTCAACGTCATTTTCGCTACAAAAAAACCTTCGCTATCATTATCGTGCGGATAAATACGGCAGGTCTTGCATACCTCGGAAGAAAAAGTTTCTTGCTTCCACGACGTGACCCCGGGTCGCGTGCGAAGCGGCAACCGAATCATTTCAATTGTAACCGGGAAATTCCGTACCGCAAAATCAACAACGGCCTCGTCTTCTTCAGGAGCATGCGTGCACGTCGAATAAACAAGCGTACCGCCTACCTTCAAACAACCAAGCGCACTTGCAAGCAACTTTTTCTGCATACGCCCCATATTATCCACAACTTTAGGATTCCACATCAAAAACGTTTTAGAACTAGAACGTAACGTCCCTTCACCTGAACACGGTGCGTCCAGCAATATTTTATCAAACAAAAAGCCATTCTTTTTCAAACGAGTACAAAGACCCACGCCATCCAGCCGTGTAACAACACAATTCGTCACCCCACATCGTTCGAGATTAGCGGACAGAATAGCGATGCGGTCAATCTTGATATCGTTAGCAATCAACGTACCTTTATTTTCCATGCGCGCCGCTATTTGTGTTGTCTTGCTGCCCGGAGAGGCACACACATCGAGTACGAACTCCCCTGGTTTCGCATCAAGCGCAAGCGCACTCATCATACTCGAAACTTCCTGAATATAATAGTAGCCCAACAAATGTTCAATCGCGTTTCCCAGCGCACCCGGTTCAATATCCTGGTCAACAAGCATAATCTCGGGCGTTTCTGCAAACGGCACGACAACTTTCCACCGTTTCCGCAATCGTTTCAAAAGTGTTTCAGGAGCAATTTTCAACGTATTACACCGAATAAAATTTCGCGGCGGTGTGTGAATAATCTCAGAAAACGCCTCGAAGTCCCCCTCATCAAGCAACAAATTTCGCATGCGCTGAGCAAACAGCGGTTTCATCTCAAGAGCCATAGGGAGTAAGAGAAAAAGAGGGTTTTAAGTCTTGTTAATGTACATGCGCCATGCGATAAAACCCTATGCCCATCATGATAAGCCCCACAGAAAGAGAGAGAAACAAAAACGCCTCACTATTCATAAACGGAACATTATCCATTAAATGCCATAACCCTCTAAATACAAGCACAGAACCAAGAACAAGCAACGTCTCCCAAAACACATGTTTTCTCTTTTTCATACCGTTCTAACGGCGTTCGTCAGACGAATCATCAAAACCCTTGTCATCAAACCCTTCGGAGCCTTCCTGCAACTCACCTTCGCGTTCATCCCCCTTTTCTTCATCCTGACCTTCAGGACCTCCACGATCGTCACCCATAACAATATCAAAAAAGTCTTTCATAAATCGTTTAGCATCTCCTTCAGCAGCTGCAGGCGTTACCGCTATCGAACCCATCAAGGCCCTCATTTTTAGGTACATCTGTGCACCACTAACAACACCCGTAATTCCTCCGACGTCCGGCTTACGATCCCACGGCGGGCTCTGCAGCTCAACGCGTCCACTCTCGCTATACTCAATCATATCAAGCAATTTTTCAGAATCCAACGTGATAGTGACATCCACTTCAGACATCTCTTCAAGAGGCATGGGCTCGAAATATACAATCTCTTCCTCATTCAACCGCACATAAACATTAAACATTATCTCGGCGGTTTCAACATTCTTGAATTGCACAGCCAAACTGTCCCCATACTGCGCATTGAACTCACGTACAAAGCTCATAATGTCATCATCAGTACTCAATTCTTCTCTATCACGCGCAGAAAGCCCTCCCTTCTTATCGCCCTGTTCCTCAGCAGGCCCGGGCATGCGATGCTGTTCCATGGCAGTTTGCATCTCACGAACAAAGAAATCACGTGACGGGAAAAGCCAGAGTTTCATATAGGGTGAGATAAGCTGCTGTTCGCCATCATCGTCGCCAAGTTGTGCACTCTTGATTTCTTCCCAGAATTCAACGCTACCATACTCCGTCTCATACGTGAAGGTTATCAAGTTGCTAGATAGAACTTCGGACTGACCAAGGCAACGCTGTCTTTCTGCAATCTGCCGAGAAATATCCACATCTCTCCAATAAATCTCAAAGATGCCCGACATATGATTCTGCCAGTCGTCAGCGGCGTTAGCAACATACTGCTCAAAGAACCAAGCAGCAAATTCTTTATTTAACGACTTCTCAAGCTCCGCACGTTGGCGCAGTAAGTTTTGCAATTCACGCGCGCACCAATCTCCGCCCCCATCACCTAAAAAGTACTTGTTCTTGATTTGTTGAAAGTCTTGAAGATCCTGCCCCCACGCGTTGAACCAAATATTTCCTCCCTCTTTCCCCTGTTCCTTACGGCAAGCACCGCCCACGCCGAAAACAAACTTCTCCAGCTTATGTTCTTTGCGTTCTGACTCTCGCCATGTGTTCTCACCAGCCATACACGTATCAATGCAATCACGTGCACAACTTTCAAGATTAGACTCACCGGACGCGCTAGACTCGCAAGTTACACGCACATCATCAAGATTACATTCAAAGTTCTCACCACATGTTTCAAAGATGCATTTCTCTACAGAAGGTCTGACGTTCATGTCATAACACTCTCTATCACACCTCTCTTTGCATTCGTTCTCTCTCCTATCGCGATCCTCCTGTTCCCTATTTTCACGATCGTCTTCCTCGCGCAGGCGCTCATCATCAAAATCATCATCGGGCTGTTGATTTTCTTGGAAAGAACCCTCCCCACCTTCACTGCCTTGACCAATCGTAGTACTTTCTCCGCTACTATCTGGATTTTCACCGCCTGATCCTTCATCACTATCACTCTCTGAACTTTCTTCGCCTCCGTCTTCACCTTCGCCTTCAACTGCACGGGCAGTTGTAGTCATCCGATTAGCAAAAGCACGAAAGAAAGAGAAAATAACATTCCCCGTTACTTCGCTCGATTCACGTGCTCCTTCTGAAGAGTCTTGCGAAGGCTCTGGCTCAGCAGCGTTATCAGCGCTTTCTGTAGACGCCTCGATTTCTGTTTCTTCAACGTTCTCACTCTCCTCTCCATCAACGATTTCTTCATCAACGCCTGCCTCTTCAACAACTTCAGGCAAGGTAACACACTGTCCGTTGCTACACACATCATGTTCCCCGCCACAATCAGAGCGTACAACACAGGCGCGGGTTACAACTTCCTCAACGCCCCGGGTTTCTTCAGCAACAGCCCCCTCAGTACAAGCAACACCTGTCTCAACCCACACCCCACCCCCACAAATAGAGCTGATAATCTGATCTCCATTTTCACAAGCCTGAACGCGCTCTTCATCCGCCGCACACTCTGCCTCTCGACATTCTTCAAGCGTCGTTGTCTGACAGGTGCCCTCAACACACGCTGCAACCCCGCACAAAGGCGGTGTACAATCGGCATCAAAAGTACAGTAGGTGGTTTCTCCAATACAAACGGGAGTTAAGGGGCATCCATTTATATCATTACCCGAAAATATAACGCTCCCTTCACAGACCAACGGCTCAAAAACAACGCACTGCACGCAATCCATCTCACACGCCATAGGGGTATCAGACTCCTCTGCGAGATTAACATCCCCCGATTCACCTTCTTCGCAGATATGATTTCCACATACAGGCCCTGCGTCAACAACAACCTCCTCACGCTGCCGGCACATGTTAGAAATGCAATACAAAGCAACCTCCTGTTGACTAGTAGTATTATTTTCATCCGTTACCTCAACAGCCCCATAGCCACAAACCTGACCCCCACACTGTGCATCCGCGCAGTCGATTGCTCCATCCCGATTGTCGTCCTGATTATTATCGCACGTCTCCTGACCTGCTTCCACAAAAGACCGAACGAGTTGTTTTTCCCATTGCTCCTGCGTGAAAGATTGTTCTTTTTTTTCATACGGAGCAAACAACTCCAAATAGAAAGCTTTGCGCTCCTCGTAATTAGACGTAATCAGCGCTTGTTGAGCTTGGGCACGTTCTTGATTTTTCTTGATCCAGCAGTACGTACGAGAGCATTCCTCTTGAGCTTCAGGAGTCATTGTTGAGAAGTCTACTTGATATTCACTACCCTCAAACTGTTCCCATACATTATTGGCTGCCTGGTTCCATGCTTCGGTCAGCGCGCGCAAATCATTAGCCCGACTCTGGGCCCCCGAAAAATCCCCCGCTTCGAGCAAACTTCGTATTTCTACGACCATGGCGCGCGTTTGTGATTGATATTCTGCAGAGCCTAGCCCATCATAACGCGCCCTAGACATTGTATTATCCTGTCCCTGGCCATTAAATCCGTGACGAGATTCAACCCACATGTTGAGCCCTATCCAGTGCCAATTGCAGTCATCGCACATTTCAAGTCTAATCTTAGCTTCAGAACGATCTGCCTCGAAGAGGGTTATCTCCTCAACAAGAACTTGCTGGCTCTCACGCTTGTTCTCGCTTCCAAAAAGGCCATTCATCAGTTCACCACACTGTGCAGGATTTTGGTTGAAGTGTGAATTAAAAAGTTGCTCAACATTGACGCTCTCTTCAGCCAGCCGCTCTAATACATTCTCATCTAAGTTTACGCTATAACGTTCAGCAAGTTCTGTAACAGTCTCAATCTCATCAGCGATGTCAAAGTCATCTTCTACCTGCTTAAACTGTACATCATTATGCAGACGATACACCAAAGCATCTTCGCCATCACGAACAGAAATGCTGGGCCACGCATTAAGCCATATCTGGATAGTCTTCCCATCAAAAAGTATCTTTTTCCACGCAGGCACTTCGTTATCAACTTTTTTCTCCCGATCTTCTCCTTCAACCCACACCCATTTTGTACGTTCACGGGGCTCCCCTAATGCGGACCCGAGCTGTTGTTCAGTCAAAACAGCATCGTGCCCCTGAGAAAGAGCACCCATAGCCTCCGCAAGTTCAGCACGAAGAGAGCTCATATGCACAATCAGCTGCGCATAATCAATGTTCCCCGTTTCATATTCTTCAGCGTAGTGTGTTATCCGCTGAATTGTCGGATCAATAGAAGTAGCAGTAGCAAGGGGAACAAAGAAAAAAAGGAGATAGAGAACAACTGCCCCTCTTTTCATTGATGTACAAAAGACCGCTAGTATAAAAAGATGACGTTCCAAGCAAAACGAACAGAAGACATTGCCTGTAAAACACGAGTCGACGGGTGAGAATACAACGCGGTCGACCGAAGGGAGAAGTTCGGGGCTCGCCGAAAATTCGTTGTCATCGCCGTTGTTGAAAAATTATCTACTAACTTTCAAGGGATGAAAAATGAAACATTTATAAAACCCATGCTAATACAGTAACACCGTGGTAAACAGATCAAAATTGACGATAGGCACAATTTTTGGCATAGCATCGGCTTTACAATTTACAGCTTACTTTAGCAAGCCGAATATACCTGAGATGGGCTTGCTAAGAAGTGCTTCTACTTATATACGACAATACGACGGACAAAATCCAAGAGAAGCATTGGATTATATCCAAAGAACATTACAGGTTATAGCCAAAAAGAATCCTGAAATCCAAGAGATTTCTGAATTAGAAAAAGGATTATCCCAAGTAAATGAAGAAATTGGAACTTCACAAAATAGGATGGTTTACCAACCTGTATTGAAGTCCATTGGAGATAAAATGAGAGATGCTTCTGAAAAGAATAGCAGAAATTCATGGACTCTTTGGGCAGGGATTCTTAACGGAGCTGCTTCCCTTACGTATTTAACAAATCCATACAATTGGAGAAGAAAAAAAGATTAAATCTTTCGCCCCATAGTTTTTATCTTTCAGCAAGTTCGTTAAAATTTTGTTAGACAAAGTGAGGGTGCAACCGAGCGCAGAACATTCAAGGAATAAGGCCACTTGCCTTCCGTTATAACTATATACTTTTAAACCTCCGATAAATAAGAGAAAAATGGCCCCTGTAGAATCATTCTTACCTGCAACAAGCGAACCCAAACAAACGGTTGAAAAAACAGTCCGACAGAAACCAAGTGTAGCCGAGCTTACCACGATTGAATCACCCGGCAGACCAATACCTGCAAACGAATTTGACCAAGATGAAAGAAAAAAAAGCAGAAAAAAACCCGCGCGCCCAAAGAAAGAACCTGCACGAATAAAAGAAAAAAAGGAAACCCCTGTAAAATTAAACGGAGATGCGATACTCATACTAACCGAAAAACCGCAAGCAGCACTTAAGATTGCATCCGCGCTCGGCAACGCACACAAATACAGCGAGAACAACGTGCCCTTCTACGAACTGCAACGAAACGGCAAAACGATTATTGTGGCCTCGGCCGTAGGCCATCTATTCAACCTCGCACAGAGCAAAGGACAAACGGGCTGGCCAATTTTCGCAATGGAGTGGGTGCCTGCATTTCAAAAAACGGCGTTTACCAAAAGATACTATGATGTTATCAAAAGATTAGCGTCCCGTACAAAAGAAATAATGGTCGCAACAGACTATGATATAGAAGGAGAAGTCATTGGCTGGAACATTGTTCGTTTTCTGCTCCACCAAAAAGACGCGAAACGTATGAAATTCTCAACACTCACCAAGCCAGAGTTAGAAAAGGCGTATGAACACCCGCTTCCTACAATTGATTGGGGACAGGCATACGCCGGAGAAACACGACATCAAATTGATTGGCTCTACGGAATAAACCTTTCGAGAGCACTCATGGCTGCCATAAAGCGAACAGGCGCATTCAAAATTCTCTCCATTGGGCGTATTCAAGGACCTGCCCTTAAAATAATCGTGGACAGAGAAAAGGAGATTGCGGCCTTCACATCGGTGCCCTATTGGAACGTGTTTGCCCATATAGGCGAACAGACGTTCAAACACCCCAAGGACATTTTCGAAGAGAAACAACTTAAGGCATTTGAGAATATTCGAGAAGCCGTTGCAGAAACCACAAAGAGAGAAGAGCACGTCGAACCACCTCATCCCTTTGACCTTACGACGTTACAACGAGAGGCATATGCCTGGCACAAAATAGCTCCTGCACGAACCTTGCAAGTGGCACAAGCCCTCTATCTTGACAGCCTCATATCTTACCCTCGAACAAGCTCTCAAAAAATACCGCAAGAAATCGGACCAAAAGAGATTCTCAAAAAGCTAGAAAAAACGTTCCCTGAAGCAAGAAAAGCGTCGCGTCCGCAACCCGTTGAAGGACCCAAGTCAGACCCTGCACACCCTTCTATATACCCAACAGGGGAAATAGCTTCATTAGAAGGAGATGAAAAAAAAGTCTATGAGCTGATTGTTAAACGATTCATCAGTGCATTTTCTGACAACGCCTTGCTTGCGCGAAAAAACGTCACGCTCATAGCCGGGGATAAAACATTCACCGCAAATGGGACTAAAATAATAAAAAAAGGATGGATGCACGTCTACCCTTCTCTGACCGCTGAATCAGAGTTAGAAGATTACGCCGGAAAAGTAGCTATTGACAAAATAACCTTTGAAAAGAAAGAAACGCAACCCCCTAAGAGGTACACGCCGACTTCACTTATAACGCTCCTTGAAAAGAAAAATCTCGGAACTAAAACAACCCGTTCTATGATTGTTGAAACGCTCTTTGACCGAGGCTATCTCGAAGGCACTTCAATAAAGGCAACGCCTCTGGGCATAAAGCTCATTGAAGCACTTGAAAAACACTCCCCCATCATCATAAACGAAGAACTCACCCAAGATCTTGAAAAAAAAATGGAAGACCTTCAAATCACAAAGGAGAACAGAGCAGAAAAAGAGAAAGAAATAATTGCCCATGTTGAGAAGATAATTACAGACATCGCACACGGGTTCAAAGCCCACGAGCTGGAGATAGGAAAAGCACTTCAGGAAGGCAACATTGAACTGCGAGAAATACAAAAGGAGCAAGGAAAAATAATGCCCTGCCCCGTTTGTAAAACGGGCACGCTAAGCATACGATATTCAAAAAAAATAGGCCGCTACTTCGTCGCATGCGATCAATATCCTGCATGCAAAACAACCTTTTCGCTCCCGCCCAATGCCCTGATTAAAAAAACAGAAAAAGTATCAGAAAATGGCCTCCCGCTTCTCATGGCTCTGCGCAAAGGAAAAAAGCCTTGGATATTCGAATTTAACCCCCACTACAAGACACAGCAAACAGGTTCATCCAATTCAGACAGGTGAAATAACTGAAGGCTTTTCAGATTTCGCCCCTAATAACTTTCGTTTACGCGCCCTTTTGATAAGCCAGAATACAATATAAGCCACGACCACAAAGAATACAACCGTGCCAACAAGAATAACGTATAACAAATAAGGGCTCAACATAGGCGGGAGTATATCTCCAATAGTTTCAGTGATATTGTCTATAATTCCACTATCATCTTCGGTCTCTTTCGAAGTTGCATTGCTTTGATTATTCACAATAACCGTGCTGTTTCCTCCACTACCGCCGCTACTTCCACCACCAGTATCTCCAGTCGTCTCGCTTGAAGTAGCGTTATAATAAACATAGTCTTCACTCCCGCTCGCAGCAACAACCAATAAGTAACGCAGACTCACGGTCCCACCTGTGTGAGTGACGTTGAAAAGTTCACCAGAGCCACTCACTCCGAGATAATCGTCACTCGCGTTGAGGCTTGATCCATAACCGCTAACTATGCCTCCCCTAGTAGAATAACCGTAAGTAGCTATATCCGTAGTCCCTAGAAAGTTAAAATGGGCGACCGAACCAATAGTTCCAGTAAAGTCGAGGTTAGCTTCGTAAGAATAGATGCCGCTCGCACCTGCAATACTCACCGTAGCGAGAGTCGAGTTGACATTATCGATAGAGAGGCTTACGGCACCAACAATAGAAGAATAAGCAATAGCAAGACCCAAGCAAATAACAAGAGTACGCCAATCACCGTTCATCAAGCAACAAGTTGACTAATCGTTTTAAATGTTACGTTAAAAACAAAAGGCTCAATCAGCAATTAACGCCTACACACCGCAACATGTTACCGGACTTCAACGCTGGCTTGCGTACCACCGTAAACTCATCGTTCTCAATAACATAAGGTTGTTCATTAACATCCTGATCTAAAAAGAGTATATCACCCATACCAAAACTCGTTCTTCCCTTAAATCCAGGTTGAAGTGTGAAGTAGTAGGTCGCTAAATAACCTTGCTTGTTAGACTTTGCATCTCCTCGAGACACTGCACGAGCTTCATAAAACATATCTATGCCTAAGTCCCACCAAACCATCTGATTTCCTTCAAAGAAGTCCACGCTTGAATTAGGAAACTCGACTCGAGTCACAGACATATAAGGCTGTAATTCAATAGGAATATTAACAGTCCATTGCACGCCCCTCGTTGCATCTCCATTCAAGCCAGTGTTATCGGCCCAGACACGAAGAGGATATTCGGTAACGCCATCAGCAACCACAACCGAAGGCACTTCAGTTTTGATAAGAGCTTGAGCACTTACAAATGAAACAGCCATGACTAAAGAAAACATCATCAGACCCATTAACAACGACAATTTCATAGCCGAGCAGTAACGAAAAGAGTATTTAAAGATTTCCATGGTGAAAAATATCAAGCGTTGTTAGGAAGGTCTTGTACCATATTCGAAGCCGAGCTTAGAGATGTCTATAACGTTAATTTTATTATCGCACTGTATATCTGTGGCATTGTTGAAACCACTATCCGTTGAGATATTGTTATATCGATCAGTTACAAGAATGATGTCCTGGAGATTAATAAGGCCGTTATTATTCACATCAACATCCTTCGGGCATAGGCTATCTTTTACACGCGTGACGCTACCATAAGTGCCGCTCAAACTGCTTGCAGAGCCACCGCCGCTGACATTCGGCGTACTTGGGCTTCCATAGACTCCCCCAAAGAGGGCATGATAATTAAATTGCAAGATGCCTCCGTTGCCCCCAGTTGCGCCCACCTGAACCGCATACCCGCCATACCCCGAGAAATTGCTGTAGGTCCGGTTGAATAAAAAGGCAGTGATGTTTAATATTCCAGCATTACCTCCATTTCCTGTGCTAGTATTCAACCCTGTGAAATCCATACGTCCCCCGTGGATAAACGAAAATCGCTCACTCACGTTCAAAGTGAGGTTACGTGCGAGGCCTGCTCCACCGAGATGACCTGCGTATAAAGTGCCGTTTACAGTCATGTTCTGGAAATGGCATACACTATCGGTGCAAAGGCCATTGTGTAACGTACACGAACTAACGATAGAACAATTGCCTCCCTCCGCACAGCCGCTCCCCAAACAAGAGGTCATATCTATAGTGTAATTACCGCCCTTGCTTATGTTGAACGTGATTGTAGTTATATTAAGTGTCGACGTGTTGATGCAACTAGCCCCCTCAACAGAGCAGACCGCTCCGTCCCTCAACAATTGAGCAAGAGGTCCAACACGCACAGTATAGAAAGTCACGTTGGCAGACTGATTCAAATAACCATTAGAACTATTGACAAAAAGAAAGTTATTGTCAATATAGACTTCAGCGCTCAAGTTCAGACCAGACCCATTGATATAGTTCGTGAATGAAATGTCTCCTTTATCGTAGTATCTGAATGTAACAAGACTCCCAAGCCCTGTAAAGTTGTAAGCTCCTATAGAGATATTCTCAAGATTCGTACCATTGAGGCTTGCTGTCGCAATAAGCAAATCAAGTATTGTTGAATTCACAATAGTAATATTCGCAAAAGTCAAATTAGTTGCTTTGGCCCCGCTGATACGAATAGCTTCTGACCCCGTTCCATTAATTACCCCGCCCAAGATATAGCCATCAGGCGATGAAGTTGATGCTGAAATTGAAATGCCCCTGCGAGTGCTATTGTGAATCATATTATCCCTCACGAAAGAAGAAGATACTTCGCTGAAGGTTATAGCGTCACGATTATGGTAAAAAGTGTTATTATCGACAGTCAGATTAGAGGTTAATGCCGCCGTGATTGCAGTAGTGGTACTATAATAGAAAGTATTATTCGAGATAATGTAATCTGAAGAAGGAGAACCATCTATGCCAGTAGGATTTTCTCCAAAGACGTTCCCTTGGATAAGTGTCGCCGCCACGGAATCGTAATTAATGCCCTTCGAGACGCTGTTATTGATAGTGTTGTAAGCAAAAACATGACCAGAACCAGCGACATCCACACCAATCCCTTCAACTCCAGAAGAAAATATGTTGTTTGACCTGATGGTTACATTCCATATAGAGCCCGTTGTGGCAGAACCTACCAAGATGCCATTAACCGTGTTTGAATTGATAGTATCGTTCTCGAGAAGCACGTGAGACGAACCTCTAAGGAAAACACCGATACGCTGGCTATTTAGAGTACAGTTAACAATCTGCGAATAATTCGAGTACCAAAGCTCTATCCCATTGCCCCCAGTCGATGTTGCAACAGTCACATTGCAATTCTTTATTGTCGCGCTTACATTGCTTGCAGATATTCCTGCAAAAGCAGAAGTTGAGTTAGCTATCCAAAATCCGGCACCATCAAAGGTCACTCCAGACGCAGTGATGTTAATGCACGACCCTGTAACGTTGGGTATGATATTGGCCGTCTGTGTATAGCTAAGGCCAGTCTCGTTCAACAAACGGCACGAAGCCACATTCGAGTCTTCGGGGTCGATTATGTGGTCAATATCTATAGACCCTCCAAGAACATGCAAATCAAAAATATCTTCTTCCCCAACAAGCCCCGATAGATAGACTTTATTGTATTCGTTAGGATTCAGGTCACTAAAGCGAGCAATGGTCTCATTACCTTCCCGTTGATAAATATCGATAGAAGGATCGCCATCAACTATTCTTGGATAAATGGTAATATCTCTTTCAGAGGTCAGGTTGTGTTCAAACGTCACACGTACGTAATGCCCATCAGAAATTGTCTCACTCCAATTTCCATCAAGCGCATTCACAGACGCATAGATATCAGAGATAAAGGTTCTATTGCTATCCAAATGTTGAGCGGCGGTTATGACGATGATAGTAAATGTCTGATTAGATAAATGCGGCACGTTCCAGCTAACATAATCATAGAGTCCGTTAGCATCAGTATCGAGCACTTCTTCAGGTTCTAAGTAAACCATATTGTTCTCCCAATAGATAGCCACGTGAGAGGGCTCTCGTACTTCCATAGTCCTCGGAATATCTGTGAAAGCGAGCACATTCTCGTACAAAATGTTTTCAGGACCAACGATAGTAATCTCTTTGCCGCCTTCGATTTCAGACTCAAGGGCGTAGGGTGCATCAGTGTAATAATTGACTTCAATGCTACTAACAGAGGCATCACTCGAAATCACAATAGGCGCCTCTTCGATAGCATAACCAGTCAATGACAAGTCAAGCAAAAAAGCAAAAGTCTCACGTAGATTAATCGCGGCCCCCGTTATAGGAAGCACCACACTTGCATCCCCGCGCACCACTTCATCACCCTCAGGAGTGACTTCTTCTACAATATCTACAATTTCAGAAATGCTCGTTTGTTCGGTCACAAAAGTCACATCAGGAGATTCATCGGTGATAGATACTATGACTTCAGATATTTTTGCATTGTCTGTTGCGGCTTCCTGATCTCCAGCAGGAAGTATTTCAGTAAGAGTTATGTCTGTTGCCCCTTCAGGTAATTCGAACGTCACCTTAGAAGGTTCGGAAAGGTCCACGCGCTGTTTCCATTGTACTGGTTCTCCAAGAACAATACGCTTGTGTACTTTTTCAACCGAGATGTCCACCCCAGTTACAGACGCTTCCACGGTAATATCCTTCTGAGCTTCAGCAAGCAGAACACCTTCATGATATAATGTGACAAAGAGAGTATCACTTTGATTGAGAGTAAAACCAAATACAGAAAGATTAAGCACTAGCTCTAAATTGTTAGCACCGACGTAATCGGGGCCAAACCCAGTTTCTTCATCGTAATAGGTTGTGCTTACTATAACTTTATTGTTTTTGCGTGTAAGTTGAACAGCATCGTCATCAACAATTTTTCCATCGATAGAAACACTTCCAGGAACCAGATTAACATCGTCGTAACCTGCCAAATCATAGACAAACGAGTTATCGAGGCGAGCGATACCACGTATGGTTGCTTCACGTATAACTGCTGCGGTAACTCCCGGTGCCGACGCGACGGCGACTGCGGATGATTGAGAACCAGACTCAAGCGAAGGAGACAAATCTGATTCAGAAGGTTCATCAGACGAGGCACCAACATCTTGCTCGCCCGAAGAGCCTACAAAATCTTCGCCAACAACAGTCACGGATTCTGAAGAAGAACTGCCATCGTTATCAGATTTGGCTAGAAAACGAAGTTCAAAATAGACTTCAGGAAAGCGTTGTCTGCTCCCCGCGAGCCCATAACCCTGTCCCTCGCCCGCCAAACGCAGACCTTGAATAAAATAATCTCCTTCTACAAACAAGCTATCTGCAATAAGGGACTCCAGTGGCAAGCTGACCTTCTGCCCATTAACGTGTGCACCGACAACAGTCGTCCGAGGCAGGAGTTCCCCTTCTTTCAAACCAATAGTCATTACACCTGCAAGAGTGGAACCTTGTTCGTAAGCTGCAGGTATATCAAAACTTACTTTTCCAACAAGACGTGGAGGAAACAAGACCGAAAAGAAAAGCGCCCCCAAGAACATGCCAACCACAAAAATAACTCCAAGTACGGCTAACAAGTAATATTGAAAAGCGCGCGGTCTACGTGCCAAACGTCCCGAAATAATCCCTCTTTTTAGGTTAGATAACTCAGGCATAACTTCTCCCAATTAAAAGCTACAGAATCGTTTAATATATAAGGGTTTGCGCAATGCAAAAAAGAGAATTTAGTCGCTTACGCATAGGTATCAATCTGGTTTCCAAGTGAATCGAGAGCTCTGCCATGAACAGGCTCAGGCGCCGTATAAGTAAAGCGTTGATAAAAAGACCCTTTGTAACGAGAAGGATTGCCGTCCATTTCTGCCGCATCGACAGGAGAAACACGCCCCGCATACAAAGCTTTCAAAGAAAAATCTCGGACCGAGCCGAGCTCGCTCATACAAATCATACTACTTGCCTCGCTTATTCCACGCCCCGACACTCGGGCGAACCTTGTAATGACCTTTACTTCTAAATCCTCGGGACTTGCGAGCAGCACTGGTAATTCCTCGTTCTGCCCGGCGACGATTTTTGCGCGAACCTATCCAAGACATAACGGGATCGTGAGCAATTTCGGGACGATGAGGATCAACCATGATGACTTCAAAAAAGGCATGCTTGCCATCTTTACCAAGAGGATACGAATTAAGCACCTCAAGATTAGGATACTTGCGAGCGGCACGTATTTCCGCAACCCACTGATAACTCATCTTAAGAATTTTACGATGATACTGCTTTCGTGACTTACGGCCCTTTACTCCTTGACGTTCACGCTTTCTGCCCCCTCGTAAAACACGTATACGGACCACAACAAAACCTTTCTTAGCCTTATAGCCAAGCGCCCGCGCCCGATCAAGCCGCAAGGGTTTCTCAACAACGAGCGCAGCATCGCTACGGCGCCATTCAATCATACGCTCTTTAAGCGTCGTATTGTCAGGACGTTTCCATGCCTGTGCGATATAATGATACATTCCTTGAGCCATCTCGTTCTGTGCTAAAACGGATTTTTAAACGTTCCTATGGATTATCATTCACGTACACAAGACCATTAGAACGACGCAAAACGTTAGTCCCAGGAAGAAACGTTCCGGTAACATTCGTAATAAGCACCGAAAGCGCCTGTGAGCCATCAAGTGTGTGAACGTAAAGTCGACCGTCAACGACATCAAGTTCGTAATCGAGATTAACAATCTGCAAAGGTAGCTCAAACGTACGACTATATCCATCAACCGTTGCATGAGCAAAGGCCGTTTCTTCCTGCACACTACGAGCAACCTGCTGGATAGTGAGCATTTGACGTTCGTACAACCGGTCTGAAGACGAAAGAGCAATCGAAGCTAAAAAAGCCACAAAAAAGAACAGAACAAAACCTGTAATAATCATAAATTCAACAGAAGACTGCGCACGGTTCATAGCTAACCCTCTTGAATGAGGACATGATCGTCCTGCGCAATTAATTGTATACGTTTAACACCTTCGCTAGAGGAAAGCGCCCCTTGTAAAGGAACGGCACTCGAGTAAGAAATCGTATTCGATCCTGAATAAGAAGCCACCACAAAAAGAAGTGCATCGTCATCAACACTCACACTCGAAACGCCAGAAGGAAGATAGATGCGAAGAAGGATGCGAGAAGGCTCCCCAGAATAGAAAACTTCTTCAGAGTTCGTAACAACAGTTTTCGCAAACCGATTGAGATTGCTAAACCGTATCTGATCTCCAATGCTTGCAGAATAAAAGAGCGCAACCCCCAAAAGTGCAACCACGAGGAGAGTTACAAATGAAACAACAATAAGGTATTCAACACTAATTTGCGCTCTTCGTCCGTCGGGCATGGCTTCGGTAGGTTTATAAAATAAATCCGACATCTTAATGCGAGGCACGTATTTAAAAGTTAGTAGCCTATGCAAAAAAGAGGAACAGATAAAGTTGTGAGTGTGTTAATAACACTGGTTGTCACAGCTGCAGTCCTCCACACAGCTGCTCATTTCGCCATCTACGGCACCGGAATTCCAAATATTAACGAGCAGGGTATTTCTGGATTTGCAATCGGAAGCGTAACCGGAGAGCAAATAAAAACAAACTACGCAAGCGTCTCCTCAACTTCAAAAGCAATTATTATAGGCGAATGGGCGCTTCTGATTCTCCTTATCGTGATAAGTCTTATCGGAGAACGCATGCACGTTAAAAAACAGCACATTGCGCTTGAAATAAAAAAATCAATGGACAAATCAAAAACAGATATAGATGTACTATACGACCTTCTCAAAGAAAAAAAGAAAATAGAACTAAGTACGATTGCTGAAACGTTTAAGATAAGTGAGGAAACCGCAACGGAATGGGCAAAAATATTGGAAGAAGCCCAATTAGCAAGCCTGCACTATCCTCGGTTTGGCGAGGCCCAACTAAAAATAAAGGAGTAACCATGAACAAAAAAGAGAAAAACAAATACGCGCAACATTTTGGGTTACCCGCCCTAAAGCCAGTAGCCCCCGCCCAAGCAAGAACTCCTGAAAAAAGAAGAGAACAGACGTTAAATCACCATGCGCACGAAAAAAAGAGAGAGCATCATCAAAATGCGACGCATGCCTCTATGCATCAAAAACAACACACACACATCAGCACACATAGACTCCATGAAACCCATGACGTTAAAGCCCCTCATGTGCACGAACATCAAGAACATCACCTGCAAGTAGCTGCGCACGAAAAAAAAGAAGCAAGCGAAGTTGAACGATATAACATCGAAATGGACAACACACAGGTTACCGTAATTATACGAAAAACTCCTGAAGGAAATCTGTATGAACTCCAACTCCCTCAGATAAATGTAGCGACCGCCGCTCTTCTAAGAGATATGAGGAACGAACTTGTAACCCTCACGTCGGTAAGCATGAAAGAACTCGTCGACCCCGAAGCGTTTTCTGCAATAAAGAAGCGGTTCACAGAAGATGCACGAAAAATGTTGAAGCAGAAACTACCCGGAATTGGTCAAGAAGTCGAAAGTTTTCTAGTGGGTGTGCTTATCCAAGACATGTTAGGCCTCGGAAAACTTGAGTTTCTTATAAACGATTCAGGATTGGAAGAGATTGTAGTGCCCTCCGCTCGCGAGCCCGTGCGCGTCTACAGCAAAAAGTATGGATGGGTCGCAACAAACATAACCATTGGTTCGGAAGAAGAAATTGTAAACTACGCCAATATTATCGCACGACGTGTGGGCAGGCAAATAACCGTTCTCAATCCGTTGCTTGACGCACACCTTATAACCGGTGACCGTATAAACGCAGTACTCTATCCTATAAACACAAAAGGAAGCACAATTACCATCAGAAAGTTTGCGCGTGACCCTTACACAATTATAGATTTCATAAACAATAAGACATGCGACCTTGACACTGCCGCACTTATCTGGTTGGCCATAGAATATGAAATGAACATTCTCATCTCGGGGGGGACCGGTTCAGGAAAAACATCTTTTTTGAACGCGTGTATGCCTTTCGTTCCACCCAACCACAGAATCATAAGCATTGAAGACACACGAGAGCTCATGCTCCCAGAATATCTCTATTGGACTCCCTTGTCGACCAGAACACCGAACGCGGAAGGGAAAGGAGAAGTAAATATGCTTGACCTTCTCGTCAATTCATTAAGAATGCGTCCCGACCGAATCATATTAGGAGAAATGAGAAAGCATGAAGAAGCCATGGTGCTCTTCGAAGCAATGCATACGGGGCACTCAGTGTACGCAACCGTACACGCTGACTCTGCTCCTGAAACCGTCTCTCGCCTCATTAATCCTCCGCTTAATATTCCCGCAAACCTCCTACGAGCAGTACACCTCAACGTGGTAATGTTTAGGGATAGAAGGAAGGGAATACGTCGTATTCTGCAAATAGCCGAATTTGAAGCAGAAAAAGACACCGCGCACGCGAATATTATTTACAGATGGTCTGCAGAAGAAGACAAAATAGTAAAACATAGTGAAAGTTCACGGTTCTTTGAAAACGTTGCACGCTCAACAGGCATGTCTTCGAAAGAAATGGACGCTGACTTGGAAGAAAAAAAGAAAATCCTCGCGTGGGTAGGAAAGAATAATATGCGAAACATTCAACAAGTCGGAAGAATAATGAACGTGTATTACAAAAACAAGGAGCTCCTCAAAGAAGCGCTGGCAAAAAACAACCCTTCCCTTATCCAAAACGAGTAATGGCATTCAAAATACCTTTCACCCGTGGTCCGCTCGAGAAGTTAAAAAAAAGAGCGGCATTCGCTTCTTCGCTTATTTCAAGAAAAAAAGAAACGTCACTTGCAGAGATTCTAAAAAACAATGAGATACCACTCACTCGAGAAGAGTACTTGGGAATCTGTGCAACAACTGGTATAAAAAATTTTGTCATAGTTTCGATCATAGCAACAACGGGTCTCCTGTTTCTTGGAACAAACAAATTCTGGCTTTATGGAGTAGGCTTTGGATTGATGATTTCTCTATTCACCTTTGGGCTCCAACAAGCATACCCTTTCATTTACCAAACAAGACGACAAAAGAACATAGAGCGGAACCTCATACCCGCTTTAGAAGACATGATGGTACAATTAAATGCGGGCGTACCGCTCTTTAGTATATTAGTAAACATATCTTCCTCAGAATATGGTGAATTAAGCAGTGAATTTAAGAAAGCGGTAAAAAAGATGAATGCGGGCGTACCTCAAACCGAGGCACTAGACGACCTCGGAAGAAATAACCCTTCGGTATACTTTAGAAGAACGCTCTGGCAGATAAGCAACGGTATGAAAGCAGGAAGCGATATTGTGATTGTCATCAGAGAAAGTATGAAGTCGCTTAACCAAGAGCAAGTCCTCCAGATTCAAACGTACGGCAACAAGTTAAATCCGCTCATCATGTTCTATATGCTTATATCAGTGATATTGCCTGCACTGGCAGTAACGTTTCTCACGATCCTCGCCTCGATGGTAAACCTTGACAAGGCAACAACCCAGGGATTATTCATCGGAGTATTCGTGTTTATTGTAATAATCCAAGTCATGTTCTTGGGCGTCATAAAATCGACCCGCCCCAGTTTACTATGATACGAGATAACAGCGCGCAAGAGAAGAGCAAAAGATCGCGCCAGATAGTGTATCTGCTCGTAATAGCCTCAATAATTATCGGAATCGGCGCATATTACATAACTGGAAGTGCAAAAACGTCGTTGATAACGCTGGTCAGTTCCGTTGCTATCTTGGGCGTTTCCTACTACGCCAATGGAAAAATGGGCCTCGCAAAAAAAATAAAAAAAATGGAAGATGCGTTCCCCGACTTTCTTGAGCTCATGGCAAGCAACTTGCGTGCCGGAATGACGATAGATAAAGCATTGCTTGCAAGTTCACGTGAAGAATTTGCTCCGCTCGACCTTGAAATAATGAAGTTAGGCAAAGACATCGCGACCGGAAAGAATATTGAACGCGCACTTAAAGAGATGGCCGAGCGTATTAATTCAGAGAAAATACGAAAAACACTTCTTGTTATAATCTCAGGTATAAAAGCAGGAGGTAATCTTGCGGCGCTACTTGAGGAAACCGCAATCCACACACGTGAAAGAGGGTTTGTAGAAAAGCGCGCGGCATCAAATGTGCTCATGTATGTCATATTCATATTTTTCGCGCTTGCCATTGGCGCCCCCGTACTCTTCGGACTATCTGCAGCCTTGGTGCAAATAATAAGCAATTTGCTCGCAACGCTCCCTCCCCTAGAAAGTGCAAACATACAAATGCCTTTCACACTTACTCAAATATCAATATCGACCACATTTGTAACTTATTTTTCATTAATATTCCTTATTATGACCAATGTGTTGGGTTCACTCGTACTCGGTTCTGTGAGTAAAGGAGAAGAAAAAGCAGGCATAAAATACATTGCGCCCCTAGTAATTATAGGCGTGAGCATATTTTTCATTGTCAAGCAAGTACTCTTGACCTACTTTGCAGACTTCTTAGGGTAGATAGCTTTTTATAATAAAATCGGCTCGTAGATAAGTGAAAAAGAGAAAAAAGACAAAGAACGTGCACCACAAGCCTCGATATAAAAATAAAGCGCATTCAAAAAAAGAAAGGCCAAAAAAAACCGAGCGCGTACCAACCGGAATACCTAACTTTGATACCCTGATTGAAGGAGGATTTGAAAAAAACTCAACCAATTTGTTGATAGGGGGCGCAGGAAGTGGAAAATCAATCTTCGCCATTCAATTTCTAATGAAAGGAATCAAAGAGGGAGAACCCGGGTTATATATCACATTTGAGGAAACGAAAGAAGAATTCTATGCGAACATGGCACGATTCGGATGGGACCTGCGAAAATATGAGGATGAAGGAATGTTTGTTTTCCTCGAGTATACACCCGAGCGGGTAAAAACGATGCTTGAAGAAGGTGGAGGTGCAATTGAAAATATAATTCTCAAAGGCAAAATTGTAAGAGTCGTAATTGATAGCATAACATCGTTCGAACTGCTCTTCGACAACGAGCTTGAAAAACGTGAAGCGACCTTCGAATTGTTTAACATGATAAGTAAATGGAACTGCACCGCGGTTGTAACATTTGAAGCGAATATTCGCTCAAGCGATAAACCTGACACAAGAACCATGGAATTTGAAGCAGACTCCATCATTGCATTTTATTTTATGCGCGCAAAAAACGAAAGAAAACGATATCTAGAGGTGCTTAAAATGCGAGGAACAAAACACTCAACAAAGATATTTTCGTTTGAGATGACAAAAACAGGAATTGCACTCGGGAAAAAAGCATTTACCGGAAAGATAGAAACCTATTGACGAGCACTTTAAATAATCACATCCCGAATCTAAAACGTGGTGAAAAAAAGAGGGCAAGCATGGGGTATGGATGTAACACTTGCAGCAATGATATTTGTTGCAGGAATTGTCGTGTTCTACTTATACACAATTAACTATAAATCAGGAGAGGGCCTCGAAGTTGAAGAAGGACGTTTTGAAGCGGGACTTGTGGCTTCAAGCATACTCTCAGAAGGCACACCAGAAGACTGGAATCAGAGCAGTGTAAGTAAGATAGGCCTTCTTACCCAAGGCCAGATAAACGAGGAGAAATTAGCACAGTTTTACAACATAACACAAACCGACTATAAAAGAACCAAACAGTTGTTTGGCGTACGATACGACTATTTTGTAAGCCTCTCCGTACCCCTCATGATAGAAGGTTCTCTGCGAGAAGGAATAGGAAAACAGCCCGACGAGAGTGCGAAAAACACGTTAAAGATAACGAGATTCGCCAACTATCAGAATAAACCCATAACTATTGAGGTGCTCGCGTGGAATTAAACGAAAAAAGAGGCGTATTTTTTAGTCTTGATGCAATCATTGCATTAGGAATTATCCTTTTGACGATTCTTCTTGCGCACCCTTTTCTCAACGAACCGAAACCAGAAACAGAATTACAATCGGATGTAATACAGTCACTTTCTTCACTTAAGATACGTGACCTTGATAGTGTGTACGCACAAGGACTTATCGCGGAAGGGAGTATAACCGAAACCAACAAATCAGTTCTCGAAGCGCTCGGAGAACTCTATGTAAAAAATGTGACAAAGGCAAAACTGCTCGCAGAAGAAGTACTCAACGAGCTTGAAACAAAAGAAAATATAGGGCTCTGGTACGGAAATACACTCCTCACGTCAAGGAATAGTTCTGCCTACGAAAACGCGCAGAAAGTAGAAACCGCGCGCCAGATAATAAGTGGAATTCAGGAAGGAGAAAGTGTGACGGGCTTTTCTGCACGAGCATTTTTACAAAGCAAACGACAAACCAAATACGCCTACATTGGAGGATACATCGGAGAAGGAAACATTACAATCCCTCTCGAATTCAACGGAGTCGCGCTTGAAGCGACGCTTGAAGCAGCAACAAGTGCAAACTTTGACGTATATATCAATAATAATTTCGTAGGAAGTTACCAAAAATCCCCTTCACAAACCGAACCTCAAAATTATACGCTTGACGTAGTTGCCTTTCAAAATGGAACAAACAATATAACGCTCAGAGCAGCAAATTTATCGATTGCGGGGGGATTCATCAAACTGGTCTATTTGAGCTCCATTCAATACAAACAGCCCATACGATATCATTTTCCAGGAGTAGAGGGGGTGGTGAACCTTTATGACGGATTCTATGTACCCGGAACACTCACCGAACTAGCACTTTCGTTACATTACAACAGCGCATATACGGCATTTCTCACCATCGGCAACACAACGGTTTTAAGTAATACCACAACTGGCGAGACTACGGTAATCATGACAAACAGCGAGCTTAATGCGCTTCTTGATTACGACTTATTGAGCAATCGTTCAGTACCGATACGATTCGGCTTAGAAAACCTTTCGCTTATAGGGGAAGGAATCAAAGATATAGACGTGGTGCTCATCACCGACGTGTCGGGCAGTATGGCCTGGAGAATGGACAACGACAATAACGGAATAACCCGAAGTTGCACTGACCCTCTCATTAACGACCCCTCAACAAGAAGAATTAGTCTGGCAAAATGTTTAGACCGCGATTTCGTCGCAACTATCCTTAACAGCAGTGCAGGGAGTCGAGTCGCACTCGTTTCATTTTCGAATGATGCAGACAACTATGTGAGTTTAACCCATAATCAAACGTTACTTAACGACACTATTTTTTCATACAGTACCGGAGGTGCAACCTGTCTCTCGTGTGCAATAAACAGAGCATACGAAATTCTTGAAGCCGAAAGCGCCGCAAATCGTACAAAATTCATTATTGCAATGACGGATGGAGTAACCAACCGACGAAGCACAGAAAGCTGTAACGACTTATATGGGGCAAGCGGCCTAACAAACGCCCACGTACAAGGAAGCGGAGTGAACGGACTCCTTTTGAGAAGAAACGAAACAACAAGTATGTGGCACGCATTACAGCCCCCTGCAAGCAGCACACTTAACGACATCGATTTGTTCAATGAAACTCTCGGGTTTGCGGTGGGCGCAAATGGAAAAATACTGAAATGGGACGGAAGCGTTTGGAAAAATGAAACCTCTCCCGTCACATCAACGCTCCATCGTGTAGACGTGTATAATAGGACGTATGCCCTTGCCGTTGGTGCAAGCGGACGAGTAGTGCGATGGAACGGTGTAAGTTGGTCACTACTCGCAACACTCTCAAACGCCCCAACTATCTACGGAGTAAGCATGTACAATCATACGCTCATTTTTGCCAGTGGGACGCGCAGCAGTTCAGGGCGCATATTCCGCTCGTCCAACGGAGGACAATCATGGAGTGAAACAGAAAATAGCGTTACCGAATACCGTGCCGTAAAAATAATTAATGCAACTCGAGCATTCGCAGTTGGAAATGGGGGGAGAATAATGCAATGGTCCTCGGGGAGCACCTGGTCGCAAGTGAGTTCGGGCACATCAGAGAACCTCTATGGAATAGATTCATATAACCGTACTAGAGTAATTGCAGTCGGCGGAAACAATGGCAAGGCCATCGCCGTAAGTTATAACGGAGTAAGCTGGAGCTCCTCGCTTAACACGGGAGGGGACTCGCTGCGAGACATAGTGGTGCTTGACAACACCGTACGAGCAGTAGGGGAAGGAAGCGTTATTTACGAAAGGAACGCAACAGCCTGGACAAAAATATTCGCCGTGCCTCCCGCCTACGAAGGAATCAGTACGTCAGGAGCCTCATGCACCGCAGATTCAGATAGTTGCACCGAAATAAACTCTTTTCCGGGTTTAAACGCGAACTACAGCTCGTGTCGAGCACGAGAATTGATAAATGCGACTATTTACTCAGTAGGCTTTGGGCCAATCGCAACATGTGGATTCGCAAACCAATTACTCCAGTCAATAGCACTATGTGGAAATGGCACCTTTTACGCGAGCAGCGATGCAGAAGAATTAAGAGAGTTCTACGAGAACATTGCGCAGGACCTTATTCGATTGTCATACAGCGAGCAGACCGCAAAAACAGAAGGAAACATCTCAGCAGTCCTCTACCCTGATTCGTATCTTGAGTTCAATTACACAGAAACCCCGACCCCGTATGGATTACTTCTTTCATACGAAAAGTTATTTGATAATAGCACATCTGCAACCTTGAGCGTGCCCGAAAACGTAACCGTTCTAGACCTTAAGGCACTTTCTTATTCGGGTGCGCGTTGGACATCACAGCTTGCGATAAATCAGCAAATAGCCTATAGTCTCGCGTCTTATGGGACCGACTTCACAAAACGAGGAGACCCGTTCCAAATACACGTCCCCATCGAATACGTAGGGCCAGAAAATAATATCACGTTGGTTACCGGGCTTTCACCCACCAACACAAGCGAAGGCTCTCCCCACAACAAACTTGTATATACCTTGCTCAAGAATGCATCGGGGTATTCGCCCATCGTGTCAGTTTCAGAAGGATGCACGTGGACAATCGACTTCGACAGCGGAACCAATCTCACAACACCCATCCCAAGCAATTATTCTGAAAGCAGTGTATGCGCGTACCAAGCAACCAGTATCTCTTATAACCCTAACGATGCTGCTCAGGAAGCAGTCTACCGTCTGTTTGATGGCCTTGACCTCAATAAAGATAATCGAGTAGATGTTGAATTCGCCCGAGACGATCTTGAAATAACCCTCACCGAAGTAACGGGAATTCCGTTCACATGGTCAACAGAGGTACAAGTACGCGCATGGCGTTAATACACGACAAGCGAGGATTCTTTTTTACAATAATTACCATAGTCACGCTTTCGCTATTCCTTATAACCTACGGCATCTACAACGAATTCAAAGAACGCTCGTCAGAACAGAAACGAGTAAAAACGCTTGATAGTTTCTTAAAAGCAACCGAAGCCGACCTCTCCCGTCAAGCGTACATTATGGGATTTAGGGCAATCTTTATTATTGAAAGTGCGATAAGTGCGTCGGGAAGTTACAGTTCAAATGTGAATGCACAAGTCAATGAAATAATACAAAATGGTACTTTGGGAGGAGTACCGCAACCCCTTATGGTTGAAGCAACGCTACCTGAAATAAGCGCCCTCGCAAATGAAAAAGCCTCGAAGCTCAACGCAGAACTAACACTCTCGCAACCAACCATACACGTTTTCCAACGCGACCCCTGGCACGTAATTGTACAAATCAATACAACCCTCATCCTCAACGACAAGAATGACAAGGCTAACTGGACAATCGACGAGTCTATTGAAGCGCCCCTAAAGATAGACAACTTCGAAGATCCGCTTTATCTTGTGAACACCAACGGCCTCGTAACCAACAAGATAACTCGCACACCCTATGAAAATTTCACACAAGGTGTCGATGTAACTAATTTGATAGCTCATGCAACAAATTCGTACTATACGGCAACGTCACTTGCGCCTAGTTTTATGCAAAGACTTGAAGGCAACCTAACTCCGAGCGAAGAAGGCATAGAATCGCTCGTGAACCTCCAAGAGCTCAGCAGCGCAGGAGTGACTGTGCAAGACAAAAGCGTCGTAGACCACCTATACTTTTCATCACAAAATCCTCCAGATTATAGAATCCAAGGGATGCAATCATGGTTCAAAATCGATGACGCTCATCTGCAACTTTATGGCGTCGAAGAGCTCATACTTTAAGACAAGAATGTTTATAAACTCCCTCGATATAACCTTCATATAATCAACAAAAATTAAAAGGAGGTGGAAACGATGCACAAAAAAGGACAAGCGGCGATGGAATTCTTGATGACCTATGGATGGGCCATTCTTGCAGCCATAATTGCGATTGGTGTTCTTGCATATTTCGGCGTATTCAGCCCAGGGAAGTACACTACTGGATCAACGGTCGTTAATCCTCCCTTCTACGCAAACTCATGGAACGTTCAAGCAAATGTAACAGGAAGTTCCGGAATTATTCTCGAACTCCGTAACAACGGAGGCGAAAACTTTGAAGTTCAGAGCATAGATGTTACAAATTGCGGAACATTTGCAACGCCGACAACTATCGCGACAGGAGAGCTTCAACCGTTCACCATTGACTGTACAGGAGTATTGACCGAAGGAACTAGCTTCAAAGGAGATATCACCATTACCTATCTAAAGACAGATAGTACGGTTGTATTGACTTCGACAGGAACAATCGCTGAGAAAGTCACGGCATAAAGCCATTTTTATTTTTTATTTTATCTTTTTCTTTTAAGTACCCCAAAGAGGGTATGGTTTGAACTAAATTCTTGGCATCAAAGATTTTCAGTAGAAAATCTTTATAAAGACCCCAGAAGTCCCCTCTACAAGATCGCGTAGCTCAGCCTGGTTAGAGCACCGCTCTGATAAGCTTTGTGTTCGTGAGAACCAAAGCTCCCGTGGACCGAAGGTCCGCGTGGACTGGAAACTCGAGAGAGTTTACAGGCAGTAAGGCGGGGGTCCCATGTTCAAATCATGGCGCGATCATTCCCCCAAAGGAAATGATAAAGACTCCTGACTAAGAAGATAAAGGGGAAGAGATTAGAGGGGAAAAATAGCGAGGGGCACATATATCTCTTCGTAGAGAGTAGATGTCTGTCGAGTGCGACGATGAAACGCTTAATAACTTAGAGTAGTTACGCGCCAAACTCAAGAGTTAAACCCTTCTCGTGAAGGCTGTATCGTTTCAGAGGTAAATCAACCTGTAAACTGTTAACGTAAACTTTATTTTTTCCTATAGCTTTTATTTCATATCCCGATTCAACTTTAGAAACGAATACGTCATCAATCGACCCAATGCCTGGAGCACGCAAGTCGTAAACAACACCATCGCTCAACCGACGAATATCGCTTTTAGCTTCAATACGAGGAACACCTGCCATACGTTTCATCTGTTCATCAGTCAATTTGCGCGAACGAGTACGTGGTTGCTTGGGCGCAGGCGTACCAATGCTCACTTGTATCCCATTAGGGAGTGAAGCCATATCTGCGTGAGACGCACCCTTCATCTGCGACTCAAGGGACCTCATAATCTGATTAAAGAGAGAAGCAATAATTTTATCGCTGAATCCAAATCCTGCCCCTCCCCCGCCAATAAGGGGTGCCTGAGAGAATTCATTCTTCCCTAAAAGTCCAAACTCGTCCAAGTCTTTCTCAGGGTTACGTACATCGCATCCACAATGCGGACAAAAATCAAAGTCTGCCTTTATCGTGCTATGGCATTTGGGACAGTCTTGCTTCTTACCAAACATGGTCAAGGCTAGAAAAACGAACTTATAAACGTTATGTAATCAAAGCCTATCGCTCATGAATAAATTTCTTAAACCACACAACGTCAGAATGTAGCGTCTTGAAGGGATGGAATACGTCCCAATGCAACCCTCGCAAAGACTCGGTCGGTCGCACCTCTTCCAATTGAGGAACAAATGAAAAGGCAACAGCAAATCTCAAAACCGCCGCAATAAGGAACACAAACAACGTGGTGTTCATAAACGTCACGTCAAGGTATTGAATCATAAGTCCTCCGAGTATAGAACCAAAAAAGATACCAATGCCGCTTAAGATGTTGGAGTATGTGAAACACAATCCTCGCTTTTCAGGCTTAACAGAGTCGTACATATAATTCGTAGCCCCTATAGAAAACGCCGCATTACCAAGACCTGCCGTAAACCCGGGCAACAAAAAGAGCAAAAACGGATCTTTCAAGAAAATCCAAAGCAAGGGCGTTACAGGAAAAGACCATGCCGCAACATAAAGTAATTTCAAATTCCCATATCTATCTGAGAATTTTCCTGCGAAGGGCGTCAACAACAAATAGAAAATAGTTGAGCTCAAACTTACCGCCGTAAAGGTGAACAAGTTGAAATGCAGGTCATTGAGCATATACACGGCAAAAAACGGCGAAGCGACCATCACCGCAAAATTAAACAAAGCCTGAAAAACAGCAAACTTTCCAAAATTATCATAGCGTTTCAAGAACGCCCGGAAGGTAAAGTGAGAAGATCTATGCAAAACAAAATGCGGGCAAAATACCCGTTTCACTTGATAAAGAGAGACTATGCGCAAAAGAATAGAAAAGAGAAATACGCTTGCGTAAATCGCAAGCACATACGGTTTATCCTCAAACCAATGAAGAATAAACCCTCCGACAAGAAATATGGAAACACCCCACCAACCAATGATTCTATTACGACGCGCAAAATAATGTCCTCTCTGTTGCTCAGGAACAAGATCGCCTATCCATGAAAAAGACGGGGGGTCTTTAACTGCCGAAAGAAAGATGAAGAGCGAATACAAAACAACAAGCAGAGCAGGGAGGTACGGGACCACAAGACTCTTCGTATAAAGAAACGCAAGTAACACAATAGGAATCCACACAAAGGCCAACCACCAAGTATAGAGAACGTGAATATGTTTACGCGATTTGCGCTTTTCCATCAAACGGGCACCCCACAAGTTTCCAAGCGGCGCGACAAGTCCTGAAAACGCACTCAAAAATCCAATGTGGGCTGCATTCGCACCGATTGCCTTAGCAAAAGGCACAATAAACGACGAAGATAGAGAAGTAGACGTTTCAGAAACCGCTCCTTGAGAAATGAGCCTATCTCTCCCTTGTTCTTTCAAATGAGCAACACGCGGAGAATCAGGGGCATCTTCTTTAATGAGCACGCTCTTTTTCACCATCTCCCTTTAAAGAAAAAACGATTAATAAAACTAATGGGGCCGCCCGGATTCGCACCGGGGTCGCGAACCCCCGAAGCTCGAAGGCTAACTAAACTACCCCACGGCCCCATACACAACGTATCTTAAAGTGCATTATAAACCTAACGCAGTTCGGTACCCTTTAAACGCCCATACGCGACAGCGACACATAACGGCTATTGATGATACAGAACAACTTAGAAGAAGCATTTTTAAACAAGCCGTGCCTAATATAAAAAAGATGATGTTACAATTCCTCGTCCTTTTATTCGGCGTATTGCTTGTAGTAGAAGGCAGTTGGATTCTAATCAACCCTCTGAAAGCCAAACAAATAACTGTACGATTGCTTAAACACCCCAACACGCTTCGTACACTCGGCCTCATTGAACTAATTGGAGGGTTACTCGTAGCCACCTACGCATTCCGAGGACAATGACGCTCGTTCAAACAATCTTTATCGTTATTGCATCGCTCATGCTTGTAAAGGGCGTAATAATTTGCCTTATCCCTCGTCAGATGATAACCTTCGCAAAACCTTTCGTGAAAAATGAAAAAGCCATGCGTAAAGGCGGGCTTATGGGCATCGCGGGCGCAATAATCTTGTTTATCGTTGCAAATCTATTTTAAACATGCACCGGCCGGGAGTCCCGTAGCACGTGTGCGAGGGCATCGCGGATAGCAATCTGCGTGTGCGTTCGACTCCAATGCACCGGCCGGGAGTCGAACCCGGGTTGCAGGCTTGGGAAGCTCGCATCATAACCGTTAGATCACCGGTGCATTCCTATGGTTAAAGATAAGACTTTAAAAAACAACCGCAACACCATATTTTTATACCTCTCCTCGCTCTTCAAGATATGAAAGAAGCATTTTACATAACCACGCCCATATACTATCCAAACGATATCCCTCACTTAGGACACGCGTATACAACTATCGCCGCAGACACACTCGCACGATGGAATAAGCTTAAAGGAAAACACGTATTCTTCCTGACAGGAACCGACGAACACGGTAAAAAGTTAGCATCGACCGCAGAAAAAGCAGGCAAAAAACCAAAAGAGTTTATAGACGAACTTATCCCTGAGTTCAAAAAAGCATGGAAACAATTAAACATAGCATACGATTATTTTATCAGAACAACAGACAAAGCCCATGAAAAAACAGTACAAGAGATACTGCAAAGAGTGTATGAAAAAGGAGACATCTACAAAGGAACCTACGAAGGATTCTATTGCACTGCCTGCGAAGCCTATTACACTGAAAAAGACGCTCCGAACCTTCACTGCCCCATACATAAAAGAGAGTTAGAAACGCTTAAAGAAGAAACCTATTTTTTTAGACTTTCTAAATACAGAGAATTTCTTTTAGATTTGTACAAAAAGAATCCTCAGTTTATCCTGCCTAAACATCGTAGGCAAGAAATAATAAATAGAGTACAAGAAGAGCTAAAGGACTTTAGTATTTCACGAACAAGTTTCTCATGGGGAATTCCACTACCATTTGATAAAAAACACGTATGCTATGTCTGGTTTGATGCACTCCTCAACTATTATTCTGCAACAAAACAGAAAGGAAAAGAAAAATTCTGGCCTGCAGATATACACCTCATAGGAAAAGATATCCTTTGGTTTCACGCCGTGTATTGGCCCGCTATGCTCAAATCAGCCGCTCTTGAACTACCCAAAACAGTCTTCGCACATGGATGGCTTACGGTAAATAATGAAAAAATGGGCAAATCAGCGGGAAATGCGATTAATATCGAAAAGCTCGTCTCAATCGCGGGTGTTGACAGCGCGCGCTACTTTCTTTTGAGAGAAACACCGCTCGGCGAAGACGGAGATTTCTCAGAAAAAATGCTCATCGAACGTCATAACAACGAACTAGCAAATAAACTAGGTAATCTTGTCTCGCGTCTGAGCACGCTTGCAGAAAAATATGGATTTGAAAAAGCAAAAAACCTTGACGGTGAGTTAATACAAAAAAGAGTAGACGAATGCATGCAAGAATATCAGCTCGACAAAGCCCTCCATGAAATATTTGCAGGAATAGACAAAATAAACGAATACCTCCAGAAAGAAAAGCCTTGGGAAACCCACGATATGAAGGTTCTTTACACCGCGGCAAATGCTCTTAAGGAAGTAACCATCCTCCTTAGCCCCTTTATGCCCGAGACCTGTGAAAAAATCGCGAAAACGTTCAGCTTTAAACTCGACTGGAAAACACTAGAAACGCCCCTTAAGATATCAAAAATTAAAAAGGCAGATATCCTTTTCAAAAAACTATGACTTCGAAACCGACCATTCCATTTAGCGCCTGGGAGCAATGTGACCTCCGTGTAGGCAAAATCATTGAAATAGAAGACCACCCCAAAGCAGACAAGCTCTACGTGATGAAAGTTGACTTTGGCGAACTCGGACAACGAACCATCGTTGCCGGTCTCAAAAAAGTATATACCAAGGAACAGCTCAAAGAAAAATTAGGAATATTTATTGTCAACCTCGAACCCGTCGTCTTGCGGGGAATAGAGAGCGAAGGTATGACCCTTGCCGCAGCCAACACAGACGACTCAATTATCACTTTATTAAGACCTTCCGAAAACATTGAACTAGGAAGCAAAGTACGATAAAAATCAACTTCGAGAAAACATACGAGCAAACAAGCTCGGCTCTTCATAACTCACACCAGCCATTTTCGCAGCTATCCTCTTATAGGCTAACGTCGCCTTGCTCCTGGGGTGCGTATGAATAAGCGCATCCTTCTGTGACAACGCAGCCTGCATGTTCTTATCTTCCGGGATAACGCCCAATATGGGTAAATCGAGCATCTCACGAATATTAGAAAGAGGCATTTCAGTCTTTGAATTTTTAACACGTGTAACGATAACGCCCAATATGGGTTTGCCAAGTTCTTCAGCCAACTTAGACGTTTTAAGTGCATCAGTGACCGCAGGAATTTCAGGGTTAGTAACAATAATCAATTCATCGGCGGCTTCCATGCTACTCACCGCTTCCTCACCAAGACCTGCAGCAGAATCATAGAGTACAAAATCAGCCATGCGACGCAACGACTTCCCCACGTCTCGCAATTTACGATGATTCAATCGACGTAGCTCCTTAACCGAAAGCGAGCTCGGAACAATCTTGGTGCCCGACTCATGCTCATACAACGCATCCCCTATCTTTGCTTTACCAAGCAAGACATGATTAAGATTAATGGGCACAATAGGTGCGCCCAAATGAAGACCAACATTAGGAGTAGTCAAATTTGCATCTAACACGATGACTTCCTTACCAAACGAGTTGAGCGCAGCGCCCAAATTGATGGCAGTCGTCGTTTTGCCTACACCACCTTTACCTGAAATTACTGCAATAAGCTTAGCCATTCGAAACCCAGCAGATACTCTGTGGGATAAGGAGGCTTATTTGAGATAACTTATAAACCTTTCTAAAATCTCGGAATACTCCCGCAATTTATCGAGGTTAATGCTGATTTCCTTGCCCTGATAACTCACGCGCAGATTCACACCTTTGCGAAATTCACTCTCTCGTACCTTGTCAAGTTTTTCAATATCTCGAAAGAGTTCAAAGAGTTCAAGAGTTTCATGTACGGGAGAAACGCCCTGATAAATTCGCTTCAGTTGCACAAGTTTAGCGCGAGGAGCATCGGGTATGGGCTTCCATTTCTTTTGTTTTTTAGCACGTTCGATAAGAATATCCATTGCATGGTCAATCATAATCTTCCAGCGCAATAATAGATTAATAACAACATCACACGTCTTCGTATATTTGAGGCTGACATAGAGCAGATGGTCTGCGCTAATTTTTTCCTTAATAACCGAATCAATCATAGCAAATCGCAGGCGTAATAGACACATATAGATAAAATGCGATATAAATACCTTGCTGAAATTGCTAGGATTACTAACGAGTAGTTATTCTAAAGAAGCAAGGGCTTGTGCAAGGTCCCCACCATGTTTTTCAAGTGCAGCGCGCGCCTTTTCCTTTGAAACGCCTGCCTGTCCGGCTACAAGATCAATGTCCTCATCTCTAATGCCCGCTTCTTCCTCTCGAACCTCTCCCGTTATCTGCCATGAAACCTGGCCCTGCATGGTTATCTTTTGTACCGACGGAGATTCAATAATAATCTTCTTATCGACACCTTCAATGATTACGCGTGATGCCTCTATCTCATCTTGTTTAATGCCCATCTGTTTCATCACAGCCTGCATCTTCTTAGGATCTAATCCTCCAAACATACAAACTAATTTCCGTCTCTCTTTTTATAACTTTCCACATCAGAGAAAGCTTCTTCGAGTGAAAAGATTCGAGAAACCCCTTCAGGTACAACATGACCTTCGTTCCAAGGGCGCGTCATAAGAAAAACGCGTGAAACGCCCTTCGACACAACCTCCGCAACATGATGTAAAGAATCGTCAACAAAAAGATCAAGCCCCAATTCGCACGAGAGGACACCCTTTGTACGTGCTATCGATGCAGAAGAAGTAGAAGCGTACTGCCCCGTAAGATGCACTCCACTAAAAAGATTGGGCAAATGGCGTCTGAAAAAGGCATGAGTACGTTCCATCATTGAATCGGGGCGAGCCGTTATGACATAAGGTTCATGACCTTGCTGAAGAAGATGTGCAAGTAAAGAGGGTACCTCGGGATACGGGCGTAACTCCAAAAAGGCAGGGGAGTGATAGAAATCAAAAACGCGTTGATACGACTCCTCGAGCGTACAACCCCACGCTTCCCACAAATTAAATGAGGATGTTTCTTCGTAAGGAGGCACCATAATTCCCTTTCCATGAAGATACCCAATAAGAGGCGGCATAAAAGGCGCAAGCGTTTCATCAAGGTCGAATCCTATGCGCATCAACGTCTCTTAAAAAAAGACTATAAATAACTATAGTTAACTCGCGACGGCAGGTTTCACAACCTTCGTCCCGCACTCAGGACAGAACTTAGATTCTTCCTTTAAAATAATTTTGCACCCCACACAAACCGTGGGTTCAACACGACGTTCAATAACTGCCTTATATCCCTTTCTCCCTGAAATAATAAACGAAAAAGCATCCGCTACCTTGGGATCATTCATATACTCGCGCAAATCACGACAACTTCCACTCATACGCTCTTTTTAGGCTGGGAAGAGTACCTTCACCAGAAACACGAACACAAGCACCGCCGCCACAAACCCAAGAGCCATCGCAGGAGTAATCATAAAACGACTGGAATACTCTGCGTCATAACGCATTAACCCGCCCATTCCAGAAGGCATTGAAATCTTATTATCACTCATGCCCTCAAAAGAACGATGCGGTTTAAAAATCTATTCCTTCAATTTCGCAAGAAATTTTTTCTTATCGTATCCACGCACATCTTTCCCCCACAACACAAAAATTCGATTTATCCTCGACCAATATCGCGAAGGAACAAGTTTTCTCAGAGCAAACTCCGTTTGAGTCGGAGTCTTGGTCGTAACAAATCCGAATACATTAGCAATGCGGTGCACATGCGTATCCACGGTGATTCCTTGTTGTGCATGACACTCGCTCAATACCAGATTGGCTGTCTTGCGCCCCACACCCGGAAGTTTAATAAGTTCCTCAATGGAATCCGGAACAAGGCCTCGGTGATACTTCATTAAATATCGTGCACTGGTAACGACATTCTTCGCCTTCGTCTTAGAAAAGTTCACCCGTTTGATTATGTTCAAGACGTCATTCTCTCTCGCATGTGCCAATTTGTCAAGAGAGATATAGCGCGCAAAGAGCCCCTCAGCCACCGGTATCGTCACTTCGTCCCGCGTCTGCGCACTCATAATCGTAGCAATCAGCGTCTGCCACGCGTGAGGCCAATCGTCTCCTGCAAGCCGTTTGTCATGCTTCCCGTATTTCTTCTCCGCACGTCTAAACACCGAAAGAAAATAGTCTCTTTTATTCATCTGACGATCTCATGGATAAAATCAAGGCATCCTTTGACAAATACAAAAAAATCCATAGATTTCATAGATGTGCTTCCAATCATATGTTCTTTCCGTAAAGGAGAGTCTCCTCCATAAAGCAGAACGCCCAAAGGAAATTTATCACCAAAACGCCTGACAACCTCATAGTTTTCCATCTCCACAACGTCTGCCTCTTTTCGTAATAATTTCGCAATAGTAGCCAAAAGTACCTCAGAATTATCCTCGACATACTTTAAAGATAAAACCTGGTTTGAGGTAATCAAAGAACAAGGTTTGCCATTTATCTTTCCCAATAGAATATTAGTAAAATCAATCTTTTTCTTGATAGAGTAACTAGTTGTTCTGCCCAAAAGATATTTTTTGAATAAGATTTCCTTCGCACTCGAAGGAAGATAAAAAGAATTTACCCTCCCATTGAGCACTCCACAAAAACCAAGGTAATAGAGTTCATCGCAAGAAATCTTTTTACGCGAAAGTTCTTCAATAGAAGGAGGCAAATTCCTCCCCTCTGCCTTTCGTAATTCCTTTCTTTGCACCCATACGGAATCCTCTAAAGGGCCAAAACAAAACTGGAACGTGAGAGATACCTTGCTAATAACGGTAGTAAAAACAAATTCACTTTTTTTTAAGAACGTACATCCAAACTCCTTTTCTAAGGCTTCAAAAAATCGAACGTTCTTGACAAAATTATCGGGCCAATCCCCAATGAGAATCATAATCTTTTTCACACAGAATCCACAAACCCAATCTTTTTAATCCCTTTTACCTCTCTTTCAGTATGCCCGATATAAACATACAAGAACTAGAAGCTAAATGGCGCACCTATTGGGAGAAAGAAGGCGTGTATACCTTTAACCCAAAGACCAAAAAACCAATTTATTCGATAGACACACCCCCTCCAACGGTCTCAGGAGAGATGCACATGGGACACGCCTGTTCCTATGCCCAACAAGACTTCATCGCGCGATTCAAGCGAATGAGAGGGTTTGAGCTCTTTTACCCCTTTGGAACCGACGATAACGGTCTGCCCACCGAGCGACTAGTTGAAAAAACAATGAATGTAAAAGCCAAAGAAATGCCCCGCGAAAAATTCATAGAGCTCTGCCTTGATTTTTTGAAAAGAGAACGGCCAAAGTTCATACAAGATTGGAAAAATATAGGAATAAGCTGCGATTTTAACCTAATTTATTCAACGATCGAGACAAACTCAAGAAAAATAGCGCAATGGTCGTTTCTTGACCTCTATAAAAAAGGACGTTTATACCAAAAAGATGCGCCCGCCATGTGGTGCCCCGAATGTAAAACGGGCGTCTCTCAAATAGAAGTAAAAGACAAAGAATTTGATTCAACTTTTAACGATATCGCATTCACAGTCGACGATAAAGAACTCATCATCGCCACAACACGACCCGAGCTGCTTCCTGCTTGTGTAGCAATCATGTATAACCCTGAAGATATGCGATATAAGAAGTACAAAGGGAAAAAAGCAAAAGTCCCCCTATTTGGATTTGAAGTGCCCATCATGGAAGATGTTCGAGTGAGCCCCGACAAAGGAACCGGTATTGTCATGTGTTGTACGTTCGGAGACCAAACTGATATGGAATGGCAAAAAGCGTACAATCTGCCCATAAAGATGGCCATCACAGAAGAAGGGAGAATGTCGAACCTAGCAGATGCATACGCAGGCATGAAAATAAAGGAAGCTCGAAAAAAAATGCTCGAGGAACTCAGAACACAAGGGATTCTCAAAAAACAAATCCCTCTGAAACATGCCGTGAACGTGCACGAACGATGTGATGCCGAAATAGAGTTCGTCAAAAGTAAACAATGGTTCCTCAAATATCTCGACTTAAAAAAAGAAATGCTTGCGTGGGGTGCTGAACTAAAATGGTATCCAGAATTTATGAAGCATCGATACGATAACTGGGTCAAGGGATTGCAATGGGACTGGCTTATTTCAAATCAGAGGTACTTCGGAGTAGCATTTCCGGTGTGGTACTGTAAAGACTGCTCACATGTCATCCTCGCAGAAGAAAAGAACCTCCCTGTAGACCCGACGCAAGACAAAGCACCGATAAAGGAGTGTCCCAAATGTAAATCAAAAGAAATTATCCCCGAAACAGATATTCTCAATACTTGGTTCACTTCATCCCTAACGCCCCAACTGGCGGCAAGTCTAATAAAAGACAAAAAAATGCAGGAAAAAGTGTTCCCCATGAACCTCCGTCCACAAGCACATGAAATAATCTCATTCTGGCTCTTTACAACGATGGTAAAATCACGACTTCACTTTAACAAAAACCCGTGGAAAGAAGCAGCCATATCCGGATTCGTTACACTTAAAGGAGAAAAAATGTCGAAATCAACCGGCAACGTGGTGCGACCCCAAGAAGTACTTGAAAAATATGGTGCCGACGCAATACGATACTGGGCAGGAACGTCAAAATTAGGAGAGGACATAGACTATCAAGAAAAAGATGTCGTGACCGGAAAGAAGTTTGTAACGAAATTACTAAATGCTACAAATTTCACCTTCCTGAATCTTAAATACCAGAAAAAGGCCCCAAAACTCCACGAAACAGACCGTCTCCTCTTAAATCAGCTCAACGAAACGATACAAAAAGCCACATCAGCATTTGAAGAGTACAACTACGCACGGGCAAAGGCAGAGGCAGACACCTTCTTCTGGCGAACGTTTGCAGATAATTACGTGGAAATTGTCAAATATCGCGTATATAACGGAACACCAGAAGAAAAAGCATCAGCATATTATACGCTTTACCAAGCCTTACTTGCTATCTTGAAACTGTTTGCCCCCTTTACGCCCTACATAACCGAAGAGATGTATCAGCAACACTTCGCAAAGCTAGAAAAAAAGGAATCGATTCATCTCGAGTCCTGGCCAGAGCTCATCAAGATAAAACAAAAAGAGGACGACGATCGCATTTGGATGAGACTACTCGAAATAATTTCGTTCGTTCGCCAAAAGAAATCAGAAGAGAAGAAATCGATGAAAGCCGAAATCCGACTAACGCTCTCTAAAGAAGACGCATTGCTCCTTAAGCACGTTATGAAGGACCTTAAAGAAGTGACCGTCTCGAAGGATATACAAGAGGGTCCCTTAAAAGTTGAGTTCATATAGCAAACTCAAACTTGATTAATTATTATCTTTGATTCTGAAAGTGTACTTAAAACTTTTTTAAATGATAATAAAACTAGCTCACGATAGAGGGGGTAAAATCAATGCTAAGACTAATAGAAAAACAGGGAAAAATTTATTGCTACAAGAGATAGCTATAAGTTCCCAACGATTGTGGCAGGGCATTATTGTGAAATAATAAAAGAATTTAGAGAAAATCTACGAGCCTGCCACAACTTACAATAAAGAATACATAAAAGAGAATATTTATTAAGAAGAAAAACTACTTTTTAAGATGGTATTGACACGTACCACGCTTCTTATCATGGTATCCTTGATACTAAGTCTTGTGTTCGTCGGAGCCGAGAACACCATTATGGCCGTTGAAGCAGACATTATTGACATGGGAGAAGATAATAATGAAACCGGAACAATTTCAATACAAGTGCCAGAGTTTATTGATTTGGATGGTGTGAACGAAAACGGAGTATCTGAAGAACTTAAAATATATATGAACAACACAGGCACGGTGGCCATTACAGTAACGCCCATGCTTTCCAACTATACGGATGAAATATTTGATCATTTATACTTCCGAGAATTCAAAACAAGCGGAGGCGATGAAGTTACACCGCAACAGATAGGAGAGTGGAGTATGAATATCTCCGCACCTGCATCCGGTCAAACCTTTAGAAGTAAATACTTCTACATGCAACTTGACCTATCAGAAGCAGATATCGACATAAGCAACGATCTCCTTGGGCACCAGGCACGGGTAAAATTCCTTGCAACCGCGCGTTAAACTAGTTTTTGTGGCAATAAGCATCTTTCTTATCAGTCCTGCAACAAGTTATGAAATAAGCGCTACTCCAGCCGAAACCGTAATTAATATAGATCCCGGAGAAAAAGCCTGTCAAGCGGTCGAAGTTGAAACAGGGTCAGAGGAGCTCGCGATAAGCACTCGCTGGAGTCCGACAAAGAGTAGAAACGTCCACGAGTTCACCTACGAAGCGACTGACTTAGGCATTACCGTGTCTGGCCCATCAAAAGTAAATCGCATTGAAGGAGAATTTACGATATGTGTAAAGGTACTGGAAGCATACGCATATTATGGCATTATCATCATTGAAGACCCCGTTGCAAACGCGGGCCTCGGAGTGTGGATAACACTCAACCCTACACTCCTTGAAAAAAAGATTTCAAAACAGCAAAAACAATCCGCAGAAAAAGAGACAACACGCACAAAGCAGATACTTACAGGAAACGCAATTAATAATAGCCGCGAGAGTTCAATAAATATGTATGCGTATCTTCTTTCGCTTGCCAGTCTCGTGTGTCTCCTCGCCATTCTCGCAGTCTTTCTTCACAGGAAACACGTTCGTCAACCAACATTCAAGACGTTACATAACCCCAATCCTTATTAACCCTTACCCGCACCGATAGAAATGGACGATAAACAACGTCTTCACTTTGAAGAACAGATTGAAGAACTCGAATCAAAACGAGGCCAGCACACCGAACTGGTATCGGTGATGATACCGACAGGTTTCAACATCCACGCAGTAACAAAACAACTCGAAGCAGAATCTTCAACTGCAGAAAATATAAAGTCAAAACAAACAAGAACCGCAGTCATTGATGCAATCGGAACAATTGTCAGAGCGCTCAAGTCTTATCGGCAAACCCCTCCTAATGGGCTTGCCCTCTTCGCAGGAAACGTTTCAGAAAAAGAAGGGGGCCAAGATATTCAACTGTGGGCAATTGAACCCCCAAAAGAACTCAAAGTTCGCATCTATCGATGCGATAAAACGTTCGTCACCGAACCCTTGCGCGATATGCTCAAAACAGAAGAGATATACGGCTTGCTTGCCATTGACCGCCAAGAGGCAACTATTGGCGTCTTAGAAGGGAAAAAAATAGAAGTAATCAGAACACTTACATCGGGTGTCCCAGGAAAGGTTCGTGCGGGAGGACAATCAAGTCAGCGTTATCACCGCGTAACGGAAGGGCTTGCCAAAGAATTCTTTAGGCGTGTTGCTGAAGCTATGAAAGAAATATTCTTTGACATGCCACGATTAAAGGGCCTTCTAATTGGGGGACCTATCCCAACAAAAGAAGACTTCCTTGAAGAGGGAGAATTAGTCACGAAACTCAAAGAAAAGGTCATTGCGGTGAAAGACATAGGATACACAGACGAACACGGTCTCCGATTGCTCGTTGAATCTTCGCAAGAGGACATCGCCGAACAGGAAATCATAAAAGAAAAAAAGATACTTGAGCGATTTTTCAACACATTGGGAAAAGACCCGAAGAAAGCGGTCTACGGCGAAGAACGTGTAACACTTGCACTTGAACGAGGAGCTGTCGAGCTCGTCCTCATCGCGCGAGAACTCTCTAAAGAAAAAATAGCCCATTATGAAAAAGCAGCAGAATCAATAAGCGCAGAAGTAGTCATTATCTCGAACGAAACCCAAGAAGGAGTACAATTTTTTAGCATTACCAAGGGAGTCGGTGCACTTCTGCGATTCGGCCTTGAATAGAGTTATATAGAAAGCCATAACAAATGATATAAACGCCCGCTGCGGCGCTCTGGCATGGAACTCAAAAGAAAAGAGGAACTTACGCAAGAAGCCAAAAACTTCTTTGAGGTGTACAAGAGCAAAGTAATCGGAACCTCCGCCCGCGAGCGTGAAAACGTCGTCTACCTGCCATTTTCGTATCTTGCCGAATTCTCCCCTGACCTTGCCGAAGAAGTACTCCAGAAACCCTCAGAAACAATCGCGCTTCTTGAAGATGCACTTGCTCAGCTTGAGATTCAAAAAAACCCGCGCATTAGACTCACAAGCTTGCCCGAAACGGCTCAATTAAAGGTGCGCCATATACGAGCCAAACACCTCGACCAATTACTCTGGATTGAAGGTATTGTACGTCAGGCTTCAGACGTACGACCTCAAGTAGTGAACGCACGATTCGAATGCCCCACATGCGGAGCAATCCTCTCCGTTCTTCAAATCGATAGAAAATTCAACGAACCTTCACGCTGTTCGTGTGGCAGAAAGGGACAATTCAAACTGCTCTCTAAAGAAATGGTTGACGCACAACGCATTGTGATCGAAGAATCACCCGACTCGTTGGACGGCGGAGAACAGCCAAAGCGAATGAACGTATTCCTGCAAGAGGACCTCGTTGAGCCAAGGCTCGAAGAACGTACCACACCAGGAAGTAGGATACGCGTATTCGGAGTACTCAAAGAAGTTCCGGTACCCCTGCAAACCGGCGCGATTTCAACGAGATTCGATTTGGCAATAGAAGCAAATAACATTATTCCCATGGAAGAAACCTTCGCAGACCTCAAAATATCGGAAGAGGACGAAAAACAGATTAGAGAACTTGCCGCAGATCCGCTCATTTACAAAAAACTAAGTAAAAGCATTTCCCCCAGCGTCTATGGTATTGATGACGTAAAAGAAGCGCTCATGTTGCAACTTTTTTCAGGAATTAGAAAAAAGAAATCTGACGGCGGACAAACCCGAGGGAATATCCACATTTTGCTCGTAGGAGATCCGGGAGTCGCCAAGTCCGTTACACTCAAATTTATTTCGCGAATTGCGCCTAAAGGAAGATACGTCTCCGGAAAAGCAACAACAGGTGCAGGTCTTACTGCAGCAGTCATAAAAGATGAGTTCTTAAAAGGGTGGTCGCTCGAGGCAGGAGCCATGGTGCTCGCAAACAAAGGAACGGTGTGTGTCGACGAAATAGAAAAAATGGACGAACACGATAGAAGTACTATGCATGAAGCAATGGAACAACAAACAGTTACCATTTCAAAAGCAAACATTCAAGCAACCCTCCGTGCAGAAACATCCGTGCTTGCAGCAGGCAACCCCAAACTGGGAAGGTTTGACCCTTTCACCCCCATTCCTCAACAAATAGATATTTCGCCAGCCCTCTTGAGCCGTTTCGATGTCATTTTTGTTCTAAGAGACATACCAAACAAAACCCAAGATGAAGCCATCGCAACTTACGTTCTCGAAGAGCATCAGCAAGAGGTCATTCGTGAAGTAATCGAACCCGAGCTCTTGCGCAAATACATCGCCTATGCACAAAAGTGTAAACCTCGCCTCACTGACGAAGCAGTCGCCGAGATAAAAAGATTCTACGTGAATTTACGAAATCAGTCTGTATCCTCCGATAAAGACATCAAACCAATTCCAATTACTGCACGACAACTCGAAGCCATCGTCCGCCTCTCAGAAGCGTGTGCACGTGTTCGCCTCAGTGACACCGTAGTGTCTGCAGACGCGAAACGAGCCATTGAACTCCTCCAACGCTCGCTCAGACAAGTTGGCTACGACGAAGACACAAAAACGTTTGACATTGATAGAATTACCACTGGAATAACCAGTTCGCGAAGAGGAAAAATAATTGCGGTGCGAGAAGCCATCGCAAAACTCGAATCGCGTATCGGCAAACTAATTCCCGTTGAAGAAATCGAAAGAGAAATAGGTGAAAAAGTAACCAAAATGGAAATAGAGGATGCTATTTCAGAACTTAAGAAAAAAGGAGATATCTTTGAGCCAAAGCACGGATTTGTCCAGACAACGACATAACGCTCTTTGATATAAATCCTTAAAAACGCTCGAACGTACAAAATCTTATGGCAGACCAAGAATTCAAACGGCACATCGCCTACAAAATGCGTATCGGTGATCTTCTTAAAGGCCGCGTAATCATGGAAATGGATCGATTCAAGTCACTCGAAATAGAAAACAAACAGATAGTTCGTGTTAACCTCATCGCAAATATAATCGATAAATTCTTACAGGAAGGAGAGAAAAAATTTGCTTCGGTGACGCTCGACGACGCCTCGGGACAAATAAAACTCAAACTCTTCGGAGAAGATATAACAAAATTCGCTCCGTTTGCACAGGGGGACACGATATCAGTCATCGGCCTCCTTCGGTCATGGAATAACGAAGTCTATCTAACGCCCGAGATAATCAAAAAACGCGATCCTGCCTTTCTGATGGTCCGAAAACTCGAAATAGACAGGACAAAGCCGAAAGTTGTTGAAAAAACCGAACTAGCAAAAGTACGAGAGGTCATTCTTGAAAAAATAAAGCAAGAAGACGCAAATGGGGGCGTTGAAACTGAGAAGCTCGTCATGGAAGTCCAAGCCACACCCGATGTCATAAACAACGAAATCCGAAAGCTCCTCGAAGAAGGCATGGTCTATGAACCAAGACCAGGTAAACTCAGATATCTAGGATAATTATCTCTATCTAAAAAAAGGTCTACACATAATATCTTCACCTATTTTACAATCTTATGAAAAAAAGATTATTATCAAAAATCTTTAAGGAGATAAAATATAAGGCAAGAACGTAAGAAAAACAAAACCCAAGGAAAGAGCAGCAATAATCAACCAAATAACAGCTTTCTGAAACGAAGTCATAGAAGGCTCATTTTTCACAACAATCGTAGACTTCTATTAAAATTGTGGTGCTACTTCTTCAATCCAAGCTTTGCCAAAAACCCTTTCTTCTCTTGTTTGTTAATACGAATCGCGATCCAGATGAGCAAAATCAACGCCACAAGCAAAAGCAAAAAGCGCCAGACGTTACTCAAATTTTGCCAGTTACGCATCGAACCATACACAAGCGCCCCAATACCTGCCGCCATGAGTGAAGAACCAACGGGCTCAATCGTCAGAACCATAAATCCAACCAAAAGCGTAATAATGCCTGCAATAATTGAAATGACGAACACGCGCTGCGAATGCACGTTCTGGTCATCAGTAAATTCCTTATCGCATGTATCACACGTATACGTCAGCGTACACCCCTGATCATCAAACGTCTCAGGAACAAGCATTCCCCCCGCATCGTTACAGATCTTCTGCTCTTGAGGTGTTGGAGAACCCGAACAAGTCACATTAAGAGAGGTCTTGCCTTCATAAGGCATAGCATAATCATAATAACCTCGATTACCACAGTAATTTTCATATTGCGGGCTCGGATAAAACGCTTCAATCCCATAGTTCAGCACAAGTAAGTACACAACAAAGATCCCCACTCCCAAGACAAGATTTCTTACATTCACATGAAAAGCAGAGTAAACATCTTTATAAACTATCTCAAGCAACCTTGAAAATGGAAGAATACGAACAACTCATCGAACGCGCCTATAGTAAAATCAAAGTAGTGGGTACCGGAGGCGAACGATTCGAGATACCTAAGGCAAAAGGTCAAATCCAAGGCGATAAAACAATCATAATCAATGCGAAACCAATCGCAGATTACCTGAGACGCCCCCTAGAACACCTCGCTAAATACCTCATGAAAGAACTCGCAAGCTTTGCTGAAATAGACCAAGATCGTTTAATATTCAAAGCAAAACTTAACGCCGCGCGCGTCAATGAAAAAATAGAATCCTACGTGCACGACTTCGTCGTGTGCCCTGAGTGCAAGAAACCCGACACGGAAATCATCACGAACCATGGCATAAAATTCAAACACTGCCTTGCCTGCGGTGCAAAAACACCCATCAGAAGTAAGATTTAGTTCTTGAAAAAAGAAAGAAAAAGAAAAAGAAAAGATTCAGTTAAAAGCAGACTGAAAAGTCAAGCTTTGCATGGGCAAAGGATCGTGGATAATCAAAGACCACGTATTTATCTTCATCGGGTTGAGTATGTGTCCCAGAATAAGTAAGAGGATAATCTATGCCTCCGACATAAACAATGGCTTTGCCTTCTGAAGTCGCACGTACACTAAATTCCTCGCCGGTACGAATATTGATAAAAGATATTTCGTCATTATCGTAACCAACAGAGCTGTTGTAAACTCGATTAAGTTCTAAAACTTCTCCCTGTAAAACCACCAGCATATGGCGAAAGACCAACTCTCCTTCCTTAAAGACAACCCCGTCTTCCCACGTCGCATCGTGTACAACGCGATTAACCATTTCGTCCGTAAAAGAAGCACAGTCCGCTTGACTTCGCGCACCGCACGGAACTGGACTAGGAACCATAATGCCTTGTCGTAAGCACATATATCTCGCATTAGCTCCCCAACTCATAGAGGGCATAAGAACAGTGCCTGCAACATTGATATCGTTCACTTCACACGTCGCATCTGCACGACACTCGTGCGCATTGATGAAAGGTCCTGAAGGATCGATAGTCCCCGGAGTGCGATTCGGAGCCATCTGCACCGCATCTCTGTCCCACGGCCATTGCCATGCTGAAGCAAATGAAAACGTTGTAAAGAGAACGGCGGCAAACACAAATCCCGCTAAAAACACAATAAATTTATTCATTGTATCACCCCCTTTCATAGATTAACTAACCATAAGGTTACTTAACAAAACAAGAAATCATATATATATATATATATCTATATTCTTCTAAAATCACAAAGAGCAAGCTTTATAATCCCCTGAAAATACAGAACTCTAGCAAAGGAGGATATCCTATGGCAAAAAAGATAAGCTTCTATGACGTCAAAACAAAGTCCAAGTTCGAGACCGACAGCTATAGAGTTGTAGAGAAGAGTGGACGATGGTTTGCAGTCACCAAATCGCCTAAAGGCACCCACGAATGCTGGCGCGTATTAGGCAAAGATGAAGCGGCAAAGATGAAGTAAAACGTGCTCGTTGTAAAAGTGCATAACTCATACAGAGTTGTCGTAGCGCTCTGTGATGCGGAGCTCATAGGGAAACGATTTGAACAAGATATTCGAGAGTTGGATATACGTGCCTCGTTCTTTAAAGACCAAGAAATTAATACCGAGCAGGCAATTGCATTGCTTAAAGAGTACATAAAAGAAGACGCTACGTTCAACATCGTAGGCCACCATGCAATACACGCCGCCGAACAGGCAGGAATTATTTCAAAAGAAGATGCTGACACAATTGCAGATATTCCCTTTGCACTCATCCTAACCTAAAAAAGCGCAATAACAACTTTTAAACATAAAAAAGCAAAGCTTTTCTTGGCTTAAAAGTTCAGTAGGAACTTTTAAATAACATTTTTTGTCTCTAATCTCGTGGAAGAAGAATTCGAAGAGCTTGACGAAACAGGTGCGCAAGCTCCAAAACCGGGTATGCCCCTAGAAGGAGCACCCGTGCGAGCCAGACTTCCCAGACAAGGTCAAATGGTCGGCACGGTCACTCAAAGACTTGGCGGCAACCGCATGGACATTCTCTGCTCTGACGGTAAAACACGTAATTGTCGCGTGCCAGGTCGATTCAAACGTTCACTCTGGCTGCGCATAAATGATGTAGTGATGATTGAATTATGGGAGCATGACCCTGAAAAAGGAGATGTAATCTACAAATACAATTCATCAGAAGTCAACCAACTACGAAAACGCGGATTGCTAACAAACCGAGCAAACGAGTTCTAAATGGAAACCCTCTTCGTAAAACGCACCCGAGAATTACTAAATGAGAAAGAAAAGCTAGAAAAGAGATTAGGAGTTACAATAGACATTAAAGGGAAAAAAGTAACCATTGATGGTCCTGCTCTCGAAGAATACGAAGCAGAAATGGTGTTTGATGCGTTCGGTTTTGGGTTTCCACTTGATGTGGCCCTTATGTTAAAAAATGAGGATATGATCTTCAAACGACTTAGTATAAAGGATTTCACGCGTCGCGTAGACATGGAAGTTGTTAAAAGTAGACTTATAGGAACCCAAGGTAGAACAAAAAGAACAATAGAGAATATCGCAGACTGTTACATACGTGTTCAAGACAATGAAGTGGGAATCATAGGTTCTGCCGAAGAAGTAGAATACACCATAACGGCCATAACTAATCTTATTCGAGGATCAAAACAATCAAACGTATATCGATTCCTCGAAAGAATCAACACACAGAAAAAAACGAGACAAGAAAAATAAAAAAGTTAAAGAGGCGAAAGAAGATTATCTCTTCTTTTTCTTCTTAGTTGCTTTCTTTTTGGGCATCTCCATAACCTCTTTTTATCTTAATGAGTAGCAACTTTTGTATATAAAACTTTCTGAAATTTGAGAAAAAACAAAAACGGAGAAAAACAGAGAAAAAAAGTATCGACGGAGAAATAAAAGTAGAACTTTTTGAAAAGAAAGAAAGGCTGAGAAAAAAAAGAAAAGTTTCAAAAAAAAGAAAAATCGATTATTTACTCGAATTAAAGCCCCTTGATAAGTTTTAAATAACGTTCCTCGTTCACTTTCTTAAGTCCCCTTAGCTCAGCAGGTAGAGCATCTGACTGTTAATCAGAGGGTCGCTGGTTCGAGTCCAGCAGGGGACGTCACCTCATCAGCTCAGTAGAAAGTAAACCTCTCTTCTATCGAGGTTTACTAGTTTCTCTGCATTGTAAGCCATAAATCTGAATAACAGTTCGTTCTTTTGTGTACTAAATCTTCGTGCATACAATTGATGCCCGAACCTTCTCTTCACGGCCGAAAATATACTTTCAATGATGACTCGCTGATGATATAGCTCCGACGGGAAGTTCTTAGCCAATAGTCTTCTGCGATACCCATAAATTTTTGACCTTTCTCGATTTTTTATGGGTGCAATAAACTCGGCACCATATCTTTCTGCCCGTTCATGATTCTTTCCAGAGTCATAGGCTTTATCTCCAAGGAAAGAAGTTATCTTCAACTGTTTCGATGCTTCTTTCATCAGGTAAGCAACATCGATGTTTTCATTTCTTTGTTTTCTTCTTAATCTCACAGCGACGATTAATCGTCGCTTTATTTCTGCACAAACATTTGTTTGCATAAACTGATTTCTCTCTCCCGCAATCGTGCGGAAGTACGGGCTTCTTGCATTCAAGCTAAACCCTGTTCCATCAATGGCCGCTAAACTTGCTTCATTGCTTTTCACCATTTTTCCAATTATTGATTCAAGAAATGTTTGCTTGATACGCAAAGCAAACTTGTTTATCGTCGTAAAATGGATAGCTCTCGCTAAGTGCAATTCGCTTTGCAAGAGTGCAAGAAACGAGGGCATATCTCGCAATGCCTTTCCCTCCAACTGCCTAAGCACTTGGACAACAATGTGTTGCTCGTTAGAAAACACATTGTTTTTCTTTTTGCTAAAGCTGCGGGGTATCCGCGCAGCTCGCACTCCAGATTTGACTCTCTGGATAAGTTTTTTATAGAAGTTCTCTTTGTTCATTGTGGCCACCTCTTTTTGACTTCCAATTCAAATTAGGTGGCCTTTATTCTATAAACTTTCTACTGAGCTCACCTCATCTCAAGCCTTTTAAACTTCTCCGACGTAAAATAACCATGAGTTTTAGCCATTGGAGAAAAATGCAAAGCACAATCCCGCACGAACATCAACACAGACCGACACGCATTGAATTTACACTGGCGATTTTCATAGGAGCAGCTTTAATTGCTTCGCTTTTCTCAGACCAGTACTGGAAGATTCCCAGCTTCATAACACCTCTCTTGCTCGGGCTTTTTATCGGAGTAAAAATATTCCATATTATCCGAAAAGGAGGCACAATCTTAGAAGATTACGCCTCGATTGCAGTTATTATCCTATTTGCAATCGTATACTACGTATTAAAAACAACCGTAAGCCCACTCTTAATCGCAATATTCATTGCAATTATATTCTATTCAGCAGGGCTTATGTTATGGGTACGTTCAACCTTCGGTTCAAAAAAAGTCACGCACTTTCTCGCAAGTTATCTAATAACAATCATCATGATCATTTTTTTATTCGCAGGAGCGTATCTCTCACGTGCAGACCAGTTCTTAGAACAAGGCAAAGATAAACGAATTGTTTTTGAAGATGCCCTTTATTTCAGCACTGTAACGATAACAACCGTCGGATACGGAGATTTCGTACCGCTTGGCGTGAATCGCTGGCTTGCCGCATTAGAAGCGTTCCTCGGTATGCTCATTAACGTCGCACTTCTGAGGTACGTGCTGTCCATCGGACGTTCACGTACTGATAACTGAAATGAATAAAAAAACCGTACTCCTCGGGTTATCGGGAGGTGTTGATTCTGCCGTCGCAGCGATGATTCTAAAGAAAAAAGGATACCGAGTCATAGGCGCATTTATCAGAAGTTTTTCAGAAACTAAAAACAAGGTAACAGGAGCATGCTCCTGGCGCGAAGAATACAGAGAGGCACAAAAGATAGCGGCACTCTTAAATATCCAGTTCAAACTATTTGACTTTGAAAAAGAATATCGAAAACTCGTTGTAGAACCCATGATAAACGCCTACCGAAAGGGAATAACGCCAAACCCTGATATTACATGCAACACGCGCATCAAATTCCCTCTTCTCTGGAAGGCAGCAAAAAACCTAAAGATAGAGTTCATCGCAACAGGACACCACGCACGGATAAAAAGAACAAAAAGAGGGTACGAATTACATCAAGGCACGGATAAAAATAAAGATCAGTCCTATTTTCTTGCAGAACTTTCACAAAAAGAGTTATCCCATACTCTCATGCCTATCGGAGAATTAACAAAGGAAACGGTGAGAAAAATAGCGGAAAAGAACAAATTCCCCAATTTTAACCGTCAAAGTTCGCGAGGGGTGTGTTTCATAGGTAATATCCCTCTCAAATCCTTCCTTGAGACCCACATCAAGCCCAAGAAAGGGATTGTACTCGATGAAAACCATCAGATAATAGGGACCCATCGCGGAGCCCAGTATTACACGCTAGGCGAACGTGTACGCCCCACAACAGGAATAACCATAACAAAGGGAGCGTTATCTCAAAAGCGATTCTTCGTTGCCCAAAAAAACATGCGTACGAACATAATTAGGGTAGTCCCCGAACATCACACGTTACTCAAAAAAAATAGTTTTTTCATAAAAAACGTGCATTGGATAAACGAACGAGATAAAAGAAAGTACCTTCGAGCCAACGTTCGTATACGCCACTTGGGTTCATTCACTCCTGCAACGCTTACGAAAAAAACACGCCGCTGGCAAGCCCACACAAAGAGGCCCCTTGAAGGAGCTGCACCCGGACAATCGGCCGTATTCTATCAAGGAACACGTCTCGTATGCAGCGGAGAAATTACGTCTAGCTAAACGCGGGCCCGATAAAAACCTGCAAAAATAGTTCGACGAGACAAAACCGGAACACGATCTGTGCACGCAGAAGAAAGAATACGAAAAGGGGGCCTCGCTCGATTTACGGGATAAGGCGCATGAGGAGCAGAAATAACTTCTCCCTCCGAAGGAACAGACCTACTCTCCTGATAAAGACCGCCAAACGAAAGCCCAGCCAACAAAAGCGAAGCAGGACGGCGTCCCTGTGCTTCAAACCCACGCGACTCCTCAGGAAGCGAATCAGAAACCTCCTGCCGAAGAGAATCAGAAACATATCTGTCCGCCATTTCTCGAACAAGACCCGCTTGATCAGCTACCCAAGTATAAAGCGCAAAAATATCTCCAGAACGAGATTCAAGTCGATGCATCTGTAAGAACGAGGCAACCGCATCGCGATTTCCCTCGTGACCTAAACGAGCGCCGAGAAAGACAGCCTCCCGACAAGCAATAGGAAAAGAATCGATCTCAGGAACACGAGCATATCCGTGTGTCATATATTACAAAAACAAAAAGTCTATTTAAATCTTCTCTAAAAAAAGAACGAGAAAAAAGGAGTAACAAGATTTTTATAAGCGCACAACGTTATGCACAAATGAAAGTTCTTGAAGGCATCGAGAAGCGCCGCTCCATACGAAAGTTCAAAAAAAAGGAAGTAAAATGGAGTCTCGTGCTTGAAGCCATTGACGCAGCATTACAATCCCCCCTCGCAGGAAACATTAACGCGCTCAAGTTTATCGTGATAACCAGTCAAGAACTTAAGAATGCACTTGCGCAACACGCAGATCAAGATTGGATTGCTGAGGCAGACACCCTCGTAGCTGTATGTTCAGACGAAGCGCAATTAGAACGAATGTATTACGATCGCGCAAACCGATACGCGCGGCAACAAGCAGGGGCAGCGATACAAAACTTCCTCCTCAGAATAACCGAGTTGGACCTATGCGCCTGCTGGATAGGAGCGTACTTAGATAGCGCGGTTAAACGCGATCTTAAAATTCCAGACAACGTAAACGTAGAGGCACTCCTCGCCGTCGGACATCCTGCGGAAAAACCAAAACACCCCAAAAAAGCAGTGCTTGAAAGCACCATTATGTGGGAACAATGGGGACAAAAGAAACGCCCCGTCCAAAGTCAAGACACCAAGACCTGGTAAAAAAAGATACAATAAACTTCTAAAAAAAATAAAAAAAAGGGAAAAAAGAAAAAAGTTCCCTCAGGTAAAAATTATCTGAAGACTTCTATGCCCAAATCGGACATTTGCGAGTGCGCGCCAGGCGCAGGTTCACGCTCCTTACCGAGAACGTAGGGTGATTTAACACCAGTCATGATCGTAATAACACGCACTTTGTTTCCAAAGTCTTTGTTAACACGAGCACCGATAATCACGTTTGCATCTGCGCTCAAGTTCTCCGTAACAAGTTGTCCAATACCTGAAAATTCTTCAAGTTTAAAGTCAGGACCGCACGTCACGTGAATCAAAGCACCAGTTGCACCGCGATAATCAACGTCCAAAAGCGGATGCGTCAAAGCCTGTCGAACAGCCTCATCTACACGAGCCGTCGTATCGCTCTCTCCAACGCCTATAACTGCCACGTCACCACCTTTCATAATAGCAGAAACGTCAGCATAGTCTAAGTTAATCAATGACGGCAGGGTAATAGTTTCCACGATTCCCTTAATCATTGTACTCACTAGCTCGTTCGCTACTGCGAAAGCTTGTTCCATAGGCAAATTACCGGCAATGTCGACAAGTCGATTGTTGTCAATAACAATAGCTGTATCAACAACATCTCTAAGCTCTTGTAGTCCAAATTCAGCCTTGTCAATACGTGCCTTCTCACACTCAAACGGCATGGTTACAACACCAATGACAACAGCACCGCTTTCCTTGGCAAGTTGTGCAACAACGGGAGCGCTACCGGTTCCGGTTCCACCACCCATTCCTGCGCAGATAAAGACCATATCGGCATTGCCTACGCCTTTCTTCAACTCAGATAACGCTTCCTTCGCAGCCTCTCGGCCTTTAGCAGGATAACCGCCACAGCCAAGACCACGAGTAAGTTCTTTACCAATTAAGATTTTTTCATCTCCTTTAGTAATACTCAAGTGAAGTGCGTCAGTATTGATTCCATAGATAGTTGCCCCATTGATTCCTTTGTTAAATAACCAGGTCGTCATGTTACAACCAGCGCCACCACAACCAAATACTTTGATATTAGCCTTACCAGCTCGCAACTCGTCAAAGTTGATACTGTACTGACTAGAATTTTGGATCGCCTCTTTTGCAAAATCGAGTACCATATGTATAACCTCCTTTCAAAATATTATCTGCTCAATTGCGGCTGAGTTTAAATAATTGATTATGCTGAAAAACCAGTAATAAAATCGAATTATTAAAAGACTACACCTTTAAAAAGACAACAAAGGTCAAGAAAATATGGTCACTTACGAAGAATATAGGCAAAATCAAGAGCGAAAGACGGCGCTTATAGCTAAAAGCTTTCCCGCATGGGAAGATGTTCTGGATTTAACAAACCGCATCACAGGCAAAATAACAAGGGGATACTCCTCTCATAGAGATGCGCCAGACCTTGCACAGGAAGTTTTATATAAAGTATTTAGAGATATAGGCAATTACTGCCCGTCCTACCCCTTGCCAACCTGGATAGCGACTATTGCAAAAAGAACAATAATCGACGATATAAGGCGACGTAGCGCAAAAAGCAGGAATTCATTAAGTGAAAGACTTGAAAACGTTTCTGAGCTTCAAGGCGAGAAAGAAAAAGAAAGAAATGAAATCTCTGAAAGGCTACCGCACCTCATTACACAAATGCAAGGTAAAAAGAGAGATGTCTTGGAACATCTTTACTTAAGAGGATTCACGATTAAGCGGTACGCATCGTTGCGAAAAATCCCCATTGGCACGGCAAAGAGCCGATTGAACCGCGCACTCGAAAAAATTAGAGAAACGCTAGAGAGCGAACGTCTCTGCGACTAATAACGGAAACACAATCGTCGCATCCGCGTGTACTTTCACGTGTTGTGCATTCGGCAAAATCTTTCCCCATGAAATCGCTTCTTCGGGACGTGCGCCCGCATCGCTGCCATCAAATTCCTGCGCCGTGTTCACATACACAGCGTAATCAGCGCCGTTGCGTAACATATTCGCATTCAAGATAGCATGTTTAACAACGCCCGAACCGAGAATAATGACCCCAGACTTCTTCAATCCGATCGTCGTATTGTTAAAATCAACGACATCATCACTCACATCAAGCACAAAATCAGGATGCTTGAATTTAAAGAAGTAAATATTATCTCCTAAGGCCCCATCAGTGATAACTGGACAGTAAACCGTAACCCCGTTCTTCCACGCCCAATAGTAAACGCTTTCCTTGTTATTAATCTTCTCGCCCAATTTAAAAATAATGTCCGAAGCCCGTGTTGCTTTTCCTGTTCGTTTCTGTTCCTGATATAATTCCTCAAGGATCGGCTGGACAAATCGCTCAAACGCAACATATCGATTATTCGGCGCGAGAACATTACCAATGCGATTGATACCTGCATCACGAAGACGAGCGCCGTCAAGCGAAAAGTCTCCAATAGTGAAATCGCCCAAACACTTGATAATATCCTCTTCAATACCTCCCGTCGTCGTAACCACCACATTAACTTTTGTATGTTCAACAAGATACCTAAACACATCCCGCAAACCAGAACTAACCATATTGCTCGTGTATCCCAAAAAGATAAACGCTTTCTCGGCAATCATTCTATTGGTAATCGCAACTGCTCGCGAAAAATGCGTTGCCTGAAAACCGGTAGTCGCAAAACTTTTCACAATCTTAGAATAATCGACGCCAGCGTTAAAGTCGTACCCACGCACAGCTATTCCCTTGGATTCCTTGCTCCTGCGCAAGAGATTCTTCTTTGCGATACGTTCATTATCCATGCAAAAATGATAAAAAAGTGGTTTTTAAGACTATGCTTTGATCCCTAATCGTCGTTTAAACTCGTGCAAATCTTTCTTTAAGAAATGCCCTCCTGCGGCAGGAATGTGTCCCCCACCATCTGAATCTTCAAGCCCGTGAAGCAATTTCTTGAGAAAAGCAGACATGTCTTGCTTTTTATCCTGACGACGAACGCTCACATGATAATAATCCAGTTCAGGGTCGGGGCGCGCAGTAATCACGATTTTATCAATTTCCTGAGCAGATACAATGGTGCTCACCATAGAACTACATGGAAAACGAGGCGTAAATAGAAAAAAGTACCCTCCGGGAAAAGGGATACGTTCAGAATTGTACAAGCTAACAAGACGGCCAATCTCGGACTTAACTTCGAGAGCACGCTCACGAAGCGAACCAATATTTCCATACGTCTTTCCAATACCCTCAAAAACAGTGTAAAGTCCTCGCGATAGATCTTTGTAATAAATGATAGCAAGTGAAAGCAATTCCTGCAAATCCCACAGAGGCCCGTCAGTACGTACATATAATCCGCGCTGCTCAAAGACATCGTTATATTTTGTATACACGCTAGAAAGCCATTCGGCCGTCTTAATGTGACAATAATCAGAGACACAGGAACAGGCCACAAGCCAATCAAAAAACTCAAGTGACTGTATATGAGAAAAAAGAGAGTAACAGAGGTATCCTGCACAGTAGCCATCCTCTCCCTTCAGAAAAACCGTACGAGCAGAATTCCAATCTTTCTGCGTAATATGGTGATCGATAATTAACACCTGTGCAAAACCTTCCAATGCTCGAAGAAAGGTTTCGTTTCCAATAAATAGATCAGTAAATACAATCTTTGTAACGGCTGCATTTTTAAGTTCGTCAACAAGAGACTGTGTAAGTTCTTCATAATTAACAAATTTCACAATATTCGCGTCGAGAACCTCATTCGCTACTTTTGCAGCTACAAGCCCATCAAGATCCGTATGGCTGATTAACGCAATCGTATCGGTATCTGTTAGATTTTTAACAAAATCAAAGAATCGTTTCTCTGAACCAATTTCTAGTTTCATTTTTTCTCCAAAATCTCCGCATGCAACCCGCTATCGCGACAAAGTTCAACAAACCGTCGCGCATCATCAACCGTGCCAACAACACCTGCACCGTAATGCATAGGAATCGCAACATCAGGTTTAAGCAGCGAAGCAGCCTCGGCAGCCTCTTCAGCCGTCATGACATACGTCCCTGAAACAGGCAATAAGGCAATAAAACGGTTGCCTTGCTTCCCATGACCGGTGAGTTTATGCATTTCAGGAATAACATCCGTATCGCCTGCGTGATAAATAATCGTTGAACCGTGAGTGATAACGTACCCCACAAAACGCTCTCGTTTATCATGAAAGACAACTTTTTTTTCAGCATCACGAAACTTAGTCAAGTTATACGCGGGAACCGCTTCGACTTTTACCGTGCCGAACTCGAGCAAATCTCCCGGTTCAATCGGTTGCAAATGAGCCCCTTCAATCTTAAGAATAGCGCTCTGAATATCCGCAGGACCCACAACAACAGTCTTAGGACCAAGAAGCGTATGAATATCTTCAACGCTACAATGATCAAAATGACCATGGGTAATAAGAATCAAGTCGACCGGTTCAAGTGAAGCCGGAACATGAAACGGATCGATAGCAATTGATACATGTTCAGAGCGAATCACAAAACCATCATGCCCAAGAAAATCAAGAGTGAGGCCGTTAATATTCATCAGAAAAGAGACCAAACTCAGTTTTTAAGATTACCGTTAGTCTTTTCAAGCGCACGCGCGAAATGGAACAAGAGCGCTTCTTTTCCATACCCTGCAATGACCTGTAATCCCGCAGGTTTGCCTTCAACCGTTCCAGAGGGAACCGAAAGCGCACAAACGCCCGCAAGATTGACCGGACACGTAAGTAAATCGATAAGCGCAAGTTCATCAAAACTGACTTTTGACCCGAGCTTAAAAGGCAAAACCGCAGACGTAGGAGTAATAAGCACATCAAACTCCGTAAACGCATTATCAAATTCCTGTCGAATCAAATCTTTTACCCGCAACGCTTTGAAATAATACCTTCCTGCCGATTCTGCCCTTACAATCTCACTTCCCCCATAAATACGACGCAAAACTTCTTTTCCAGCCACCTCTTCAATACGTTTTCCGTAACGCCGACCATCAAAACGACGCGTTGCCGAAAAGAACTCGGTCCAGACAATCGGAAAATACGTTTGAATACCAAGATGAAGATGGTCTAACTCAGTAACCGATTGCTTCCACCCGTGTTTCGCACACACCTTCTCGGCACAAGATTCTACCTGTCGCTGAATAGAAACAGGAACGCCATCCAGCCTTATAATTCCCACACGCAACTTATGAGAAGAAGTTACCTTAACAGAACTCAGGGTCGCTGAACGACAATCCTTTTCATCTTTTCCCGAAATAACATCGAGCAAAAGCGCAGCATCATCCACCGTTCGAGCGAGTGACGCGATTTGATCTAAACTCATCGATAAATCAATAAGCCCATACCGAGAAACTGCCCCATAGCTCGGTTTAACACCCACAATGCCACAAAATGATGCAGGCACACGCGTAGACCCTCCTGTTTCGCTCCCTAAAGCCATATCACAAAACCCAGCCGCAACGGCGGCGGCAGACCCAGACGAAGAACCGCCTGCAACATGTCCAGGCACGCGAGGATTAATCGTCGGTCCAAAGGCACTCGTTTCTCCGCTCCATCCCGCCGCAAACTCATCCATATTCGTCATTCCAATAATCAACCCATCTTCAGCCTTAATCTTTTCAATAACCGTTGCGTCGTACGTCGCCCTATATCCTTCAAGCGTTTTAGACGCACACGAACACGTTAGTCCCTTGACATTAATATTAGACTTAACCGCAATGACCTTCCCATACAAACGTCCTTTCTTCCCCTTTTTCGCATCGAGCACGCGAGCTTCCTCAAGAACATGCGAATTCACCTCAAGAAACGCATTAATCTTCCCGTCTCCTTTCTGTATCTTCTCAAGGAACACCTTAACCTTAGATTCAACATTCATATATCAGCATCAAAGAAACAGATTAAATACCTTGCGACCTCTGCAAAAAACAGAACGCCCGGACCAAACCTCGATCACCACGCAATCTTCTCAAACACTTTCTTCTCATACATAACACCCTTCACGAGTTCATAAAAATCAAGCGTTTCCTCAGCCTGATCATTAAAGTAACGCAACTGATAATCTCCTTCTCCATCGGGCTTCTTAGGGTCAAACAGCTCGATACACATCTCTTTAGTTGCACCATGGTCAATCAAAACGTAATGACTATCAACTTCGTATTTCTTGCCATCAATAGTAATAACATCTCCTTTCTGTATCTTTTCAATAGGCTTTGATTTCTTCACAGCCATAGTCACCAGTGCGCCTTCTCCGCAACAATACTATCATTCGTTTTATGGGGTGCATTAGCGAACATCCGTTCCCGAAACTCTTCGTCAGAACACGCCTTTCCAAGCCTGCGTAGTGTACCCGATGCAGAAGAAGAAATCGGAACCGTCTTCACCCCTTCAAGAGCCTTGCCAAACCGAACAAGAATCTCACGCGCTTCAACGCGAACCGCTTCTTTTTCCTTTTCAGACAACATGCAAAAATAATAAAGATTTAGTTTATAAATGTGACTTTGACCTTTTCTGCATTCAGAGTGATAACGGCTGCCTGTCCTTCATGTGCTGCCCCAGGATTCACGCATAACGTCTTTCCGAGCGTTTGTTTCCCCCGCCCTTCATGGATATGCCCGCCGAGATGCACAAGCGGTTGCCATCTATCGATAACCCTCCTAATCAGTTTAGAACCATAGTGCTTTCCACGCACCGCCACATGAGCATGCCTTCCAATTTTATCCAGCTTCGTATTATACGGCACGTTATGCGAGACAAAAATAATTTTCTTTCCCTTGAATCGTTTAAACAACACCTCGAGCTTCTTGCGGTATTTTTTATAATGTCTACTTTTCACTAACCCGGGAGAACTTCCCCCATAGGCTCCGATAAAAACATAGTTGCCGAAAACAAAATAGGAATAATCAAATCGGTATATGTTTTTGTAGTTCCGCAAAAGAGGGTTGAGTAAATCTTGGCGACGCAAATCTTCCTTAGGAGGACGTTCATCGTAGCTATCTTGGAGAGAGGTATAATCAATATTCCCCACGACCGTGATAACAGGAACAGGGACTTTATTTAACGCGTGTAATGCTCGGTCACCCAGCTTCAAATCCTTTTTAACCAACGCGACATATTTTTTCCTCCCAATGACATCCCATAAGTTAACGTCAGTCCGGTAGCAATGCGTAAACCATACATCCCGATAAATAAACGGAAAAAAGTCTCCATTTGATACAACAAGGTCAATCTTCTCTTTCTTAATTAAACGTTCAAACTTCTTGGGAAACGTACCATGAAAATCACCTATGGCCAGTATCTTCATGGACGTTTAAAGAACGGAGACTTCTTGCGAAGTCCATCTAGTTTTTGTGCGCGTGACGACTTTGCAGGTTCAAGCGTACGATATCCCCTCCACGAATAAAACAAACCCGCACATAGAACAAGAAAAACAATGGCGTACAAAACCAGAATTGCAATAACCTTGGACGTAAAAAAACTAGGTTCGAGCTCCCCCGGAGAAAGTAAGACTAAAGAATTAAAATAATCAAGATATGAACTAAAGAGAAACAAAGAAAGACTCAAAAAAGTAAACGCAAAACCAAATAAAAAAAGCAAAAAAAGACGAGGATTACGCGCGCGCCCCATAATAACCAAGAACAGAACAGGTATTTAAAACCAACTCAAGGCGTCAGTCTATCTCTATCTCGAGGGAACATAGTCGCCTCACGAATATTATCAAGGCCGCACAAGAGCAGCGTCATACGCTCAAGACCAATAGACCATCCTGCGTGAGGGGGCGCCCCATATCTAAACGAATCAATGTAATCCTTAAAGTGTTCAGGCTTAAGTCCTTTCTTTTTAATACGTGCGATGAGCAAATCAGGAATATGGATACGTTGTCCGCCCGAGCTAATTTCAAGACCGCGATAAATCGCATCAAACCCTTCAGAATATTCCGCATTCTCCTTGCCATCCTTAGGCATAATATAAAACGGTTTACAGTTAGCAGGCCATGAATGCACAAACATAATCGTATCAGGAAACAATTCTCCCAGCTTTTTCTCTGCCTCGGGATTCAAGTCATCCCCAATTTCAATCGCAATGCCCTGCTTCTTCAGCAATTGTATGGTATCATCATAATGCATATACCTCGCGTCAGGAACCTTCAACGTCGCGCCCAAAAGTTCTAAATCGGCTTTATTGTGTTTCAAAACTTCAGAAATCATATATTTCACGACCTCCTCCTGATGTTTCATAATAGACATTTGATCGTTAAATGCCGCTTCAATATCCATTTGGCGAATTTCATTAATATGTCGCACCGTATTATGCTTCTCTGCGCGCCAAACGGGGCAAATCATACAGGTCTTTTCCATTGAACACGCAAGCATTTGTTTATACAATTGAGGGGACTGTGCCAAATAGGCTTTCTTCTCAAAATACTTAACCTCGAACAAGTCAGTGCCCCCTTCAGACGCGGCACCAATGACGCACGGTGGCTGCATCTCGATAAAGCCCTTTTCATGAAAGTGATTCAAGAAAGCGCGTGCAATCGTACTCTGAATTTTGAATATAGCCTGCGTTCGTCGACGATGCATATCCAAAAAGCGATAGTCAAGTCGTTTCGGCAATTCAGTTTTAGAGAAATCGCTCGTATCAATTGGCAACGGGGCCTCAGCCATGCCAACCACCTCAAAACTATCCGGTACGATTTCTCGTCCGCCCGACGCCTTATCACTCTTCTTGACCGTTCCAGAAATAAGCGCCGAACTCTCGCGAGAAACTGAACCAAGAGCATCAAATAATTTCTTATCTGCCCTGTCTTTATGGGCAGTAATCTGCACTTCTCCCGTTACATCGCGAAGCACGGCAAATCGCACCTTACCCAAATCACGAACATCATAAATCCAGCCCATGACATGCACGTGTACACCGTCATCCTTCGCACTCAATGAGGCACAGGCACGCCGCTGCGCCTGTAACTTTGTAAAGTCCATGGCTACCTTACAAAAAGAGTATTTTTAAGGATTGTTATAAGCAATCAACCAAAAGAGAGATTTATAATGTCTTAAACGGCTCTTACAAGATGGTTCGTACAGGAATAGTCGCAACAGGATTCTACGTACCAGAAGACGTCTTAACTAATGACTTTTTCATACAAAGCCCCCATAACCCCTATAAAGTATACATCGGCAAAGATAGAGATGGAAACTCTCTGTACAGCCCCGATCGTGTGCAATTAACAGAAGAAAAAATACTCAGCAACACAGGAGGAATACTGCAAAGAAGGCGCTCTGCAGAAGGACAAGACGTCGTCGACCTTGTTTGCAAAGCATTTGCAACAACGGGATTTCCTGCCTCAGAACTAGAAGGAATTCTTATAGGGACAATATCTGATGATAAAGGATTCCCTTCCGTAGGATGTAGAGTTCAAACCAGGATAGGTGCAAAGAACGTAGTATATGCTGGAGACGTAAGGTATGCATGTTCAGGGTTTACGCACGCACTTGATCAAGCAAGATTGCATGTACAAGAAAGTGGAGGCTACTGGCTTGCTGCAGGCGTAGAAATTCTAACAAGACTGGTTGATTACGAAGAATTGAATTGCGATTTGTTCGGCGACGGCTGCGGACTTGCAATTGTCGGGCCCATGAAAGACGCAGAAAGAGGCATTTTAGCAACTCAGTTCAGGAGCGACATTTCCGGGATAGACTACATTTTCAAGGATAAGACAGGCAAGTTAAGAATGCCTCAAGGACCCAAGGTATTCCTCAAAGCAGTGAGGGGGATGATAGATATAGCGCACGATTTATCGCAGCGGGCAAGGATTCCAGACTCGCAAATCACAAGGTATATTGTCCACCAAGCAAATGGAAGGATATTAGATAAAGTAGAAGAAGAAATCGATCCTGAAAAGAGGGGAAAAATTGTACGAACCATACAAGATTATGGAAATATGTCTGCAGCAACAGTGCCTGTAGCTCTTGCAAAGTCCATCCGAGAAGGCACGCTCAAAGAAGGCGATTTAGCAACACTAGTCGATATGGGTTCAGGTCTAACGTTCGGAGGAATCTTGGTGAGGATTTAACCTTCAATCCGCACAACATTCCCATCTTTATCAAGTTCAATAAATCCCGTCGTAATATTTTCTCTATATTCGCGACATTGATTCTCAAGTAAATCGTCAGCGGCGATACGAGGCACATGCACGATATCCGCCGAATAATTCCCACACACGCCGAGACACTGAGAATCAAACGTCACATCTGCGCGTGCAAGACCTGCATATAGACCAGAGGCGCAACTAACAAAAGAGTCATGTGTAGCCACTTCATAAGCAAGCAACTTACTGCCACCATACCACTCCATCGTCACAATTCCAATAAGCAGCAAAAGAACAATCAAAACAAAAAGACGGACATTCATGAACCAAGAATACGAGTAATCAACTCCATGGCCTTTTTTGCATCAATCGTCCCCTTTAGTTTAGCCATCACCAAACCCATATAAGCATTCGCACGCAACCCTGGTTTTTCTTTGATAATTGCGCGAACTTCTGCTTCGAGTGCGTTGTCATCGACTTTCTCAATCACAACCGCGGATTTAAATGACACGCCTTGTGCAATACGAAACATAACGGTGCGAACATCGCGCACGTCGAGAGAACCAGCATCAACTTTTTCAAGAATAGACTCAAGCACACGTTCATGCAACAATTTCGTAATCTCTCCGAGAGATTTACGCTCCTTCGTAGCAATTTCTTGTCTCCAAAGCGCAATCATCTTCGCAACAAGATTGGCGTCCTTGGAATAAACGCGAATAAGCATAAGAAAACTATCGACGTAACTCGAATCAGAAAGCACGAGAGCAATCATCTCATCATTTAAGCCACGCTTCTTCAGTTCAGCACGTATATCGCTTTTAAGTTTAGGCAAATTCTTTTTCAAACGGTTGATGCGCTCAAGCCCAATTTTTAACAACGGCACATCCGTTTCAGGATACATACGCGCCTTACCAGGCATAGGGCGCATAAACTCAGTAGTGCCATCCGGAAGTGCATTACGCACAGCACCAACTACTTTTTTCTGTTTGATATCCCCTAATTGCCGTTCAATTTCTTTATCAATAGTCGCAATCATCATTGCAGGATCCTGAAATCCTTTTATTTCAACACGCTCGTGACCCTTAATCGAAACATTAACATCCTGACGAATAGTGCCAATCCCTCGTTTAACCGTACAAACACGTAGAATATCCCCTAAATGAAGTGCCGCTTCCTTGACCTGTTCGGGATTAACCATCGCGGGAGCCGTCGCAATCTCAACCAAGGGGATGCCAATCCTATCAAGCCTAAAAACCGTCTTCCCCGATTCTTTAGAAATGATACGCGCCGAGTCTTCCTCAAGACAAACCGTATCAACGGGCACCTTCCCAAAACTCGTTTCAATAAATCCATCATGAGCAATCAGCACCGTACGCTGAAACCCGCCCGTATTTGAACCGTCAATAACCGTCTTGCGCATAACTTGCGTCACCGGATACATTTCACAATTGAGAAGAAGCGCGACCTGCAAGGCAACATCGAGCGCTTGTTCATTAATCGGCCGAGGGGGCTCCTCGTCAAGTTCAACAAGCGAAATCGTGTCGTGATAGCCTTCGTAATAAAACGTCTTGCCCTGCGCCGATTCGTGCGCGGCAGCCACATCAACTTCCCCCATCTCCCCCGCAACCGCATGCAGCTTACGTTGCAGAGTATAATGTGGCGCATCAGTACGCAAAAATGAAGGCGCCCCCGAAAAAAGCTTCGGCGTATCGAGCTGTTGATGTATTTCGAGTCCTGCCTTAAACCCCAGTTTTAGATAGTCGTGCGCCATTACACAAGAAGAAAGAAGCGATTATTAAAACTATTCGCTGTCAGGAATTAAATCAATAGAAGGACGAGGATTACCCCACTCATCAAGATGAACATAATGCACATGATGGCCTTTGCTAAAAACACCCTTGACCTTATCAAGGACATCAAGAGGAACATCAACAGCAACACGCATTTCAATCGATTTGCCTTTCTTAACGTGAACAGGGAGTTCACGCAAGAGTGATTCGACGCTCAAAAAAGCAACTCTTCCTCGTTCATCTCGCGGATCTTGGTGCGGACTAAGAAGATATTCGCCTGAAAATTGATTGTACCCTAACCCATAACATTTCATGGTAAATTATAAACCTCCAATCGTCGAGGTGCATCGCGCTTCGAAGTTTTAGCAAGACCATAATCGCCATGGAAAGCGTAGACTTCATCAGGCGTTATCAAACGCAAATTTTTTTCAGTATAACGAGCAACCTGTGCCAACGGCCCAAAACTGTCAGACACGATAATATGACGAGGGTTATTGGGGCTTAAAATACTCTGACGCGCACCCGCATTCATATCATGAGAAACAACGATTTCCAAATCAGCATCGTGACAAATCGTTTCCGCCTTTCGACACGAATCTCCGCAAATACTTAGCCATGCTTTCATCTCGCCGGCCGAGAAGGCGTTAACCAGTGTAGATCCACGCAAATAGACAAAACCCTGATCGTCCAGTTTCCGAGTCTCCCCAAAGTCGGATTGTTTGTCAAAAGTCCTTACATCGTCTCCAGAATAAACAAAGGCGCGATTCTGTGCATGATCTGCGTCTATATTAACGAGTGCCGTACCGGGAATAAGCACAGTAGCAGGATAGCCTCTGCTCAAAGCTCCTAAACGTTCGTGAAAAGGAAACGGTTCAGCAGGAAGAACACCGAAACCTCGTGGAGAAAGCACATATTCAGGACCGACAAATAAAGTTACGTCTTTTGATAAAGAAGCTTCTAAAAAAGTAAGATAGTCTTCAACATCGTGAGTCGAAGTAACTTTGTATGCGGCAACACCTACGCGAACCATAAAAAACAACATTCAAAATCATATATAAACCTTCCTACATGTAACCTCTTTAGAGTTACAATAACTACATCTCATGATTTTCTTTAAACCACGCAACCGTTCGAGCGAGCCCCTTTTCAAACGAGACCTGGGGAGCCCACCCGAATACCATTCGAGCGAGCCCAATATCTGCTCGAGTATGAGCCGGCTCGGTAACCTCTGGCTTACGCAACGGCTCAATAGAAGTGCCAAGTAAGTTCTGAATAGAGTTCATAACCTGAAGCACCGAATATCCCGTTCCGGCGCCGATATTGTAGGCTTTCCCAAACGCATCAGAATAAGTTACACGAGCAGCCGCAAGATTTGCTTCAACAACATCGTCAACATAGGTAAAATCTCTCGTGTGCGAACCGTCACCCCATAATTCGGGAGCCTGTCCACTTAAACACGCCTGAGCAACTTTAGGTATCAGGCAGGCATATCCTCCGTCCGCACTTTGGCGCGGACCAAATACGTTAAAATACCGAAGAGAAATAGTTTCAAGCCCGTAAGAGGCGCGCCATGCAGCACACAACGCTTCTCCAATCGCTTTTTGAGCAGCATAGGGGGACATCGGAGAAAGAGGCATCGACTCGGTCAACGGCAACCGTTCTTGGTTTCCATACACTGAAGAACTCGAAGAAAACACAAAACGAGGAACCTCATTCGAACGACAATACTCAAGCATGCGCAACGTACCCGTCGCGTTAACCGCATACGTCTCTTCAGGATGGTCAATAGAGTATTGAACACGAGGCAAGGCCGCTAAATGAAACGCAACGTCGAAATGACCTCTCCCAAAAAGACTTCCAAGAGCAGCGAGAGGATCAGTAACACTTCCAACAACAAGACGCGCCTCATCAGGTACATTCTCGCGCTTACCAGATGAAAGATTATCGAGTACGACAACCTCATAACATTCTCGTACAAGACGATGCGCCAAGTGACCTCCGATAAACCCTGCCCCGCCCGTTACCAATGCGCGTTTAACCATTCCCAGAAGAATAGAATAGCAATTTAAGGATTGTTATGCTGTAATAAGCGGATGCAACTCTCCGGCAACGTTTTCAAGCATCTTTTCTCTCGCTTTCTCCTTCCACCCTCGATGTCCGAGCACCCAACCCAATTTGACAAATGCAGTCTCCGCGAGCATATCCTCTAGAAAAATAATTCCTGTTTTTTCAAGTTCTCTCCCCGTTGAATAGACAAACGGATTAAGCCGACCGTAAATCGTTTGAGCAGCCGCACACACAAGCATCCCTTCACGAATTGCTTTCTTTAACGCAGGTACCCAACTTATAAGGGACTCTCCTGCAGGCAAGTTTCCAAGACCCAGCACCTCAATCACAAGCCCCTTATACCCATGCATACGATAATAATCGATAATATCACTACTCTGTCCCGGATAGTATTTCACAAGAGCAACCTTGTCGTTAAAGAGAACATCAAGCTCTGTTTTTCCCGTATGTCGCGCCTTAAACGGTTCAAGAAATTCAATCGTATTAGGCCAGACTCGTGCGAGAGGTCCGATATTGACCGACTTAAACGCATCACGTCGAGAACTATGCAGTTTGCGCACTTTCGTCCCGCGAAGCGCATAACAATAATCATCGTCCAGGTTCGCATGACCAACCAAGACAACTTCTGCGCAATCCGAAAGTGCAACTCGCGCAGCACAAGCAAGATTGAGTGTGGCATCGCTACTCCCGCGGTCAATACTGCGTTGACTATACGTCAAAACAACCGGTTTAGATAACTCGCGCAAGAAAAATGAAAGTGCTGCAGCCGTATAGTGGAGAGTGTCAGTGCCATGGGTCACAATCACACCGTTAATCGTAGAGTCATTAAGCATCTCCTGAACAGCCCCTGCAAGCGTAATCCAATCTTCGGGAGTCATATTTTCAGAGAACTTTGTAAACGGAACTTCAAGCCGTTTCACATTTACTCGCTCAAAAAGCTGCGGGTAAAAGCGAGAAAAATCCTCAACAGAAGTAAGCGGACTCACACCTCCTTTTTTAGAATCTATGCTCGACGCAATCGTTCCGCCCGTAACAACAAGCCCTATACAAGGCAATCCCTTTTTCTGCACTAAAGGAACCGATTTCTTTTCAACGTGCGCAGATCGAATAACTTCACTTCCCAAAATATGCTCCTTCGGAATGCCAATATTATACCCTGACGCAAGTTTCACAAGCACAACCGAAGAATCATAACTCTCAAGCAGTGTGCATTCCAGCTCTTCACGCGCAAGACGCAATCGAACATAATCGCCAGAGTTCATTATCTAGCAAATAAAGCATGTTATAAAAATCTACCGAGAAACTTACTAATAAAAAGAAAGCAAATCAACAAAAAGATAAGAGCAAGCGTAATCAACAAAAAAGGCGGATGAGTGACAGAACGAGGTTCGGGTTCGTTAGAGGTATTAGTACTATAAGAAAGAGATGTAGAAAGATTATTCGGAACCTGTATTGAAGAAGTATCAGAAAGGGGGTTAAAAGAAGGAGTAATAGACGAATTCGTTTTCTTCCGTGAAGAACCGCCGCCGCCCCCTTTTCCTCCTGAAGAGCCCTGACTTGAATCGGGAGCAGTCACCGAGAAGCGAAGATCGTCAATCGAGGAAGTATGGTTATGCGAATCAAAACAAGTAACGTTCCATGAATAAACGCCAGGTACAAAATCGTAACTTGTAGTTTTCTCAGAACCATCGTTTAGAAAGGGAAGTTCAAGGGAAGACATAAGAAGAAAACAAGAAGTCAAGGAGAAATCAGTAACGTTAATCACAAAAGCAACAGGTTGACTAGAAGAAACAAATAAAGAATCATTCAAAGGGGAAAGAATTTCAATTGAAGGAAAATCATTGTCCACAAAAAGAGACTCTGAAGAAGTATGATTACGCGCATCGGAAGCGTTACACAATGCAACAAAAGACTCTTCAGGATTGTAAGAAAAAACTTCTATAGTAAAACCTTCTTCGGTACGAGCACTAAAATTTTTACTACCTTCAAAAATAGTAGAACCGGATACATTGAAAATGGTAAAAGACAGCGTAGTTAACTGCCAGTCAGAAGAGTTACACAAAAACTCATACTTAAAAGAGGTGCTGTTCTGTTCGTCCGTATCGTTAAACGAATTATTTGTTGCAGTTGATCCCAAAAACGTTATCGAAACGTGGGGAGAGTCCATATCGAGAGCCATGAGTGCATTAAGAAGGTGTATGCGCGTAAAATTATATCCATATTGTTCCCCCCATATATCCTCATAAATAGGCACTCCCGCGAGGTATAACAAATCCTCAAGGTCCGCGGGAGAAAGAACACGATGGTTGCGATGTAAAAAGCCATTAAGTGCTGCAATAGACCCCGAAACCATAGGAGTTGCCATAGACGTGCCAGAGAGGATACAGTAACTCGTATTTGCCGAACATACGTACGATAAATCTGCACCTATAACGGGGAATGTTGAATTTATTGAACCGCCCGGAGCAAACAGCTTTACCCAAGGGGCATAATTAGAGAAAGAACTTATGATATCATCTTTATCGCTAGAGCCGACGGGAATAACGCCAGGTAAACACGCGGGGGCCGCAGTACCCACAGGGTACTCATCGTTTCCGGTTGCAGAAACCACCGAAATATTCTTCGCAACCGCAGCTAAAACTGCTTCGTATAATGCAGGAAAAGTTTCGATACAGAGAGTTTGATTTTCATACGGCCACGTTCCCAAACTCATAGAAATAACAGAGATATTATAGTCAGAAGAATGGTTAATACACCAATCAAGGCCATTGATTAAAATAAACATAGAAGTGTCTTCGGTATGATCGAAAAAGACTTTAACCGAAGCAATTCCCGTTGAAGGGGCCATTCCTACAATATTTCCAGAAGCAGCAACTATTCCTGCAACGTGAGTTCCATGTCCAATCGTATCAAAAGAACTCTCGTTAATAAAACACTGGCCATCAGATGAATTGGATACGCAATCGACCGTACCGCCAATAACATTTGCATGAACTAAATCGGGATGCGTAAAATCAACCCCAGTATCAATAACACAAACCGATTCTTCTATTCCAGTGACATTCATCCCGCTAACTTGAAAAGCATGAACTTTACTCGCATTAGTAATATGAATCGCGTCTTGTAAAAACAGAGAGAATTTCTTATTGGATTCTATAGAAGCAACAAAGGGAGTTTCATAGAGAGAGGTTAACTCGTTAAGAGTAATAGTGGCAGCCACCGCCCCAAAAGAATATTCTCTAATAAAGGGAATACCAAGGTCATGGGCCTGGAAACCCTTACGCAACGTAATAAATACCAGCGTCGAATTATGATCTGCAAGCTCGACTCGCACGTTTGGATCAACTTTAGGATAATCTGCAGAGTATGCCTGCACAAACATAAAAGAAAACACAAGCACTAAAAAAAGAGAGAAACCATAGGGGAGTTTGGCCATAATAGTTACACAAAAAAAGCCTATTTAAAACCGCACCTAATTAGTAACTCCTACCGATATACACAATCGCGCGCGCCTTCTCACCACACACGAGACAATTCCCGCTTAGTTTTTCAAATTCAAGCTTAGTGCCACGCACTTCAGCCCCGCACTCTTTTTCAACCTTCTCCGCACACGCCGCACCTTCGCTATCGACCGAACAAAATCCACAGCGCACAACATTTCCTGCATCAATCAATTTCTTCAACTCCCCAAACGTTTTTGCATCTTTTATGCGCCCCTTAAGCACCTGATCGGCCTGCGTAATCAAATGCGCATCGTACGCCTTTCCAAATTTCCCCACATACGAAACAAACTCTTTTTCAGAGACAAATTCTTTTTTATTAGTATCGCGTCGGTACACGCTCAGTTTCTTCTCGCTAAGTTCGCTGTCCCCAATATCAACGCGCATCGGCACACCCTTGAGTTCCCATGTGTTAAATTTCTCACCCGGACTCACCTCGCGTGTATCAATCTCATACGAAACATCTGCAGGCAATTTTTTAGCAAGTTCTTGCGCCTTCTTCTCTGCGCGTTCGTTGAGGGGAACAAATACAATCTGCTTCGGTGCAATATTCCAAGGCAGACGAAGCCCTTTATCATCCCCGTGTGTAATAATAACGCTCGCAAAAATACGCGAAATCGCAGGCCCATAACAAGTCGACCAAGGCGTACATTCCGTACCCGAAGCATCTTTAAATTTCACATCAAACGCCTTGAGAAATTCCTGCCGAATAAGGTGTGTTGACGGTTGCTGTACAAACTTGCCGTCGGGATTCAAGACATCAGCGGCAAACGTTCGATGCGCCCCAGGGAACTTATCCCATGCAGGCCGTTCAAAAAACATAAACGGAAGCCCAAATACATCATGAATCACATCATGCGTTGTTTCCATATCTTCGTGAACTTGCTTTAGAGCGTCTTCTTGACTTTTAAAAAGACAGTGCGTCTCAATCCAATGAAACTCGCGCGAACGAAGAAACGGCCGTGTCGCTTTAGTTTCATATCGAAATACCTGTGCACGCTGATAGCTCTTGAAAGGCAATTGCTTGTACGAGCGCAACCAAAGACCAAACATCTGATAAAAAGCAGTCTCCGACGTTGGCCGCAACGCAAGTTTCTCCTCAAACTTTGAGTCTCCTCCAGAAGTTACCCAAAATACTTGTGGAGTAAATCCCTTGACATGTTGTGATTCACGATTAAAGTTTCCTTCGGGAATAACTGTCGGAAACCAATAGGGCTGGTGCCCTTTCGAACGAAGCGCGCGTTCAAGGTAATCATACATTTTTTCCATAGCAAGCACGCTCCACGGCTGAAACACCAAAAAACCTTTGACATTGTACCGTAAATCGGCCAATTCAGCTTTCTGAATAATTTCAGAATACCATGCAGAAAAATCGTCCGACTTTGTAACAGACAACCCCTTATCGCCTTTAGATGCCATCCTCTGCCCACGAAAACATGTTATTAAAAGATTGCGATTGAGATGTATTGTTGCATCTTCGGGACTTCAAGAAGATATTTAAATTAGTTTTTATTAAATAGTCTATGGAAGCACAAGGGATTAACGGAAAGTTGGTCTTGGGCAAGGGCTATGTTGAAATTGTTAGAAAGGGAGCTATGTCTTTTCTAACCCAAGGAGTTAAAGGTAATAAAAAGATAGCAATTAAGCAAATATCTGCTGTTCAATTCAAACCAGCAGGTTTAATGTTTAATGGTTATATTCAATTTTCTTTTGTAGGTGGGAAAGAAAGTAAGGCAGGTATCGTTAATGCAACCCAAGACGAGAATACCATAATGTTTAAGAAAAAACAACAAGCCGATTTTGAAAAGATAAAAGATGAAGTCGAAAAGCAAATATATTCTTAAGAAGCCAATTTTATCAAACTTAACCATTTATTGACTCCCAAGTTTAATGCAGGCATCGCTATCTGTTGTGGCGCCACGTTGTCTATACCCTGATGTTTTCTTACATAGTTATAATAGATTTCCATCCCTTTCATTATCGCCTTGGCTGAATCAAGCGAACCGTGAAAGCCGCGCATAATTTTGGTGCGGTCACGTATGGTGTTGTGTAGGCGCTCTATCTTATAATTAAATCCTCGCTCATCTGCTTTGACTATGTTATGAACGACACGTCCACCATATTTGAACTTTGAATTGACATTGAAGGTCTTACGCAGAATAGCAGGATAGCCTCGTAAGGCGTCTGTTGTTATAACTCTTATGCTTCTGTTTGTTTTGTTCTTGGCTTCACGCAAGATACGGATTAACTCTTCATTCGTTCGGCTTTGAATGAAACCTGAACTTACCATAAATCGTGTTGTTGTGTCCAACGTATCAACAAACCAATTTTGTCTTCCCAATCTGCTATATTCCATTTCATCACTCATTAACTCTGCACCGCTTTGAATAGGCAGTTTGTCCGTTATTGTGCTTATCATGTTGGCATACTTGACAATCCAGCGATAGATGGAGGAGTAATGCGCGTTCTTAGGTGCAAACATCTGTAAGTGGCTTTGTATCTTACGCAAGCTCATGCCCGAATAGTAGAGGTTCATACAGGCAGTTATCTTGTCTTCATGGTTTTTCATCTTCCAGAATCCTTCGTCTCTTACAAATCTGTGACTACAATCCTTACATCCAAGTCTTTGAACCTTGCCACGATTTGCAGTTGTGCGAATTCCTCGCTTGATTATGTTATCGCTTTGGCAATTAGGACATGACATTTCTTTCATAATATATTCAGGTACATGAAGTATATAAGTCTTTCGGTACATGAATTTGCATCTAATGTCAAATAGTAAAATATATAAACATATATCTTTACATATCGATATGTCTGAAATCTCAGAAGCAGAATTACTCGAAAAAGTAATAATCGGAAGTATCCCTGAAGGATACTCTGTAGATTGGACGGAAGGTATTAGAAGCATAGACTCGCTTGGTGAAAATATAGCTGCGTTTGCCACATCTGGAGGAGGTTGGCTAATCATAGGTTTAGCTGATGGAAGACCGCCAACGGTAAATGGCATAGATGACGAACAGAAAGTTATAACCGCTGTAGGAACTGCATTGAGGAGCTGCGACCCAATCCCAAGCGTATCGAATCCCCAATTTGTTATAAAAGAAAATAAGAAGATCGCCATATATCGTATAACTGGTTTGGGAGGAAACGTATGTTCGTATAAAGATGTTCCTTACGAAAGGATTCAGGATTCTGCAAAAAAGATGACTCAAAATCAGCTGAAACAGATTTTGATGAGTAAGAATGTTTTAACTTGGGAGCAAAGACCCAGTCCTGCAAATCGAGATGATATAGATAGATCTGAGCTTGGATTTTATCTACAAAAAGTAAATGAACGAAACCCTCTTAACCCCCAAACAGAAGATAATTTTCTCAGGAACAACAAAGCCCTAACAGAAGACGACTCTCATCTAACAAATCTCGGCACTATTGTACTAACAAACCAACCTTCAGACTTTCTGCCCCAATGTAAAATACAAATGGTGCGATTCAAGGGAGGGCAACCTATTGACAGAGTGGCGGCAATACTACTCAGTCAAAATGCTCGCAGACTTATTGATAGCTGTGTCAATTTTTTGAAACTGAACTTACCTGTGAGAGAAAGATACAGTGGAACAGATAGATTTGAGGAACCAGTAATTCCCGAGATGGCTTTGAGAGAAATCGTAGTGAATATGATTGTGCATAGAGATTATAGTGACCCTCAAGAGTCTCTGATAAGAATTTTTGATGATAGGGTTGAATTCCAAAATCCCGGCGCCCCAACACAAGAAGTTTTAATGAAAATTTTGAATCAAGGTATTCCGACGCACCGCAATCAGTGGATATACAACTTTCTACGTCCGGTACATAAGGCAGAAGCAGCAGGTCAAGGGATACCTATTGTTAAAAGAGAGATGAACCGTGTCGGGTTACAACCGCCAGAAATTACGGTTCTATCAAATATATTCCATTTAGCCCTTAGATTTTTAGAAAGAAAACCAGAAACACTATTAGACGTGATTCTCTTGTATGGAAGAGAAAAGAAAGCTGTTTCAACCTCTGACGTAATGAGAATCTACAACATAAGTAGACCAACTGCAATTTATATTTTAAATGAATTAGTTGGAAAGGGCTTTGCAGAACACAGAGGATTTAGAAAAAAGAGCAAGTATTATTTTAAATAAAGTTTTCTTTTTCAATTATTATTTTATCTTTTTCTGTTCGTACCTTCAATTCTCTTCCCAAAAATTTTGATTCTTGCACAATATTCTTTGGCAATATAAGAATATAACGGGTGTATTTCGTATCTCCCACTTTTTTATCGAGTACTTCTCGTATCTTCATAATATATTCAGGGACATGAACTATTTAAGTATATCGGTACATGAACAGATTTAAATTGTTTAATTTCCTGATAGAATTGTGGAGTTTAAATTTCAAAGACACCAGATTAATAAAATTAGTCGGGAAGAAATGTTAGATGAATTAGAAAGGGTCGCTAAACATTTTAATTACATAGAATTCGGGCGTCGCTCTTTTGATAAGGTAGCTCGAATGAGTTCATCTGTAATAAGAAAGTCATTTGATGGTAGCTGGAAAATAACACTAAGGGCACTCAAACAACGCCTTAATAGTAAGGGTCTAGACTTAAATCCAAGAACTATATCTCCAAATAGAATTTTCTCCGATAAAGATTTATTTGGTGAACTGGAAAGAGTTTGGAAAAAAGTTGGTCAACGCCCCTCAAAAGCAGAATGGGAGTCATCTAGACCTAAAGTATCATACTCTTCTTATAAACAAAGATTTGGTGGATGGACTAATGCCTGTCTAAATTTCATTGAATATAAAATGGGGCATAAATTAATTCTAGATAATCCCCAAAAGAACATAAAGATAAGAGAAAATAACAGAGGACTGAAGTTAAGTAAGGAAAATAAAAGAGAAATTCCCCTGAAGTTAAGGTTAAAGGTTTTAGATAGAGATAATTTTAGATGCGCGTATTGTGGTAGAAGTCCTGCTTTAGAGAGAGGAGTTACTCTTCATATCGACCACAAAATGCCCTTTTCTAAGGGTGGAGAAACAAAATTAGATAATCTTCAAGTTTTATGCTCTGATTGCAATCTTGGCAAGGGGAATGCCGATTAAGAGCAAGGCGTCTTAATATCCTTATCAAAGCCAGGATAAATTAACTCCGTTATTTGTTCAAGTCCCGAAGATGCAACAATACACGATTGAGAGAGAAAAGAGCTACTTGAGATAACGAACATCTACCTTACGACCGCAATAGGTAGCATCTCCCTCAAGGCCTCGCTTGGAAAGAGTTTTTTCCATAGACGCGGGACTCGAATCGTCAAGAGAAGGATAAAGGACTTGAGGACGATCAAAACGCATAACATAAACCTGTTCAATCTGAGTGGGATTCTCCAAGCCACGCACTACCACACCATACTGATTTCCTGTCAAAAGATCATACGTACGAAATCTATCACCGCCAGGAACACCTTTATATCGTCCAATCTCTGGCGCGGATTTTTGCGCCTTAGCAATAAGAGCAGCCAAATTCTTAACAAGATCAGGTTTCTCTCGAACACTCTGCTTCACCTGTTCTGCAAGAAAATGATTATAGGTAACCGCATCGGCATGAGCGCCTGAAGGAAAACGATTGGTTGCTTGAGCGACCATATCTCCCGGAAGCACGTAAACCGGAGAAGAAGGAAGTTGTGAAGTCACATTTTGACGCGTATGCGCCGTAAATTCGCCCGTAACCGGATAAAACTCTACCCGAGGACGTCTTCCTTCCACGATAGCAGAAATATCTGAAGTCAGAAGGTCCGAACGTCGATAGCTCCCCGTAGGATTAGGATTATCATGAGGGTCCAAAGGAGATCCATAGATAAAGGAGCTTGACTCAAACCGAAGTAGACCGGGGGTTGGTACTCCCCATTCAAGATTGTGCGAAGCAAGAAGTTTTCGAGCATCAGGTTCGGCCAATGAACTGGATTCAAAAAAGCCAAGCATTGCATCCAAAGGAATAGAGGTACTTACAACAACCGAACGACCAGAATCAAGAGAAGGAGAAAAATGTATCTCTCCGTGAATCGGAAGAATATACGAACTCACGGAAGCGGGAGCCTGAACCGGAGAAGAGCTATCCGAGGGAGGAGAACACTCTGGAGACAACACACCTGCTGTCGCAAGAACAGAAGCCAAGAAAAAAGGTTTCATCGCCTAGGCTTCGCACTCGTAAGTACCATCGCCCTGCAACCGGCACTTACCTGATTGACAATCATCATTAATTTTACATACTGTTCCATTGGGGCGA